>PJTQ01000004.1_pt1 | contig 647483 bp, 591 predicted proteins | sample 1512231 | NCBI WGS metagenome assembly PJTQ01 (sample SAMN08177688, study PRJNA422409) | Soil metagenome, whole genome shotgun sequencing project. | isolation source: Soil (3) enriched on wood chips | place: USA: Madison | collected 2015-01-15 | reverse complement strand
CGAGGTCGTATCTCTGTCGTCGAGGTCGTATCTCTGTCGTCGAGGTCGTATCTCTGTCGTCGAGGTCGTATCTCTCGCGTCGAGTGTGCTCCCCGGCATCCATCGGCCCTTGTCAAGCCGACACGCGCACCGTGCTAAACTGACTCCTTGTCTGCGTGCGGAAGAACCTCCTCCAGCGCGCAGTACGTATCCCACACTCTCAGACCGGCTGCCTCAGTCGTGCGCGAGAGCGGGGTGCAGACAAGGGATCTTGGGTGGCACCGTCCGGTGTCACGGTACTAAGGAGAATCACTATGGCAGCAGTGTGCCAGGTGACTGGAGCAGTTCCCGGCTTCGGTCACAACATCTCGCACTCGCACCGCCGGACGAAGCGCCGCTTCGACCCGAACGTGCAGAGGAAGACCTATTTCGTTCCGTCGCTCGGTCGTAAGATCACGCTGAACGTCTCGGCCAAGGGCATGAAGGTCATCGACGTCCGCGGCATCGAGTCGGTCGTCAAGGACCTGCTCGCGAAGGGTGTGAAGCTCTAATGGCGAAGAAGTCGCAGGACGTCCGTCCGATCATCAAGCTGCGTTCGACCGCCGGCACGGGGTACACCTACGTGACGCGCAAGAACCGCCGCAACAACCCCGACCGCATCGTGCTCAAGAAGTACGACCCGGTCGTCCGCAAGCACGTCGAATTCCGAGAGGAGCGCTGATCTCATGGCGAAGAAGAGCAAGATCGCGCGCAACAAGCAGCGCGAGGCAGTCGTTGCCCGCTACGCCGAGAAGCGCGCCGCGCTGAAGAAGGCGCTCGTCGACCCGACCTCGACCGACGAGGAGCGCGAAGCCGCTCGCCTCGGTCTGCAGAAGCTGCCGCGCAACGCGTCGCCGGTGCGTCTGCGCAACCGCGATGCCATCGACGGTCGCCCGCGCGGCCACCTGTCGAAGTTCGGCATCTCGCGTGTTCGCTTCCGCGACATGGCGCACAAGGGCGAGCTGCCCGGCGTGACCAAGTCGAGCTGGTAAGCGCTCAGTCGAACGTTCCAAGAGGCGGATCCCGGTGGGGTCCGCCTCTTGTCGTCGTCGGCCCCGCGCTCCGTGAGCGATCGGCGGGGGATGCCGGGGCTCGGGCACGAGGGGAGCCGATGCCGCTTCGGTAGTCACATCCGTCACTTCTGTCACACTCGGGGTGCGACACGCCGGTGAAGATGCCCCGAGAGGCGCGGAAATCCGCGTGTTTCCGCGGGTCGTGGGTATATTCGGGAGCGGTCCAACCGACCAACCGGCGGTGTTCACCGGCGGTCCGAAGTAATGAAGGCGGCGATCTGCCGTCTGGAGGAAAATCCATGGCCATCACCAAGACCGAACTCGTCGCCAGCATCGCCAGCGCCACCGGCGAGAGCCAGGCCACCGTCTCGCGCGTCGTCGACGGCCTCTTCTCGGCCGTCTCCGAGAACGTCGCCAAGGGCGAGAAGGTCTCGATCCCCGGCTGGATCGCGTTCGAGCAGGTCGCCACGGCCGCCCGCACCGGCCGCAACCCGCAGACCGGCGAGGAGATCAAGATCGCCGCGGGCAAGCGCGTCAAGGTGACCGCCGGCTCGAAGCTCAAGGCTGCCGTCAAGTAATTCGACGCACCGCACGCCAGAAGGGGGATGCCGTTGGGCATCCCCCTTCTGCATGCCCGGGGCGTCCCTTCGGCGGTGAAGATGCGATCTCGGCGCTGGAGATACGACTTCGGCGGCGGAGATGCGATCTCGGGGGCGGAGATACGACTTCGGCGGTGGAGATGCGACTTCGGCGCCGGAGATACGATCTCGGCGGTGGAGATACGACTTCGGCGGTGGAGATGCGATCTCGGCGCTGGAGATGCGACTTCGGCGGCGGAGATGCGATCTCGGGGGCGGAGATGCGACTTCGAGGGTAGAGATGCGATCTCGGGGGGAGACGTAGGCTGGGGGAGTGACTGCTCGCGCCCTCAGATACGCCGGACCGGCGATCCTGGGGGCGGCGGCACTGGCCGCCCTCGTCGTCGGGCTCGCGTACGGCGGCGGCGCCGCAGAGCTGCTCGCCGCCGACCCCGGGCCTGTCGTGCGCTGGGGTCTGCCGGCGGCGAAGCTGATCGTCAACCTGACCGCGGCCGGCATGGTCGGCTCGCTCGTGCTCGTGCTGTTCGCCCTCGCCCCGGGCGAGCGCTCGTTCGACACGGCGCTCGACACCGCCTCGGCATCGGCGGCCGTCTTCACGGTCGGCAGCGCGGTGACCGGCTTCCTCACCTTCCTCAGCATCTTCTCCGCGACCCCCAGCGCCGACGCCGAGTTCGGCGCCCAGCTGGGACGCTTCCTCGTGACGTACGAGCCGGGACGGGCCTGGCTGATCACCACGATCGCCGGCGCCGTGCTCACCGTCCTCGCCTTCGCCGTCCGCGGCTGGACGAGCACCCTCATCGTCGCGGGCCTGGCCGTGGTCGCCCTCGTCCCGATGGCCACGGTCGGCCACTCCGGCGACGAGGCCGGTCACAACGTCGCCGTCAGCGCGCTGGCACTGCACCTGGTCGGCGCCGCCGTCTGGCTGGGCGGCCTGATCCTGCTCGTCATCGTCCGGCCGCAGCTCGACCGGGAACGCCTCGCGCGGATCCTCGGCCGGTACTCGAGCCTGGCCCTGGTCGCCTTCGTCGTCGTCGCCCTCTCGGGCACGGCCCGCGCCGTCGTGGGCGTCGTCTCATGGGTGCACCTGGCCTCGCCCTACGGCGCCATCCTCATTGCCAAGGTCGTCGCGCTGCTGGCCATCGGCGTCCTGGGCGCCTGGTACCGGCGACGCCTCATCGGCGGGCTGCGGGCAGAGGCGGCATCCCGTCGCTTCTGGGGACTGATCGCCCTCGAGTTCGTCTTCATGGGCATCGCGTCGGGCGCAGCCGTCGCGCTCGGCCGCACGCCCCCTCCGGTCGACACGACCCTGCCCGCGGTGCGCACCCCCGCGGTCATCCTCACCGGGTCGCCGCTGCCCCCCGAGCTGACCCCGGAACGGTGGCTCACCCAGTGGGACATCGACGTGCTCTGGGCCTTCGCCGCCGGCTTCGGCCTCGTCTTCTACCTCGCCGGCGTCTGGCGCCTGCACCGCCGCGGCGACCGCTGGCCGATCTATCGCACGATCCTCTGGGTGCTCGGCCTGATCGTGCTGGTGTGGGTCACCAGCGGGCCCATCAACGCCTACCAGGACTACCTGTTCAGCATGCACATGATCGGGCACATGCTGCTGTCGATGGCGATTCCGATGTGCCTGGTCTTCGGAGCCCCGGTGACCCTGGCCGCCCGCGCGATCCACAAGCGCGGCGACGGCACGCGCGGGGGCCGCGAGTGGATCCTCTGGGCCGTGCACACGCCGTTCTCGCGCGTCGTGACGCACCCGCTGTTCGCCGCCGCGATGTTCATCCTGTCGCTGTGGGCGTTCTACTACAGCGACCTGTTCCGCTGGTCGATGTACGACCACCTCGGGCACCAGTGGATGGTCGCGCACTTCCTCGTCTCGGGGTACCTGTTCGTGCAGTCGCTCGTCGGGATCGACCCGGTGCCGCTGCGTCTCCCGTACCCGTTCCGCCTCGTGACCCTCATCGCCGTCATGGCGCTGCACGCCTTCTTCGGGATCGCGATCATGATGGCCGAGGGCCTGTTCGTCGCGGAGTGGTTCGGGTCGATGGGTCGCACGTGGGGCGCCTCGCCCCTCGAGGACCAGTACATCGGCGGCGGCGTGGCGTGGTCCATCGGCGAGATCCCGACGCTGATCCTCGCGATCACGGTGGCCATCCAGTGGAGCCGTTCGGACGACCGCGCGCAGCGCCGCGCGGACCGGCACGCCGACCGCACCGGCGACGAGGAGCTCGCGGCCTACAACGCCCGCCTGCAGCAGCTGGCCGACCGCGACGCGCGCGCGACCCGGTAGGCCGGAGGCGCCGCGCCACCGGCATCCCGCCGCCGGTCAGTCGGCCGGGGCGACCTGAATGGATGCCGTGCCATCGGCGAGGATCGTCACGGTGCCGTCGATGAAGAACGGCACCTCCTCATCGACGCGCTCGATGACGCCCGTGCCGATGTTCTGGATGTCGACCTCGATGCGCGCGATCGCCTGCGTGCGGCGGATCGCCCAGTCCGCGCCGTCGGGCGCGAGGGTCACGGTCGGCTGGTCCACGATCGACCAGGTGGGCAGCTCGACGATGCGGTTGGCGACCTGTATGCCGAACGGGCATCCGGTCGGCTGCAGCACCTGCTGCGTCGCGCAGTCGGTCAGGAAGCTCTCGACCTTCTCCTGCACGACCGTGGCGAACTCCTGCGTCGGCTCGGTCTGGATCGTGACCGGGACCTGGGCCTGCGGCTTGTCCGACAGCACGGCGACGCCCGGGCTCTCGGAGATCGCGGTGTCGACCGAGATCGAGTACAGCCCCGGCGAGAATGCGAGCAGCGCGACCGCGGCGAGGGGATCGGCGTCGACGCCGTCGGGGGAGATCTGCCGCTTGTCGATGTCGAATCCGTTGATGCGGAACTTCATCGCGCCGCGGACGGTGAGGTCGATGACGGCGAGCGGGCTCTGGGCGAACCTCCACGACGGGGCGACCCCGATCCACCCGGCCCGCTCGACCCGGAAGGTGGAGGTGCCGTGGTGCGGCCCCGCCGAGTACGCCACGGTCACGGAGGTGATCCCGTCGCTCTCCTCCTCCGAGATCGCGGTGATATCGGTCAGCGGGGCCAGCGCGTCGCGGCGCAGCAGCGCCTCGGACGCCGTTCTGGGCAGTCCCGCCCGCTCGAGCTCGAGGGTCGAGACCGAGACGCCCGGCACGGCGAGGGCGTCGACGGCGCGACCCTGCGAGAGCAGGTCGAGGTAGCGGGTGACGAAGGCGGTCGGGCTGTACAGGTCGCGATAGAGCACCGCACCGGTGGCGGCCAGCGCGCCGGCCAGCAGCACGCCGACCAGGCCGAGGGCGACGAGCTCGCCGGCGAGTCCGCGGCGGCGACGCGCGGCCCGGCGCTCCGGCTCGACCCCGGCGTGCGGCGCGGCGCCGGTCGCCGGTGACGGCGACGGGGATGCGGACGCCGAGGCACCGGCATCCACCGGCACCGCACGCACCTCATCCACACCGCGCTCCACCCGATCAGTCTAGAAAGACCAACCTGATAGCTAGCATGGTTCCGGTGAGCATGCCGTCCCTGTCGCCCGAGCAGGACGAGCTGTTCCGTCTGATCGAGGACACCCGCGAGCACGTGTTCGTCACCGGCCGTGCGGGCACGGGCAAGTCGACGCTGCTGCAGCACCTCGCGTGGAACACCGACAAGCAGGTCGCCGTCTGCGCGCCGACCGGCGTCGCGGCGCTCAACGTCGAGGGGCAGACGATCCACTCGCTGTTCCGCCTGCCGATCGGGCTCATCGCCGACAGCGAGCTCGACCAGCCCGAGCCGACGCGCAAGATCCTCAACGCCATCGACACGCTCGTCATCGACGAGATCTCGATGGTCAACGCCGACATCATGGATGCCGTCGACCGCTCGCTCCGGCAGGCGCGGCGCCGCCGCTCCGAGCCGTTCGGCGGCGTGCAGATCGTCATGTTCGGCGACCCCTACCAGCTGTCGCCCGTGCCGCCGCGCGGCGACGAGCTCAAGTACATCCACGACCACTACCGCTCGTTCTGGTTCTTCGACGCGCAGGTGTGGGCGGGACCTTCCGCCGAGGGCAGCGCCATCCGGTCCGACGGGCTGCTCGACCTCGGGCGGGTCGGCGCCCCCCTGCACATCCGCGAGCTGCGCCAGATCCACCGGCAGTCCGATGACGCGTTCAAGCAGATGCTCAACGCCGTGCGGCACGGGATCGTCACCGCCGACATCGCCGAGGTCCTCAACACCACCGGGGCGCGGCAGCCGCCCGCGCCGGTCGACGGCGAGCCGCCCATCATCACGCTCGCCACGCGCAACGACATCGTCAACCGCATCAACCAGCGTCACCTCGACGCGCTGCCCGGCCCGGTGCAGACCGCCCGCGCCGAGGTCAGCGGCGACTTCGGCCGCGGCGACGCCTACCCGGCCGATCCCGAGCTGCAGCTGAAGGTGGGCGCGCAGGTGATGTTCCTGCGCAACGACATCGCCGGGTTCGGCGGCGACGGCCCGCGCTGGGTGAACGGGTCGATCGGCACCGTCATCCGGATCGCGGGGTCGAGCGTGCGCGTCGAGATCGACGGGGAGGAGCACGACGTCGAGCCGGCCGTGTGGGAGAGGTTCCGCTACGCGTACGACCCCGGCTCCCGCAAGCTCACGCGCGACATCGTCGCCGAGTTCACGCAGTTCCCGCTGCGGCTCGCCTGGGCGGTGACGATCCACAAATCGCAGGGCAAGACCTACGACCGCGCGATCATCGACCTCGGCCCCGGCGCGTTCGCGCCGGGACAGACCTACGTCGCGCTGTCGCGGCTGACCTCGCTCGAGGGACTGTACCTCTCGCGGCCGCTGCGGCCGTCCGACATCCTGGTCGACCGGGACGTGCGCCGGTTCATGGCCGGGGTGCGGGCCGCCGCCGCGGGGTGAGTCGCGGCGTCAGGCGACCTGTTCGGTCGAGCCCGCCTTCGCGGCGGCGAGGTCGACGAACAGGTCGGTGTTGAACTGGTATGCCCGCAGGACCTCGTCGATGACCCGCTCCTGCTCGGCGGCATCCCAGGGGGCGGCGTCGAGCTGCTCGCGGTAGACGTCCTTGAACGCCTTCGGGTCGGCGATCTCGTCGAAGATGTAGAACCCGATGCCGTTGGTCTCGAAGCCGAACTGACGGGCCATGATCTTGCCGATGAACTGGCCGCCCGACAGATCGCCGAGGTAGCGCGTGTAGTGGTGCGCCACGAAACCGCCGGGCCAGGTCGTGCCGACCTCCTCGATGCGCGCGACGTACCGCTCGGTCGTCGGCAGGGGCGTGATCTGCGCGCGCCAGTCGTCGCCGAGCAGGAAGGCGAGATCGGCCTCGAGCGCCGGCAGCCGGGTCAGCTTCTCGCTGATGAAGAGGGATGCCGTGGGGTCGTCCTTCATCTGCTCGGCGGCGGCCTCGAGGGCCTCGTAGATGAACCAGTGCTGGGCGACGAGGGCGATGTAGTCCTCGCGCGTCCCCTTGCCGCGCATGAGATCGGCCATGAAGCCGGCATGTTCGCTACCGGAGTGGGCGTTGCTGGAGCGCTCGCGCAGGGCGGTGGAGAACGGGATCGGTGCAGGCATAGCGTCAGTGTAGCTGAAGCTTAGGCTCACCTTAACTGAAGGTTTCCTCGGATGTCGGTGAGGCGGATTCCGCAGCGCGCGATCAGTCGTGCGGGCGTGGCGTGACGCCCAGCCGCGCGCAGGCCGCGTCGTAGAGTGCGACGATCTCGCGGCGCACCTCACGGCGCTCCGTGATGGGGCCGCCGGGCCAGGGCACGCGGATGACGTCCTCGGCCCCGTCGGCGGCAAGGACGTGCCACTGTCCGGCTTCGCCGTCGAAGGTCGTCATGTGCGCCTGGATCACATCCGGCACGGGCGAGAACGCCCGCGCGATCAGGATGTTGTCGTCGTTGTGATCGTTGTTCATGTGGGAGAGCACGCCGGTCAGCGCTGCTTCGTCGAAGACGTGGGCCATGCCCTTCAGCGTAGGCGGGCGCGCGCCCCGCGATGTGCTGTAATCGTAAGAAGACTCATCGGGGGTGATGCATGCCGCGCAGGCCACGCGTACGACGAGTCGCGGCCCGTCTCGGCGTCGCGACGCTCGCGCTGACGCTCGTGCTCTCGGCGACCGCCTGTGCGCCGGAGGCGACCATCGAGCGTCCCGGCCCCGCGCAGGTCGACGCCGCGCTGCCGACCGAGATGCGGCAGCAGATGCAGGCGGCGACCGAAGAGGTCATGGCGGCGACCGGGTCACCCGGAGCGATCGTCGGCGTATGGGTCCCCTGGGCGGGCACATGGGTCGAGGCCTTCGGCACGAACACCCCGGGCGGCGCCGCCGTCACCGTCGATCACCGGTTCACGACGGGGTACGCGACGCGTGCGATGGTCTGTGACGTCCTGTACGCGCTCGTGGAGCGCGGGGTCGTCGCTCTGGGCGACACCGTCGGAGACTGGCTGCCGGAGTATCCGAACGCCGCGGAGCTCACCCTGGGCCAGCTGTGCGACGGCACGAGCGGCCTGGACATCTACTCGACGCAGCTGGACGACCGCTGGTTCGCGAACCCGGAGCGGGTCTGGAATGCGCGTGAGATCGCCGCGTACGGGCTGTCGCTGCCGCGCCGCTTCGCTCCGGGCACCGCGTTCCGCGACTCGGACACGGGCTACATCCTGCTCGGCCTCGCGCTCGAACGAGCGGCGGGCGCCCCGATCGAGGAGCTGCTGGAGGACCACGTGTTCCGTCCCTTGGGGCTGACGACGATGTCTCTGCCCGAGACGGCGCAGCTCGACGGCCCGCGCCTGTCCGGGTTGCGCTCGGGCACCGTGGACGGACAGGTCGACTGCGCCGCTCCCGTCGATCTGACCGCGCTGTCGCCGACAGCGCTGCACACGGCCGGTGGCGTCGTCGGCGATGTCGCCGATCTCGGTGCGTACGTGCAGGCGCTGGCGCTCGGCAGCCGCAGCTACGACCCCGACGATCGGTTCGCCGACGCCTTCTCCATCTCGGGCAGCTCCGCCGCCTGGTTCGCCGCGGACGGCGGCGCCTACCTCGCCGGATCGCTCGTCGGTCAGTACGGCAAGGTCCCCGGCTACCTGACGGCGGCGTTCGCCGACCGTGAGACCGGCATGGCCGTCGTCGCCGTCGTCAACAACTCGCGCGGCTCGGCAGCACTGGTCCGCGACCTGGCGTGGAAGCTGGCCGCGATCGCCTCGAAGGCTCCCGCGGCCGACGGGCAGACGGCGCCCGAAGCGGGGCTGCCGTGGACCGCGGAGACGTTCGACGAGGCCATCACCAAGGCTGCGATCTGCCCGGTGGAGTGACCCCGAGCCTGAGGCCGGCACCCGAGCCGCCGCCGAAACGCGCTCTACTACTTCTACTAGTTTCGCGCTACGGTGGAAGCATGGGCGAGGTGACGAAGACGGAGCTGAACCAGCAGACGGCGCGCGTGCTCGCACGCGTCGCCGCCGGGGAGCACCTCACCATCACCGACCGGGGCCGCCCGATCGCAGATCTGTCACCGCGCAGCGACAGTGCCTGGGACGACCTCGTCGCCAGCGGCCAGGTCAGCCTGCCGACGGAACGCGGTGCCCTCACCATCCCCGCAGCTGCGTCCGACAGGTCCACACGCGAGATCCTGGACGACCTGCGGCAGGACCGCCTGTGATCTACCTCGACACCTCGGCCGCCGTGAAGGCGCTCATCGAAGAGCCCGAGAGCGACAGCATCCGTCGAATGTTCGCCGCCGAGACCCCCTTCGTCTCCTCCCGGCTGCTCGCGGTGGAGCTCCACGCCGTCGCCGATCGCCGCGCGATCAGCGCCCGGGCCGCCCAGGAGCTGCTGAACCGCGTGGCCCTCGTCTCGCTGGGCGACGGTGTCCTCGACGACGCGATCGCGATGCACGCCGGTCTGCGCACTCTCGACGCCCTCCACCTGGCGACGGCGGTGCGACTCAAGGCCGCCATCTCCGGCATCCTCACCTTCGACCGGGAACTCGCCGACGCGGCGGCGCGCAGCGCCATCCCCGCTGTCCGCACGTAGCGCTCTCGGCGGCGTCGAGCAGCTCAGACCGGCGCCGGCGGGGTCGCCGCGCGGAAGCTCAGGCGCCCGTGAGGATCGAGATGTGCGACGAGCGGCTCCAGCGCGGCGGCGAGGGCCTCGAGCTGCGTCCGATCGAGCCGGTCGATGACGAGATGCCGGACGAGATCGATGTGGCCCGGCATCGCGCGGACGAGAGCGCGGCGCCCCGGCGTGGTCAGGTGCACGTGGACCACACGGGCATCGGCGTCGTCCCCGCGCCGTTCGACGAGGTGGCGCTCGGCGAGCTTGCCGACGACGCGGGACAGCCGGGGCATCGTCGCATTCGTCGCCGCCGCGAGCTCCTTCGTGCGCAGCCGCCCGCCCGCCGCCTGATGCAGCGTGCTGAGGACCATGAACTCGAAGTGGGTCATGCCGGCATCCGCCTGCAGCTGCGCGTCGAGGGTGACGGGCAGCAGCTCGCTGGTCCAGACGAGAGCGAGCCAGGCCCGCGACTCGAGAGCGTCCATCCGCGGCACCTGATACGTCATGGTGCCCGAGCCTAGCCCGGGCGACCGGGGAATAGTTGCAGGTGCAACAGAGTTGCATCGGGTATTCGCCACTGCACCTCAGCACCCACGGAGGCATTCATGAACGCCGCAGTCAGTACGCCGCACGCCTCCTCGGACCGTGTCCTCGACGCGCGGACCGGCATGGATGCCGTCACACTTCGCGTCGGCGACCTGGAGAACATGTCGACGTACTACGCGAACGCGCTGGCGCTCGAGCCGATCGAGGAGCGTGCGCGGGGCCGCGAGGTGCACCGCGTGCTCGGGCGCGGCACGACGCCCATGGTGCGCCTCGTCGGGACGCCCGGCCTGCCGGCGGTCGACCCGCGGCAGGCAGGTCTGTTCCACACGGCGTTCCTCTTCGACGACGCCGCGACGCTCGCGGCGACCGTGTACCGCGCCGCGCAGGACGCGCGCAGCCGGTTCACGGGGTCGAGCGACCACCTCGTGAGCGAGGCGTTCTACTTCACCGACCCCGAGGGCAACGGCATCGAACTGTACGTCGATCGCCCCCGGGCCCAGTGGCGGTACGAAGGCGGAGAGCTGCAGATGTCGACGCTGTACCTCGACCCGAACGCGTACATCCAACGCCATCTCGACCCCGAGGTGCTCGCCGGGGTCGCGCAGCGCGGCGGGAAGGTCGGGCACGTCCACCTGCAGGTCGGCGACATCCCCACGGCGCGGGCCTTCTACGTCGACGCGCTCGGATTCGAGACGACCGTCGGGTCGTACCCCGGTGCGCTGTTCGCCGCCGCGGGCGGCTATCACCACCACGTCGCCATGAACACGTGGAACAGCGGCGGCGCCGGTCCGCGCGCCGCCGGACTCGGACTCGGGGATGTCGCCCTCACCGTCCCCGGCCGCGATGACCTCGACGCGCTCGCCGCACGCCTGACCCACCACACGCTCGCGTTCGCGGACGACGGCCGGTCGATCTCGCTCCCCGACCCGTGGGGGACGCAGGTGACCGTTTCGCTCCCCGGTTCCGACGTCGACGCGGTGCTCTCGCGTTGACGCGTCCCGCGCCCGCCCTGCGCTGAGCGCGCGGTCGAGTTCGGGTTCCTCGGCGGTGAGGGTGACACTTCCTGCGCCCTCACCGCCTCGAGTCTCAGCCCCGCTGTGCTGCGCGGGAGCGTCGCACGGCCACGATGCCGGCCAGCAGCAGGAGGAGACCGAGCGGCAGCATGCCGCCCAGATCGCCGCCCGCCACCGGGAGGCGGTCGGTGTCCTCTGCGTCGCTGCCGCCCGCATCCGGGTCGACGGGGTCGGTCGGGTCCACGGGGTCGGTCGGGCCCACCGGGTCGACGGGGTCGATCGGGGAGCCCGGATCGACGGCGGCGGGGCTGACCGAGATCAGGATCTCCTGGACCACGGCGGTGGTTGCCGCCGGCGCGAAGGCCACGGCGCCGAGGGCCGCTCGCGCCGGTGCCGGGAGAGTCCCCGGCAGCTCCGCGCGCACGGTGAGCACGTAGTCGCCGTCCGCGCCGTCGATGACGGTTCCCGCGAGCGTGGCGGTGCCGTCGCCGTTGTCGACGAAGGTGAGTCCCGCGGGGAGCACACCGTTCAGGAACAGGGCCGGGGCCGGAGAACCCGTCGCCGTGACCGTGAACGTGCCGGGCACGCCCACCTGGAACTCCGCGATCGCCGTCGAGGTGAAGACGGGAAGCTGCACGACGAGGAGCGTGAACTCCTGCGTCGCCGTGCCCGCCGCGCTGACCGCGTGGAGGGTCACGACGGTCGCGCCCGCGGCGACCGGCGTCCCACTGATGGTCGCCGTGCCGTCGCCGTTGTCGGTGAGGGTGAGCCCGTCCGGGAGCCCGGCGGCGGTGAGAGCCGCGGCGGGGAACCCGGTGGTGGCGATCGTGAACGTGCCGGCCGCGCTGGTGGTGAACGTGGCCTCGTCGGTCGAGGTGAATGCGGGTGCGTCGAGGACGGTCACGGTCAGCACCTGGACGGTGCTGTCGGCGCTGTTGGCGGCCTCGAGGCGGACGATCGCCGATCCACCGGCGGTGGCGGCGCCGCTGATGGTCGCCGTGCCGTCGCCGTTGTCGGTGAGGGTGAGACCGTCCGGGAGCCCCGTCGCGGTGAGGATCGCGGCGGGGAAGCCCGTCGTGGTGATCTCGAAGGATGCGGCGGTGCCGGTCGTGAAGGTCGCCTCGTCGGGGGAGGTGAACGCGGGCGCGTCGAGCACTGTCAGCGTGAGCGACTGCGTGACGGTGCCGGCCGTGTTGGTCGCGGTCAGCTCTACCTCGGTGACGCCGGAGTCGGTGGTCGTGCCGCTGATGGTGGCCGTGCCGTCGCCGTTGTCGGTGAGGGTGAGACCGTCCGGCAGGTCAGCGGCGGTGAGTGCCGCGACCGGGAACCCCGTCGTCGTGACGGTGAACGTCCCGGTGCTGCCCGTGGTGAAGGTCGCCTCGTCGGTCGAGGTGAACGCGGGCGCGTCGAGCACTGTCAGCGTGAGCGCCCGAGTGACGGTGCCGGCGGCGTTGGTCGCGGTCAGTTCAACCGTGGTCGCGCCGGAGTCGGTGGTCGTGCCGCTGAGGGTGGCGGTGCCGTCTCCGTTGTCGGTGAAGGCGAGGCCGTCGGGCAGCCCCGTCGCGGTGAGCGCCGCGGCGGGGAAGCCGGTCGTGGTGACCGCGAACGAGCCGGCGACGCCGGTGGTGAAGACGACCTCGTCGACGGACGTGAATGCCGGCGCGTCGAGCACCGTCAGGGTGAGCGACTGGGTCGCGCTGCCGGCGGTGCTGGTCGCGGTCAGCGCGACGTCGGTCACGCCGAATGCGGAGGTCGTGCCGCCGATGGTGCCGGTGCCGTCTCCGTTGTCGGTGAAGGCGAGGCCGTCGGGCAGCCCCGTCGCGGTCAGTGTCGCAACGGGGAACCCGATGGTGCTGACGCTGAGCGTGCCCGGTGCGCCCGTGACGAGGCTCGCCGTATCGGCAGAGGTGAAGGCGGGCGCACCCAGCACCGTCAACGCGAGCGACTGGGTCGTGGTGCCGGCCGTGTTGGTCGCGGTCAGCTCGACGATCGTCACGCCCAACTCGGCGGTCGTGCCGCTCAGGGTGGCGGTGCCGTCTCCGTTGTCGGTGAGGACCAGTCCGTCGGGCAGACCCACCGCGGTGAGCGTCGCGGCGGGGAATCCGGTCGTGACGATGTCGACGGTGCCGAACGCGTCGGCGGTGAAGGTCGCCTCGTCGGCCGAGCTGAACGCGGGCGCGTCGAGCACTGTCAGCGTGAGCGACTGCGTGACGGTGCCGGCCGTGTTGGTCGCGGTCAGCTCGACCTCGGTGACGCCGGAGTCGGTGGTCGTGCCGCTGATGGTGGCCGTGCCGTCGCCGTTGTCGGTGAGGGTGAGCCCGTCCGGCAGACCGGTGGCAGTGAGTGCCGCGGCGGGGAAACCCGTCGTCGCGACCTCGAACGAGCCGGCCGCGCCGGTCGTGAACGTGGCCTCATCGGTCGAGGTGAACGCGGGCGCGTCGAGCACTGTCAGCGTGAGCGACTGCGTGACGGTGCCGGCCGTGTTGGTCGCGGTCAGCTCGACGTCGGTCGCGCCGGAGTCGGTGGTCGTGCCGCTGATGGTGGCCGTGCCGTCGCCGTTGTCGGTGAGGACGAGACCGTCCGGCAGTTCGCTGGCGGTGAGCGTCGCGGCGGGGAAACCCGTCGTGGCGACCTCGAACGAGCCGGCCGCGCCGGTCGTGAACGTGGCCTGATCGGTCGAGGTGAAGGCGGGCGCGTCGAGGACGGTCAGCACGAGCGATTGGGCCACGGTGCCGGCGCCGTTCGTCGCGCTCAGGTCGATCGTGGCGGTGCCGGGAGGCACCGGCATCCCGGAGATCGTGGCCGTGCCGTCGCCGTTGTCGGTGAAGGACAGCCCGTCGGGCAGGGCGCTCGCCGTCAGCGCCGGGGCCGGGTAACCGTCCACCGCGATGGTGAACGTGCCCGTCTGGCCCGTGGTGAACGTCGCCTCAGCGGCCGAGGTGAACGCGGGGCGCTGCTGAACGGTGAGGTCGATCGAGGCCGTCGCGGTGCCGGCCGTGCTGGCTGCCGAGATCTCGATGGACCACTCGCCGTGTCGAGTCGCCGTGCCGCCGATGGTGGCCGTGCCGTCGCCGTTGTCGGCGAAGGAGAGACCGTCGGGCAGGGAGGACAGCAGCGTGAGCGTCGGAGCCGGGAAGCCGGTCGCGGTCACGATCCGCTCGCCCGGCACGCCCTCGGTCAGCGGGGCGAAGGCCGTCGTGGTGATCGCGGGCGCGCGGTCGACGGTGATCGTGAACGCCTGTACGTCGGAACCGACGCTGTTGTCGGCCGTGATCGTGACCGTGGTGATGCCGGTCTCGGTGGGGACGCCCGCGAGGGTCGCGGTGCCGTCGCCGTTGTCGACGAAGGAGAGTCCGGACGGCAGTGCGCCGTCGACGGTCAGTGCGGGTGCGGGGAATCCGCCGGCGGTGACGGTGAAGCTGCCGACCGCGTCGACGGTGAAGGTGGTGCCGTCGGCCGAGGTGATGACGGGCTCCTCCGTGACGAGGATCTGGAGGGGCATGCTGTCCGCGCCGACGACGCTGACGGCGCCGAGCTGCACAATCGTGAACCCGGTCTCGCTGGGTGTGCCGGAGATCGTGCCGGTGCCGTCCAGGTTGTCGGTGAAGGTCAGGCCCGCCGGCAGACCGAGGGCGGCCAAGGTCGGCGCCGGATAGCCGTTCGTGGTGATGTCGAAGCTCCCGGCGACGCCCCGGGTGAAGTGGGCCTGGCCGCCGGAGGTGAACTGCGGCTGCGCGGTCGCGGTGACCGTCCAGAGCGCCACGTACGTCCCGGCGCGGTTCGTCGCGGTCAGCCTCGCTGTGGTGGTGCCCGGCGCGGTCAGCGTGCCGGTGATCGTCGCGGTGCCGTCGCTGTTGTCGGTCAGGGTCAGCGATGCGGGTAGGTCGGCGGCGGTGATCGCGGCGAGCGGGGAACCCGACGTGGTGATCGTCGCGTTCACGGTCGTGCCGACCGGCGCGGCGATGGCGCCCGGGGCGATGAGCAGCGGACTCTGGTCGACGGTGACCGTGAGCGTGTGGCTCGTCTGGGCGCCCGTCACCGAGGCCGTGAGGGTCAGGACATAGGTTCCCGGGGTCGTGGGGGTGCCGGTGACGGTCGTCTCGGCGCCGACGGCGGCCACCGTCAGTCCCGGCACCGCGCCGTCGATCTGCCAGCTGAGCGCGGGGTGGCCGGTCGCCGTGATCGACTCGTCGACGGCGCTGCCGACGACGGCCGTCAACTCGGTGGGGCCGGTCACCACGGGCGTGGCGAACGCTGTGATCGTGATGGTGTCGCTCGCCGTTCCGGCGGAATTGGATGCCGTCAGGGTCACCGTCGTCGCCTCTGACGTGGTGGTCGGTGCGGCGACGAGCTCCCAGGTGCCGCCGGGGGCGCCGGTCAGGGTCACCCATTCCGGCATTTCGGATGCCGTCACCGTGGCGTCGGGGATGCCCGACACCGTGATCGGGATCCGCACGGTCTCGCCGACCTCGACGAGCTGCGTCTCAGCGACCGTGACCGTCGGGACCGACTCGACCGCGAGGGAGGTGCCCGCCGTCGTGGTACCCGTCGAGTTCGACGCCGAGAGCGTCAGATCCACGGGCGCGCTGCCTGCGGTGGGGACGCCACTGATGAGCAGGCTGCCGGCCCCGGCGGAGGTGGCGGCGAGCCCGGCGGGGAGGGTGCCCTCGGTCAGCATGATCGTCGGCACCGGCCACCCGGATGCACTCACGACGATGTCGACCTGGTCGCCGACGCGGACCGTGTAGGCGGGATCGACGTGCAGCGACGGAGCCTCGTTCATCACCAGTCGCAGCGTCTGCGTCGTCGTGGGGCCGACGGGCGGCGTCAGCGTGAGCGTCAGGCCATGTTCGCCGCCGGTTGCGGGCGTGCCCGAGATGACGAGTTCGTTCGTGCCGAGTTCGGCGTCGAGGCCGTCGGGCAGCGTCTCATATCCCGCGAGTGTGGTGCCCGCCGGAGCGTCCCACGCCACGGTGAACGATCCGGACGTGCCGACGGTGAAGGTCGCCACGTCGTTCGAGGTGAAGGTCGCGGGGGGCGACACCGTGAGCGCGACCGGTGCCTCCACCGAGCCGAACGAATTGGACGCCCGCACGACGGCGGTGAAGGTGCCGACACTGGTCGGAGTCCCCGACAGTGATCCGCTCGCGCTCAGCTGGACGCCCGGGGGAAGTGCGCCGCTGATCACCGTCAGCGTCGGGGCTGGCCCGCCGCTCAGCGACAGCTGGTGACTCATCGGTGCGCCGAGAGCAGCGCTCAGAGCGGCGCCTTCCAGTTGCGGGATCGACGCCTGCCGGATCTGCGTGGTGAGCTGACTCGCCTGGTTCGGCTGCCCCCACGTGTCGGTCACGGCGCCCGCCGGGACGGACAGGGTCAACGAAGAGGCCTGTGCGGGCACCGGGATCGTGACGGTGTAGCCCGTGCCGGAGCCTGACACGCTGACACCCGCGGCAGGCGCACCGTCGACGTGCGCGACGAAGTCGAAGGCGGTGAGCCCGTCGACCGTCGCCGGCGAGCCGTCGGACAGGAAGCGCAGGTCGAAATCGACGGACCCGGCCCCGAGCAGCCATACGGCGCCCTGTTCGATCGGGCTCGCCACGGTCAGGGAGGGAACGGGCGGTGCCGGCTGGGCGCCGCCGGTCGGGGTCGTGCGGATCTCCTCGACGACGACGGTCGTGTGGCCGCCGCTCGAGTCGTAGTTCCGCGGGTAGGCGAACGTCACCGTGACGCCCGTGATCCGGGTGAAGTCGACGCTCGGGGTGAAGCACGCGGTCTGACCGGGCGCGCAGAAGAAGTTGAGCACCAGGTCGAACGCGCCGACGTTCGAGAAACCGGTGGTGTACGTTCCGGTTCTGTTCAAGCTGTCGGTCACCTGGATGGTGGCGTGCACCGCGGTGGACTCCGTGGGCGGCATGTTCGTGCGCGTCACGCTGCGCAGCCCGACCATGAACTGCGTGTTGGTGCCGCCGGACGTCAGATCCGTCGCGGGGAAGGAGTAGTTCAGATCCACCGACGTCGGCGCGTTGCCGTTGCCGTACAGAGCAACGGTGCCCGCACCGTTGCTCTGAGTGAACGTGGGCCATGTACTGGTCCCGGGGTTGTTGAGGCTCTCCGTGCGGTCGTTGCCATGGATGCTCCCCGCGAAGTCGTCGATGACGATGGGCACGGCGGCGGAGGCCGGCAGGGGCACCAGGACCGCCGCGGCCACGAGCGCGAGGGTCGTCGTGATGCGCGTGATGCGGGAGCGGAGGGACGGGCGGGCAGCACGAGTCGTACGCATGGGCCACACAATCGGGGCGGCAGGCGCCGGCGCCTGCGGATGGGGGGGAAACGAGCTCACTCTCAGATGAGAGAACTCTCATTTACCGTAGCGTGTCCGAGGGGCCCGCGCGAAGGACACCGGCGGGGCGTTGGTCAACGCGGCAGGGGTGGCGGCTCAAGTGCGCCCCAGCCGCCGGCTCGCGTGTGTCGCGGCGTTCAGCTCGCAGGACCTTTCGAGGATCCCGGGTGTGTCGACGGCGTGTCGCAGACCGTCAGCGGTCCTGTTCCTGCGTCATGAACACGGTGTGGGTCGCGCGTGAAGGATGTGGAGGGGCTGACGGGAATCGAACCCGCGCTATCTGCTTGGGAAGCAGAAGTTCTGCCATTGAACTACAGCCCCGAGGCCTTGCGGGCGTCGGTCAGGCGACTTCTGGCTAAGCACTCGACGGACAGTCTAGCTGCCCGGACACTGGACGGTGCGCACGAGGCCATCGGCGACGGCGGTTGTGGCGTGCACCGTGCGGGGCGAGATCAGAGTTGCACAGTTGGTGTACTGACAATTAACCTTGCGACGTCAACGTCTCCGGGGGCAGTCGAAAGGACAGACGATGCAGTCCATGGACGGTGCGGCCGACACGCCAGCACTCGAACAGCTCTATCGCGATTTCGAGGCCAATGACCTCACTCCGCTGTGGACTCAGCGCGACGACCTCATGCCGTTCACGCCTGCGCCGACCGCGGTGCCCCATGTCTGGCGCTGGAAGACGCTTTTCGATATCGCGGAGCGCTCCGGCGAGCTCGTCCCCGTCGGCCGGGGCGGCGAGCGCCGGGCGATCGGCCTGCGCAACCCTGGCCTCCCAGGCACCGCTCACGCGACGCCCACCCTGTGGGCGGCGATCCAGTACCTTGGCGGTTTCGAGACCGCCCCCGAGCACCGGCACAGTCAGAACGCGTTCCGATTCGTCGTCGAAGGCGAAGGTGTGTGGACCGTCGTCAACGGTGACCCCGTGCGGATGAGTCGAGGTGACCTCCTGCTCACTGCGGGATGGAACTTCCACGGCCATCACAACGACACCCCGAACCCGATGGCGTGGATCGACGGACTCGACATCCCGTTCTCCAACTACACGGATGTCGGCTTCTTCGAGTTCGGCAGCGAGCGTGTGACCGACGAGGCATCGCCCGAGTTCTCGCGCTCCGAGCGGCTCTGGGCATACCCAGGTCTGCGGCCCATCTCAGGTCTGGACGACAAGATCAGCTCCCCGCTCGCGGCGTACCGATGGGAGCATACCGACGCTGCACTGCGGGAACAGCTTCTGCTTGAGGACGAGGGGTTCCCCGCCACGCTCGAGCCCGGGCACGCCGCGATCCGGTACTCCAACCCGACGACCGGCGGCGACGTCATGCCGACCATTCGCTGCGAGTTCCATCGCCTCCGTGCGGGCGCCGAGACCCCCGTCCGCCACGAGGTCGGTTCATCGGTGTGGCAGGTATTCGACGGTGACGGCTCCGTGGAAGTCGCCGGCCAGACCCACGCTGTGGGGGCCGGTGACCTCTTCGTCGTGCCGAGCTGGGCACCGTGGTCGCTGCACGCCGAGACCGAGTTCGACCTCTTCCGCTTCAACGACGGCCCGATCATGGACCGTCTTGGATTCACCCGAACCTACGTGCCTTCGAAGGACACCGACACATGAGACTCGCCACCCTCCGTACCGATTCGACCACGGTCGCCGTCCGCATCGACGGCGACGTCGTCACCGAGCTCGCCGGGATCCCCGATGTCGGCGCGCTTCTCGCTCGCTCCGATTGGCGGGTAGCGGCCGCCGTCGGGGGCGCGACGCGCGACATCGCCGACATCCGCGACGAGGAGTGGGCGCCTGTCGTGCCCGCTCCCGGAAAGATCGTCTGCGTCGGCCTCAATTACCGAAACCACATCCTCGAGATGGGCCGAGAGCTCCCCCAGTATCCGACTCTGTTCGCCAAGTACCCCGAAGCGCTCGTCGGGCCGTACGACCCGATCGAGCTTCCCCACGTCGCCGCCGAGGCGGTGGATTGGGAAGCGGAGCTCGCCCTCGTCATCGGCGCGACCGCACGCCGGGTCGCGCAGGCCGACGCCGGTGCGTACATCGCCGGCTACTCCGTGATGAACGACGTGACGATGCGCGACTACCAATACCGCACGCCGGAGTGGTTCCAGGGCAAGACATTCGAGGCGACGGCTCCATTCGGGCCTGTTCTCGTCACCACTGATGAGTTCGCGCTCGGGGGTGTGCTCCGGGGTGCCGTCGATGGTGAGACCGTGCAGCAGACACCGACCGACGATCTCGTGTTCGGCCCCGAAGCCCTCGTCGCATACATCTCGGAGATCTTCACGCTCAACCCCGGCGACGTCATTGTCACCGGCACGCCCGGCGGCGTCGGCCACGCACGGAAGCCCGCACGCTACCTTGCGCCGGGGATGATCCTCACGACCTCGGTCGAGGGCATCGGCGAGTTGCGGAACCGCATAGTCGTAAGCCCCTGACGTGGTCGCCCGCACCGATCTGGTCACGGACCCGGATGCCCTGGCTGCGCTGCTCCTGATGCGGCGCGGCCAGGCGTTCTGGGCGCGCGCGCTCGGTGAGCTGCGCGACGACGAGTTCGGCATGCCGTCACGTTTGCCGGGGTGGTCGCGGGCTCACGTCATCGCTCACGTCGGCTTCAACGGGCGCGCTGTGGCTCGACTCGTGGAGTGGGCTCGCACGGGCGTCGAGACGCCGATGTACGCGTCGACGACGCAGCGCGCCGAGGAGATCGAGTTCGGTGCGACGCTCCCCGCGGACGCCCTGCGCCATCTCGCCGCGCACGCCGCCGTGCATCTCAACGTCGAGTGGCGCGACCTTCCGAACGATCGCTGGACCCATCCTGTTGTGACCGCCCAAGGCCGCACAGTGCCCGTCTCGGAGACGGTCTGGATGCGTACGCGCGAAGTCTGGATCCACGCGATCGACCTCCGCACGGGTGTCACCACGCGGGACTTCCCCCCACAGCTCCTCGACTTGCTGCTCGACGACCTGATCGCGGTGTGGCGCCGTAAGCATGCCGAGGGCGATCGGAATGTCGTGCTCGAGGTGACCGACCGTGACCGCACGCTCCGTGTCCTGGAAGATGACCACCGCGAAGCACTCGTGGTGCGCGGCACGGCCGCCGACGTGGTCGGGTGGGGCACCGGTCGCTCGTGGCGCGGCGTTTCAACTCCCGGCGGGGCCGATCCCGGCCCCGCCCCGACCTGGCTCTAGGAGACTCCATGACCGATATCGATGCCCGTGAGCTGGACCCGGCGAGCACGTACAGATTGCTCGTCGGATCGGTCGTGCCGCGACCGATCGCATGGGTGACCAGCGGCCGCTCGCCGAAGCCGGTCAACCTTGCACCGTTCAGCTCCTTCACGTGGGTGAGCCAGCATCCCGCGATGCTCGGATTCACCGTCAACCGCCGTGCCACCGGGCGGAAAGACACCATCCGCAACATCGTCGATGATGGCGAATACGTGGTGAACATCGCGGGCGAAGACATGCTCACTCGGCTGCACGCGAGCTCCGAATGGTTCGACCCTGAAGTGAGTGAGGTGGATGCCGTCGGCGTCGCCCTCGAAGGATCCGCGGTCGTCGGCGTGCCGCGGCTCGCCGACGTGCCGGTGAGCATGGAGTGCGTTCTCGAGCGCGTGATCGAGTTCAGCCCGACTGGCGGCGAGTTCGTCGTCGGTCGGGTGGTGTCGTGGCATGTGCGCGATGACGTGCTCGTGGACGGTCGGATCGACTCTGAGCGAGTGCGTCCGCTCGGACGCCTCGCCGGGCCCCGCTACTCGGTCCTCGGCACAGTGATCGAGCTCCCGCCTGTGCCCGGGGGATGAGCGCGCTCGGCATGTGAGAGTACGCGGTGCAGCAGGCGACGCAGGCACGCGCGCTCGGCCGCGGAGAGTCCATCAGTCAACACCTGCTCGATCTGTTCGGCACGCGGGCGCAGCTCGTCGAGAGTTGCCTCGCCCGTCGTGCTCAGAGCGAGGCGATATCGTCGGCGGTTGGCGGCGTCCCGATGTCGCTCGATGAGTCCGTGACGTTCGAGCCGGCTCACGAGTTCCGCGATCGTCGAACGGTCGAGGTCGAGTTCGACGCACAGGTCCTGCTGGCTGGCTCCGGGCCGTCGCGACAGAACAGAAAGTACGCCGAACTGCACGCTCGAAACAGTCGGCGAAGCATACCGCTGCCACGCCGCGACGTGCACCTGCTGAGCGCGGCGGAAGAGGAACCCCGTGTAGTGCAGCGGCTCAGGCTCGCGGTTCGGCGTCGGAGTTGGGGTCGTCATCCTGCCATTCTGCCGGGGAGTGATCCCGGCAGCGGGCCGCGGGTCCACGCGTGCGACTGCAACCCGCGAGCGGATGCCGGCAGCGCGAAGAGCCAGCCATCGCTGCCGCGTCGTCGGCGGAGCCACTGGGGCATGATCGGCATCCCCGTGGCGACGAGGAGCACGTCGAGATCGGGTCCGGCGAATCCCACGCTCGCGATATGGGCGTCGGGTATGACGATCGAGCGCTCGGGGCGCAGGCGCCCGGTTGCGTCGTAGCAGTCGACCCTGCCCGCATCGAACACCGTGACCCAGACGTCGCCGGCGGCATCCACAGCGATGCCATCGGGCATTCCGCCGACGTCGATGAGCGTCTCGGCGGCGCCGATACGGTCACCGTACGCGCGTCGCGTGACCACGCGGGCGGCGGTGTCGGCGTGATACAGCCAGGCACCGTCGGGCGACCAGGCCAGACCGTTGGAGATGCCTACGGTGTCGCTAATGACAGTGACATCGCCGTCATGCTCGAGTCGTAGGAGCAGCTGTCGGCCGTCGGGACCGTCGGAGTTGAGGGTGCCGATCACCAACCGGCCGGACGCATCGACATGCCCATCATTGAAGCGCTCGCTCTCGTTCAGCAGCGGACGAGTTCGCTGGACGTCGCCCGCCAGGTCCACTGTCGCCAGGGAGCGGCCGAGGCCACATACCCAGCCCCCGCCGCTGGCAGGAAGTGCGCACCCGAGCTGATCGCCGAGCTCGAAGACCGAGAGCAGCCGCACCGCGCCGTCGATCATCGCGGCGACATGAAGCCGGCCGAGCTCGATGTCCACCCAGCTCAGACGCTGCGTGGCGGCATCCCAGACGATGCCCTCCGGAAGGATCCCGCGTTCGGATGCGACGCGGGAGGGGAATCGGGTGGAATCCACGGCGACCTCTTTCGTAACGATTTCGTTAAGCCGTATGTACGGTCGGTTTAGCGCGCTATCCTGACCAAGCACTCAGTTTAAGGATGTCTGCCGGTGATCCACCGGATCTTCCTCGTGAGTGCGCGGAGCGACACAGCGTTACCGCCTCGACAATGACGTAAAGGACGGAATCTTGAAGAAGACGACTCGGCTCCTGACGGCGGCTTTGGCCGGCGCTGTAGCCCTCAGCCTCGCGGCCTGCACCTCCAGCAGCCCTGCTCCCGAGCCCGGTTCGACCGACTCGAGCCAAACCGCCCCCCTGCTCACTCTCGGACAGTTCGTCGAACCCGCATCGTTCGATCCGGCGACGGCGCAGGAAGGCAACGCCTTCCCGATGTACCAGGCGGTCTACGACGCGCTCATCAAGCGTGCTCCCGACGGCAGCTTGGAGCCCTTCCTCGCCACCGAATGGACCTACAACGACGACCAGACGGAGCTGACGCTCGCACTCCGTGACGACGTCACCTTCACCGATGGTGCTGCGTTCGACGCCGACGCCGCGGTCGCCAACATCGAGCACTTCATGCGGGCCGGGGGCCCCCAGGCCAACCAGGCGTCTAGCATCGCCTCGGTGGATGCGCCCGACGCGACGACCTTGGTGATCTCTCTCACAGAGCCGGACCCGTCGCTCGAGTTCTCCCTAGCGAACGCACTGGGGCTCATGGCGAGCCCCGATGCAGTCGGCACCGAGGCCATCGCATCGACACCCGTCGGGTCCGGACCGTACACCCTCGATAGCGCGATCGTCGGCTCGGAGTACACCTTCGTGCGCAACGACGACTACTGGGACAATGCTCTCCCGTACGACTCGGTCAAGTTCTCGATCATCGCGGACGAGACCGCGCGCGTGAACGCGTTGCGCTCCGGACAGATCAATGCGGCGATCTACAACGCACCGACCACGGCCGCCGAGTTGAGGTCCGCCGGCTTCGAGGTGCAGCACGCCGCGCTCAACTGGTCGGGCTTCGTCTACTTCGACCGCGACGGCGCGCTCAACCCTGCTCTGGCCGACTCGCGAGTGCGCGAGGCGATTACCGTCGCGATCGACAAGGAGGGTCTACTCGAGAACACCGGCGCGGGCCTGGGTGAGCTGCAGGATCAGATCTTCCCGAGCACGGCGCTGTCCTACTTGGACGATGCCGCGGGCAGTGACCGGTTCGCGTACAATCCGGACCGTGCCCGTGAGCTGCTCGCGGAGGCCGGGTACGCCGAAGGGTTCACCCTCAACATGCCGATCGGCGGCGTGTTCCCGCCCGCGCTCTATGCCACAGTCGAGCAGAACCTCGCGGATGTGGGCATCACGATGACGCGTACGGAGTTCGCACCCGGACAGATCATCCCCGCCCTCCTCGGGGGCAAGCACGAAATCGCGTACTTCACGCTGGCGATGTTCAACGACTGGACAACCATCCGCCAGTACATCGCGCCCGATGCGCCGTGGAACCCGTTCGACTCGACCGATCCCGAGGTGGCGCGACTGATCGCGCAGTTCCAGTTCGCAACCTCGGACGAGGAACGCACCGAGATCGGTCAGGAGCTCAACGCCTGGCTCATCGACAACAACTGGTACGGCGTGTTCTCGACCGTCGACTCGACGTACGCGAACGATGACACGGTCGTGGTCGAGCTGCAGGCGCAGCAGGCGGCGCCGTCGATCTACAACTACGCACCCGCCGACTAAGTGATCGAGACCGTGGGGTCTCCTGGTCGAACAGGGGACCCCACCCTCCTCGAGAGGCTCACAACGTGTTGATATTCCTCGCCAAGCGCGTCGCGCTGGCGCTGTCCCAGATGCTCGCCATCTCGGCGATCGCGTTCACGCTCCTGTACCTGTCCTCCGACGGCATCGCCCGCGCGATCCTTGGCGAGCAGGCCAGTGAGGAGCAGGTCGCGGCCAAGACCGCCGAACTCGGCCTCGACCGGCCACTCATCGTGCGGTATTTCGAGTGGCTCGGCGGCGCCTTGACCGGCGACCTCGGCCGCTCCTACTTCACCCCCCAGGATGTGATCGATGCGTTGCTCCAGCGCCTACCGGTCACGCTCATGCTCGTCGTCACGGTCACGATCATCTCGGCGGTCATCGCGTTCGCGCTCGGAGTCGCCGCAGCGGTCTATCGCGGATGGCTCGACCGGCTCGTGCAGGTGCTGTCGGTCGTCGGCTACGCCGTGCCCGGGTTCCTCCTTGCGCTGTTCCTTGTGCTCCTCTTCGCGATCCACCTTCAATGGTTCCCTGCGACGGGTCCTGGAAGCCTGGGGCTCGCAATCGCGGCGATCTCGATCGGCGCGATCGCCTCTGTCGCGCAACAGGTCCGCGGGGCGATGATCGACGTGCTCCGTGCGGACTATGTGCGCACGCTGCGCAGTCGCGGCCTCGGTGAGCTTGAGATCGTCTTCAAGCACGCATTGCGCAATGCTTCAGGCACAGGCGTGACCGTGCTCGGTCTGCAGTTCGTCGGTCTTCTCGGAGCGGCGATCATCGTCGAGCAGATCTTTGCGCTCGCCGGACTCGGCACCGTCGCGATCACGTATACGACGCGCGGCGACATCCCCGTCGTCATGGGCCTGATCATCGTCACGTCGCTCATTGTCGCGACCGTCAACCTCGCCGTCGACATCATCGTGGGCGTGCTCAATCCGAAGGCGAGGGTCGCATGACCGCCGTGATCCCGGTCCGCTCCGCCCGTGACTCGGTGATGCGCCAGTTCATCTCGAGCCCCCTGCCCGCGCTGGCCTCCGCGGTGCTGCTCGTGCTCGTGCTCATGTCCGTGCTCGCGCCGCTGCTCACAGCGGCCAACCCGGCGACACCCGACATCCGCAATGCGTACCTTCCGCCGTTCTCGCCCGAGCATCTCCTCGGCACCGATTCGGCCGGTCGCGACATCTGGGCGCGTCTCTTGTATGGCGGCCAGGTGAGCCTTCTCGGTGCGGCACTCGCGCTCGGAGTCGCGGCGCTCATCGGCATCCCGTCGGGTCTTCTCGCCGGATACTACGGACGTTGGTTCGATTCGCTCGCCGTGTGGACCTCGAACCTCATCCAGTCGATGCCCGGCATCGTCGTGCTGCTCGCCGCCCGTGCCGTGATGGGGCCATCGATCTGGCTGTCGATGCTCATCTTCGGTGTCATCCTGTCCCCCGGCTTCTTCCGTGTCGTCCGCACAGCGGTGATCAATGTGCGTAACGAGCTCTACGTCGACGCAGCGAGGGTCTCAGGGCTACACGACGCGGCGATCATGGGTCGCCACGTGCTCACGGTCGTGCGGGCACCGATCATCATCCAGGCGTCTCTGCTCCTCGGCATCGCGCTCGCGATCCAGTCGGGGCTCGAGTTCCTGGGCGTCGGCGACAACACGATTCCGTCGTGGGGCAACATGCTCAACGAGGGATTCCGCAACATCTACCGCGACCCCATCTCCATCCTGTGGCCGGCGCTCGCCATCGGCCTCACCTGCGCTGCGCTCGTCATGATCGGCAACGGCCTGCGCGACGCGCTCGAGGAGCGCGGGCTCCGCGTGCCGCGTTCGACGCGCGCTTCGCGTGCCGCCGCCGTGAGCCTGACGGAGCAGACCGCCGGACTCGACGACCGGGCACCCGTCACCGCCGGGCACCCGGAGGACGATGCCACACCGATACCGACGCCGCCAGCCGATGCCGACGCGGTGCTGAGCGTGCGCAATCTCCGCATCGCATACGGCGAACCGCCGGCGCAGAAGGTCGTCGTGCACGATGTCAGTCTCGACGTGCGACCCGGGGAGGTACTCGGCCTCGTCGGTGAGTCGGGTTCGGGAAAGACCCAGACGGCGTTCGGCGTGCTCGGGCTGCTCTCTGCAGGCGGTTCGATCATCGGCGGGAGCATCGTCTTCGATGGCCAGGACCTGGCGAAGAAGTCGCGGAAAGCCATCCGCGCGCTCCGCGGCACAGGAATCGCCTACATTCCGCAAGAGCCCATGAGCAACCTCGATCCGTCGTTCAAGATCGGCGCGCAGCTCATCACTCCGATGATGCGCCGCCTCAAGCTCAGCCGACGGGAGGCGACCGAGCAGGCGCTCGCACTGCTCGACAGGGTCGGCATCCGTGATCCGCAGCGTACCTTCGACTCCTACCCGCATGAGATCTCGGGTGGCATGGCCCAGCGCGTGCTCATCGCGGGCGCGGTGTCGTGCAGGCCGCGGCTGCTCATCGCCGACGAGCCGACGACCGCCCTCGACGTGACGGTGCAGGCCGATGTGCTGCGCCTGCTTCGTGACCTGCAGAGAGAATCCGACATGGCGGTCATCCTGGTGACGCACAACTTCGGTGTCGTCGCCGACATCTGTGACCGTGTCGCCGTCATGAACAAGGGGACCATCGTGGAGATGGACGATGCCCGACCGGTATTCCGGGCTCCTGCCCACCCCTACACGCGGATGCTGCTCGACTCAACTCTCGAGGGCGGACCGTCCCGCACCGACCTCGACGCGATGGGAGGACACTGAACATGGTGCTGCTCACCGTCGACCGACTCGGTGTCGACTTCAAGAAGAAGCGGACGACCTTCACGGCGCTTGATGACATCTCGTTCGAGATCTCTGAGGGCGAGACGCTCGGTCTCGTCGGAGAGTCGGGGTCGGGTAAGACCACGATCGGTCGCGCGATCCTCGGTCTCGTCCAACCGAGCCGCGGCACGATCACCTTCGCCGACCGGGACATCACCCATGCAACGCGCTCCGAGCGTCGCGCGCTCAGCCGCGACATCCAGGTGGTCTTCCAGGATCCGTATACGTCGCTCAATCCGTCGCTGACGATCGAGCAGATCCTGGCGGAACCGCTGCGCGTGCAGGGGATTGACGGGCGGGAGGCCTCACGTCGCGTGCGCGAGCTGCTCGAACGCGTCAATCTCCCGACAGACGCCGCGGACCGGCTCCCGCGCGAGTTCTCGGGCGGGCAGCGTCAGCGCGTCGCCATCGCCCGGGCGCTCGCACTCCGGCCTCGGTTGATTGTCTGCGACGAGCCGGTGTCCGCGCTCGACCTGTCGACACAGGCACGAGTGCTCGACCTCTTCATCGAGCTGCAGCGTCAGACGGGCTGCGCCTACCTGTTCGTGTCGCACGACCTGTCGGTCATCCGTCACATCAGCCACAGGGTGCTCGTGCTCAATCGGGGCAGCCTCGTCGAGTCGGGGCCGGTCGATAAGATTACGTCCGACCCCGACGACGCCTACACCCGGCGCCTGCTGATGTCCGCGCCGGTACCCGACCCGGACCGGCAGAGTCGACGCCGCGCGATGCTCGAGGCCGAGATCGCCGGGACCCAAGCGTGAGAGGGGACCGATGAGCGAGAAAGCGACGCGCCGCAGCCCTCGCGGCGAGAGCAGGCGGGCGGTGATCATCGATGCCGCGGCCCGGGAGTTCGCCTTGCACGGCTATCACGGTGCTTCCATCGCGGCGATCGCCGAGAAGGTGGGCATCACCCAGTCCGGACTGCTTCATCACTTTCCATCGAAAGAGGCGCTGCTGGATGCCGTGGTGCAGCGACGCTTCGCGGAGGACGCCGGGATCGCCGATGGGCTGGGGCTCGGTGAGGTGTCGCCGTTCGCCGGGTACGACACCATGGTCGCCCGCAACATCGCTGATCCCACGTGGGTGCAGTTCCTGAGCGTGATCACTGCGGACGGACTCACCGAGGATAACCCGGCACACGAGCTCATTCGTGTGCGCTATGAGCGAGTGCGCGCACGCATCCGCGACCGCATCGTCTCTCACGTGGGCGACCGCTATGAGCTCCCCGATCATCTCGACCCGGATGACATCGCATCTCTCCTGCTCGCCGTGCTCGACGGCCTGCAGCTGCAGTGGCTCTACGACGACACTGTCGACATGCGTCGCCGCGTGCAGCTCTTCATCGACCTGGTCACCCATTCCGACGAACACACGAAGAAAGAATGATGTCCGCCTCCTTCTCGACGCACACCGACGGCACTCGTTTCCGTGACCTCAACGGAAACGGCATCCTCGATCCTTATGAGGATCCGCGACTACCTATCGCGGACCGGGTCACCGACCTCGTCGCGCGGATGACGCTCGCCGAGAAGGCGGGTCTGATGGTGCAGAGCGTCGTCAGCACGACCCACGACGGCTATCTCGATGGTGCGCCGCTCGCGCCCGGGCGGGTCTCAGTCGACGAACTGGTCGGTGCGCGTGCGGTGACGCACCTCAACGTCCATCGCATCCCCGGCCCACGTGAAATGGCACGCTGGGCGAATCAGGCACAGCGCGCGGCCGAGGCCACGCGGCTCGGCATCCCGGTCACCATCTCGACCGATCCACGCCACTCGTTCGCCGAGAACTTCGGCGCCTCATTCACAGCCGAGCACCTGTCCGCCTGGCCCGAGCCGCTCGGCCTGGGCGCCCTCGCCGACGAGGAACTCGTGCGCACGTTCGCGGACATCGCGCGGCGCGAGTACGTCGCGCTGGGCATTCGCTCCGCGCTCCACCCGACGCTCGATGTCGCCACGGAGCCGCGCTGGGCTCGCCAGTACAGCACGTTCGGGCAGAACGCCGACCTGGTCGGGCGCCTGGGGGTGGCCTACGTTGACGGCTTTCAGGGCGAGGTCCTCGGAGCGACGAGCGTGGCGTGCATGGCCAAGCACTTCCCGGGTGGCGGCCCACAGCGGCACGGCGAAGATCCGCACTTCGAATACGGTAAGGAGCAGGACTACCCGGGGGGCATGTTCGAGTACCACCTCGAACCCTTCCGCCGGGTGCTTGCTCGTGGGGTCTCCGCCATCATGCCGTCGTATGGTGTGCCGATCGGTCTCCTTCTCGACGGCGAGCCCATCGAGGAGGTCGGGTTCGGCTTCAATCGCCAGATCGTCACTGGACTGCTGCGTGAGCAACTCGGGTTCGAGGGTGTCATCTGCGCCGATTGGGGGCTCATCACCGAGTCGATCATCGCGGGCAAGCAGCTGCCGCCGCGCTCCTGGGGCGTCGAGCACCTCGCCGAGGTCGATCGCGTCGCCAAGGGTCTTGAGGCGGGACTCGACCAGTTCGGCGGCGAGGAAGACCCGCGCTGGATCGTCGAGCTCGTCGAGTCGGGCCGTGTCGACCTGGAAAGGATCGACGCGTCAGTGCGACGCCTACTCGCCGTGAAGTTCGAGTTGGGACTCTTCGACAATCCGTATGTCGACGAAGAGGCGGCACCCGAGATCGTCGGCCACGCGGAGTTCCGCACGGCCGGGCACCGCGCGCAGGTCGCTTCGGTCACGGTGCTCTCCGATCCGCAGAGTCTCCTGCCGATCGCGGTGGGTACGCGCGTCTTCTCGCCCGAGATCGGTGACGGCGTCCTGGCCGCGGGCGGATTGGTCGCCGCCTCGGCCCCTGACGAGGCGGACCTCGTCATCACCCGTGTCGCCGCGCCCTATGAACCTCGCGACCACTTCGCCCTCGAGGCGGCGTTCCACGCCGGCACTCTCGAGTATCCGGAGGAAGAGGTTGCGCGGCACGCGGCGCTCGCCGCCATCGCGCCGGTCGTCATGGTGGCCCACCTGGAGCGGCCCGCCATACTCACGCCGCTCCTGCCGCACATCTCGGCTGCCGTAGCGGTCTATGGCTCCTCGGATGACGCTGTCATCGAGGCGCTCACGCGCTCTGGCGCGGCGCGAGGCGCACTCCCGTTCGATGTGCCGAGCAGTGCTCAGTCGGTCCGCGAGGCGCGCGTCGATGTGCCCGGCGATGCGGCCGACCCTCTCTTCCGGGCGGGGGTGTGACCGTGGTCGCCGGAAACGTCGCCGCCGCGTTCGAGTCCGTCCGCGCGTACCTGGAGACGGAGTCACAGCGTGACCCCGAGTACGCGTTCCAGCTCGCTGTGTATCGGGGTGCCGAGCGCGTGATCGACCTCTGGGGCGGAGACGGCATGTCGGCCGACTCGCTCATGATCCCGATGTCGGTTTCGAAGAACTCGATCGCGCTCGTCATCGGCCTGCTCTTCGATCGCGGTGAGATCGATCTCGATGCGCCCGTCGCGTCTTACTGGCCAGAGTTCGCGGCCGAAGGCAAGGGCGGTGTGCTCGTTCGTGAGCTGCTGTCGCACCAGGCAGGGCTCCCCGAGGCCCACCCTCGCATCACCGATGCTGAGCTCGTCGATCCCGTCGCTGCAGCCGCGCGACTCGCCGCGCAGCTGCCGTGGTGGCGTCCGGGAGCGATGTTCGGGTACCACGCGCTCACGATCGGTCTGCTCGGTGCGGAGCTTGTGCGCCGTGCAACCGGTCGCACCTTCGCGGAGTTCTTCGAGACGGAGATCCGCGGTCCCCGAGGCTTCGACTTCCACGTCGGCAGCACGCCTGAGCTGGAGCAGCGCGTCCTCGAGACTCTCCCGATGATCCGCCCCGAGGCTCCTGCGGCACCTCCTTTCACTCTCACGGCAGGCCAGCTGGGGCGTGAAGTATTCGCGGGTGTCGCCACGCAGCGCACGCCCGAGGAGCAGATCGAGTGGTCGCGCGCTCAGCGCCGCCTCGGCAACCCGGCCGGCTTCGCCACCGTGAGCGCGCGCGGGGTCGCGGCGCTGTTCGCCGAGTCGGTCGTCGGGGTCAGCGGTCCCGCACTGCTCACGCCTGACACCGTCGCACGACTCGCTCAGCCACAGGTCACCGGGGTGGATGCCGCCATCGGGATTCCGCGTAGCTATGGCATCGTATTCCAGAAGCCCACTCCGAATCTTGCGTTCGGCAGCCACCGCGCCTTCGGGCATGACGGTGCGGGCGGCGGGCTCGGGTTCCACGATCCGCGCACCGGTGTCAGCTTCGGCTATCTCGTACGCCGCACGCCGTATCCCGGTGGCGCCGACGCGCGCGCAATCGAGGCGGCTCAACGCATTCACGCGCTCGTTGAGGCGACCGGGGACGCGCGATGACGGCAGAGCGCATCACTCCCGACACCCTCCTCGGAACGGTCCTCGACAACCCCGAGGCTCGCGACGTGTTCGTCCGTGCCGTCCCGGGAGTCGCGAACTCGCCGCTGATCCTGCAGTTCCGCAGCCGCACGCTGCGGAGCCTCATCGACCGTAACCCGATGCTGCGTGCCGACGCTGCGGCGATCGACCGGTTGTGGGAGCAGCTCGGAGCGATCGAGGCCACACCGAGCGTGAGGCCGGAACTGCCCGCGATCGACCCAGACCCCGTCTACGAGCCCGAGGGTGTCGCGCCCCGCGCGCTCGAGTATGACCGCGCGGGGGTGCTCTGGCGTTCGTTCGAAGTGCGTATCGACGGGCCGTCGCACGGGAACCCGTTCGTCGACGTCGAGCTCGAAGCCACCTTCACCGCACCCGATGGCGCGCACATCCGGGTCGGCGGCTTCTACGACGGCGAGGGCCGCTACCGTATCCGCCTCCTCGCCTCGCAGCCGGGCGATTGGACTTTCCGCACGGCATCGACCGCACACAGCCTCGACGGGCTCGAGGGTGCGTTCACGGTCGCGCACTCCGCAGCGCGTGGTCCGGTGCGCGTTGACGGCATGCACTTCCGGCACGCAGACGGGACGCGTCACCTGCCGCTGGGCACGACCGCCTACGCCTGGACGCACCAGCCGGATGTGCTGCAAGAGCGCACGCTCGCTGCCCTCGCGGACGCACCATTCACCAAGATACGGATGTGCGTATTCCCCAAGTCGTACCTCTATAACTCGGACGAGCCGCAACGTTTCCCGCTCGTCCGCAACGCCGACGACACCTGGGACACCACGCGCTTCGATCCGGAGTGGTGGGCGCACTTCGAGAAGCGCGTCGCACAACTCGGTGAGCTCGGGATCGAAGCCGACGTCATTCTCTTCCACGCCTACGACCGTTGGGGATTCTCAGATCTCGGTCGCGCTGCCGACGACCGCTACGTACGCTACGCGGTGAGGCGCCTGGCCGCCTTTCCGAATGTCTGGTGGTCGTTGGCGAACGAGTTCGACCTCATGTGGTCGAAGACCCTCGATGATTGGGAGCGGCTGGCAGCCCTCGCGGTCGAGGAGGACCACGCGGACCACCTCATCTCGATCCACAACTGCTTCGGCTTCTACGACTACGACAAGCCCTGGATCACGCACTGTTCCATCCAGCGCATCGATGTATACCGCACCGCTGAGAACACCTCCGAATGGCGCGAGCGATGGGGCAAGCCGATCGTCATCGATGAGTGCGCCTACGAAGGGGACCTTGACCAAGGCTGGGGCAACATCACCGCGGAAGAAATGACGCGGCGGTTCTGGGAGGGCGCCGTGCGCGGCGGATACGTGGGCCACGGCGAGACGTACTATTCCGAGGACGAGGTCATCTGGTGGGCGAAGGGCGGCGAGCTGACGGGTGACAGCCCTGCCCGCATCCGCTTCCTCGCGGAGATCACCGCGCAGTCGCCGACGGGTGTACTCGAGCCATTGCCGGGCGACTGGGACGCACCGTGGGGAGGCGTCGCGGGGGAGTACTCGATCGTGTACTTCGGCTTCAACCGACCGCGATTCCGCACGATCTCGCTCCCTGACGGGCAGCGGGTGCACGTGGACGTCATCGACACCTGGAACATGACGGTCGACCGTCTCCACGGCGTCTTCGCCGGCAGCTTCACCGTCCCTCTGCCGGCACGGCCGTACATGGCACTCCGCTTGACGGCAGCGTGACCCCGAGCGGCGTCGACCGCGCACTACGCTGGGAACGTGCTGCTCAGTGACCGCGACATCCGCGCCGAGATCGCCCAGGGCCGCGTGGGCCTCGACCCGTGGGACCCGGCCATGGTCCAGCCGTCGAGCGTCGATGTGCGCCTCGACCGGTACTTCCGGCTGTTCGACAACCACAAGTATCCGTTCATCGACCCGGCCGAGGATCAGCCCGACCTGACCCACCTCATCGAGGTCGATCCGGACGAGCCGTTCATCCTGCACCCGGGCGAGTTCGTGCTCGGCTCCACGTTCGAGCAGATCACGCTGCCCGACGACGTCGCGGCGCGCCTCGAGGGCAAGTCCTCGCTCGGCCGCCTCGGCCTGCTCACCCACTCGACGGCGGGCTTCATCGACCCTGGCTTCTCGGGGCATGTCACCCTCGAGCTCTCGAATGTCGCGACGCTGCCGATCAAGCTGTGGCCCGGGATGAAGATCGGGCAGCTGTGCTTCTTCCGGCTGTCGTCGGCCACGGAGACACCGTACGGCTCGGGCCCCTACGGCAATCGGTATCAGGGCCAGCGGGGGCCCACGGCATCCCGTTCGTTCCAGAACTTCCATCGCACCGACGTCGGGGCGACGGATGCCGGGGCGCTCGGCGGTTAGGTGACTTCTCCGGGGCAGGCGTCCCGGTAGCGCGACACGACGAGCTCGACCAGCGCGGCGGGCGGCGCGTCGTCGTCGAGCAGCGGCCGCGCGACCGCGGCGGTGCCGGCGAGGCGGACGGCGAGGTCGTGGAAGTAGCCCGGCGCCAGCAGGTAGCTCGCCACCACGACGCGCCGCCCCCGGGCCGCGTCGACCGCGGCGTCCAGACGCGGCTCGGCGGCGGCGAGAAAGCCGACCTCGACCGGTCGGCCGAGCCGTTCGGCGAGCATCGCCGCGATCGTGCGGCAGTCGTCGTTGGCGCGCTCGTCGCTCGAGCCGGCGACGGCGAGCACGACGGCATCCTCCGGTTCCGGGCTCAGGGATGCGAGGCGCGCGACGAGCGCGTCGATCAGGCGCGGGTCGGGCCCGAGCGCCGGCGCGATCGTCACATCGGCGCGCCCGGCGGACTGCGCCGTCAGGTCGACGCGGACGTGGTATCCGGCCGACAGCAGCAGCGGAACGATCACGGTCGGCTGTCCGTCCGGGAGCGACGAGAGGGATGCCGCGACATCCGGCTGCTGCACATCCACATGGCCCAGGCGCACCGCGACGCCCGGCAGGCGGGCGGCGACGGCGTCGACGAGCGCGGCCACCGCCGTCTGCCCGGCCGGGGACGAGGTGCCGTGGGAGACGGCGAGAAGGGCGGGGTGCATCACCCCGCCCATTGTGCCGATCTCGTGTGGCGGGCGTGTTACGAGGCGCGACCGCGCGCGAAGCCGGCGTCGAAGCCGCGCGCGTACGCCTGCTCGGCGCCGCCGGGGCGGGCGCCGAACTCGGGAGCTCCGCGGAATCCGCGCCCGCCGCGTCCGTTGCCGTCGCCGCGGCCGTAACCGCGACCGGCGTCGCCGCGGCCGAAGCCGCGACCTCGACTGAACGCGTCGCCGGCTCGGTACCCTTCGCCCTGTCCGCAAGCCTCGTCGCGCTCATACCGGCGGTCGCGGTCGAATCCGCGTCCGCGCCCCGCGCCGCGTCCACGTCCGAAGCCGCGCCCGGCGCTCCGGCCACGGCGACCGCCGCGGGGGACGGGCTGGGCCTCGTCCCAGCCGAGTGCGCGGGCGATCGCCTCGAGCGTCGCCATGGTGGTCGCGTACTCGTCTTCGGTCACGACGGCGGCGATCTTGGCGCGGACGCCGTCGACGCCGGTGCGCAGGCGCGCCCGGGCGGCGCGTCCCTCGTCGGTCAGCGCCCACGCGCCGTCGGCCTGGGTGATCCAGCCGCGGTCGGCGAGCGCGCGCGGCTTGCGTCCCGGCACGCGCTGGGCGAAGCCGGGCACCGCGGAGTCGCCGTTCAGGGCGCTGAGGATCCGCCAGTCGCGGCGGGTCGCGCCCTCCGCCTCGAAGGCCGTGCGGAGTTCGCGGGCCAGCAGGCGGTCGACGGTGCGCAACCAGGCGCCCAGGGGGAGGGCCGGCGTCTCGGTGGTCGCGGCACTCGTGTCCGCGTCGTTCTGTGTGTTTTCGGTGGTCATGGGAAGTCCTTTCGGGGCGGCGCCGTGTGCGCCGCCAAGAGTGCATGTTCTCTGACATGTATATGCAGTATGACATGCAATCGGGAAACATGTCAAGATGCATGTAAATTTGCCGTATGACCGATTCGGATGCCGCAGCCGCCGAGCTGGATGCCCTCATGGCCGCGCTGACCACCGTCCGCGGGCGTGGCCGAGGACCCTTCCCCCCGCCCGGCGCGGGCGGGCCCTTCGGGCGGGACGAACACGGCGAGGGGGGACGAGGTCGCGGGCGCCGTCGACCTGGCGGTGGCCACGAGCCCGGCGACCGCGGGCCCGGTCCCTGGGGCGCCGGCGGGGCTCGCTTCGGGGGGCCCGCACGTCTCCGGCTGCTCGAGGCGCTGGTCGCGGCATCCCCTCCCCTGAGCGTGAGCGAGGTGGGCGAGGCGATCGGCGTCGATCAGCCGCGCGCGTCGCGCCTGATCCAGCAGGCCGTCGAGCTGGGGCTGGTCCAGCGCGAAGCCGACCCCGACGACGCGCGGCGCACGCGTGTCGCGCTGACGGCGCACGGCGCGGCGGTCGCGCGTGGCTTCCGCGGGCAGCGGCGCGAGCATCTTGCCGAGGCGCTCGCCGGGTTCAGTGCAGAGGAGCGCAGCGAGCTCGTCCGGCTGCTGTCCAAGCTCGCCGCGGCCTGGCCGCAGGCCTGACCCGCGTCACGCCGTCCCGCACGTTCCCCGAGACGCCGCGACCCGCCGGCGCCGCCGCTACCCGGCGGTGCCGAGCACGCGCTGGGACTTCACCGGCAGCAGGAGCAGCAGGCCGAGGAGCAGCACCAGGACGATGCCGAGAATGCCGAAGGCGGTCATCTGGGTCATCGTGATCAGCGCCGCCCAGGCGAGGGAGGACATCCAGCTCGCCGCGCGGCCGGTCGTCGCGTAGAGGCCGAAGATCTCGCCCTCGCGCCCCGCCGGGGTGACCCGGGCGAGGAACGAGCGCGCCGCCGCCTGCGCCGGTCCGACGAAGGCGCACAGCAGCAGGCCGCCGGTCCAGAACACGATCGTCCCGGCATCCACCAGGAAGAAGACGGCGAGACCGGCGACGACCATGGCCGCGAGCGAGAAGACGATGATCCGCTTCGGCCCGAACCGGTCGTCGAGGCGGCCGGCCAGGATCGTCGAGACGCCGGCGATGAGGTTGGCGGCGATGCCGAAGATGACCAGTTCGATGAACGTGAAGCCGAACACCTGACCGGCGATGATCGCACCGAACGCGAAGACGCCGCCGAGGCCGTCGCGGAAGACGGCGCTGGAGAGCAGGAACCAGAACGTCGGGCGCGTGTCGGGGTTCTTGTAGAGCGAGATGACGTCCTTGACCAGCAGCACGTAGGACGCGAAGAAGCCCACCTTGCGCTCGGGCCGGCCGAGGGAGGGCTCGGGGACGTTGAGGAAGATCGGGATGGCGAACACGATCGCCCAGACCGCGCAGCCCACGGCGATGATGCGGAAGGGCAGCCCGTTGTCCGCTGACAGGCCGAACCAGTCGGCGATGTAGAAGACGACGACGATGACGAGGGCGACGATGCCGCCGAGGTAGCCGAAGCCCCAGCCGAGGCCGGAGATCCGCCCGACGGTCTTCGGGGTGGCGATGCCGATCAGCATCGCGTTGGAGTTCACCGCCGCGATCTCGCCGAAGACCGAGCCGGCGGAGATCAGCGCGACGCCGAGCCAGAACAGCGCCGGGGTCGGTTCGACGAACCACAGCCCGAACATGCAGAGGATGAGCGCGCCCGTGCCGATGCCGAGCCAGAGCTTCTGGCGGCCGGCGGCATCGGCGCGCTGGCCGAGCACCGGGGCGAGCAGGAGGATCGCCAGGCCCGCGATCGTCGAGCCCCAGCCCAGGCCCGATGCGAGCCCGGCTTCGGCGGCCAGGCGCACGCGGTCGTCGTCGGGTAGCGCCGCGATATCGGCGGGGAGGAACGCTTCGGTCGTGAGATAGAGGGCCGTGAAGATGAAGGTGAGGATCACGGTGTTGAACGGCTGCGTCGCCCAGTCCCACAGCGCCCAGGAGTACACCTGCTTCTTCGGCGCAGGCTCCTCGCCGCGCAGGTCCAGCCCGATCACCGCGATCGCGCCGCTGCGGGCGGCTGCAGGCGGTTCTGATTCGGGATGCTGGTGTTCCGGCGCAGTCATGCTCGCAGTCTGGCGTTTCCGCGTGAACAGGGGGTGACGGCGCGCCGGTGCGGCGGGCGGCGTCGTGCGGGGCCACCACGGCGTCCGGCATCCCCGTCTGCGAACTTGACATGAGTCGACTCAAGTTCATTTGACAGCGAGGATGCCGGGGTTTATCGTGGAGTCCGGAGCAAGTTGAGTCACCGAGGCTCAACGTCCGAAGGCTTGGATCTCGATACACCGGCGCTCCGCGCCGGCACTCGATCACCGAACACACACCGCGGCGCAGCCGCGGTACTCGATCAGCGAACAAGGAGACACACATGGCACGTGCAGTGGGAATCGACCTCGGAACGACGAACTCCGTCGTCTCGGTCCTCGAGGGCGGCGAGCCCAAGGTCATCGCCAACGCCGAAGGCTTCCGCACGACCCCGTCGGTCGTCGCGTTCACGAAGGACGGCGAGGTGCTCGTCGGTGAGACCGCGAAGCGCCAGGCCGTCACGAACGTCGACCGCACCATCAGCTCCGTCAAGCGCCACATGGGCACCGACTGGAAGACCCAGGCCGTCGACGGCAAGAACTACACGCCGCAGGAGATCTCCGCGCGCATCCTCCAGAAGCTCAAGCGCGACGCCGAGGAATACCTGGGCGACACCGTGACCGACGCCGTCATCACGGTTCCCGCGTACTTCAACGACGCCGAGCGCCAGGCCACGAAGGAGGCCGGCGAGATCGCGGGCCTGAACGTGCTGCGCATCATCAACGAGCCCACCGCGGCCGCGCTCGCCTACGGCCTGGACAAGGGCAAGGAGGACGAGCTCATCCTCGTCTTCGACCTCGGTGGCGGCACGTTCGACGTCTCCCTGCTCGAAGTGGGCAAGGACGACGACTTCTCGACCATCCAGGTCCGCTCGACGGCCGGTGACAACCGCCTCGGCGGCGACGACTGGGACCAGCGTCTCGTCGACTACTTCATCAAGCAGTTCAAGGACACGACCGGTGTCGACGTCTCGGGCGACAAGATCGCGCTGCAGCGCCTCAAGGAGGCCGCCGAGCAGGCGAAGAAGGAGCTCTCGAGCTCGACGAGCACGAGCGTCAACCTGCCCTACCTGTCGCTGACCGACTCGGGTCCCGTCTCGCTGTCGGAGACCATCACGCGCGCGAAGTTCGAGGACCTCACCAAGGACCTCCTCGACCGCACCAAGAAGCCGTTCGAGGACGTCATCCGCGAGGCCGGCATCAAGGTCGGCGAGATCGACCACGTCGTCCTCGTCGGTGGCTCGACGCGTATGCCGGCCGTTGCCGAGCTCGTGAAGGCCGAGGCCGGCAAGGAAGCGAACAAGGGTGTCAACCCGGACGAGGTCGTCGCCGTCGGCGCCGCCCTGCAGGCCGGTGTCCTCAAGGGTGAGCGCAAGGACGTGCTGCTCATCGACGTCACCCCCCTGAGCCTCGGCATCGAGACCAAGGGCGGCATCATGACCAAGCTCATCGAGCGCAACACGGCCATTCCGACCAAGCGCAGCGAGACCTTCACGACCGCCGACGACAACCAGCCGTCGGTCGCCATCCAGGTCTTCCAGGGCGAGCGCGACTTCACGCGCGACAACAAGCCGCTGGGCACGTTCGAGCTGACCGGCATCGCACCGGCCCCGCGCGGCATCCCGCAGGTCGAGGTCACCTTCGACATCGACGCGAACGGCATCGTGCACGTGTCCGCCAAGGACAAGGGCACCGGCAAGGAGCAGTCGATGACGATCACCGGCGGCTCGTCGCTGGCCAAGGACGACATCGAGCGCATGGTGCGCGAGGCCGAGGAGCACGCCGCCGAGGACAAGAAGCGTCGTGAGGCCGCGGAGATCCGCAACCAGGCCGAGACGCTCTCGTACTCGATCGAGAAGCTCATCAAGGACAACGAGGACAAGCTGCCCGAGGCCGTCAAGAACGAGGTCCAGGCCGACGTCGACGCGCTCAAGACGGCGCTCGCCGGCGACAACGACGACACCGTCAAGGACGCGTTCGACAAGCTGAACGCGAGCCAGGGCAAGCTGGGCGAGGCCATCTACGCGGCCGGCCAGGCCGAGCAGGCTCCGGAGGCCGGGGCGCAGTCCGAGAGCGACGGTGAGCCCACGGCATCCGCCGATGAGGACGTCATCGACGCAGAGGTCGTCGACGAAGAAGACGAGAAGAAGTAATGACGGCGAAGGACTTCGACGAGCCCGACAACGGCGACGAAGTCCTCGGCGAGGAGGGGTCGGAGGCGCAGGTCTCCGACCCCGACCCGCAGGAGGACACGACAGCGGATGCCGGGGCGGACGCCGCGGCCGATGAGGTCGCGGACGGCGCCGAGAACGCCGACGAGCTGACGATCGAGGACATCCTCGGCGCGCTGCAGTCGGACGAGGCCGCTGTCGCCGACGCCCCGGAAGAGGAGCACGACCTGCTCCTGGACCTCAAGCGTCTGCAGGCCGAGTACGCCAACTACCGCCGGCGCACCGAGGAGCAGCGCGAGGTCGAGATCGAGCGCGCCAAGGGCTCGGTCGCCAAGGCGCTGCTGCCGGTGCTCGACGACCTCGATCGCGCCGAGAAGCACGGCGACCTCGCGGACGGCGCCGCCTTCACGGTGATCGCCGAGAAGCTCCGCGGCATCGTCGAGCGCCTGGGCGTGCAGTCGTACGGCGAGGCGGGCGAGACGTTCGACCCGCAGCAGCACGAGGCGATCTTCCAGGCCCCGACACCCGGCACCGAGACCCCGACGATCCTCGAGGTCGTCGAGGTCGGGTACCGCCTCGGCGCGACCGAGCTTCGCCCCGCGAAGGTCGTCGTCGCCGTGCCGGCCGAGTAGACCGAGAGGAGACGCATGGCCAGTCAGGACTGGTTCGACAAGGACTTCTACCAGGTCCTGGGTGTCTCGAAGGACGTCTCCGACGCGGACCTGAAGAAGACCTACCGCAAGCTTGCGCGCACGTACCACCCCGACTCGACGCAGGGCGACGTGGCGGCCGAGGCGAAGTTCAAGGAGATCAGCGAGGCGTACGCCGTGCTGAGCGACAAGGCGCAGCGCGAGGAGTACGACCAGATCCGCGCGATGGGCTCGGGGGCGCGCTTCCAGCCCGGCGCGAACGGCGGGTTCGAGGACGTGTTCAGCCGCTTCTCGCGGGGTGGCGGGTCGCAGCAGGCCGACTTCGACGACCTGTTCACGATGTTCGGGCAGCAGGGCGGAGGCCGGTTCGGCTCCGGGCGGTTCGGGCAGCCGAGCGGCGGGTTCCGCGGGTTCGGCGGGCCGCAGCGCGGTGCCGACGTCACCGCGCGCACGACGCTCGATTTCCAGACCGCGGTCAGAGGCGAGACGATCACGCTGCAGGGCGAGGACGGCAAGCCGTTCAAGGTGAAGATCCCCGCCGGCGTGGCCGACGGGCAGAAGATCCGGCTGCGCGGCCGCGGCCGTCCGTCGCCGGACGGCGGCGAGGCGGGCGACATCGTCGTGAGCGTGGCGGTGCGTGCGCACCCGGTGTTCACGCGCGACGGACTCAACCTGCGCGTGACGGTGCCGGTGACCTTCACCGAGGCCGCCCTCGGCGCGACGATCGAGGTGCCCACCCTCGGCGGTGACCCGGTCAAGCTGCGCGTCGCCCCCGGCACCCCGTCGGGCCGCGTGCTGCGGGTGAAGGGCCGAGGGGTTGCGTCGTCGAAGGGCACCGGCGACCTGCTCGCCGAGGTCCAGGTCGCCGTCCCCGCGCATCTGGACGACCGCGCGCGCGAAGCGCTCGAGCGGTTCCACGAGCTGGAGCCGCACGAGAACCCGCGCGCCGACCTGATGGCGAAGGCGCGGGAGTGAGAGGTCGGCGAGCGAGGTGAGCATGATGGGTGACGAGGTGGACGAGGACGCCCCGATCCTCGCGATCGCGGTGGCCGCCGAGCTCGCCGGCATGCACCCGCAGACACTCCGGCAGTACGACCGGCTCGGTCTCGTCGTCCCCGCCCGCACGCAGGGCGGCTCGCGCCGGTACTCGCTCCGGCACGTCGCGCAGCTGCGCGAGGTCGCCGCGATGTCGGCGGAGGGCGTGAGCCTGCCCGCCATCTCGCGCATCCTCGAGCTCGAGGACGATGTGCGTGCCCTGCGCCGTCAGGTCAGCGCGCTCGAGCAGCGGCTGCGCGACGAACTCGAGCAGCGCCGTGGCGCCCGCGTGTTCGCCGCCGGGGCGACCGGTGCCGTCGTCACGCTGCGCCAGGGTACGCGCGTGCGCCGCGCGACCGAGGTCGTGCTCTGGCGCCCCCGCCCCGACGCCTGACCCACCCCGACGTCGTATCTCGTGCGTCGAGGTCGTATCCGCAACGCCGAGGTCGTATCTCTCGCGCCGAGGTCGTATCCGCAACGTCGAGATCGCATCTCTCGCGTCGAGATCGTATCCGCAACGTCGAGATCGTATCTCGCGCGCCGAGAGTGCGTGCGCTCAGGCCCCCAGCGCGGCGTACACCGCACTGACGTACGCATCCGAGCGCGGCGAGCCGATGATGCCCGGTGACATCCGGTTCATCACGTAGGCGATCGTGGTGCGACGCCCGGCATCCGCGATCACGATCGAACCGCCCCAGCCGCCCCAGAACGCGACGCGGCCCTCGGGGATCACGGGCGTCGAGGCCGGGTTCGAGACGGCGTAGCCGAGCCCGAACCGCAGCGGCAGGCCCAGGACGAGGTCGACGCCGTCGGTGTGCCGCGCGAAGATCCGGTCGACCGTCGCCGGCGAGAGCACCCGGACGCCGCCCGCTTCGCCTCCCTGCGCGACGACGGCGTTGAGCTGCGCCACGCTGCGGGCGTTGCCCTGACCGCCGGCGCCGCCGATGCCCGCCGCGCGCCACGCACGCGTCCAGGTGATTTCGGCGCCCAGCACCGGCCCCGTGAACGTCTGGAATGCGGGGGAGTCCGGCGGCAGCGCGTCGAGGCCGGTGATCGGCGGCGGCGGAACCACGTTGCTGACCCGGTGCTCCTCGCTCGCGGGCAGGCCGAGCCAGAAGTCTGCGCCGAGCGGCCCGGCGAGCTCCTGCGCGACGAAGTCGCCCAGCCTCTGCCCGGTGATCCGGCGGACGAGCTCGCCGATGAGCGTCCCGTAGTTGAGCAGGTGGTAGCCCGACATCGTCCCGGCCGGCCACCAGGACGGCTGCGCCGCGAGCCGCGCGGCGGCCGCCTCATGGTCGAGGATCTCCTCCGCGCCGATCGGCTGCGCCCAGCCCGAGACCCCCGACGTGTGGTCGAGCAGATGCCGGACGAGAACGGCATCCTTGCCCGCGGCAGCGAACTCGGGCCAGTACCGGGCGACCGGTGCATCGGGATCGAGCTCGCCGCGGTCGATGAGGACGAGCGCCGCGAGCGCGGTCACGGTCTTGGAGATCGACCACACGTTCGTGAGCGTGTCGCGCGTCCACGGCGCGGTCCTGTCCGGGTCGGCCCATCCGCCCCACAGGTCGACGACCGGCTCGTCATCGACGATGACGCACAGCGAGGCGCCCAGCTCCTCGCCCGTCGCGAGCCGGCGGGCGAACTCGTCGCGCAAGCCGGAGAAGCGGGCGACGACGCGGCCTTCGATGGGGGCGGTCTCGCTCACGGGCGTGTCGGTGCTCATCGAGCCTCCTTGCTCAGATGTCGGATGCCGGGCGGCAGCGCGGCCGGACGACAGATGGATGCCGGTCCGACCGGGAGCCGGACCACGTGCCCGACAGCATACCGCGCGGTCGGTATGCATGCTAGGGTGGTCGCGTTCCAGGCTGTGTTCAGGCTGCTGGGGGGCTCAGGCGAGACGAGGAGGTCGCGTGGAGATCATCGGCGCTGTGCTCGAGACGTCGGGCGCGGAAGCGCCCTTCGCGCGGTCGCGGCCATTCACGGTCGGACCGCTCGACCTCGAGGCGCCGGGGGCCGGGGAGCTGCTCGTGCGGATCGAGGCGGCCGGGCTGTGCCACTCCGACCTCAGCGTGGTCGACGGCAACCGGCGCCGCCCGACCCCGATGCTGCTCGGCCACGAGGCCGCCGGCATCGTCGAGGGGTGCGGCGCCGGCGTCGACGACGTCGCCGTCGGCGACCGCGTGGTGATGACCTTCCTGCCGCGCTGCGGCGCGTGCGCGGGGTGCCGCACCGACGGGCGCCTGCCGTGCGAGGTCGGCACCGCCGCGAACAACGCGGGGACGCTGGTGGGCGGAGGCATCCGGCTGCGCCGCCCCGGCGGTGAGCCCGTCCACCACCACCTCGGCGTCAGCGGCTTCGCGACCCACGCCGTCGTCAGCCGAACCTCGGTCGTGCCGGTGCCGACCGACGTGCCCGCCGAGATCGCCGCGCTGCTCGGTTGCGCCGTGCTCACCGGCGGTGGCGCCGTCATCAACGCGGCGCGCCCCGTGCCCGGCTCACCGATCGTCATCGTCGGCCTGGGCGGCGTCGGCATGGCGGCCCTGCTCGTGGCCGTCGCGCTGGGCCTGGAAGTGACCGGGGTGGATGCCGTGGCCGCCAAGCTCGACCTCGCCCGCGAACTGGGAGCGACCACCGCGCTCGATCCCGCCGCAGCGGTGGGCAGCGGCATCCGTGCCCCCGCCGTCATCGAAGCGGCCGGGCACCCGCGCGCATTCGAGACCGCGCTCGCCCTGACCGCGCCGGGTGGGACGACCGTCACGGTGGGACTGCCCGCGCCCGACGCCCGCTCCACCGTGTCGCCGCTGCAGCTGACCGCTGAGGCGCGCACGATCATCGGCAGCTACCTCGGCTCGGCCGTGCCCAGCCGAGACATCCCCCGTTATGTCGAGCTGTGGCGGGCGGGGCGTCTGCCGCTGGAGCGCCTCGTGTCCGCGCGCATCCGGCTCGACGAGATCGACGTCGCCATGGACCGCCTCGCCGCCGGCGGCGAACTCCGGCAGCTCATCACGTTCTGAGCTGTGCCGCTCGTCCGACCATCGCCGTTGCCGGGAGGCGCCGGCATCCACCCGAAGGGAACCGCATGACCCGTACCGCCATCGTCACCGGAGCCGCTCGCGGCATCGGAGCCGCCACCGCGCGCCGCCTCGCCGCTGACGGGTTCGCCGTCGCCGTCGTCGACCTCGACGAAGCCGCCTGCGCCGACACCGTCGCCGCCATCGAGGGCGCGGGCGGACGCGCGCTCGCCGTCGGGGCGGACGTGTCCGACGGCGATGCCGTCGCCGGGGCCGTCGCCACGATCGCCGACCGGCTCGGAGCGCCGACCGTGCTCGTCAACAACGCGGGGATCATCCGCGACAACCTCCTGTTCAAGATGACCGAGGGCGAGTGGGATGCCGTGATCTCGGTGCATCTGCGCGGTGCGTTCCTGATGACCAAGGCCGTGCAGTCGCACATGGTGGAGGCGGGGTGGGGGCGCATCGTCAACCTCTCGTCGACGTCCGCGCTCGGCAATCGCGGGCAGGCGAACTACGCCGCCGCGAAGGCCGGGATGCAGGGGTTCACCAAGACGCTCGCGATCGAGCTGGGCCGCTACGGGGTGACGGCCAACGCAGTGGCGCCCGGATTCATCCAGACCGACATGACGCGGGCCACCGCCGAGCGGATCGGGGTGTCCTTCGAGGAGTTCGTCGCCGCGATGGCGAAGGAGATCCCGGTGGGGCGCGGCGGGACGCCGGAGGACATCGCCGGCGCCGTGGCGTACTTCGTGTCGGAGGATGCCGGTTTCGTGTCGGGCCAGGTGCTGTACGTGGCGGGAGGGCCGCGCGCATGAGCATCGTCGTGGGCGCCCCGGCGTCGCTGGTCGACGTGGTCGGGCAGTCGGCGACGGGCGAGTGGCTCGAGATCTCGCAGGAGCGGATCGCGGCGTTCGCCGACGCGACCGAGGACTGGCAGTGGATCCATCTGGATGCCGAGCGCGCGGCGGCCGGCCCGTTCGGCGCGACGATCGCGCACGGATATCTGACGCTGTCGCTGCTGCCGCGGCTCGTGGAGGGGCTGCTCGAGGTCGGCGGGGTCGCGATGGCGGTCAACTACGGGCTCGACAAGGTCCGGTTCCTGCAGCCGGTGCGCGCCGGGTCGCGCGTGCGTGCGGTGACGGAGGTCATCGGCGTCGAGCCGGGGCCGCAGGGCGTGCGCGTCGCCTCGCGCACGACCGTGGAGATCGAGGGCGCCTCACGTCCGGCGCTCGTGGCCGAGACGATCGCCCTGTTCGTCCCCGCCCCCTGACCCCGCTTTTTTCGCCGAGGTCGTATCTGCAGCACCATGGTGCGCAGATACGATCTCGGCGGTGGAGATACGATCTCGGCGGGGGAGATGCGATCTCGGCGGTGGGGTCAGAGGCGCTCGACGACCATCGCCATGCCCTGGCCGCCGCCGACGCACATCGTCTCCAGGCCGTAGCGGCCCCCGGTCTCGGCGAGGCCGTTCAGCAGCGTCGAGGTGATGCGCGCGCCGGTCATCCCGAAGGGATGGCCGACCGCGATCGCGCCGCCGAACACGTTGAGGCGCTCCTCGTCGATGCCCAGCTCCCGCGCGGACGGGATCACCTGCGCCGCGAACGCCTCGTTGATCTCGACGAGGTCCATGTCGTCGATCGACAGCCCGGCCGCCGCCAGCGCGCGCCGCGAGGCCTCGACCGGTCCGAGCCCCATGATCTCCGGCGACAGGCCGCTGACCCCCGTCGAGACGATCCGGGCCAGCGGCTGCAGGCCGAGCTCGGCCACGACGCGCTCCGACACGATCACGACCGCCGCCGCGCCGTCGTTGAGCGGACAGCAGTTCCCCGCGGTCACCGTGCCGTCGGGCCGGAAGACGGGATCCAGCCCCGCGAGGCCCTCGACCGTCACGCCGGCACGCGGCCCGTCGTCGGCGGACACCACCGTGCCGTCCTCGAGCGTGACCGGCGTGATGTCGCGCGCCCAGAACCCTGACGCGATCGCCGCCTCCGCGCGCTGCTGCGACCGCGCGGCGAAGGCATCCTGATCCTCTCGGGTCACGCCCCTCAGCTGCGCGACGTTCTCGGCCGTCTGCCCCATCGCGATGTACGGATCGGGCAGCGCCGCGCGCGGATCGGCCCAGACCTCCGCGCCGGCGGCGGATCGCGCCGCGGTGCGCGCCCCGGCATCCCGGAAGATCGGATTCTGCGCCGTCCCCACGTCGGAGTACCCGTGCTCGTATCGCGACACCGACTCGACGCCGGCCGAGACGAACACGTCGCCCTCACCGGCCCTGATCGCGTGGAACGCCATGCGCGTCGTCTGCAGCGACGACGAGCAGTAGCGGTTCACCGTCGTCCCCGGAACGGTGTCCAGCCCCAGCAGCACCGACACGATCCGCGCGATGTTGAATCCCTGCTCACCGGCGGGCTGCCCCGTCCCGACCAGGAGGTCCTCGATGCGCGCGGGGTCGAGCGCGGGCACCTTCTCGAGGGCGGCGCGCACCATGCGGGCGGTGAGGTCGTCGGGCCGGATCCCCACGAGCGATCCCTTGCGGGCCCGTCCGATCGGCGACCGCGCCGTCGCGACGATGTACGCCTCGCTTCCGATCCGCCCCGCGCTCGCGCCGCTCATGTCGCTCGCGGCGCTCATGAGGTGAACGCCTGGATGCCGGTGATCTCGCGGCCGACGATCAGTGTGTTCATGTCGTATGTCCCCTCGAAGGTGTAGATGGCCTCGGCGTCGCAGAAGGCCCGCGCCACCCCGTAGTCGAGTGTGATCCCGTTGCCGCCGACGACCTCTCGGCACAGCGCGACGGTCTCGCGCATGCGCGCCGTGACGAACGCCTTGGCCATCGCCGCCTGCGCGTCGGTCTGCTCGTCCAGATCCTGCAGCTGCGACACCCGCGTGCACAGGGCGATGGATGCCGTGATGCTCGACAGTGCGGTCGCGAGCTTGTCCTGGACCAGCTGGTACGAGCCGATCGGCTTGCCGAACTGCTCGCGCTCCCGGGCGTAGCGGGCGGCGGCCTCGTACGCGCCGACGGCGTTGCCGATGCCCTGCCAGGCGACCTCGGCCCGCGTCAGGCGCAGGACGATCGCGACGTCGGCGAACGAGCGGATCCGCTGCAGGCGCAGCGATTCGGGCACGACGACGTCGGTCAGCGTGATGTCGGCGTTCTCGACCGTGCGCAGGGACTGCTTGCGTTCGATCTTGGTCGCGGAGTATCCGGGGGTGTCGGTCGGGACGATGAAGCCCTTCATCTCGCCGTCGCCGGTATCGCGCGCCCACACCACGGTGATGTCGGCGATCGCGCCGCTGCCGATCCAGCGCTTCGCGCCGTTGAGGACCCACTCGACGGTGCCGTCCGGACCGGTGCGCCGGGTCGCCGTCGTGCGCAGGCCGCGCGCGGTGTCCGAGCCCGACAGCGGCTCGGTCAGGCCGAACGCGCCCATCACCTCGGCGCGGGCCATCCGCGGCAGCCACTCGGCGCGCTGCTCGTCCGAGCCGCCGACCCAGATCGCGTTCATCGCGAGGCCGCTGTGCACCCCGAGGAACGTCGCCGTCGAGGCGTCGACGCGGGAGATCTCGAGGGCGACCCACGCGCGGTACAGTGCGCTGTTGGGGAAGGGCGCCACCTCGGGGATGCCGGCGCCCAGCATGCCGAGCTCCGCGAAGCGCGGGAACAGATGGCGCGGGCTTTCGGCCCGTTCCCAGAACTCGTCGGCGCGCGGCGCGACCTCGGTCTCGAGGAACGCGCGGATGCGCCCGAGCTCGACGCGCTCGCGCGCGGTGAGCAGCGCCTGGAAGTCGTAGAAGTCGGCGGCGAGACGGGCCGCGGGTGCGGCGTGCGTCGGGGGTGGGGTGAGGGTGAGCGACATTGCGTCTCCGATCGTCGGTGATCAGGCGAGCCTGGTGAAAGCCATTGTGCAACATAATCGAGAACGTTGCATCCCGGCTGGTCGGTTGTAGAGTGCTGGGCATGTCCGTTCCTGCCGCGGTGGCCCCGATCGCCGTGATCGGGCTGGATGCCGCGCCGTCCTGGCTTTCCGAGCGCATGACGTCGCACGCCGATGCGCGGCGCGCTTTCGAGCTCGCCCGCGAGCAGTTCATCGCCGGGCGCCGCATCGACATGGGCGGGCTGGCGGGGACGCTCGGCGTGGATCGGACGTCGCTGTTCCGATGGGTCGGCAACCGGGATGCCCTGCTCAGCGAGGTGCTGTGGTCGCTCGCCGTCCCGACGCTCGTGCAGGCCGAGCACGCGACGGCCGACCTGGCCGGCGCGGAGCGGATCGCGGAGCTGCTGACCCATTTCGTCGCCGACCTCAACCGCGCGGAGTACTTCCGGGAGTTCCTCCGCCGCGAGCCGGCCCGTGCGCTGCGCCTGCTCACGACGAAGGAGAGCGAGATCCAGCGGCGCTACGTCGCGACGACGGAGTGGCTCGTGCGCCAGGAGCTCGGGGAGGCGCCACTCGGCGGCGCGATCGACGTGCCGAGCCTCGCATACCTGCTCGTGCGGGTCTCGGAGTCGTTCACCTACGCCGATCTCATCGCCGGCGACCAGCCCAGCGCGGCCCGCGCGCGCACCGCGTTCCGCGTGCTGCTGCGGGCCGACTGACCGTTCCGGAGGAACCTTGACGGACTACGCCGTGCGCCGCCCCTTCGCCACGCGGTGGCGCGACAACGACCAGTACGGGCACCTCAACAACGTCGTCTACTACGAGGCGATGGACAGCGCCGTCAACGCGTGGATGATCGCCGAGGCGGGGCTGGATCCGGCCGGCGACGAGATCGCGCTGGTCGTGGCCTCATCGTGCGAGTTCCGCGTGTCGGCGTCGTTTCCCGAGCCGCTGGAGGTCGGGCTTCGCGTCGAGCGGCTCGGCACGACGAGCGTGACGTGGGCGCCGGCGATCCTGCGTCCGGGCGATGACGAGCCGATCGCGGTGGGTCGTTTCGTGCATGTCTTCGTGGATGCCGGGACGCGCCGTCCCGTGCCCGTTCCCGCCGCGGTGCGCGCGGCCGTCGAGCACCTGCTCCCCTAACCGCGATCTCGACCCCGCAGATACGACCTCGCGAGGTCGTATCTCGTGTGCCGAGGTCGTATCTCTTGTGTCGAGGTCGCATCTCTTGTGTCGAGGTCGTATCTCGCGCGTCGAGAGTGCAGGGGTTGCGACAAACCGACCGGGCGGTATGCTTGGAGTGCGACCCGGATGGGTGCGGAAGGCGGTCGACGATGACCCAGGTGCCGGGGCTCGACACGGCGGCGCTGACGGCGTGGCTGGCCGAAGCGCACCCGGAGCTCGCCGAGGGGCGGCTGTCGGCGACCGTCATCGCCGGTGGACGCAGCAACCTCACCTATGCGGTGGAGGGGGCGCGTCGGTCGCTCGTGCTGCGCCGGCCGCCGCTGGGTCACGTGCTCTCCAGTGCCCACGACATGCGGCGCGAACACCGCGTCATCTCGGCGCTCGCGGACACGCCCGTGCCTGTTCCGATCGCCGTCGACATCGTCGATGACACCGACGGCGCGATCACCGGCACCCCGTTCTTCCTCATGGAGCGTGCCCCCGGACGTGTCCTCAGTCGGCGGACCCAGAACGCCGACTACACCCCGGAGGGGCTGCGCGCCGTCAGCTTCGAGCTCGCACGGGCTCTGGCCGATCTGCATGCGGTGGATCCGGCATCCGTCGGGCTCTTCGATTTCGGGCGGCCGGACGGCTACCTCGACCGACAGCTCAAGACGTGGCGGCGCCAGCTCGATGCCTCGCGTTCGCGCGTGACCCCTGCCCTCGACGCGCTGCAGGCGCGGCTGGGCGAGGGGATGCCGGTGGCGGTGCGCGCGGGCATCGTCCATGGGGACTATCGTCTCGACAACGCTCTCGTCGACGGTCCCGGGCCGCGGCTGACGGCAATCCTCGATTGGGAGATGGCCACGCTCGGCGACCCGCTCGTCGACCTCGGCATCCTGGCGCTCTACTGGGACATCGCCCGGCTGCCCGATGCCTTCCCCGGTGCGGTGCCGAGCGCCGTCGACCCGGCCGCGGGGTACCCGACCTTCGCAGAGCTCGCCGACGCGTATGCAGAACATGCCGGCGTCGACATACCGCAGCTGGGCTGGTACCGCGCGTTCGCCGCGTACAAGCTGGCGGTCATCTGCGAGGGCATTCACTACCGCTACCAGGCGGGCGACACGGTCGGTACCGGTTTCGATCGCATGGGGGAGCTCGTCGAACCGCTCGCCCGCTACGGACAGGAGGTCGCTGATGGACTTCGCACTCGATGACCGATCGACGGAGCTCACCGCGCGAGCGCGCACATTCCTTGATCGGAATGTGCTTCCGGCCGAGCCGGTGCTCGATGCGCAACTCGCGTCCACCCCAGATCAGTGGGGATTTCGCCCCGTCGTGGACGAACTGCGCGCCGCCGCGCGGGCGGAGGGGCTGTGGAACCTCTTCCTGCCCGGCGAGCTCGGGGCGGGACTGACCAACCTGCAGTATGCGCCGATCGCCGAGGTGACGGGCTGGAGCCCGCGGCTCGCGCCGGTCGCGTTCAACTGCGCGGCGCCCGACACGGGGAACATGGAGGTGCTGCACGACTTCGGCACCCCCGCGCAGCAGGAGCAGTGGCTCGAGCCGTTGCTCGACGCCCGCATCCGCTCGGCGTTCTGCATGACCGAACCCGACGTGGCATCCTCCGACGCGACGAACATCGGCACCCGGATCCGCCGGGACGGCGACGCGTACGTCATCTCGGGCCGCAAGTGGTGGTCGACGGGGGCGATGAACCCCGACGCCGCGGTCTTCATCGTCATGGGCAAGACCGATCCGGATGCCGATCGTCACCGTCAGCAGTCGATAATCCTCGTGCCGAGGGACACCCCGGGCGTGCGCGTCGTGCGCCCGCTCACCGTGTTCGGCTACGACGACCGCGACCACGGCGGCCATGCCGAGGTGGCATTCGAGGACGTTCGCGTGCCGGTCTCGAACCTCATCGCCGGCGAGGGCGACGGCTTCGCGATCGCCCAGGCACGTCTTGGTCCGGGACGCATCCACCACTGCATGCGGGCGCTGGGCATGGGGGAGCGCGCGCTGTCGCTGCTGACCTCCCGCGCCAACGAGCGTGTCGCGTTCGGGCGGACCCTGGCCGAGCAGGGTGTCATCCGCGAATGGGTCGCCGAGGCCCGCATCGAGCTCGAGGCGCTGCGCCTGCTCGTGCTCAAGACGGCGTGGCTCATGGACACGGTCGGCAACCGCCGGGCGATGACCGAGATCCAGGCGATCAAGATCGCGGTGCCGCGCGCCATGCAGCGGATCATCGACCGCGCGATCCAGGTGTTCGGCGGCGCCGGCGTCTCGCAGGACACCCCGCTCGCGGAGCTGTACGCGGGCATCCGCAGCCTGAGGATCGCCGACGGCCCCGACGAGGTGCACCTGAGCAGTCTCGGCCGCGCCCAACTCCGCACTTGACCCCGAGGTCGCATCTCTGTCGCCGAGCTCGTATCTCTCGCGCCGAGATCGTATGTCCCGCACCGAGGTCGCATCTCCTGCGCCGAGTGTGCGCCCCGGCATCCATTCAATGAGGAAAGGACCCCCGTGAATCACCACACCGACCCCGCCATCGACGGACCCGGCCACGCGACGCTCTCGGTCGCGAGCATCCTGTCCGAGTCCGCTGTGCGCCACGCCGACCGGCCCGCGCTGCACTTCGCCGGCAGCACGATCACCTATCGCGACCTCTGGACGCAGACCCGCGCGTATGCGGGCGCGCTGCGCGATCGCGGCATCCGCTCGGGCAGTCGCGTCGCGATGATGGTGCCCAACGTGCCCGATTTCATGCGCGTCTACTACGCGGCGCTGTCGCTCGGGGCCGTCGTGGTCCCGGTGCATCTGCTGCTGAAGGCCGAGGAGATCGCTTACGTGCTGCGGGACGCCGCGGTCGACCTGTTCGTGGTCGCCGCGCCGATGCTGGGTGAGGCGCTGCCGGCGGCCGCCGAGGTAGACGTCCCCGTGGCCACCGTGCTGCTGCCCGCCGACACGTCGGGACCCGCGGGTGGGCTGCCGCGTCTGGAGGTCGAGGCCGCGGCATCCGAGCCGATCGTGCGCCACACGCCGACCCGGCCGACGGATCCGGCGACCATCCTCTACACGAGCGGCACGACCGAAACGCCGAAGGGCGCGGTCGGGTCGCACCTGGCGATCGTCGAGCAGGTGCACTGCACGCTGATCGACTCCTTCGACCTGCGCGCCGAGGATGTCGTGTTCGGCGGGCTGCCGCTGTTCCACACGTTCGGGCAGACCGCGGTCATGAACGTGGCGTTGCGCGCGGGCGCCTCGATCATCCTGCTCCCGCGCTTCGATGCGGACGACGCGCTCGCACTCATGGTCGCCCACGGCGCGACGGTGTTCACGGCGGTGCCGACGATGTATGTCGGGATGCTGGAGGCCGCGCGTCGATCGGAGACCCGGCCACCGCTGCGGTACGCGGTGTCGGGTGGCGCAGCACTGCCCGTGGCTGTGCTTGAGGCGTTCCGCACGGCGTTCGGCGCGGACGTCCACGAGGGGTACGGCCTGACCGAGACCGCGCCGATCGTGTCGTCGAACACGCTGCGCGAGCCGATCCGGCCGGGGACGGTGGGGCGCGCGCTGTGGGGTGTGGACGTCGCGATCGCCGACCCGGAACGGGAGGACGCGATCGTGCTGCTCGAGGATCCGGAGGGGCTCGGAGAGATCGTCGTGCGCGGTCACAACCTGTTCAACGGCTACCTCGGACGGGCGGACGCGACGGATGCCGTCATCGTCGACGGCTGGTTCCGGACCGGGGACCTCGGGCGGTACGCCGAGGGGGTGCTCACGATCGTCGACCGCAAGAAGGACATGATCGTCCGCAGCGGCTACAACGTGTATCCGACCGAGGTCGAGGCGGTGATCACGCGGCATCCGGCCGTCGCCGTGGCGGCGGTGTTCGGAGTGCCCGACGAGGTGCGCGGGCAGGAGGTGCACGTAGCCGTTCTGCCGCTGGAGGGTCAGACGATCGACCCCGACGAGCTGATCGCGTTCACGCGCGAGCGCATCGCGGCGTACAAGTATCCGCGCGCGGTGCACGTCGTCGATGAGCTGCCGTTGGGTGCGAGCGGCAAGGTGCTCAAGCGCGAACTCGTCGGACGGTTCACGCCGGTCGGGTGACTCGGCGCGGCTCGCGCCGAGGTCGTATCTCTGTCGTCGAGGTCGTATCTCTCGCGTCGAGGTCGTATCTCTCGCGTCGAGGTCGTATCTCGACCCACGGTGAAGACCTCCTCCCCAACGCGCCCGCTCCGCGATCCGTCCACAAATCGGGGTTCCCGGCGCCGGGAGGCACCGGCATCCCGCCATCATCACGGCATGACACTCGAACTGATTCGCTCCGATGCCGACGCGATCGAGACCCTGCGCGGCGAGACGCGGCACGACATACGCCGCCGGCTGGCCAGAGGCACCCTCATTCGCCTCAACACGGACTGGGAGCTCACCGCCGAGGAGTACGAGGCGCTGTACTTCGAGGAATCGCATCTGCTCACCGTCATCGCGACGACGCGGCGAATGCTCACGGAGGAAGGCGTCGTCGCATACGGCAGCGCGGTGACCGTCCACGGCCTGCCATTGTGGCGCACCGTCCTCGGCCGGGTCCACGTGACACTGTGCGGCGAAGGCCTGAGCCGCTCGAGCAAAGACGTGTTCCGGCACCGCGACGCGCTCGCCGAGGAGGACATCGAGACGGTCCGCGGTATCCGCGTGACGACGCTCGAACGCACCGTCGTCGACGCGATCCGGGTGCTTCGACCGGAGGCGGCGATCGCCGTGGTGGACGCCGCGATGCGCCAGGTGGCGTGGGATCCGGAGACCGGCGCATACGACGACGGCGCTGCCGAGCGGTTCCGCGACGGACTGTGGGAGCGGCTTTCGCGGATGCGGGGACAGCGCGGCATCCGGCAGGCACGCGTGATGGTGGATCTGGCCGACGGGCGCGCCGAAAGTCCCGGCGAGTCCGTCATGCGGCTGTACCTGCTCATCCTCGGGTACGCGCGTCCGCGGCTGCAGATCGAGGTCGAAGGGCCGGCCGGGAGTGCGTTTCGCGTCGACGGCGAACTGATGGATGCCGGCTTCTTCTACGAGTTCGACGGCGAGGCCAAGTACAGCGACCCTGAGCTGATGGGCGGGCGGACGCGGGAGCAGATCCTTGCCCAGCAGCAGTGGCGCCAGGACTGGATCGAGGCGACGACGGCACGCCCGTTCACGCGGTGCGGGACGCAGCATCTCGACTCGCCCGCCACCCTCGCGGCGAAGCTGCGCGACGACGGTGTGCCGCTGCCGCTCGCACACGTACTGCCCATCGGCGTGTTCGTCAGCCGCCCGAAGAACTGATGACGGATGCCGGGACGCGACCTCGGTGCGGGAGATGCGACCTCGACGGTGGAGATGCGACCTCGGTGCGCGAGATGCGACCTGGGTGCGGGAGATGCGATCTCGACGACGGAGATACGACCTCGGTGCGCGAGATGCGACCTCGATGACGGAGATGCGACCTCGATGACGGAGATGCGACCTCGACGACGGAGATACGACCTCGACGACGGAGATGCGACCTCGGCGCCAAAGATGCGATCTCGGCGCGGGAAGGGGAGGCCCGCGGGCGGGCCTCCCCGGTGACCCTGTGCCTTAGGCGGTGGGGATTCCTCCGGCGGGCAGCGGAATCGGCTGCGGCTCGACCGCCGTCACGACGCCGTCGCGCACCTCGTACGTCGCGCCGACGTAGTCCTGCACGCCCTGATCGACGATCGTGATGCCGACCGCAAGATACGCCGCGTGGCTGTCCGCGCTGAAGGTCAGCGGCACGATGCCGTTGCCCTTCAGGTCACCCGACGCGATCGCCGCGACGAGGCTCTCGCGCGTCGGGTCCTCGCCGGCCGCGGCGAGCGCCTCCGCGAACGTGTACGCCACGCTCATGCCGTAGATCGTGTTGCCGTCGAACGGTGCGCCGCCGTTGTACTCGTCGTTGATCTCGCGGAACAGCGCGACCCAGTCGGCGTCGGCCATCGGCGAGTAGTTCGTCCCGATGAAGCCCTGCAGCAGCTGCGGGGCGGCCTCGCCGAGGTATCCGACGAGCGTGGGGTAGTCGGCGCCCGACGAGGACGCGTACCACTGCGGGAACCAGCCCAGCTGCGCCGCGGTCCCCACCGCGAGCGCGGTGAACCCGTTGATCGTCGCAAGCGCGACGATCTCGCAGCCCGCCGACTGCAGCGCGCCGATCTGCGCGGTCACGTCCTGGTTGGACACCGAATACCGCTCGACCGCAGTGACCCCGTCAGCGCCCAGGGCGAGCTCGAGGCCCTCGAGGAACTCGTCGCCGAAGTCGTCGTCCTGGCCGAGCAGGCAGACCGCCTCGCCGGGGTGCTCGTCCGTCGCGTACTGCGCGAGCGCGGCGCCCTCGACGACGTAGTCCGCGTTGAAACCGAAGGTCCACGGGTAGGTCTCGGGCTGGTTCCACGATGTGGAGCCCGATGCCACGAACAGGTCGGGGACCGCGTTCTGGTTGAGGAACTCCAGCACGGACTGGTGCGTCGCGGTGCCGAGGCCGTTCAGGATCGCGAACACCTTGTCCTGCTGGACGAGCTCGCGCACGACCGTCTGGGTGTTCGCCGGGTTGTATCCGTCGTCCTTGACGATGTACTCGATCTCGCGCCCGTGCACGCCGCCGTTCTCGTTGAGGTAGGCGAAGTACGCCGTCGCGGCGGCCGAGATGGAGGAGTACCCCGCCGCGGCCGGTCCGGTCAGCGGCGTGTGCGTGCCGACCTTCACGGTCGTGTCGGTCACGCCGGTGCGGTCACCGGTGGGCGTGTCGCCTCCGGGTGCGGGGGCCGGCGCCGCCGGAGGCGTGCTGCACGCCGCGAGGCCGACGGCCAGGACGGATGCCGCGAGCAGCACGCCGAATCGGCGGGCAGAGCGCGACGTCGGGCTCGTGTGGGACATGGGATCACCTTTCGATCGGGATGGTGCGGGTGGGAGTGGATGCCGGAGGCGCGGCGCGCCGCCGCGACGGGCGGAGGCCGATCAGCCCGCCGGGTCGGACGAGCATGACGACGATCAGGAGCACGCCGAACACGAGCACGGAGAGGTTGCCGGACAGCCGCTGCTGCACCTCGGTCGGCAGCGACAGCACGCTGGTGAGGGCGTTCAGCAGCCAGGGCAGCATCACGATGAGCGCTGCACCCAGGATCGCGCCGCCGATGCTGCCGAGACCGCCGACCACTGCGGCGACCAGCAGCAGGAGCGAGAACGCGAGCGTGTAGGCGCCGGGGCTGACCGACTGGGTGACGAAGCACAGGACTGCGCCGCCGGCGCCGGCGGCCGCCGCGGACACGGTGAAGGCGATCACCTTCACCCGCCGGCCGGACACGCCGTTGAGGCGCGCGGCGGTCTCGTCGTCGCGGACGGCGCGCATCCGCAGGCCGAGCGTGCCGCGACGCACGAGCACGAGCCCGGTCGTGACGACGCTCGCCACGAGGATGGCCACCCACGCCTGCCACTGCTCCTGCGCGATGAGCCGGTTCAGGAACTCCGGCACCGGATCGTACGCGGTCTGCACGCCCTGGTCGCCGCGGAACACCCCCGACCAGACGCTCGTGATCGCCGGCACGGCGATCACGAGCGCGAGCGTGAGCCCGGCCAGGTAAGGACCGCGCAGGCGTGCCCCGGCCAGCCCGAGCAGCAGCCCGAGCGCGGCCGCCGCGACGATCGCCGCCGCCAGCGCCAGGAGGAAGCGGACGACGCCGCCCACCCCGGCATCCGTCAGGACATTCGCCGTCAGCGCATACCCGTAGCCGCCCGCGGCCATGAGCGCCGCATGCCCGAGAGAGAGCTGGCCGGACAGGCCGACCAGGACGGTCAGTCCCGCAACGGCGCACAGATTGGCGGCGGCCGTGGCCAGCTGGAAGTTGCGGAACGGGTCGAGCAGGAAGGTCCCGGCGATCGCCAGCAGCGTCAGGATGCCGGCGGTGGTCAGCACGCGCGGCGCGCCCACCAGGCCGGGCAGCAGACGGCTCACGGCCGAGGCCGAGACGCCGGGACGGCTCGCGGGGGAAGCCGCAGCGACGTCGGGGAGGTGCGGGGATCGGACGGTCATGCGGTGCGCGCCTCTCTCAGTGAGAACACGCCGCCGGGCCGCACGAGCAGCACGACGACGAGGAGGACCAGGACGCCGATGGGGGCGACGGTGGCGCCGAGGTATCCGGTGACGAGGCTCATGACCACGCCGACCGTCAGCCCGCCCAGCAGGGCGCCGCCCGGTGAGTCGAGTCCGCCGACGACGGCGACGGTGAAGGCGTAGACGAAGAGCATGTCGGTGGAGTGCGGGTTCAGGCCCAGCTCGGTCGGGATCAGCAGCAGCGCGGCGAGAGCGGCGACGGCGGCCGACAGCATCCAGCCGATGGTGACCATGCGGTCCACCCGCACGCCCAGCAGGCGCGACACCTCGGGCGCGAAGGCGGCCGCGCGCAGCTGCAGGCCGATCGAGGTGCGCGTGAACAGCAGGGCGAGCAGCCCCATGACGCCCAGGGCGACGAGGAGGACGAACAGGTCGTATGGGCTCAGCAGCGGGACGCCGCCGACGAAGATCGGCGTCTCATCGAACGGCGCCGCCATCGGGCGGTACTGCGGTCCGAACACGATGCCCAGCAGCGATTGCAGCACCATGACGAGGCCGATCGCGACGATGACTCCGGCCAGCGGCGAGGAGTGCGGCGCGTGGCGGATCACGCCCCACTCCACGACCCAGCCGATCGCTGCCCCTCCGAGGATGCCGGCGGCCAGCCCCGCCGCGTACGACCCGGTCATCCCGGTGACGGCGAAGGCGAGATACGTCGCCACGAGCGCCATCGCGCCCTGGGCGAAGTTGATGATGCGCGCGGCGCGCCAGATGAGCACGAGAGACAGCGCGAACAGCGCGAAGATCGCGCCGCGGGCCAGGCCCGTGGCGAGGAGGAAGGCGAGGCGGTCCATCAGAATCCCAGGTAGGCGTGGCGGAGGGCGGTGTCGTCGGCGAGGGTGGAGGCCGGGGCGTCGGCGACGGCGCGACCGAGATCCAGCACGATCCCGCGGTCGGCGATCGACAGTGCGCTGGTGACGTTCTGCTCGGCCAGGAGCACCGTCATCCCGTTGCGGGCGGCGGCGTCGCGGAGCACTCCCATCAGCTGCGCGACCACGAGCGGAGCCAGTCCCAGCGAGGGCTCGTCGAGGGTGAGGACGCGGGGGCGGGCCAGCAGCGCGCGGCCGAGGGCGAGCATCTGACGCTCGCCGCCGGAGAGCTGGTGGCCGTCGCTCGTGCGACGGCGGGCCAGCGGCTCGAACAGGTCGTAGATCTCCGCGACCGCGGCGTCGCGGGCGCGGCCGCGGTGGCGCCACAGCGCGCCGAGGCGCAGGTTCTCGTCGACGGTGAGCTCGGCGACGACGCTGCGCCCCTCGGGCACCTGGGCGATGCCGCGGCGGGCACGGTCCTCGGGGCGGAGCCGGGCGATGTCGTCTCCGTCGAGCGTGATGCGGCCGGAGGACGGGCGGACGAAGCCGGAGAGGGCGCGCAGCAGCGTCGTCTTGCCGGCGCCGTTGGCGCCCAGCAGCGCGACGATGGCCCCGGGCGCGAGGGCGAACGAGACGCCGTGGAGGACGGGCTGGCCGCCGTAGCCGACGGTCAGCTCCTCGAAGGACAGCGCGCCGCTCATACGGTGGTCTTCGCGATGGTCGGTGTGGTCGCCTTCACGCCGAGGTAGGCCTCCTCGACGAGGGGGTCGACGCGCACGTCTTCGGGGAGGCCGCGGGCGATGACCTTGCCGAAGTCGAGGACGACGATGCTGTCGGCGACCCGCATGACGAAGTCGACGTGATGCTCGACGAGCAGGACGGCGCATCCGGTGTCCGCCGTGGCGCGGATGATCTCGCCCAGAGCGTCGATGTCGTCGTGCCCGAGTCCGCCGGCGGGTTCGTCGAGCAGCAGCAGCCGCGGGTCGGTGACGAGGGCGCGCGCGAGGGCGACCCGTTTGCGCACGGGGTAGGGGAGTGCCGCGACGGGACGATCGGCGACGGTGGTGAGATCGTGCGCCGTCAGTTGCGCGGCGGTGCGCGCGGCGGCATCCCGATAGGAGGCGACGGGGAGGAGGACGTTCTCCCGAACGGTGAGTCCCTCGAACAGGCCGAGGCCCTGCAGTGTGCGGGCGACGCCGTGGGCGGTGAGGTCGGACGTGCGCGTCGGAACGGGCGCGCCGTCGAGCCGGATCTCGCCGCGGCGGCGCACGAGACCGCAGACGGCGTTGAACACCGTTGTCTTGCCCGCGCCGTTGGGGCCGATGAGGGCGACGACCTCTCCGGAGGCGACTTCGAAGCCGACGTCGTCGAGCGCGGTGAGCCCGCCGAACGTGACGGTGAGCCCTGCGACGGCCAGTCGCGGTTCGGGTACAGCGTGGTCGGACATCGGCACCTCTCTGTGTCGTGCCGCTCACTGTACCCCATAAACCGACTAGCCGGTATGTATGCGTTGCACACTCCCCCTCCGCAACGCGCGCGAGGTCGTATCTTGCCCGTCGAGGTCGTATCCGCACCGCCGAGATCGCATCTCGGGCGTCGAGCGTGTATCTCTGGCACGCTGATGCGATCTCGACGACGGAGATACGACGTCGACGATGGAGATACGATCTCGGCGACGGAGATACGACCTCGGCGACGGAGATACGACCTCGACGATGGAGATACGATCTCGGCGACGGAGATACGACCTCGACGACGGCGATACGATCTCGACGCGAGAGATACGACCTCGGCGTGGGGTTATTTGTGGGGGATGCCGGTGATCATGCCGCCGTCGACGACGAACTCTCCGCCGCTCGTGAAGCGAGCGGCGTCGGAGGCCAGGAACACGATCGTCCCCGCGACGTCGTCGGGCACGCCGGGGCGGCCGAGCGGGATGTCGATCCGCTCCGGGTCTATGCGCGTCGTCATGTCGGTGAGGATCAGCCCCGGATGCACCGAGTTCACCCGGATCCCGAACGGCCCGAGCTCGACGGCGAGCGACTTCGTCAGCCCGCGCACGCCGAACTTCGCCGCCGTGTAGCCGTGCAGGCCGGGGCTGCCGCGCAGCCCCTCGACCGACGAGATGTTGATGATCGAGCCTCCGCCGGCGGCCTTCATCACGGGGGTCACCGCGCGGCACCCGAAGAACGTCCCGGTCAGATTGACGGCGATGACCGCGTCCCACTTCGCGGTCGTGAAATGCTCGATCGGGGCGGAGTTGGCGATGCCGGCGTTGTTTACCAGGACGTCCAGGGAGCCGAACGCGTCGACGGACGCCGCGACCGCGGCCTCCCATTCCGCTTCGTCGGTCACATCGAGGCGCACCGACCGCGCGCGCTCCCCGAGTTCGTCCGCCAGCGCGGCGCCGGCCTCGTCGAGCAGGTCCGCGACGATCACGTTCGCTCCCGCGCCGTGCAGTGCGCGCACATAGGCCTCGCCGAGGCCGCGCGCCCCGCCGGTCACGAGCGCCGTACGTCCCGCGAGCGCCGTCCCCCTCATCAGCCCGATCGCACCGCCATCCGAACCGATCGCACCGCCATCCGAACCGACCACACCGCCGCCCCCCGGCGCCGCGCCACCCCCCGGCGCCGCGCCACCCTCACTCACGCGCCGACCTCGATCACGACCCGCCCCACGGTCGACCCGCCGGCGAGCTTCTGGATCGCCTCGGGTGCCCGCTCGAACGGCACGACCTCGTCGACGACGGGACGGATCGCCCCGGCCGCGGCGAGCCGCGTCAGCTCGGCGTGCGCGGCGGCGACGAGGTCGGGCCGCCGCTCGGAGTACAGCCCCCAGTACAGGCCGAGCACGGCGAAGTTCTTGACGAGCGCGACGTTGGTCTTCAGCGTCGGGATCTCGCCGCTCGCGAATCCGATGACGACGATGCGCCCCTCGAAGGCGATGCAGCGCGTCGACGCGTCGAACGCGGAACCGCCTACCGGGTCGAACACGACATCGGCACCATGCCCGCCGGTGATCTCCTTGACGCGGGCCGGCAGATCGTCCACGCCGCGGATGAGCACCTCGACCGCCCCCGCTGCGCGCGCTACCTCCGCCTTCGTCTCGGACCCGACGACCGCGATCACCCGCGCGCCGGCGGCGACGCCCAGCTGCACCGTCGCCGCGCCCACGCCGCCGGCGGCGGCGTGCACGAGCAGCCACTCGCCCGCCTGCAGGCGCGCCCGCTGATGCAGCGCGAAGTACGCGGTCTGGTAGGCGATCATGAGCCCCGAGGCCGCGACGTCCGAGAGCGCCTCGGGTGTCGGGTGCACATCGCGCGCCGGAACCACGGCCAGCTCCGAGAGCACGCCGATCTTCCCGCCGACGATGCGCTGGCCCACAGTCAACCCGGAGACCCCGGTCCCCAGCGCGGCGACCGTTCCGGCGAACTCGACCCCGGGGACGAACGGCAGCTCGGGCTTCACCTGGTACTGCCCGCGCGCGAGCAGCACGTCGGGGAAGTTGGCCGCCACGGCGGCGACGCGCACCAGGATCTCGCCGGGGCCCGGAGCCGGATCGTCGACGTCGACCAGCTCGAGGACGTCGGACGGCTCTCCGTGTGCGGTGACGTGCCAAGCGCGCATGGGGTTCACTCCTTCGTGAACGCCGGTCGGTGACCGGGTCAGGGTTGGGGGCTGCGGATGCCGGTGAGGAACAGATCTGCGAGCTGCTCGGCGACCTGCGTCGCGGACTCGGGACCGGACGGCGAGTACCACTGCGACAGGTAGTGGACGTCGCTGAAGAAGTGCGCGATGAGCACGGGCACCGGGATGTCGGCGCGGAACAGCCCCTCGCTCTGCCCGCGCTGGAGGAGTTCGGCGACCTCGTCGTGGTACGCGCGCCGGCGTCGCGTGACCTCCTGCTGACGGGGAGCGGAGAGCAGGTGCGCGCTGCGGAAGTAGACGGTGCCCTCGGCGAGGTAGGCGATCGAGGTCTCGACGACGTCGACGCAGACGGCGCGCAGCACCTCATCGACGGCGCCGCCGCGCGCGGTGATCTCGTCGAGGCGCGCCTTCTGCAGCGTCAGCAGCCGGTCGTAGATGCCGAACAGGAGGTCGTCCTTGGACTCGAAGTAGTGGTACATCGCGCCCTTGGTGACGCCCGCGGCCTCGACGATCTGCTGCACGCTCGTCGCGGCATAGCCCTGTCGGGCGAACAGCTCCACGGCCGCGCGCGCGACGTCGTCGGCGACGTTCGTCTGCTTCATCCCTGACTCCTTCAGCCCTCGGGCTCGGTGATCCGCCCGGCTCATTCCGCCATCGGCTCGCTCAGCCGATGGGGCGGATCGATGCTCCGCCGTCGATGAGGATGGTCTGCCCGGTGATCCAGGCGGCGTCCTCCGACAGGAGAAAGGCTACGGGTCCGGAGATGTCCTGCGGCTCACCCAGGCGGGCGAGCGGGTACGCCGAGGCGACCTCGGCCTCACGTCCTTCGTAGAGTGCCCGCGCGAATCGGGTCTTCACGACGGCGGGAGCGACCGCGTTGACGCGCAGGTGCGGCGCCAGCTCGTCGGCGAGCTGCATCGTCAGGTTGATCAGCGCTGCCTTGGACACTCCGTAGAAGGAGATGTTCGGCGAGGCGGCGACGCCCGAGATCGAGGCGACGTTGACGATGGACCGGCTCAACCCGGCGCCCACGGCATCCCGGGTCCATTCCAGCGCCGCGATGACGTTCACCTCGAGGATCTTCCGCGCCGCGTCGGGGTCGATCTGCAGCGCGGGACCGTAGGCGGGATTGATGCCGGCATTGTTGACGAGGTGATCGATGCGCCCGTGGCGCTGGGTGATGTGCGCGAACACGGCGTCGCGGTGGTCCGGGTCGTCCGCGCGGCCGGCGACGGCGGTCGCGGCATCCCCCAGCGACGCGACGGCCTCGTCCAGAGCGTCCTGCTTGCGACCGGTGATGACGACCCGGCCGCCCTCGGCGACGAGGCGCTTGGCGACGGCGAAGCCGATGCCGCGGCTGGCTCCGGTGACGAGGGTGACGGTTCCGTCGAAGCGGCCGATGGCCATGTGCGCCTCCTTGCGACCTGCGACCAGACATACCGGCTAGTCGGTACGACCCTAGCATGCCCGATCCAGGCGTCGCGAGAAGGATGCCGGTGTCGCGAAAGGGCCCGGTGCCCGTCAGGTCGCGGCCGCGAGGAACGCGTCGTAATCGGCCCGCGACAGCTCGGCATACGCCTCGGCCCAGTCCAGGATCGCCTCACCCACCACCCGCCCGCTGCCGACGTAGCCGGCGACCGTCGCCGCCTGCGGGGACTGGCTGTGCGCACGTGCGAGGGTCGTCGCGCAGGCGCGGCCGTACTCGCCGAAGGGCCCATCGTCGAGCGTCTCGATGTCGAAGCCGCCCTTCATGTCGCGGAACTGCCGCACATAGAAGTCGAACTGCGCGCCTCGCATGTGGCCGAGGAACGGGTCCGAGACCCCCTGCAGGATGCGCTGCATGGCGACGACCCGCCCGCCTTCGCCGTGCCTGGCGATGTGATCGGCGACCGCGGCAGGCTGCGGACAGCCACCGTGCTCCTCCAGGACGCTGCGGCCGGCCTCCTTCGTCTGCAGCAGGAGGGCGTTCCCGTCGCCGTCCTGCAGCACCGTGACGTAGCAGCGCGTGCCGACACTGCCGACACCGACGACGCGGCGCACGGTGTCCGACACCACGTAGTGCTGCAGGAGCAGCCGGATGTCCACGTTGGTGGTCTGCAGATAGGCATCCACAGCGCTCTGGACACGGCGCTGGGTCTCGGCATCGACATGGGTCATCGTCGGCGGCGCTTCGACGAACCGCAGACGACCGTGCTCATCCACCTCGGTCAGCTTGCGCACCGCGCGCTCGCCGGTGCGCTTCTCTGCGCTCCGGATCGCGGCCTTCACCGCCCGGCGCCCCTCGCCATCGCGCAGCGAGAGGGCGCCCGCGGCATCGAAGTGCTCGTAATAGCGCGTGAGCGGGCTGCGCTCGACGTACGCGGCCAGAGAACGCGCGTACGCGCGCACCGCGTCCCGCGCGGCACCGCGCACGACGGCCACGTCGCGCGCGGTCGCCTGGCCGGCGATGACGATGCTCGTCACGAGCCGCTTCACGTCCCACTCCCACGGCGCGAGCGCAGCCTCGTCGAAGTCGTTGAGATCGAACACGAGCGTGCGCTGGGGCGAGGCGTAGAAGCCGAAGTTCGCGACGTGCGCGTCCCCGCAGGAGGCGACGCGGATGTCCGTGCTCACCGCGCGCGCGAGATCGGCGGCCATGAGCGCGGCCGTCCCCCGGTAGAACGCGAACGGACTCGCCGACATCCGCTCGGTCCGCAGCGGGACCAGCTCGGGCACGCGCGACGCGTTCTGCCGCTCCAGGATCCCGAGCGGGTCGCGACCGGATGCCGTGAGCTCTGCGAGCGCGCGGCGCGGCGTCGTGCGGCGCGCGTCGCGTCCAGCCCGTGCCTGCGCGTCGCGGGATGGCGGCGGGCTCCAATCCGTCGTGTTCACGTGCTCATCATCGCATCCGGCCGAGCATCGGCGGGGGAGTCCCCGCTCCGCGCGTTGCCGCGGGGCCGGGCACTCAGGTTCACGTTCCGCGCGGCGGAGAACAGCGGGGAGGCGTCGCCTCAGCTCGGGTCGAGGCGGAGCACGTCGGGGGACTCGCCGATCGTGACGTCGTCGGCCAGGCGCAGGGAGCGAGCGAGCTCGTCGACGGCACCGATGACGGTGCCGAACCGCTCGCGGTCGGAGCACACGGCCGTGAGCGAGACCAGGAGTGTGCCGGTGTCCCACGTGTACGTGGCCGACGGCGGCTGATCGCCCGGCGGCAGGGCCAGCGCGAGTTTCTCGCCGACGCCGAGGTACGTGCCGCGGAAGCTCTCCGTGTCGTCGTACTCGATGGGGAGCATGGCGCGCGCCGTGCGCAGCTGCGGCGTCAGCTCCTGGACCTGCGCCATCGTCACGAGCAGCTCCGGATCGTCCTTCCAGACCCACACGAGCACGCGGCCGGCCGCCTTGCGCATGAGCATCGGCGCGGCCTGGCTCACCGCCCATGCGGCGAAGCCGCTGCCCGGTCTCCCGGTGGCGCCCAGAGCCGTGTTGGCCTGGGTCAACAGCATCCGGATCGCCTTCTTCCGGGCCCGGCGGCCACCGAACCCGAACGACTCGGTCACGGGAACCCAGCGAGCGGGGTCGGCATCGGCGGACAGTCGCGGCATGCCCCCAGCGTACGGGCGGTCCGTGTCTACCGGCTGGGAGGGATCCCGGCAGGTAGACTCGCACCGGCGCGTCCGCGAACCGCGACGTCGCCAGCCGCACAGATTGGCCCGTACCCCGTGACCGACTCCGCGACGCCCCTCCACGATCCTGCCGACGAACATCGCCCGTTGACGATCGTCATGGCCGCCGACACCTTCGCCCCCGACGTCAACGGCGCTGCCCGCTTCGCGGAGCGCCTCTCCGCCGGACTCTCCGCCCGCGGCCACCGCGTGCACGTCGTGACGCCGAGTGTCACGCACGGCCGCCACGGCACCTTCAGCGAGGTGATCGAGGAGCAGACGCTCACGGTCCACCGGCTGCCCGGGTGGCGCTGGTACCCGCACGACTGGCTGCGATTCGTGCTCCCGTGGATGAGCAAGCACTACGCCCGGAGGGTGCTGAACCAGGTCAAGCCCGACGTCGTGCACAGCCAGTCGCACATCGTCATCGGCCGCGGGCTCACCCGCATCGCGCACAAGCGCGGCATCCCGGTCGTGGCCACCAATCACGTGATGGCCGAGAACATCATCGACTTCACGACCCTGCCGCCGCTGCTGGACAAGATCATGCTCCGCCTCGCCTGGGACGACGCGGCGCGCACCTTCGCGATGTCCCGCGCCGTGACGACCCCGACGCGTCGGGCCGCCGAGTTCCTCGAGCGGACGATCGACATCGACGGCGTCGTCCCGATCAGCTGCGGCATCGCCAAGAGCAACTACACCCCCGACCTCGCCCCGCGCGTGCACCGGCGCGTGCTGTTCGTGGGACGCCTGACGACCGAGAAGCACGTCGAGGTGACCCTCGCCGCGATCGCCCGGCTCGTTCCCGAGCTCGATGTCGTCTTCGACGTCGTCGGCGGCGGCGACCAGCGTCGCAACCTGGAGCAGACGGCGGAGAGCCTCGGGATCGCCGACCGCGTCACCTTCCACGGACGCACCTCCGAGGAGGACCTGCGCGCCGCCTACACGAAGGCCGACGTGTTCGCGATCGCCTCGGTCGCCGAGCTGCAGTCGATCGCGACGATGGAGGCGATGGCCTCGGGTCTGCCGATCGTGGCGGCCGACGCCGTCGCCCTGCCGCACCTCGTCCGGGACGGCGAGAACGGGTACCTGTTCGAGCCCGGCAATGTCGACGACCTCGCCGACAAGCTGCGCCGCGTGCTCACGGCCACGCCGGAGGAGTACCTGCGCATGCAGCAGGCGTCTCTGGACGGGGTCGAGATCCACGACATCGAGAAGACCCTCGACACGTTCGAGAGGCTGTATCGCGGCGAGCCGCTGCCGAGTTGACGATGCGCCTGTTCTTCGACGCGCGCTACATCCGCACCGACTTCCACGACGGCATCAGCCGGTACTCCGCCGAGTTGGCGTCCGCTGTCGCCGAGGCGGCGCCCGGACGCGGCGTCGAGGTCACGTTCCTCATCTTCGACGACGCCCAGCGTGCGCTGCTCCCCGAGGGCGCCGCGTTCCTCAAGATCCACGCGCCCACGGCGCTGCGCGAGCCGCTCACCGCGTTCGTGCTCAACCGGCACCGCCCCGACGTCGTGTTCTCACCGATGCAGACGATCGGCGCGCTCGGACGCCGCTTCCGGCTGATCCTGACGCTGCACGACACGATCTACTACCGGCACCGCACGCCTCCGCGCGGCCTGCCCTGGTACGTGCGGCTGGGCTGGCGGCTGTTCCATCTGTCGTACGTGCCGCAGCGGCTGACCCTGAACGCGGCGGATGCCGTGGCCACCGTCAGCGAGACCTCGGCGGCCGAGTTCGCCCGCGTGCGCCTGACGAAGCGCCCGGTCGTGGTGATCCCTAACGCCCCGCAGCGCCTCGCCGCGCTGCTGGACGGCGGCGGTGGCGTCGTCGGCGACGGGCCCGTCCGCAACCTCGTCTACATGGGCTCGTTCATGCCGTACAAGAACGTCGAGACCCTCGTGAAGGCCATGCGACGGATGCCGGGACGCACCCTCCAGCTGCTCTCGCGGATCTCGCCGCAGCGGCGCGAGGAGCTCGCCGCGCTGGCGGCCGGCGAAGCGTCGGTCGTCTTTCGGAACGGGGTGACCGATGCCGAGTACGCCGCCGCGCTCGCCGATCACGCCGTGCTCGTGACCACGAGCCTGGACGAGGGCTACGGGCTGCCGATCGCCGAGGCGCTGGAGCTGGGCGTGCCGGCCGTCGTGACCGACATGGACATCTTCCGGGAGGTCGCCGGCGACGGTGCGCTGTACGTGGACCCCGATGATCCGTCCGCCGTCGCCGCGGCGCTGCAGCGCCTCGACGATCCCGCCGAGCGCGCGCGCGTCGTGGCGGCGGGCGCCGCGCACATCGCGCGGTTCCGCTGGCCTCGGTCCGCCGGCATCCTGCTCGACACGGCGGAGGAGCTCGCCGCGCGCTGACCGGCGTGCGCAGGTCACGCGAGACTGCCGAATGACGGGTCGCCGGCGCGCCGCGCGTCAGGGAAGACGCGACCGGTCCGTGGGCACCGCGCGGTATCCGTCGCGTGCGACGGCGTGCACCGTGCCCGCGATGCCGGCGACGCCGAGCCCGACGAGGAGCAGGAGGAGAAGGAGCATGGCAGAAACGCTACGTGGCGCCGGATACTGCCACTAGTGGCAGATCACCCATCATTGGTATGATTCCTGCCATGAAGACCGTCGCCTGTGTCGTCCTGCCCGGCTTCGCCCCGTTCGAGTTCGGCCTCGCCTGTGAGGCGTTCGGGCTCGATCGCACGGACGACGGCATCCCGAGCTTCGATTTCCGCATCGTCACGCCCGACCCGGGCGCGGTGCCCAGCAACATCGGCTTCTCGATCAACGTCGCCGACGCCCTCGCGTTCGCCGACGAGGCCGACCTCGTCGTCATCACGCCGATCCCGCGCGAGTCGTGGGGCAGCGTCGACGAGCGCGTGTGCGACGTGGTCCGCCGCGCCGTCGCGCGCGGCGCCTGGGTGCTCACCGTCTGCAGCGGCTCCTTCGTCGTCGCTGCCTCCGGTGTGCTCGACGGGCGCCGCGCCACGACCCATTGGCGCTATGCCGACGCGATGGCGCGCATGTACCCGGGCATCGACGTCGACCCGAACGTGCTGTATGTCCAGGACGGCCGCATCATCACGAGCGCCGGCACGGCGGCCGGCATCGACGCGTGCCTCCACCTGCTGCGCATCGAGCTCGGTGCGGAGATGGCCAACACGATCGCCCGGCGCATGGTGGTGCCCCCGCAGCGCGACGGCGGCCAGGCGCAGTTCATCTCGAACCCACTGCCGGCATCGCCCTCGATGTCGCTGGCTCCCGTGACCGACTGGGTGCTGGAGAACCTGCACCTGGATCTGTCGGTCGATCAGCTCGCTGCCCGTGCGCACATGTCGCCGCGTACCTTCGCGCGCCGATTCAAGGCCGACTTCGGCACGACGCCGGCGGCGTGGCTCGCGCGTCAGCGGATCCTGCACGCGCAGCGGCTCCTCGAGCAGACCGAGCGGGGGCTGGACGCGATCGCGTACGAGTGCGGGTTCGGCTCGGCCGCCGTGCTGCGCCAGAACTTCGCGCGCGCGCTCGGCACGACACCGACCGCGTACCGCGCCCGCTTCGCCTGCACACTGCCGGTCGCGGAGCCCCTGGCACCCTGAGCGGCTCTCCGTTTCGTTTCGTTTCGTCTCGCTGAGCGAGCGCAGCGAGACGAAACGCGGCGCACGTGATAAAGTTGAGCCACGAAGACTCAACTTTGAGCGACACACACTTCAGGAGAACACATGAACGCACAGCCGATGCCCGGGCAGGAGGAGCAGCAGAGCGCCCTCGAGCAGTTCGGGATCAACCTCACCGACCGCGCCAGGCAGGGAAAGCTCGACCCGGTCATCGGTCGCGACAGCGAGATCCGGCGCGTCAGCCAGGTGCTCACCCGCCGCACCAAGAACAACCCCGTCCTCATCGGCGAGCCCGGCGTCGGCAAGACCGCCGTCGTCGAGGGCCTCGCCCAGCGCATCGTCGCCGGCGACGTCGCCGAGTCCCTCAAGGACAAGGAGCTGGTCACCCTCGACATCTCCGCCCTGGTCGCCGGCGCCATGTACCGCGGCCAGTTCGAGGAGCGCCTCAAGAGCGTGCTGAAGGAGATCACCGAGTCCGAGGGCCGCGTCATCACCTTCATCGATGAGCTCCACGTGCTGATGGGTGCGGGTGGCGGCGAGGGGTCGGTCGCGGCATCCAACATGCTCAAGCCCATGCTCGCCCGCGGTGAGCTGCGCCTCATCGGCGCGACGACGCTCGACGAGTACCGCGAGTTCATCGAGAAGGATGCCGCGCTCGAGCGCCGCTTCCAGCAGGTCTACGTCGGAGAGCCCTCGGTCGAGGACACGATCGCGATCCTGCGGGGATTGAAGGGTCGCTACGAGGCGCACCACGGAGTCACCATCGCCGACGCGGCGCTGGTGGCTGCGGCATCCCTGTCGAATCGTTACATCCCGAGCCGGCAGCTGCCCGACAAGGCCATCGACCTGATCGACGAGGCCATGAGCCGCCTCAAGATGGAGATCGACTCCAGCCCCGTCGAGATCGACCAGCTGCGCCGCCAGGTCGACCGCATGCGCCTCGAGGATCTCGCGCTCAAGAAGGAGAAGGACGACGCCTCGAAGGAGCGGCGCGTCAAGCTGCGCGAGCAGATGGATGCCGCCGAATCCGAGCTGACCGTGCTCGAAGCGCGCTGGGAGCGCGAGCGCGCCGGGCTGAACCGCGTGGGCGAGCTGAAGAAGCAGCTCGATCAGGCCTACACCGATCGCGACCGGGCGCTGCGCGAGGCCGACTACGCCCGCGCTTCGCGCCTCGAGTACGAGACGATCAAGCGGCTCGAGCAGGAGGTCGCCGACGCCGAGCGCGCCGAAGCGGACCCCGCTGAGGAGCGCATGGTCAACGAGCAGGTGACCGACGAGGACATCGCCGCCGTCATCGCCGCGTGGACCGGCATCCCGGTCGGCCGGCTGCTCCAGGGCGAGAGCGAGAAGCTCGTGCACCTCGAGGCCGAGCTCGGCAAGCGCCTGATCGGGCAGAGGGAGGCCGTGAAGGCCGTCTCGGACGCCGTACGCCGCTCGCGCGCGGGTATCAGCGACCCGAACCGGCCGACCGGCTCCTTCCTGTTCCTCGGACCCACCGGCGTCGGCAAGACCGAGCTCGCCAAGGCGCTCGCCGAGTTCCTCTTCGACGACGAGCGCGCCATGGTGCGCATCGACATGAGCGAGTACGGCGAGAAGCACTCCGTCGCACGCCTCGTCGGCGCCCCTCCCGGATACATCGGCTACGAGCAGGGTGGGCAGCTCACCGAGGCGGTGCGCCGCCGCCCGTACTCGGTCGTGCTGCTCGACGAGGTGGAGAAGGCGCACCCCGAGGTGTTCGACATCCTGCTGCAGGTGCTCGACGACGGCCGCCTCACGGACGGACAGGGCCGCACGGTGGACTTCACCCACACGATCCTGATCCTCACGAGCAACATCGGGTCGCCCATCCTCATCGACCCGACTCTGTCGCCCGAGGTCCGGCGCGAGCAGGTCATGACACTGGTGCGGCAGGCGTTCCGGCCCGAGTTCCTCAACCGTCTCGACGACATCGTGATGTTCCAGGCGCTCAGCGAGGACGACCTCGCCCAGATCGTGGAGTTGTCGGTCGATACGCTGCAGCGCCGCCTGCACGAGCGCCGGCTCACCCTCGCGGTGACGCCCGACGGGCGCGCGTGGCTCGCCGAGCGCGGGTTCGACCCGCTGTTCGGGGCGCGGCCGCTGCGCCGGCTCATCCAGTCCGAGATCCAGGACCGCCTCGCGATGGCGCTGCTGTCCGGCGGGGTGCACGACGGCGACGTCGTGCGGGTCGACGTGGCTGCCGACGGGTCGGCGCTCGTCCTGACCGCGGACGCACCGGCATCCCCCGACGAGGACGGCGATGTGATCGAGGCCGAGCTGCTCGACGACTGATCGGCCCGACGGCCGCGGGCGACGCGCGGGATGCCGTCAGGCCGCCGCCTGCGGCAGGTCGCGGATGCGCCAGAACGGGCCGAGAACGACGGGCAGGGCGGAGAGCAGGCATCCGGCGGCACCGATCCACAGGGTGGGGACCGTGCCGAGCCACGTGCCGAGCCATCCGGCGGCCAGCGCCATGATCGGCATGACGCCCCACACGCAGAAGCGGATCGACGCGTTCATCCGGCCGAGCAGCCGGCCGGGCGTGATGCGCTGCCGGAACGTGACCTGCGTGATGTTGTAGACGAGGATCGAGAAGCTCATGCAGAACCCCTGCACGACGAGGAGCGCGAACGCGGCGGGCAGGGGCAGCAGCGCGGCCGCCGGCAGGGGGAGCATCACGACGCTGAAGAGGATCGCGCTGGCCGGGATCGTGCGCGCCTCGCCGATCCTGGCCGCGATCCGCGGCGTGGCCATCGCGCCGAGCAGCCCGCCGACGGCGCCGAGGGAGAACAGCAGGCCCATCAGCTCGGGGCTCATCCCGATGATGCGCAGGTAGAAGATCGGCGTCAGCGTGAAGATGAGGGTGCTGAACATGTTCGAGATGGCGGTCGTGGCCACGATCCGTCGCAGCAGCGGATTGCCGAAGACCCAGCGCAGGCCCTCCGCGATCTCGCGGTGCAGCGGCGCGCGGTCTTCGGGAGCGCGGCGCTCCTCGTGGTCGCGCGTGAACAGCAGGGCGATCAGCGACGCCACGTAGGTGCCGACCGTCGCGAGGATCGCGAGCGGTGCCGTGATGAGCCCGACCAGGCCGCCGGCGATCGCGGGGCCGGCCAGGCCGGCGAGCTGCGACGTCGACTCGAGCTTGCCGTTCGCCTCGGCGATCTGGTCGCTGCGCACGAGTGAGGGCACGATCGACTGGTACGACACGTCGAAGAACACCGTCGCGACACCGAGGACGAGCGCGACGGCGTACAGGTGCCACATCTCGAGCACGTCGAACAGGAACAGCACGGGCACCGCGGCGAGGGCGAGCGCGCGCACGGCGTCGGCCCAGATCATGACGTGGCGCTTGCGCATGCGGTCGATCCACGCGCCCGCCGGCAGTCCGACGACCAGGAACGCCGCCAGCCCCGCGGCGTTGAGATAGCCGACCTCGGCCTCGGAGGCGTGCAGCAGGAGCACCGCCAGCACGGGGATCGCGAGCTCGGTGATCTGCGCGCCGAACTGGCTGAGCGCCTGGCCGCTCCACATCGTGAGGAAGTTGCGGTCGCGCCAGAGCGACCCGCGGGGCCCGGCGGCGCGATCGGCGGTCGCCGGGTCGCCGACTGATTGAGACATGTCGATCAGTGTGTGCGACTGATTCGGAAAAGTCAATCGTGGGGGTACGCTCGGCGTATGGATGACGACGAGGCGCGTGCGGCCGCGCGAGCGCTCAGCTCTCCGCTGCGTCTGCGGATCTTGCGGCTGTGCCGTTTCTATGCGCGCACCAACAAGGAGCTCGCCGACCTGCTGGGCGTCAATCCGGGAACGATGCTGCATCATGTGCGCACGCTGGCTGAGACCGGCTTCCTCGCTGCGCAGCCCGAGCGGACGGGAGCGCAGGGCGCGCGCGAGGTTCCGTACCTCGCCACGGGCGCCTCGTGGCACGCGCCGATGGACAACGCCCCCGCCGTGATCGTGGAGACCGTCCGGCAGCAGGTGACGCTCGCCGATCCCGAAACGGTGTACTTCGGATGGCTCGGCGTCCGCGTGAACTCCGCGCACAGGGACGAGCTGCACGCGCGGCTCAACGAGCTGTTCGCCGAGTACAAGGACCGCGGGCCCGATCCGGACGGCGTCGACTACTCGCTCGCGGTCTTCATGCACCCCGAGGGGCGGCATCCGGCACCCTGACGCGCATCCTGATGCGGATCCTGATGCGGATCAGGCGTCGACGACGAGTGACTGCGCGATCGGGCGGCGGGTGCGCGGCGCCGCCTCGCGCTCGCGAAGGTTCTCGGAAGCGGATGCCGGGTCTCCCAGCGCGCCGACGGCCATCACCGTCACGGGTGCGAGGTCGGGTCCGAGGCCGAACGCGTCGGTGACCGCGGCGCGGTCGAACCCGCCCATCTGATGCGTGTGCAGCCCCGACGCGTGCGCCTGGACGGTGAAGAACGCGGCGGCCTGGCCCGTGTCGTAGGTCGCCCAGGTGAGTGGCTTGCCGTCCACCGAGGTGACCGTCGCGAAGACGATGAGGGCGGCGGCGTCCTTCGCCCAGCTCTGGTTGAACCCCACGAGGGCGGCGACGACGCGGGCGTGCGCATCGGTGCCGCGGCGGGCGACGAGGAAGCGCCACGGCTGCGAGTTGTTGGCCGACGGCGCCCAGCGGGCGGCCTCGAGGGCGCTCGCGAGCGCGTCCTCGTCGATGGGCGTTCCGGGGTCGAAGATGCGGGTGCTCCAGCGCTCGGCGAGAACGTCCAGGATGGGTGCGTCGGTCTGGGCGGTGCGGATCGCGAGGGTCATGGCGTCTCCTTCATGGGTGCAGCGGCGCGGGACGCCTTCGGCCCGATCGATTCAACCGGATGCGGCGCGCCCGTGTTCCCCGATGACGAAATCTTTCGCAGCGGCAGAACTCCGCGGGTTCTTCCGTGCGGGATGCCGGGGGCACGACCGCTGCGCGGACCTACGGTGGGGCCATGACCATCGCGACGGCCGACCTGTACGACGAGCACGGCGCCGAGCTGGACTCGCTCGCCCTGCAGCTGCGGGACTTCGGCGGCCGCATCGCCTTCGACGGACCGGTGCGGACGATCCGCTGCCACCGGGACAACGCCCTGGTGAGAGCCGTGCTCGCGACACCCGGCGCCGGCGCCGTCCTCGTGATCGACGGGGGTGGGTCGCTGGAGTCCGCGCTGGTGGGGGACCTGATCGCGGCCTCGGCCGTCGAGAACGGCTGGGCCGGGATCATCGTGCACGGCGCGATCCGCGACTGCGAGGCGATCGGCCGGCTGCCGCTGGGGGTCAAGGCGCTCGGATCCAACCCGCGCAGGAGCGCGAAGGACGGCGCCGGCGAGGTCGACGTGCCCGTCGAGATCGCCGGGGTGGTGTTCGCCCCGGGTGCACGCGTATGGGCCGATGCCGACGGCATCCTCGTCGAGAGATGAGCTTCGCGCGGTCTCTCGGCCGCCGGCCGCGCACAAGAGTGAGAAGACTCTCATAAATCTGATCTGATCAGGGGTGTTCCCGGGTTGTTCCGAGCCATCCGATGTCGGAGGCCCTCGGCACAATGGGAGGTATGAACCCCTTCGCCGCACCGCTCGCGCAGCTGCAGGATCAGCTCGCGGACCTCGTGCGCGATGCCGCGACGGGCGGCGGTCTGCAGGGCATGTACGAAGACGAGCTCGCCGAGACCCTGGCCGGGATCGCGGCGACGCAGCGGCTCGTCGAGGCGATGCTGGTCGACGCCGTCGGCGAGGTGATGCGGCGGTCCGAGTGCGGGTGCCTCGCCGACCGGATGACGTCGCACCTGGGATGCCACGACGTGAGCGAGCTGGTGCAGCGGATCACCCGCGTCAGTCGGCCCACCGCGACCCGGCTGCAGCGGGCCGCGAAGTCTGTCCGCCCCGCCGTGTCGGACACCACCGGCGAGCTGTGCGCGGCGCCGCTGCCGGAGGTGCGCGACGCCATGGTCGACGGCGTGATCGGTCTCGACGGCGTCCTCGCCATCGCGACGCCGCTGCAGGACACCGCGGCACGTGTCATGCCCGATGCGCGACGCGCCGCCGCGAAGGTGCTCGTCGCCGAAGCGCGCGGCGAGGGCCCGGACGGGTCACCGCCGCTGTGCGCGGACCTCCTCCGGCTGCAGGCGATGGTCTGGGCCACCGCGCTCGACCAGGACGGGGCCGAGCCGCGCGAGCGTGCGGCGATGCGCCGACGGGGTGTGACCCTGGGTGCCGAGACCTCGTTCGGGGTGCCGATCCGCGGGACGCTGCTGCCCGAGGTCGCGGCGCAGTTCCAGCAGATCATCGACGCGCAGCTGTCGCCCCGCGTCGCCTTCTCGGACCCCGATGCCGAGGAACCGGACGCCGATGGTCCGATCCCGGTGCGCGATGGGCGCACACGAGCGCAGAAAGTGCACGACGTGTTCGCGAACGTGCTGTCCGTGGCTGCGTCCAGCAGGCTGCTGCCCACCATCGGCGGCGCGGCGCCCACCCTCGTCGTCTCGGTGACCGCGGAGGATGTGGCGGAGGGCACCGGGTACGCGCACGCGCAGGGCAGCGCGCAGCCCCTGCCGGCCGCCCTCGCCCGTCACATCGGCTGCGCCGGAGTGATCCAGCGGGTGACGAGCGGCGCCGACGGGCGGATCCTCTCGATCGGCGTCGAAGAAAGAGTGTTCAACCGGCATCAGCGCCGCGCGATCGCCCTCCGCGACGGCGGGTGCGTGATCCCCGGCTGCGGCATTCCCGCCGGCTGGTGCGAGATCCATCACGTCGACGAGCACGCCCGCGGCGGGCCGACGCACACTGACAATGGGGTGCTGCTGTGCTGGTATCACCATCGGTTCCTGGACACGATCGGCTGGCAGCTCCGCATGAACCAGGGCGTGCCCGAGGTGCGCGCCCCCGGCTGGTGCGACGACTCGCTGCGATGGCGACCCGTCACCACCTCACCGCTGCGCCTTCGCGCGAAGGTCCGCGCCTCCGGCATCCTCAGGACGTGAAACGCGCGATGGCGCACGTGTGGGCGGAGCGAGTCGAGACATGAACCCGGCTACGCCTTGAGCGCCTCGGAGAGCTTCACGCGTGCGCCCATCCGCAGCAGCGAGTTCTGGTAGATCTTCGCGCCGAGGGCGATCGCGGCCACGCACGTCGCGAGGAGCACCGCCAGCGAGAGCAGGGGCTCCCACCACTGCGCCTCGCCGAGGAAGATGCGCACCGGCATCCCGACCGGAGCGGAGAACGGCACGTACGACATCACCGTCAGCACGACAGGGTTGTCGTTGAAGAAGATCACCAGGAAGTACGGTGCCATCACCAGGAAGGTGAGCGGCGTCGTGGTCGACCCGATGTCCTCCTGACGCGAGACCATCGCGGCCGCGGCGGCGAACAGCGACGCGAGCAGGATGAAGCCGAACAGGAAGAACACCGCGAACCAGACCAGCGGTGCGCCCAGGCCCGTGAGCAATTCGCTCTGCCCCGTCACCGTCAGGCCGATGACGGCGATCGCGGCGAGGCCGATGATCTGGCCCATCGCGAGGATCGTGTTGCCGATGACCTTGCCGGCCAGCAGCGCCCGCGTCGGAATCGCCGAGATCAGCAGCTCGACGACGCGCGTCTGCTTCTCCTCGACGACGCTCTGCGCGATGGTCGAGCCGAAGGTCAGCGCCGCCATGAAGAAGATCAGCCCGAAGCCGAGCGCGACGAAGTAGCGCAGCATCTCGTTGGTGGCGTCGGGGGTGAGCAGTTCCACCTGGGGGGTGATGCTGAGCATCCCGATGAGGGTGGTCGAGACCCGCTCGTCGCCGACCAGCGTGTAGCCGAACGGCTCCGCGCCGCCCGGGACGAGCGCCGCGTCGACGTCGCCGCCGCGCACGAGCTCGCGGGCGTCGTCGGCGGTCGCGACCTCGGTCACCTCGACCGCCTCGCCCAGTTCGGCTGCGGCGGCGGAGGTCTCGGGCGTCACCGCGACGGGATAGCTGGTGCCGCTCTGGGCGGCGAAGCCGCCCCACAGCACGCCGGCGAGCGCGATGACGAACAGGATCGCCGTCGAGATGACGAACGCCTTGCTGCGCAGCTTCGAGCCGATCTCTCGCTCGGTGACGAGCCAGACGCTCTGGGCGAAGGCAGGGCCGGATGCGGGGGTGCTCACTGGATGACCTCCTTGAAGATCTGGGCGAGGGAGGGATGCCGGGGGGTGAAGCTCGCGACATCGCCGTGGGCGACGGCGGTGCGCAGGACGCGCTGGACGGTCTCGTCGCTGTCGGCGTCGAAGAGGGCGTAGCCGCCGTCGAACTCGAGCACCTCGATGCCCGGCTCGGCGCGCAACCAGCCGGCGTCACCGCCCGATACGAGCTCGAACCGGCGCGTCGCGTGCTGGGAGCGCAGCCCCTCGCGGGCACCGGAGGCGCGGATCGTTCCCCCCGAGATGATGACGAGGTCGTCGCACAGACGCTCGACGACGTCGAGCTGGTGCGAGGAGAACAGCACCGACACGCCCTGCGCGGCGCGAGCCTGCAGGACGCCGGCGACGACGTCGACGGCGAGCGGGTCGAGGCCCGAGAACGGCTCGTCGAGGATCAGCACGCGCGGGTCGTGCACGAGCGCCGCGGCGATCTGGGCGCGCTGCTGGTTGCCCAGCGACAGCGTCTCGATGTTGTCGCTCAGACGTTCGCCGAGGCCCAGCTCCTCGAGCAGCGCCGTGGCGCGCGTCGTGGCGTCGGCCTTGCCGAACCCGTGCAGGCGGGCGAGGTAGACGATGTGCTCGAGCACGCGCATCTTCGGGTAGAGGCCGCGCTCCTCGGGCATGTAGCCGAAGCGGCGGCGGTCGGCCGCCGTGACCGGCGTCCCGTCGAGGACGACCTCGCCGCCGTCGCGGGCGAGGACGCCGAGGATGATGCGCATGGTCGTCGTCTTGCCCGCGCCGTTGCCGCCGACGAACCCGGTGAGGCGTCCGTCCGCGACCGTGAACCCGACGTCGTCGAGCACGCGGCGTCCGCCGTAGCTCTTGGTGATCCCGCTCAGTTCGAGCATGCGCTCCTCCTCCGGTGGTGTCCCTCCACGCTAGGGAGCCGTGGGCGGGACGGCATCCCCCGCTCGGGGGAGATCACGGCATCCACCCGCCGGCGGAGCCGGTGCGCGACTCCTCCAGAATCGGCGGCGAACGACCGGATACGCGGGTGGTACCGGTCACTACGCCCGAGGTGGAGGAGTTGCGCACACGTGACGCCGGCCGGGACGCACCGTCCCGAACCAGCCGGGTCCAGGTCAGGTCAGGCGGTGGCGGTGGGCGTAGACGACGGCGGCGACGCGGTCGCGCGCGCCGAGCTTCTGCAGCACGTTCGACACGTGCGTCTTCACCGTCGCCTCGCCGATGAACAGGCGCTGCGCGATCTCGGCGTTGGACAGCGCCTGGGCGAGCAGACGCAGCACCTCCTCCTCACGCTCGGTCAGGTCGACGACGGGGTGCGGCGCGGCCGCCGCCGCGACCTCGGGCGGAGGCGACGCGGCGGCGCCGTCCGTGAACCGCGCGATCACGCGCTTGGTGACCTCGGGGGCCAGCAGCGCATCGCCCGCGGCCGCGACGCGCACGGCCGAGACGAGCTCCTCCGGGCCTGCGTTCTTCAGCAGGAACCCGCTCGCCCCCGCCGACAGCGCCTGGAACAGGTAGTCGTCCCGATCGAACGTCGTCACGATCACCACGGCCGCCGAGACGCCCGGGTCCGCGACGATGCGCCGCGTCGCCTCGATCCCGTCCATGTCGGGCATCTGCACGTCCATGCAGATCACGTCCGGCTGCAGTCCGGATGCCGCGACCACCGCCTCGAGCCCGGTTCCCGTCTCGCCCACCACGGTGATATCGCCGGCGGACTCGAGGATCATCCGGAATCCGGCCCGCATGACCGCGTGGTCGTCGACGAGCAGCACGCGGATCACGCCGGCACCGCCGTGACCGTCAGCGACCCTCGCACCCGTGCGCTCATGCGACCGCACCCGCAGCCCGCGTCGCTGCGCCACCGGCATCCCGGTCGCCGCCGAGCGGAATCGTGACCCGCACGAGAAAGCCGCCGCGCTCTCGCGGCCCGATCTCGATCGTCCCGCCCGACGCGGCCGCGCGTTCGCGCATGCCGACCAGGCCCAGACCGGGCGGTCCGCCGAGCCGCACCCGGCCGGTGTTCGTGACTTCCAGCTCGATCGTCGCGTCGGCGTAGCGCACGCGGACGTCGGCCGTCGCGCCCGGACCGCCGTGCCGGCGCGCGTTCGTCAGCGCCTCCTGAGCGATGCGGTAGAGGTTCACCTGGACGAGCTCGGGGGCGTCGGCCGGCTCGCCGACGACGGTCAACGTCGTCGGGAGACCGTTCGCCGACGCGTGGGCGACGAGGTCCGGCAGTGCCGAGAGACGCAGCGTCGACCCGCCCGGGGCGTCGGCGTCGGGGGTGCGCAGCGTCTCGAGCAGGTGCCGCAGCTCCTCCAGTGCAGACCGGGCGGAGTCCTCGACGCCGGCGAGCGCCGTCCGCGCCGCGGCGGGGTCGTGGTCGAGCACCGTGCGGGCGGCCCCGGCCTGCACACCCATCGCCGACACGTGGTGGGCGACGACGTCGTGCAGCTCGCGCGCGATCCGCACGCGGTCGAGGGCGACCGCCTGGGCGCCGGTGAGTTCGCGCTCGCGCTCGAGCTCGGCGGTGCGCTGCTCCAGGGCCGCGCGCTCATGCGCCCCCGCGTAGGCGCGCTCGCCGAAGAAGTACGCGCCGCCGAAGAATGCCGCGTTCACGAGGAACTGCAGGAAGATGAACGCCGCGAACGGTGAGAACAGCCCGGCTCGCGACAGCCCGTCGTCCTCGGACGAGGTCGCCGCCTGGAACGTGGTGACCAGCAGCCACGCGAACATCCCGGCGATCACGATCAGCCGCACGAGCGTCGCCCGCCGCCGGTCGTCCACCCACGCGCCCACGGTGTACATGGCGATGAACAGGGCGATGTTGCCGACGTACAGTTCGGGGATGCGGAACGAGACGGCCCCGAAGAAGGCGAGTGCCACGACGACGAGGACGATCTCGGGATGCCGGCGGCGCAGCGCCAGCGGCAACGTCAGCGCCGCCGCGTAGACGATGCCCCAGGCGAGGTCGGGGGTGCCCTCGCCGTAGACGCCGGCGATCTGGCCGAGTGCCGTGCTGAGGATCGCCGCGATCAGCAGGAGCGCGGCGAGCCAGACGTCGTTGCGCATCGCGGCGGCACCGGGGCTGCGGTGCGGGAGCGGAGCGGTCATCCCTCCAACGTACGGGGGAGCGCGGGCGACGACATCCGTCGCGCGGTGGAGATGCGGCGGCCGTGGGGCGGGAGCGCTCCGCGTGTACCGTGTCGGCGCCGGTTCGGCAAGACCCTCGCGGCGGCGGACGGGGCGGGGCACGCTGAAGGATGAGCGAGAAGAAAGACGAACGAGAGGACCCCGCCATGGCCGCCCCGCATGCCTCCCCCTCCCCGAGCCAGACCCACTCCGTCGGGCTCATCGTGGGCTCGGTGTCAGAGCCCTCTCTGAACCGCCGCTTCGCGTCGGCGCTCGAGAAGCTCGCGCCCGCCGCCGGGCTCGAGGTCACCGGCATCCCGATCGGGGACCTGCCCTTCTACGGCACGCAGTACAACGACGAGTTCCCGGCATCCGGGATCGCGTTCAAGCGCGCCCTCGATTCGGCCGACGGTCTGCTGATCGTCACGCCGGAGTACAACCGGTCGATCCCCGGCGTCCTCAAGAACGCGATCGACTGGGCGTCGCGTCCGGTCGGCGCCAACTCCTTCCCCGGCAAGCCCGTCGCGGTCACGGGGGCGTCGAAGGGCGTCATCTCGACGGCGGTCGCGCAGAATCACCTGAAGGCGATCCTGATCGCGCAGGGTGCCGCGGTCCTCGGGGCGCCCGAGGCGTACATCCGCGTCTCCGACGACTTCTACGCCGACGACGGAACCTTCGCGAGCGAGGGCACGCGCACGTTCCTGACCGGGTTCCTGCGCAACTTCCACACCCTCATCGCCCGTTACGTGCAGGCCGCCCCGGCCCCTTGACGACGAGCCGTGCGCAGAGAAGTGTGGGCACCACGTTCGAGGAGGACGACATGGTACACATCTTCGTCAATCTGCCCACGACCGACCTGGAGCGCAGCAAGGCGTTCTACACGGCGCTCGGGTGCGAGATCAATCCGCTGTTCACCGACGAGAACGCGGCCTGCATCGTGTGGGACGAGAACGTCTTCTTCATGGTGCTCACGCGCGAGTACTTCGCGACGTTCACCGACAAGGACGTCGCCGATCCGCGCACGAGCGCCCAGGTGCTGACGGCGCTCAGCCGCGACTCTCGCGCCCACGTCGACCAGACGGTGGATGCCGGTGTGGCGGCGGGTGGGGCCGAGCCGCGCCCGGCGCAGGACCTCGGGTTCATGTACAGCCGCGACCTCGAGGACCCCGACGGGAACGTCCTCGAGTTCGTGTACATGGAGCCGGAGGCCGCCGAGGGCGGGCCGGAAGCGTACGAGGGCGCGCAGCCGTAGCGGCTGGGCGGGGCGTCTCGGGGCGTCTCGAGGGGCGCGGCTCAGATCCCGGTCAGAAGATCATCGGACGGTCGTCGTCGTCGGGACCGGCGAAGTCCAGATCGACGACGACAGGGACGTGGTCGCTGGGGATCTCGCCCTTGCGCTCGTCGCGGTGGATCGCCGCGCCCACGACCGCGTCGGCCAGCGCGCGCGAGCCGAGGACGAAGTCGATGCGCATGCCCTCGTTGCGCGGGAAGCGCAGCTGCTTGTAGTCCCAGTAGGTGAAGCCGGCGGGCACGAGGGGGCGCACGGTGTCGCTCAGGCCCGCGGCGAGCAGTTCCTGGAAGGCGGCGCGCTCGGGCGGCGACACATGGGTGGACACGCCCTCCACGACGGTCGGATCGCCGTTGTCGGCGTCGGTCGGGGCGATGTTGAAATCGCCGACGAGCGCGAGCGGCAGGTCCGGGTCGGCGGCGAGCGCGTCGCGGGTGTAGCCCTGCAGCGCGGCGAGCCAGTCGAGCTTGTAGCGGTAGTGCGGGTCTTCGAGCGCGCGGCCGTTGGGGACGTAGAGGCTCCACACGCGCACGCCGCCGATCGTCGCGCCGATCGCGCGCGCCTCCTGCGGCGCCCCCGGCCCGTCGTGCCCCTTGAGGAATCCCGGCATCCCGGGAAAGGAGAGCTCGACGTCCTCGATGGGCTCGCGGCTGGCGATCGCGACGCCGTTCCACTGGTTCAGGCCGTGCGCCTCGACGTGATAGCCGGCCGCCTCGAACTCCGCGTACGGGAACTGCTCGGGCTTGCACTTGATCTCCTGCATCGCGAGCACGTCGATGCTCTCGCGCACGGCGAAGTCGACGGTGCGCACGACGCGCGCGCGGATCGAGTTGACGTTCCAGGTGGCAAGCCGCATGCCACCAGCCTACGGTCGCCCCGCGACCTCCCCGAGCCGTCTCGGCGGCCGAGGCCGGCGGTCAGAGGGTGCGGAGGATGTCCTCCACGCGCTCCTTCGCGTCGCCGAACAGCATCTGCGCGTTCTCGCGGAAGAACAGCGGGTTCTGCACGCCCGCGTACCCCGACGCCATCGACCGCTTGAAGACGATCACGTTGGCCGCTTCCCACACGTGGAGCACCGGCATCCCGGCGATCGGAGACCCGGGATCCTCCGCCGCGGCGGGATTGACCGTGTCGTTCGCGCCGATCACGAGCACGACATCCGTCGACGCGAAGTCGTCGTTGATCTCGTCGAGCTCGAGCACGATGTCGTACGGCACCTTCGCCTCGGCCAGCAGCACGTTCATGTGCCCGGGCAGCCGTCCGGCCACGGGATGGATGCCGAACCTCACGTCGACGCCCTTCGCGCGCAGTCGCTCGGTCAGCTCGGCCACGGGGTACTGGGCCTGCGCGACCGCCATGCCGTACCCGGGCGTGATGACGACCGACGAGGCGTTGGCGAGCATGTCCGCCGCCGTCGCGGCGTCGAGCTCGCGGTGCTCGCCCTGCTCCTCGTCATCGCCGCGCGGCGCCTCGATCCCGAACCCGCCGGCGATCACCGACAGGAACGAGCGGTTCATGGCCTTGCACATGATGTACGACAGATACGCACCCGACGAGCCGACGAGCGCGCCGGTCACGATCAGCAGATCGTTGTTCAGCAGGAAGCCCGCCGCCGCGGCGGCCCAGCCCGAGTAGCTGTTGAGCATCGAGACGACGACGGGCATGTCGCCCCCGCCGATCGAGGCGACCAGGTGCCAGCCGAGCGCGAGCGCGACGACGGTGACGGCGACCAGCAGCCAGATCGACGGCGTGATGACGTACCAGACCGTGAGGCCGACGAACACGACGAGCGCGCCGAGGTTGAGGACGTTCTTGCCCGGCAGCACGAGCGGCTTCGAGTCCAGCCGCCCCGACAGCTTGCCGAAGGCCACGAGCGATCCGGTGAAGGTGACGGCGCCGATGAACACCCCGATGAACACCTCGGCGTGGTGGATGTCGACAAGCTCCTCGGACACGTGCGCCGCGTAGAGGTGCCCGTTCCAGCCCACCAGGACGGCGGCCAGACCCACGAACGAGTGCAGCAGGGCGATGAGCTCCGGCATCCCGGTCATCTCGACCACGCGCGCCCGCCACAGCCCGATCGCGCCGCCGACGAGGACGGCGATCACGAGCAGGATCAGGCCGAGCGAGCCCTGCGGCAGGATCGTCGCGTTCGTGGCGACGAGCCCGATGGTCGCGACCAGCGCGATCGCCATGCCGGCGATGCCGTAGACCACGCCGCGGCGAGAGGTCTCGTGCTTGCTGAGTCCGGCCAGCGAGAGGATGAACAGCAGCGCCGCGACGATGTAGGCGGCCGTCGCCACGGACTGGGCGAGAACGATGTCGGCGAGGGGATCCCCGGTCACTTCTGGTCCCCCTTCTGGAACATGCCGAGCATTCGGCGGGTCACGGAGAACCCGCCGAAGATGTTGATGGAGGCCAGCAGCACCGCGATCGCGGCGAGGATCTGGACGGTGAGATCGGCGACGACGATCTGGCTGAGCGCGCCGACGACGATGATGCCGCTGATCGCGTTGGTCACGCTCATGAGCGGGGTGTGCAGCGCGTGCGCGACCTTGCCGATCACGTAGAAGCCCACGACGATCGACAGCGTCAGCACCAGGAAATGCTGCGGCAGTGGCGGCGGCGCGAACGCGCACACGAGGAAGAGGGCGGCGATCCCGGCGACGATGAGGCCCGTCCTGGCGCCCGGCGAGAGCGTGCGCTTCGCCGGCGCGGGCGCCGCCTCGGCGACGGCGGCCCGGGGTGCCGCCGACACCTGCACGGGCGGGGGCGGCCAGGTGATCGTGCCGTCCTGGACGACTGTGACCGCACGCTGGACGACATCGTCGTGGTCGAGCGTCAGGTGCCCGTCTTTGCCGGGGGTCAGCAGCGTCAGCAGGTTCAGCAGGTTCGTCCCGTACAGCTGCGACGCCTGCGCGGGCAGCCGCCCGGGCAGATCGGTGTAGCCGAGGATGATCACGCCGCCCTCGGTGACGACGCGCTCGCCGGCGACCGAGCCCGCGACGTTGCCGCCCGTGCCGTCGCCCTGCGCCGCGGCCATGTCGACGATGACGCTGCCCGGCTTCATGCGCGCGACGTCGGCCGCCGTGATCAGGCGCGGTGCCGTGCGCCCCGGGATGAGCGCGGTCGTGATGATGATGTCGACCTCGGCGGCCTGCTCGCTGTAGATCTCCGCGGCGCGCCGGTCGTAGGCCTCGCTGGTCGCCTTCGCGTAGCCGTCCGACGAGACCTCCTTCTGCTCGTCCGGGACGACGACCTCGAGGTAGGACCCGCCGATCGAGCGCACCTGGTCGGCGACCTCGGGGCGAGGATCGGTGGCCCGCACGATCGCGCCGAGGCTCGAGGCCGCGCCGATGGCGGCCAGCCCCGCGACGCCCGCACCGGCCACGAGCACCTTCGCCGGCGGCACCTTGCCCGCCGCCGTGACCTGACCGGTGAAGAACCGCCCGAACTCGTTGGCCGCCTCGACCACCGCACGGTAGCCGGCGATGTTCGCCATCGAACTGAGCACGTCCATCGACTGCGCGCGGGAGATGCGCGGGACGGCATCCAGCGCGAGCGCTGTGACGCCGCGCGCGGCGAGCGCCTCCAGCAGCTCCGGGCGCATCGCGGGGCTGAGCAGCCCCGCGATCGTCGTCCCCGGCTGCAGCAGCGCGAGCTCGTCCGCCGTCGGCGCGTTCACCTTCAGCACGATCTCCGACGACCAGGCGGTCGCCCGGTCGACGACGGCGCCCCCGGCATCCGCGTACGCCGTGTCGGGGAACGAGGACCGGGCACCGGCGCCGGATTCGACGACCACCTCGTAGCCGAGAGCGATGATCTTGCCGATCGTGAGGGGGGATGCCGCGACGCGACGCTCGTCCGGCTGCTCGGCGACGATACCGATCCGGGCCATAGGGTGCTCCTTGCTGCTGGGTGCGCGGCCGGATGAAGGGCCGAACCCGACTCTAGAACCCCGACTCTAGAACCTGAGTGCACGCGGACTCGGGAGGATGTCGCGGGAAGAATCCCGGTTCTTTCGTGATCGGTCGCGCGCCCGGCCTCCGTAGACTCGATCCCATGACCGCCTCCACGCCCGAGCTCGAAGCCGACCGCCAGCGCCTCATCGGGCTGATCACGGACGAGGCGGTGTTCCACGGCGACTTCACGCTGTCCAGCGGCAAGAAGGCGACGTACTACGTCGACATGCGCAAGCTCACGCTCGACCACCGCGCCGCGCCCGCGATCGGCCGCATCATGCTTGACCTCATCCGCGACGTGGACGACGTCATCGCCGTCGGCGGACTCACCCTCGGCGCCGACCCGATCGCGAACGCCGTCATGCACGAGTCCGTGCGCACCGACCGTCCGCTCGACGCCTTCGTCGTGCGCAAGGAGCCCAAGGACCACGGCCGCGGTCGCCAGGTCGAGGGCGCCGATGTCTCGGGCCGGCGCGTCGTCGTCGTCGAGGACACCTCCACGACGGGTCAGTCGGCGCTCAAGGCCGTCGAGGCGCTGCGCCGTGCCGGCGCCGAGCCGGTCGCCGTCGCGGTGATCGTCGACCGCAAGACCGGAGCGCAGGCGGCCGTCGAGGCGGCCGGGCTGCAGTGGCTCGCGGCGATCGACCTCGACGACCTGGGTCTGGCTCCGCAGTAGCGTCGACGGGGCCGCGGGCGGCTCAGCGGAATGCGGGCAGCTGCGAGGCCAGTGCGAGCATCAGGCCGAGGAAGGTCAGGATGACCAGCGCGCGGCCGTTGGGCAGCGGCGTGCCCTGCGGCGCCTCGCGCCGGCCGCGCACGAACAGCACGAGCACGACCAGCAGCACGACCAGTGCCGAGACCGCGAGGAAGACCCCCATCAGCGGTCCCGGTCCCGCAGCCACTGCACGAGGAACACGACGAGCGTCCCGACGAGGATCACACCCGTCGACGCGAAGAGCAGCGTCTGCTCGAACTCGTTCATGCGTGGCGCCTCCGGCATCCCATCAGAGGATCTCCGGGTCCTCGGACTCGACCGGCTCGGCGGCGAGGAGATCGGCGACCGAGTCGAGGATCTCGTCGGGCCGGAACGGGTAGCGCTCGATCTCGGCGGGGTCGGAGATCCCCGTCAGCACGAGCACCGAGTGCAGGCCGGCCTCGATCGCGGCGACGACGTCGGTGTCCATGCGGTCCCCGATCATGCCGGTGGACTCCGAGTGCGCGCCGATGCGGTTGAGCGCCGACCGGAACATCATCGGGTTCGGCTTGCCCACGACGTAGGGCTGGCGGCCGGTCGCATGGCTGATGAGGGCCGCGAACGACCCTGTGGCCGGGACGACGCCGCCCGGCGTCGGTCCGGTGGCGTCGGGATTGGTGATGATGAACCGCGCGCCGTCGTTGATGAAGCGGATCGCCTGCGTGATCGCCTCGAACGAGTACTGGCGGGTCTCGCCGACCACGACGTAGTCGGGCTGGGTCTCGGTCATGATGTAGCCGGCTTCGTGCAGGGCCGTCGTCAGCCCCGCCTCGCCGATCACGAACGCCGTGCCGCCGGGATGCTGGGACTTCAGGAACTCGGCTGTCGCCAGCGCCGAGGTCCAGATGCGCTCCTCGGGCACGTCCAGCCCCGAACGGGCCAGACGCGCGCTCAGATCGCGGGGCGTGAAGATCGGGTTGTTCGTCAGCACGAGGAAGGGCGTGCCGGTGTCGCGCCACTGCGCGAGCAGTTCCGCCGCACCGGGGATGGGGCGATTCTCGTGGACGAGGACGCCGTCCATGTCGGTGAGCCAGCACTCGATATCGGCACGTGTCCGCATGGGGCCAGCCTAGCCGGGGCTCGGGGCCGTAATGTCGGAGGCGTGGCACCCGATGACGCTGACGACCCCGACCCCGGCGAGCCGTCCGACCTGCCCGATCTGCGCGGTCGACGGTATCTGATCACGGGCGCCAACCGTGGGCTGGGCTTCTTCGCGGCGCTGCAGCTGGCGGGGGCCGGCGCGCGGGTGATCATGACCGGGCGCAATCCGAACCGGCTCGCCGCGGCCCGCGCGGCCGTGCGGCGTCAGGTCCCGGACGCCGACCTCGAGAGCCTCATGCTCGACACCAGCAATCTGGGCTCGATCCGCGCCGCCGCCGCCACGGCGAGAGGGCGCACCGGACTGGACGGGCTGCTGCTGAACGCCGGCATCGTCCACCCGCCGAAGTCGCGCGAGACGACGCACGACGGACACGAGATCGTGTTCGCGACCAACGTCCTGGGCCACTACGCACTCGCCGGCGAGCTGCTGCCCGCGCTCGCGATCGCGCGCGGCCGGATGGTGTGGGTCGGCTCGATGTCCACGGGCATGTGGGCGTACGACCCCATCGACCCCGAGCTGGAGAACGGGTACACGCCGTGGCGCGCGTACGTGCAGTCCAAAGTGGCGACCACGGCGCTCGCGTTCGAGGCCGACCGCCGGCTGCGCGACGAAGGCGTGCCCGTCGCGAGCCTCGCGGCGCACCCGGGCTACTCGATCAGCGGACGCACGCGGGGCATCGTCGGCGTGAACGAGCCGTCGCGCCGCAAGCGCTTCCTCCACAATCTGCAGACCCCGATCACGCAGTCCAAAGAGCGCGGGGCGCACTCGCTCGTGCGCGCCCTCGTGGATGATGCCGCCGAGGGCGGGCAGTACTGGGGTCCGGCCTTCGCGATGCGCGGCGCGCCGCGGCCGGTGACCCCGCCGCGGATCACGCGCGACGCCGACGTCGCGGCGCGCATGTGGCACTACTGCGAGCACGCGACGCGCTCGCCGTGGCCGTTCGACAGGGCGCGCAAGGCCAAGCGGCGATGAGGCGCGCGTGGCGGCGGCTGCGCGATGCGGTGATGTACCGTTCGTGGACCGTCGAGGCCAACGACGGCATCATCGCGACCGCCGGCGTCCTCGAGGGCTTCGCGGGCGCCGGCGGCGATGACCGCACCCTCATCGTCGTCGCCGTCGCCGTGACCATCGCCGGCGCCCTCGCCATCGGCGGCGCGAAGTGGGCCGAGGCCGAAGCCGAGCGCGAAGCGCAGCTGCAGCTCGTCGCGCAGGAGGAGGAGCTCCTGGCGACCCATCCCGACGACGAGGTCGCCGAGCTGGCCGCCTACTACGAGGACAAGGGGCTCACCGCCGAGACGGCGCGTCAGGTCGCGGAGCAGCTGAGCGCTCGCGACGCGCTCGCCGCGCAGCTCGAGACCGAGTACGGGATCGCCGAGGTCATGTCGCGCGCGCAGCCGCTGCGTGACGGCCTCCAGGCGGCGCTCGCGTTTCTCACGGGCGCCCTCATCCCGCTGCTCATCACGATCTTCGTGCCCGTGGCCATCGAGACGTGGGCGATCCTGTTCGCGGTCATCGTCTCGCTCGTGACCACGTCGGTGCTCGCCGCGCGCGCCGGTGGCACGCCCGTGTGGCGCACCGTGACGCGCACGCTCGTCGTCGGCATCGGCACCCTGGCGATCAGCTACGGCGTCGGCCTGCTCCTGCTCTGAAGCGGGGTGCTGCCGGCACCGGCGCTCAGGCGGTGAGCCAGACGGCGTCGGCGGCGCCGGCCGGCAGTGACACCGACCCGATCCCGTCCACCCGGACCGCGTCGCGGCCCGTGACGGTGAGCACGTGACCGACGTCGATCCTGGCCTGTTCGAGCGCCCGCAGCAGCGCCGGGTCGCGATCGGCGACCCGCAGCACCCGGCCGGTGTGGCCGATGCGCGCCTCGCCCAGCAGGACGAACGGCTCGCGGTCGACTCGCCCCGCGGCATCCGGAATCGCATCGCCGTGGGGATCGAAGCGCGGGTGCCCGAGCCGGGCGTCGATGCCCGCGAGCAGGCGGTCGCTGATGGTGTGCTCGAGCACTTCGGCCTCGTCGTGGACCTCGTCCCACGCGTAGCCGAAGTCGCTGACGAGCCACGTCTCGATGAGGCGGTGGCGGCGGATGATCGCGGCGGCGCGGGCCTCGCCGGCAGCGGTGAGCGACACCGGCCCGTACGGCCGGTGGCTCACGAGCTTCTGCGCCGCGAGCTTCTGGACCATCTCGGTCACCGTCGACGGGGCGAGGCCGAGCTCGGCGGCGAGCTGGGACGGCGTCATCGGGACGGTCTGCCACTCGGTGTGATGGTAGATCGTCTTGAGGTAGTCGTCGACGGCGGGGGAGGGCACGCTTCAGGGTATCCGGGCGATCAGCTCGACGCCGCGCGCGCCTCCGTGCCGCGCCGTACGGCGCGCACGACGACACCCTCGGCGGGGGAGAACAGGTAGGCCGCCGTGAACAGCCCGCCCATCGCCAGCACGATCATCCCGCCCGACGCCGTGTCCAGGTAGTAACTGGCATAGAGGCCGATCAGCGCGGAGGTCACCGCGAGCGCCGGCGCGAGCAGCAGCATCGCCGGGAAGCGATCGGTGAGCAGCCGCGCGGTGGCCCCCGGGATGATGAGCAGCGCGACGACCAGCACGACGCCCACCGTCTGCAGGGCGACGACCGCGGTCACCGCGAGCAGCACCAGCAGGAGCGCGCCCAGGCGCTTCGGGTTCAGCCCGATGGCGCCGGCGTGGTCGGGATCGAACGCGTACAGCACGAGATCACGGCGCTTGAGGAGGACGATCGCGAGCGCGACCCCGCCGAGGACGAGGACCTGCAGCACGTCGCCGTCGCTGACACCGAGCACGTTGCCGAACAGGATGTGCCCCAGATCGGTCTGGCTGGGCACGACCGAGATCAGCACGAGGCCGAGCGCGAACAGCGTCGTGAAGACGACGCCGATCGCCGCGTCGGGCTTGATGCGTCCCCCGCTGCGTACGGCGCCGATGAGCGCGACGGCGAGCAGCCCGAACGCGAGGGCGCCGACGGCGAAAGGGGCGCCCACGACATAGGCGAGTACGACGCCCGGCAGCACGGCGTGGGAGACCGCGTCGCCCATGAGCGACCAGCCGATCAGGACGAGCCAGCAGCTGAGCACGCCGCACACGGCGGCCGACACGATCGCCACGACGAACGCGCGCTGCATGAAGCCGTACGCGAACGGCTCGGCGATCCAGGTGAGCAGATCCACGTCACACCTCCCCGTCGTCCGGGTGAGGGACAGGACGCGGGGGCTCCATCCCGAACGCGCGCGTGAGGTTCTCGGGGCGCAGTGCCACGGCCGGCGGCGCGTGCACGAGCGTGCGGTGCAGGAAGAGCGCGACCTCGTCGCACAGCTCGGGTACCGCGTGCAGGCCGTGCGTGGACACGAGCACCGTCCGGCCCTGGCGGGCCAGATCGCGCAGCAGCTCGATGAGGGCTGCTTCGGTGTTCTGGTCCACGCCGCCGAACGGCTCGTCGAGCAGCAGGATGCGTGCGTCCTGGGCGAGTGCGCGGGCGACGAACGCCCGCTTGCGCTGACCGCCCGAGAGCCGTCCGATCTGCCGGTCGGCCAGTTCGGCGAGGCCGACCCGTGACAGCGCGTCCTGCACGGCGGCGCGGTCCGCCGGGCGCGGCCGCCGGGTGAGTCCCTGGAACGAGTAGCGGCCCATCATGACGACATCGCCGACGCTGACCGGGAACGACCAGTCGACGTGCTCGCTCTGCGGAACGTACCCGACCAGCCCCGCGCGTCGCGCGGCCTGCGGAGTGCGACCGTCGAGGGTGATCGTGCCGCGCGACGGGCGCACGGCGCCCATGATCGCCTTGAACAGCGTGGACTTGCCCGACCCGTTCATCCCGATCAGGCCGCACACCGTCCCCGCCTCGATGGTGAGGCTCGCCCCGTCGAGCGCGAGCACGTCGCCGTAGCGCACGTGCACGTCCCGCACGTCGATGGCGCTCATCTCCCGTCTCCTCCCTGTGTGTCTCCTCCCTGTGTGTCTCCTCCCCGGGCATCCCCTCTCAGCCCGGCGGCGATGGTCTGGGCGGCGTGACGGATCAGGTCGAGATACGTGGGCACGGCGCCACCCGGCTCCGAGAGGGAGTCGACGTAGAGCACTCCGCCGAACTCGGCCGACGTCGCCTCGACGACGCGCCGCATCGGCGCGTCCGAGACGGTGCTCTCGCAGAAGACGGCGCGGACCGCCCGCGCCCGGACGGTCCCGATCGTGCGCGCGATCTGCTGCGGCGTCGCCTGCTGCTCGGCGTTGACCGGCCAGATGTAGTGCTCCTCGAGTCCGGCATCGCGCGCCAGGTACGAGAACGCACCCTCGCAGGTGACGAGCACGCGCTGCTCCGCGGGCACCGGGGCCAGGTCCGCGAGCAGCTCGTCGTGGACCTGCTGCAGCTGCGCCTTGTACGATGCGGCGTTCGCGCGATAGGCGTCGGCGCGCGCGGGGTCGAGATCGGCGAGTGCCGCCGCGATGTTGTCCGCATAGTGCTGGACGTTCAGCGGCGACATCCAGGCGTGCGGGTTGTCGAGACCCGCGTACGCGTCCTCGGCGATCGGCAGCGTCTCGATCCCGTCGGTGACCACGACGTGGGGCACACCCAGGTCTTCGACGAACCGCGCGAACCACGCCTCGAGGCCCAGTCCGTTGTCGAGGATGAGATCTGCGCCGGCCGCGCGGCGCAGATCTCCCGGGGTGGGTTCGTAACCGTGGATCTCCGTGCCGGGCTTGGTGAGCGACTCCACCCGGAGATGATCGCCCGCCACCGTCTGGGCGATGTCCTGCAGCACGGTGAAGGTCGTGAGGACCGTCAGCTCGTCGTCGGGCCCCTCGGTGGGCGTGCACCCGGCCATCAGCACCGCGCACGAGGCGAGGGCCAGTGCGGCCACGCCCCGCACGGACAGTTTCGGCATGCCGAAAAACTAGCAGAGGTTTCGGTCAACCGAAAACTCCTCGCCGGGGCCCCGGCCCGGAGCGGGACGGGGGACGGCACCTCGGTAACCTGGCCACTGTGACCTCACCGACGCCCGGCACGGATCCCGAGCCCGACAAGCCCGACGAGCCGCTGCTGCCGGTCGGCGTCGGACCCTGGCCGGGCGGCCCGGATGCCTGGCCGGACGACCCGCGCTACGACCGCGACCTGCTCGCCCACGGCGACCGGCGCAACGTCGTCGACAGCTACCGGTACTGGACCATGGACGCGATCGTCGCCGACCTCGACACCCGTCGCCACGAGTTCCACGTCGCCATCGAGAACTGGCAGCACGACATGAACATCGGCTCGATCGTGCGCAGCGCCAATGCGTTCGCCGCAGCCGAGGTGCACATCATCGGCAAACGGCGCTGGAACCGTCGTGGCGCGATGGTGACCGATCGTTACCAGCACGTGCGCCACCACGCGGATGTCGCGGCGTTCACCGCCTGGGCATCGGCCGAGGCGCTGCCGATCCTCGCGATCGACAACGTGGACGGTTCGGTGCCGGTCGATGCGGCCGAGCTGCCCGAGCGATGCGTGCTGCTGTTCGGCCAGGAGGGTCCGGGGCTCTCGGCCGAGGCGCTCGCCGCGGCCGATGCCGTCGTCGAGATCACGCAGTACGGCTCGACCCGCTCGATCAATGCGAGCGCCGCGGCCGCCGTCGTGATGTACGAGTGGTGCCGCCGCTGGGCGTGAGCGGATTCTGCCGCGGTCGATCGGTCGCGCTACTCTCCCCCGTCTCCTCTTCCCGCTTCACCGCCGGACGAGTCGCCGAGCTCACCGGCCCCGTCGGGCGTCGCGCCGAGGCTCGCCGACGACACCCACCCGAACGACGACGCCTCCCCGTCACCGGGTGATCCGGGCTCCCCGGGCTCGGTCCCCTCGCCGCCGAACAGCGTCTTCGAGACGCCCTGCGCCGCCGTGAGCATCTCGTCCAGCGCTGTGCCGAGGTCGTCGTCGGACACCTCGCGGCCGGCGAGAGTCGCGCCGAGCACCGCGCGACGGATGAGCTCCTTGGCGAACGACGCCGTGACGCCCTCCGCGCGGTCGGCCGCGGCATCCAGCGCATCGCCCGACAGGGCGAGCCCGGCCGCGTAGACGCGGAACAGGGCGCGGCGCGCAGTGAGGTCGGGCAGCGGAATCTCGACGGCGAGGTCGACCCGCCCGGGACGCGCGGCGAGGGCCGGTTCGAGGATGTCGGCCCGGTTGGTCGTCAGCACGAACGCGACGTCGGCGTCTCCATCGAGACCGTCCAGCGCGTCGAGCACCTCGAAAAGCAGGGGCTGGATGCCGAACATCCCCCGTTCGGCGGCGACGAGGTCGACGTCCTCGAGGACGACGACCGACGGGGTCATGGCGCGCGCCAGCCGGGCCGCTTCGCCGACGAGCCCGAGCGCGCCGCCCTGCAGCAGCACGGCGGTCGTACCCGGAGTCTCGTGGAGCAGGTGCCGGACGGTCAGGGTCTTGCCGGTTCCGGGAGGTCCGTAGAGGAGGACGCCGCGCTTGAGGTGCTGCCCGCGCGCGCGGAGCGCGCCGGCGTGCTCTGCGATGCCGACGACGTGGTTGCGGATGCGCTGCAGGACCCCGTCCGGCAGCACGACATCGGCCGCTGCCACGGCGGGCCGATCGAGGAACGTCATCTTGCCGACGCCCTGCCCGTACTCGCTGTGCCCGAAGGTGACGACGTTGCCCCGCACGACGCTCAGCTCGTTCATACGCCGGCGCAGCGCATCGACGAAGCCCGCGGTCGTCTCGGCATCGCCGGTGAGGATCTCCACGAGCGCCGTCTCACGGCCGTACATGGGGTTCGCGTCGCGCTGCAGCACGGCCACCGGCCGCCCCGCGAATCGCAGCAGGCGCAGCCCCATGACGATCACCTGCCGGGTGCTGCGCGGTCCGGTCGCCGCCGACCCGTACTCGACGGGTCCATCGGCGGAGAAGCTGGCGTACCGATGGCGCAGCATCGACGTGAAGTCCTCGTGCTGGCGCTCCTGCCCACCGGAGACGCCGAGCACGACGGCATCCCGATCGTCCGAGCCCAGCGCGTCCAGAGCCAGATCGGCATCGACGAGCCGGTGCGGGGCGACGCGCTCGACGACCAGCGGCAGCGCGGTCGGATCGACGCCGAGGTGCTCCTGCACCCGCGCGCCGAGCGGGGTCAGTCGCGGCTCGCGGTCGTCGGGCATCTCGTTGAGGCGGGACAGCAGTCGTCGCAGGTCGGTGACGAGGGCCGTGTCGTGGGCGTGAAGGTCCATGCCGCAACGCTAGAGCAGAGCGGCGACGCGGCTCACTGCGCCCCGGCGGTAAGCCACTCCGGGCGGCGCACGCGCCAGCCCAGTGTCGCCAGACGGGCGAGCATGTAGACCCCGAAGAAGCACACGGCGAGCCAGGCCAGGCCGGCCGCGCCCGTCGGCGCGAGCACGGCGAGCAGGATCAGCGCCGGGATGTACGGCACGAGGTTCAGGACGCCGGCGATCGCGAGATACTTCGCATCGCCCGCACCGATGAGCACGCCGTCGAGGACGAACACCACTCCGCACACCGGCTGCGCGATGGCGAGTACGAGCAGCGCCGGCTGGACAAGTGCGGCGATCGCCGGGTCGCCCGTGAACGCGAGGCCGATGACTCCCGAGAGCGCCGCGACCGCGCCGCCCACGATGACCCCGAACCAGATGCCCCAGGCGACGGTCCGTCCGAGGACGCGACGGACGAACGGCTCGTCCTCTGCGCCGAGCCCCTTGCCGATGAGCGCCTGCGCCGCGATCGCGAGCGCGTCCAGCGCGAACGCCGCGGTCGAGAAGATCGTGAAGGCGACCTGCCAGCCGGCCAGTTCCGGGGTGCCGATGCCGGTGGCGACCGCGACGGTGGCCAGCAGCGCGGCGCGCAGCGAGACGGTGCGCAGGAACAGCCAGCCCCCCGAGCGTGCCGATCCGCCCATGCCCTGCCGATGCGGTCGGAGCGAGGCCGAATGCCGCCGTGCGAGACGGCCGACGACGAGGACGAACGCGCCGACCATGCCCCACTGCGCCACGACGGTGCCCGCGGCCGACCCCGCGATGCCCCAGCCGAAGCCGTAGATGAAGAGCCAGTTCAGCAGGGCGTTCGCGGTGAAGCCGAGCCCCGCGATCCACAGCGGGGTGACCGTGTCCTGCATGCCGCGCAGCAGACCCGTCGCGGCGAACACGATGAGCATCGCGGGCAGTCCCCACATCGACAGCCCCAGGTAGATCTCGGCCTGCTCGGCGACCTCCGGCGTGGCGCCGAACAGGTCGACGAGCCCCGGCGTGGCGACGGAGCCGACGACGGCGAGCACGGCGCCCAGCCCCAGGGCGAGCCACAGGCCGTCGATGCCGGCGCTCACCGCGCTCGACGCGTTCCCGGCGCCGAACCGTCGGGCGACCGCCGGCGTCGTCGAGTAGGCGAGGAACACCATCAGGCCCACGATCGTCTGCAGCACGGCGCCGGCGATGCCGAGACCGGCGAGCGGGACGACACCCAGATGGCCGACGAGCGCGGCATCGACGATGAGGAACATCGGCTCGGCCACGAGCGCGCCGAGTGCGGGGACGGCCAGGCGCAGGATCTCCCGATTCAGAGTCTGCGCGGCCATCCCCCGAGCCTAGATGCAGTCCCGGGCGCGGCGAGAAGCACGTCCGTCGCGCTCGTACTGTTGTAGTACGAGGCGAAAGGGGAGCGGATGCGCGGGCTGGAATGGCTGCCGCTGTGGCGGTTCCATGCGCGCCTGCCCGTCTGGGTGCGCATCGTCATCGCCATCGTCTCGGTGGTCCTGGGCGCCGTCATCGTCATCCGCCCGTCGACCGCCCTCGAGACCCTCGCATGGCTGCTGGGCGGCGGCATGATCCTCACCGGCGTGCTCGAGCTGGCGGGGCGCCGCGACGATGTCGAGCAGCCGCGCTGGCGCGCGTGGACCGGTGGCGTCTGGGTGCTCGGCGGCGTGTTCATCCTGCTGTGGCCGAGCCTGACGGTGCGACTGGTCGCCGTGCTGGTCGGCGTCCTCCTCCTGTTCAACGGCGCCCTCGGCGTGCTCGCCGCGTTCCGGCGCGGCCACACGTGGGACATGCGTGTCTCGGACGCCGCGTTCGGCGCGACCGGCATCCTCTTCGGAGTGCTCGCCCTCACCTGGCCCGACATCACGCTGCTCGTGGTCGCGGTCGTGTTCGGTGCGCGACTCATCATGGGCGGCCTGGTCGACCTGTGGAACTCGCTGCGCCGCCGTCGCACCGAGCGCAAGACGGCGTGGCCGCGGCGGCGCTGGGGACGCACGGCGGTCGCGCTCGTGTCGGTCGCGCTCGCCGTCGCGGCGGTCCTCGTCACGGCGCCGTTGCGTGAGGGATCGACGGTCGTCGACGACTTCTACGCGGCACCGCGCGACACCCCCGACGAGCCGGGGCGTCTCGTGCGCGCCGAGCCGTACACCACCGGCATCCCGCTCACGTCCGAGGGATGGCGCATCCTCTACACGACCACCGGCGTCGACGGCGCGGTGCGCGTGGCCAGCGGCGTCGTCGTCGTGCCGCGCGAGGGGAACGGCAACTGGCCCGTCATCGACTGGAACCACGGCACGACCGGGTACGCGCGGCACTGCGCGCCCTCGCTGCTCCCGCAGGGGCTGTGGTCGGGCGCGATGTACATGCTCCCGCGGATCATCCGCGAGGGGTGGGCCGTCGTCGCGACCGACTACATCGGGCTCGGCACCGAGGGTCCGCACCCGTACCTGGTCGGACCGCCGAGCGCCCACGCCTCTCTGGATGCCGTGCGCGCGGCCCGTGAGCTGCCCGAAGCCGACCTCGGGGCGAGCACCGTCGTGTGGGGCCACTCGCAGGGCGGCGGCGCGGCGCTCTGGGCGGGTGCGCTCGCCCGGGAGTATGCGCCGGAGGTCTTCCTGCGCGGCGTGGCGGCGCTCGCCCCGGCGAGCGATCCGCTCGCTCTCGTCGAGCGCGTCTCCCACGTGACCGGCGGCAGCATCTTCGCCTCGTTCGCCTTCGCCTCGTTCAGCGAGATCTATCCCGATGTGACCTACCGGCAGTACATCCGCCCCGGTGCGGACCCGATCGTGCGGGCGATGTCGGAGCGCTGCCTGTCCGACCCCGACACGCTGCTGTCGGTGCTGGCGGCGCTCGGCATGAGCCGGGACCCCGACATCTTCTCGGCCGATCCGACCAGCGGCGTGCTCGGCAGCCGCCTGAACGACAACGTCGCGCCGCTGCGGGTGACCGCGCCGCTGCTGATCGGACAGGGTGGGGCCGACAGTGTCGTCCAGCGTCGCACGCAGGACGACTACGTCGATCGGATGTGCGCGGCCGGCCAGCAGGTCGACTACCGCGTCTACAACGGGTTCGAGCACGCTGCCGTCGTCGAGCGCCCCTCGCCCCTGGTCTCCGAGCTCATCGAGTGGACGCGGGCGCGATTCGCGGGGGAGCCGATCGAGCCGGGGTGTCTGCGCACGGAGCAGTGACGGCGGAAAGTGACGGCGGAAAGTGACGGCGGAACGGGTGCGCACGGCTCCGGCATCCCGCCCCCGCCTATGCTGGAATCATGACCGAGACCTCCCTCCGCTCGGGTATCGCGCTCGACGAGCTCAGCGCGGACATCCGCCCGCAGGACGACCTGTTCCGCCACGTCAACGGCGCCTGGCTCGACCGCACCGAGATCCCCGAGGACAAGGCCCGCTGGGGCTCGTTCCACCTCATCGCCGAGCAGGCCGAGAAGGACGTCCACGCGATCATCGAAGAGGCGCGGTCCGCCGAGCCCGGCACCGAGACCCGCAAGATCGGCGACCTGTACGCGAGCTTCATGGACACCGCGCGCGTCGACGCGCTCGGCGCCGCCCCGATCCAGGCGCAACTGGCGCGCGTCGACGCGATCACCGGCATCCCGGAGCTGCTGCGCACGGTCGGCGAGCTGGAGCGCGAGGGCATCGGCGGCCTCATCGGCACCTATATCGAGCCCGACCCGGGCAACCCGCAGCGCTATGTCGTGTTCTTCGTGCAGGGCGGGCTGTCGCTGCCCGACGAGAGCTACTACCGCCTGGAGAACTTCGCCCACACGCGCACGGCGTTCCGCGGGTACGTCGCGACGATGCTCGGACACGCCGGCATCGCCGACGCCGACGCGCAGGCCGATCGCGTGCTGGCGCTGGAGACCGAGCTGGCCACGCACCACTGGGACAACGTGCGCACCCGTGACGCGGTCGCGACCTACAACCTCATGACCTGGGATGCCGTGACCGACCTCGTCGGCAGGGACCTGTCGCCGTGGCTCGAGGGCGTGGCCCCCGGTCACCGCGACGGGTTCGGCGAGATCAACGTCAACCAGCCGAGCTACCTCACCGGTCTCGGTTCGCTGCTGACCGAGGAGCGCCTCGACGACTGGAAGGCGTGGCTGCGCCTGCACGTCGTCCGCGCCTCCGCGCCGTTCCTGTCCAGCGACTTCGTCGACGCGAACTTCGCGTTCTACGGAACCGAGCTCACCGGCGTCCCGGTCAACCGCGAGCGCTGGAAGCGCGGCGTGAGCCTCGTCGAGGCGGCGCTGGGCGAGGCGGTCGGCAAGGTGTACGTCGAGCGTCACTTCCCGCCGCGCGCGAAGGAGGAGATGGACGAGCTCGTCGGCAACCTCATCGAGGCGTACCGGCAGTCGATCTCGGCGCTCGAGTGGATGACCCCGGCCACGCGTGAGCGCGCGCTCGAGAAGCTCGCCGCCTTCACCCCGAAGGTCGGCTACCCGGTGACGTGGAAGGACTACTCGGCCCTCGAGGTCGACGCGGACGACCTCATCGGCAACGTCCGCCGCAGTAATGCGTGGGAGCACGATCGGCAGCTCGCCAAGCTCGGTCGGCCCATCGACCGCGACGAGTGGTACATGACGCCGCAGACCGTCAACGCCTACTACAACCCGCTGATGAACGAGATCGTCTTCCCGGCGGCGATCCTGCAGTTCCCGTTCTTCGACATGGATCGCGACGCCGCGGCCAACTACGGCGGCATCGGCGCGGTCATCGGTCACGAGATCGGGCACGGGTTCGACGACCAGGGCAGCGCCTTCGACGGCACCGGCGCTCTCCACGACTGGTGGACCGACGATGATCGCGCGGCCTTCCAAGAGCGCACCGGCGCCCTCATCGAGCAGTACAACGCGCTGGTCCCGCGCGGACTGGCCGCCGAGCACACCGTCAACGGCGCCCTCACGATCGGCGAGAACATCGGCGACCTGGGCGGACTGGGCATCGCCATCAAGGCCTACCGGCTGCACCTGGCCGCCACGGGATCCCCCGACGCGGACGGCCCCATCATCGACGGCTACACCGGCATCCAGCGCCTGCTGCTGAGCTGGGGGCAGATCTGGCAGCAGAAGGGCCGGGATGCCGAGACGATCCGGCTGCTGACGATCGACCCGCACTCGCCCAACGAGTTCCGCTGCAACCAGATCGTCAGCAACGTCGACGAGTTCTACACCGCCTTCGACGTCGCCGAAGGGGACGAGCTGTGGCTCGCTCCCGCCCAGCGCGTCACCATCTGGTAAGCCCCCGATCGCACCGTCGTCCGGAAGGAGAAGCGTGGACACCGCCGAGCCCTTCGACACCGGCACGGATGCCGCGCTGCCCGATGCGGTGACGGGGCCGCTGACGCGGCGCGGGAGCGGGCGCTCGGGGCGCCGCCGTCCGCGGCGGGCGCCCGCCGCGCGGCGCACCTTCGACGCGTCGCTCAAGGCGCTCGATGCCGTCGCCGCGTCGGGCGCGCAGGTCTCCGTCCGCGTCGTCGACCTGGATCGCGGCGACGTCGTCCTGTCGGGAGACGATCACCTCGAGCTGCCCGTGGCCGGTATCGGCGTGGTGCCGCTGCTGATCGAGGTGGCTTCGCAGATCGAGCTGGGCACCCTGGACCCGCTCGAGATCGTCGACCGGGGCGGCCTCGATCCGGTCGACGTGTCGGGTCTCTGGCGGCACCTGAAGGCGCCCGCGCTGCCGGTCTGCGATCTCGCGGTGCTCGCCGCCGCCAGCGGGGATGCGCTGGCAGCCAACGCACTGCTGAACCGCGTCGGACTGGACGCCGTCCGCACGCGGATCGAACGGCTCGGACTCGAGCGGACGACGCTGCTGGACAGGTTCCGCGACCGGCGCGGCCCCGACGACGCCCCGCACGTGGCACTCGCCTCGGCGGGGGAGCTGACGGGCATCTTCGCCTCGCTCGTGAACTCCCAGCTGGTCTCACCGCGCGTGAGCGCGCAGGTCGCGGAGTGGCTGAGCCTGAATCAGGACCTGTCGCTGACGGCATCCGTGACCGGACTGGACCCGTTCGCCCACGACGACGATCGCCACGAGCTGCTGTTCATCAACAAGACCGGACGCGCCGATGGCGTCCGCGCCGAAGCGGGCGTGCTCGCCGGTCCGCGCGCGGGCATCGCGTACGCCCTCATCGTCTGCTTCGACGATCTGTCGATCGGACACCGGCTGCGCGCGCACGAGGCGTTCCGCACCCTCGGACTCGACCTGATGGAGTACGTGCACTGAGGGTGCGGGTCAGGCCCGCCTCGCGTCAGAACACGATCGTGTGGTTGCCGTGGCGGATGACACGGTCCTGCGCGTGCCACAGCACGGCGCGCGAGAGAACCTGACGCTCGACGTCGGCGCCCCGCCGCGCGAGTTCTGCGGACGAGTCCGCGTGCGTCACGCGGACGGTGTCCTGCTCGATGATGGGTCCCTCGTCGAGGTCGGTCGTCACGTAGTGCGAGGTCGCGCCGATGAGCTTGACGCCGCGCTCCTTCGCCTTGCGGTACGGCTCGGCGCCGATGAAAGCGGGCAGGAACGAGTGGTGGATGTTGATGACCGGCACGCCGAGCTTCTCGAGGAAGTCCGCCGACAGGATCTGCATGTAGCGGGCCAGGACCACGAAGTCGACGTTGCCGACGAGAAGCTTCAGGATCTCGGCCTCGGAGGACGACTTGTCCGGGCCCGCGACCGACGGCACGTGGAAGAACGGCACGCCGAACGAGCGCACGTCGTCGGCCGCGGTCGTGTGATTCGACACGACCATCGGGATCGTCACGGGCAGATCGCCGCGGCGGTGCCGCCACAGCAGATCGAGCAGGCAATGGTCCTGCTTCGAGGCGAGGACCGCCATGCGCTTGGGCACCGACTGATCGGTGAGCGACCACTCCAGGTCGAAATCCGCCAGGGTGCGCTCCACCTCCGCCTCGATCTCGGGGCGGTCGGCCGCGAAGTCGGGACGGTGGAAGACGACCCGCTGGAAGTAGGCACCCCCGACGGGGTCGTCCGAGTACTGGTCGAACGCGACGATGTTGCCGCCGATGCGGGTGATCATCGCCGACACCGCCGCGACGATGCCCGGCTTGTCCTGCCCATGCACGATGAGACAGGCGTGGGCGGGAAGCAGCTGCGGGTCGTGCATCGGGGGCATGCAGTCATTCTGCCCGATCGGCTCCCGCGGAATGACCTACGGGCTTAGCTAAGCTTAGCCATGTCAGGGTAGGATGATCGCATGCAGGTGAACATTCACGAGGCGAAGTCGCAGCTGTCGGCACTGATCGCGCGCGTCCTGGCGGGGGAGGAGATCACCATCGCCCGGGCGGGCACCCCTGTCGTCGACATCGTTCCTCACCGCGATGTCAGCATCGTGTACGGCCTTGGGGCGGACGAACCGGAACACGACCCGCGGATCTTCGACGGGACGGATCCGGAGATCGCGCACATGTTCTATGGGATCGACGCATGATCCTGCTCGACACGAATGCGGTGCTGTGGCTCTACCGGGACAGTGCCGACCTGGGTGCGCAGAGCCGCAGTCGGCTCGCGGCAGCCCCGCGGGTGCACTTCTCGTCGGTGACGGTCATGGAGATCACCATCAAGCACATGCTGGGCAGGCTCCCGCTGCCCGGTGGCGACGGCTATTCCGATGTGTTCGTCAGGTCAGGGCTCGCCGAACTCCCGTTCACTTCCGCCCACGCGCGGGCGATGGCGCGGTTTCCTGCGCTGGCGCGCCATGACCCGTTCGACCGGATGCTGCTCGCGCAGGCCTCGGAGGAGTCGTTCGAGCTGATGACGTCCGACGCGGTGCTGCTGGGACTGGGCGAGCCGTGGATCCACGACGCGCGGCGTTGACGCAGGCCCGCCCGGCTCAGCTCACAGCTCGATCGGCCAGCCCGTGTACGCCTCGGCGAGGTAGGTGCGACCGGCCTCGGAGGTGACGACCGAGTGCAGCTCGCCCAGCTGGCGGCGCCGATCGAAGTCGCTGGCGTCGGGAGCGACGTGCAGCATGCTCGTCATCCACCAGGAGAAGTGCTGCGACTTCCAGATGCGGCGCGATGCGAGCTCGGCGTAGCCGTCGATGAGCCGCTCGTCGTGCCCGTTGAGCAACGCGTCGAGGGCGCGCGCGAGCACGACGACATCGGCGATCGCGAGGTTCATGCCCTTGGCGCCGGTCGGGGGCACCGTGTGGGCGGCGTCGCCGACGAGCGCCGCGCGGCCGTGACGCAGCTCGTGCGCGACGAAGCTGCGGAAGCGCAGCACGTCGCGCTGGAAGATCCGGCCCTCGGTCAGGGTCACGCCGGGCACGCGCGCCTGCAGCGTCTCCCAGATCTGCTCCTCGGTGAGAGCGTTCGGGTCTGCTTCGGGGTCGCACTGGAAGTACATGCGCTGCACTTCGGGGCTGCGCTGGCTGATCAACGCGAATCCGTGGTCGGAGTTGCTGTAGATGAGCTCGTCGGCGCTGGGCGGCGCCTCGCAGAGGATGCCGAACCAGGCGAACGGGTACTCGCGGAAGTATCCGCCGGTCGCCGAACCGGTGACCGCGGCGCGCACGACACTGCGCGAGCCGTCGGCGCCCACGACGAAGTCGGCGTCGATCTCGAGCGCGCTGCCGTCGGCATCGGTCGCGATCACCCGCGGGTGCGCGGTGTCGACGTCGTCGACCCGGGATGCCGTCACGCCGAAGCGCAGGTCCTGTCCGGCGCCCAGGCGCAGCTTCAGCAGGTCCTTGAGGGCCTCGTGCTGCGGGTACAGCCACACGCTGCGCCCGACGAGGCCGGGGAAGTCGATGCGGTGCCCTTCGCCCTCGAAGCGCAGCTCGATGCCGTCGTGCCGCTGGCCGACGGTGTGCACACGGGAGTCCGGGTCGATCGCCGCGAGGAGCTCGACAGTGCCCTGCTCGAGGATGCCGGCGCGGATCGTCGTCTCGATCTCCTCGCGCGAGCGCTGGTCGATCACGATCGAGCTGATGCCGGCGTCGGCGAGCAGATGGGAGAGGACGAGGCCCGCGGGGCCTGCCCCGACGATCGCGACCTGCGTGCGCAGCGAGGTGGTCATGGACGTCTCCTTCGACGAGTGCGGTGGCTGTCACAGACAGTGTGCGCCGGAAGGGCCGCGGGCGGATGCCGCATCCCGATGAATGGGAATCTGGCGGGAGTCGGAGGTCAGCGGCGGGAGGGTTCGCGCAAGGACGCCTCGATGCCGCGGGCGGCGATGATCAGTGCCTCGACGGCCGGCGCCGTCGGAGCCTCGCGCGGCAGCACGACCGAGAGCGCCGCCGTCACCTCCCCGCGATCGCGGACGGGGACGGCGACTCCGGTCGACACGGCCTCGATCGAACCCGGCGCGATGACGTAGCCCTGCCGGCGCACGGTGGCCAGCAGTCGGCCGAGCGCGCCGGCATCCGTCACGGTCTCGGGGGACACGGCCCGCAGTGGCTCGGCGAGCACGCGCTCGCGCAGCGCGACCGGGGCGTGCGCGAGCAGCACGATGCCCGACGACGATGCGTGCAGCGGCAGCCGGCCGGCGATCCGCGTGATGTTCGCCCCGGCCTCGGGGTGCGAGAGTCGCTCGAGGAAGAGCGCCTCCTCGTGCTCGAGGACGGCGAGCTGGGTGTGCTCGCGGATCGCCGCCTGCACGCGCTCCATGTGTGGCAGGGCCGCCTGGCGCAGCCGCAGCGCGGAGGATCCGCGTAGGGCGAGCTCCCACAGGCGCATGCCGAGTCGTACGCGATGTTCGTCATCGCGCTCGAGCAGCCCCGCGCGTACGAGGTCGTCGACGATCCGGTGCGCGCTCGACCCCGGCAGGTCCGCACGGCGGCCGATCTCAGTGGACGTCTGCACCGTGCGGTCGGTCGTGAACGTGTCGAGCACACGCACGATGCGCTCGGTCATCGAGTCACCGGAGGGCGAGTTCGCCATGCCTGCCCCGTCTCACTCGGAGGGGAACGCAGTCTTGCGCAGCAGCGCTCCCAGGGCGGCGCGCTCGTCGCTGTTCAGCTCCGAGTGCAGCGTGCGCTCGGCTTCGAGAACCGCTGTGCGCGCTCGCGACAGGGTCTCGCGGCCCGTCGTGGTCGCGACGATGACGTTCGCGCGGCGGTCGCGGGGGTCCGGCTCGCGCGAGATCAGACCGGACTTCTGCAGGGTGTCGACCAGGGCGACGACCTGGCTGGGGTCGAGGCGGAGGAACTCCGCGATCTCGCGCTGCGTCGGGCCGGTGGCCTCCGACGCCAGAGCGAGGACGGAGTAGGACCGCACCTTCAGGCCGAAGGGAGCGAGGGCGGTGTTGCCGGCGGCGTTCGACAGCGCACTGGCCCGGGCCAGGAGAAAGCTCAGATCCTCGACGAGTCCCACGTCGCCGCGTGTGCGGTCGGCGCGGGACGCACGGGCGGCGGCATCGGGCATGTGGTCCATCCTAACGAGCAGTCTCAAATGATCAATGATTGATATTCTCAAGTAATCTGTGGTGTGATGGAGAGCAACGAAGGAGTTCACATGTCCCTGGACGGCACGAAATTCTCAGACGGGTCGCTCGACGGCAAGGTCGCCGTCGTCACCGGCTCGGGGCGCGGCCTCGGTCTCGCCTACGCGCAGGAGCTCGCCCGGCAGGGCGCGGCCGTCGTCGTCAACGACGTCGACGCGACCGCCGCCGCCGACGCCGTCACCTCGATCGAGTCCGCGGGTGGCAGGGCCGTCGCCGTCGTCGCGCCGGTCGGTCCCACCGAGACGGCGAAGCAGCTCGTGCAGACGGCCGTCGACACGTACGGACGGCTCGACATCCTCGTCACCAACGCGGGCGTGCTCCGCGACACCGTGCTCTGGAAGATGAGTGACGACGACTTCGACCTCGTCGTGAACGTCCACCTGCGCGGCACCTTCACCTGTGTGCGCGAAGCGGCCGCCTACATGCGCGCGAACGAGATCGCCGGACGGATCATCTGCATCGGATCGCCCACCGGTCAGCGTGGCAACTTCGGGCAGACGAACTACGCCGCCGCCAAGTCCGGCATCGTCGGAATGGTGCGGACGTGGGCGATGGAGCTGAAGAAGGCCGGGATCACCGCGAACGCCGTCATCCCTGTGGCCGCCACCGCCATGACCGCGACCGTCCCCTACTTCGCCGCCGCCGTCGAGGCCGACGCGAAGGGCGAGCCGATGCCGGCGTTCTTCCGGCACGACCTCGGTTTCGGCACGTCGGACGATGTGGCCGGCCTCATCGCCTATCTCGCCTCGGACGATGCCGCCGCCGTCACCGGGCAGGCGATCGGCATCGGCGGAGACCGCATCCAGCTGTGGTCGCACCCCGAGCCCGTCGTCACCGAGTACCACGACGGCGGCTGGTCCTACGACGCGCTCGCCGCCGACTTCCCCGCCCTCGTCGGTGACCGGCTACAGTCGGTCGGCGAGAAGTTCCCGCCGCTGCCCGAACAGCTCCAGCGCTGAGCGCAGAGTTCCAGCGCTGAACGCATCGCCATGACCCGCTACGAATCCGCCGTCGACGTCGACGAGATCGACGCGATCGACGTGCACGTCCACATCGAGGTCGACGGCCACGGTCACGCCTCGCTGCCGGCCGATCTGGTCGACGCGGCGTCGACGTACTTCGCCGCCGATGCCGCCCGCCCCGATTTGGACTCGATCGCGGCGTACTACCGGGAGCGGCGCACCGCCGCGGTCGTCTTCACCGTCGATGCCGAGACCCGCCTCGGTCACGCGCCGATCCCCAGCGAGTTGATCGCTGCCGGCGCGGCGCGTCACAACGACATCCTCATCCCGTTCGGATCGGTGGATCCGCATCGCGAAGACGCCGTGGACCGCGCCCGTCGCCTGATCGAGGACCAGGGTGTGCGGGGCTTCAAGTTCCATCCGACTGTGCAGGGCTTCGACCCGAGCGACGAGCGCTGGTACCCGCTGTACGACGCACTGCAGGATGCCGGTGTCGCGGCGCTGTTCCACACCGGCCAGACGGGCATCGGCGCGGGGCTGCCCGGCGGCCGGGGTCTGCGCCTGGCGCTGTCGAACCCCATGCTGCTCGACGGGGTGGCCGCCGACTTCCCCGACCTGCAGATCATCATGGCCCACCCGTCGGTGCCGTGGCAGGACGAGGCGCTCTCGGTCGCGACCCACAAGCACAACACATGGATCGACCTGTCCGGCTGGAGCCCGAAGTACTTCCCCCCATCGCTCGTCCGCGCCGCGAACTCCTATCTGAAGTCGCGTGTCCTCTTCGGATCGGACTATCCGCTGCTCACGCCCGACCGGTGGCGGCGCGACGCCGACGCGGCGCAGACCTTCAAACCCGAGGTGCTCCCCGGCATCCTCAAGGACAACGCCGTGCGCCTGCTCGGCCTCTGACATCGGCTCGCGCAGCCGTCCACGAAAGGGAACCCACCATGACCACCACCGTCGCCTACGCCGACATCGCCGGACTCGCCGGCACCGACCTCGGGTACTCGGACTGGCTCGAGATCACGCAGGACCGCGTGGACGTCTTCGCCGACGCCACCGACGACCACCAGTGGATCCACGTCGACCCCGAGCGGGCGAAGGACGGCCCGTTCGGCGCGCCGATCGCGCACGGCTTCCTCAGCCTGTCCCTCGCGGTGAAGTTCTGGTCCGAGCTGTTCGACGCCGAGGGCGTGACCACCAGGGTCAACTACGGTCTGGACAAGGTCCGCTTCGTCTCACCGGTGAAGGTCGGCGCGCGGGTGCGCATGAACGCCGTGATCGCCGAGGTGACCGAGGTCGCGGGCGGCTACCAGCTCGCCGTCGACCAGACCATCGAGATCGAGGGCGGCGCCAAGCCCGCGGTCGTCGCTCGCGGGATCTACCGCTTCTACGCCTGACGCGGCGCGGCCGCACCGGCATCCACCACCACATCACTGCGAAGAGGCTTTCGATGAAGAACGACGGGATCGGCAGCTGGATCGCCCGCCGACGGGTGAAGTCCGAGGGGGACATCGCCCTCATCCACGGCGATCGCACGCTGCGGTACGAGGAGTTCGCCGAGCGGATCGACCGGCTCGCCGCCGCGCTCGCCGATCGCGGCGTCGTGAAGGGCGACCGGGTCGCCTACCTCGGCAACAATCACCCCGACTTCCTCACGACGCTGTTCGCGTGCGGATCGATCGGCGCGATCTTCGTCCCACTGAACACGCGGCTCGCGCCGCGAGAACTCGAGTACATCATCGAGGACTCCGGCGCACGGCTGCTCATCACTCACCAGGACGTGCGCGAGCTCGCGCGCGCGGCGGCCTGGTCGAGCGGGATCGAGCGGCGCATCGTCGTCGACGGTCCCGCTGAGCTGCCGGCCGTGGAAGCGCTCGATGACGTACTGGATGCCGTCTCGCGCCGCCTCGACGAGATCGCGGTGAGTCTCGACGACCCGGCGATGATCCTGTACACCTCCGGCACGACCGGGCGCCCGAAGGGGGCCGTGCTCACGCACGGGAACCTCACCTGGAACACGCTGAACGTCCTCGTCGACTACGACGTGACCTCTGACGAGCGCGCCCTCATGATCGCGCCGATGTTCCACGTCGCCTCGCTCGGCATGGGCGCGCTGCCGACCCTGCTCAAGGGCGGGTCGCTGATCCTGCAGGAGCGGGTCGATCCCGGCGCCGTCCTCGCCGCGATCGAAGAGCACGGCATCACCAGCCTGTCGGGAGTGCCGACGACCTTCCAGCTGCTCGCCGAGCATCCGGACTGGGCGGGCACCGACCTCTCGACGCTGCGGAAGCTGACGTGCGGCGGCTCCAGCGTGCCGCTGCGGGTCATCGAGGCCTACGAGCAGCGCGGCCTCAGCTTCTCATCCGGGTACGGCATGACCGAGACCTCGCCCGGTGCCACCTCGCTGCCGTATCGCAAGGCGCGAGAGCATGTCGGCTCGTCCGGTCTCGCCCACTTCTTCACCGACATCCGCGTCGTCGGCGCCGACGGCCGGACCCTGCCGCCGGGGGAGGCGGGCGAGATCGAGATCAGCGGACCGAACGTCATGAAGGAATATTGGCTGCGCCCCGATGCCACGCGTGACTCGCATCGCGGCGAGTGGTTCCGCTCCGGAGACATCGGCGTCCTGGATGAACAGGGTTACCTCACCATCAGCGATCGACTCAAGGACATGATCATCTCCGGCGGCGAGAACATCTACCCGGCCGAGGTCGAGCAGCTCATCATGGAGCGGCCCGAGATCGACGCCGTCGCCGTCATCGGCGTCGCCGACGAGCGCTGGGGCGAGGTGCCCCTCGCCGTCGCGGTCCGGCGCGCCGAGATCACCGCCGATGAGGTGCTGGCGCACCTGGCCGGACGGCTCGCGAAGTACAAGATCCCGCGCGCCGTGATCTTCGTCGACGAACTGCCGCGCACCGCCAGCGGCAAGATCCGCAAGACCGATCTGCGGGGGAAGTACACGCTGCCCGGCGCATGATCGCTCCGGCGCGGCGGTAGCCTCGGTTCATGTCCACCTCCGCGCCCACCCCCGCGACACCGTGGGAGCCGCTCGTGCCGTCCGCGGCCGCCGAGCTGCTCGCCGCGGCATCCGTGCGATGGTGGCTGTCGGGCGGTGCCGCGCTCGACAGGTGGCTGGGACATCCCGTTCGTGAGCGCGGGAACACGGATGTGAGCGTCCTCGCCGCGGACCTGCCGGCGCTGGTCACGGAGCTCCCTCCGGGCTTCAGCGCGTGGGCGCCGCCGGGCGACGGCGGCGGGCTCGTGCCCTTCGCGGACGCCCCGAAAGATGCCGACGTGCAGCCGGTGCTGGTCCGCGACGATGCGAAAGACGCCTGGGTGCTCCAGATGAACGCCGAGGACGGGGCCCCGCGTGCGTGGGTCTACAAGCGCGACCCGCGACTGCAGCTGCCGTGGGAGCGCGCCGTGCTCGACGTCGACGGCATCCCGACGGGGGCGCCCGAAGTGCAGCTGGTGTGGAAGGCGCTGCGGCCGCGCCCCGAGGACGACGTCGACAAGGACGCCGTGCTGCCCCGGCTCTCCGAGGAGGCCCGGGCCTGGTGGGAGCGGGCGATCCTGTCGATCCATCCGCACTCTTCGTGGGCGATCCACGTGCGCAGCCCGTTCGCGCCCGCGAAAGCGAGCTGGAACCGCACGCAGCGCTGACCCTGCGGAGTGCCGTCGTCAGCTGTCGCCCTTCTGCGCGTCGGGGGACACCGCCTCGAGCACAACCGAGCGGAACCACCGCTGTGCGGGGGAGAGACTCGCCTCACGCCGCGTGTACAGCGAGACCGGAGTGCTCTGCCCGGGCCACGGCAGTTCCGCGATGCGCAGTCTCGGGAACCAGCCGGAGAACACTTCGGCCACGTGTCGGGGCAGGAGCACGACCAGATCGGTGGCCTCCAGCACCGCGGGTACCGTGGCGTACTCCTCGACGGTGAGCGCGACCTGCGGCATCAGTCCGTGCTCGGTCAGCGCTTGCAGGGGGAAGACATGGCCGCCGCGTGCAGAGACCCGGACGAAGCGCCGCCCCGCGAACATGTCCGGCCTCGTCGAGGGCAGAGGGTGGGCGCCGGAGGAGAGTGCGACGTACTCCACGCCGCGCACGCGCGAGCGCCACAGGCGCGGGGCCCCGATGAGCGACACTGTCATCGCCAAGTCGATGCTGCCGCGGATCAGTTCGTCCTCGACCTGATCGGAGTCCAGCCGCGACACCTGCAGGTGCGGACTGGACGCCTCACGCGCCAGGGCCGCCATGATCGGCGGGAGAAAGGTCTGCTCGCCGATCGACGTGAGTCCGAGCGCGAGCTCGCCGCTGTACCCCGCCGGCTCGAAGGCATCGGGATCGCTCACCGTGGCGTCGATCTGGGCCAGCGCCTCATGAAGCGGACCGAACAGCTGGGTCGCGCGCGGGGTCGGCACCATGTCGTGCCCCTCGCGACGGAACAGATCGTCGCCGAAGCGCTCCCGGAGCCGCTTGAGGGTGTAGCTGACGGTCGGCTGCGTGACGTGCAGGCGATCGGCGGCGGCGGTCACGCTGCGCAGCTCGTACAGCACGACGAACGTCCGGAGCTGGTTCAGATCTGCAAGTGACATGCATCGATTCCATCTATGGGGTGCGCCATTTGCATCTATTGGACCACATCTCGGTCGCCGCCTACAGTGGGGACCATCAGCACCCGGCGCCGGCGCCGGCGACCGCGCTCCAGTGACAAGGACGACACGCGTTGATCATCGACATCCACGGCCACTACACCACCGCCCCCGCACAGCTCGGGGCCTGGCGTGACCTGCAGATCGCCTTCAGTCAGGGGCAGGGCGAAGCGCCCGACCCCGCCGCGCTGCGGATCAGCGACGACGACATCCGCGAGACCATCGAGGCCAACCAGCTGAAGCTCATGAACGAGCGCGGCAGCGACGTCACCGTCTTCAGCCCGCGCGCCTCGTTCATGGCGCACCACATCGGCGACCTCGCCGTCAGCGAGACCTGGGCGCGAATCTGCAACGACCTGTGCGCCCGCGTCAGCGCGCTGTTCCCCGACCGCTTCCTCATGGGCGCCATGCTCCCGCAGTCGCCCGGCGCCGACCCCGCGACGAGCGTCGCCGAGCTCACCCGCGCCGTCGAGGAGCTGGGCGCCGTGACGGTGAACCTCAACCCCGACCCGTCCGGCGGGCTGTGGTCCGCGCCGGCCCTCACCGACCGCTCCTGGTACCCGATCTACGAGAAGCTCGTCGAGTACGAGATCCCCGCGATGGTGCACGTGAGCACGTCCTGCAAGCCGCAGTTCCACACCACCGGCGACCACTACCTGGGGGCGGACACCACCGCGTTCATGCAGCTGCTCAAGGGCGACCTGTTCCGCGACTTCCCCGACCTCAAGCTCGTCATCCCGCACGGCGGCGGTGCCGTGCCCTACCACTGGGGCCGCTTCCGCGGACTGGCGATGGCGCTGGGCAAGCCCGAGCTCGAGGAGCACCTGCTGGACAACGTGCTCTTCGACACCTGCGTCTACCACCAGCCGGGCATCGACCTGCTCACGAAGGTCGTCCCCATCGACAACATCCTGTTCGCCAGTGAGATGATCGGCGCCGTGCGCGACATCGACCCGCGCACCGGCCACTACTTCGACGACACCAAGCGCTACGTCGATGCCACCCCGAACCTCGACGACGCGCAGCGCGCGCAAGTCTTCGAGGGCAACGCCCGCCGCATCTACCCGCGCCTGAACCGCGCGCTGACCGCTCGCGGTCTGTGACATCGGCTCCGAGAGGAACACCATGCGACTGAACAACCTCGGCCTCGTCCGCACCGGCATCCAGCGTCCCGACCCTGCCGATGTCGCCCGCCTGTCTCAGTTCGGCGTCGCCACGATCCACGAGGCGATGGGCCGCGTCGGCCTGCTGCGCCCCTACATCCGCCCCGCCTACAGCGGCGCCAAGCTGTGCGGGCCGGCCGTGACCGTACTTCTGCAGCCGGGGGACAACTGGATGTTCCACGTGGCCGCCGAGCAGGTGCAGGAAGGCGACGTCATCGTCGCCGGCTGCACCACCGAGAGCGAGGACGGCTTCTTCGGCGAGCTGCTGGCGACCTCGCTCACCGCCCGCGGCTGCAAAGGCCTGGTCATCGACGGCGGCGTCCGAGATGTCGCCGATCTCGAGAAGATGGACTTCCCGGTCTTCTCCCGGGCGATCAACTCGAAGGGCACAGTCAAGGCCACCCTCGGGTCGGTCAATGTCCAGGTCGTCGTCGCCAACGCCGTCGTCAACCCCGGCGACGTCGTCGTGGCCGACGTGGACGGCGTCGTCGTCGTGCCCCGCGAGCTCGTCGGAGCGGTCGCCGACGCCAGCCAGAAGCGCGAGGACAACGAAGAGGCCAAGCGGGTGAAGTTCCGCGCCGGCGTGCTCGGTCTCGACATCTACGGCATGCGCGAGCCGCTGGCCGCGGCCGGCCTGGAATACGTGGAGGACTGACCATGGCTCACGGCGAGACGAGCGGCGGCTTCGAGAAGACGCCGGGCTGGCTGGACTGGTACGACGGGCCCCGCACGCCGGCCTTCCGGCTGCCGGCCGGCGCGGTCGACGCCCACTGCCACGTGTTCGGCCCCGGCGCGCAGTTCCCGTACGCGCCCGAGCGCAAGTACACGCCGTGCGACGCCTCGGCCGAGCAGCTGTTCGCGTTGCGCGATCACCTCGGCTTCGACCGCAATGTCATCGTGCAGGCGACCTGCCACGGCGCCGACAACAGCGCCCTCGTCGACGCGCTGCGGCGCAGCGAGGGGCGCGCCCGCGGCGTCGCGACCGTGCGTCGCGATGTGACGGCCGACGAGCTGGCACGGCTGCACGAGGCGGGGGTGCGCGGCGTCCGGTTCAACTTCGTCAAGCGGCTGGTCGATGCCGTGCCGACCGACTCGCTCGAGGAGATCGTCGCCAAGATCGCGCCGCTCGGCTGGCACGTGGTCATCTACTTCGAGGCCGAGGACCTCCCCGACCTGTACGAGTTCTTCTCCGCGATCCCCACCGACGTGGTCGTCGACCACATGGGCCGTCCCGACGTGACGAATGACCCGGACGGCCCGGAGTTCGGCCTGTTCCTGCGCTTCCTGCGCGAGAACCCCAACGTGTGGACGAAGGTGTCGTGCCCCGAGCGGCTCAGCGTCACCGGTCCGCGCGCTCTTGACGGCGAGCAGTACGCGTACACCGACGTCGTGCCGTTCGCCCGCCGCGTGGTCGAGGAGTTCCCCGATCGCGTGCTGTGGGGCACCGATTGGCCCCACCCCAACCTCAAGGACCACATGCCCGACGACGGGCTGCTGGTCGATTACATCCCGCAGATCGCGGCCACGCCCGATCTGCAGCAGAAGCTGCTCGTGGACAACCCGCGGCGTCTGTACTGGCCCGAAGGAGAATGACATGGCACTCGAAAAGCCCTACAAGGACGTTCCCGGCACCACCATCTTCGATGCCGAGCAGGCCCGCAAGGGCTATCACCTGAATCAGTTCTCGATGTCGCTCATGAAGCCCGAGAACCGCGAGCGCTACCTCGCCGATCGCGAGGCCTATCTCGACGAGTGGCCGCTCACCCCTGCCCAGCGGCAGGGTGTGCTCGATCTCGATCTGAACGCCTGCATCCGCGAGGGCGGCAACATCTACTTCCTGAGCAAGATCGGCGCCACCCACGGCCTGAGCTTCCAGCAGATGGCCGGCTCCATGACCGGCATGTCCGAAGCCGCCTACCGCGACATGATGCTCGGCGGCGGACGCCGCCCCGAGGGCAACCGGCTCAAGGATCTGGACGGCTGGACCCCTCCGTCGACCGAGAAGTCCGAGGTCATGCGCCCGGACGCGCCGGCGAAGTTCACCTCCGCCCTCTTCACCTCGCACGTGCCGGCCATCGGCGCCGCGATGGACCTGGGCAAGACCGAGGAGCCCTACTGGAAGAGGGTCTTCGACGGCTACGAGTGGACGCGCACCTGGGTGAAGGAGAACACCCCCGACGTGATCATCCTCGTCTACAACGACCACGCCACCGCGTTCGACTCCAACATCATCCCGACGTTCGTGCTGGGCACGGGTTCCCACTACCCGGTGGCGGACGAGGGCTATGGCCCCCGCCCGGTGCCCGATGTCCAGGGCTACCCTGAGCTGGCCGCGCACATCGCGCAGTCGGTGATCCAGGACGACTTCGACCTCACCCTGGTGAACGAGATGGTCGTCGATCACGGGCTCACGGTGCCGCTGTCGCTCGTGTTCGGCGACGTCGAGGAATGGCCGTGCAAGGTCATCCCGCTGCCGGTCAACGTCGTGCAGTACCCCGTCCCGTCCGGGCGTCGCTGCTACGAGCTCGGCAAGGCGATCCGTCGCGCCTTGGACAAGTGGGACGGTCCTGCGCTGAACGTGCAGATCTGGGGCACCGGCGGCATGAGCCACCAGCTCCAGGGTCCGCGTGCCGGCCTCATCAACGAGGAATGGGACAATGCCTTCCTCGACCATCTCATCGCCGACCCGATGGGCCTGACCGAGTGGCCGCACATGGAGTACGTCGACGAGGCTGGCTCTGAGGGCATCGAGCTCGTCGACTGGCTCATCGCCCGTGGGGCGATGGACGACCAGTTCGGCGGGGGCGCGCCCGAGGTGAACCACCGGTTCTACCACGTGCCGGCATCCAACACCGCCGTCGGCCACCTGGTGATCAGCAACCCGACCGCGCCGCGTCCGGTCGCGGCCGAGAGCGCCGGCCGGATTCTCGAGGAGAGCCGCGCATGACCGCCGACAAGGTCCGCGTCGCCGTCGTCGGCGCTGCCGGCGCGTTCGGCATGAAGCACCTCGACGGCCTGGTGAACATCCCGGATGCCGAGGTGACTGTCGTCAGCGGCACCCGGGCGGAGGCGACGCAGGCCGTCGCCGACCAGTACGGCGTGCCGAACGCCGTCGTCGGCTACGACGCGGTGCTCGAGCGCGACGACGTCGACGCCGTCATCCTCGCCACCCCGACGGGACTGCACGCCGCCCAGACGCTCGCGGCGCTGGAGGCGGGCAAGCACGTGCAGGTCGAGATCCCGCTCGCCGACTCGCTCGCCGACGCGGAACGGGTGCTCGCCGCGTCCGAGGCGTCGGACCGCGTCGCGATGGTCGGTCACACGCGCCGGTTCAACCCGTCGCACCAGCTCGTGCACGACCGGATCACCGCGGGGGAGTTCAACATCCAGCAGATGGATGTGCAGACGTACTTCTTTCGTCGCACCAACACCAACGCGAAGGGCGAGCCGCGGTCGTGGACTGACCACCTGCTCTGGCACCACGCCGCCCACACGGTCGACCTGTTCGCGTACCAGGCGGGGAAGATCGTGCAGGCCCACGCGATCCAGGGTCCGATCCACCCCGACCTCGGCATCGCGATGGACATGTCCATCCAGCTCAAGAGCGAGTCGGGCGCGATCTGCACCCTGTCGCTGTCCTTCAACAACGACGGGCCGTTCGGCACGTTCTTCCGCTACATCGGCGACACCGGCACCTACCTCGCGCGCTACGACGACCTGTTCACCGGCAAGGAAGAGCAGATCGACGTCTCGCACGTGGCCGTGAGCATGAACGGCATCGAGCTGCAGGACCGCGAATTCATCGCCGCGATCCGCGAGGGGCGCGAGCCCAACTCGTCGGTGCGCCAGGTCATCGACTGCTACCGCGTGCTCGGAGAACTGGAGAAGCAGCTCGCGTGATCCTTCCTCCCCTCGGGCTGGGCTGCATGTCGCTCAGTCACGCCTACGGCATCCCGCCGTCCCCCGAGGATGGTCTGGAACTGCTGCGCGCGGCCCTCGATGCGGGCGTGCGGATGCTGGACACCGCGACCCTGTACGGCGGCGGTCGCAATGAGGAGCTGGTCGGTCGGGCGATCGCCGGCCGGCGCGACGAGGTCGTGCTCGCTAGCAAGGGCGGGATGGCTCAGATCGAGGGCGGCAAGGTGATCGACGGTCGCCCCGCGACGCTGCGCGCGCAGGTCGACGCCTCGCTGACGCGGCTGGGTGTCGACCACATCGACCTGTACTACCTGCACCGGTGGGACAAGAAGGTTCCGATCGGCGAGAGCGTCGGGGCGCTGGCCGAGATGGCGGATGCCGGGAAGATCGGCGCGATCGGCCTGTCCGAGGTGTCGGTCCGGCGGCTGCGCGAGGCGCAGAGGGTGGCCCCGATCGCGGCGGTGCAGAACGAGTACTCGCTGTGGAGTCGCAACGCCGAGCTGGGCATGCTCGAAGCCACCCGCTCATCGGGCGTGGCGCTCGTCGCCTTCTCGCCGGTGGCCCGCGGATTCCTCGCCGGCGCCGTCACCGACCCGGATGCGCTGGCTCCGAAGGACATCCGCCGGGCGATGCCCCGCTTCCAGCCCGAGCACTGGCCGGCCAACGCCGCCCTCCTGCCGGCCTGGCGCGCGCTGGCCGCCGAGGCCGGGTGCACGCCCGCGCAACTGGCGCTCGTCTGGCTGCGCTCGCGCGGCGACCATGTGGTGCCGATCCCCGGCACGACGAACGCGGAACACCTGCGTGAGAACCTCGCCGCCGCCGACCTCGTCATCGACCCCGCGCTGCTCGCCCGTGCGGGCGAGCTGATCGACACGCGCACCGTCTCGGGCCCGCGCTACAGCGCCGCCTCGTCGCTCGAGGTCGACGCCGAGACCTTCGAGGATGCCGCGTGAAGGCGATCTCCTCCATGGCCACCCGGCAGGTGCTCGCCGATCTGGCCGCGGCGGCCGTGGCAGCCGGACTGCCGGCAGTCGAGGTGGAGTCGGTGGGGGGAGTGGATGCCGCGCAGCGCGTGGCTTCGGGGGAGCGGTTCGACCTCGTGTTCCTCGCCGCCGACGCGCTCGATCGGCTCGCCGCAGACGGCCAGGTGGATGCCGCGACGGTGGTGCCGCTCGTGCTGTCGCAGGTCGCGGTGGCGGTGCCGTCGGGCACTGACGAACCCGCGCTCCGACCGGACGGTGTGGCTTTCGGCGATGCCGACGGCGTGCGCGCCGCCCTGCGCGAGGCCGCCCGCATCGGATACTCGACCGGGCCGAGCGGCACGGCATTGGTGGGGATGATCGAAGCCTGGGGACTGACCGCCGAGGTGGGTGATCGGCTCGTGCAGGCGCGCCCCGGTGTGCCCGTCGCCCGCTCGCTCGCCGACGGCGCGGTCGACCTCGGGTTCCAGCAGCTCAGCGAGCTGGTGGGCCAGCCGGGCGTGCGCATCCTCGGCGTCCTGCCGCCCGACTGCGCCATCGACACGGTCTTCGCCGGCGCCGTCGCTGCGACGGCGGACGACCCGGCCGGTGCCGCCGCGGTGCTCACCTTCCTCGCCTCGGATGCGGCCGCACAGATCAAGACCGCGCACCACTTCTCTGCGGGCGTCCCCCGCCCCTGAGCGACGTCGCACCGGAGACGACCGTGCCTCGCCGCCCGTTCAGCTCGCAGGAGATCTTCGTGATCCCGGGCGTGTCACGCGGCGTGTCGCCCCGGTTTCGCCGGACGATCCTGCGGGCTGAACGCGCCGGCATCCCGCAGCCGGCCTGCGAGACGAAGGGGACTCGCGGTCGTCCTGGAGCGCTGAGCGCCCCGCCCGCTCACTCGGGCAGGGACGGGTGCTGCTCGGCCGGTGCGTGATGCCGCGGGATGAACAGCGCCACCACGAGCGCCACGACCGCGGCGCCGCCGCCCAGCAGGAACGACACCTGGAAGGCCGCGGGCGTCGGCACCTGCACATCGCCCTGCACGACCGACATCGACGCCAGCACGGCGCCGATCACGGCGGCGGCGGTGCTGGTGCCGAGGGAGCGGAAGAGGGCGTTCACTCCGTTCGAGGCGCCGGTCTCGCTCTGCGGCACGGAGCGCATGATGAGCATGGGCATCGCCGCGAAGCCGAATCCGATGCCCACCCCGATGAGGAGGTTCGCGACCACCAGGTGCCACACCTCGCTGGACGCCAGGAGGGTGAACGCGTAGGCGGCGATGAGGGCCAGGGTGCCGATGATGAACAGCAGCCGCGGCCCGAGGGTGCCGGACATCCGGCCGGCGACGGGGGAGAGCACCATCATCACCAGGCCCGACGGGGCGATGACCAGGCTCGCGGCCAGCAACGACAGGCCCAGCCCGGCGGGCGGCGGGAGCTCCAGGATCTGCGGATACGCCACGTTCGAGGCGAAGAGGGAGAAGCCCAGCGCGATCGAGGCGATGTTGGTCAGGAGCACGGGGCGCCGCGCCGCGACCCGCAGGTCGAGCAGCGGCTCGGGGATCCTCAGCTCGTACCAGCCCCACGCCAGCAGCACCACGACGCCGCCGATCCCGCAGGCGAGGGTGGCCGGAGCGGCCCAGCCCCACTCGTTCCCGCGTGAGATGGCCAGCAGGACGCCCACGAGTCCGATCGCCAGCCCGGCGGCGCCGACGTAGTCGAACCGGCCGGCGGTGCGCAGCACGCTCACGGGCACGATCCACAGCACGAGGACGAACACGAGGGAGCCCAGGCCGGCGGACATCCAGAACAGGGCGTGCCAGTCGGCGGCCTCGGTGATGAGCGCGCTGAGCGGCATTCCGAGTGCGCCGCCGACCCCCATCGTGGCGCTGATGAGCGCGACGGCCGAGCCCACCCGCTCCTTCCGGAGCACATCGCGCAGGATCGAGATGCCCAGCGGCACCACCCCGGTCACGGCGCCCTGCAGCGCGCGTCCGACGACCACGCCCGCGATCCCGGGTGAGAGCGCGGCGATCAGCGATCCCGCCACGAGTGTGGCCAGCAGCACGAGCACGATGCGGCGCTTGCCGTACATGTCGCCGAGCCGGCCCGCGATCGGCGTGATGATCGCGGCGGCCAGCAGGGTGGCCGTCACGACCCACGCGGTGTCTTCGCGGCTCGCGTTCAGCAGCTCCGGCAGCTTCGCCTGGATCGGCACGACGAGCGTGAACATGAACGACGACGAGAGGCCGGCGAGGGCCAGGACGGCGACGATGGCGCCCGGCGGAGGGATGCGGGTGAGGCGGCGACGCGCGCTCTCATCCCGTGACATCCCTTCAGGCTATCGGCGCGGAGGCCGCCCGGACGCGTGCGGAGTAGCCTGGGCGCCATGACCGAGTTCACGCCCGACGGCATCGAGATCCGTGCGCTGGACAGCATCGAGAGCATCTTCGAGGCCAGCCGGGTGCTGGCGCAGGTGTGGGGCGGCGACGATTCCGGCATGCCGCCGAACCTGCTGCGCGCGCTCGCCTACTCCGGGAACTACGTCGTGGGCCTCTATGACGGCGCGCGCATGATCGGGGCGTCGGCCGCGTTCTTCGCGGCCCCCGCCGAGCGATCGATGCACTCGCACATCACGGGCGTCCTGCCCGAATATCAGGCGCGCGGGCTGGGCCGCATCCTCAAGCAGCATCAGCGCGACTGGGCGTTCGGCCGGGACGTGGGGCACATCACGTGGACGTTCGATCCGCTCGTGGCCCGCAACGCGCACTTCAATCTGATCGTGCTCGGCACCCACGTGGTCGACTACCTCGTCGACCACTACGGTCCCATGGCCGACGGCGTCAACCGCGGCGACGAGACCGACCGCCTCTTCGTGTCGTGGGCGCTGGCCGGCCCCCGCCACGGCAACCCGCCCGACGATGAGATCGTCGCGAGCGTCGCCATTCCGCGCGACATCGAGACGATGCGCGACGCGCAGCCCGCGGAGGCCGATGCGTGGCGGCGGCGCGTGCGCGAGCAGTTCACCGAGCTGTACGGCAGGGGACTGGTCGTCCGCGGATTCCGGGACGAGGCGGGCTACCTGTTCGTGCGGGCGTGAGCCGGCGGGACGGCATCCTCGAGGACCCTGCCGTGGCCGTGGCCGCGTAGCCTGTCCCCGTGATCTCCTCCGACTGGACGCCGCATCGCCGCGAAGACGGCGAGCTCGTCGGATGGATCCGCCCGGACGGCGCGGGCTGGACGGCCGTCGACCTGCTGGGGCGCGAGATCGCCGTTGCGGTCGAGTGGCTCGACGCCGAGGACGCGCTGGAGGACCACGGCATCCGATACCTCGCCGACGTGTGGATGCTGGACGGCGAGGCTGCGCAGCCGCTGCGCGTGCGGATGGTCGAGGTCACGCCGGAGCACATCGTCGTGAAAGTCGACGACTTCGGCGACGTGGGCGGCGCGGTGCGACGTTTCGCGCTGCCGTGGCCGCTGCCGGCCCGTCTTCGCGCGCCGCGCGACGGCGACCCCGATGCCTACACGATCGGCTGATCCGCCGGTCGCGGCCGGTCGTGCCGTACGGCGGTCAGCGCGCGGACCGGACGGCGTGCTGCAGGTGCGCGACGGCGGCGTCCGAGAACAGCTCGCGGGGGAACACGGCGGCGCCCGCGCCCCGGGCGCCCATCGCCATGATCACCAGCTCGCGCGTCACGTCGACGCGACGGAACGCACCGTAGCGGACCTCACTCGTGCCCAGGGCCGAGGACGTGCGCAACGACTCACCGCCGACCTCGACCTCGACGGCGGAGCCCGCCGGATAGCTGCGCGCGACGGCCGACCGCGTCGTCACGTACGAGATCAGCGGGATCACCGTGATCAGCAGCAGCCACAGCCCGCACAGGAGCACGAGCGTCAGGTCGCGGGTGAGCACCGCGAGCACGATCGACGCCACCACGGCGAGGGCGGCGATGACCCAGAGGGCGATCCACCAGCCCCGGCCGATCTGCCATCGGATGTAGGCGCGCGCCAGGCGCGCCGGCATGCCGGCGTCGGCGGTGATCGTCCGAGTCTGCTCCACACGACGATCCTCGCATGCGACGCGGTCCGCGTACTCTGGCGGCATGCCCATCGCCCAGCCCCCGGCATCCCTCGCTCTCGACGCGGTCGAGCTGCGCGTTCTGCACCTGCCGCTCATCGCCCCGTTCACCACGTCGTTCGGTACCGAGACGGTCCGCGAGGTCATCGTCGTCCGCGCTCGCAGCGCCGACGGTGACGGATGGGGCGAGATCGTGACGCAGGCGGCGCCGACTTACTCGAGCGAGTACACGCGGTCGGCGTGGGACGTCGCCCAGCGCTATCTGGTCCCCGCGCTGCTGGAGCGCCGCCGGATCGCCCCCGAAGAGGTGGCCGGCGTGCTCGAGCCGTTCATCGGTCACCGCATGGTCAAGGCGGGGCTCGAGCTCGCCGTCCTCGACGCGGCGCTGCGCGCCGAGGGCCGCGGGCTCGGCGCGTACCTCGGCGCCGTCGTCGACCGGATCCCGAGCGGGGTGAGCGTCGGCATCCAGCGCGATCCCGCCGCCCTCGTCGACACCGTCGCGGGCTACCTCGATGCCGGCTACGTCCGCATCAAGATCAAGATCAAGCCCGGGCGCGACCTCGCCGACACCGCCGCCGTCCGCGCGGCCTTCGCCGACATCCCGCTCCAGGTCGACGCGAACTCCGCGTACACGCTCGCCGACGCCGACACGCTCGCCGAGCTCGACGGCTTCGGCCTGCTGCTCATCGAGCAGCCGCTGCAGGAGGACGACCTCGTCGACCACGCCGCGCTCGCCCGCCGCCTGAGCACGCCGGTGTGCCTGGACGAGTCGATCGTGTCGGCCAAAGCCGCCCGCGATGCGCTCACGCTGGGCTCGGCCTCGATCATCAACATCAAGGCGGGTCGCGTCGGCGGCTATCTCGAGGCCGTGCGCATCCACGATCTGTGCCGGGATGCCGGTGTACCGGTGTGGTGCGGCGGCATGCTCGAGACCGGTATCGGCCGCGCCGCCAACGCGGCGCTGGCGGCCCTGCCCGGGTTCACGCTTCCCGGTGATGTCTCGGCGTCGGACCGGTTCTACCGCCGCGACATCGTCACCGAGCCGGTCGTCCTCGAGGACGGGCACGTGCGCGTGCCCACGGGACGGGGGCTGGGCGTCGAGGTCGACCTCGCCGCGCTGGACGCGTTCACGGTCGACCGCGTCGAGCTGCGCCGCTGACCCGGGTGCCGACGGGCACGCGGCCGCACCGGCACCCGGGGCGTGTGTGTTCGGTTCGCAGGATGAACCCCGGATGCCGGGGGCGACACGCCGCGTGACACGCCCGGCATCCCGGATCTCTCCTGCGAGACGAACGCGCCGGCAGCGGGGACGCGCGATGCCGCAGCGTCAGACGGCGCCGGGCGCGTCGCCCTCCGCGGCGAACAGGCGCCCGATCTCCGCGCCGCGGGAGACGGCGTCGGGGTCAGGAGCGACGGTGACGGTCGACTGCGCCGCGCGTGCCTGCTGGCGCGTGGTCGGCGTGCCGGCCGCGTCGCGGCTGCCCTGCTCGTCCCGAACGCCCTGCGCGATGCCGCGGCCGGTCGCCTGACCCTGGATGATCTGGCGCAGGTCGATGCCCGTCGCCGCCTCGACGGCGTCGAACGTCGCGCGCATGCCCGTCGCCGACTCCGCGGCGATGTGCGACGAGGCGCCCTCGCCGCCGAGCACCGTGATCGAGCCGACCTTGTCGAAGCCGCGGGCGAACTCGGTCATCATCGGCACGAGGGCCTCGAGAGCGCGCTGGGCCAGCAGGGCCTGCTGGTTGCGCGCGAGCGCCTCGGCCTCGGCTTCGATGGCGCCGGCACGGGCCTCACCGGCCAGTCGCACGGCATCGGCCTCGGCCTGCGCGCGCAGTCGGGTCGCCTCGGCCTCCTGCGCGGCGATCTCGGCGCGGGCCTCGGCGGCCTTGACCTCGCCGTACGCCGCGGCGTCGGCGGCGCGCTGGCGCTCGTAGAGCGAGGCGTCGGCCACCTTCTTGACCTCGGCGTCGAGCTGGGCCTGCTTGTTCTCGGCCTGCTGCAGCAGAACCGCCTGCTCGCGCTCGGCGCGGGCGAGGGCCTCGGCCTGCTCGGCCTCCGCGCGGGCGCGGCCGACCTCGGCCGACGCGGCGGCCGAGTTCTTGTCGTACGCGGTCTGCTCGATGAGGTTGGCCTCGTCGGTCGCGATCTGACGCGCCTTCACCTCGCGCGCCGCGTTGATGCGCGCGACGTCGGCCTCGCGCCGCACGCGCTCGACCTCGGTCGCACCGAGTGCGTCGATGTAGCCGAGCTTGTCGGTGATGCCCTGGATCTGGAACGAGTCGAGGATGAGGCCCTGGGAGAGGAGATCGTGCTTGATGCCCTCGGCGATCTGATCGCTGAGCTTCTGCCGGTCCTTCATGAGCTGCTCGACGGTCAGGGTCGCCACGACACCGCGCAGGGCGCCTTCAAGCTGCTCGGTGGTGAACTGCTCGATCGCGCCGTCCTGCGACAGGAAGCGCTCGGCGGCGCGGCGGACGAGCTCGGGATCCGACCCGATCTTCACGAGAGCGACACCGCTCACGTTGACGGTGACGCCGTTGGAGGACTGGGCCGTCGGCTCCATCTTGATCTGCCGGGCGCGCAGCGAGATCATCTCGGCCCGCTGGGTGAGCGGGTTCACCAGGGCTCCGCCGCCGGTGATGATCGAGATGCGGGACGATTCTCCCGACGCATTCCGCTGGTTCTTTCCGACCACGACGAGCGCCTGGTCGGCCTTGGCCACTTTGTACCAGGCGCGCACGATGATCAGCACGATGATCAGGACGACGATCAGGACGAACGCGGCGATGCCGATCAGTACGAACAGGCCGCCGGCGGCGATGAGCTCCACGGAGCTCCTTCCTCTGGATGATTCCTCGGTGGGCGTTTTCCCCTTCGACCGTATCGTGCAGGAGGGCGGCGACGTGAGCCGTATTCGTCGCGGGTCGGCTTTAGGCTGGGGCACATGACGACGCCCCCGCCCAACCAGCCGCCCTACAACGCTGCGCCGCCCGCACAGCCGCTCAATCCCTCCGACGAGAAGCTCTGGGCGACCCTCGTGCACGTCGGTGGGATCTTCTTCGGCTTCCTCCCGGCGCTCATCGGCTACCTCGTGCTCAAGGACCGCGGCCCGTTCGTGCGTTCGCACTCCGCGACGGCGCTGAACTTCCAGCTGACCCTGCTGATCGCCGAGGTCGTCGGATACCTCCTGATGTTCGTGCTCATCGGGTTCGTCATCGTCCCGGCCGTCTACATCGTGCGCCTGATCTTCTCGATCATCGCGGCCATCAAGGCGAACAAGGGCGAGTGGTACACCTACCCCATCGCCATCAAGTTCGTCTCCTGACGCCGACGACTAGAATCGAGGGATGCCGTGAGTCCACGGCATCCCTCTCTTCTCGCGTACGCGAATCCGACCATTGGAGCCACCTGTGGCCGAGCAGTCCCGCCTCGACAAAGTCATCGCCCTCGCCCGTCACCGCGGGTTCGTCTTCCAGGCCGGTGAGATCTACGGCGGATCGCGCTCAGCGTGGGATTACGGCCCCCTCGGCACGGAGCTGAAGGAGAACATCCGCCGCCAGTGGTGGCAGACGTTCGTGCGGGGCCGCGGCGACATGGTCGGCCTGGACTCTTCCGTCATCCTGCCCAAGCGCGTGTGGGAGGCGTCGGGACACGTCGCGACCTTCACCGATCCGCTCGTGGAGTGCCTGCAGTGCCACAAGCGGTTCCGCGAGGACAACCTCATCGAGGACTTCGAGGCGCGCAAGGGCCGCGCGGCCGAGGGCGGGCTCGCCGACATCCCGTGCCCGAACTGCGGCACGAAGGGCCGCTACACCGAGCCCAAGGCCTTCTCAGGCCTCATCAAGACGTATCTCGGCGTGGTCGACGACGAGTCGGGCCTGCACTTCCTGCGCCCCGAGACCGCGCAGGGCATCTTCGTCAACTTCTCGAATGTGCTGACCGCGTCGCGCAAGAAACCGCCGTTCGGCATCGGCCAGGTCGGCAAGGCGTTCCGCAACGAGATCACGCCCGGCAACTTCATCTTCCGCACGCGGGAGTTCGAGCAGATGGAGATTGAGTTCTTCACGCCGCCCGCCGAGGCGCAGGAGTGGTTCGAGCACTGGGTGCAGGCGTGCTGGGACTGGTTCATCGATCTCGGCATCGCGCCCGACAACATGCGTCAGTTCGACGTGCCCGAGGACGAGCGCGCCCACTACTCGGCCGGCACGATCGACTTCGAGTACCGGTTCGGGTTCCCCGGCAAGGAGTGGGGCGAGCTCATGGGCGTCGCCAACCGCACCGACTTCGACCTGTCCTCGCACATCGAGGCCTCGGGGCAGTCGCTGACCTACTTCGATCAGGCCTCGGGGGAGAAGTACGTCCCGTACGTCATCGAGCCGTCCTTCGGTCTGACCCGCGCCATGATGGCGTTCCTCGTCGACGCGTACGTGGAGGAGGAGGTGCCCAACGCCAAGGGCGGCACCGATACCCGCACCGTGCTCAAGCTCGACCCCCGCCTGGCGCCCGTCAAGGTCGCCGTGCTGCCGCTCTCGCGCAACGAGCGCCTCTCGCCGCTGGCGCGTCAGGTCGCCGACTCCCTGCGAGCGGAGGGCTGGAACGTCGACTTCGACGACGCCGGCGCGATCGGCCGCCGGTACCGCCGGCAGGACGAGGTGGGCACGCCGTACTGCGTCACGGTCGACTTCGACTCGCTCGACGACCAGGCCGTCACGGTGCGCGACCGCGACACGATGGCGCAGGAGCGCGTGCCGCTGGACGGCCTCGGAGCGTACCTCCGCGAGCGCCTGCGCGGGGCCTGAGCCCCGGCATCCGTCCCGCGCGTTCTCGTCGCGCGCTCGTCGCTCCGTACCACCGGTGCGCCTGTCTCCGTCGGGTCGTTCCCATGGGCGCGCCTGTTCCCGGCATCCGCTCCGTCGATCGGCAGCGCCGATGTCGGAAACAGGCGCGGCCGTGGGACCGGCGGCGGTTCGCCGTCGCGGTGCGGAGAGGACTGCGCGGTCAGCCGGTGACGGTGAGCTGCGCGTACTCGTCGCCGCCGGCCTCGACAGAGGCGAGCACGTTCTCGAGGATGCCGCGCAGCACCGTCTCTTCGATCTTCTCGAGGTCCTTGATGTAGAGGCACGCCACGCTGGCGGTGTGCGGCCCGAGCGCGGTCAGCGCGTCGCGGTGCCGGTCGGCGCTGTCGAGATAGACGGTCGAGGCGGCCTTCCGCGGCGCGAACGCCAGGATGGGCATGTCCCCCTCGTTGCCGGTCGGGTAGCGATAGTGGCAGCTGCCGAATCCGATGATGGTTCCCCAGAGTTCAGGCTCGCGTCCGCTGACCTCGCTCATCAGGGCGACGAGGGTCTCGGCATCGCGGCGGCGCACGGCGGGCGTGACCTCGGCGATGAAGGCGGCGACGCTGCCTCCGGTCTTCTCCATGGGGGCCGTCAGTCCTTCTGCTTGGCTGCGGCCTTGGCGGCGCGCTTGTACTCGCGGACCTTCGTCAGAGACTCAGGCGAGACGATGTCGGCGACGGAGCGGAACGAGCCCTCTTCTCCGTAAGGGCCGGATGCCGTGCGCCAGCCGTCGCCGGTGAAGCCGTACTGCTTGCCGAGCAGGGCCAGGAAGATCTTCGCCTTCTGCTCGCCGAACCCAGGCAGGGCCTTCAGCCGTTTCAGCACGGTCGCTCCGTCGGGGTCTCCGTCGGTCCAGATCGCGGCGGCATCGCCGCGCCAGTCGTCGACGACGGCCTGGCAGACCGACTGGACGCGTCCGGCCATCGACCCGGGGAAGCGGTGGACAGCCGGCGTCTGGCGGAACACTTCGACGAGCGCGTCCGGATCGGCGGCGGCGAGGGCGGCGGCATCGAGCCCGCCCGTGCGCTCCTTGATCTTGAGCGGACCCGCGAACGCCGTCTCCATCGCAATCTGCTGGTCGAGCAGCATCCCGAGCAGCAGCGCGAGCGGTTCGTCGGTCAGCAGAGTGTCGGCGGCTGCGTCGCCGGTGATGTGCAGAGCCATGCCTCCATGCTCTCACCGGGCGGGCAAGCGCGCACTCGGTGCGCGCGATGCGATCTCGGCGGTGGAGATGCGATCTCGGCGGTGGAGATGCGATCTCGGCGGGGTGGGAGGATGGAGGGCATGTCCGACAGCGCGGCCCGCGACCTCATCGAGCACGCCCATCGCACCGGTGTCGTCGTGATCGGGGCAGGCATCGCCGGGCTCGTCGCGGCGCTGGAGTGCGCGAAGGTCGGACTGGCCGTCACCGTCCTCGAGGCCGCCGACACGTGCGGCGGGACGATCGCGACCGCCGAGCTCGACGGACTCGCGGTCGACGTCGGGGCGGACTCGTTCGCGACCGACGGCGCGGAGCTGTCCGCGCTCATCGACGAGCTCGGGCTGCGGGGCGACCTCGAGAGCCCGCTGCCCGGGACGTGCTGGATCGCCGGCGCCGCCGGCACGGCGCCGCTGCCCGCGGACACGATCCTCGGCATTCCGGCCAACCCCTGGGCCGACGACGTCCGCGCCGTCATCGGCTGGGCCGGCGCCTGGCGCGCCTACCTCGACCGGCTCCGGCCGCCGCTGACGATCGGGCATGCCCGGAGCCTCGGCGCGCTCGTCCGCACGCGCATGGGGCCTCGCGTGGCCGACCGCCTCGTCGCCCCGCTCACGCAGGGCACCTACGGCATCTCGCCCGACCGCGTCGACGTCGACCGTGCCGTGCCGGGACTCAACAGCTCGCTCACCCGCACCGGATCGCTCGCCGGTGCCGTCGCCCAGCTGCAGGCGGGGTCGCCGCGCGCGACGCTTGCGGGCGGACTGGGCGGCCTCGTCGCGGCGCTGACCGCGCGACTCGGCGACCTCGACGCGGTCGTGCGGACGGGCATACGGGTCGCCGCGCTCGAGCGCGTCGGCGACCGGTGGCACGTCGTGCCCGCTCCGCGTCCCGGAGACACGCGTCCCGGAGCCACCGGCCCCGGAGACACCAGCCCCGGAGACACGCGCTCCGGAGACACCGGCTCCGGAGACACCGGCTCCGGCGATACCGCGCCCGAAGACACCGGCACAGCCGGCGCCGACGCCGCTCCGATCCCCGCCGACATCGTGATCGTATGCACGCCGGAGCGCGAGGCGCGCCGTCTGCTCGCCCCCCACGTCGCGGCGCTCGGAGGCGATCCCGTCTCGCCCCCCGACGTCGACGTCGTCACCCTCGTCGTCACAGCGCCCGCGCTCGACGCGCATCCGCGCGGTCGCTCCGTCTTCCCCGTACCGGGCACCGCGACCGCGATGGCCGTGCATCACCTCACGGCGACCTGGCCCGACCTCGCGGCGACCGCCGGCCCCGGACGACACGTCCTGCGCGTCGAGCTGCCCGTCCACCCCGGGACCGGCCGCGACCCCGGGATCGACCGCGACCCCGGGACTGGCCGCGAGCCCGGGACCGACCGCGACCCCGGGACCGACCGGGATGCCGTGGCGCTCGCGCTCCGCGAGGCCGCGACGCTGCTGGGCGTCGCCCTCGGGCCTGGGGACGTGCGCGCGTCCCATCGGGCGGTGCGCCCGCGCGCGCTCCCGGCATCCGCGCTCGATCGCGACGATGCGGGCCTGCGCGCCGCCGTCGCGGCGGTGCCCGGTCTCGCGGTCGCCGGCGCCTGGCTCGGCGGCAGTGGCCTCGCGCGTACCGCGGCCGACGCGATCGCGGTCGCCGACGGTGCCCGCAGTGCTGCGCTGTGGGGTGGGGGCACGACACGATAGCGCCGGATGGCCCCCGTGTCCAGGGGTTGATGCCCCGAACGGCATACAGGGTTACCCTGGAGAGACACCACCATCCGTACGAACGTGAGGAGACCCCATGAGGGGCAAGATCGGAATCGTCGTCGGACTGGCCGCGGGCTATGTGCTCGGCTCCCGGGCCGGCCGTGAACGGTATGAGCAGATCAAGGCGGGCTTCCTCAAGGTCTGGAACACCGACCCGGTGCAGAAGCAGGTCGACAGGGTGAAGGATCTCGGCACGTCCGCGGCCCTCGCTCTCCCCAGCGCGCTGTGGGACGGTGCCGTCAAGGTCACCCGCGCCGCCACGAAGCAGGGCAGCGCCGGACAGAAGCTCGATGCCGCGATCAAGGCGGGGCGCGGCTCTGCCGACGACGTCGCACGTGGTGCCGAGGTCACGGCCGACGAGGTCAAGAAGGCGGCGGAGAAGGTCGTGGACGAGGTCAAGAAGGCGGCGGACAGCTGACATGAGCACGCCTCGCGGCTTCCGTGATCGCAACGACGACAGTCTGCTGACGCTGCTCGGCGACCTGCCGGAGCTCGTCCGCAACCTGGTCACGGCCGAGATCGACGCGGCCAAGCGCTGGGCCAAGCGGGCGGGCAAGGACGCCGGCATGGGCGGCGCCTGGTTCTTCATCGCCCTGTTCCTGCTGTTCTGGGCGATCCCGGCGCTGGGCGCGTTCGCCATCATCGGGCTGGCCTCGTGGATGCCGGCATGGCTGGCCGCGCTGATCGTCTTCGTGCTGCTGCTGGTCGTCGCGATCGTCTTCGCGCTCCTGGGCATCGCCCGGTTCAAGCGGCTGACCCGCTCCGAGAACCCGGCGAAGGCGCTGGCCGCCGACGCCCGCATCGTGAAGGACGTGGCCAATGAGTTCTGAGCTTCCCCGCACCGCCGTCCCCCTCGGGATCACCGACCCGGTCGAGCGTGCCCGCGCTGAACTGAAGGCGGCGCTGTCGGCCATCGAGGAGAAGGCGAACATCCCCAAGCGGGCCGCCGCGGCCACCGAGCGCGGCGTCGCGAGCGCGCAGCGGTTCGCCCGCCGCAACCCCGCCGGAGCCGCGGCCGCAGCTGTGGGCGCCGCCGCGCTGGTCGGCCTGGCTGTGTGGGGCTTCGTCCGCCTGTACACGCGCTGATCCCGCGCCCCGCGCGAGCGGGGGTATGCTCGATTCCCAAGGCAGCGGCGATGAAGCGGATGCTGCCGGCGATGCGAACCCGAAACGCACGTGCCCGCGTGCGCGATGGACCGCATCGTCGGCCGCTCGAACGTTGGGCGGCCGACCGCGTGAAAACGAGAGTCGACCCATGAACGCACAGCCTGCTGCGGCCGCAGTCAAGCCCCTCAAGGGCTGGCGCGTACTCGTGCCGCGCGGCGGCCCGTGGGGCGACAGCGTCGCCGCGACGCTGCGGGCCCAGGGCGCGACTCCGGTCGTGGCGCCACTGATCAACTTCGCGCCGTCGACCGATCAGGCCACGCTCGAGACGTCCCTGACGGACCTCGCGAACGGCGCGTTCGACTGGGTCACCCTGACCAGCGCGACCACCGTGGACGTCCTGTATGCCTACCGCGCGCGGATACCGGCATCCACCCGCGTGGCCGCCGTCGGCGAGACGACGGCCGCCGCGCTCAACGCCGTCGGCTACAGCGTCGACCTGGTGCCCGACGAAGACAACTCCGCCGCCGGCCTGGCCGCCCAGCTCATCGGTCTCGAACCGGCACCGAGACGCATCCTCACCCTGCGCAGCGAGGTCGCCAAGCCCGTCCTGACGCGCCGGCTCACCGAGGCCGGGCATGACGTCCGCAGCGTCGTCGCCTATCGCACCGTCGGCGTCCCGGTGACCGAGCGGATCGCCGCCGACGTCCGATCCGGCCGCATCAACGCGATCCTCGTCACGAGCGGCTCGGTCGCCGAGCAGGTGCAGGCACAGTTCCCCGACATCCCCGAAGACACGGTCATCGCGGCGATCGGTCCGCGCACCGCCAAGGATGCCCGGAAAGCGGGGCTCGGCGTGCAGGTGGTCGCCCGCGAGCAGACCGTCGAGAGCCTCATCGACGCCGTCTCGCACTTCCCCCTGCCTCACGCCGCCGACGAGTTCGCGCTCTGAGACCGGATCGTTGTCGCTCTGTGAGCACGCGGCGGGCCGTGCGCTGGCAGACTTGACGGCATGGTGACTCTGCTGCTCGACTCGACGCGGCTGGACGTCGTGCTCTCCGTCACCGAACGGACCCTCGCCTTCCGCGCGGGCGGGGTGACGGTCGAACGCGCCCACATCCGCAAGGTGCAGCTCACCGATGACCCGTGGACGTGGCTGCGCGGCATCCCCAGTCCCGGCACGCACGTGCGCGGCGTCGTCGCGATGGGCACGTGGAAGTCGGCCGGCGGCAACGACTTCGTGATCGTCCGCCGACGCAAGCCCGGTGTCGTCATCGATCTCGACGGCGATGCCGAGTTCCAGCGCCTCGTCCTGACGACACGGCACGGCCTCGCCCTCGCGCAGGCGCTGCGCCTGGAGGGGGAGGGTGAGCCCGTCGACGTCGCGGCGATCACCGCGCCGGTGCCCACGGCATCCCCTCGTCCGAAGCGGGTGCGGACGCCGAAGACGGCGCCCGCCACCGCCTGAGTCCGCGGGCCCCGGCTCAGGTGACGTCGCGGCGCCAGCTGAACACGAAGCCGAGCACCAGCAGTACGCCCGCGTAGGCGAGGAGCACGAGGCCGCCCGCCCACCAGTCCAGGCCGGCGTCTCCGGTCGGCGCGAGGCTCGTGTAGATGCTCGCCCCGACGAGGGCGTCCGAGGCCGCCCCCGGCAGGAACCGCGTGATCCCGCTGACGCCGTCGACGATGCCGCCGACGAGCCGGACGATCGGCTCGACGAACTGCGTGAACGCGATGACGCCGACGATCGCGGCGACCTGGTTGCGCACGAGCGTGCCGATCCCGATCCCGATGAGGGTCCACAGCACGAAGGACAGGACGATGCGTCCGAGCATCGCCCACGTGTCGGCCTCGTCCAGCAGCGTGGCGCTGCCGAAGGCGGCCAGGATGCCGGCACTCGCCCCGACCGTGGTCGCCAGCGCGATCAGCGCGTAGAGGACGCCCATGCCGATACCCGCCACGACCTTGCCGCCCAGCGCGATGCCGCGGCGCGGCGTCGCCAGGAACGTCGGAGTCAGCGTCATGTGGCGGAACTCGCCCGTGACGATCAGCACGCCGATCAGCAGCGGGAAGACGTAGCCCACCGCCGTCGTGAGGCTGTACAGCAGCGGCGGGATCGCCGCTTCGGGCAGGGCCGGGATGTCCGAGCCGCTGCCGGGCAGCACGCCCGTGGCGCTCGCGCCGAAGGCCGCGGCGAGCCCGGCGGCGGTGCTGCCGACGTATGCGACGAGCACGATCGCGAGGACCCACCACATCGAGGTGGTGAACTGCTTGGCCAGCTCGGAGCGGGTGGCGTTGACGAGACTCATCGTGCGTCCCCTTCCGCGTCGGCGGCGGTATGCGGATCGGGTGCCGCGCCCGGGTCGTCGGGCGCCGCGCCCGGGTCGGCGGGCGTCGCGGCCGGTTCGTCGACGGGACGGGGCGCCACCGGTCCGGCGGGCGCATCCCCCGCGGAGGGGTGGATCCGCTCGCCGTTGACGAGCGACAGGAACACCTCCTCGAGGGCCGGGCCCCGCCGCTGCAGCGCGGACAGCGCGACGCCCGCAGCCGCGGCGATCGCTCCGACGGCGGCCGGCTCGGCGCCGGGGACGGACAGGCCCGAGCGGAGCACGTCGTGGGCGACGCCGGCATCGGTCAGCGCCGTCGCCAGCGCCGCGCGGTCGGGCGCGTCGACGAGCGTCGCGTGCTCGTCCTGGGCGGTCAGCTCGTCGAGCGCACCCTGGAAGACGAGGCGCCCGCGCGCGATGACCAGCAGCGCGTCGGCGCTCTGCTGGATCTCGGCGAGCAGGTGCGAGGAGACCAGGACCGTGCGTCCCTGGCGGGCGAGCTCGCGCAGGAACCCGCGCATCCACTTGATGCCCTCGGGATCGAGGCCGTTCGCCGGCTCGTCGAGCACGAGGACGCCCGGGTCGCCCAGCAGCGTGTAGGCCAGGCCGAGCCGCTGGCGCATGCCGAGCGAGAAGCCGCCGACCTTGCGGCCGGCGACGTCGGCGAGACCGACCAGGCCGAGGGCCTCGTCCACGCGCGTGCGCGGCAGGCCGGAGGCTCGCGCGTAGACGGCGAGATGGTTCGCGGCGGTGCGCCCGGGGTGGAAGCTCGACGCCTCGAGAGCCGCACCGACCGTCTGGAGGGGATGCCGCAGGTCGCGGTAGCGCTTGCCGCCGATCGTCGCCGATCCCGAGGTGGTGCCGACCAGGCCCAGCAGGATCCGCAGGCTCGTGGTCTTGCCGGCGCCGTTGGGGCCGAGCAACCCGGTCACGACGCCGGGTTCGACGCGGGCCGTGAAGCCGTCGACGGCGGTCACGGGGCCGAATGTCTTGGTCACCTCGGTGAACTCGAGGACATGTCCTTCGGGCATGCGAAGCCTCTCATCGGGGGCGGTCCTCTCCATCCTGGCGGAGATCGGGCGGTGCCCGGCCCCACCGCGCCGGAGTTCCCGACAGCCCGGACCCGCTCCGGCGGCGGCGCGCGGGTAACGTTGCCCGGGTGAGCGATACACCGACATCGAACGTCCGTGCGCGCGTCGACGGCGCCGTCGGGCGCCTCACCCTCGACCGTCCCCGCGCGATCAACGCGCTCGATCTGGCGATGATCCGGGACCTGACCGCCGCCCTCGACGCGTGGGAGGCCGACGAGTCCGTCCGGGTCGTCGTCCTCGACGGGGCGGGGGACCGGGGCCTGTGCGCCGGTGGAGACGTGCGCGGGCTGTACGCGCAGATCGTCGCGGGCCATCCCGCCGACGTCGGCGAGTTCTTCCGTGCCGAGTACGCGCTCAACGCGCGCATCGCCGAGTATCCGAAGACGTTCGTCGCGCTCGCCGACGGCATCACGATGGGCGGCGGGATCGGGCTGGCCGGTCACGCCGCCGTGCGGATCGTCACCGAGACCTCGAAGCTCGCGATGCCCGAGACGCGCATCGGCTTCACGCCCGATGTCGGCGGCACCTGGCTCCTGGGGCGTGCCCCCGGGCGCACCGGCGAGTACCTGGGGCTGACCGGCGCGACGATGGATGCCGCCGACGCCATCTTCGCCGGCTTCGCCGATGTGCTCGTTCCCCGGGCGCGACTGGCCGCGGTCGCGGGGGAGTCCGTGGCGGAGCTGGCCGTCGCGCCGGGACCGTCGGCGCTCGAAGCGGCGCAGCCGTGGATCGACGACGCCTTCGCGGCAGCCACGGTGCCCGGGATCGTCGAGCGGCTGCGCGCACGCCCCGAGCCCGCGGCATCCGCTGCCGCCGACACCCTCGAAGAGCTCTCTCCGACGGGCCTGGCCGTGACGCTCGCGGCCGTGCGCGCCGCGCGCGAGCTGCCCGACCTGCGCGCCGCGCTCGCGCAGGAGTACGGGCTGGTCATGTGGTTCGCGCACACGCAGCCCGATCTGGTCGAGGGCATCCGCGCGCAGCTGATCGACAAGGACCGCACTCCGTCGTGGCGACCGGCGACGTTCGCCGACCTGCCCGCGGACACCGCGGACGTGGCGCTCGCGTACACGCCCGAGACGCCGCTCTGGGGCTGACGTTGTTCGACAGTCCGCTCTCCGCCTCGGCGTATGAAGTCCTCGCCGTCGCGCCCGACGCCGACGAGGAGACGCTCCGCCGGGCCTATCGACTGCGCCTGCGGCAGACCCATCCCGACACGGGCGGCGACGCGGCGCTGTTCGTGCAGGTGCAGCGCGCGTGGGAGCTCATCGGCACGCCCGACGCCCGTGCCACGTACGACCGCGGCCACGGGTTCGGCGCCCCGGCGGTCTCGTTCGGGCCGGACGCGGCCGGATCCGATGAAGCCGCATCGGCGCCGCAGTGGCGCCCCCGCGCCGCCGACACCCGCCCGCGCGCCCGCTCGTTCGGGCACCCCGGAGGCTGGCACCGGGAGCGCTACCTCACCCTCATGCGCGAGTGGGCGGGGCGCGGAGTCGCCCTCGAGGACCCGTACGATCCCGCGCTCGTGCGCACCGCGCCGCGCGAGTTGCGCGGGCTCCTCGCCGACGCGCTGGCCGAGGAGGCCACGGCCCGCATCGTCGCCGATCTCGGCATGGGGTACACCGTCTGGCACGACGTCGCCGCCGATCCGCGCGACCCGAGCGCGAAACTCGACCACATCGTGCTCGGGCCGAGCGGACTGTACGCCGTGCTGTCCGAGGACTTCGGCGGACCCGTGCGGACGCGCCGGGGAGAGATCATCGGGGATGCCGTGACCGGCGCGCCCGTGGCATCCCTCGTCCTGCGCGCCCGCGCCCTCGCGCGCGTCGCGCGGGTGAAGTTCAGCGCCGCGGTCGTCGTGCTACCCGACGACGACGTCGCGCTCGCGATCGAGGAGCTCGGCAGAGTGAAGGGGCTGCCCGTCGCCGTCGTCGGACAGTCGGCGCTCACGACGCTGCTGCGCCGCGGGGCCACCGGCGCCCGTGACATCGGCGGCAACGAGCTGTTCGACATCCGCACGCGACTGCAGCAGACGGTCCGCTTCGTCTGAGCCCGGCGGGCCCTTTCGGCGTTCCGTGGGAGCCGTCGCGCTCGTTAGGGTGAACCCATGGACCCGGCTACCTGGACCTTCGTCATCCTGGTGCTCGCGGTCATCGCCTTCGTCAGTGGCCGGGTCCCGCTCGCCGTCGTGGCGATCGGCGTGGCACTCGCCCTGTGGGCGGCCGATGTGCTCACCCTGCCCGAGGCGTTCGCCGGATTCGGCGATCCCACCGTCCTGTTCATCGCCTCGCTGTTCGTGGTGAGCGAGGCGCTCGACGCGACGGGGGTCACCGCGTGGCTCGGGCATCAGGTGATCACGCGCGCGGGACGTGGGCGGACGCGGCTGACGGTGATCGTCGGGGCGATGGCCGCCGTCCTCTCGGCGTTCATCAGCATCAACGGCGCGGTCGCGGCGCTGCTGCCGGTCGTCGTGGTCGTCGCCGTGCGAGCCGGACTCGTGCCCTCGAAGATGCTCATCCCGCTCGCGTTCGCCGCGAGCGCCGGGTCGCTGCTGACCCTGACCGGCACGCCGGTGAACATCGTGGTCTCCGAGGCGGCCGTGGCCGCCGGTGGACGCGCGTTCGGGTTCTTCGAGTTCGCGCTGGCCGGCATCCCTCTCGTGGTCTGCACGATCCTGTTCGTCACGCTGTTCGGCCACCGCCTGCTTCCGGACCGCACGCCCGACCGATTCGCCGATGTCGCCCCCGACCCGCACGAGCACGCCCGCACCCTGCGCGAGAGCTACGCCGTCGACATCGACACCGGCACGCTGTTCAGCGCGAGCGAGGGCGTCGCAGAGGTCCTCGTGGCGCCGCGCTCGTCGCTGATCGGTCGCACCGTGTCGGCGGGCATGACCACGACGAACGAGGACCTCGTGATCCTCGCGCTGCGCCGCGGCGAGGACGAGGGCCCGAACGCCTCGCGGGGGACCGGCGTCGCCGGGTCGCTCACGCTGCAGGCCGGTGACGCGGTGCTCGTCCAGGGGCCGTGGGTGGCGCTGCACCGCTACACGTCGTCTCCCGACGTCATCGCGGTCACGCCGCCGCAGTCGCTCCAGCGCGCCGTGCCGCTCGGGCGCGGTGCGCGCCGTGCGCTGGTGATCCTGGGTCTGATGGTCGCCCTGCTGGTGACCGGTCTCGTTCCGCCCGCGGTCGCCGGGCTCGTCGCCGCGGGTGCGCTCATCGTCACCGGGGTGCTCACGATCCCGCAGACGTACCGTTCCATCTCCTGGACGACGATCATCCTCATCGCCGGGATGGTGCCGCTGTCGTCGGCGTTCATCACGACCGGCGCGGCGGGTCGTGTCGCCGACCTGGTCCTCACCGTCATCGGCACCACCTCGCCGCATCTCGCGCTGCTCGTGCTGTGCGTGCTCACGATGGTGCTCGGGCAGTTCATCTCCAACGTCGCCACGGTGCTCGTCGTCGCCCCGATCGCCGTGGCCATCTCGCAGGCGCTGGATCTCAGCATCCAGCCGTTCATGATGGCCCTCACCGTCGCCGGCGCCGCCGCGTTCCTCACCCCCGTCGCCACGCCCGCGAACCTGATGGTGATGCAGCCGGGCGGATACCGCTTCGGCGACTACTGGCGTCTCGGCCTGCCGCTGATGTTCGTCTTCCTCGCCGTCGCGGTGCTCTGGGTACCGGTGGTCTGGCCCTTCTGAGCCGGCGGCGCGGCGTCAGCCGGCGAGGCCGAACAGCTGCAGCGGATGGGTGAGGCGCCACCAGGCTTCGGGCGGAGGGATGTCCGCGCGCAGGCGCACGTCGACTGTCGTGCTGCCGAGCGGACCGGTCAGCGTCAGGGTCCCGGCGGGGTCGTCGGCGGACTCGGCGCCCTCGAGGCGGAACGCGGCGGTGGCCGTCGCGGCGTCGCCGTTCCACAGCACGACCGCGGCATCGGCATCCGTCACGACCTCCACGTGGACACCCCAGGCCGTGGTCACGACACCGGTGACCGTGCCCGCCGCCAGCACACCCGGCTGCGAGACCTCCGCGGTCAGCTCGGTCAGCAGCCGCTCGGTCTCGCCGTCGCGCAGCGCGTCGGTGGGCTGGCCGAGCACGGCCGCATAGAGCCGGACGGCCGTGCCGCCGACGGTGACGTCCTTCGCGGCGAGCAGGTTGTAGTGACCGTACAGGCCCCCGGTCTTGATGCCGACGACGGCCGGGTCGGCGAGCAGGTCGTTCGTGTTCTCGATCGTGCCGGCGCCGGGCAGTACCGCGGTGCGCGTGCCGACGATCTCGGCGATCACCGGATGGGCCAGCGCCTTGGCGGCCAGCGCGAGCAGCGCCTCGGGCGTCGCCGTGTTCGCGCGGTCGATGCCGGTCGGCTCGACGACCGTGATCCCGTCCAGCCCCTGCCGGTCGAGCCATCGCTGCGCGGCCTGCGCGAAGATCGCATCCGACGGCCAGATCTCGGATGCGAGCCGGTCGGCGTAGTTGCCGGCCGATGCGATCAGGATGCCCTGCAGCAGCTGGTACTGCGTCAGCGTTCCGCCGACGGGAACGTCCAGCGCGGACTCGTCGCGGCGCAGGTAGTTCCAGTAGGTCGTGCGGTCGCGTGAGGTGAACCGGAACTCCGGCCCCTGCTCCCCGTGCGCGAGCGGCATCTCATCGAGCACCACGAGCGCCGTGACGACCTTCGTGATGCTGGCGATCGCGTCGGCGTCGACGGTGGAGGACACCGCGCCCGGGAGACCGGCGACACCCAGCGCGGCCGAGCCGGCCTCGGGCCACTCGATCGCCGACAGCGCGCCGGTGGGCGCCGAGATCTCGACGGCCTGCACAGTCGGGGCCACCGCATGCAGCGGCCACAGCAGTGTGGTGCCCGTGTAGGCGGCGGCAAGAGCCAGGACCGTCACGATCGGCACGACCACGCCCGGGCGCCGCAGCGACCGGCGCGGGCGACGCGCGAGCAGGTCCGGGGCGGGGCCGGGGGAAGCGGATGCCGTGGGTGCGAGGTTCTCGTCGTCGACCCAGCCGAGGGCCACTCGACGGCCGGCACCCGGCGCGGCCGCGATGAGCGCGGCGAGGGCGTCCGCGCCCTCCTGTGCATCGTGCACCGGGGCGTCGTTCTCCGGCGCGTCATCCGCCGGGGCGTCGTCCGGCGCGTCCTCCGGGGCCGTCGTCAGCGGTCCCTCGGCGGCACTCCTCTCGGCGCGTCGCTGCGCGCGCAGCGCAAGACGCGACACGGGGGGCGCGTCTTCCACGGTCACCGATCCAAAATACCTCGCCTGCGGCGGGGACTATACTCGAGACACAACCACGGGAGTCCGGTGAGCCGGGCTGAGAGGAAGCGATCCACGCTTCGACCGTCGAACCTGATCCGGATCATGCCGGCGCAGGGAGGAGCATCGATGAGCACGTCCACGTCTTCGTCCACCACCACCGCAGCCCCGAGCCGCTTCCGCTGGAGGGTCGTCGACATCGTCGTCGCCAGCGTCATCGGCGTCGCGTCCGGTCTGATCTTCTGGGCGTGGGGCCTCGGCTACGTCGGCCCCAAGGTGCTTCTCGAGCCGCTTCTGCCCGGCCTGCAGGGTCTGCTCGACGGACCGTGGCTGTTCGCCGGTGTCCTCGGCGCGCTCATCATCCGCAAGCCCGGGGCCGCGATCTACACCGAGACCCTCGCCGCCGTGCTCTCCGCGCTCATCGGCAACCAGTGGGGCGGGTTCCTCACGATCGAGGCCGGCCTCGTGCAGGGCCTGGGCGCGGAGCTGATCTTCCTGCTGTTCTTCTACCGCGTCTGGTCGCTGCCGGTCGCGGTCCTCGCCGGGGCCGGCGCGGCCCTGGCCGGCGGGATCAACAACCTGATCCTCTGGTTCGCCGGCGCGGACCTGACCTTCACCGTCGTGTACCTGATCAGCACCGTGCTCTCCGGGGCGGTGATCGCCGGCGCCGGTTCGTGGCTGCTCGCCCGAGGGCTGGCGGCGACGGGAGCCCTGGATCGCTTCGCCTCCGGGCGTGAGCGACGCGAACGCGTCTGAACGCCGCGATGACCGGTGGCGCGCACCCGGCCGTCGCCCCTCCCGCGACAGTGGAGGTGCACGGCTGGGGGTGGCGTCACGCATCGCGGCGCGCGTGGGCGCTGACCGACATCACGCTGCGGATCGAGCCGGGCGAGCGCGTGCTGCTGCTCGGGGCGTCCGGGGCCGGGAAGTCCACCCTGCTGCACGGCCTGGCCGGCGTGCTCGGCGGCGACGAGGAGGGTGAGGCCCGGGGCGAACTGCGGATCGACGGGCATCCGGCCGCAGCGTCACGTGGCCGCGCGGGACTGGTGCTGCAGGATCCCGACTCGCAGGTGATCCTCGCGCGCGTGGGCGACGACGTCGCCTTCGGGTGCGAGAACCTGGGCGTGCCGCGCGAGGAGATCTGGCCGCGCGTGCGCGAAGCGCTGGATGCCGTGGGCCTTGACGTCCCGCTGGACCGGCCGACCAAGGCCCTGTCGGGGGGACAGAAGCAGCGACTCGCGCTCGCGGGAGCGCTGGCGATGCGACCGGGGCTGCTCCTGCTGGACGAGCCGACCGCGAACCTCGACCCCGACGGCGTCGCCGAAGTGCGCGACGCCGTCGGCCGGGTCGTGGACGCCACCGGCGCCACTCTCGTCGTGGTCGAGCACCGGGTCGAGGTGTGGCTGCCGCTCGTGAGCCGGGTCGTCGTGATCGGGTCGGGCGGCGTCGTCGCCGACGGAAGCCCCGCCGAAGTCCTCGGCGCGCGCGGTGCGGAACTCGCGGAAGCCGGCGTGTGGGTGCCCGGCATCCCCCCTGCGGCGCCCCCGCCGCCCGCGCACGCACCGGGCGAGGCGCTGCTGTCCGCGCGCGGGCTCGCGGTCGAGCGCGTGCGCGGCGCACCGGTCGCGTCGGGGATCGAGCTCGACGTGCAGGCCGGTGCGGCGCTCGCGATCGTCGGCCCCAACGGTGCCGGCAAGTCGACCCTCGGCCTGACCCTCGCCGGGCTCCTGCCGCCGGCCGGCGGCGAGGTCACCGCCGCAGACGTCCTCTCCGCCGGCGTCGGACGCGCGCCGATCGAGTGGCGATCGCGCGACCTGCTGACCCGCATCGGCACGGTCTTCCAGGACCCCGAGCATCAGCTGCTGGCCAAGACCGTGCGCGAGGAGCTCGAGGTCGGCCCGCGCGCGCTCGGCCTCGACGACGAGGCCACGGCATCCCGGGTCGACGAACTGCTCGAGCGGCTGCGTCTGTCCGCCCTCGCGCGCGCGAACCCGTACACGCTGTCGGGCGGCGAGAAGCGCCGGCTGACCGTCGCCGCTGCCCTCGCGACGGCGCCGCGGGTGCTCGTGCTCGACGAGCCGACCTTCGGCCAGGACGCGCGCACGTGGGCCGAGCTCGTGGCGCTGCTGGCGCGGCTGCGGGACGACGGCGCGGCCATCGTCACGATCACGCACGACGAGGCCGTCGTCACCGCGCTCCACGCACGACGGTTCACGCTCGGCGGCGCATCGTGACGCTCCTCGACTCGCACGCCCGCACCGGGGCCGTGGCGCGCATCAACCCGGTCGCGAAGCTGGCTGCGAGCGCCCTGATCGCGATCCCGCTGGTCCTGACGCTCGACTGGGTGTCGGCGTCGGTCGCGCTCGCGCTGGAGAGCCTGCTGTTCGTGTTCGCCGGCCTCGGCTGGCGGGAGTTCTGGCTGCGGACCTGGCCCGTCTGGATCGCGGCTCCGCTGACGGCGGTCACGATCGTGCTGTACGGCGAGGCGTCGGGGCAGGTGTACTTCGAGTGGCTCGTCATCCGGGTCAGCGACGGCTCGCTGGAGCTCGCGATCGCGACGTTCTTCCGCGTGCTCGCGATCGCGCTGCCGTCGGTCGTGCTCTTCGTCACCGTCGATCCGACCGATCTCGCCGACGGCCTCGCGCAGATCCTCCGCCTCCCGGCGCGGTTCGTGCTGGGGGCGCTCGCCGGCCTGCGGATGGTGGGGCTGTTCCTCGACGACTGGCGCGCGCTCGAGCTGGCGCGGCGCGCGCGCGGTGTGGCCGATCGCGGACGGATCCGCCGATTCGTCGGCACGGCCTTCGCCCTGCTCGTGCTGTCGATCCGGCGCGGATCGAAGCTCGCCACGGCCATGGAGGCGCGCGGCTTCGGTGCGCCCGTCCGGCGCACCTGGGCCCGCGAGTCGGTGTTCGGGGGGCGGGAATGGCTGCTCGTCGCGATCGGCGCGGCGATCTCCGGCATCGCCGTCGCCGCGGCGGTGGCCGCCGGTTCGTGGAACTTCATCCTCGGGCCGTCGTAGCACCGGCATCCCGTCGTGGGGCGGCCGTGCCGGCCCCGGCGTTCCGTTGCGCCGCGACCACGCCCCCATTCCGTCCTGGAGGGCCGTGTCGGCCCTTGGCGTTTCGTAGCGCAACAACACCGCGCTCGTTCTCTGCATCCGCGCCATGGTTTTCCGGCGCGGATGCCGGGAAGGGGCGCGGTTGTGGTGCCGTGGGGTGTGGGGTGCGGCGCGGATGCCGGGAAGTGGCGCGGTTGTGGTGCGGAATGCAGCGCGGATGCCGGCCCCGACGCGCAGCGCGCGGTGCGAGCGAAGCGGAAGTCCGCACGGCGAGCACTCAGCGGGCGTCGAGCGCGCGGACCAGGCGCCGCGGCGCCGTCACCCGGTACGAGGCGTCGATGAGCTCGGCGACCTCGTCCCAATCGGTGCCGGAATCGAGGTCGAGTCCGATCCACCCGGCGGGTCCGAGGTAGGCGGGAACCCAGAAGCGCGGATCCTGACGCAGCGCGGGTTCGTCGCCGGGGTCGGGGCGGACCACGATCGCCGCGTCGTGCGGCATCCATTCGCCGTCGATGCGCTGAGAACCGCCGAAGTAGCAGAACACCTTCTGCGTGAAGAAGGCGGGGCGTCCGTGGCTGACCTTCATGGAGGCCGCGGGGAGGGCCAGCGCGATGACGCGGACCCGCGCCAGTTGCGGGTCATCCTCGCCGAACATGATCGGATGCGCCATATCGCGCATCATCTCACCCCGCCCACCGGTCGCGCATCGTGCCCGCGATCCTCCGGGTCACGGTAGCGTGCGACCCATGGATCTCTCGGCCGCGGACGCGCGGATGGCGGCGATGCTGCCCTGCCGTGACATCGCCCGCACGGCGGAGTTCTGGACCGCGCTCGGCCTTACCGTCACCTACCGGCAGCTGCGGCCGAACCCGTTTCTCGCGCTCGAACGCGGAGGCATCGCGCTGCAGTACTACGGTCTCGAGGGTCTCGAGCCCGACGCCAATCACTCCACCTGCGGCGTCGTCGTCGACGACACCGAGCCGCTGTACAGTCGCTTCGCGACCGGTCTGACCGCGTCGCACGGTCGGGTTCCGCTCCGTGGGCTTCCGCGCATCACCCGGCCGCGCCGTCGCGCCAACAACGGCGGGCTCAGCGGGTTCAGCGTCGTCGATCCCGACGGCAACTGGATCCGGGTGAGCCGCCGTCCGGCGCGGGCCGAAGAGAAGCCGCGGGCGGTCGACGACCGCACCGACTGGGTCTCGACCGGGGGCGGACCGCTCGCCCGTGCCGTCGAGAACGCCGTGGTCATGGCCGACTCGCACGGCGTGGAGCAGCAGGCCCATCGGCTGCTCCGCGGCGCGGTGATGCGGCATCCGGACGCGCCGATCGTCGAGCGCGCCGCCGCGTGGGCGTATCTCGCAGAGCTGTGCATCCGGGTCGGCGATACCGGCGGAGCCGCGGATGCCCGCGACGAGGTGCTGCGGATCGGTGCGCGCGACGATCTCACACCGCACGAGCGGGATGCCGTCGCCCGCGCGGAGCGCGACCTCGGCGACCTCGCGCTCTGAGCCTCGGGCGACGGCGGGATCAGGTCGCGTCCCAGAGCGCCTGGTAGTAGCGCATCCGCTCCGGATCGGGAGGGATGCCGTAGGCCTCGACCAGCGCGTCCTCCCAGCCCGGCCCGTAGTTCCACGTCGTGCTCAGCGCCGCCACCGCGATGTCGGCCCACCGGTCCCCGACCCCCAGAGCGCCCAGATCGACGTGCGCCAGCCATCGTCCGTCGTCGCCGATCAGTGTGTTGGGGCAGCAGGCATCCGCGTGGCACACCACGAGAAGGTCGACGGGTGGCGGGGTGTGCAGCGCCTCGGGCACGTGGATGTCGCGGCTCGCGGCCCTCTCGATACGCGCCGGCACCCGCCAGTCGAACGGGCACTCGGCGGCCGGCAGCGCCTCGTGCAGCGCGCGCAGACCCTCACCGACGGCCCGGACCGCGGTGGCGGGGTCGGCGAGCCAGCGGGGATCCACCGCCGACAGCGCCGGGATGGCCCGGGTGACGAGCCACTCGTGCGTCTCGTCGCCGCCGAGCTCGATCACCTCCGGGACACGGATGCGGGGCCCCGCCCACGCGAGTCGCTCGGCCTCGCCCGCCATGCTCGTCTCGGCCTGGCGGGGACCGTACTTGATGAATCGGTCGTCATCGGTGCGGAAGGTGATGCCCCCGGCGTTGTTGCGCCACACCGGGGTGAGGTGCGCGCCGCGCGCGAGCTCCCGGACCTGCGCGGGCACCGGCGTCCCGTCGGTCGGTATCGACATGCGCCCATCCTGCCTTCCGGCAGCACGGCTTCGCGCTCAGCGGGTGAGCGCGTCGCGCAGGAGCAGGGCGTGATTGTGCTCTTCGTCGGCCACGGCGTGCAGCAGCGTGACGACGTCGTGGGCGGCGAGCGTCTCGCGGAGTGACGTGACGGCCGGATTGCCGGCGAGTTCCGCGCGATATGCGGTTGCGAACTCGCCCCACACCATGCCCTCGTGGTGGAAAGCCGTCCGCAGCCCCGCGGACGGGGCGACGTCCTTGGCCCACAGGTCGATCTCGGCCCGTTCCTTCGACAGTCCGCGCGGCCAGAGCCGGTCGACGAGCACGCGGAAGCCGTCGGCGGGCGCGGGCGCGTCGTAGACGCGCTTCAGCCCGATCTCCATGCCTGCCAGTCAACACCGCCGCCCACTCCGCGGCCAGCCCCGAGATCGTATCTGCACCGTCGAGGTCGTATCTGCACCGTCGAGGTCGTATCTGCACCGTCGAGATCGTATCTGCACCGTCGAGATCGCACCGCGGAATGCGCGCCGGCATCTCGACTGACACTGAGTACCCCCGTTCGTGAGACGCGATGCCGCGCACTAGGCTGGTGCCGAGTTCGAGGGAGAGCACATGGAGATCGCCGGATCCAGCGCCATCGTCACGGGAGGCGCGAGCGGGCTGGGCCTCGCGACGGCGCGCCGACTGGCTGCCGAAGGCGCACACGTCGTCATCGTCGACCTGCCGACATCGGCGGGCACCGACATCGCCGCCGAACTGGGCGGCACGTTCGCCCCTGCGGACGTCACCGACGCCGGTCAGGTCGCCGCAGCGGTCGCCGAGGCCACTGCCCACGGTCCGCTGCGCGTCGTCGTCAACTGCGCGGGCATCGCTCCGCCCGCCAAGGTCCTCGACCGCGAGGGGAACCCCACGCCCCTCGACCACTTCGAGAGGATCGTGCGCGTCAATCTCGTCGGCACTTTCAACGTCATCGCGCAGGCCTCGGCGGCGATCGCGAAGACCGCGCCGACGGCATCCGGCGATCGCGGCGTCATCGTCAGCACCGCGTCGGTCGCCGCCTTCGACGGCCAGATCGGCCAGCCCGCGTACTCGGCGAGCAAGGGCGGCGTGCACGCGATGACGCTGCCGATCGCGCGTGAACTGGCGCGCCATGGCATCCGGGTGTGCACGATCGCCCCCGGGATCATGGAGACACCGATGCTCGCGAGCCTCCCCGAGGCGGCGCAGGCGAGCCTCGGCCAGCAGGTGCCCTATCCGTCGCGCCTGGGTACTCCGGACGAGTACGCGAAGCTCGTGCTGAGCATCGTCGACAACGACTACCTCAACGGCGAGACCATCCGGCTCGACGGCGCCATTCGAATGGCCCCAAAGTGAATACCGCCGCCGCGCTGTTCACAATTCAGTCTCCGCGGCGCGGCACCGCGACGGCGACCGCGGGATTGCGCGGGTCGCGCTTCCAGCCCGACACGGAGAGACTGAATTGCGAACCGGAGATCGGAGTGACCACACCATGAGCGACACGATCCTGCTGACCCGCGACGGGCCCCTCGCGCGGATGACGCTCAACCGTCCCGCGTTCCTCAACGCGATGGACTTCGAGATGGGCCAGCGATGGCGCGAGCTCGCGCACGAGCTCACCGCCGACCCCACCGTGGGGGCCATCATCCTCGACGCCACCGGCCGGGCGTTCTGTGCTGGGGGCGACGTCGTCGCGATGGCGGGCTCCGGCAAGGGCGGCGAGGCGATCACCGAGATGGCGCACGTGATCCACGACGGCATCCGCACGTTCGTCGAGTCGGACAAGCCGATCGTCGCCGCCGTCGAAGGCTCCGTCGCGGGCGGCGGGCTGGGCCTCATGCTCACGGCCGACTACGTCATCGCGTCGCCGACGGCGAAGTTCGTGAGCAAGTACGCGAACATCGGCCTCACCCCCGACCTCTCGGTCTCGACGCTCCTGCCGGCGGCCGTCGGCCAGACCCGCGCGCTCAAGCTGCTGCTGCAGGACCTCACGATCGACGGCGACACGGCCCTGGACTGGGGACTGGTCAGCGAGATCTCCGCAGGACCGGCCGCGCGCGCCCTCGAAGTCGCGCGGTTCTGGCTCGCCGGGGCGACGGGAGCGTACGGTCAGGCCAAGCGCCTGATCCGAACCGGCGCCGAGCGCAGCTTCGCCGAGAACCTCGATGACGAGGCCCGCTCGATCGGCGCGGCGTTCGACACCGAGGAGTCCCAGATGCGCGTCGCGGCGTTCGCCGCCGCATCCCGCAAGTCAGCGTCGAAGGAGCAGTGATGACATCCACGCCAGATCCCGCGCGCTCGCTCGCGGGCAAGACGATCCTGATCTCGGGCGGTAGCCGCGGCATCGGCCTCGCGATCGCGCTGCGCGCCGCACGCGACGGTGCGAACATCGCCCTGCTGGCCAAGACCGACACCCCGCACCCCAAGCTTGAGGGCACCGTGCACTCGGCGGCCGAGCAGATCCGTGCGGCCGGGGGCAACGCACTGCCGATCGTCGGCGACGTCCGCAACGACGACGACGTCACGGAGGCGGTCCTCAAGACCCAGGGCGAGTTCGACGGCATCGACGCCGTCATCAACAACGCTTCGGTCATCGACCTGTCCGGCTCGCTCGATCTCACGGCGAAGAAGTACGACCTCATGCAGGACGTGAACGTGCGCGGCACGTTCATGCTCTCGCGCGCGGCCGTCCCGATCCTCCGATCGGCCGGGAACCCGCACATCCTGTCGCTGTCCCCGCCGCTGAACATCACCCCGAAGTGGCTCGGCGCCCACACCGGATACACGCTCGCGAAGTACGGCATGACGATGGCCACGCTCGGCATCGCGGCCGAGTTCGCGCAGGACGGCATCGCGGCCAACACCCTGTGGCCCGAGACGACGATCGCGACCGCGGCGGTGCAGTTCGCCCTGGGGGGAGATCGCATGATGAAGGTCAGCCGCACGCCCGAGGTCTACGCTGACGCCGCGTACGAGGTGCTCCTGCAGCCGGCGCGAACGTACACGGGGCAGACGCTCATCGTCGAGGACGTGCTGCGGGATGCCGGTGTCACCGACTTCTCCGGCTACGCGGCGACGCCGGGCACACCCGATTCGGAGCTGTACCCCGACATCTTCCTGGACTGATGTGCAGGACCAGGTGGGACCGGCATGGTGGATGCGCGGGTCTACGTGCAGTGCGCGCAGCAGGCCTGTCGTTGACGCAGCCGGTACGCCGACGCGTACCGGACAGCGCACCAGGGCGCCCTCGACGACCGGGGTGATGCAGCCGCGCGGCTACACGAGCCCGAACGTGACGAAGGCGTTCCAGACACCGTCGTCGAGCACCGCGGCGGTGACGCGGCCGGCACGCGCCTGCAGCTCGGGGTCGGCGTTGCCCATGGCCACGGCCGTGCCGACGACGTCGAACATCTCGACGTCGTTCCAGCTGTCGCCGATGCCGATCGCGTCAGCCGCGTCGAGGCCGAGCAGATCGAGGACCTCGAGGATGGCGGAGCCCTTGTTGGTCCCGAGCAGGCCGATCTCGCCGTTCGAACCTCCCGGCAGCGGGATCGAGCCCGGGATCACGTGGAAGCGGTCGCCCAGGTCGGCCTGCGCGCGGTCGAGGCTGTCGGAGCGCTCGCTGATGAAGGTGGTCTTCGCCACGGCGGAGATGTCGGCCTCGGCGACCGGTCGGTAGGAGATGAGCGGCGCCGGTCCGTCGTCCTCCGGCAGCCCGAGCGTGCGCCGATGCTCGGCCTGACGCCGGTGCGCCTGCCGGAAGAACTCGTCGACCAACTCGCCGATGCCGACGCTCGCGTATACGTGCTCGTGCGTCTGCAGGAAGTAGTGGATGTCGTGCTCGAGGAAGTAGGCGATGAGTCGTTCGGTGTCGACTCGCGGCATCGGATGGGACACGACCAGCTCGTCGCCGCGCGTCGCGAAGGCGCCGCCGTTGGTGATCGCGCCGTCGAAGCCGATCTCGCGCACCTTCGGGTGGATGTCGCCGTCCGCCCGCCCGGTGCACAGGTAGACGAGGTGCCCGTTGGCGCGTGCGCTGCGCACGGCGGTCACCGTCGACGGGGCGATCACGCCGCCGTGCTCGAGGATCGTGCCGTCGACGTCGAGGAAGGCGATGCGCTGTGCGGTCATGAGGTGTGTGGTATCCGATCCGGGCGGTCGGTGCGCCCTCGTCTGTTCACGCTATCGGGGGAGTCTGAACATCCCGTGGCCGCGGCCGAGCCGTGCGGCTCGACCGCGGCGCGGTGGTCAGGCGCTCAGGCTCGCGCCGCCCGTGCGGATGACCTCGGCGTACCAGTCGAACGACTTCTTCCTGTAGCGAGCGAGGGTGCCCGACCCGTCGTCGTTGCGGTCGACGTAGATGAACCCGTATCGCTTGCTCAGCTGCGCGGTCGAGGCGCTCACCAGGTCGATGCAGCCCCACGTGGTGTAGCCGAGCACGTCGACGCCGTCGAGGAGGGCCTCGCCGACCTGCACGAGGTGGTCGTTGAGGTACGCGATGCGGTAGTCGTCGATGACGGTCTTCACTCCGTCGACCTCGACCAGCTCGTCCTTGGCGCCCAGACCGTTCTCGACGATGAACAGCGGCTTCTGCCAGCGATCCCAGAACTGGTTGAGCACGATGCGCAGCCCCACCGGGTCGATCTGCCAGCCCCACTCGCTCGCCTCGAGAGTCGGGTTCGGCACGCCGCCCATGATGTTGCCGGCGCCGGCGACCTTCTTCGCGGGGTCTGCGGTCTCGGCGATCGACATGTAGTAGCTGAACGAGACGAAGTCGACCGTGTGGGTCAGGTCCTCGCGGTCTTGATCGGTGATCTGCAGCTCGATGCCCTTCTCGCGGAGAGTCCGCAGGAAGTAGCCGGGGTAGGCGCCGCGGGTGTGCACGTCGCCGTAGACGAGGTTGGCGTGGTCGGCCTCCATCACGGCGACCATGTCCTGCGGCGACGGGGTCAGCGGGTAGATCGGCATCGACAGCACCATGCAGCCGATCTGGGCGTTCGGGGCCAGCTCCCGCGCGATGCGGGTCGCCCGCGCCGAGGCCACCAGCTCGTGGTGCATCGCCTGGTAGAGGGCGGCCTCGCCGAGCTGTTCCTTCGGGGTGCTGATCCCGCCGGACATGAACGGGGCGTGCAGCAGCGAGTTGATCTCGTTGAACGTCAGCCAGTACTTCACCCGGGCGCCGTAACGCTGGAACAGGACGGTGGCGTACCGCTCGTAGAAGCCGATCAGCTCGCGGCTGGCCCAGCCGTCGTAGGTCTCGGCGAGGTGCAGCGGCGTCTCGTAGTGCGAGATCGTCACGAGCGGCTCGATGCCGTGGCGCTCGAGTTCGTCGAGCAGCCGGTCGTAGAACGCGAGGCCCGCCTCGTTCGGCTCGGTCTCATCGCCGTTCGGGAAGATGCGGCTCCACGCGATGGAGAAGCGGTAGGTCTTGAAGCCCATCTCGGCGAACAGCGCGATGTCCTCCGCGTAACGGTGGTAGTGATCGATGCCGACGAGCTTCAGGTTGTCGGGCGTGGGGGCGTCGGTGCGGGGCGCGCCGATGCCGCCGCCGGGCAGGACGTCCTGGACGGACAGGCCCTTGCCGCCCTCGTCGTATGCGCCCTCGAGCTGGTTGGCGGCGGTCGCGCCGCCCCGAGGCGTGCTGCGGATCAGCTCAGCCGCTTGCGGAGGAACACCTGCTCGATGCCGCCATCGCCGAGCACGCGCTCGGTCTCGGCGTAGCCTTCGCGGGTGTACAGGCGCAGGTTCGCTTCGCTCAGCGAACCGGTGAACAGCTCCGCCTGTGCGGCACCGGCATCCCGTCCCGCCGCTTCGACGGCAGCCAGGAGGCGTGATCCGATCCCGCCGCCCTGCTGGTCGGGGGCGATCGTGAGCCGGCCCACCAGCAGCAGAGTGCCGTCGAGCCGGGCGCGGACGGCGCCGACGATGCGAGGGCCGGCGAGTGCGACGTGGCCCAGATTGTCCTCGAGCTCGGCACGCAGCTCCTCCAACGTCTGCGTCAGGGGCGGCATGTCGGCCGTGCCGTAGATGAGGGCTTCCTGCACGAACGCGGCGCGCTGGATCGTCAGCACCTCACCCGCATCGGCGGAGCGGATGGGCCGGATCTCGATGTCATCGCGCACGGCTCCACGCTAACGTGACCAGCGTTCTGGCAGGTCGGCTGGGTACTCTGGCATCCATGACCGACTCCACGCCCGTGCGCACGACGCGCCCCCGCCAGGTGCGCCCGCGAGCCGAGGGATGGACGCAGCAGAAGGACGCCGAGGGCCGCCCGCTCCTCCAGTTCGCCTCGCCCAAGCGCGGCAAGCCTCCCGTGCACCTGGCCGATCTCACCCCCGAGCAGCGCGTCGAGAAGGTGAAAGAACTCGGGATGCCGGGATTCCGAGCCGCCCAGCTCGAGAAGCACTATTTCCAGCACTGGACCGCCGACCCGCAGCGCATGACCGATCTGCCGGCCGCCGGCCGCGAGGAGCTCGTCGCGGGCATGCTGCCGCCTCTGCTGACCGAGGTGCGGCGCCTGGAGACCGACCGCGGCGACACGATCAAGTTCCTGTGGAAGCTCCACGACGGCGCCCTCGTCGAGTCGGTGCTCATGCGGTACACCGGTCGCATCACGCTGTGCGTGTCGAGCCAGGCCGGGTGCGGCATGAACTGTCCGTTCTGCGCCACAGGACAGGCGGGACTGACCCGCAACATGTCGGCCGCCGAGATCGTCGAGCAGATCGTGCGTGCGAACGCGCTCATCGCCGCCGGCGGGCTCGGCGATCCGCGCAAGGTCGGACACGCAGACGAGCGGGTCACCAACATCGTCTTCATGGGCATGGGCGAGCCGCTGGCCAATTATGCGCGGGTCATGCAGGCGGTGCGCGTCATGACCGACAAGAAGCACGGCATGGGCATGAGCGCCCGCGGTGTCACGGTCTCCACCGTCGGGCTCGTCCCCGCGATCCGCAAGCTCGCGGACGAGCAGATCCCGGTGACCTTCGCGCTGTCGCTGCACGCCCCCGACGACGAGCTGCGCGACGAGCTCATCCCGGTCAACTCGCGCTGGAAGGTCGATGAGGCACTCGACGCCGCCCGCGAGTACTTCGACAAGACCGGGCGCCGCGTGTCGATCGAGTACGCCCTCATCAAGGACATGAACGACCATCCGTGGCGCGCGGACCTGCTCGCCGAGAAGCTCAACGCCCGCGGTCGCGGCTGGGTGCACGTCAACCCCATCCCGCTGAACCCGACCCCGGGCTCGATCTGGACGGCGTCGGACACACCCGTGCAGAACGAGTTCGTGCGCCGGCTCAACGACGCCGGCATCCCGACGACCCTCCGCGATACGCGCGGAAAGGAGATCGACGGCGCCTGCGGCCAGCTGGTCGCGACGGCGGATGACGAGGCGGCCGCGGCCACGGCATCCTGAACGCCCTCCTGACGAGCCCCCGGGGTCGCGTCGCCAGTAGCCTTGAGGGATGGTCAACTATCGCTATCTCGGCAACAGCGGATTCAAGGTCTCGGAGATCACGTACGGCAACTGGGTGACGCACGCGTCGCAGGTGGGCAACGACGCGGCGATCGCGACGGTGCACAAGGCTCTCGACCTCGGCATCACGTCGTTCGACACCGCCGACACCTACGCCAACACGGCCGCCGAAGTCATCCTGGGTGAGGCGCTCAAGGGCCAGCCGCGCGAGTCCCTCGAGATCTTCACGAAGGTCTACTGGCCGATCGGGCGCAAGGGCCCGAACGACCACGGGCTGTCCCGCAAGCACATCTTCGACGGCATCCACGGTTCGCTCACGCGCATCGGCGTCGACTACGTCGACCTGTACCAGGCGCACCGCTACGACTACGAGACGCCACTCGAGGAGACGATGCAGGCGTTCGCCGACGTCGTCCGGCAGGGCAAGGCGCTGTACATCGGTGTCAGCGAATGGACCGCTGAGCAGCTGCGCGCCGGTCACGCGCTGGCCAAGGAGCTCGGCTTCCAGCTGGTGTCGAACCAGCCCCAGTACTCCGCGCTGTGGCGCGTCATCGAGGGCAAGGTGATCCCGACCAGCGAGGAGCTCGGCATCTCGCAGATCGTGTGGTCGCCGATGGCCCAGGGCGTGCTCACGGGCAAGTACCTTCCCGGCCAGCCGGTGCCGGAGGGCTCGCGCGCCACCGATGAGAAGAGCGGCGCGCAGTTCATCAAGAACCTGCTGCGTGACGAGGTCCTCACCGCCGTGCAGAAGCTGAAGCCGATCGCCGAGCAGGCCGGCATCACGATGCCGCAGCTGGCCCTGGCCTGGGTGCTGCACAACCCGAACGTGTCGGCGGCGCTCGTCGGTGCCTCCCGCCCCGAGCAGCTCGAGGACACCGTCAAGGCGTCGGGCATCGTGCTCGACGACGACACCGTCGCGGCGATCGACGACGCCCTCGCGCCGGTCGCGGTGACCGATCCCGAGCAGACCTACACCGTCTCGCCGAAGGCGCGCCTGACCTGAGGCGCTCGCGCGCTACGCGGGCGTGGCCGAGGCGTGGTCCGCTGACGGATCGCCGTCGGATGCCGGTGCGGCGGCGGTGATGTGCGAGATCGAGCGCCAGACGACGACGAGCGTGAGGGCCGCGCCGGCGAAGGCGAACCACCACGGGGCGGTGAGGCCCCACACCTGCGCGATCACGCCGCCGAGCGCCTGGCCGATCACCAGGCCGCCGAACACGCCCACCATGTTGACCGACGCGATCCGCCCCTGCAGCTCGCGGGGGACGAGTCGCTGGCGCACCGTCGTGGAGACCGCGCCCCAGACGAATGCGTAGGCGCCGAAGAAGAACAGGATGGCGAACGCGAGCGTCGCGGATGTGTTCAGCGCCATCGCGAGGTGCATGAGCACCTCCGCGGTCAGGCAGGCCCGCATCAGCGTCGCGAAGCCGAACCGCCTCTCCAGCCGGCCGAACGCCATCGTCGACAGCAGGCCACCGACGGCCGAGGCCGTCGTCAGAGCGCCGTAGCCCACGGGGCCCATGCTCAGGTGCTCCGTCGCGTACAGCACGAGGACTCCCCACGGCGCGGCCCAGGTGATGTTGAACGTGAGGATGATGAGCACGAGGGTGCGCACCGGCGGGTTCTTCCACAGCCACCCGACGCCCTCGGCGATGCTCGTGTGCACCGGCGGGTGCGGAGCCTCCTCGGCGCGCGGGATCAGGGTGACCGCGATGCGCGAGATCAGCACGACCGCGGCGCTGACGCACAGCACCTGCAGCGCGAAGGGCCAGAACGAGCCGAGCGCGAACAGGAACGCCCCCAGCGGCGGACCGGCGAACTGGTTGGCGACCAGGTAGCCGCCCTGCAGTCGTGCGTTGCCGATGCCGAGATCGGCCGGGCGCACCATCATCGGCAGCAGCGTGCTGCTGGTCGTGTCGGCGAACACCTCTGCGGTGCCGTAGAGAAAGGCCGCGGCGAGCACGATCCAGATGTTCGCGGCACCGGTGACCAGGAACGCGATCAGCCCGGCGATGACCAGCCCGCGGATGGCGTTGGCCGCCATGACGAGCAGTCGCCGGTCGAGCCGGTCGGCGATGGCGCCCGCGTGCAGGCCGAAGATCAGCCACGGCAGGTACTGCAGCACGGCACCGGACGCGACGAGGATCGGCGACGAGGTCATCGAGGCGACCAGCAGCGGTGCCGCCGCCAGTGCGATGCCGTCACCCAGGTTGCTGGTCCACGACGACGCGAGCAGCCAGCGGAAGTCCCGGCCGAGGCGTCGCGGTGCGATCAGTTCACCGAGCGAAGCCACCGCTCAAGTGTAGGGGCGCGCCCGCGCATCGGACGGCTGACTCAGCCACCCGCCTCCGCTCCGGCCGCGATGGGCAGCTCCGGATGATTCGACCACTGGCTCCACGAGCCCGGGTACAGGGCCGGCTCGAACCCGGCGAGCGTCAACGCGACGACCTGGTGCGCGGCGGTCACCCCTGAACCGCAGTAGGCGGCGACGGCGCGACCCGGTGACACGCCGAGAGAAGCGAAGCGCCTCCGCAATGCCTCGGGAGCGAGGAAGCGACCGTCTGCGCCGACGTTCTCGGTCGTCGGCGCGGACAGCGCGCCCGGAATGTGACCGGCCCGAGGATCGATCGGCTCCACTTCGCCGCGGTACCGTTCGCCGGCGCGTGCGTCGAGCAATACTCCGGTCGCGGCGAACGCGGGCACGTCGTCCAGACCCAGCATCGGGAGGGCGCCGTAGCGCACCGTCGCCGTGCCGGGCGGAGGCTCGGCGACATCGCCCAGCTCGACGGGCAAGCCGGCATCCGTCCATGCGCGGTAGGAGCCGTCGAGCAGCCGCACGTCCGCGATGCCCGCGTACCGCAGCAGCCACCACGCTCGCGCACTGGAGAGGTTCTTCAGGTCGTCGTAGACGACGACGGTGTCGCCGTCGTCGATGCCCCACGAGCGCACGGTCTGCCGGAACTGGTCCTCCGGGGGGAGCGGATGCCGGCCGTCGCCCGCGTCTCCGTGGCGGGCGAGCTGCTCGTCGAGATCGACGTATACCGCACCGGGAATGTGGCCTTCGCGGTATGCCGGACGCCCATCGGGGCGGTCGAGTCGCCAGCGCACATCCAGGATGCGGACCGGCCCCCCGTCGGGGTAGCGCCCGTCGCGGAGCGCTGCGGCGAGGTCCGCAGCGGTGGTGAGGGTCTCCGTCATCGCGATGTCCGTCGTCGTCCGATCTCAGCGCTTCTTCTTCGGGGCATCCGATACGTCGAGGACGGGGTGCACGCCGCCCAGCGACGACCAGGCGCTCGCGGTCCCCTGCGCGGCATGTTCCGCAGCGCGGACGGCGCGCTCGTCGGCCCATTCGTTGAGAACGTGACCGCGATGTCCGCGCACGTGCTCGAGCACGACGTCTGGCAGCCCGGCCGCGCGGCGGGCATCGCGCGCGACGATCAGCTGCTCGAGCAGGTCGACGTTCTTCGTCGGCGCACCGGTCGAGGTCTTCCATCCGCGACGGCGGTGACCGTCCATCCACTTCTCGTAGGTGTCGATGGCGTACTTCGAGTCGGCCTGCACGACGAGGTGCTCGACGTCGGCGTGGTCCTCGATCGCGCGCAGCAGGCCGAGCAGCTCACCGATGTTGTTCGTGCCCTGCACGAGCGAGCCCGCCGCCCACTGGCCGTCCTCGCCGACCCACGCCCAGCCGGTCGGCCCGGGATTGCCCTTGCAAGCGCCGTCGGTCGCCACCACATACGAATCGGTCACCCTCCGACGCTACCCGCTCGCCGCACCGCCGCCGGTCGGCGTGCGCTGCCGACCTTCTCTCCACGAGGCATGTGAGTTCCTGCTCACGCGGCCCGTCGTGCTGTGTGAGCAGGAACTCACATGGGCAGAAAGAGAAGCCTGAGGCTCTGTGTATACCCAGAGCGCCAAGTGACCAGGGGCTGCCCTCGCGAGGCGCATTTGTGTATACACTATGGTCGAACGTCACGAAGTAGACGTCACGACGGAGGTGAGGCCATGCGCGCCAGCGACCGTGCCTATGCCACTCTCCTCGACGAGATCCAGTCCGGGGTCCTGCAGCCCGGCACCGTCCTCGCCGAGGTCGAGCAGTCCACTCGGCTCGGAGTGAGCCGTACGCCCCTGCGCGAGGCGATCGGCCGCCTCGCCGCAGACGGCCTGGTGGCGCAGCAGTCGCCGCGCGTCACCGTCGTGACCGACATCGACGCGGGGGACATCCGCGAGCTGTTCGAGGTGCGCCGCGCCCTCGAGGAGACGGCCGCGCGACGGGCCGCCGAGCGGGGACGCGCCGGTGTCTTCGCCGCGCTCGCTGACGAGTTCGCGTCCACTGACCCGACCGACGGCGCGGATGCCTACTACGCCCTCATCGCGCGCTTCGACGAGGCCGTCGACGCCGCCGTCGCCAACGACTACCTCACGAGCGCCCTGCGCACCGTGCGCACGCACCTGGTGCGCGTGCGCCGCCTCGCGCGCGACAATCCGCAGCGGCTCGCGGCCTCCGTCGGCGAGCACCGGGTGATCGCCTCGGCGATCGCCGACCGCGACGCCGAGCTCGCGGCCCATGCCACCCATGTGCACCTGCACAACGCCCTGACCAGCATCCTCGAGTCTCTGGAGGCCACCCCATGACCGTCACCCACCACGTCCGCGTGTACCGCAGCGAAGAGGACCTGCCCCGCGAGGCGCAGCTCGCGTGGAAGATCGCCGAGGTCGCGACCGACGCCGTCGAGGTCGAGGCGGACGTCGTCGACATGATCATCAATCGCATCATCGACAACGCCTCCGTCGCCGCGGCATCGCTGAACCGCGGTCCGATCGTCGCCTCGCGCGCGCAGGCGCTGTCGCACCCGGTCTCCACCGGCGGGCAGGGGGCGTCGATCTTCGGCCTCGCCGCCGAGAAGTCGAGCCCGGAGTGGGCGGCCTGGACCAACGGCGTCGCCGTGCGCGAGCTCGACTACCACGACACCTTCCTCGCCGCCGAGTACTCCCACCCCGGCGACAACATCCCGCCCATCCTCGCCGTCGCCCAGCACGTCGGCGCCGATGGCCGTGCGCTCGTACGCGGCATCGCGACCGGCTACGAGATCCAGATGGACCTCGTGCGGGCGATCTGCCTGCACAAGCACAAGATCGACCACGTCGCCCACATCGGCCCGTCGGCGGCCGCCGGCATCGGCACCCTCCTCGGGCTCGACACCGAGACGATCTACCAGGCCGTCGGTCAGGGCCTGCACACCACGACCGCCACGCGTCAGAGCCGCAAGGGCGAGATCTCGACCTGGAAGGCGCACGCTCCCGCCTTCGCCGGCAAGATGGCCGTCGAGGCCGTCGACCGTGCGATGCGCGGCCAGACCTCGCCGTCGCCGATCTACGAAGGCGAAGACGGCGTCATCGCCTGGATGCTCGACGGCCCCGACGCCGCCTACCAGGTGCCGCTGCCCGCCGCGGGCGAGCCCAAGCGCGCGATCCTCGACTCCTACACGAAGGAGCACTCGGCCGAGTACCAGGCGCAGGCCTGGATCGACCTGGCCCGCAAGCTGCACGGCGAGCGGCCCGAGCTGGCCGACCCGGCGAACATCGACAGGATCGTGCTCCACACGAGCCACCACACCCACTACGTGATCGGGTCCGGTGCGAACGATCCGCAGAAGTACGACCCCACGGCATCCCGAGAAACGCTCGACCACTCGATCCCGTACATCTTCGCCGTCGCGCTGCAGGACGGCGGCTGGCATCACGTCGACTCCTACGCTCCCGAGCGCGCCGGTCGCGCTGACACGGTCGCGCTGTGGCACAAGATCACGACGGCGGAAGACGCCGAGTGGACCCGTCGCTACCACTCCGAGGACCCCGACGAGAAGGCATTCGGCGGCCGCGTGGAGATCACGCTCGCCGACGGGTCGACCGTCGTCGACGAGATCGCCGTGGCCGACGCCCACCCGCTGGGGGCGCGGCCCTTCGCGCGGGCGGACTACATCCGCAAGTTCCGCGTCCTCGCCGAGCCGGTGCTCGAGGAGGCCGAGATCGAGCGCTTCCTCGCGCTCGTCCAGCGCCTGCCCGAGCTCAGTGCCGCCGAGGTGCGCGAGCTCAACATCGTCGCCGGGCCCGGTGTGATCGACCTCGCCGCGGCGCCGAAGGGCTTGTTCTGATGCTGTACAGCCAGACACCCGCGGCGGAGAAGCGGCGCCTGTTCCGCGAGCGGCTCGCGAGTGGAGAGCTGCTGCGGTTTCCCGGCGCGTTCAACCCGCTGTCCGCCCGGCTCATCGAGCGCAAGGGCTTCGAGGGCGTCTACATCTCCGGAGCCGTGCTGTCGGCCGACCTGGGACTTCCCGACATCGGCCTGACGACGCTCACCGAGATCGCCGCGCGCGGCCAGCAGATCGCGCGCATGACCGAGTTGCCGGCGATCATCGACGCCGACACCGGCTTCGGCGAGCCGATGAACGTGGCGCGCACGATCCAGACGCTCGAGGACGCCGGCCTGGCCGGAACGCACATCGAGGACCAGGTCAACCCCAAGCGGTGCGGCCATCTCGACGGCAAGGCCGTCGTCGACGAGGGCACCGCCGTCAAGCGCATCCGCGCCGCCGTCGACGCGCGCCGCGACCCGAACTTCCTCATCATGGCCCGTACCGACATCCGGGCCGTCGAGGGCATGGACGCCGCGATCGACCGTGCGAAGGCCCTCGTCGACGCGGGGGCCGACGCCGTCTTTCCCGAGGCGATGCGCACGCTCGCCGAGTTCGAGGCGATGGCGGCGGCGCTGGACGTGCCGATCCTCGCGAACATGACGGAGTTCGGCAAGAGCGAGCTGTTCTCCGTCGACCAGCTGCGCGATGCCGGCGTCAGCATCGTGATCTGGCCCGTCTCCCTCCTGCGCATCGCGATGGGTGCGGCCGGGCGTGCCCTCGATACGCTGACCTCGGAGGGGCACTTGACCGGGCGCCTCGACGAGATGCAGCACCGGGCGGAGCTGTACGACCTGATCGACTACGAGCAGTACAACCACTTCGACACGAACGTCTTCAACTTCGGTTTCGATACGCCGAGCAAGGGAGCTTCAGCATGACGGACATCAAGAAGGGGCTCGCTGGCGTCGTCGCCGACGTCACGGCCGTCAGCAAGGTCAACCCAGAGACCAACTCACTCCTGTATCGCGGGTACCCCGTGCAGGAGCTGGCGGCGACGCAGCCGTTCGAGGCCGTCGCGTACCTCCTGTGGCACGGCGAGCTGCCGACCGACGAGCAGCTCGCGCAGCTGCGCGCCACCGAGCGGGCGCACCGTGCGCTCGCCCCGGTTGTGAAGGACGCGATCGACCGACTCCCGCTCGACTCGCACCCGATGGACGAGGTGCGCACCGCCGTCAGCGTGATCGGCGCGGTCGAGACCGCCGGCATCAGCAACGTGCTCGACGCCGTCGGCACCCCCGACGAGAACCTCGCGCGCAGCCTCACGCTCTTCGCGGCGCTTCCCGCGATCGTCTCTTACGGGCAGCGCCGACGCCGCGGCCTCGAGCCGGTCGACTCGCGCGCCGACCTCGACTACGCGGCGAACTTCCTGTGGCTGACGTTCGGCGAGGAACCCGACGCCGTGGTCGTCGACGCGTTCAACCGCTCGATGATCCTGTACGCAGAGCACTCCTTCAACGCGTCGACCTTCACCGCGCGAGTCATCACCTCGACGCTGAGCGACCTGTACTCTGCGGTCGTCGGCGCCATCGGCGCGCTGAAGGGCCCGCTGCACGGCGGCGCGAACGAGGCCGTGATGCACATCTTCGACGAGATCGGCAGCGCGGACGCCGTCCAGGGCTGGCTGGATGCCGCTCTCGCCGAGAAGCGCAAGATCATGGGCTTCGGCCACCGCGTCTACAAGCGCGGGGACTCGCGCGTGCCGACCATGAAGGCGGCGCTGGACACTCTGGTCGCGCACTACGACCGGCCGGACCTCGCCGAGCTCTACGACACCCTCGAGAGCGAGTTCGTCTCTCGCAAGGGCATCTACCCGAACCTCGACTATCCGTCGGGGCCGGCGTACAACCTCATCGGCTACGACACGCTCACCTTCACGCCGCTGTTCATCGCCTCGCGCATCACCGGCTGGACCGCGCACATCCTCGAGCAGCAGGCTGCCAACGCGCTGATCCGCCCGCTGTCGGAGTACAACGGCCCGGACGAGCGGCACATCGACGGGTATGTTCCGGATGCCGGTAGCCAGGCGGTCGCCGACCGCCCGGAGGAGGCCGCCGGCTGACCGCGAGGACACGCGCGAGGGAGGTCCCGGACGCTGCTGCGCCCGGGACCTCCCGTCCTCCGCCGCCGGTCAGGCCGGCTGCGTGCGGCGCCGGATGACCATGGTCAGCCCCGCGGCGAGCGCGAGAGCGGCCAGGACCGAGACGAACCCGACCGGGAACGTCCCGCCCGTCGCCGGGAGCGAGCCCGCGGGGACGACCTGGACGGCGACCTCGATGGGCGCGAGGCCGTCCGAAGCGACCACGAGCGTGTGCGCGCCGAGGGCGAAGTCCGCCGGGATCGCCACCGTGAACGCGACGGTGCCGTCGGTGCCCGCGGCCGGGATGCCCGTGACCACGATCGGGTCGCTGAACAGCGTCGCCGCGATCCGCTGTCCGGGCTCCAGACCCGAGACCGCCACCGCCAGCGTGCCGCCCTGCTCGACCCGGCCGGAACCCACGTCGACCGTCGCCCACGGCTCGTCGTCGCCGGGCTCCTCGCCGGGTTCAGTGCCCACGAGGGCGGCGCGTCCGAGCGGGGCGGGGTCGACGAGGTCGTGCGCCGCGAAGTACGCGACGGACGCCGCGAGGTCGATCTGCCCCGTGTCGGTGCTGTCGGTGCCCTCGGCGAAAGTGACGAAGTTGTCGCCGCCGGCGGCGAGGAACGAGTTCGTCACGACCGTGAAGGTGTCCACCGCCTCGATCGCGATGCCGTGCAGCGACATCGACACGATGCGCTCCCCGCGCGCCGCCTCGGGGTCGTACTCGTACGAGAAGCCGTCCGAGATGCCCAGGTGCAGCTTCGGGCGCGACGAGCCGTCCGGCTGCCACTGCTCCTCGAGCACCGCCTTCAGCTGCGCACCGGTGAGCGTGACCGTCACGAGCGTGTTGGCGAAGGGCTGCACGTTCGCGACGTCGCGGTAGCTCATCGCCCCGTCCGCCCCGAACAGGAGGTCGGCGCGCAGGCCACCGGGGTTCATGATCCCGATCTGGGCCGGCGTGCCCGCGTAGTCCTCGTTCGAGGTCGCCCAGAGGTACATGTCGGCGACGAGGTTGCCCAGCGAGGACTCGACGCCGCGGTCGTCGCCCGGAGGCGTTCCACCGCGCACGATGTCCGCACTGATCGCCCCGACTTCCACGGCACCCTCGACCTCGGCGACCGCGACCGCGTCGGCCACGATCTCGGCGACCGCCGCATCGGCCGGGTAGGCGGCCGCGCCGTCGACGACGAGGGGCACGACCGAGCCCGAGATCGACAGGAGCTCCTTCGCCGCGGCATCCACCGAGATGTCGAGCTTGCCGAGCGTCGTGCCGTACTGGTGGGCCTGGATGACCGGACGTCCGTCGACCTCGCACGCGTAGCGCTGGTGCGTGTGGCCCGAGACGATCGCGTCGATCGCGTCGGACGCGCCGCGGATCAGCTCGCCGTAGACCGTGGTGTCGGCGGCGACTGCCGCGCAGTCGTCGACCGCCGAGCCCTCATGGGTGAGCAGGACGATCACGTCGGCGAGATCGCCGGTGGTCAGCGCGGCGGCGACGCGGTTGGCGGCCTCGAGCTGGTCGCCGAACTCGATGTCGGCGATGCCCGTGGGGCTGACCATCGCGGCGGTCTGCTCGGTCACGGTCCCGATGAACGCGATGCGCACGCCGTCGAGGGTCTCGACCGCGTACTCCGGGAGCGCCGGGGTATCGGTGCCCTTCAGGTACACGTTCGCGCCGAGGCCGAACACCTCGTCGCCGAAGCGCGGCAGGACGCGATCGGTGAGGTCGGCGAAGCCGGCGTCGAACTCGTGGTTGCCGACGGCGCCGAGGTCGAGACCGGCCGTGACGAGTGCGTCGATCGTCGGGTCGTCCTGCTGGATGAACGACGTGAACGTCGAGGCCCCGATGTTGTCGCCCGCCGAGACGAACAGCGTGTTCGGGTTCTGGGCCTCGAATGCGGCGACGGCGCCCGCGATCACCGCGGCACCCGCCTCGCCGTTGAACAGATCCTGCTCGAGCCGGCCGTGGAAGTCGTTGATGGTGAGCACCTGGATGTCGGTGGTCTCCGGAGCGAGCGCGTCGCCGATCGCGAACACGGTCGTCGTGCCGGACACTTCGTTGCCGACCACGAGCAGCGGCTCGCCGGTGGGGGAGTCCGCCGCCGGGACGAACGCGAGCCCCTCCGGGCCGAGGTCGCCGGCCCGGGCCAGATCGCCGCCGTCCTCGACGGACTGCGCGAAGTCGCGGTTGTTGACGTAGGTGACGAATCGGGATGCCGCGGGCTCGGTGACGTCGTAGACGGCGATGCCGCCGACGCGCTCGAAGCCGACGAACGCGTAGGTGCGCCCGCTGAGCTCGCCGATCGCGATCGCCTCGGGCTCGGGGCCCTTGTCGTCGCTGCGGCCCTCGAGGTTCGACTCGGAGTGGTTCGAGTTGACGAACGACGGAGCCGCGGCCGCGGTGATCTCCTCGAACGACGACCCGGAGTCGAACACGAGGTCGCCGCCGGTCGTCCAGATCGAGAACGACCGGGCGCCGAAGGCGTACAGCTCGCGGTAGCACTCGGCGTCGGCGTCGAAGCCTTCCTCGATCGTCACGTTGAGGCGGCCCAGGTCGGCGTCGCCGAGCGCACCCGCGAGCGGGCTGTCGGCGCAGACGGGGCCGTAGCCGTCGTCGTCGAGGTCCTTGACGCGCGAGGGCTCGACGTAGTCGCCCCACTCGCGGGCATCGCCCTCGTTCGCGGTGACGAGGTAGGTCGTCCCGCCGCTCGTGTAGGCGGCGATCGCGTCGGGCATGTAGATGCCCCGGAGGCCCTCGTAGGTGCGCAGTGCGTGGCCCCCGTCCCGGTCGCTCGGGTCGAGCGCGTTCGCGGCCAGGCCGTGATCCTTCGTGCCGAGCGGCTCGATCGCCGTGACCGTCGCGGTGGCGAGGTCGACGACGGCGATCGCGTTGGCCTCCTGCAGCGTGGCGTAGGCGGTGCCGCCGCTGACGGCGATGTACTCCGGCTCGAGGTTGCGGCTGACCGGCAGATCATCGCCGTGCGGCGTCGGGCCGAACACGCGGACGCCCTCGGGGAGTGCGCCCTCGGCCTCGAAGGCGTGGAAGTCGGCCGTGCGCACGGCATCCTGGCTCGGAGCGGACAGCCCGGCCGGAAGCGTGACGACGCCGATCGACCCCTCCGGGTCGATCGAGAAGTCGTCGGCGGGTTCGCCCTCGTTCGCGACGACCGCGTACGCGCCGTCAGCGGAGATCGTGACCATGTCGGGCAGCGCGCCGACCGCGACGGTGCCGAGGAGGGCCGCGGCGGCGTCGGCGGCGTTCGCATCGAAGAAGACGAGGTGTCCGGGGTCGGTCTTGCGCGGCGCCTCGACCGCGATCACGCCCAGGCCGTCGGCGCGGATGGCGACCGAGTTGGCGACGCCCGTCGACGTGATCTCGAAGAGCTTCTCGATTGCGGTCGGGTCGGAGTAGTCGAGTACGTCGACCGAGCCGGCCTGCGCGTTCACGACGAACAGGCGGTCGCCGTGGGCCTGGACGATCTCGGCGGCGGACTCGTCGAACACGCCGGTCTCGAAGCTGCCCAGCGGTGTGAGCGTGAGTGCCGCGTCGGCGGCGGAGTGGACGACGGGCTCGGGGACGACCTGCGCCGACGCGGCGACCGGGGTCGCGAGCGCGAGCGAGCAGGCGACGACCGCGGCGGCGGTGAAGGCCGCCGGGCGTCGGAAGGAGGGCAGGGGCATCGTGGTCCTCTGGTCGGTGATCGGGGCGCGCGCGGAAGTGCGCTTCTCCGTCCTACTGATCCAGGGTGACCGCGACGTGAACGCGAGGGGAAGGGGCGGGAACGCCGCCCCTCGTCGAGATGCAAGGACGTCCATGTAAAATGAGCACTGTGCCCAACCCGGCATCCCGTTGCCTCTCAGGCTGTCTCACAAGGACGTGATCTCATGAGCATGACCCTCGCCTCCCCCCTCGTCGGCGACGAGCGCACCGCGATCCTCGATGCCGTGCGGGCTTTCGCGCGCAGCGAGCTGGCGCCGCACGCGCTGGAGTGGGACGAGGAGAAGCACTTCCCCCGCGACGTGCTCGCCGCCGCGGGCGAGTTGGGTCTGGGCGGCGTGTATGTCCGCGAGGACGTCGGCGGGGCTGGGCTGGCGCGGCAGGACGCGGTCGCGATCTTCGAGGAGCTCGCGATGGGCGATCCGACGATCGCGGCGTACATCTCGATCCACAACATGGTCGCGTGGATGATCGACACCTACGGCTCGGCGGCCCAGCGGCAGGAGTGGCTGCCGCGCCTCGTGTCGATGACCGAGCTGGGCGCCTACTGCCTGACCGAGCCGGGTGCCGGATCGGATGCCGCCGCGCTCACCACCTCGGCGGTCTGCGACGGCGGGGACTACGTGCTCACGGGCGTCAAGCAGTTCATCTCGGGCGCCGGCGCGGCGGCCGTGTACGTCGTCATGGCGCGGACCGGGGAGGCCGGCGCGCGGGGGATCACCGCGTTCCTCGTCCCCTCCGATGCCGCGGGCCTCTCGTTCGGCGCGAACGAGAAGAAGATGGGCTGGAACGCGCAGCCCACACGGCAGGTCGTGCTCGACGAGGTGCGGGTTCCGGCATCCATGGTTCTCGGCGAGCTCGGTGGTGGGTTCAAGATCGCGATGAGCGGCCTCAACGGCGGGCGGCTCAACATCGCGGCCTGCTCGCTCGGCGGGGCGCAGTGGGCGCTGGACCGTGCGCTCGCGTACGTGCACGAGCGCTTCACGTTCGGGGAGCCGCTGGCCGAGAAGCAGGCGGTCGTGTTCGCCCTGGCCGACATGGCCACGGAGCTGCACGCGGCGCGCGCCCTCGTGCGCGATGCCGCACGGTCCGTGGACGAGGGCGCGGCCGACGCGGCGATGCGGTGCGCGATGGCCAAGCGGTTCGCGACCGATGCCGGCTTCGCCGTCGCCAACCAGGCGCTGCAGCTGCACGGCGGATACGGATACCTGCACGACTACGGCATCGAGAAGGTGGTGCGCGACCTCCGGGTGCACCAGATCCTCGAGGGCACGAACGAGATCATGCGCGTGATCATCGGCCGCCACCTCCTCCACCCCTGACCCCGAGGTCGTATCTTTCGCACCGAGGTCGTATCTCCTGCGTCGAGGTCGTATCTCTCGCATCGAGGTCGTATCTCCGCGGTCGAGTGCGCGCCGCCACCGAGCATGGAAGCATGAGGACATGACTGCTTACGAGACCATCCTGGTCGAGACGCGAGGGCGCGTCGGCTGGATCACGCTGAACCGGCCCGAGGCGCTCAATGCGCTCAACTCCACGCTCGTGCGCGAACTCGCCGACGCTGCGACCGCGTTCGACGTCGACGAAGGCGTCGGCTGCATCGTGCTGACCGGCTCCGAGCGGGCGTTCGCGGCCGGCGCCGACATCAAGGAGATGGCCGACAAGACCTCACGCGACATGGCGATGGCGAATCCATTCGTCGGCCTCGAGACCTTCAGCCGTGTCCGCACTCCGGTCGTCGCGGCGGTCGCCGGCTTCGCCCTCGGCGGGGGCTGCGAACTGGCAATGGCGTGCGACATCATCCTCGCCGCGGACACCGCGAGGTTCGGCCAGCCCGAGATCAACCTCGCGGTGATCCCGGGCCTGGGTGGCACTCAGCGCCTCCCGCGTGCGATCGGCTACTACAAGGCCGCGGAGCTCGTCCTCACCGGCCGGACAATGGATGCCGTGGAAGCCGAGCGCTCGGGCCTCGTCTCGCGTATCGTTCCCGCAGCCGACCTGCTCGACGAGGCCGGCAAGGTGGCCGAGTCGATCGCGTCGAAGTCGCTCCCCGTCGTCTACGCCGCCAAGGAAGCGCTGCGTGCGTCGCAGGAGACGACGGCCGCCGAAGGTCTGCGCTTCGAGAAGCAGGCGTTCACGTCGCTGTTCGCGCTCGAGGACCAGAAAGAAGGCATGACGGCGTTCCGCGAGAAGCGGCAGCCGACCTTCACCCACCGCTGACCGACGCGGCGGTGGGCCCACCGCCCTCGAGAGGGAAGAGGTACCGCATGACCATCGGTGTTCGTGAGGCCGTCATCGTCGACGTCGTCAGGACCGCATCGGGGCGGGGAAAGCCCGGCGGCGCGCTCTCGTCGGTCCACCCGGTCGATCTCGGCGCGGGAGTGCTGCAGAGCCTCCTCGAGCGCAACGGGCTGGACTCGCGGCAGGTCGACGACGTGCTGCTGGGCTGCGTCAGCCAAGTCGGCGAGCAGGCGATGAACCTGGCACGGCAGGTCGTGCTCGCCGCCGGCTTCGACGAGTCGGTGCCGGCGACGACGATCGACCGCCAGTGCGGATCGAGTCAGCAGGCGGTGCACTTCGCCGCGCAGGGCGTGATGGCCGGCGCATACGACATCGTCATCGCGGGCGGGGTCGAGTCGATGAGCCGTGTCCCGCTCGGGACCAGCACGGCCGGTGCGGCCACGGCATCCGGGATTCTCGCCCGCTATCCGGAGGGGCTCGTGAACCAGGGCGTGTCGGCGGAACTCATCGCGCAGCGGTGGGATCTGTCACGCGAGGCGCTCGACGGATACTCCGCCCAGTCGCACGCGCGGGCATCCCGGGCTGCGGATGCCGGTTGGTTCGACGGCCAGATCGTGCCCGTGGTCACGGAGGCGGGACCCGTGGTCCGCGACGAGACCCTCCGGCCCGGGACGACCGCTGAAGGTCTTGGGCAGCTCCCCGTCGCCTTCCGCGACGACGGGCTCGCCGCCCGCTACCCCGAGCTGGAGTGGCGGATCACGGCCGGCAGCTCGTCACCTCTCACGGACGGAGCCTCGGCGGCGCTCATCATGAGTTCCGAGCGCGCCGCGCAGCTCGGCCTCGTCCCGCGGGCACGGTTCCGGGGGTTCGCCGTGGTGGGCGACGATCCGCTGCTGATGCTGACGGGGCCGATCCCCGCGACGTGGCGGGTGCTCGAGCGCAGCGGACTGACGATCGACGACATCGACGCGTACGAGGTGAACGAAGCATTCGCGTCCGTGCCGCTGGCGTGGGCCGCCGAGGTCGGCGCCGATCCGGCCAGGCTCAACCCCTGGGGCGGTGCCATCGCGCTCGGCCATGCGCTGGGCTCGTCGGGCACGCGCCTGCTGGGCACGCTCCTCGCTCATCTCGAGGCCACCGGCGGGCGGTTCGGTCTGCAGACGATGTGCGAGGGCGGCGGCATGGCCAACGCGACCATCATCGAGCGCGTCTGACGGGCGCGATGCTCAGACCGGATCGCCCGCCGAGGCGCGCAGGTGCGCGATGACCTCGATGAGCGTCTCGGCGTCGTCGGCGTCGAGCCCCGGCTCGGCGAACACGCCCGCGTTGAGCGCGTCCGTCGCCCGCGCGGCGACCTCGCGGCCCGCGTCGGTCAGGACCACGAGCGTCGCGCGACCGTCGGTCGGGTGCGGTTCGCGCCGCACGAGACCGGCCGCTTCGAGCCGGTCGACCGTGTTGGTCACGCTGGTCGGATGCACTTGGAGGCGACCGGCGGCGGAGGACAGCGGCATCCGTCCCGCCTGGGTGAAACTCAGCAGAGTCAGCAGCTCGTACCGCGCGAAGGTCAGGCCGAACGGCTTGAGCGTCGCATCGACGCGGGACAGCAGGATCTGGTGCGCGCGCATGATGGATGTCACCACCGTCATTCCGCTGGATGATTTTTCCCACCCATGCGCGGACCATTGCCGTCGCGCTTCGGCGATAGGGTCGAAGGAGAGCGGGCGGGGCGTGCGCATGCCCCCACGTTATCGAGTCGCGGTGCATGATCAGGCAGTGCTCGAGACGGGGTCTCTGTATACATAGTGGCCGCTAGAGCATCGTCTCGCTCCGATAGTCGCTCGAATGTGTACATTGTTAGAGCCTCGAATGATCGCCCAGCGTGAGGAGTGTCAATGAAGATCGTCGTCCTGGTGAAGGAGGTCCCCGACACGTATGGGGACCGCAAACTCGATCTCGAGACCGGTCTTGCCGACCGTGCAGCCAGCGAGCGGGTGCTCGATGAGATCGGCGAGCGCGCCCTCGAGGTGGCGCTGAAGTACGCGGACGCGAACGTGGGCACCGAAGTGGTGGTCGTCTCGATGGCGTCGGAGGCGGCGCAGGCGACGGTGCGGAAGGGCCTGGCGATGGGCGCGGCCTCGGCGCTGCAGGTCGTCGACGAGGCGCTCGCCGGAGCGGATCTGGGGGTGACCGCGCGGGTCCTGGCCGCTGCCGTGCAGCGCGCCGGCTTCGACCTCGTGATCGCCGGCAACCTGTCGACCGACGGGTCGGCCGGGGTGCTGCCGGCGATGCTGGCCGAGCACCTGGGCGTGCCGCAGGCGACGGCGCTGTCGGCGGTGGAGATCTCCGAGACGGCGGTGACCGGCACGCGGGCCACGGATGCCGGGGCCGCGAAGGTGTCCGCGGCATTGCCGGCCGTGATCTCGATCACCGAGGCCCTTCCGGACGCGCGCTTCCCCAACTTCAAGGGCATCATGGCGGCGAAGAAGAAGCCGTTCGAGACGGTGTCGCTGGCCGATCTGGGCGTGGACGTCGACCCCGCGGTCGCCGCGCAGGCGATCATGACGACGGTCAGCGAGAAGCCGCCGCGCGGCGCGGGCGTGAAGATCACCGACGAGGGCGACGCGGGCGAGAAGGTCGCCGCGTTCCTCATCGAGAACCGACTGGTGTGAGGGAGCAGATCATGACGGAGTTCGCTGCGGATGCGGTTCTGGTCCTGCTGGATGTGACCCCCGCGGGGGAGCTGGCGAAGTCGTCGGCGGGCCTGATCGGCGCCGCCGCACAGGCCGGCACCCCGGTCGCGCTGGTCGTCGCCGACGAGGCCCGGCACGCCGATCTGGCGGCCGCGGCCGGTCGGCTCGGCGCGGGCACGGTGCTGACGTCGGGCCTGGGCGGCGCGGACGCGGCCCTGACGGTGCCGATCGTCGATGCGCTGCAGGCGGCCGCGGCGCGCGTGTCGCCCGATGCGGTGCTGGTGTCGAACTCGATCGAGGGTCGCGATGTCGCGGGCCGGTTCGCGGCGCGCACGAGCTCGGCTCTGGCCGTGGATGCCGTGGGTGTCAGCCGCGATGACGAAGGCGTGGTGGCGCAGCATTCGGTCTACGGCGGTGCGTACAACGTGACCAGCGCGGCGACGTTCGGCGCTCCGGTGATCACGGTGCGACAGGGTGCGGTCGACGCGCGCGCGGAGGCGGTGGCGGAGCCGACCGTGACGGCGCTGGATGTCCCGGCGTCGGGCAAGCCGGCGGCGACGATCGAATCGTTCGAGGAGGCGGTCGTGTCGTCGTCGCGTCCCGAGCTGCGCGGCGCGGTGAAGGTCGTCTCGGGCGGCCGGGGTCTGGGCTCAGCGGAGAAGTTCGTGCTCGTCGAAGAGCTCGCCGATGCCCTGGGCGCGGCGGTGGGTGCCTCGCGTGCCGCCGTGGATGCCGGCTACATCCCGTACGCGCACCAGGTCGGCCAGACCGGAGTGTCGGTGTCGCCGCAGCTGTATGTCGCGCTCGGCATCTCGGGTGCGATCCAGCACAAGGCCGGCATGCAGACGGCCAAGACGATCGTCGCGATCAACAAGGACGGCGACGCCCCGATCTTCGACGTCGCCGACTTCGGCGTCGTGGGAGACGTGTTCCAGGTCGTGCCGCAGCTGATCGCGGCGCTCGAGGCGAACAAGGCGAAGTAGGCATGGCCACGTTCGGGACGACGCTGCGCCGCGGGCTGCCCCGGCATCCCGGTGGCGACCCCTGGCCGCCCGCCGGGGTCGCTCCCGACGCTGTCGCCGGCGATGACGTTCAGCAGTCGCTTGCGCACAGTGTTCCGGCCGCGGACCGTGCCGAAGCGACTGTGGAAGTCGTCGGCGGGTCTGCCGGGTCTGTTCAGCAGTCGGTTGCGCATAGTGTTCCGGCCGTGGACCGTGCCGAAGCGACTGCGGAAGTCGTCGGCGGGGCGGCGGGGTCTGTTCAGCAGTCGGTTGCGCATAGTGTTCCGGCTGCGGACCGTGCCGAAGCGACTGCGGAAGTCGTCGGCGGGGCGGCGGGGTCTGTTCAGCAGTCGGTTGCGCATAGTGTTCCGGCTGCGGACCGTGCCGAAGCGCCTGTCGAAGCCGGCGGCGGGTCTGTGGCGCTGCGCCGGGGCCTGCCGCGCACCCCGGGCGGGGAGCCGTGGCCCCCGGCATCCACCCTCACCGCGGTCGCCCCGGCTGCGACCGCGACGGCTGCGACCGCGGCGGCTGCGACCGCGGCGGCTGCGACCGCGGCGGCGGCGCCGATGACGGCGGGACCGGACAGCTCCGCGGCGCCGAGCGCGTCCGCGCCGGCCGACACGTCCGCGCCCGCCGACACGTCCACGTCCCCGGCCGCCTCCCCGCACCCGACCGCGCCCGGGGCCGAGCTGCGGCGCGGTCTGCCGCGCACCCCGGGTGGGCAATCCTGGCCGCCGGCCGGAACCCGCGCGCGCGTGCTCGCGCCCGAGACTGCACCTGTGGCCGAGTCTGCTCCGGCGGCCGAGCCTGCACCTGCGGCGACGCTCCCGGCAACGGTGGAGACTCCGGCGGCGGCCGTCGCGGCATCCACCGCGCTCCCCGACGCCGCCGCGCCTGCCGGCTCCACTGCGCTGGCGGCATCCCCGGTCCCCGTGCCCGCTGTGGGTCCGCGGGCGCCGTTGAGTGTGCCGCGGACGGTGTGGCCTGGGAAGGCGGCGCGCCAGCGGCCGCGGCCGCGGCCGGAGCCGGAGCGGGTGGGGCCGTTCACGAAGGCCCAGTGGGCCGGTGCGGTGATCGTCGGCGGAGGCGGGCTGCTGGTGGCGGCCGGGATGGCGGTCGCGTTCGTGCGGTTCTTCCTCTCGCTGCCGTTCATGGTCGACTTCGTGGCCGCGTTCCCGGGTGAGTATCACCTGCCCGCGGGTGCGCCGGTGGGCTTCCCGGCCTGGCTGGGGTGGCAGCACTTCTTCAACGTGTTCTTGATGGTGCTGATCATCCGGTCGGGGCTGCGGATCCGGAACGAGAAGCGGCCGACGGCGTTCTGGACGCCGCGGAACGATCCGAAGGGCAAGACGAGCCTGACGATCTGGTTCCACCAGTCGCTGGACGTGTTCTGGCTGGTCAACGGTGTCGTGTTCGTGGTGCTGCTGTTCGTGACGGGGCAGTGGATGCGGATCGTCCCGACCAGCTGGGAGGTGATCCCCAACGCGGTCAGCGCGGTGCTGCAGTACGTGTCGTTGGATTGGCCGACCGAGAACGGTTGGGTGAACTACAACTCGCTGCAGCAGTTGGCGTATTTCACGACGGTGTTCGTGGCCGCGCCGTTGGCCGCGGTGACCGGTTACCGCATGAGCGGGATGTGGCCGGCGGGGAACGCGACGCTCAACCGGGTGTATCCGATCGAGTGGGCGCGGAAGGTCCACTTCCCGGTGATGCTGTACTTCGTGGTGTTCATCTTCATCCACGTGGCGCTGGTGTTCGCGACCGGGGCGCTGCGGAACCTGAACCACATGTATGCGGCGCAGGGTTCGGTCGACGGCGTCGCGTATGCGGACAACTGGACCGGGTTCTGGATGTTCTTCGCCTCGCTCGTGGTGATCGCCGCGGCGTGGGTCGCGGCCCGTCCGCTCACGATCGCCCCGATCGCCCGCCTGTTCGGCACCGTCAGCGGGCGCTGAGGCCGTGGCGGTCGTCGAGCGGTGGACCGCGCTGGTCACCCGCGTTCTGGCGCCGAACGCCGGCCCGATGACCCTGGAGGGCACCAACTCGCTGATCGTCCAGGCTTCGCCGGGCGGCGCCGTGGCGGTCATCGACCCGGGGCCTGACGATGCCACCCATCTCGCGGCGCTGCGGGCCGCCGGTCCCGTGGAGCTGATCGTCCTCACCCACCACCACCGCGATCACACCGAGGCGGCGGCGAGCCTGGCGAAGCTCACCGGCGCGCCGGTGCGAGCGTGCGATGCGGGGCTGTGCATCGGCGCCCCGGCGCTGCGCGACGGCGAAACGCTCGTTGCGGGCGGCACTCGGATCGACGTGGTCTTCACACCGGGCCATACCGCCGACTCGGTGTCGCTGCACCTCCCCGACGACGTCCCGCTCGTGCCGGACCGCGCCACGACCAGCCCGACGGGGGGATCGATGATCACCGGCGACACCATCCTCGGGCGGGGGACGACGATCATCGCGCAGCCGGACGGGTCGCTGGCGAGCTATCTCGCTTCGCTCGGTCGCCTCGCCACCTACGGTGCGATTCCTGTGCTCCCCGCCCACGGTCCGATGCTGCCGAGCCTCGCCGAGGTGTGCCGCACCTACGCCGCGCACCGGCGCGTGCGGCTGGACCAGCTCCGAGCGGTGCTCGAGGACCTCGGGGAGGCGCCGTCTGAGGCTCCGGACGTCCTCACCGCGGTGGTCGACACCGTCTACCGCGACATCGATCCGGCCGTGCGGTTCGCTGCGGAGGCGACCGTGCGTGCCCAGCTGCAGTATCTCCTCGCGGAAGGCTCGTCGGGATCGCACGGGTGATCGGGGTAAGCCCCCTTCGGGATCATATCCCGAGCGAAAGAAGGAGGGTTCTTTCGCTCGGGAAGGGGGTTCAGAACTCGCCAGAGCCGCCATAGAGTCATCCCATGACGGGTCTTTCACGGCGGGACGGCGCATCCGAGGCGTGCCCCGCATGATCGATGACAGCGTCCCCATCATGACCGGCGCCGTCCCCGTGCAGATGTCCAGGCGTCACGTCTACTTCGTGTCGGACAGCACCGGCATCACCGCCGAGACGGTGGGCAGCGCTCTGCTGGCCAACTTCCCCGCGATCGGGTTCCTCCGCCGCACGATTCCCTTCGTCGACAGCATCGACGGCGCGCGCAACGTGGTCCGTGAGCTCGACGAGATCAGCGACGCCGGCGGCGCGCCGATCGTGTTCACCACGGTCAAGACCGCCGACATCCGCGCCGTGATCGCGACCGCCAAGGCCGTCATCATCGACCTGCTCGCGGGACACCTGATCGAACTCGAGCAGGCGCTCGGGATCACGGCATCCGAGCAGCTCGGCCAGTACCACGCGGTCGGCGACCTCGAGCGGTACTTCGCCCGTATGCGCGCCGTCGAGTACGCGATCGAACACGACGACGGTCAGAGCCGTCGCGCGCTCGACATCGCGGACGTCGTCATCATCGCGCCGAGCCGATGCGGCAAGACGCCGACGACGATGTATCTCGCGCTGCAGTACGGGCTTCTCGTCGCGAACTACCCCCTCACCGACGACGACTTCCCCTCCGAAGGCCTACCGCGCTCGGTCGCCCCGCACGCGGATCGATGCTTCGGCCTCACCACGACGCCGTTGCGACTCAGCCAGGTGCGTCACGAGCGGCGACCGAGCTCGCGCTACGCCAGCCTCGAGCAGTGCACGATCGAGCTGCGGCGCGCCGAAGACCTGTATCGACGCACCCGCGTCCCCTTCCTGAACTCCTCGACGAAGAGCGTCGAGGAGATGTCGGCGGTCATCATGCAGACCATGAAAGTGCGTGACCGCCATCGCGACTGAGAGAGGAACCATCATGAGCAGCATCCTCTGGTTCGACGAGATCGGCATGGCCGATCTGGCGCAGGTCGGCGGCAAGAACGCCTCGCTCGGCGAGATGGTGTCGAACCTCGCAGACCTGGGCGTGCGGGTTCCGGGCGGGTTCGCGACCACCGCCGACGCCTACCGCGGGTTCCTGGCCGTCGACGGCCTCGACGCGCGCATCCGGGCGGCGGTCGATGCGATCGACATCGACGACGTCGCCCAGCTGTCGCAGGTCGGCGCCTCCGTGCGGGCCTGGATCGAGGAGCAGCCGCTTCCCGCCGAGCTCGACCGGCAGATCCGCGACGCGTACGCGCGTCTCATCGAGGCCGACCCCGACCCGGACTCGGTGTCGTGGGCGGTGCGCTCGTCGGCGACCGCCGAGGACCTTCCGGACGCCTCGTTCGCGGGTCAGCAGGAGACCTTCCTCAACATCTCGGGTGTCGACAACATCATCGAGGCCGTCCGGCACGTCTTCTCGTCGCTGTACAACGACCGCGCGATCGCGTATCGCGTGCACAACGGATTCGAGCACCACGATGTCGCGCTGTCGGCCGGCATCCAGCGGATGGTGCGCTCCGACGTCGGCGCATCGGGGGTCATGTTCACCGTCGACACCGAGTCGGGGTTCCCCGACGCGATCTTCATCACGAGCTCGTACGGGCTCGGCGAGGCCGTCGTCCAGGGGGCGGTCAACCCGGATGAGTTCTACGTCTACAAGCCCGCCCTCGCGGCGGGACGGCCCGCCATCCTGAAGCGCGCCGTCGGCGAGAAGGCGATCATGATGCGCTACGCCGACGGCGTGCACCTGGGCGGCAGCACGGTGTTCGCCGACGTGCCGGCCGATCAGCGCCGGCTCTTCAGCATCACCGACGCCGAGGTCGAGGAGCTCGCCCGACACGCGATGACGATCGAGCAGCACTACGGGCGTCCGATGGACATCGAATGGGCCCGCGACGGCGTCGACGGTCTGCTCTACGTCCTCCAGGCGCGCCCCGAGACCGTCGTCTCGCGCGCCGACGGCAACGTCTTGCGCCGATTCGTCCTGAACGGCCGCGGCGATGTGCTCGCCACCGGCCGGGCGATCGGGCAGAAGATCGGCGCCGGCCCGGTGAGCATCCTCCGCAGCATCGACGAGATGGCCCGCTTCACCCCGGGTGACGTGCTCGTCGCCGACATGACCGACCCCGACTGGGAGCCGATCATGAAGAAGGCCTCCGCGATCGTCACGGACCGCGGCGGCCGCACGTGCCACGCCGCGATCATCGCGCGCGAGCTGGGCATCCCCGCCGTCGTCGGCGCCGGCGACGCGACGCGGGTGCTCACGGACGGCCTCGACGTGACCGTGTCGTGCGCCGAGGGCGACGACGGTCTCGTCTATCGGGGACTGCTGGACTTCGTCGAAGAGGAGACTCAGCTGGATCGGATGCCGGAGATCCCGGTAAAGATCATGATGAACGTCGGCACCCCCGATCAGGCGTTCTCGTTCTCGCGTCTGCCGAACCGCGGCGTCGGGCTCGCGCGCCTCGAGTTCGTCATCAACCGGCAGATCGGCATCCATCCCCGTGCGCTGCTGGAGTACGACACGCTGCCGGCGGACCTGCAGGCGGACATCTCCGAGCGCATCGCGGCCTACCCGTCGCCGCGCGACTTCTTCGTGCAGCGGGTCGCCGAAGGCGTCTCGATGCTGGCCGCGGCGTTCGCGCCCGAACCGGTGATCGTGCGGATGAGCGACTTCAAGTCGAACGAGTACGCCAACCTGCTGGGCGGAGAACGGTACGAGCCGCGCGAGGACAACCCGATGATCGGGTACCGCGGGGCATCGCGCTACATCTCCGCCGACTTCCGCGAGTGCTTCGACATGGAGTGCGAGGCGCTGCGGTACGTGCGCGACGAGATGGGACTGACCAACGTGAAGGTCATGATCCCGTTCGTGCGCACGGTCGCCGAGGGCGCCGCGGTCGTCGAGCTCCTCGCCGAGAACGGGCTGCGCCGGGGCGAGAACGGTCTCGAGGTCGTAATGATGTGCGAAGTGCCGTCGAACGCACTGCTGGCCGACGAGTTCCTCGACCACTTCGACGGGTTCTCCATCGGCTCCAACGACATGACCCAGCTCACGCTGGGCCTCGACCGCGACTCGGCGCTGGTCGCCCACACCTTCGACGAGCGCGACCCCGCCGTCTTGAAGCTGCTGTCGATGGCGATCGAGGCGTGCCTGCGCCGCGGCAAGTACGTCGGCATCTGCGGCCAGGGCCCGTCGGACCATCCCGATCTCGCCGAGTGGCTGCTCGATCAGGGCATCGAGTCGATGTCCCTGAACCCCGACACCGTCGTCGAGACGTGGACCGCGCTCGCCGCGCGCACCGCCGCCGCGGCGCCGCACTGAGTCCCCCGACGACCCCGGACCTGCGCCCGGAGACACCTGATCGCTACGCTCACCTCTGAGGCGCAGCGGAAGGCGGACACGTGAACGTGGATCTCGCGATCGTGCTCGTGCTGCTCGTCTCCTCGGTCGTGATGTTCGCGATCGGCCGGCCGCGCATGGATGTCGTGGCGGTGCTGATGATCGTCGCACTGCCGCTGACCGGCATCCTGAGCATCACCGAGACCCTCGCGGGCTTCGCCGATCCGAACGTCGTGCTCATCGCGGCGCTGTTCGTCGTCGGAGAGGGACTCTCGCGCACGGGCGTGACCTATCGGCTGGGGGACTGGCTCGCCCACACGGCGGGCACGAGCGCGACACGCCTCATCGTCCTGCTCATGCTGTCGGTCGCGCTGCTCGGCGCCGTCATGAGCTCGACGGGCGTCGTCGCGATCTTCATCCCCGTCGCCATGAGCATCGCCACCCGCACGGGCATGTCGCCGCGGCAGCTCATGATGCCGCTCAGCTTCGCGGGCCTCATCAGCGGCATGCTCACGCTCATCGCCACGACCCCCAACCTGATCGTGGACGCCGAACTCACCCGCAGCGGGCACGGCGGGTTCGGGTTCTTCAGCATCACGCCAATCGGACTGGTGGTCCTGGCGCTGGGCATTGGGTACATGCTCTTCGCGCGCCGGCTGCTCGGCGAAGGCGGGGCCGAGAAGGCGGTCCGCCGGACGTTCGAATCGCTCCTCGCCGACTACCGGGTCGACGCGCGCACGCACCGCTACCGCATCGAGAGCCGGTCGCCGCTGGCGGGCACGGCGCTCGCCGACATCGACCTGGGCGGCTGGCGGGCGCGCGTCCTGATGATGGAGCGCACGCGCCTGCTCCGGCGCACCGTGCGCACGACTGCCGACGAAGCGCAGGTGCGTCGCGGCGACGTGCTGTTCGTCGATGCCGAGATCCCCGAGGGCGACCTCGAACGCCTGCGCCTGACGCGACTGGAGCCGGCGGAGGGTTTCTTCGACGCGTACGCGCGCCAGCTCGGCCTCGCCGAGATCCTGATCGGGCCCGACTCCGCCGCGGCGGGCAAGAGCCTGCGCGATCTGCGTTTCCATGCCACATACGACGTGGTGATCCTCGGTGTACGGCACGCGGGGCGGACGATCGACGCCGACTACGTCACCACGCGCCTCGCCGTCGGAGACACGCTGCTCGCGTCCGGGGCCTGGGAGGCGTTCGAGAAGCTGCGCGCGTCGCGCCGTGGCTTCATCGTGCTCGATCTGCCGGCCGAGGTCGACGAGGTCGCTCCGGCCGCCAACCAGGCGCCGTTCGCGATCGGGGCCGTCCTCGTCATGGTCGTGCTGATGGTCACCGGGCTCGTCCCCAACGTCATCGCCGCGCTCATCGCATGCCTTCTGCTCGGCGTCTTCCGCTGCATCGACATGCCCAGCGCGTACCGGGCGATCCACTGGCCCACGATCCTCCTGATCGTCGGCATGCTGCCGTTCGCGGCGGCACTGGAGAAGACCGGTGGAGTCGATCTCGTGGTCGACGGTCTGCTCGGCCTGCTGGGCGATGCCGGTCCGCATGTGCTGCTCGGCGGGATCTTCGCCGTGACGGCCGTCATCGGGCTCTTCGTCTCGAACACGGCGACAGCCGTCCTCATGGCGCCGATCGCGATCAGCACCGCTGTGCAGTTGGGCGTGTCCCCGTATCCGTTCGCGATGATCGTCGCGCTCGCGGCATCCTCCGCCTTCATGACGCCCGTCTCGTCACCGGTCAACACCCTGGTGGTCGAGCCGGGGCGCTACCGCTTCGGCGACTTCGTCAAGGTCGGCGCACCGTTCACGGGCGTCGTGATGATCGTGAGCGTGCTGCTGGTCCCACTGCTGCTGCCGCTGTGACCGTGACCCGGATGCCGGTGGCGCCGGGCGGATCAGCGCGTCCGGGTCAGCGGACGAACCGGACCTCGGTGAGCGTCTCGCCCAGGAACGGCTCGGTGTGCGTGGCACCGTCCAGCGCGAACCCGTTGCGCGTGTAGAACCGGTGCGCGCGGGGGTTGTCTTCGGCGACCCACAGGTACAGGCCCTCACCCTCGTCGACGGCGGCGTCGAACAGGCGCTGTCCGATGCCGGTTCCGTGCCAGGCGTCCAGGAGGTAGATGAAGTACAGCTCGCGTCCACGGGGGGCGTCGCGATCGCGCGCCGGTCCCGAGCCGACGAAGCCGACGATCTCGCCGTCGACGAGAGCGGCGGACATCTTGAACTCGGGGCCCTGAACGGCCCAGTGGGTCCACAGCTCGGCGAGCCGCTTCGGAGATACCGCCTCGAGGGCGGCCTTGCTGATCAGGTGGTCGTAGGTCTCGTGCCAGCACGTCGCGTGCACCCGCCCCAGGGCCTCGGCGTCGACGTCTCGAACGGGACGGACGACGATGTCGGTCTGCAGTTCGGCTTCCATGGCCTGACTCTACGTCTGGCCGTTCAGATAGTGAAATCGGCGGGGCCAGGACAAAGTCAGGCGCCAGCAGACGGATGCCGGTGCCGCCGTCGCTCTGTGGGGAGTGCACAAAGGATTTCGCGATCCGCACCGCCCCGGCGCTAACATCGCCCCTCGTGAATGTGTGGTGGCGAACCCTGCTGACGATCCTGCGCGCGCGTGTGCTGCTGCGCCGTCGGGGCGCGATCGCCCCGACGAGCGTCGGCCGCGTGCGGCTGCGCACGCTCCCCACCGACATCGACCTGCTCCGGCACATGAACAACGGCCGTTACGCGTCGCTGTTCGACCTCGGGCGGTTCGATCTGCTCATCCGCACGGGCATCTGGGACGCCATGAACGCGCAGGGCTGGTACGCGGTCGTCGCGAGCGAGACCGTGACGTTCCGCAAGTCGCTGGAGCTGTGGCAGCGCTTCACGGTCGAGTCGCGCCTGTACGGCCACGACGACACGGCCGTGTATCAGATCCATCGCGCCGTGGTCGATGGCGAGGTATACGCCGAGGCGATCGTCCGAGCGCGCTTCCTGCGGCGCACCGGCGGCGTCGTCCCGATGGAGGAGCTGTTCGAGGCGCTGCACCGCCCGGACGACCTGCCGCCGTTGCCGGAGTGGGTGCGCGCCTGGGCGGAGGGATCGCGGCTCCCCTCGACGAGGCGGCCCGCGCCGAGCGTCTGGGAGTGACCTGGCGCGCCGGGGCGTGACCCCGGTGTCGGGGACGACGGCATCCGACATTCCCTGCATATGTGCAGAAATGCACACTGTGCAATAATCACGGAGTGAGTGACACCGAAGGGCTGCGCGCGCGCAAGCAGCGCGAGACGCGCAACGCGATCCACCGCGCCGCCGTCGACCTCGCACTCGCGCACGGCCCCGACGGGGCCACCGTGGCCGCGATCAGCGAGCGCGCGGGCATCTCCGTGCGCACGTTCTTCAACTACTACCCCTCCAAGGAGGACGCGATCGTCGGGCTCCACGAGGGGCTGCCGAGCGACGCCGAACTCGACGAGTTCCGCACCGCGGCATCCGACGATCTGATCGGCGACCTCTCGCGGCTGCTGCTCGGTGTGTTCACACCGGACGACGACGACCTCGTGTCCCTGCGCAGGGCGCTGATCGGTCAGCATCCTCACCTCATCCAGCGACAGTGGGCGCGGATGCACGGCGTCGAGCAGCGCACGGCCGGCGCCGTGGCCGAGCGGATGCGCGCGTCCAGCGCCTTCGACCACCTCGGCGACATCGACGCGGCCGCCGAGATCCTCGTCATCGCCTGCAGCAGCGCGCTGCGTCTCAGCATCCGCAAGACGATCGAGGCCGGCGGCCATCTCGCCGACGCCCTCAGCCGGCTCGACGAGAGCCTGCACACACTCCGAGAGGTCCTTCACTCACTGTCATGACCGCCACCGCACCCCGCCAGCAGTCCCACGAGAGTCGCCGCGGGATCGTCCTCCTGTTCGTCGGCCTCATCCTCGCGATGCTCCTGGCCGCGCTCAGCCAGACCGTGCTCAGCGCCGCGATGCCCACCATGGTGGGCGAGCTCGGCGGGGTCGACCAGATGCTCTGGGTGATGACGGCCTATATCCTCGCCTCGACGATCATGATGCCCATCTACGGCAAGATGAGCGACCTGATCGGCCGCAAGGCCCCGCTGATCGCGGCGATCCTCCTCTTCATCGCCGGCTCCGTCGTCGGCGCCCTCGCCCCCGACATGGGCATCCTCATCGCCGGCCGCGTCGTGCAGGGTCTCGGCGGCGGAGGCCTGATCATCCTGTCCCAGGCGATCATCGCCGACGTGATCCCCGCCCGGGAACGCGGCAAGTACATGGGCATCATGGGTGCCGTCTTCGCCGTCTCGTCCGTGGCCGGACCGCTCCTGGGTGGCTGGCTGACCGATCGGGTCGACTGGCGGTGGACCTTCTGGATGAACGTGCCGCTCGGCATCCTCGCCCTCATCGCCGCGATCACCCTGCTGCACCTGCCCAAGGGGGCGGCCAAGCCCCGGATCGACGTGTTCGGGATGATGACCCTCGCCGGCGCGACGGCGAGCCTCGTCCTCGTGGCGTCGTGGGGCGGCAACGACTACGCGTGGAACTCGCCCGTGATCCTCGGGCTGATCGCCGCGACCGTGGTGCTGGGAGCCCTGTTCGCGTTCGCCGAGAGCCGCGCCGCCGAGCCGATCATCCCTCCCGCGCTGTTCCGGGACCGCAACTTCAACATCACGACGGCCGCGGGCCTGCTCGTGGGCGTGACCATGTTCGGCGCGATCGGGTACCTGCCGACGCACCTGCAGATGACGTTCGGCGCCGATGCCACGGTCGCCGGCCTGCTCATGGTGCCGATGATGGGCGCGATGCTGGTCTCGTCGCTGGGGACGGGCTGGCTGGTGAGCAAGTACGGCCGATACAAGTGGATGCCGCTGGCCGGCGCGGCCGCGATCGCGTGCGCGCTGGTGCTCCTGGGCACCCTCACGCCCGAGACGCCGCTGTGGGTCTTCTGCGGCTACATCGCGGTGCTGGGGCTCGGCCTCGGCGCCAACATGCAGATCCTCGTGCTCATCGTGCAGAACTCCTTCCCCAACCGGATGGTGGGCACGGCGACGGCGGCGAACAACTTCTTCCGCCAGATCGGCGCGTCGCTGGGAAGCGCCGTCATCGGCAGCCTGTTCACCGTGCGGCTCATCGGCATCATGAGCGATCGGCTGCCCCCCGATGCCGCCGACCAGGTGGGCGACCTCAGCTCGCTCACCCCGCACGGCGTGCTCGAGCTCGCGCCGCACCTGCACGCCATCGTGGTCCACGGCTACAACGATGCCCTCACCCCGCTGTTCCTGTGGATGGCGCCGCTGGCGGTCATCGCGCTCGTGCTGCTGTGCTTCGTGAAGGAGATCCCGCTCAAGACGACCATCGAGCGCGACGCCGTGTCCGACTCGATCGGCGAGGGGCAGCTGATCATCGATCACTCCGACCCGACGGATCCCGACTGACCGCACGCCGCCGCGCTAGCGTGGCAGGGTGCTCCAGATGTTGCGCCGGATCGGGCGGCTCGTGCTCAGTCACGGCCTGCTCCTGGCCGCCCTCTACCTCGCGGGTGCCCTGGCGCGGTACCTGCTGATCGAGGGCATCGGGTTCGTCGGTGCCTACACGGCGATCGGCGGCGCCTTGCTGTTCCCGCTCATCATGCTCGCGCAGCTCGTCCCGCTGGTCGCGATGCTGCTCGTGCTGCGGGACGGGCTCGTGCAGCTGGGCGTCGTCGCGCCGCTGCCCGACGATCGCCGGGACCGGCGCCGCGCGTTCGCCGAGTCCCTGCTCGGCTCGGTCCTCGCGTTCGTCGTGTTCTACGCCGCATGGGGCTACCTGCGCGACGACGCCGCGGCATACTACGGCCGGGTCCTGCAGGTGAACCAGGGGCTGATCGCACAGGAGCTCCTGCTCGGGATGGAACGGGAGGGCGACGGCGCCGTGGGCGATCTGACCCTCGGTCCGGCCACGATCGGCATCGTGGCTGTCGCCTTCGCGCTGCGCTGGGCATACGGTCGCTACCGTGCGCGCCTGCCGCGGCTGTGGGTGCTCGGCGCCGTGTACCTCGAGGCGCTGTGGATCGTCCTGTCGGCGCTGCTGCTGTCCCAGGCGTTCTCGGCGGTGGGGCAGTGGGTGGCTTCTCGGCAGGCGATGGCATGGCTGGCGGAACTGCGGTCGTGGGTCGATGTCCGCGTCGAGCCGGTCGCGTGGCTGTGGGACGGCCTCACCTGGTTCCTCGGTGAAGCCGGTGGCATCCTGCTGCAGCCGCTCGCGTGGCTCACGATCGCCGGCGTCGTGTACGGATTCGCCGTCTCGGCGCAGCCGATCCGCGTGCAGCATCGCCTCATCGACGCCACGCGAGCCCGGTACGAGCGGATCCCCGGCTGGGCGCGCCGCCGGCTCGCCGACTTCGGCCGGCAGTTCACTGGCCGGTTCCGCCCGATCTGGAATGCGCTGACCCTCATGTGGCGCGCCGGACCCGTGCTGATCGGCAGCTATGTCCTGCTGTTCACCGTCGTCCTGGCGATCGAATCGCTCGTCGGCATCGCGATCACCCGGCTCATCGGGCCTCAGCACGTCGGCAGCTTCTGGATGCCGTACTCGACGCTCGTGTATCTCGTGATCCCGCTCCTCGTCGAGCCGCTGCGCATGATCACGGTCGCCGCCGGCTACGACGCGACGGTCGGCCGGCTCCGTGCCCGCGCCGATGCCGGCGCGCCGAGCTGATGCCTACGGCGCGACGGTGAGGCGGGCGAACTCGGGCAGCGCGTCCGCCCAGGTCAGGTCGACGTGGAACGGCCCGGTGGCGTCCGCCGCGACGAGGTAGGTCAGCATCAGGGTGAACGGCTCCGTCCCCTCGATCGGACAGCCGGTGAGGCGGTCGCCGAACAGCCCGTAGCCGAGCTCGTAGGACGACTCCACCCACTCGCGTCCGCGCCCGTCGGCTTCGCGCAGTCGAGGCGACATGCACCGCACCTCGCTGCCGTTCGGATCGACGGGCAGCTCGACGAAGACGACGCGGGAGCCCTCCGGCGCCGCCTCTTCCTCGACGAACCTGGCGACGCCCGGGCCGATCTCTATGCCGTTCATCTCGACGGGCGCCCCGGGCTGCGCGGTCACCGGACGGTCGCCGAGCGGGGACGCGAAGCTCTCGCTCTCGAGGGTCGTGATCGTGAGCCAGGTCGCCGGCACGAGCACGACGAGGGCGGCCAGGGCGACGCCGTTGCGGGGCCACAGCCGCCCGTGGCGCCGGTCGCCGGTCACCAGGCGCCCCACTGCGTCGGCTGCAGCTCTTCTTCGGCGCCCGGGGCGAGGCCGCCGGCGTCGAGGGTGATCTCGATCACCGAATCGAGCCGCTCGTCGGTCGACCCGCCGAGGCGGAGCGTCGCGCCGTCCGGGGCGAGGCCCGGCGGCAGCTCGAAGGCGATCGAGCCCGAGCGGGGGAGGTCGGCCGTCAGGCGCTGCCGGTAGAGCGATGTCGGTCGCTCGCTCGCGGAGTAGGACCGGCCTTCGGCGTGGAGGGTCGCATTGCCGAGGATCGCGCCCGAGGTCGTCACACGCGAGGAGACGGTCAGGTCGACCACCAGCCAGTTCCCCTCGGCGCGCCACCCCGCCGCCGTCACCGCGCCGGCGCGGCGGACGCCGTCGACCCGCGCTGCGATGTCGCGCCCCTCGGCGATCTGCCCGGCATCGGCCCGGACGACGAACGGGTCCTCGCGCGCCTCTTCCGCGGGTGTCACGAACGCGACGAACCACGCCGCGACCACCAGGCCGATGCCCACGAGCCACGACGCCCTCCGGCTCATTGCGCGCCCGCCAGGTACTCGAGCGGCAGCGCCATGGTCGCCGCCTCCTTCGGGTCGGTCCACCACTGCCCGCTCGCGACGAACGATCCCGTGTGCAGCGAGAGGTCGCTGATCGTCACGGTGAGGTCGTCACCGTCGGTCAACGAGCCGCGCGGCACCGTCCAGACGAGGGCGAGCACGGCGGGCACCCCGGGCTGCAGCCACGGACTCAGTGTCTCGTCGTCGATGCGCACCGTCGAGGCGAAGACCGCGTCCGCGACCGACAGGGCGAACATCTTCGGCATGCTCGAGAGCGTTCCGGTCGACTCGGGCGACGTCCACACGTTCTCGAATCGGACCCGCAGCGCGACCACCTGCTCGTCGGCGGCGGGGTAGGCGCCCGACCCGGGCAGCTCGTCGAGGAGGAACGCCTTCTCCACCGTCAGCGCGTACAGCTCGTTGGTGTGCGTCTCGCCGGCCTCCAGCGCGGGCAGGGCGGGCGCCGCGACGGTGTTCATGCCGCCGAAGGCCGCCGTGGCGATGAGGAACGCGGCCGTGCCGATGCCGGCGAACCACTTCGTCGGGACCCGGTCGCCGGCAGCCCGCAGACGCGACAGACGCGAGGTCCGGCCCGACGTCGCCGTCGAGGAGGTGCCCGCGCCGACGGGTGCGGCGACGGCCGTCGCGGCGGACGGCTCCGACGTGCCCGCGCGACCGACCTCCCCCGGCGTGCTCACATCCCCAGCCTAGAAGTCCCGGCCATAGAGTGGGGAGCATGCCGGAACACACTCCCGCCGCGCCACAAGCGCCATCCGGAGACCTGGCGGCCAGAGCGATCGATCTCGCCCGGCGCTGGGTCGACGAAGCCGCCGATGCCGATGTCGATCCCGCCGCCGCGCGCCTCGCCGGCGTCCTCAGGGATCCGAACGGCCTTCCGTTCACCCTCGGGTTCGTCGACGGCGTCATGCGTCCCGAGAGCCTGACCGCCGCGGCATCCCAGCTGCAGCGCATCGCCCCGCTGGTCCCGGACTTCCTGCCCTGGTATCTGCGCGGCGCCGTGCGCGCCGGCGGCGTCCTCGCCCCGGTGCTGCCGCTGCCGACGGTGCCGCTGGCGCGCCGCGCGCTGCGGGAGATGGTCGGCCACCTCATCGTCGACGCGCGACCCGAGAAGCTCGGCCCCGCGATCGCGCGGCTGCGCGAGTCCGGCGCGAAGCTCAATCTGAATCTCCTCGGCGAAGCGGTACTCGGGGAGAAGGAGGCGCGGCGCCGGCTCGACGGCATCCACGATCTCATCCGGCGCGACGATGTCGACTACGTGTCGGTCAAGGTGTCCGCCATCGCCAGTCGCATCTCGATGTGGGCGTATGACGAGGTCGTTCCCGCCGTCGTCGACCGGCTGCTGCCGCTGTACGTCTCGGCGGCTGAGGACGGCACGTTCATCAACCTCGACATGGAGGAGTACCGCGACCTCGACCTCACGATGGCGGTCTTCACCCGTCTGCTCGAGGACCCGCGGCTGCAGCGCCTCGAGGCCGGCATCGTGCTGCAGGCCTACCTCCCCGATGCGCTTCCCGCGCTGCGCGAGCTCACGGAATGGGCGCGGCAGCGCGTCGAGGCGGGCGGCGCGCGGATCAAGATCCGCCTCGTCAAGGGGGCGAACCTCGCGATGGAGCGCGTCGACGCCGCGATGCACGGCTGGCCCGTCGCGACGTACTCGTCCAAGCTCGACACCGACGCGAACTACCTGCGCTGCCTCGACGAGGCGCTGCGGGCCGAGAACACCGCGGCCGTCCGCATCGGCGTCGCCGGTCACAACCTCTTCGACATCGCCTACGCCTGGCTGCGGGCGGGGGAGCGCGGCGTCCGCCGCGATCTGGAGGTCGAGATGCTCCTGGGTATGGCGCAGGGCCAGGTCCGGGCCGTCGCCCGCGAGGTCGGACCGGTGCTGCTGTACGTCCCCGTCGTGCGGCCCGATGAGTTCGACGTCGCGATCAGCTATCTCGTGCGTCGCCTCGAAGAGAACGCATCGAGCGAGAACTTCCTGTCCGCGGCCTTCGAGCTCGCCGGCGATCCCGCCCTGTTCGACCGCGAGCAGGAACGATTCCTCGCCTCGCTCGCACGGGCCGGCGATCCGACGCTGCCGACCGGACCCCACCGCCGCCAGAATCGGGCGGACCAGAACCTGGCGGTCGCGGGCCGCGACGTCCGGCCGCCCCTCGTCCGCGCAGCCGCGGAGACGGCGGTTCCCCCGGCGGCCGGCGGCGAGCTCACGCAGGCCGTGCTCGGCATCGCCCGCGCCGCCGTCGACGGCGACACGGCGCCGATCGCCCCGGGGGTCGACGCTCAGCTGTTCGGCGGCGAGGAGTTCGTCGAGACCGCCGTCTACTCCGAGCGCGAGGCGACCGCACCCGGCGCGGGTTCGACCGGCGCTCCGGGCTTCCGCAACTGCGCCGACACCGATCCGGCGCTGCCCGTCAACCGGGCGTGGGCGCGGGGCATCCTCGCCCGCGTCGGCTCGGCGGCGCCCGGCGATCGGCCGGGCGACGTGTCGATCGCCGCCGCCCGCATCGACGACGAGGCCGCGCTCGAGGACGTCATCGCCCGCGTGCGCGCGGCCGCCGAGGGCTGGGGTGCGACCCCCGCGGCCGATCGCGCCGTCGTCCTGCAGGTCGCCGCCCGCGCCCTCGAGGCGCGCCGCGGCGCGCTCATCGAGGTGGCGGCCGGCGAGACCGGCAAGGTCTTCGCCGAGGCCGACGTCGAAGTCAGCGAAGCGGTCGACTTCGCGAACTACTACGCCGCCACGGCGCGCGAGCTCGACCGGGTCAGCGGCGCCGTGTTCGTGCCGGCGCGACTGACCGTCGTCGCGCCGCCGTGGAACTTCCCGATCGCCATTCCGGCCGGGGGCGCGCTGGCCGCCCTCGCCGCCGGGTCGGGGGTCATCCTCAAGCCCGCCCCGCCGGCGCGCCGCTGCGCAGCGGTGGTCGCCGAGGCGCTCTGGGAGGCCCTCGACGCGGCCGGCCTGAGCCGAGACCTCGTGCGCCTCGCCGACATCGACGAAGAAGCACTGGGTCGTCCTCTCCTGTCGCACCGCGACGTCGACCGCGTCATCCTGACGGGGGCGTGGGAGACCGCCGCGCTCTTCCGCTCGTGGCGCCCCGATCTGCCGCTGCTGGCCGAGACGAGCGGCAAGAACGCCATGATCGTCATGCCCTCCGCCGACCTCGATCTGGCCGCCGCCGACCTCGTCAAGAGCGCATTCGGGCACGCCGGCCAGAAGTGCTCGGCGGCATCGCTGGCGATCCTCGTCGGCCCCGTCGGCCGGTCGCCCCGCTTCGCGCGGCAGCTCGTCGATGCCGTCCGCTCGCTCCGCGTGGGTCCGCCCACCGATGCGCGCAGCGAGGTCGGGCCCATCATCGAGGAGCCGCGCGGCAAGCTCGCCTGGGCGCTGACGACCCTCGAAGAGGGGGAGTCGTGGCTCGTCGAACCGCGCCGGCTCGACGACGAGACCGTGCCTGACGGGCGGCTGTGGAGTCCCGGCATCCGTGTCGGTGTCCGGCCCGGCTCCCGGACGCACCTCGAGGAGTTCTTCGGCCCGATGCTGGGCATCATGCATGCGCACTCCCTCAGCGAGGCGATCGAGCTGCAGAACGCCGTCGCGTACGGACTCACGGCCGGCCTGTATACGCAGAACCCCGCGGATCTGGCGCTGTGGCTGGATCGCGTCGAGGCGGGCAACCTCTACGTCAACCGCGGCACGACGGGGGCGATCGTGCAGCGCCAGCCGTTCGGCGGCTGGAAGCGCTCCTCGGTCGGTCCCGGTGCGAAGGCCGGCGGTCCGAACTACCTGCTCGGACTCGGGGCATGGCGTCCGTCCACCGGCGCGACGCCCTCGTCGACGCTGCACCTGCGCGGGCTCGACTCGCGCATCGTCGATGTGATCGAGGCGGCCCAGCCGACCCTCGACTACGAGTCGTTCGAGTGGCTGCGCCGCGGCGCGCTCGCGGACGCGATCGTCTGGGACCGTGAGTACGGCCGGGTGCGGGATGTGTCCCGCCTGGGTGTCGAGCGCAACCTCTTCCGCTACCGCCCGGTCGACGTGGCGATCCGCGCGACCCGGGATGCCGGCTGGCACGAGCTGCTGCGCGTCGTGATCGCCGGCGTGCGCACGGGGTCGGGCATCACCCTGAGCGCCCCCGTCGGTCTCCCGGCCGCGGTGCGGCGCGTGCTGGGGATGAGGGGGATCCCCGTCTTCGTCGAGAGCGACGAGGAGTGGCTCGAGCGCTTCCAGCCCGTACCCGGCGACACCGACGCCGAGACCGAGCATCCGCCCCGTCCACCGCGGGTGCGCCTGGTGGGCTCGCCGGACAGCGTCGGGACGCTGCGGCGGGCGCTCGCCGCAGCCGTCGGGGGCGACCCCGACGTGGCCGTCTACGACAACCCCGTCACGACGGCGGGCCGCCTCGAGCTGCTCCCGTTCCTCCACGAGCAGTCGATCACGATCACCGCGCACCGCTTCGGCAACCCGGACGCGTGGAGCGCGGACGTCATCTAGCGGGGCGCGGTGGCCGGATGCCGCGGACGAGCAGGGTCGGTACTCGCCGACGCTCGAGCTGAGTGCCGCTGTGCGAAGCGGAGCGGCGCTGTCGACGTGATCGTCGCGCCGGCAGGAATCGGGATGCCACGATGGTGACGCGCCGCCGCTGACCGGGCCGCGGGCGAAGGAGGTCGCCATGACGGATGCCGGACGCAACTGGGCGGGCAATCTCGCCTACCGCGCACGGACGGTCGTCGCGCCGACGAGCGTCGAGGAGGTCGCCGGGGCCGTCACCTCGGCCGATCGGGTGCGCGTGCTCGGCAGTCGCCACTCGTTCAACGACATCGCCGACACCGACGGGGTGCTCATCTCCCTCGCCCGCCTGGCCGGCGAGCCCGAGATCGACACCGCCCGGCGCACCGTGCGCGTCCCCGGTGGCATGCGCTACGGCGAGCTCGCCCCCTGGCTGCATGCGCGCGGTTGGGGGCTGGGCAACCTCGCGTCGCTTCCGCACATCTCGGTCGCCGGTGCCGTGGCGACCGGCACGCACGGGTCGGGGGAGCGCATCGGGTCGCTCGCGACCCAGGTCGCCGCCCTCGAGCTCGTGACGGCCGCCGGCGAAGTCGTGCAGCTGCGCCGCGGCGACGCGGACTTCGACGGTGCCGTCGTCTCGCTCGGCGCGCTCGGAGTCGCCACGGCGCTCGAGCTCGATGTCGAGCCGACCTACGACATCGCCCAGACCGTGTTCGAGGGCGCACGCTGGGATGAGGCGCTCGCCGGCTTCGACGAGCTGCAGAGCCGCGGCGACAGCGTCAGCCTGTTCACCACGTGGCGCGACCGCGACACGATCGACCAGGTCTGGGTCAAGACACGGGGTGCGACGGCGGATCTCGCCGACTTCGGCGCGACCGCGGCCGGCGGTCCCCGCCATCCTCTCCCCGGCATCGACCCCGAGCCGTGCACCGCGCAGCTCGGCGCGCCGGGCCCGTGGTTCGACCGGCTGCCGCACTTCCGGCTCGCGTTCACGCCGTCGGCCGGTGCGGAGCTGCAGAGCGAGTACCTCGTCCCCCGCGTCGAGGCGGCAGCGGCGATCGGCGCCCTGCGCGAGCTCGCCCCGCGCATCGCGCCGCTCCTGCAGGTGTGCGAGGTGCGCACGATCGCCGCCGACCGGCTGTGGCTGAGCCCCGCCTACGGGGTGGATGCCGTGGGCCTGCACTTCACCTGGCGACTCGACGTCCCCGCCGTCATCGCGCTGCTCCCTGCGCTCGAGGCAGCGCTGCCGGGCACCGCCCGCCCGCACTGGGGCAAGCTCTTCACCCTCGCGCACGCGGGAGCGCGCTACCCCCGCTGGAGCGACTTCGCGACGCTGCGCGCGCGGCGGGATCCGGGGCGCAGATTCGTCAACGGCTACCTGGAGAGACTCGGCCTCTGACCTGGAGGTTTCTGGATCGGATGCAACATCCGGGAGGCCGTGGAGAAACAACTTATCTATCTGGCTTTCGCGTCGCCGGAAGGTCACGATGAGTATGGCGCCACTGGGGGGCGCCTGAGGGGGCCGCCAGTTCCAGCTCGGCTGAGCCGAAGGCGGTGCCCACCAGGAAACACGCCGGGGGAGTGTCGCTCCGGGGCCGGGTCGAACCCGCCCCCGGAGCACCTGGGGTCAGGCGGTCGGCTCGGCCGGCACCATGAACTCGTTGACGAGGGCCCGCACCCCGAGCGCGAACAGCGTCCACTCGCCCGACGGGGACTCGCCGTCCTCGGGGAATGTGTAGGTGGGGTGGGCGATGCCCTCGAGCGCACGCACGGCGAAGCCCTCGCCCATCGCCGCCATCGCCTCGGTGAAGTCCTGGATCGTGAGCCCCGCCTTCATGCGCAGCCCGTACGACTCCATCAGGAACGCGTAGAACTCGGCGAACGCGGCGATCGACTCGCGGTGCCGCTCGCGGCTCGCCTGTCGCAGCTCCGGCCAGGTCTGCGCGGTCGTCCGCAGCGCCAGGGCGATGAGGAAGGACTGCGCATCGAGCGCGTCCTCGGCATCGGTGAGGTCGACCGCAGCGGTGCGCACATGCGCGAACGCCGCCGCCCGGATGACGTCGTCCCCCGACGCGCCCTGCGCGATCAGATCCTCGACCGCGGTGCGGGCGTAGTCGGCGGGTCCGCTCATCCGCAGCCGCACCATCGCCACGGCGAGGTCGCGCTGGTAGTCGTTCTGATCGGCCCACAGGCGGTAGGCGGCACCGGTGGTCAGCCCCGCGCGCCGCAGCACGTCCTGCAGCCGGATGTGCTGCACGCCTGCGCTCACGCCGCGCTCGAGCAACATCTGCATTCCGACGCGCAGCAGCAGGGCGCGAGTCTCTTCGCCGGTTCGCCGTCCCATCGGTGATGTCTCACCCCCTCCGGAGAAATCTTCGGGTATAGCCCAAATCCTCTCACTTCCTTCCAGAAGACGGGCCGAGGCGCGTGGCAGAATGGATGCCGGCGTGCCCGAGTCGTCCCTTCCGCTCCCGTGCCACCATCGTGGCCATCAGCTTCGGAAGGACCGCCGGGCCTCTGGACAGCGTCCGCCGCCCCGCCTGACGAGGAGCGAGATGTCCATCCCGACGACAGAACACCAGGGCAGCCGTACCGGCCGCATCCAGCAGCACCGCCGGTACCTCATGTGCCGCCCCGAGCACTTCATCGTGAGCTACCGGATCAATCCGTGGATGGAGCCTGCCAAGCCCACCGACACGGCGCGCGCCGTCGCGCAGTGGCAGGCGCTGTACGACGCCTACCTCGCACTCGGACACGAAGTCGAGCTCATCGACCCGGTGCCCGGTCTGCCCGACATGGTCTACACGGCCAACGGAGGGTTCGTCATCGACGGGCGCGCTCTCGGTGTGAGGTTCCGCGTCGACGAGCGTCGCGGCGAGGAGCAGCCCTTCATGGACTGGTTCGCCGCGCACGGCTTCGAGGTGATCGAGCCGATCGAGGTCCAGGAGGGCGAGGGCGACTTCCTCCTCGTCGGCGACGCCATCCTGGCCGGCACCGGCTTCCGCTCCGTCGGCGACAGCCACCGCGAAGTGGGCGAGGTCTTCGGGCGCGAGGTGGTCTCGCTGCGGCTCGTCGACCCGCGGTTCTACCACCTGGACACCGCGATCGCGGTTCTCGACCCGGTGGAGGGTCCCGGCGGCGTCGAGCGCGCCAACATCGCGTATCTGCCGTCGGCCTTCGACGCGGCATCGCAGGCGGTGCTCGCCGCGCGCTACCCCGACGCGATCCGCGTGTCCGACGAGGACGGCGCCGTCTTCGGGCTCAACTCGGCCAGCGACGGCCGCAACGTCTTCGTCTCCCCCCGCGCGAGGGGCTTCGCCGCCCAGCTGGCCGAGCGCGGGTACATCCCCGTCCCGATCGACCTGTCCGAGCTGCTGCTCGGCGGCGGCGGGATCAAGTGCTGCACGCTCGAACTGCGAGGAAAGCGATGACCACCCCCACGCTCGACACCGCGACGATCCGCATCATCGGCTCCGAAGAGGAACACGTCGCCCACAACTACCACCCCCTCCCCGTCGTCGTGGCCCGCGGCGAAGGCTCCTGGGTCACCGACGTCGAGGGCAAGCGCTACCTCGACCTGCTCTCGGCCTACTCGGCGCTCAACTTCGGGCACCGGCATCCCGCCCTCATCGCCGCGGCGACCGAGCAGCTGGGCCGCCTGACGCTCACGAGCCGGGCATTCCACAACGACCGGCTCGGCGCGTTCGCGCAGGCGCTCGCCGACCTGTGCGGCAAGGACCTCGTACTGCCGATGAACACCGGGGCCGAGGCGGTCGAGACCGCCGTCAAGGTCGCGCGCGCGTGGGCGTACCGCGTCAAGGGCGTGCCGGCCGATGCCGCGACCATCGTCGTCGCCGACGGCAACTTCCATGGGCGCACGACCACGATCGTCAGCTTCAGCGACGACCCGCAGGCACGCGACGACTTCGGTCCCTACACGCCCGGCTTCGTGTCGGTGCCCTTCGGCGATGCCGCCGCGCTGGAGGCGGCGATCGACGAGAACACCGCGGCCGTGCTCGTCGAGCCGATCCAGGGCGAGGCCGGCGTCATCATCCCGCCGGAGGGCTACCTGCGGGCCGTGCGCGAGATCTGCGACCGCCGCAACGTCCTCTTCGTCGCCGATGAGATCCAGTCCGGGCTGGGCCGCGCGGGGACGACCTTCGCCTGCGAGCGCGAGGATGTCGTGCCCGACGTGTACCTGCTCGGCAAGGCGCTCGGCGGCGGCATCCTGCCGCTGTCGGCCGTCGTCGCGGACGAGGCGATCCTGGGCGTCATCCGTCCCGGCGAGCACGGCTCGACCTTCGGCGGCAATCCGCTGGCGGCGGCCGTCGGCCTGCAGGTGGTCGACATGCTCGCCTCGGGGGAGTTCCAGGTCCGTGCGCAGGCACTCGGCGAGCACCTCGCCGGAAAGCTCGGCGAGCTCGTCGGCCACGGCGTCACCGACGTGCGGGTCGCCGGACTGTGGGCCGGCATTGACATCGACCCCGCCATCGGCACCGGCCGCGAGATCGCCGAACGGCTGCTGGGACGGGGCGTGCTCGTCAAGGACACCCACGGTCAGACGATCCGCATCGCACCGCCACTGGTGGTGCGGGCGACCGAGTTGGACTGGGCCGTCGAGCAGCTCAAGGTGGTCCTCGCGGGCTGATCTGCGGGGGCCGGAGACCGCCGGGCGAACGTGAAACACGGCCGCAACAGCGCGCGACTAGGCTCGGGTCATGGGCGACCTCTTCGACGGATACGGTGACATCGCCGCGCCGCGCAAGACCGCGTCCGGGGTCCCCCCGTACGACGAGATGTTCCTCGATTCGGCGGGTGCCGGCGATCCCCGCGCGGCCTACCGCGAGCTGCACCAGGCGCTCGCGCAGCTGACCCAGGACGAGCTGCGCGGCCGCGCCGACGCACTCGCCAGCTCGTACCTCGCGCAGGGCGTGACCTTCGACTTCGCGGGGGAGGAGCGCCCCTTCCCGCTCGATGCCGTGCCGCGCGTCATCGCCTATGAGGAGTGGGCGCACATCGAGAAGGGCGTGCAGCAGCGCGTCCGCGCGCTCGAGGCCTTCCTCGACGACGCGTACGGGCACCAGCACTGCGTGCGCGACGGCATCCTGCCGGCGGCGCTCATCGCCTCGTCGCAGTACTTCTACCGTCAGGCCGCCGGCATTCGTCCGGCCAACGGCGTGCGGATCCAGGTGTCGGGCATCGACCTCATCCGCGACGAGCACGGCGAGATGCGCGTGCTCGAGGACAACGTGCGCGTCCCGTCCGGCGTGAGCTACGTCATCTCCAACCGGCGTGTGATGGCCCAGACCCTGCCCGAGCTGTTCGTCTCGATGCGCGTGCAGCCGGTCGGCGACTACCCGCACAAGCTGCTGCAGGCGCTGCGCGCATCGGCGCCGCCCGGCATTGCGGATCCGAACGTCGTCGTGATGACCCCGGGTGTCTACAACTCCGCCTATTTCGAGCACACGCTGCTCGCGCGGCTCATGGGCGTCGAACTCGTCGAGGGGCGCGACCTCGTCTGCATGGGCGGCAAGGTCTTCATGCGCACCACGCGCGGTCCGCGCCGCGTCGACGTCATCTACCGCCGCGTCGACGACGAGTTCCTCGACCCGCTGCAGTTCCGCGCCGACTCGATGCTCGGCGCCCCTGGGCTCATGCTGGCCGCCCGCCTGGGCAACGTCACGATCGCCAACGCGGTCGGCAACGGCGTCGCCGACGACAAGCTGCTGTACACGTACGTCCCCGACCTCATCCGCTACTACCTCGCCGAAGAGCCGCTGCTGAAGAACGTCGACACGTGGCGGCTCGAGGACCCGGGCGCGCTCGAGGAGGTGCTCGACCGTCTCGCCGAGCTCGTCGTCAAGCCCGTCGACGGCTCGGGGGGCAAGGGGCTCGTCGTCGGACCGGACGCCTCGCCGGCCGAGCTCGACCGGCTGCGCAAGCGGTTGCGGGCCGACCCGCGCGGGTGGATCGCACAGCCGGTCGTCATGCTCTCGACGATCCCGACGCTCGTCGAGGACGGCATGCGCCCCCGCCACGCCGATCTGCGCCCGTTCGCCGTGAACAGCGGCGACGAGGTGTGGGTGCTGCCGGGCGGGCTCACGCGCGTCGCGCTGCCCGAGGGACAGCTCGTGGTCAACTCGAGCCAGGGCGGCGGGTCGAAGGACACCTGGATCGTCGGCGGCTCCGCTCCCGGACGCGTCGAGTACGGCACCGCCCAGACCCACGACGTGGCCGGACTCGTCGCGGCGCAGGCATCGATCACGCAGGCCATCCCGATCATCTACGACGCGCAGGGCGAACTGTCGCAGTCGCCGCAGGATCTTCCGCGCGCCGGCATCGTCCAGACCGAGCAGCAGCAGCAGGGCCGGGAGGCCGCGGCATCCGGCCCCGGTGGAGTCAGCGCCGTTTCGTCTCGCTGCGCTCGCTCGACGACCGGAGGGGACGGTGAGCCGGAATGCTGAGCCGCATCGCTGAATCCCTGTTCTGGATCGGCCGGTACATCGAGCGGTCCGACGGCACCGCGCGCATCCTCGACGTGCATCTGCAGCTGCTGCTGGAGGATCCGTGGATCGAGGAGGACACGGCGTGCCGCTCGCTCATGGGGGTCATGGGATCGCCGCCGGCCGTCGACCTCGAGCGGGTCACGCGGGGCGACGTCCTCACCCACCTCGCCGTCGACCGCGCCAATCCGTCGAGTATCGCGTACGCGCTGCAGGCGGCGCGCGAGAACGCCCGTCGGGCGCGCGAGATCGTCTCGACGGAGCTGTGGGAGACCCTCAACACGACCTACTCGCGCATGCCGCGCCGGCTCAACGACGAGAAGGTGCACGAGTTCTTCCAGTGGGTGCGGGAGCGGGCGGCGCTCGCCGTCGGCGTCACCGACAGCTCCACGAGCCGCGACGAGGCATGGCAGTTCTTCACCCTCGGCCGCGCGATCGAGCGGACGGACATGACCGCGCGGCTGCTGGCCACGCGGTCGCTGACCGAAGCGTCCGGCCCGTCCTGGACGACGATCCTGCGCTCGTGCGGGGCGTACGAGGCCTACCTGCGCACGTACCGGGGCATGCCCAGCGCGCGCAACGCGGCCGAGTTCCTGCTGCTGGACCGCCTGTTCCCGCGTTCGATCATCCACTCGATCCAGACGGCCGAGCAGTGCATGCGCGAAATCGACCCCGTCATCGACCGGGTGGGGCATTCCAACACCGTGCTGCGCGCGCTCGGCCGCATCCGCAACGATCTCGAATACCGGCCGATCGTCGAGATCCTCGGAGAGCTGCCGACGCACATGGATCAGGTGCAGAAGGTGACGCGGGAGGCGTCCGAAGCCATCCGCGCCCGCTTCTTCCCGACGCAGGCCGAGCCGAGCTGGATCGGAGAGACCTCGTGAAACGACTGCGCATCGAGCACGCCACCGGATTCACCTACCCCGGCGAAGTCAGCGCCTCGTACAACGAGGCCCGCATGCTCCCCGGATCCACCGACAGCCAGTTCGTGCTCAGCTCACAGCTGGACGTGGAGCCGGCCACGAACGTGCACCAGTACACCGACTACTTCGGCACGCGCGTGGCGGCGTTCGACGTGCTCGCCGCGCACGCCGCGCTCGGCATCACCGCGCGCTCCCTCGTCGAGGTGCGCGCGCGCCCGCTGGCCCACTCGGCGATGGGCTGGGACGTGCTGGCGCGCGAGGCCGGCCGCGCCGTGGCCACGGTCGAGATGATGGGGCAGACGCCCCGGACCGAGCCGCACCGCGAGGTGGCCGATCTGGCGCGCACGATCGCCGCCGCGAACGAGAGCCCGTCGCGGGTCGCCGTGGCGATCGCCGAGAAGGTGCGCGAGGCGGTCGAGTACATGCACGGGATCACCGGCGTCCACTCGACGGCGGCCGAGGCCTGGACCGAGCGCAAGGGCGTGTGCCAGGACATCGCGCACATCACCCTCGGTGCGCTGCGCGCCGTCGGCATTCCGGCGCGGTACGTGTCGGGCTATCTGCATCCCGTCGCCGAGCCCGAGGTGGGCGTGCCCGTCACGGGCGAGTCGCACGCCTGGGTGGAGTGGTTCGCCGGGCGGTGGGAGTCCTTCGACCCGACCAACGGCATCGAGATCGGCGACCGGCATGTCCTCGTCGGCCGCGGCCGCGACTACAACGACGTCCCCCCGCTGCGCGGCGTGTACGCGGGCCCGCACGACAGCCGGCTGCACGTCGAGGTGACGATCACGCGCGAAGCGTGATCGAAGCCCGTCGCCTCGGAGGCGGGTCGCTACGATGACAGCGTGACAGCGACGTGGCGGACCTCCCAGAAGGCGAACCGGCGCGCGCAGCTGCTCGAGGAGTCGGCGGCCCTGTTCGCCGCGCGTGGCTTCGCCGCGGTCACGACCACCGAGATCGGGGAGGCCGTCGGCCTCACCGGCCCCGCGCTGTACAAGCACTTCGCGAGCAAGGAGGCGATCCTCGCCGAGCTGCTCCTCGACACGAGCGAGCGCCTGCTGGCGGGATGCCGCGAGATCCAGTCCACGGGCGAGAACGACCCCGCGGTGCGCCTGGGGCAGCTCATCGACTTCCATATCGGGTTCGCGACCGCGGCGCCCGATGTCATCCGCATCCAGGATCGCGAGCTGGCGGGGCTTCCCGCCGAGGCCAATCAGCGCGTGCGGCGCCTGCAGCGCGAATACGTCGAGGAATGGGATGCCGTGCTCGCCGCGGCGCGCGACGACCTGTCGGCGCCGGAGCGCCAGACGCGGCTGCTGGGCGTGTTCGGCCTGCTCAACTCGACGCCGCACAGCGCGCCGGCCAGCGGGTCCGCCGCCGCCGGGATCCTGTCGCGCATGGCACGGAGGGCGCTGCTCGAAGGCTGAGGCTCAGCCCCGCCGCGCGATGGATGTGTGCGGAACTCCTCCACCTCGGCGCGGCCCGCGGGCCCGGTCCGCGTGGGGCGGGGCCGCGGCGTCTCGCGGCGCGCGGATCGGAGGAGTTAGGCGTCGCCGTCGCCGTCTCCGGCTCCCGGCAGGCACCGCATGAGCGTCGACCGGGTCGCTTCGGCCACGACGACGCCGTCCTGGTTGCGCATCGTGTGCGCGAACTCGACGATGCCCTGACCGGGACGGGAGCGCGACAGCCGCGTCCCCGTGACGCGCGTCTCGGCGTACAGGGTGTCGCCGATGCGCACGGGCGCGGGGAAACGGACCTCGCCGAATCCGAGGTTGGCGACGATCGTGCCCTGGGTCAGCTGGGCGACCGACAGGCCGACGAGCGTGGACAGCGTGAACATGCTGTTGACGAGGCGCTCGCCGAACTCGGTGTCCGCTGCCCAGGCGGCGTCGAGGTGGAGCGACTGGGTGTTCATCGTCAGCGTCGTGAACAGCACGTTGTCGGCCTCGGTGACCGTGCGACCGGGGCTGTGGGCGTAGAGCGCCCCTTCCTCGAACTCCTCGAAGTACAGTCCGCGCTGGACGATCCGCTTCTCGGTCATGCGTCCTCTCCCGTCTCGATCGTGGCGACGATGCCGCCGCGCGTGACCTGGTCGCCGACGGCGACCGCGAGCCGCACCGTCCCGGCGACGGCCGAGCGCAGCACATGCTCCATCTTCATGGCCTCGACGACCACGACCGGGTCGCCGGCCGCGACCTCGGCGCCGTCCTCGGCCGGCACCAGCACGACGGTTCCCGGCAGCGGGGAGACCAGCTGCGGCGAGCCGCCGGCATCCCCCTCCCGCTCGCGGTGCTCGATATGGTCGCGTACCCGCACGGCGCCGCCTCCGGCGGCCATCCACAGCTCGTCGCCCGAGACGGCGTACGGAATGCGACGCGTGTGCCCGTCGACGGCGACCAGCGCGGTCCCATCGTGCAGGGCGACGGATGCCGGGACCGCGGCGCCCTCGGCGACGGCGACGCGCAGCGGGGCGGCCCAGACGCGCACCCGCGCGCGCCGCCCGCCCGCGTCGAGCTCGTACGCGCTCGGCGCGGGCGGGCCCAGCCGCCAGCCGTCGCGACGCGCCCAGGGGCCGGTGACCCGGGCCGCCTCGGCGGCCGGCTCGGTCGCGTGCCGCAGGAGCGCCGCCTCGGCGAGGGTGCGGTCGCTCACCGCGGGGAAGGGGAGCTCCTCGAAGACGCGGGCGATCAGACCGGTGTCCATATCGCCGGCGACGACGGCGGGGTGCTCCAGCAGGAGCCGCAGGAAGACGAGGTTGGTCTCGAACCCGAAGACGGCGGTGTCCTCGAGCGCGCGCACGAGCCGGCGCCGTGCGGTCTCGCGATCGGGCGCCCACGCGACGATCTTCGCGAGCATCGGGTCGTAGTCGATCGGCACGTCGAGGCCGCCGCCGAGAGCGCCGGCGGGGTCGTCGTCGAGCGCGCTGTCGACGCGGATGCCTGCGCCGCCCGGGTGCACGACCTGCACGACGCGTCCGCCGGTGGGGAGGAACCCCGTGCGCGGATCCTCCGCGTAGAGGCGCACCTCGATGCTGTGCCCGTCCAGTGCGATGTCGTCCTGGACGAACGGGAGCGGCTCGCCGGCCGAGATCCGCAGCTGCAGCTCGACCAGATCGAGGCCCGTCACCATCTCGGTGACCGGATGCTCGACCTGCAGGCGCGTGTTCATCTCCATGAAAAAGAACTCGTCGGGGCGGTCGGCCGAGACGATGAACTCCACCGTGCCCGCGCCGCGGTAGCCGACGCTGCGCGCCGTCTCGCACGCGGCCGCGCCGATGCGCGCGCGGGTCGCCGCGTCCAGCAGCGGCGAGGGGGCCTCCTCCACGACTTTCTGGTGCCGGCGCTGCAGCGAGCATTCGCGCTCGCCGAGGTGTACGACACCGCCGTGCGCATCGGCGAGGATCTGGACCTCGATATGGCGCGGCGTCGCGACGAACCGCTCGAGGAACAGCGTGTCGTCGCCGAACGACGCGGCCGCCTCGCGCCGGGCCGTCGCCAGCGCCGCACGCAGCTCCCCGGGTGCGGCGACCACGTGCATGCCCTTGCCGCCGCCGCCGGCCGACGGCTTGATGAGCACGGGGAAGCCGACCGCCTCCGCGCCGGCGGCGAGCTCGTCGTCGGTCAGCCCCGGCCGGGCGAGGCCGGGCACCGTCGGGACGCCGCGCGCCTCGACGGTCCGGCGCGCCGAGATCTTGTCGCCCATCGTCTCGATCGCCTCGGGCGTCGGTCCGATGAACACGATGCCGGCCGCGGCGCAGGCCCGCGCGAACGCGGCGTTCTCAGCGAGAAACCCGTATCCCGGGTGAATCGCCTGGGCGTTCGTGCGCCGGGCGGCGTCGATCACGCGCGCGATGTCCAGGTAACTGTCCACGGCGGGCGCGGGGCCGAGGCGGACGGCTTCGTCGGCCAGGCGGACGTGGCGGGCACCGGCATCCACATCGCTGTAGACGGCGACCGAGCGCACGCCGAGACGGCGGAGGGTCGCGATGATGCGGCAGGCGATCTCGCCGCGGTTGGCGATCAGGACGGTGTGGGGGAGCATGATCACATCCGGAAGACGCCGTAGCCGACGTCGGGCATCGGGGTGCGGGCGACGACGTCGAGCGCCAGGCCCAGCACGTCGCGGGTCTGCGCGGGCTCGATGATGCCGTCGTCCCACAGGCGCGCCGTCGAGTAGTAGGGCGATCCCTGCTGCTCGTACTGCTCGCGGATGGGCGCCTCGAACGCCGCCTGGTCTGCGGTCGACCACTCCTGGCCGGCGGCCTCGAGCTGGTCGCGGCGCACGGTCGACAGCACCGACGCGGCCTGCGGTCCGCCCATGACCGACACGCGCGCGCCGGGCCACAGCCACAGGAACCGCGGCGAATAGGCCCGCCCGCACATCGAGTACGTGCCGGCGCCGAACGAGCCGCCCACGACGACCGTGAGCTTCGGGACCCGCGCGCACGCGACGGCGTTCACCATCTTCGCGCCGTGCTTGGCGATGCCGCCCGCCTCGTACTCGCGGCCCACCATGAACCCGGTGATATTCTGCAGGAACAGCAGGGGGATGCCGCGCTGGTCGCACAGTTCGATGAAGTGCGCGCCCTTCAGCGCCGACTCGCTGAACAGCACGCCGTTGTTGGCGAGGATCCCGACCGGGTGGCCGTGCAGGCGCGCGAAGCCGGTGATGAGCGTGTCGCCGTACTCGCGCTTGAACTCGTGGAAGGTGCCGGCGTCGATGAGGCGGTCGATGATCGCGTGCGCGTCGTACGGCGTCGTCAGCTCGACCGGGACGACGTCGTACAGCGTCTCGGGATCGTGCGCGGGCGGGGCCGGCGCGGTGAGCGCGTAGGGGAGGGATGCCGGTGCCGGCACCGTCGCCAGGATGTCGCGAACGATCTGCAGCGCGTGGGCGTCGTCGTCGGCGAGGTGGTCGGTGACGCCCGAGATGCGCGAGTGCGTCACGCCGCCGCCGAGGTCCTCGGCACTGACGACCTCCCCGGTGGCGGCCTTCACGAGCGGTGGGCCGCCGAGGAAGATCGTGCCCTGGTTCCGGACGATCACGGTCTCATCGCTCATCGCCGGGACGTACGCGCCGCCGGCGGTGCTCGAGCCCAGGACCGCGGCGATCTGCGGGATGCCGTCGCGGGACATCCGCGCCTGGTTGTAGAAGATGCGGCCGAAGTGGTCGCGGTCGGGGAACACCTCGTCCTGCATCGGCAGGAACGCGCCGCCCGAGTCGACCAGGTAGACGCAGGGCAGCCGGTTCTCGGCGGCGATCTCCTGCGCGCGCAGGTGCTTTTTGACCGTCAGTGGATAGTAGGTGCCGCCCTTGACCGTCGCGTCATTCGCGACGACCATGACGTGCCGTCCGTGGACGAGGCCGATGCCCGCGATGACGCCCGCGGCGGGGGCGTCCCCGCCGTAGAGGTCGTAGGCGGCCAGCGGAGCGATCTCGAGGAACGGGCTGCCGCGGTCCAGCAGCGCGTCGATCCGGTCGCGCGCCAGCAGCTTGCCGCGCGCGACGTGACGTTCGCGGGACGCGGTCGGCCCGCCCTGCGCCACTTCCGCGCGGCGCGTACGCAGGTCGTCGACGAGCGCGTGATAGGCCGAGCTCATAGGACCCCCTCGTCCGTGGTTCGCCCCTCAGGTTAGCGACCATTAACCGAGTTGTCGACCCCCGCTCGTCGAGCCGCCGGTGTCCCTCCCGCTCGTTGAGGGAGCCATAGGCGAGCTACCGGTCGTTGAGCGAGCCGTAGGCGAGTCGAAACGCAGAGCCGTAGGCGAGTCGGAACGCAGCGCCGCCCCCGGGCCGGGTCAGCCCGGCACGCCGGCGGCGAGCTCGGCGAAGACCTCGTCGGCGTCGTCGAACCGCGCGAGCGGAGCGCCCTGCCCCGACCACAGCGACTGCAGGTCACCGAGGCCGCGCCGGTTCGCCTCGGCCCGCAGCGCCCCGACGACCCAGCTCTGCGCGGGGAACGGCGCGATCTCACCCGACTCGACCGTCTCGATGAGCCGGTTGGGGATGCCGCGGGCCCACCGGCCGGTCGCCGCCCGCGTGAGCACGGTGTCGTCGGCGGCCGCCGCCCCGAGGGCGGCGCGGTGGGCGGCGCTGGCGGCGGACTGACGCGTGCGCAGGAAGGCCGTGCCCACCTGCACGCCGGCCGCGCCCAGTGCGAACGCCGCCGCCACGCCGCGCCGATCGGCCACGCCGCCCGCGGCGATGACCGGGATGTCGACGGCATCGACCACCTGCGGGACGAGGGCGAACGTGCCGACGAGTGAGCGCGCGGCATCCTTGAGGAAGCTCACCCGGTGCCCGCCGGCTTCGAAGCCGTTGGCGACGACGGCATCCGCTCCGGCAGCGGCGACGGCCCGCGCCTCGGCGACGGTCGTGGCCGCCCCCACGACACGGATGCCGCGGGCGTGGGCCTCGGCGACGACGTCGGGTCGCGGCATCCCGAACACGACGCTCAGCACCGCCGGTCGTGCCTCGAGGATCGCCTCGAGCTGCGCGTCGACGTCGACGAGGAAGCGCTCCGGCTGTCCGCTCGGCGCTGCGATGCCGAGCTCGGCGCAGAGAGGCGCGACGGTGCGCTGCGCGGAGGCGAGGTCGACCTGGCCCGGGGTGACCTCGTCGCCGGTGGGGATCCAGACGTTCAGCGCGAACGGCCGGTCGGTCGCGGCGCGCAGCTGCGCGGCGGTGTCGGCGATGCGCTCGGGTGTGTAGCCGTACAGCCCGTACGAGCCCAGACCGCCGGCGTTGCTGACGGCCGCCGTCAGTGCGACCGAGGACATGCCCCCGAAGGGGCCGAGCACGATGGGGACGTCGAGACCGAGGAGCGTCATGCCTCCAGCATGCTCGCCGCCCGCCCGCGCGAGCCGGATGTGACGGTCAACCTCCCGAGGGATCCCGCCACGGACGCGGCGAGCCCGGGCCGCCGGGCTGCGGTGGGGATGTGCCCGCCGGCCGTGTCGCAGAAGGTGTGGGATGCCGGGCCGCAAGGCCGCAGGTTGTGTGACACCTCCGCGGGCCGTGTCACAGAAGGTGTGGGATGCCGGGCCGCAAGGCCGCGGTTTGTGTGACATGCCCCGGGCGGTGTCGCGGATGCTGGGGGCCGTCGGGCCGTCGGGCCGTCGGGCCGTCGGGCCGCCGGGCCGCGGGACCGCCGGGCCGCGGTGGGGACGTGCCCGCGGCCGTGTCACAGAAGGTGTGGGATGCCGGGCCGTGAGGCCGCGGTTTGTGTGACACGCCCGCGGGCCGTGTCACAGAAGGTGTGGGGTGCGGGGCCGCGAGGCCGCGGTTTGTGTGACATGCCCCGGGGTGCCCCCGCCGCCCCGCCTGCCGACACGCCCCGCCACCCCGCCTGCCGACACGCCCCCGCCGCCCCGCCCGGGGCGCCGCGCCGGGCGGGCTCAGCCCCGCGCCCGGATGCGGGCGGGAGCGGCGGTCGAGCGCCGCACCTCGAGGCGCGGCTGGAACATGACGTCGTGCTCGGGTGTCTCGCCGGCGATGAGCGAGCGCATGCGACTCCAGGCGAGGGTGCCGAGCACGTCGTGCGGCACGGACGCGGTGGTCAGTGCGGGCGACATGTAGCGGGCGAACGGGATGTCGTCGAAGCCGGTGACCGAGATGTCCTCGGGCACGCGCAGGCCGAGCTCGGTCAGCCCGTGCACGAGCCCGATGGCCACGAGGTCGTTGAACGCGAGCGCCGCCGTCACCCCCGCCTCGGCGACCGCCGCCGCCGCGGCCAGTCCCTGCTCGCTGCCGGCGCCGCCGGGCACGTGCACGATCTCGACGCCGTCGGCGCGGTCGAGGAAGTCGGCGAGGCCCTTGCGGCGCTTCTCGTTCGCGATCGCGTCGGGACCCTCGACGTAGGCGATGCGGCGGTGCCCGAGTCCGGCGAGGTGGTCGGCCAGCGCCTCGATGCCGGCGCGGGAGTCGACCGACAGCGTGGGGGCGGTGACCTTCGGGCTCGAGCGGTTCATGAGCACGACCGGCCCGAGCGTCGTGGTCGCGCGGACGAGATCCTCTTCGCTCATGCGCGGGGCGCACAGCACGAGTGCGTCGCACCGGCGTCGCACCTCGGCGGCCAGCAGAGGCTCGTCGGCGGGCGACTCGGCCGAGTCGGCGACGAGCACGCGATAGCCGTCCCGCGCGGCCGCCGTGCTCAGGCCCGACAGCACCGCTTGGAAGACCGGGTTGGCCAGATCGGGGACGAGGAAGGCGATCGCGTTGGTCTGCCCGAGCGCGAAGCTGCGCGCGAGGTGGTTGGGCGAGTAGCTCAGCTCCGCGGCAGAGGCGCGGACCCGGTCGGCGATTTCGGGTTCGCCGAGGAATCGTCCGTTCATGACGCGGGACACGGTGGCCGGGGAGACGCCGGCGTGGCGCGCGACCTCGGCGATCGTGGTTGCCCGGGGGCGAGGGGTCACGGGCGTTCCTTCCTCGGTCGCACGCCGGCGTGTGCCGTCGCACCCAGCTTACGCAGGAAACCGCTTTCAGCCGTGGTGGCGCGCATCGCGCGCTCCGAACGGGGGTGCACACGGCCCCGCGGAGAAAGCGATTTTCGGGGCTCGACGGGAGGGATCATCATCCACTCCGCGGCGGCGTGAAGCCGGGGTCGGTGATCGCCGCGACCCGGCCGCCGCGCACGTCGGCGCGGGCGTTCGGGGTCAGGGACAGCGCCAGCGGCGCCGCGTCCGCGACGACGAGATCGCCGGCCACGGGTCCCGCGGCCAGGCAGACGACGGATGCCGGGGCGCCACCGGCATCCAGGATCACGCGCCAGCCCCGCGGGAAGCACAGCCACCGCGCGCCGCCGCGGTGCACCTCGACCCGCTCGTCGTCGCCGGCGAGCTCGTAGCGCACGCCGGCGACCGTGCGCGAGGCCGCCGAGGCGGCGACGGCCTGCCCGTGGCCGAGCCGCGAGGGGATGAGCCCGCTCAGCCAGATCTCGCCGCCGGGCCGCGGCAGGACACCCGCGTCGCGCTCGAGGGTGTCGAGCAGCCAGAGGATCGCCGGCGAGTAGACCTCGGTGTACCCGGCGTCGCCGGTCCACGGATCGAAGCACTGCGCGAAGCGATCGTGGCCGGCCATCGCCTGCAGCAGTCCCGTGTGCGCGAGAGCGAGCTCGGCGACGCGACCGTGCGACTCGAAGGCGTGCGGGGCGCGCAGCATCGTGAGCGCATTGACCGGTCCCGCCCACGAGTTGCGGGTGTGGTCTCCGTCGAAGCGCGGATCGTCGAGGGCGATCGAGGTGAATCCGGCGGCGGACAGGAAGCGCCGCGTGTGCATGAGGTGGTCCTCGAGCGCGGCGGCGAACAGCGCGTCGTCGCCGATGTCGCACGCGAGGACGCGCAGCAGGACGTCCGAGTCGACGCGTACGGGCCGGCCGTCGGCGGCACGGTCGTAGAACATGCCGCCGTCCGGCTCGTGGCACTGGGCGAACAGCGCCGCGCGGGCGCGGGCGGCGGACTGCCGCCACGGGACGGGATCGTCGCCGAGCTCCTCCGCGATCAGCGCGAGGTGCTCCCGCTGGCTGACGATGTTCGCCGTCAGGTCCGGCGCGACGAAGGGCAGGCCCGGGATGCCGGGATCGAACCGTGCGGCGTCTCCGCGGTGGCAGCGTTCGGGGACTCCCCAGAACCGAGGGGACAGATCGTGTCCGGTGTCGAACGTGCAGAACGCTTCGACCCCGCCGGTGCCGCGCGTGTCCCGGTGCGCGATCAGCCAGGCGTCGTTGCGCGCCATTGCGCCGGCCATCGTGCGCAGGTAGTCGCGGTCGCGGCCGGTGCGCAGATAGTGGTGCCAGACGCCCCGCGCGAGCGGGGTCACGGTCTGGATCTGGGTGAACGCCGGGCCGTCCGCCGTGAGCTTGTAGGGGAGCAGGCCGTCGGCGCGCTGCCCGGCGGCCAGCGCGAGATGCGTCGCGCGCGTGACGGCCGGAGCGAAGCGGTCGAGCACCTCGGCGCCGATCGTCGCCGTGCTCTCCAGCCACGCCCCGTGGTAGACGCCGCCCTCGTGGAGCAGCAGCCCCGCCTCGCCGAGCGGGCGGATGCACGCGCGCAGCTCGCGCAGCGCGGCATGCCAGCGCTCCTCGAGACCGGCAGCCTGACCGCCGGCCGCGCTGACCGCGCTGAAGCCGAGTCCCGCGGCGCGCAGTTCGGCGCCGACCGGGTCTTCCGGGCGGATGCCGGCGCGCGCGAGGGCGTCACCGGCGCGCAGCCGGGTGAGGGCCTCGGCGATCGCGGTCATGGTGCCTCCCGTCTCCAGTGTCGTCTCTCGCGTGCGGACAGCGACAGCGACGGGGGCGATCCCGCACCGGATCGCCCCCGTCGTGTGTCACCGCACGGTCAGTTCAGTGCTGCTTCGAGCTCGCGGATCCACTGCCGGGCGCCGTCCTCGACGGAGGTGTTCCCGAAGAGGATGTCGGACTCGATCCGCTGCGACAGCTCGTTGAGGATCGACCCGCCCGCCGGCTGCGGTGGAGCCTTGACGCCGACCTCGAGGACCGTCTGCAGGAACTCGGCGGCCTGCGCGTCGGACGGCGACAGGAGCGGCTCGACGACGGCGAGGGTGTCGGGGTTGAACGGCAGTCCGCGGTTGGCGAGGATGATCTTCGCCGGCTCGGGCTGGTTGAGCAGCCAGTCCACCAACAGCGCCGCCTCGGCGGGGTGCTTCGATCCCGACGCGATCGCCCAGAACTGCGAGGGCAGCACGGCCAGCCCGGACACGCCGGTGTCGCTGGGCGGGGTGGTGATGATGACCTCGTCCGAACCGGATCCGGCCTGGTAGGCGGCGATCTGGTTGCTGTACGAGAAGGACATCGCGGCCCTTCCGGTGCCGAACAGAGTCAGGTCGGGCGTGACGTTCCAGTGCTCGACGATCACCGAGGGGTCGGGCAGTCCGCCGCCGTCGACGAGGCGCTGCTCCAGCTCGTACCACTGCTGGATGACGTCGGCGCCGACCGAGAGGTTGCCGTCCCAGTCGTAGATCCCCGTCTCGGTGTACTGGGCGACGTAACTGCCGAGGACGTCCTGCACGCGCAGATCGAGACCGACGATGCCGTCGCCGGCCTTGGCCGAGATCTCGTCGGCGATGGTGACGAAGTCGTCCCACGTCCAGGACGTGTCGGGCAGGGCCACTCCCGCCTTCTCGAAGATCGCGGGGTTCAGGAGCACGCCGATCGTGTTGCCGCCGGTGGGCAGCCCGTAGAGCGTGCCGTCGACGATCGCGTTGGTGAGCGTGAAGTCGGCGTACTCGTCGGTCGGCAGTTGCGCGCTGACGGTGGACAGGTCCAGCAGCGCACCGGCCGCGCCGTACTCCTGGGGCTTCGCTCCGCCGAGTGCGAACACGTCGGGAGCCGTCCCGGAGGCGAAGTCGGTCGCCAGGCGGTTGAACAGATCGTCGGGGGCGCCGACAGGCTGCTCGACGACCGTGATGTTCGGGTGCTCCGCCTCGAACAGGTCGATCGCCTCGGCCATGATGGCGGCGCGCTCGTCGTTGCCCCACCAGGAGATCGTGAGCGTGATCTCCTCATCGGTCGGATCGGTGGTCCCGGGATCGGAGCCGCCTGCGCAGCTGGTGAGGGCCAGCGCACCCACGAGGAGCGTCCCCGCGGCGGCGCGCGCTGTGGTTGATCGGGCTGAACGCGTCATTGCGCCTCATTTCGTCTCGTGTTTTCACGACGCCGGCATCGAAGTCGTGGGTCCGGCGGCAGGACGTCGCCGTGACGGCATCCGAAGAAACCGCTTTCACCGGAAAGTAGCAGGGAGCCCGTCCCCTGTCAATTGTTGTTGCCGCCTCGTTATTATGGTGGTGCGCCTGTGATGCAGAATCACGGCGATTGACGATCCGGGATGCCGTGGGTAATACTGGGCCGGATCGCTGAAAGCGGTTTCTCCGCACGAAGAGCGACCAGGACGAGGAGGTCCCCGGTGAGCAGCATCGGTGAGCTGCGCAAGATCGCACGTCGCCCGCGCGGCGCGGCGAAGGTGGTCGAGCGCAACCGCTATCCCGACAACAAGGCGGGATACGTCTTCCTCGCGCCCTGGCTGATCGGGCTGATCGTGTTCACGGTCGGCCCCATGCTGGCGTCGCTGTACCTGTCCTTCACCGACTACAACCTGCTGCAGCCCCCGCAGTGGTCGGGGTTCGACAACATCATCGAGATGTTCGGCGACGCGCGGCTGTGGAACTCGCTGCGCGTCACGCTGGTCTACGTCATCGTGTCGGTGCCGCTGCAGCTGGCGCTGGCGCTCGCCGTCGCGATGCTGTTGGACCGGGGCATGCGCGGCCTCGCGTTCTACCGGTCGGTGTTCTACCTGCCGAGTCTGCTCGGCGGGTCGGTCGCCATCGCGATCCTGTGGCGTCAGGTGTTCGGCAAGGAGGGACTGGTCAACGCGTTCCTCAGCTGGTTCGGCATCGATGGCCCCGGTTGGATCTCGCACCCCGACTATGCGCTGGCGACGATCATCATCCTGCACGTGTGGACGTTCGGGTCGCCCATGGTGATCTTCCTGGCCGGCCTGCGGCAGATCCCCGAGATGTACTACGAGGCCGCGCAGATGGACGGAGCCGGCAAGCTGCGCCGGTTCTTCTCGATCACGTTCCCGCTGCTGACGCCGATCATCTTCTTCAACCTCGTGCTGCAGATCATCTTCGCGTTCCAGTCGTTCACGCAGGCCTACATCGTCTCGGGCGGCACGGGCGGCCCCTCCGACTCGACCATGTTCTTCACGCTGTACCTCTACAAAGAGGCGTTCACCGAGCTCAACATGGGCTACGCCTCGGCCATGGCGTGGATGCTGCTGCTGATCATCGCCGGCTTCACGCTGTTCAACTTCTGGCTGTCGAAGTTCTGGGTCTTCTATGACGACTGAGCTGCCGCGGCCCACGCCCCTCACGCCCGAGCAGGAGACTCGCATGACCACGACCGCCGACGACACCCTCGCCGTCGTCCTTCCGGGCCGTCACGACGACGACCGCCGCCGGCTGCGCCGTCGCAGCTCCGTGCGCTCGGTGTTCAAGCACGCCGGGCTGATCATCCTGTCGATCGTGATGGTCTACCCGCTCATCTGGCTCGTGGTCTCGTCGTTCAAACCGAACAACGAGATCTTCACCGACCTCAGCATCTTCACGACGAACCTCACGATCGACAACTACACGCACGGGTGGACGTCGCAGCAGGTGCCGTTCAGCGTGTTCCTGGGCAACTCGACGATCCTCGTCGTCGGCGCCATCATCGGAAACCTCGTGTCGTGCTCGATGGCCGCCTACGCCTTCGCGCGACTGCGGTTCTGGGGACGCGGCACCTACTTCGCGATCATGCTCGGCACGATCATGCTGCCGTTCCACGTCGTCCTCGTGCCGCAGTTCATCATCTTCCGCCAGCTGGGCTGGCTCGAGACATTCCTTCCGCTGATCGTGCCGAAGTTCCTCGCGATGGACGCGTTCTTCATCTTCCTCATGGTGCAGTTCATCCGCGGGCTGCCGAAGGAGATCTTCGAGGCCGCCCGCATCGACGGCGCCGGCCACACGCGCATCTTCACGCAGGTGACGCTGCCGCTCATGGTGCCCGCCCTCGCGACGACGACGATCTTCACGTTCATCTGGACCTGGGGCGACTTCTTCGGTCCGCTCATCTACCTGCGCACGCGGGACAACTTCCCCGTGTCGGTCGCGTTGAAGGGGTTCATCGACGCCCAGTCCAGTTCGAACTACGGCGCGATGTTCGCGATGTCGGTCGTCTCGCTCATCCCCCTCTTCCTCGCCTTCCTCATCGGCCAGCGCTACCTGGTCAAGGGCATCGCGACGACGGGCATCAAGTGAGCGGGCAGCACGTGAGGCGATATGGGCTGGTCGGAACCGGCAGTCGGGCGGCGATGTATGTCGACGCGATCGCGGGCCCGCACGCCTCCGTCGCGCAACTGGTGGCCTGGAGCGACCCGAACCCGGGCCGGCTCGATCTGTACGACCAGAGGATGCGCGCCGCCGGGATCGCCCGGCCCGCGCGGTTCGCGCCCGATGAGCTGGGGGCGGCGATCGCGGCCCACAGCCTCGAGCGCGTCATCGTCACCTCGCCGGACTGGACCCACGCCGGGCACGTCGTCGCCGCGCTCGAGGCCGGGGCCGATGTCGTCGTCGAGAAGCCCCTCACGACGAGCGCCGAGGGGGTGCGGCGGATCGCCGAGGCCGCCGAGCGCACCGGACGCGATGTCACTGTGACGTTCAACTACCGCTACTCGCCCCGCAACACCGCGCTCAAGCAGGTGATCGCCTCCGGCGAGATCGGCGAGGTCACCTCGGTGCACTTCGAGTGGGTGCTCGACACGGCGCACGGCGCGGACTACTTCCGGCGCTGGCACCGTGACAAGGCGTCGTCCGGCGGGCTGCTCGTGCACAAGTCGAGCCACCACTTCGACCTGGTCAACTGGTGGCTGGACGACGGGCCGGCGCGCGTGTTCGCCAGCGGGGGCCTGCGCTTCTACGGCGCCGATGCCGCGACTCGCCGCGGGATCGGTCCGCGCCCTGGGCGGGGGTCGATCGATTCGCCACTGCGCGATGCTTTCAGCCTGGACCTGCGCGACGACGACGCGCTGCGCTCGCTGTACTTCGACCAGGAGGGCCACGACGGCTACCTGCGCGATCGCGACGTGTTCGACGCCGGCATCACGATCGAGGACAATCTCGCGCTCGTGGTCGACTACGCCGGCGGAGCGTCGATGTCGTACGCGCTCAACGCTCATGCGCCGTGGGAGGGCTACACCGTCGCCGTCAACGGCACGGCCGGCCGCGCCGAGCTCACCGTCGTCGAGCGCGGCGCCGTGGAGCTGGGGGAGACGGGCCGGGTGCGGGCCATCGTCGATCCGGCCGCGGGCGGCGCCTGCCCGGGCGACGCGGTGCGACCGGTCGGCGACCGGCTCGTCGTGCAGCGGCACTTCGAGTCCGCCCGCGAGTTCGCGATCGGGGGCGGAGATGCCGGTGGCGGCGGCCACGGCGGCGGCGATGCGCTGCTGCTGCGTGACGTCTTCGACGGTCCCGCGGAGGATCCGCTCGGTCGGACGGCCTCGTGGCTCGACGGGGTGCGCTCGGTCGCCGTCGGCCTGGCCGGCAACCGCTCGCTCGAGTCCGGGCAGGCGGTCCGCATCACCGACCTCGACCTCGGAGCGGCCGCGGCCGCCCTCGGACGCTGACGCCCGGCCCGGTCGGGCCGGCGCGTCGGCGGGATCGACGAGCACCGCGGGACCGAGCACCGCGGGACCGTGCGCGGTGCCGGTCCGGTCAGCCGCGCGGGTCGAACCGCCGCGGTGCGTGCGTGCGGGCGACGAGGTCGCGCAGCGTCTCGAGCGACGCGTCGGGTCCGAGCCAGCCGTGGGCCCGCGCCTGCACGAGGACGTTGCCGAGCGCGGTGGCCTCGACCGGGCCGGCGAGCACGGGCAGGCCGGAGCGGTCGGCGGTCGCCTGGCACAGCACCCGGTTCAGCGCGCCGCCGCCGATGAGGTGGACGACGTCGATCGTCCGTCCGGTCAGCCGCGCCGCGGTGCGCAGCGCGTCGGCGAAAGCCTGCGCGATGCTCTCCACGATCGTCCGGGCGAACGCGGCGCGGTCCTCGGGGACGGCGGCACCGGCATCCCGCAGCACGGCGGCGATGCGGGCCGGCATGTCACCGGGTGCCGAGAGGCTCGGGTCGTTCGCGTCGAACAGGGGGATCTCGCCGGTGACGGATGCCGCGGCATCCAGCAGCGCAGGCAGATCGATCGGTGCACCGTCGGCGGCCTCCCACGCCCGCACCGATTCGCTGAGCAGCCAGAGTCCGGTGACGTTGTGGAGGAAGCGGACGCGCCCGTCGACGCCGCCCTCGTTCGTGAAGTTCGCCGCGCGGGCCGCGTCGCTGACCACCGGGGCATCGAGCTCGACGCCCACCAGGCCCCACGTGCCGCAGGAGATGTAGGCGGCGTCCGGCGTGCTCAGCGGCGCGGCCACGACGGCCGAGGCGGTGTCGTGCGATCCGACGGCGACGACGTCGAGCTCCGCGCCGACGTGCGCCGCGGCATCGCCGCGGAGCCGGCCCAGCGGCGCGCCGGGGTCGACCAGGCGGGGGAAGAGGCGCTCCGGCAGACCCAGCTCGGCGATCAGGCCGGCATCCCATTCGCCCGTGTGCACGTCGACCAGCCCCGTCGTCGACGCATTGGTGCGTTCGGCGACCTGGATGCCGGTGAGCAGGAACGCGACGAGGTCGGGGATCAGCAGCGCCGCGTCGGCATCGTCGAGCCCGGACTCGACCACGTACTGGTACAGGGTGTTGAACGGCAGGAACTGCAGGCCGTTGCGGCGGTAGAGGTCGGCGAACGGCGCGAGGGCGTGCACCTTCTCCACGCCGTCGGCGCAGCGCTCGTCCCGGTAGTGGAACGGCTCGCCGAGCAGCTCCTCGCCGCGGACGAGGCCGTAGTCCACCGCCCACGAGTCGATGCCGACACTCGCGATGCCCGGCTCGCGGGCGACGGCATCGCGCAGCCCGTCGAGGATGTGCCGGTACAGCGCGCTGAAGTCCCAGTGCAGCCCGTCCGGCCCCGCCACCGGCCCGTTCGGGAACCGCGCGACCTGCTCGAGACGCAGTTCGCCGTCGCCGACGTAGCCGATCATGACCCGGCCGCTCGTGGCGCCCAGGTCGACGGCCGCGACCGCGCGCACGGTCATCGCAGGAAGGCGGCGGCGACGCCGGAGTCGACCGGGATGTGCAGTCCGGTCGTGCGGCTCAGCTCGGGGCCGGTGAGCACGTAGACGGCGTCCGCGACGTTCTCGGGGACGACCTCGCGCTTGAGGATCGTCCGGTTCGCGTAGAACTGACCGAGGTCCTCCTCCGCAACGCCGTAGGTGGCGGCGCGGTTGGCGCCCCAGCCCGAGGCGAAGATGCCCGAGCCGCGCACGACGCCGTCGGGATTGATGCCGTTGACGCGCACGCCGTGCTCGCCGAGCTCGACCGCGAGCAGCCGCACCTGGTGGGCCTGATCGGCCTTGGTGGCCGAGTAAGCGATGTTGTTCGGACCGGCGAACACGCTGTTCTTGGACGAGATGTAGATGATGTCGCCGCCGAGCCGCTGCTCGATGAGCGCCTTGGCCGCCGCCTTGCTGACGAGGAACGAGCCCTTGGCCATGACGTCGTGCTGCAGATCCCAGTCCTTCTCGGTCGTCTCCAGCAGCGGCTTGCTCAGCGACAGGCCGGCGTTGTTGACGACGAGATCGATGCCGCCGAACGCGAGCAGCGTCGCGGCGATCGCGGCCTGCACGCCATCGGCGTCGGCCACGTTGGCGGCGACGCCGATCGCGACGTCGGTGCCGCCGAGCTCGGCCGCGGCGGCCTGGGCCTTCTCGAGGTCGAGATCGGCGACGACCACGCAGGCGCCCTCGGCGGCGAGGCGCGTCGCGATCGCCTTGCCGATGCCGCTGGCGGCACCGGTCACGAATGCGATGCGGCCCTGGTGCGACTTCGGCTTCGGCATCCGCTGCAGCTTGGCCTCTTCGAGCGCCCAGTACTCGATGCGGAACTTCTCCGCATCCGAGATCGGGGTGTAGGTCGACAGCGCCTCCGCGCCGCGCATCACGTTGATCGCGTTGACGTAGAACTCGCCGGCCACGCGCGCGGTCTGCTTGTTCGCGCCGTAGCTGAACATGCCGACCCCGGGGACGAGGACGATGAGCGGGTCGGCGCCGCGGATGGCGGGGCTCTCGGCCGTCGCGTGCGCGTCGTAGTACGCCTGGTAGTCGGCGCGGTACTGCGCGTGCAGCTCGTGCAGGCGGGCGATCTGCTCCTCGACGGAGGCGGTGACCGGCAGGTCGAGCAGCATCGGCTTGACCTTCGTGCGCAGGAAGTGGTCGGGGCAGCTCGTGCCCAGCGCCGCGAGCTCCTCGGCGCGCTCGGAGGCGAGGAAGTCGAGCACGGTGTCGCTGTCGGTGAAGTGGCCGACCATGGGCTTGTCGGTCGAGGCGATGCCGCGGATCGTGGGGGCCAGGGCTGCGGCGCGGGTGCGGCGCTCGGCCTCGGGGAGGGCTTCGAACCCGGCGCGGGCGCCGCCGAACGGGTCGGCCGCGCCGTGCTGGGCGATGTACGCCTCGGCGGTGCGGATGATCCAGAGACTGTTCGCCTCGGCATCCTCGCTCGTCTCGCCCCACGCCGTGATGCCGTGACCGCCGAGGATCGTGCCGATCGCCTGCGGGTTGGCCTTCTTGATCTCGGCGATGTCGAGCCCGAGCTGGAAGCCGGGGCGGCGCCACGGCACCCACACGACCTTGTCGCCGAAGATCTTCGCCGTCAGCTGCTCGCCGTCGGCGGCCGTCGCGATCGCGATGCCGCTGTCGGGGTGCAGGTGGTCGACGTGCGCGGCATCGACGAGTCCGTGCATCGCGGTGTCGATGCTCGGGGCGGCGCCGCCCTTGCCGTGCAGGCAGTAGTCGAACGCGGCGACCATCTCGTCCTCGCGGTCCAGGCCGGGGTAGACGTCGACGAGCGCGCGCATGCGGTCCAGTCGCAGGACGGCCAGGCCCTCGGGCTTCAGGGTGCCCAGGTCGCCGCCCGAGCCCTTCACCCACAGCAGCTCGACGGGCCGGCCCGTGACCGGGTCGGTCTCGGTGCCCTTGGCCGACGTGTTGCCGCCGGCGTAGTTCGTGTTCTTCGGGTCGGCGCCCAGGCGGTTGCTGCGCGCGATCAGGTCGGCGACGGTCTGGTTCGTCATGGTGTGGTTTCCTTCGTCGTGTGCGTCTGAGAGGGCGTCGGATTCAGCAGTCGCTCGGGCACGGTCCCGTGCCGTCGCACTGTGCGCAAGCGCCTGTCGAGCGGGATGCCGGTTCGTTCGGCAGTCGCATGAGCACAGTCCCGGCCGGGGACACTGTGCGCAAGCGCCTGCCGAACGGGCGGGAGCGGCTCACGCGCCCCAGCCCGCCTGCGTTCCGCCGACGCGCTCGGCGGCGATCTTCTGCTGGTAGCCCGACGCGGCGTAGGCCGCCATCGGGTCGGCGGGCAGGCCGCGCTCCTCGCGCCACGCCGCCAGCTGCGGGCGCACGTCGGTGTAGAAGGCGTCCATGAGGATGCCGTTGGCGGCCAGCACGTCGTTCTGCTGCTGCGCCGCGGCCAGGGCGTCGCGGTCCACGAGCAGGGCGCGCGCGGTCATCTCCTGCACGTTGAGGACCGAGCGCATCTGGCCGGGGATCTTGTCCTCGATGTTGTGGCACTGGTCGAGCATGAACGCGACGTCCGGGTTGTTCAGGCCGCCGCCGCGGATGACCTCGACGAGGATGCGGAAGAGCTGGAACGGATCGGCGGCGCCCACGATGAGGTCGTCGTCGGCGTAGAAGCGCGAGTTGAAGTCGAACGAGCCGAGCTTGCCGAGCCGCAGCAGCTGCATGACGATGAACTCGATGTTGGTCCCCGGCGCGTGGTGGCCGGTGTCGAGGCACACGAGGGCGCGCTCGCCGAGGGCGGCGACCTGGGCGTACGAGGTGCCCCAGTCCGGAACGTCGGTGTGGTAGAACGACGGCTCGAAGAACTTGTACTCCAGCACGAGGCGCTGCTCTCCGGACAGGCGTGCGTAGATCTGCTGCAGCGAGTCCTGCAGGCGGTCCTGGCGGCCGCGCATGTCGTTCTGGCCGGGGTAGTTCGAGCCCTCGGCCAGCCAGATCTTCAGGTCGCGCGAGCCGGTCGCGTGCATGACGTCGATGCAGGCGAAGTGGTGGTCGATCGCCTTCTGCCGGATGCGGTCATCGTGGTGCGTGAGGGCGCCGAACTTGTAGTCCTCGTCCTGGAACGTGTTCGAGTTGATCGTGCCGAGCGTCACGCCGAGGTCCTCGGCGTGACGGCGCAGCGCGTCGAAGTCGTCGACCTGGTCCCAGGGGATGTGCAGGGCGACGCTCGGCGCGAGCGCCGTGTAGGCGTGGACCTGCGCCGCGTCGGCGATCTTCTCGAAGGGGTCCCGCGGCGTGCCCGGGGTCGGGAAGACGCGGAAGCGCGTGCCGGAGTTGCCGAACGCCCAGCTGGGCAGCTCGATGCCCTGCTGCGCGAGGGTGTCGAGGTGCTCGGGGACCAGGGGTGTGGGAGAGGTGCTCATGCGCTGCCTTCGTTCGTGGCGGTGCCGGATACGGCGGTGAGTTGGTCGTGCAGGTTGAAGATCTCGGTGAGGGGCGTCGCGGCCTGATCGGGGCGGCCGTCGAGGCCGACGAAGAAGCGCGACATCTCCGCTTCCCAGCGCGCGGCGACGGCCGACTGGGCGAGGTAGGCCTGCGCCGCCGCATCGTCGTCGGTCTCGTAGTAGCCGACGAGGCGGCCGCCGTCGGCGAGGAAGAGGGAGTAGTTGCGGCGCCCCGCGGCGGCGATCTCGGCGAGCATCTCGGGCCAGACCGGGGAGTGCCGCGCGATGTACTCGTCGAGCAGTGCGGGATCGATCTGCAGCTCGAAGCAGACACGTGTGGAACGGGTCATCGTCTGCGGGGCCTCCCGGACTCGGCGATGGGGCGGTGACGTGGGATGAGACGATCGGTGAATCGTTTCAAAGCGATCGTAGGACATGGACGCCCCCGCTGTCAAAGGGCGGGATGCCGGATCGCTAGGCTGAACCGAGTGAAACGATTCGCCGTCGCACCGTTCCCGGCGGCTCGTCATGAGGAGGATGCCGGTGGCCGCGAGCGTTCGTGACGTGGCGCGCGCCGCGGGAGTCTCGGTCGGCACCGTCTCGAACGTGCTCAACCACCCCGGGCGGGTCTCGCCGCAGACGGTCGAACGCGTGCAGGCCGTCATCGCCGAGCTCGGGTTCGTGCGCAACGACGCCGCCCGCCAGCTCCGCGCCGGCCGCAGCCGCTCGATCGGCCTCGTCGTCCTCGACATCGGCAACCCGTTCTTCGCCGAAGTCGCCCGCGGCGCCGAGGCGCGCGCCGCGGAGGCGGGCATGACCGTCCTGCTCGGCAACAGCGACGAGTCCGCGGAGCGTGAGCGGGCGCACCTCGAGCTGTTCCGCGAGCAGCGCGTCAACGGCGTGCTCGTCACGCCGACCACCGACGATATCGCGCTGCTGCGCGCCCTGCAGGCCGGCGGCGTCCCCATCATCCTCGTCGACCGCGAAGTCGAGGGCGAGACGTTCGCCTCCGTCGCCGTCGACGATGTCGAAGGAGGGCGCCTCGCGGCATCCCATCTGCTCGAGATCGGTCGTCGCCGTCTCGCGTTCGTGGGGGGACCGCGCTCGATCCGGCAGGTCGCCGACCGTCTCGCGGGTGCCCAGGCCGCGGTCGCCGAGCACCCCGACGCCGCGCTCGAGATCGTCGAGCTGCCGGCGCTGACGGTGCTGCACGGCCGCGCCGCGGGCGAGCAGATCCTCGCCCGCCCGCGAGAGCAGCGGCCCGACGCGGTCTTCGCCGCCAACGACCTGCTCGCCGTCGGCCTGCTGCAGGCGTTCGCGCTCCTGTCCGAGGTGCGCGTCCCCGAGGACATCGCCCTGATCGGCTACGACGACATCGACTTCGCGGCGGCGACCGTCGTGCCGCTCAGCTCGATCCGTCAGCCCGCGCACCTCATCGGCGCGACGGCCGTCGACCTCCTGCTGAAGGACCTCGCCGGCGGCGGACACGAGCGCGCCGTGCGCTTCCAGCCCGAGCTGATCGTGCGGGAGTCGACCGCCGGCTGACCGGGTTCACGCCGGGCGGGTCGCCTCTTCGAGCAGCTCGATCACGTGACGGTAGTCCGCGCCGGTCGCGCGGGTCATCCCCAGCTCGCAGGTGCGGTTGCACGAGGCGTGCGCGTCGGCGTCCAGCGCGCGCACCTCGGCCGCCTCGGCGGCGGTCGCCGACGCGGTCAGCTCGGGGTGCAGCATGCCGCGGTCGCCCGCGAAGGCGCAGCATCCCCATGTCTCGGGCACGACGACCTCCGCCGCGACGGCGGCGGCGAGCGTGCGCAGCGCCGGATCGAGGCCGAGCTGCGCCGACGAGCACGTCGGGTGCAGCGCAAGGGAGGCGAGCTGCGGGGCCCCGATCGCCAGACGCGGCAGCAGCACCCGTTCGGTGAACGCCACGGCATCCTCGACCCGCACGTCGAGATCGAGGTCATCGAACATGTGCACGAAGCCCTCCGTGCAGCTGGACGCATCGGTCACGAGCGTGAGCTCCCCGCCGCGAGTCGCCGCGCCGACCGCATCGCGCACGCGCTCAGCCATGACCTCGCGCCCGTGCGGGAACCCCTTCGAGGTCCACGGTGTGCTGCAGCACAGGCCGTCTGCGCCCTCGGGGACGAGCAGACGCACCCCCGCGCGCTCGGCCAGGCGCGTGAAGGCGGCGGTGACACCGATGCCGTCGCCGGCGGGGCCGAACATGGTGTTGACGCACGCGGGCAGATAGACGGCGACGGCAGCCTCCTCGCCTGCGCCCACCTCCGCGCCGTACGCGCGGCGGGCCCGTCCCCCGCGCGGCAGATCCGCGCCGTACCGCGGGACCGCATCGGTGCCGAGCGCGGCGCGGGCGAGGTCCGTGACGCCCGACACGAGCGCGGCGGGGACCCGGTCCGCGACGCTCAGAGCCGCGGACGCGCCGCGGGTGACGGGCGCCCAGCCGCGGGCGGCCGCCGTCCAGACCGCGCTCTGCACGGGCTTCGGATCCTCGCGGCGCAGCCGGCGCACGAGGTCGCCCGTGTTGATGAGGACGGGGCACGCGGTCTGGCACATGCCGTCGACGGCGCACGTCTGCACCCCCGCGTAGTCGTAGTCGCGCTCGAGCTCGCGGACGAGCCCGACGTCTCCGCTCGCCTCGGCCCGCGCGATCGCGCGCCGCGCGACGATCCGCTGGCGCGGGGTCAGCGTGAGGTCCTTGCTCGGGCACACCGGCTCGCAGTAGCCGCACTCCACGCAGCGGTCCGCCTCGGCTTCGATCGGCTCGGCGAGCTTGATGCTGCGCAGATGCGCGTCGGGATCGTCGTCGATGATGACGCCCGGGTTCAGGATCCCGGCCGGATCGCACAGGCGCTTGAGCTGGACCATGACGTCGTAGAGCTCATCGCCGTACTGGCGCCGCACATACGGCGCCATCGCGCGCCCCGTGCCGTGCTCGGCCTTCAGGTTGCCGCCCGCGCCGAGCACGAGATCGGCCATGGCATCGGTGAACGCGGCGAGCCGCCCGAGCTGGTCGTCGGTCTCAAACCGGTCGGTGAGCATGAAGTGGATGTTGCCGTCCTTGGCATGACCGAAGATCACGCTGTCGCGGTACGCGTACCGGGCGAACAGCTGCTGCAGCGAGGCGCACGTGGCGGCCAGGGCGGGCACCGGCACGACGATGTCCTCCAGGAGCGCCGTCGTGCCGGTGGGCCGCGCGCCGGCGACCGAGGCGTACAGGCCCTTGCGCAGCTTCCACGCCGCCGCGCGGGCGCCCGCGTCGGCCGACAGCGTCGTCGGGAGCAGGAGCGGCTGGTCGGCGAGCACGCGCGATCCCGCGCCCACCGCGTCGGCGAGGTCGTCGGCCGTGTCGGCGTGGTACTCGACGAGCAGGGCGGCCTGGGTCGTGGGCTCGAAGCCGCGGATCGCGGCGGGGGCGTCGGCCAGGGTCTGGCCGACCCGGATGCTCGTCGCGTCCATCAGCTCGAGGGTCGCCGCGCCCGTGGCCACGAGGTCGGGCAGGGACCGGGTCGCGCTGTCGAGGTCGGGGAACAGCGTGAGCGCCGTCGCGACGTGGGCGCGCAGGGGGACGGTCCGGAACGTCGCCTCGGCGACGAACGCGAGCGTGCCCTCGCTGCCGACGATCAGGTGGGCGAGCAGCTGCGCCGGTGACGCGTGGTCGAGGAACGCGTTGACCCCGTACCCCATCGTGTTCTTCATCGCGAACGCGCGACGGATGGTGCGCACGCTCTCGGGGTCGCCGGCGACGCGCCGGCGCAGCCGCTCCAGGCCCTCGACGAGCGCGGGCTCGGCGCGCTGCAGCGCGGCGTCCGCATCGGGAGCCGCCGTGTCGACCACCGTGCCGGACGGCAGGACGAAGACGAGCGAGTCCAGCGTGCGGTACGTGTTCTCCTCCGTCCCGCACGCCATGCCGCTGGAGTTGTTGCTCACGACGCCGCCGATGGTGCAGGCGGCCTCGCTCGCCGGGTCGGGCCCGAGCCGCCGCCCGTACCGGGACAGACGGGTATTCACCTGGCGCACCGTCGCGCCCGGCTGCACCCGGACGCGCAGCCCGCCGTCGAGCACGTCGATGCGGCGGAAGCCGCGGCGCACGTCGAGGAGGATCCCGTCGGTCGCCGACTGGCCGGAGAGGCTGGTGCCGCCCGAGCGGAAGGTCACGGGACTGCCGGTCGCGCTCGCCGCGCGCAGCACGCGTCCGACCGCGGCGGCATCGTCGGCGGTCACGACGGCCCGCGGGGTGAGCAGGTAGTGCGAGGCGTCGGAAGCCGCAGCGACGCGATCGAGCGCCCGTGTCGAGACCGTGCCGCCGTCGCCGAGCGCGTCCACCACTTCTGCGGGGATCGAGCCCGCCGTGATCGTCCCGGTCGCCATGGTGCCTCCTCGCTTCGCGCGGGCCGTCGCGCGAACCGCCGCACGGGCGGTCGCCATCGCCATGGCCGCGATACCTACTATAGTGAGACAGCATTCGCCATAGAATGGATATGCACAATGTCGCAGGATACGACGCAGCGCAGCTCGAGGCCGGCCGCTGACCCCTCGCACTACTGGGAGAGCACGGCGGCGGGAGAGGGCACGCGGCCACCGCGCTCCGATGCGCGCAGCGACGCCCGCATCCTGAGCCTGAACGGACAGTGGCGCTTCCGCCTCGCGCCGACCGCGGCGGGCACCGGCGAGGCCTTCGTCGCGGAGGACTTCGACGACACCGCGTGGGACGCCATGCGCGTCCCGTCGCACTGGGTGCTCGAGGAGTTCACGCCCCTCGCCGGCGGGCCGGCGCGGTCGATGCGCGGCACGGCGGAGGGGCCGCTGTACACGAACACGGCGTATCCGATCCCGCTGGACCCCCCGCGGGTGAGCACCGAGAACCCCACGGGCGACTACCGGCTCGTCTTCGACGTCCCGTCGGACTGGGGCCCGGCGGTCCTGCGGTTCCAGGGCGTCGACTCGTGCGCGAAGGTGTGGCTCAACGGGCAGGAGCTGGGCTGGTCGCAGGGGAGCCGGCTGCCGTTCGAGTTCGACGCCCCGGTGCGCGCCGGACGCAACGTCCTCGCGGTGCGCGTGCACCGCTGGTCGAGCGGGACGTACCTGGAGGACCAGGACATGTGGTGGCTGCCCGGCATCTTCCGCGACGTCGAGCTGCTCGAGCGGCCCGCCGCCGGCATCGACGATCACTTCGTGCACGCCGACTACGACCCCGCCACGGGCACGGGCCGGCTGCGGGTGGATGCCGGTGCGCCGGCGGACGTGCACATCCCCGAGCTCGGGATCCGGATGGCCGCCGGCGAGGAGGCGGTCGTCCCCGTCGAGCCGTGGAGCGCCGAGGCGCCGCGGCTGTACCGGGGGACGCTGCGCAGCGAGGGCGAGACGGTCGAGCTCGCGGTGGGGTTCCGCCGCGTCGAGATCGTCGACGGCGTCTTCACGGTGAACGGCCGTCCGCTCACCTTCCGCGGCGTCAACCGCCACGAGCACCACCCGGACACCGGCCGCGCGCTGGATCGCGAGACCATGATCCAGGACATCGTGATGATGAAGCGTGCGAACATCGATGCCGTCCGCACGAGCCACTACCCGCCGCATCCGGAGTTCCTGCGCCTGTGCGACGAGTACGGACTGTGGGTGGTCGAGGAGTGCGACATCGAGACGCACGGGTTCATCTACGCCGGCTGGGAGGGCAACCCGCCCTCCGACCCCGCGTGGCAGGGGAACCTCCTCGCCCGTGTGCAGCGGATGGTCGAGCGCGACAAGAACCACCCGAGCGTCGTGGTGTGGTCACTCGCGAACGAGAGCTGGACCGGCGACGCCTTCACCGTTCTGCGCGAGTGGATCGCCGACCGTGACCCGTCCCGCCCGGTCCTGTACGAGCGGGATCCCCGCTACCGCGACTCGGACTTCTACTCGCTCATGTATCCGTCGCTCGAGGAGCTCGAGCGGATCGGGCGCCGCGAGGAACCGGCTCCCGAGGGCGTCACCGCCGCGGAGGACGAGCGGCGGCGCGCCCTGCCGTTCCTGCTCGTCGAGTACGCGCACGCGATGGGCAACGGTCCCGGCTCGCTGCAGGACTATCAGCGCATCATGCGCAGCCACGACCGCATCTGCGGCGGGTTCGTGTGGGAGTGGATCGACCACGGCTTCCACGCGGTCGACCGCGACGGGACGCCGATCATCCTGCAGAGCGAGGACATCGACTACGAGCCGCGCGGCGGTCGGTTCACGCTGCACGGCCTCGTCTTCAGCGACCGGACGCCCACGCCGGGTCTGGTCGAGCTCGCGAAGGCGTACGCGCCGGTGGCGATCACCGTGACCGGCGACGGGATCCTCGTCCGCAACGACCGGCACTCGGCGACGACCGCGGACCTGGCGTTCTCCTGGCACGTCGACCGCGGCGGCATCCGCGTCGCCGAGGGGACCCTCGAACTGCCGCCGATCGCGGCGGAAGACGAGCACCGCGCACCCGTGCCGCCGGCGCTGGCGAGCGCGCTCGCGGGCACGGATGCCGGGGCGGACGCGGTCGTCGTGACCGTCGAGGCCGCGACCGCCGTCGAAGCCGCGTGGGCGCCCGCGGGACACGTCGTGGCCTGGGGTCAGGACGTCCGCGAGCCGGCCGGCGCCGGTCCGGCGTCGGCGACTCCGGATGCCGCGGTCGTGACCGCGGCGGGATCGCGCGAGCTCCGGGTGGGCCCGGGGGTGTTCGACCCGGCATCCGGTCGTCTCGTGCGTCTGGGCGAGGTCGAGATCGACGGGCCGTGGTTGGACGTGCACCGCGCGCCCACGGAGAACGACCACGGTCAGGGATCGCTCAACGACATCGCGTCGGTGTGGGCGGCGACGGGTCTGGACCGCCTGCTGCACCGCATCGACGAGGTGCGCGAGGCCGACGGCGGCCTGCGCGTGTCGGGCCGGACGGCGCCGACGACGCACCCGCACGGGCTGGACTGGACGATGCAGTGGCGTGCCGACGGCGACGCCCTCCTCCTCGACGTCGAGGTCGACTTCACCGGCCCCTGGGAGGACACGCCGTACCAGCACCGCGACATCTGGGTGCCGCGTCTGGGCCTGCTCTTCTCGCTCCCGGGCGACTACGAGCGCGTCGCCTGGTTCGGCCGCGGGCCGGGCGAGACCTACCTCGACTCGTACGAGGGATCACGGGTCGGGTGGTTCACGGCATCCGTCGACGAGCTGCAGACGCCCTACCCCGTGCCGCAGGAGAACGGCAACCACGTCCAGACGCGATGGCTCGCGGTGACGGGTGCGGGTCTGCCGGCGCTGCGCGTCGAGGGGCGGCCGCAGGTCGGCTTCACGGCGCGTCGCTGGACGTCGCACGATCTGCAGCGCGCCCGCAAGCCGCATGAGCTGCGCGACACGGGGCGCGTGTGGCTCAACGTCGATCACCTCCAGCAGGGTCTCGGCTCGGCGTCGGTGGGGCCGGCACTCCCGGCGCAGTACCGGATCCCGCGCGAGCGCACGTCGTGGTCGGTGCGCCTGTCGGGAGGCTGAGCGAGCGGCTGGAGGCCCGGCGACGCTCAGCCGAGGGCGCGGATGCGCTCGAACAGGTCGGCGTCGCCGACCTGCCCGCCTTTGAGCAGCAGCTCGGCGCCGTCGACGGCGGCCTCGCCGGCGTGCGCCCGCAGGAGGACGACGTTCGCCCAGGGATTGGCGGCGATCTCGAGCGCGTCGATGCCGAGCATGCGGGTCACGCGGCTGGAGGTGTCGCCGCCGCACACGATGATGCGGCGGGTCGCGCCCGCCCGCAGCGCGCGGGCGACGACCGCGGCGGCCGCCCGCGCCAGCGCCTCGAGCGGAACGCCGTCGAGGGGGAGGCGCGCGTCGTCGGAGGTGAGGACCACGCTGCGTCCGGCGGTGAGGGCGTCGAGCACGTCCGTGACGTCCGCATCGCCCTGCACCTCGAGCGGGCGGACGAGCCACCCGGCCGCCGCCGCGGCGTCGGCCTGACGGCGCGTCTGCGTGGAGCGGCTTCCCGAGACGGCGAGTACGGGCCCGGCCGTCCCCGTGACGGTGGGGACCGTGCGGGGGCCCGTGCCCGGCGCGGCCGCCGCGACGCCGTGGCTCAGGCCGCCCGAGCCGATGGCGAAGACGGGTCCGGGCAGCGCGGCGACGGCCGCGCCCACCAGCGTCAGGTGACGGTCGTCGAGCGCGTCGAGGACCACGGCGGCGTCGGCGGATGCCGCGATCGCGGCGGCGACGGCATCCGCCGACGTGTACGCGGTGAACGGCAGGGAGCCGATCGGCAGCGATGTCTGCCGGCCCAGATGCCGGGCGAGGTCCGCCTCGGTCATCGGCGTGCTCGGGTGCGTCGACATGGTCGGCTGGCGGTCGAGGCGGTGGACCGTGCCGCCCTCGGCGGCGAAGTGGGTGCCGAACGCCGTGTACCGGCCGAAGTCGGGCTGCGCGAACAGCGCGGGCACGGGGCGGTCGGCGACCAGTTCACGACCGAGCTCGATCACACGGCCGAGGCTCCCGATCTCCGCGGACGAGTCGGCGGTGGAGCATGCCTTGTACTGCACGAGTTGCGGCTGCAGTGCCGCGAGACGGGTCAGGACGGGGCGCAGCTCGGCATCGAGCTGGGCGGTCGGCAGCGAGCGCGCGATGCCGGCGACGCCGATGACGTCGACGACGGCGGCGGCCGCGCGCAGCGTCGCCTCGTCCGGGAGACCCACGAACAGACGCCCCGACCAGCCGCGGCGGACGAACTGCAGCAGCGCGTCGACGCTCCCGGTGAAGTCGTCGCCGTAGAAGGCCGCGCGCAGGTCAGACACGGACGGCGCCGAACCTCTCCGCGGCGCGGCGCAGGGGAGCAGAGGCGGCGAAGGCCTCCGCGACGCTCTCGCCGCGCTGCGCGGACGCCCAGGCGTCGCGCATGCTCGCCACCCCGGCGGCCACGCCGTCGGGATGTCCGTGGATGCCGCCGCCGGACAGGACCAGGAGGTCGGTCGTGGCGACCGCGTCGTACGTCGCGTGTGCCAGACCGCCCCACTGCCCGGACGAGAGGACGGGCACGGTCGGGGTCAGGTCCAGCAGCGGCGTGCGCACATCGGCGATCGCGCTGAGCACGTCGGCATCGGACTCGTAGAACTTGTTGCTGATGCCGTTGGTGTGGAGGTGGTCGGCGCCCGACAGGCGGGCCAGCTTCTGCCAGGCACGGAAGGCGATGCCGACCTGGTCGCTGCGCGCGACGGCGCCGAGCATCGCGCGGTGGCCGTGGATGGGGACCTCGGCGTGCCCGCTGAGGAACTCCAGCCCCGCGAGCCCGACCATGTTGATGCACGCCATGACGCACGTGCCGCCGTGCGCGACGACGAGGTCGTGGTTCGCCTCCAGGCGCCCGATGTCGTCGGTGATGTTGAACGCGTACATCGGCTTGACCCCGGTGCGGTCCGCGTGGCGCTCGAGCACCGGCATGACCGCCTTGACCCGCGCCTCCAGCGGCGCGGCGGGTCCGTTGCCCTGCAGCTCGTCGTCCTTGATGAAGTCGATGCCCGCGTCGGCGAGCTGATCGACGACCTCGGCGAGCTCGTCGGGGCTGAGGCCGATGCTGGGCTTGATGATCGTGCCGATCATCGCTCCGCTCGGCCGGTTCATCAGCCGGCGGGTGCCCTCGACGCCGAAGCGCGGTCCCGCGTAGCGCTCGGCGAACGGTCGCGGGAGGTCGAGATCGACCAGCCGGATCGCGGCGAGCTCCTTGATCTCGAACAGGTTGCCGGCGACCGCGGCGAGCAGGTTGGGCAGCGACGGGCCGAAGTTGTCCAGCGGGAAGCGCAGGCGCAGCAGGGCGCGACGGCGTTGCGCGGGGTCCCCGACAGTCCCGGGCAGCGCGGAGGAACCGGTGAGCGGGAGCTCATCGAGGCTCTCGATCTGCGCCGCGAAGCGGGCACGCAGGTCGTCGGACTCGCGTGCGACCCGGACGAAGGTGCCGGTCGACTGCTCGCCGGCGAGGATCTCTGCGGCGCTGCCCAGCGGCAGCGAGGTCTCGAAGACGTAGGTCGCGATGACGTACTCGGGTGCCATGTCCGTCGCGTGCCTCACCAGACGACCGGAATCCATACGGACATCTCTCCGGGTCCGCGGTTGCCCCACGCGTAGTAGGGCACGAGACGAGCCGGAGCGACGGACAGGTCGCCGTCGGCGAGGTCCTCGTAGAGCGGCGACTCCGCGGCCGTCGGCAGCACCGCCAGTTCGACCTCCAGCGCGACGACGCGGTGCCCGGCGACGCTGGCCTCGACGGGGGTGAGCGTCGTGCCGCGCCGCAGCGCCGACTGCTCCAGCAGGATGCCGGAGGGAAGGTCGGCGCTCTCCAGGCAGTACACGACCGGGCCGCGCTGAACGGCCACCTGGTTGGTGATCTCCTCGGCGAGGCGGTGTCCGCGGAGCACCCGGACGGGCATCGGCAGGGTGAGCTCGATGACGTCGCCGACCGCCCAGGCGCGATCGATGCGCGCGTACGTGCCCGGTGCGGACACCGGCACGGCGCTGCCGTTGACGGTGAGCTGCGCACCCGAGGACCAGCCGGGGATCCGCAGATGCACCGGGAGGGCACCCTCCGCCGCCTCCACGGTGAAGGCGATGCGGCCGTCCCAGGGGTAGTCGCTGTCCTCGCGCAGTGCGAGCCGGCGACCCGCCGGGTCGGTCACATCGATCTCGCTGCCGCCGTACTGATGGATGCGGATGCCGTCGGCGGACAGCGATGCCGCCCGCTCGTGGAAGGCGGCGAGCGTGCGCGCGATGTTCGGCGGGCAGCAGAAGCAGGTCAGATAGCGCTGCCGCAGACGCTCGTCGGACGGCGGCGGCGGTGGCACGACGGGCTGTCCGGTGTCGCCGGGCCGTCGCAGCGGATAGGGGAGGTCGCGCACCTGGCGCAGGGCGTTCGTGTAGAAGTATTCCGAGCCGTCGAGGCTGATGCTGGCCAGCAGGCTGTTGTAGGCGATCTGCTCGATGACGTCGGCATAGGCGGCATCGCCGGTGAGAGCCAGCATCCGCTCGCTCCAGAAGATCATCCCGATGTTGGCGCACGACTCGGCGTGGGCGGTCGTGTTGGGCAGCTGGTACGGCCGGCCGTAGGCCTGGTGCACGCGGCTGATCTCGCTCTGCCAGGGGTGACCGTCCGGGGAGGCGCCGTCGTAGAGCGCACCGCAGCCGCCCGTGAGATACAGCTTCGTCGACACGACCTCCCGCCACAGCTGCTCCAGGACCCCGCGCAGCTCCTGGTCGCCGGTCTCGGCGACCAGGTCGGCCAGCCCGGCGTAGAGGTAGTTCGCGCGCACCGCGTGGCCGGCGACGGCGGTCTGCTCGCGCACGGGCAGGCGATCCTGGTTGTCGTCGCCGCCCTCGTCGAACTCGTCGCGGACGCGCACGAAGGACTCCGCCAGGCGCAGATAGCGCTCCTCGCCGGTCGCGCGGTAGAGGTCGATGACGGCCATGTAGTGCGACGGGCAGATCGCACTGCGGGCCAGCTCCAGGGGCTTGTCGGTCGCGAGGTGTTCGAGGAACGCCGCCGCCTTCTTGGCGGCGCCCAGCAGCGTCTCACTGCCGGTGACCTGCCAGTGCCGGACGCCGGCGGTGATGAGGTGGCCCAGGTTGTAGGTCTCGAAGTTGAACCGGTCGGCCAGCGCGACGACGTCTTCGCTGTTGCGCTCGGCGATGAAGGTGGCGGTGTGCAGGTACCCGTCGTCGCGCTGCACCGATGCGACGAGCTCCGCGATCTGCTGCAGCTGCGCTTGGAGCACCGGGTCGGGGTCGGTCTCCAGGCGTGCGACGGCGGCCTCGAACCACTTGTAGAAGTCGCCGTCCATGAACGGAGGGCCGATGTGGGAGCCGCGCTCGGTGCCCGCCGCCAGCCGGAAGTTGCGCAGAGCGGGGCTCAGTTCCGCGTCGCTGAGCGACTCCCAGATCGAGGGGATGGTCGTGTCGCGGGTCCGATCGTGCACGGCTCCCCAGAACCCTCGGCGCCAGCGCGCGTGCGCGGCGCGGAGCGGCTGGAGCGGAGCGTGGGGACGCGGCGCGGTCTCGACGGTCATGGGGGTCCTTCCGGGTGCGATTCAGTCTCGTGCCGGGAATGATCACCCGGCAAGCTCAACCGCCTGATACCGATTCAGCCACAAAGTGAATAGAATTTCAACCCTGACTGTTGACACAGTCGAGAATTCTCTCTACTGTCGCTGATGTACCCGCACCACGCAATCGTCGTCGTCAAGGAGGACGTAATGAAAAACCGCAGCACTCGTCGTGGCCTGGCCCTGACCGGGCTCGCGCTCGCTGTGATCCTGCCCCTCGCCTCGTGCGCAGGGGACACCGCACCCGCCCCCGGCGGCACCGGAGGAACCGGTGGCACCGGCTCCTCGGGCACCGACCCCGAGACCTTCACGGTCCTGACCGCCAACGAGGCCGCGGCGCTCGAGGCGCAGCTGACCGCGCTGGCCGAGAACCAGTGCAAGGCCGAGAACGAGGCCCTGCCGCTCGTGCATGAGAAGACCGCTCAGGCCGACGTCGTGCAGAAGGTCACCCTGCTGGCCAGCCAGGATGCGCTGCCGGCCCACTTCATCGCCGGCACGGCGATGGTCCGCCCCGACGGCGACCTGGGTGTCGCCGGTCTCGTCGGCGACTACGAGCAGATCCTCACGGCCAGCGGCACGTGGGACAACGTCCTCCCGGCCGCTTCGTCGACCGTGAAGAACGTCTACGGTCACATGGTCTCGCTGCCGTACCAGTACAACCTCGAGGGCATCTGGTACAACAAGGAGATCTTCGCCGAGGTCGGCCTGGACGAGCCGCAGACCTTCGACGAGCTGCTCGACGCGAGTGCCGCGATCCAGTCCGCCGGCTACCAGCCGTTCGCCGTGGCCGGTTCGCAGGGCTGGCCGATGACGCGCCTGATGGGCATGTACATCGTCCGCAACGTCGGGCCGCAGGCGCTCGTGGACATCCGCGACGGCAAGGCCAAGATGACCGACGAGGGCTATCTCGCCGGTGCGACCGCACTGCAGGACCTCGCGCAGGCCGGCTACTTCGGCGAGGGCTTCAACTCGCTCGAGGCCGATGCGGCCAACGCGGCGTTCCTCACCGGCAAGGCCGCGATGAAGTACGACGGCACCTGGTTCCTCAGCAACATCAACAACGAGGAGCAGAACCAGATCGGTGCCGACAACGTCGGCTTCATGCCGTTCCCGGCCGTCGCCGGCGGCGCCGGCTCGATCGGCCAGTGGCCGGCCAACGCCGGTACGGCGCACGCGGTGAACCCGAAGTTCACCGGCCCCAAGGTGACCGCCTGGCTGGACTGCATCGTCGAGAACTACGGTCAGCAGGCGCTGCAGAGCGCCGGCATCCTGTCGGGCTTCAAGGTCAACGGCGAGGTCACGGGCCTGCCCGAGACCACGGCCTTCGTCCAGGAGACGATCGCCGGCATCGACGACGAGACGGTCCTGTGGTTCGAGGCGCTGTTCGACGCGAAGTCGAACTCGCTGGCCTCGACCAATGCGACACTGCTGACGACGGGCCAGATGAGCCCGGAGCAGTACATGGCTGACCTGCAGGCCAGCCTCGAGTCCAACCGCTGATCCCGTTCCCCGGCCGCCGCACCGCGGCGGCCGGGGACGCCCCCTGCAACCGGGAAGGCTCCGCCGATGAACCGTGTCTTCGGAGACCGCAAGACGATCCTGATCCTCTTGCTGCCGCCGCTGGCGATCTACGTCCTGCTGAAGGTCGTGCCCGTCCTGTGGTCGTTGGGCCTGGCCTTCTTCCAGGGGAACACCCTGCGCGGGTTCCAGTTCGTCGGCATCGACAACTTCACGACCTTCGTCAGCGACGGCGCCGCGCTCCAGTCGATGTGGGTGACCATCAGCTTCGCGGTCATCATGACCGTCTGCCAGGTCACGTTCGGCTACCTGCTCGCGCTGCTCTACGTCTTCGTGCTGCGCAAGGGCTCGGCCTTCGTCCGCACGGCCGTGTTCTTCCCCATGGTCCTCCCGACGGTGGCCGTCGCCCTGCTGTTCCGCAGCTTCGTCGCGGTGGGCGACAACCAGGGTCCCGTCAACGACATCATCAACTTCTTCGGCGGCGACAGCGTCGAGTTCATGGCCTCGACCTCGGGGACGATGGCCACCGCGATCGTCATGACCCTGTGGAGCTCGATGGGGTTCTACGCCGTCCTGCTCTACACCGGGCTGCTCGACATCCCCGACGAGATCATCGAGTCCGCGCGCATCGACGGCGCGTCGGGGCTGCGCCTGGTCCGCAACATCATCGTGCCGCTGTCGGCGCCCATCCTGCTGTCGTCGATCATCTTCAGCCTCAACTCGACGCTCAAGGTGTTCGACAGCCTGCTGGCCCTGAACAAGGGCGGCCCCGGCACATCCACCTCGCCGCTGACCCTGTACATGTACCGCACCGCGTTCGAGTACGCCGAGTACGGGTACGGCAGCACGATCGCCCTCGTGCTCACGCTGCTGTGCCTCGTGTTCACCCTGACCGTGTTCCGCTCATCGAACAAGCGGGTGGAGGACTGACATGACCGCGACCCAGACGCTGATCAGCGCACGCCCCCGTTCCCGCAAGACCCGTCCCGCCCCGCTGCGTCCCGTCCAGCCGCTCGGCCGGCGCATCTCCCGGATCGTCCGGCGCGTGCCGGTGTGGCTGCTGGTCACGGTACTGCTGATCGTCGTGCTCTACCCGCAGCTGTGGATGATCCTCGGCTCGTTCAAGACGCAGACGGAGTTCTTCCAGAACTCGACCTGGGCGCTGCCCGAGACGTGGACGCTGGAGAACTACGTCGCCGCCCTCACACGCGGAAACGTGGCGGTCAACTACCGCAACAGCATCCTGGTGACCTTCCCGTCGGTCTTCTTGATCATCATCTTCGGCGTCGCCGCCGGCTACGTGCTCGAGGTGATGATCTGGAAGGGGCAGCGCAAGATGCTCCTGTTCATCCTCGCCGGCATCATGGTGCCCGGTCAGATGATCCTGGTGCCGCTGTTCACGGTGTACTTCCGCGCCGGGCTCACCAACACGCTGTGGCCGCTGATCCTGACCTATACCGCGATGGGCTTGCCGCTGACGACCTTCCTCATGGCGGCGTACTTCCGCTCGGTGCCCCGCGAGATCTTCGAAGCGGCGACGATGGACGGCTCCAGTCCGCTGCGATCGTTCTTCGTCATCGGCCTGCCGCTCATGAAGAACGCGATGATCACGATCGGCCTCGTGCAGTTCTTCAGCGTCTTCAACGACCTGCTGATCGCGCTCACCTTCACCACCAGACCGGATCTGGCGACGATCCAGGTAGGGTTGCTGAGCCTGTCCGACGAATACGGCTCGACCCAGTACGGTCCGCTGTTCGCGGCGATCAGCATCAACATCGTCGTGCTGCTCATCGTGTTCGTCTTCCTCAACAAGAAGATCATGGCCGGCCTCGCCGCCGGCTCGCTGAAGGGCTGACATGACGCGCGTCGCATTCCTGCACACCGGTGCCGTGACGATCGGGACGTTCGCGGCGCTCGCCGCCGAGCTGCTGCCGGGCACGACGATCGTGAACTACCTCGACGACCGTATCGTCGCCGACCTCGGCGACCAGGCCCGGGCGGATTCCGTGCCCGCGCGCGTCGACGGCCTCGTGCAGGCCGCCGCGGCCGGCGGCGCCGACGCCGTCATGTTCGCCTGCTCGTCGATCTCGGAGCTGGCGGCACCGGCCGCCGCGGCCGCCGGCATCCCGGTCCTGCGTGTCGACGAGGCGATGGCGGATGCCGCCGTGCGCGCCGGGCACCGCATCCGCGTTCTGGCGACGCTCGCCACGACATGCCGGCCGACCCTGGCGCTGATCGAGGAGCGCGCCGCCCGGGCGCAGGTCTCGCCCGCGCTGTCGAGCGAGGTCGTAGAGGGGGCGTTCGCGGCGGTCGCCGGCGGCGACCGCGACACGCACGACCGACTGGTCGGGGACGCCATCGTCCGCGCCGCCGCCGACGCGGACGTCATCGTGCTCGCGCAGGCCTCGATGGCCAGCGCCGCGGATGCCGTGGCCGTGGACGTCCCGGTGCTCACGAGCCCGCGACTCGGTGTCGAACGCCTCGCGGAGCGCCTGGAGGCGTCGTAGCGGGACTATTCGGCGGCGAGCTGCTCGGCCGTCCGCAGGTCGGTGATCAGGGTCGTGACCCACTCGCCGGCCAGCGCGCCGCGGATCGCGTCGAGCTTGCGGGGCCCGCCGGCGATGCCCACACGACGGGGGATGCGCAGCAGGTCGTCGACCGGGATGGCGATGATGCGGTCGTCGATCTCGCCGCGCACGAGCGTGCCGTCGGCGCGGAAGATGCGGTGGCAGATGTCGCCGACCGCGCCGGCCTCGAGCAGCGGCTTGCGCTCCTCCTCGGTGAACGCGTTGCCGCTGTTGGCCAGCACCCGTGAGGGTTCGATGCTGCCGATGCCCATGATCGCCATCGTGAGGTCCTGCCAGTGCGTCATCACCTGGCGCATCGAGGCGTCGGCGAGCAGGCTGTCGCGCACGGCCGGACCGGCGACGATCCCCGGGGCCGGCACGTAGACGGCTTCGGCGCCGAGCATGCGGGCCAGCTCGCCCAGAATCCGGTTCGAGTGGCTCTGCGCCTCGGGCGCGCCGACGCCTCCGAGCAGCTGGACGACCTCGGTGGCGCCCCGCTGGGTGAAGGGCCGCAGGCGGTCCACGAGAGCCAGGATCGTCTGACTCCACGACGAGACGCCGATGCGGTCGGAACCGGACAGGGTGCCCTCGAGGTGGGCGGCCGCGCCCGCGCCGATCGCCGCGAGGATCTCGGCCTCGTCGGCCTCGGGGTCGACGTCGACCACGACGACCTCGGTGAGGCCGTAGCGCTGCTCGAGCTGCTCCTCGAGCTCGGTGTAGACGCCGGGGGCGACCGTCACCGTCGTGCGCACGATGCCCGCGGCCTCGGCGCGCTTGAGCAGCCGGGACACCTTCGCCTGCGAGATGTTCAGAGCCGCGGCGATCTCGGCCTGTCGCGAACCGCGCTCGTGGTACATCCGCGCGATCTTCGTCATCAGGCGCACCTGCCCGTCGTGATGACGGTAGTGGCTCATGCTCACGCGCGGCTCCGATCGTGTGCGGTGTACGGCACGACCCGCTCGTGGACACCGGGTGCGAGCCGCTCGGGCTCGCGCCCTTCGAGATCAAGAATGCCATCCGCGCCGGTCGGAACCGTCAGTTCCAGACGCAATGTGTCGTCGTCGGCACGCCAGGCGATCGCCGCCTCTCCGTACGGCGTCGTGTGTCGTGCGCTCGCCCAGGTGAGCGACGCGTGCGGACGAGGCGCGAACCGGATCGTGCGGTAGCCTGGTGCGGCGGGGGCCAGCCCGGCCACCGTGCGATGCAGCCAGTCGGCGACCGCGCCGAGCGCGTAGTGGTTGAACGAGGTCATCGTGCCGGGGTTGACGGTGCCGTCGGGCAGCAGGGAGTCCCACCGCTCCCACGTCGTGGTCGCGCCCATGTCCACCTGGTACAGCCACGAGGGGCACGCGCGTTCGAGGAGCAGGTCGTACGCCCGTGCGACGTGCCCGCTGTCGCTGAGCGCCGAGGTGATCAGGGGCGTGCCGACGAAGCCCGTGGCGATGCGGTTGCCCGCCTCGGCGACCAGCTCCGCGAGGCGGGCGGCGGCCACCCGCCGACGCGCCTCGTCCGGGATCAGATCGAAGGTGAGGGCCAGGGCGTACGCGGTCTGCGCATCGCTGGTCATGATCCCGTCGTCGCCGACGTAGGCCGCGGCGAACGCGGTGCGGACCTCGTCGGCCAGGCGGCCGTAGCGATCGGCATCGTCGGTGAGGCCCAGGCGCGTCGCCATCCACGACACGAGCCGTGCGGAGCGCGCGAAGTACGCGGTCGCGACGAGGTGCCGGTCGGTGCGCGCGTCGGCGGGGTCCTGCGGTGGCGCGGCGGGATCCAGCCAGTCGCCGAGCTGGAACCCCGTGTCCCACAGGCGGCTGGGGCCCGCGAGACGCGCGACGAGGTCCACCCAGCGTCGAGCGCTGTCGAACTGATCGCGCACGATGCCGAGATCGCCGAACCGTTCGAACAGGGTCCACGGCAGGAACGTCGCGACATCGCCCCACGCCGCGCCGGGGCGGATCGGCGACCACATGTGGTGCGCGGGGATCACCGGCACGTACCAGGGCACGGTTCCGTCCGGAAGCTGCTCGATCGCGACATCGCGCAGCCACCCGGCGAGCATGCCGGACACGTCGAAGAGGAAGGATGCCGTGGGGCCGAACACCTGGATGTCGCCGGTCCAGCCGACCCGCTCGTCGCGCTGGGGGCAATCGGTGGGGATGTCGACGAAGTTGCTCCGCATGCTCCACACGACGTTCTCGTGGAGCCGGTTCAGCGAGGGATCCGACGAGTCGAACCAGCCGGTGCGCTGGAGGTCGGTGTGGTACACCCGGCCCACGATGTCGCCGGCCGCGACGGCGGCGTCGAGGTCCCCGGGCCAGCCGTCGACCTCGACGTAGCGGAAGCCGTGGAACGTGAATCGCGGCTCCCACGTCTCGGGCTCGGCGCGCCCGGCGAGGGTGTAGCTGTCGCTCGAGCGGGCGCCGCGCAGGGGGCGGGTGTACACCTCGCCGTCCTGCAGGACCTCGGCGGTGCGCAGGGTCACGGTGGCACCGGCATCCCCCGTCACACGGATGCGGACGCGCCCGGCGAAGTTCTGTCCGAAGTCGAGGACGCGCGCGCCCGAGGGGGAGGTCGTCACCGAGATCGGCTGCAGCTCCTGCGTGCACCGCACGGGCGGCGCGGTGGGGGCGACGAGCGTGGAACGATCGCGGTGGCGCAGCTGCACACCCTCCCACGCGCCGTCGTCGAAGCCCGGCCGGCTCCAGCCGGGCAGCTCGAGGCGGGCGTCGTAGTCCTCGCCGTCGTAGATGCCGCTGCGCAGGATCGGTGCCGGGGCGACGCGCCAGGTGTGGTCGGTGGCGATCGTGTCGCGCGAGCCGTCGGCGTAGGTGAGCTCGAGCTGCGCCAGGAAGGACAGGTCGTTGCCCCACAGGTTGCGGAACGCCGCCCGCCAGCCCAGCCGGCCGCGGTACCAGCCGTCGCCGAGCCAGGCGCCGATCGCATTGTCGCCGGGGGCGAGCAGATCCGTCACGTCGTAGGTGTAGTAGCGCAGCCGCGAGCCGTAGACGGTCCAGCCGGGGGAGAGGGCGTCATCGCCCACACGGTGCCCGTTGACCTCCGCCTCGTACACACCGTGCGCCGTCGCGTAGAGGCGCGCGCGCACCAGGCCGTCGCGCACCACGACATCGCGCCGCACCAGCGCTGGCCGGCGGTCGTCGGCGTCCGGGTCCTCGTTCCAGGTGGCGCCGACGGGCCACGCCCGCCACTCGTCGGGCTCGAGCAGTCCGGTCTCGAGCGTGGTCGCCTCCGACGGCGTCGACCACTCGCCCTGCTCGCTGCGCACGCTCACGCGCACGCTGACGCGCTGACGCGAGGCGAGCGGGGCGAACGGCCACGGCACGAGGACCTGGTCGGCGGACTGTTCCTCTGCCGTCTCGACGCTGCCGTCCTCGTGGCGCGCATGGATCCGGTAGGCGGCCTGACGCCAGGAGGAATCGGCGTCGAGGATGGTCCAGGACAGCCGCGGTGCGCGCTCGCCGATGCCGAGCGGCTCGCGATGATGCTCGATCTGCGGCGCGGTGGCGGTGGCCGTGGCCGTGGCGGGGGGAGTGGCAGTCGCCATCGAACGCTCCGTCGGGTCAGACGCCTCGCGCGTCAAGTTGTTTCACTATAGAATCATTATGCAACAGGATCGTTGCGCAACCTAGCGTTCGCGCGCGGGCCCCCGAAGACGTGGTTGAGGAGCGAAGTTGATGAGAATCGGCGTGACGGGCAGCGGCGGCAAGCTCGGCCGGGCCACGGTGGACCGGCTGCGTGCGGACGGCCACGAGGTCATCGGCTTCGACCTGACCGGCGTCGCGGGCGCCGGGTTCACGCGGGTGGACCTCGCCGACTACGGGCAGACGCTCGACGCGCTGCTCGGCGTCACCGCCCGGCATGGCGGACTCGATGCACTCGTCCACCTCGCCGCCGTCCCGGTCAACGGCATCATCCCCGACGCGGCCACGTTCCAGAACAACGTCACCGCGTCGTTCAACGCGCTCTTCGCGGCGCATCGGGCGGGCATCCGCACGATCGTGATCGCCTCGAGCATCACGGCCATGGGCTTCCCCTTCGACGAGGCACCGCCCTTCCTCCCGATCGACGAGACCTACACGAGCGCCAACAACACCTATGGTCTGGGCAAAGTCGTCGAAGAGGCGATGGCGGCGCAGCTCGTGCGGTGGAGCGAGGACTGCGCGATCACGGCGCTGCGCTTCACCAACGTGGTCGCCCCGGACGAGTACGCGACCTTCGCGCGGGCCGGCGAGCCGGGCTACCGCCGGGATCTGATCGGGTCCTGGATCGATGCCCGCGACGGCGCGACCGCCGTCGCCCTCGCGCTCGCGCACCGCGTCGCGGGCTACCGCGTGTACAACGTCGCGGCTCCGACATCGGGCACGGCCGACCCGTCGCGCGAGGTCGCCGCGCGCTGGTTCCCGGGGGTCCCGATCGCGGACGACCTGGGCGAGTACGAGTCGCTCATGTCGACCCGCAGGATCCAGAGCGAGCTCGGCTTCGCCGCCGCCCACGACTGGCGCTGACCCCGGCGCCGCCGACACAAGGAGAACGATGCCGCCCGTGGCCGAGCAGGACACGCACCCCGTCTACCGCCCGTTCGAACTCGTCCTCGAGGGGCCTGCCGAGCCCATCCCGGCCCGCGGGGCGCCGCTGACCGCGGTGTTCCGCAGCGGCGATGCCGCGGTCGCCGTCCCCGGGTTCTGGGACGGCGACCGCCGCTACGTCGTGCGGTTCGCCCCCGAGACGGCGGGCACGTGGACCTGGCGCACCACCAGCAGCGCGCCCGAACTGGACGGTCGCGCGGGCGCACTGGACGTGGCCGGCACCGACGGACACGGTCCCGTGCGAGTCGCCGATCGCTTCCACTTCGCGCACGCCGACGGCACGCCGTTCCACCCGGTGGGGGCGACGGTCTACAACTGGCTGCACCAGGACGATGACGTGTTCGACCGCACGCTCGAGGCGGTCGCCGCGGCGGGATTCAACAAACTGCGGTTCATGGTCTTCCCGCAGACCGGCGGCTATGTCGAGCACTACCCGACGCTGCTGCCGTTCGAGCGGGAGGCCGACGGCCGCTGGGACACCTCCCGGCCGGTCATCGCGTTCTTCCGCCGACTGGATCGCGCGGTCCAGCTGCTCGGGGAGCGCGGCATCCAAGCCGATGTGCTCATCCTCAACGCCTACGACAACGGCCGCTTCGGGCTGGGCGATCTGACCGAGGAGGACGACGCCGACTACCTCCGCTACCTCGTCGCCCGGCTGTCCGCCTCTCCGCACGTGTGGTGGTCGCTGTGCAACGAGTTCGACATCCTGGACCGGCCGCGCGAGCGCTGGGACCGGCTCGGCACCCTCCTGGCGGAGGTCGATCCGCACGACCGCCTGCGTTCGATCCACAACTGGATCGAGCTGTTCGACCACAACCGCCCGTGGGTGACGCACGCGTCGATCCAGAACGGTCAGGTGACGGAGGAGTTCGGCCGGGCGGGGCTGTACCGCGACGTCTACGGCAAGCCGATCGTGCTCGACGAGATCAAGTACGAGGGCGACATCCCCGAGCGCTGGGGGCACCTGTCGGCGCAGGATCTCGTGCACCAGTTCTGGATCGCGACCGTCTCGGGCACGTACGCGTCGCACGGCGAGAGCTTCATCCGCGATGACGGCAGTCTGCACATCGTCGCCGGCGGCGAGCTGCTCGGCGCCTCGCCCGCGCGGCTGGGCTTCCTGCGCGCGTTCCTCGGGGATCTCGCGGTGGGAGGCCTCGACCCGATCGACAAGTGGGACGATCCCGAGTACGTGGCCGGTGTTCCGCGCCGGCAGTACGTGCGCTACTTCGGCCGGCACGCCCCCGCACAGTGGACCTTCCGGCTGCCGCAGGCGAGCAACGTCGGCGAGCGGCTGGAGATCGGAGACGCCTTCGAGGTCGACGTCGTCGACACGTGGAACATGACCGTGACCCCGACCGGTCGCCGGTTCACGCTCGACGAGGTGCAGCGCAACGACGCCTACGCGCGCGCCGCCGACCCGATCGACCTGCCCGCGGGCGAGGCGATCGCGCTGCGGATCACGCGCGTGCAGCCGTGACCGGCTGGAGCGACGGCGTCCGGCTCGGCGCGGCCTACTACAACGAGTACCTGCCGGATCCCTCCCGGCTCGAGACGGACCTGCTCCTCATGCGGGATGCCGGAATCCGCACGATTCGCGTGGGCGAGTCCGTGTGGTCGACCTGGGAGCCCGAGGACGGCCGCTTCGAGCTGGACTGGCTGACCCGCGTTCTCGACGGCGCCGCCGCGCACGGGATCGAGGTGATCCTGGGGACGCCGACCTACGCGATCCCGCCGTGGCTCGCCCGGAAGCATCCCGACCTCGCGGTGCAGCGCGCCGACGGTTCCCGCGTCCCGTGGGGCGGCCGGCAGGAGGTCGACTACACGTCCGAGGTGTTCCGCTTCCACGCCGAGCGGGTCATCCGCGCGGTGGTCGGCGCGCACGGCCGGCACCCCGCCGTCGTCGCGGTGCAGCTGGACAACGAGGCCGGTCTGCACCTCATCCACAACGAGCCCGTCGTCGCGCGATTCCGCGAGTGGCTCGCCGCGCGGTACGGCACGCCGCAGGCGCTCAACGAGGCCTGGGGGCTGACCTACTGGTCGCACCGCATCGCCGCGTGGGACGAGCTGTGGGCGCCGGCCGGCAACACGACGCCCGCCTATGCCCTCGCCTGGCGGCGCTTCCAGGCCGAGCAGACGACCCGGTTCCTCGCGTGGCAGGCGGAGATCGTCCGTCCCCTCGTCGCCGAGACGACCGACCTCACCACGTGCATCGCCTACGGGCGACCCGCGATGGACGATGTCGCCGTCGGGGAGGCGCTGGACATCGCGAGCGGCAACGCCTACTACCTCGCCCAGGACTCGCTCGAGCTGCGTCACGAAGCCGCCGCCGATGCCTGGTACGCCGACGATGTCGCGCAGTTCGTGCTCCTGGCCGATCGGATGCGCGCGACGCGGCAGGCGCCGTTCCTGGTCACCGAGACCGGCGCCGGCTCGATCGGCGCCGCCCATCAGACGCGCCCGCCCTACGACGGGCAGCTCGTCCAGGCCGGGTGGCTGCTCGCCGCGCGGGGAGCGCGCCTGGTCTCGTACTGGCACTGGCACTCCCTGCACTCCGGTGCCGAGGTCCACTGGGGCGGCATCCTCGGGCACGACCTGCAGCCGGGGCGCGTCTACCGCGAGATCGCGCGGCTCGGGAGCCAGCTCGACCTCGCGGCGCCCTGGCTGGCCGATGCCGAAGCCGATTCCGACATCGCGCTGCTGATCGCACACGACAGCGAATGGGTGATGGCGGCCGAGCCGCCGCTGAGCGATCACGGGGGCGGGGCCGATCCGCGCTCATACTGGCGGATCGTGCAGGCCTTCGCGCGCGGCGCCGTCGACGCCGGCCGCCAGCTCGCCGTGGTCAACGAGCGGCAGCTGACGACGGCGGCCGATCTCCTGCGCCGTCACCGCGTCGTCGTCGCGGCCGGGCTGATCGCCGCATCCGATGACACCCTCGCCCTGCTCGCCGACTACGTGCGCGCCGGCGGCACCCTCGTCGTCGGCCCGCGGACGGGGTTCGGCGACCACGAGGCGCGGATGCGGGCCTCGACCGCGCCGGGGGCGCTCCGCGAGGTCCTCGGACTGCGGTACGCGGAGTTCGCGTCGCTCGCGGGGCCCGTCGCGGTCGTCGACGGGTCGTCGGGCGTCGACGGGTCGTCGGTCGTCGACGAGCTGTCGGGCGTCGCGACGGGATGGGTCGACGGCTACGAGGCGGAGAGCGCCGACGTGCTCGCGCGCTACGACCACCCGTACTTCGGCCGGTTCGCGGCGGTGACGCGCCACGCGGTGGCCGACGGGGTCGCGTACGCGGTCGGCACGGTGCCCGATCGCGCGCTCGCCGCCGCGGTCATCGCGGCGGCCTGCCCCGAGCCCGTCGTGCCGTCGCCGCTGGCGGAGCGCCCCGCGCCGGTGACGGTGCACTCGCTGAGCGGTCCGCGCGGACGGCTCTGGGTGCTGCACAACTGGTCGCCGCAGCCGTGCACGCTGCGCCCGGCGCGGGCGGTCATCGACGTCCTGGGCGCGGGGACGCCTCTGCTCGGCTCCCGGGTCGAGGTGCCCGCCTGGGGCGTTGCGCTGTGGGGCGAGCCGCAGGACTGAGCCCCCCGCGATCGGATGCCTTCGGGGAGCGGTCAGCGCTCGTCGCGGGCCGTCCGGGGGGAGAGCCGGACGAAGGATGCCGGTGGCAGCGCCGCCTCGGCGTCACCGCCGGGGGCGGCGACGGTGAGGTCGCGCGCGACGCGGTCGAGGTTCGCGGCGAGGAGGACGGTCCCGCGCGCATCCCGCGCGCCGATCGCCCAGAGCAGTCCATCGGGGCTGTCGCCCCACAGCAGCTCGCCGCCGCGCAGCGCCGCGAGCTCGTCGAGGGCAGCGGCGACGGGGAACGTGTCGCCGTCCGACGAGCGGATGCCGCGGGGCCCCCACTCCTCGAACCAGGCGAGCGATGCGACGCCGGGGATGGCCAGGGCCGCCGCGCTCGCGATCGTCCACGCCGCCAGTTCGGCGGCGGTCTGCCGGTCATCGGCGGTGCCGGTGAACTCGGCGCCGAATCCCTCGGCCAGGTCGGTGCGTCGCGGCGCGGGCTGGGGGCCGGTCGCGACGTCGTTGAAGCGCGGTCGCAGGGTGACCGGCCCGATGTGCACGCGGCGTTCGCCCGCGTACCCGACGGTGTGTGCGGCGACGAGACGCTGCATCGCCAGCGACTCGACGAGCTGCTCGGTGCCGTCGGCATGGAACAGGGGCGTGAGCGTCACCGTCAGGCCGTCGAGGTCGTCGGGGATGCGGTGGAGCTCGCGGTTCAGCTCGGTGAAATGCGACCGCGATCCGCCGACGACCGGGATGTCGAGTCCCGCTGCGCGGAGCGCGTCGCGGAGCGCCTCGACGGCCGCGCCGTCGGACACGTGGCGGGCCGCGCCGACCAGGTGGAACGCCGCCGTGCGGACGACCTCGTGTGCGCGCAGGGCCGCGACGCCGGCCGCGAGCGCGGCCGGCGCGTCGGGGTCGAGCACGAACCGCACGTCCAGCGGCAGTCCGGCGGACGCCGCGCGGTCGAGCGCCGCCCGCCAGTTCGGGCTGGCCAGGTCGAGTTCCACCAGTACGTGGTCGCCGACGGGGTCGAACGCGGGCGCGGGATCGGGAGCGGCCGCCGCGCCGAGCGCGATCGACGGGAACGCGCCGCCGGGGCGCACGACGATGCGGTCGCGTGCCGACGCGGGCCGTGGCTGTGCCGCCGTGTGTCGCGCGTGCACCGAGATCCTCTGGCGCACGCGCTCGCCCGCGCCGACGCGATAGGGGAACGGCAGCGACAGCGGCCGGCTGTACGTCTTGAACGACGCGTCCGTCCAGTTGCGCTGGTCCTCCATCTCGAACACGTCGCCGTCGAACGACACGGCGACGTCGAGCCCGTCGTCGAGCCAGGCGAGGGCGGAGATGTCGCAGACCGGCTGATGCGGGCTGATCGCGCGGGGGAAGGCCGTCTCATCGGTGCGGCCGTTCGGATGCGTGACGCGCAGCAGCGCACCGGCCACGTGCGGCGGGTGCAGGACGACCAGGCCCGTGCGGTTCGTGTCGAACTCCCGCTCGGACTCGAGATCGCAGATCACGTCGAGCCGGTCCGAGCGGGCCTCGGCGCGGACGATGCCGCGGAAGCTCGAGCCGAGCCGCTCCGAGCGCACGTGCAGGGTGAGCGTGGTGTCCGTCTCGCGCACACGGTCGACGACGAGGGGCGCCGTGTCCCAGTTGCGATCGCGCACGACGGCGCGGACGCTGCGCAGCAGCATCCGGCCGTCGAAGGCGAGATCGGCGAGCTCGTCGCCGCGCAGCTGCAGCGACCAGCGACCGCTGCGCCATTCGTGAGACTCGCCGAACCACATGTCAGATCGTCGTCATCCCGCCGTCGACCGCGAACAGCGCGCCGGTCGCGAAGGCGCCGTCGTCCGAGGCCAGGAACACCATGATCCCCGCGACGTCGTCGGGTGCGCCGGCGCGGCCGAGCGGAATGCGTCCGATGATGGCGGCGCGGGCCGCGGGGTCGCTCGTGATGGTGGTCACGAGCGACGTCTCGGTATACGCGGGTACGACCGTGTTGACCCGGATGCCGCGATCAGCGTATGCCGCGGCGACCGTGCGCGCGAGGCCGTGGATGCCGGCCTTCGAAGCGCTGTACGCCGTGAAGTCGCGCCCCTCGCCGTTCACTCCCGTGGGACTGCCGGTGAGGATGATCGAGCCGCCGCCCGACGCGAGCATCGATCGCACCGCGTGCTTGACGGTGAGGAAGGTCCCCGTCAGGTTGACGTCGATCGTGCGCTTCCAGACGTCCAGGTCGAGGTCCGCCGCGGGCGCATCCTGGCCGAACAGCTGGACGCCGGCGTTCGCTACCACGACGTCCGGCGTCCAGCCGCCGGTGCGGAGCTCCGCGAACGCGGCCTCGACCGAGGCCTCGTCGGCGATGTCGAGCACGACCGCGCGTGCCGACGCGCCCAGGGCCTCGACGGCCCGGCCCGCGGCGGCGGCGTCGCGATCGGCGATGACGACCCGCGCGCCCTCGGCGACGAAGCGCTCCGCGACGGCGAAGCCGATGCCCGTCGCCGACCCGGTGACGAGTGCGGTCCTGCCTGTCAGTCGGCTCACGAGACTCCTTATCGCTCGATGTGGTCGAGGTGCAGCATGCGCGCGAGGTTCTTGTCGAGCTCGTCGTCGCGGAAGATCTTCTTCCAGTCCTCCTTGATGATGCTCTCGCGACCGTAGTCCATCGCGATGAGGCACGCGTCGCTGAACGGGTTGTCCCCGCGCAGGCCGTTGGCGAGCGCGACCTGCGTGTGCCCGTAGAGGATGCTGCGGGCCGCCGCCTCGGGGACTCCCATCGTGTGGATGGCCTCGTCGAGCGCCTCGTTGAGGAGCGACCCGATCATGCAGGCGACCGTCTCGACGAGCGTCGGCTCGAGCTGGGCGAGCTGCTTGACGGTGACCCAGTGCACGTCGATGACCGGCGCGTAGATGGCGCGGACGGTCTCTTCGACGATGCGCTTCTTCTCCGGATCGTCGGACTCGACCGCGGCGATGGCGTCCTGCGGAGCGGCGATGCCGCCGAACGTGTCGGCCCACTCCTCCTTGGTGGTGCGCTCGAGGAACACCGACGGGTGGCAGGGGTGCGCGACGGCCTGGATGACGTCCTCGCGTGTGGTGAGCAGTCCGGCGTAGGCGGCGGCGGGGTCGAGCGTCAGGACGATGGCGCCGGGCTTCAGCTGCGGGACGAGATCCGCGGTGACCGGGCCCAGGGCCAGGTCGGGGACGGCGAGGACGACGATGTCGGCGTCGGCGACCGCGACGGAGGCCTCGGTGAGCTCGCGGCCCGCCTCGCGCGTGCGCTCCTGGCCGGCGGGCGAGTTCTCGACGTACCAGACGGTGTGGTCGGTCTTGACGAGGTTGTTGGACACGCGCATGCCCATCTTCCCGCCTGCTCCGATGACGGCGATCTTGTGACTCATGGGGTGCTCCTCAGGTGTTCCAGTGTGGTGCGGGTCCATTCCCGCTCCGTGCGGACGGTGGTCTCGGCATCCCCCTGCCAGGGGAGCCAGTGCTCGACGATCTCGTTGATCCCGCGCTGGCGGGGGCGGACGGTCGCGAGCAGATGGGGGTAGTCGTGCAGGCCGGTGCCCATCGCGGCGCCGGAGTAGGTGAAGCCCACCCAGCCGGGCTGCCGATCGAAGGCGAAGTCCTTGACGTGGACGTTCGCGACCAGCGGCGCGGTCAGCTCGACGCAGTCGCGCGGGCTCTCCAGCCGCGCGACGACGTTGGCGGGGTCGAGGCAGATCCCCACCCGGGGGCTGCCGACGCGCTCGACCAGGCCGACGAGGTCGGTGGTGGCCAGCTGCTCGTAGGTCTCGAGGGCGAGCGTGACGCCGGCGGACTCGAAGCTGCGTGTCATCGACCGCAGCCAGGTCTCGGACTCGGCGAGGCTCGGGCGCGAGTCGGGTCCGTAGACCATGCTGCGCAGCAGGCGGGCGTCGAAGACGTCGGCCAGGTGCAGATAGCGCGCCAGATGCTCGGGGACGATGCCCTTCGTGCCCAGCTCGATCGTGAGGCCGAGATCCCGGGCGGCGGATGCCGCGGCGCGCAACTGCGCGGCATCCATCTGCTCGAGGGGGGCGTAGTCGCAGATCTGGAACAGCTCGACGCCGAGTTCGCGCGTCGCCTCGAATGCGCCGATCAGCGACAGCGGCGCGGCGACGCGGTCCGAGTGCTGCCAGAAGAAGGCATATGTGCCCAGGCCGATCATGCGGCGCGCCTGCGTTCGGCGAGGGCCACGGCCTCATCGAGGACGGCGGCGAAGGCGGCGGGGTCGTGGGCGAAGCGGCCGAGGAACAGCCCGTCCACGTCGTCGCCGAGACGGGTGAGCAGACCGGGGCCGGCCGAGCCGCCGTAGATCACGAGCGAGCCGTCGCGGGCGGGGTCGGCGGCGAGGGCGTCGCGCAGCGCGCGGGTGACGGTCGTGATGTGGCCGGGGGAGGCGGGCTCGGGGGCGCCGATGGCCCACACCGGCTCGTAGGCGGCGACGATCGGCCCGGCGGGCGCCGCGGCCAGGGCGGCGTGCAGCTGGGCGACGGTCTCGGCGGCGGCCGTCCCGGCATCCTGCCGTTCGGTCTCGCCGATGCACAGCACGGGGGAGACGCCGTGGCGGGTCGCCGCGGCGACCTTGGCGGCCACGTCGGCGTCGGTTTCGCCGAACAGGCGGCGCCGCTCGGCGTGCCCGACCTCGGCATAGCGGATCTCGGACTCGGCGAGCTCGGCCGCCGTGATCTCGCCGGTGTACGGCCCCGGCTCGAACGCCGAGACATCCTGTGCGCCGAGGTGGATGCCGGTGCCGTCCAGCCCGGTCTGCGCGTCGGCGAGCTGCAGGTAGGAGGGGATGACGAACACATCGACGTGCGGGTCGCGCAGCGCCGCATGGTCGCGGAGCATCTCGGCGACCATGTCGAACCACTCGACGGCCTGCCGGCGACCGAAGTACGCCTTGAGGCTCACCCCCACCGTCACGCGTCGCATCAGCAGGAGCCGGTGGACTCGTACCGGTCGATGACGGCGACCTTCTCCGCCGACGCGGATGCGGGGTCGAAACGGTAGCCGAGCCACTCGCGCACGAGCCGCCGGGCCAGTTCGATGCCGACGACGCGCTGGCCCATCGTGAGCACCTGCGCGTCGTTGGACAGCACGCTGCGCTCGACCGAGAACGAGTCGTGCGCGGTGACGGCGCGGATGCCGGCGACCTTGTTCGCCGCGATCGCGACGCCCAGGCCGGTGCCGCAGATCAGCAGGGCGCGGTCGGCGTCGCCGCGCGCGACGCGCTCGGCGGCCTCGATCGCGACGCGCGGGTACGGGGTGTGTCCGTCGGCGTCCACGCCGACGTCGACCACCGAGGCGACGGCCTCGCTGTTCTGGAGATCCTTCTTGAGGATCTCCTTGTAGTCGAAGCCGGCGTCGTCGCTGCCGACGACGATGCGCAGGGGCTGTGTCATGTCAGTTCCTCTCCTTCGCGTCGGCGAGCAGTTCGCCGATCGCGGTCACGATGAGGGCGAGCGAGTGCGCGCCCGGGTCGGGGGTGCCGACGCTGTTCTGCCCGTGCGTGCGGGCCCGGCCCATGCGCGGCAGCAGATCGGCGGTCGCGGCGGCCGCGGTCGTGGCGGCAGCCGCCGCGCGCTGCCACGCGTCGGTCAGCGACGCGCCGGCGTCGACGGCGCGGCCGAGCTCGCCGCTGAAGGGGACCAGCGCGTCCACGAGGGTCTTGTCGCCGACCTCGGCCTTGCCGTAGTCCATGACGCCGCGCGATCCGGCGGCGACACCGGCGGCGACGGCGGTCGCATCGGGGAAGCCGGCATCGCCCAGCCGTTCGGCCAGCGCGGTGAGGATCACGCCCCACAGTGCGCCCGAGGTGCCGCCGGCCTTGTCCGACCAGGCGTCCGCCGCGCGGGCGAGGACCGTCTGCGCCCCGGCGCCGGCGTCGGCCGCGGCGCGGCCGGCGTCGCGCGCGGCGTGCGAGCCGCGCTGCATGCCGATCCCGTGGTCGCCGTCGCCGGCGATCGCGTCGATGCGTCCCAGCTCGTCGACGTGCGTGTCGACGGTGGCGGCGATCGTCTCCAGCGCGGCACGCACGGTCGCGGCGACGGCGACGGAGTCCGCATCGCCCGGGACCACAATGTCGGCAGACACGGCATCCGGAGCGGTGCCCTCGGCGGCGGGGTCCAGCGGCGCCGCCGGTGCGACGGCGCCGCGCCGGTAGGCGGGGGTGTCGACGGGGGTCTCCCACAGGTCGGCGAGCTCGTCGTCGAGCCAGAACAGGGTCAGCGACGTGCCGGCCATGTCGAAGCTCGTGCAGTACTCGCCCACGTGCGGGTCCACGACGTGCAGACCGGCCTCGTCGAGCAGCTGGGCGATGCGCCGGTAGACGACGAACATCTCCTCGTACTTCAGCGAGCCCAGTCCGTTCAGAAGGGGGATCACGCGGCCGTCGGCGCCCACGGGGCGCTCGGCGAGCAGGCGCTCGACGAGGAGCGCGGCCAGTTCGTCGGCGGTCGGGATGTCGGTCTCGTCGATGCCCGGCTCGCCGTGGATCCCGAGGCCGATGGCCATGCGTCCGGCCGGGACGGTGAACAGCGGATCGGCGGCGCCGGGCAGGGTGCAGCCGGTGAAGGCGACGCCGAACGAGCGGGTCCGCTCGTTGGCGCGGCGCGCCACGCGGGCCACCTCGGCCAGGTCGTAGCCGGCCTCGGCGGCGGCGGCGGCCGTGCGGAACACCGTGAGGTCGCCCGCGATGCCGCGACGCCGCTGCGCCTCGGCGGGCGCGGCGCTGGCGACGTCGTCGGTCACGGTGACCGTGTCGCACGCGATCCCCGCGGCGCGGAGGCGATCCTGCGCGGCGTCGAAGTTCAGCACGTCGCCGGCGTAGTTGCCGTAGGAGAAGAACACGCCGCCGCCGCGCTCGGCCGCCTTCGCGACCGACACGATCTGCTGCGTCGACGGCGAGGCGAACAGGTTGCCCATCGCCGCGCCGTGTGCGAGACCCTGGCCCACCAGCCCGCCGAATGCGGGATAGTGGCCCGAGCCGCCGCCCACGACGACGGCGACCTGGCCGGCCGGAGTGGCCGTGCTGCGGACGACCCCGCCGGAGACGCGGCGCACGTAGCGTCCGTTGGCCGCGACGAACCCCGAGATCATCTCGTCGGCGAAGTCGGCGGGGTCGTTCCACAGCCGGGTCATCAGCGCACCTCCTCCACGGTGGCGTCCGCGGGGGCGACCGCCGCGCGGCGGCCGTTGCGGGCGAGGAGCACCATGATGACGGCCGAGGCGAGCATCGCGATGCCGACGATCAGCATCGGCAGCTCGTACCCGCCGGTCCAGTCGTGGACGGCGCCGGTGATGTAGGGGGCGCTGAAGCCCGCGAGGTTGCCGATCGTGTTGATGAGGGCGACGCCGGCGGCAGCGGCCACGCCCGTGAGGAACTGCGTGGGCAGCGTCCAGAAGTTGGGCAGAGCGGCGAAGATCGCGCAGGCGGTGACCGTGATGACGGCCATGGTGGCCACGGGTGAGCCGGCGAACAGCGCGAGCGGGATCGAGACCGCACCGGCGACGGCGGGGATGGCGATGTGCCAGGTCTTCAGCCCGCGCTTGGATGCGTCGCGCGACCAGAAGTACATGACGATCGCCGCCGGCAGATACGGAACGGCCGTGATGAGGCCCTTCATGAACACGTCGTAGGTCTGTCCCGTCTGCTCCTGGAAGCCCTCGATGATCGTGGGGAGGAAGAAGGCGAGCGCGTACAGGCCGTAGATGAAGCCGAAGTAGATGAAGGACAGCGCCCACACACGGCCGCTCTTGAACGCGAAGCGCGCCGAGACGTGCGTGTTCTCGCGGGCCTCGGTCGCCGCGCGCTCCTTCTGCAGGGCGCCGGTGAGCCACACCTGCTCCTCGGTCGTCAGCCACTTCGCGTCGGAGGGCTTGTCCTTGAGGTAGAACCAGGCGATGACGCCGACGACGATCGCGGGGATCGCGACGCCCATGAACATGAACCGCCAGCCCTCGAGGCCGAAGAACACGCCGTGCTGCTGGATGAGCGCGCCCGCGAGCGGGGCGCCGATGACGGTCGTCAGCGGCTGCGCCAGGTAGAAGAGCATGAGGATGCGGCCGCGGTACTGCGCGGGCACCCACAGGCTGAGGAAGAGGATGGCGCCGGGGAAGAAGCCGGCCTCGGCGACACCGAGGAGGAAGCGCAGGATGACGAGCTGCTCGAAGTTCTGCACCCACGTGAACAGGAGAGCGACGATGCCCCAGCTCACCATGATGCGGGCGAGCCACTTGCGCGCGCCGAACCTGTGCAGTGCGAGGTTCGAGGGCACCTCGAGGAGGATGTAGCCGACGAAGAACACGCCCGAGGCGAAGCCGAACTGCGCGGCGCTGAGTGCCAGGTCGTCGTTCATGCCGTTGGGGGCGGCGAACCCGATCGCGGTGCGGTCGAGGTAGTTGATGAAGAACATCAAGGCCACGAAGGGCACCAGGCGGATGGCGACCTTGCGGATCGCGGACTTCGCGATCACCGCTTCTGCGGCGGCGGCGGGGGAGGTGGTGTTGTCCACGCTGACTTCCAATCGACGATGACAGGGCGGGGTCTGTGAGTCCGCCGCATCCTCATTGTGGCAAACCGGTTGACCAATTGCAAGCGAGATCTTCGCCGGATGCCGATGCCCGCCGTGCCGGGTCAGCGACCCGAGTTGTCGATCACCTCGAACTCGAGCTCGATGCCGTGCGTGTCCGCTGCCCGCATGCGCACCTCGTGGGACCCGAAGCGCTGGGTCCAGACGTCGGGTGCCCCCAGGAACGGCGTCAGCCTGCCGACGGTCTCGTCGCTGAGAAGATCGTCGAAGACGATCCAGTGGCCCGATCCCACACGGCCGCCGCGGCGCCACTGCCGGGGCGCCAGCCAGGACGCGATGGCGACGACGGCACCGGCCTCGGCGCGCGCCCGCACCATCGCGGCCGTCGCGGCCGGCAGGCGGCTGCCGGCCACGATGATGAGCTCGGGGTCGCCGAGGCGCACGTCGTCCACGGTCTCGTCGAAGACCAGAACGCTCCGGGCGGGATGGAACAGACCGTGGGTGCGCGTCGCATCCGGCACGCCGCCGATGAGCGGGAAGTCGGCGCGGGGGAGGTCGTCGAGCCGGTGCCGCGGGAATGCGTACCCCGGGGCGTGCATGCAACTGCCGTGCGCGGGGATCGAGCCGTGACTGATCAGATGCCAGGCGGCGAAGACGCTCTGCGAGGTCTCGGGGGCCGCGGCGCGACGATTGCCGAACGGGCGCTCGCCACGCCCGAAGTCGCTGTCGTCGGCGTGGATGAGCGCGATGTCGGCGACGGCGTCGCCATGGTGCCAGGGCAGGGGGTGGGCCGGGACGAAGTCATCGACGAACTCCTGCCACACGTCCCCGAACTCGGTGCGGGCGAACGACCCTGCGCCGCGGTGGTGGAGGAGCGGATCGATGTTCTCGACGAACAGCGCCGTCGGCGAGAAGAGGTAGGCCATGCGCAGCGCGGAGGCGAACTCGGCGGGCGAGTGGCCGGGCAGACCCGGTGCGCGGGTGAACCAGGGGCCGGTGTCCGGTCCCCAGAGGTCGGCGCAGATCCACAGCTGACGGTCGTACTGGACGGACGCGCCGAGCGCCGTCGCGAGCTGCAGGGGCTGGAACGACTCCTTCATCACCTTGGGGGTCGGTGTCATACCCGCACGGGCGAGGGCGTGGAAGAGGACGGGGAAGACGTGTTCGGCCAGCACCGGCACGGGCGATGCCGCCGCCGCCGGGACGGCCTCGGCGATCTGCCGGACGGTCTGCTCGATGATCGCGAGGGCCTCGTCGGGCGTCGTGCCGTCGGTCGCACCGAAGTGGGGCAGGAAGGCGTCGCGGAGGTACTGTGCGGCGTTGATCTGCAGGTGCTCCGGCTCGTCGTAGACGACCCCGGCGAGACACCCCGCCTCGGCGGCCGCGCGGATCGTCTCGGCCGGGATGTCGAATCGGTTCGTGCCGGCGGCGTGCGGACCGTTGATGTTGCCGTATTCGTTGCCCAGCACGACGTCGATGCCGGCGGCCGCGAGGTCGCGGAACATCGCGCGGTCGTCGGCGCCCGGCAGGACGTGGTGGACGTAGAAGTCCGCGCCCAGGCGCGCGATCGTGTCGACGAAGGCCTGCGGCGGCACCGGGGGATCCTGTGAGGCGATCGTTCGTCCCGTGCCGGTGCGCATGATCGTCTCGGACAGCGCGGGCGACCAGGGATCGGGCCACGCGACGACGGGACCCTGCACGCCGATCCGTGGGCGGTGCGTGTCGGCGGTGGCTGCTGTCGCCGTGCTGTTCACGGGGACCTCCTGGTGGGGGAAGTGATGACGGGGAGAGGCGGGCATGCCGGGGTCCGGACGCGCAGGTCCGGACCCCGGCATCCGTCAACCGTGGAGGACGACGTCCATCTCGGTGAAGAACTGCGCGACCGCTTCGTCGATCGTCAGCGTGCCGAAGTTGAGCTCCTCGCCCAGCACGCGGAACTTCTCGTGGAGCGTGCCGTAGCCGACCACGGGCACCGGCGGGGCCTCGCCGAGGCGGTCGCCGAGCGACGACTCATACGCGGCGATCATCTCGCTCACCGCGTCGAGGTCGGCGGCGGCACGGGCCGTGGCCGATGCGGGCAGGCCGCGGTTGCTGCCGAAGATCTCTCCCGACTCCGGCGAGTTGATCAGGAAGTCGATCAGCGCCGCCGCCTCTGCGGGGTGATCGCTCGTCGAGGCGATCGAGTACATCTGCGAGGCCTTGAGATACAGGTCCTTGCCGGTCGCGACGTCGATCGGCGGGGCGATGAGTGCGATCTCGTAGCCTTCGCCGAGGTTGCCGAGGAATCCCGATCCGCTGTTGTCCCAGGTCGTGTCGCTGGCCGAGATCGCGGCGTCGAACGCGGTGAGCGGCACGATCTCCTCGGCGCGCTGCTGCGGGACGACCGCCCCCGTCTCGCGCCCGTTCGTCGCGAGCGCCCAGAACTCGCGCAGGTCGTCCTCGTCGAAGCCGGGGGTGCCGTCGTCCGCGAACAGGTGCGATCCCTGTGCACGCAGGTAGAGCTCGAAGTTCGTGAAGCGGGTCGTCGGGTCGACACCGCCCCAGACCGCCACGTCCGCGGCCTCCGCCGCCGTGCGGACCTCGCCCATCCAGGCGAAGTAGTCCGACCAGGTGCCCGTCTCGAACGCGGCGACCCCGAGCTCGTCGAGGATCGTGGTGTTCAGGAACATTCCCCATGCGTTGGTCGACAGCGGCAGCGCCGTCGTGACCCCGTCCACCGTGCCCGCGCCGAGCACCTGCGGGTCGAGGCCGTCCGTCCGGATCGTCGTGCCCAGGTAGGGCTCGAGGTCGAGCAGCACGCCGTTCTCCGAGTACTGCCGCAGGTAGGCGAGGTCCATGGTGACGACGTCGGTCAGGCCGCCGCCGGCGGCCTCGACCTGCTTGCGCTCCCAGTAGTCGGTCGGAGCGAGGAACTGGACGCTCACGTCGATACCCGGGTTCTGGCGCTCGAACTCGGCGATCGCCTGGTTGTACAGGTCGGCGCGCACGTCGTTGCCCCAGAACGAGAAGCCGATCGTGACGTCGTCCGTCGTTCCGGCGCCGGTGCCCGGCGTGGACGCGCATCCGACGAGCGCGGTGACCGTCGCCGTCGCGGCGATCGTGGCGAACAGGGTTCTTCTTTTCGTGTGCAACACGGGAGTGCCTCTCATCATCGAGTGTCAGGAAACGTTTTCTCGGAACGTGGAGCCCCAGTCTTACAAACCGGTTGACCAAAAGCAAGGCGGCAGTGGGTAGCCTGTTCGCATGCCCGCCTTTCCCACGGACCGTGTCGACGAGATCTCGGCCGCGCTCGGTGCGCTCCCGACGGGAACTCCGGTCTCCGAGGTCGCCCGGCGCCTGCTCGACCTGTTCACCAGCGGATCGATCGCCGCCGGCACCCGGCTGCCGCCGGAACGGCATCTCGCCGCCACGCTCGGCGTCGGGCGGTCCGCGGTCCGCGAGGCGCTCGCGGCGCTCGAGATCCTCGGTATCGTCGACGTCCGTCCCGGCTCGGGGACGTACCTGCGCGGGTCTGCCAGCGAGCTGCTGCCGCAGACCCTCCGCTGGGGACTGCTCATCGGGGAGCGCAACACGGCGCAGTTGCTCGAACTGCGCTCGGGGCTCGAGATCTACGTCGCCCGGCTCGCGGCAGGGCGCGCGTCGGCATCGGACATCGAGGGGCTGGGCGCGTCCGTGGAGCGCATGCGCATCAGCGTCGAGGACCTCACCGTCTTCGCGCGGGCGGACAGCGACTTCCACGCCGCGCTCGCCGCCGCAGCCGATAACCCGACGCTGATCGATCTGCTGCACATCGTGCGCTCGCTGCTGCAGGTCTACGCCGACCGCGCCGTGCACGATCGCGACGCCGCCGAGCTCGCGATCGCCGAGCACGCGGCCGTCTTCCGCGCCGTGCGCGCCGGAGACGAGGATGCCGCCGCCTCGGCGATGGCCGTCCACATGGCCACGGCAGCCGCCCGGCTGGCCGCCGAGGCCTCGGCGGCCTGAATCACGCGGCGGCGCGCCCTCAGCGCCGGGGTGCCGGATCCTTCGGGGCCGGCAGTGTGACGGGGGTCGTCAGTGCGAGCTCGTCGGAGAACTCCTCGGGGCTGCCCTCAGATTCGCGGCGCGGCGTCTCGGTCAGCTCGTCGGCCGGGATCACCGAGATCGGGCGGGTCTCGTCGAGCGCGAACCCGAAGCGCCGCGTCTCGTGGCGGTGCAGCCGCCCCGACAGCGCGATCCACGCGAAGCCGATGCCGAACGCGACCAGCGCGGCCGTCGCGCCCAGGAGGATCGCGGTGCGCGGACCCCACTGCGCGGCGACCCAGCCGACGATCGGGGCGCCCAGCGGCGTGCCGCCCATGAGGATCGCCATGTACAGGGCGAGCACGCGGCCGCGCAGGGCGGGATCCGTCGTCGTCTGCACGTAGCCGTTGGCCGTCGTGAGCGTCGTGACGACGGCGAATCCGGTGAACAGCAGGGTGAGCGCGTACAGCCAGTAGGTGGGCATGAAGGCCGAGACGGCACCGGCCGCCGCGAACAGGCCCGTGCCGACGATGACGAGGCGCATCCGGGCGCGGTCGCGCCGGGCGGCCATGAGCGCGCCGGCGAGCGACCCGACGGCGAGGATCGAGCTGAGCAGCCCGTAGCCGTCGGCCTGCTGTCCGAACTCGAGGGCCATCGTCGAGGCGAAGATGGGGAAGTTCATGCCGAACGCGCCGAGGAGGAACACGATCACGAAGGTCACGATGAGGTCGGGACGGCCCGCGACGTAGCGGAACCCGTCCGCCAGTCGCGAGGCGCCCTGCGCGCGGACGCGGGGGATCAGCTCGCCCGACCGGATGAGACTGAGGGCGACGATCATCGCGGTGAACGTGATGGCGTTGACCAGGAACACCCATCCGGTGCCGACCGCGACGATCACGACGCCGGCGACGGCCGGGCCGATCATGCGCGCGGCATTGAAGGAGGCGGCATTGAGTGCGACCGCGTTCGAGGCGTGCTCGCGCGAGACGAGGTCCGAGACGAAGGCCTGGCGGGCGGGATTGTCGAAGGCGACGATGACGCCGAGGGCCAGCGCGAACGCGTACATGAGCGGCAGCGTCATGACGCCCATCAGCAGGAGCACGCCGATGGTGCAGCCCAGCAGCATCAGCAGGACCTGCGTCACGATGAGCAGCCGCCGTCGGTCGAAGCGGTCCGCGACCCATCCGGTGATGCTCACCAGCAGGAGGGGCGGCGCGAACTGCAGGGCCATCGTGATGCCCATCGCGCCGGCGTCGTTGTGCGTCAGCTCGGTCAGCACGACCCAGCTGAGCGCGGTGGCCTGCATCCAGGTGCCGGTGTTGGAGACGAGCGCGCCGATGAACCAGATGCGGTAGTTGAAGACGGCGAACGAACGGAACATCGCTGGGGCCCCGCGCCCGGAGGCTCCGCGCGGCGCGCGAGCGGCGTGTGGAGGGGGTGTGGGGGTCATCGCGCTGCCACCTCCTGCATGACGACCGCGGCCCGGGCGAGGATGTCGCGCTGCTCCGGGGCGAGTGAGACGAGCACGGACTCCAGCCAGGAGTCGCGACGCCGGACGGTCTCGTCGACGACGCCCCGGCCGGTCTCGGTGATGTCGATGTTCACCTTGCGGCGATCGGCGTCGTCGGGCGTGCGGGTCACGTACCCGGACTCCTCGAGGCAGTTCACGGTGCGGTTCATCGACGGCGCCGAGACGCGCTCGCGCTCGGCGAGCTCGCCGAGGGTGTGGGAGCCGTGGACGCTGATCGCGGCGAGGACGGCGAACTGGCCGTCGCTCATCCGGTCGATCGCCCGCTCGGAGCGCAGTCGGCGTGCGAGCCGGAAGGTCGCCATGCGGAAGTCGGCGGCTTCACGGGAGAGATCGAGGGTGTCGGGGGCGTGCGGAGAACTGCTCATCAGGATAGTTAGCATAGCTCATTAGTTTCGCTAAGAGAAATCAGACCCGGGGATCGCGTGTGTCAGCCGTACACTCGGGTCCATGCCCGAGTTCGACGACGCACGCAGCTTCACCGATGAGACAGGGCTCGCGATCGTCTACGACGTCCACCCCGCGACCGCGCCGCCGCGCGGCGTCGTCCAGCTCCTGCACGGCGTCGGCGAGCACGCGGGCCGTTACGGCGCGCTCATCGCGGCACTGACGTCGGCCGGGTTTACCGTCTACGCCGACGATCATCGCGGACACGGGCGCACCGGCATCCAGCAGCACCATGGCGACGCCGCCCGGCTCGGGCGGCTCGGGCGCGGCGGGCTGCGCGCCGTCGTGGCGGCCTGCCGGCAGTTCACCGAGCTCATCCGGGACGAGAACCCCGGCCTGCCGCTCGTGCTCCTCGGGCACTCGTGGGGGTCGTTCCTCGCGCAGATCCTGCTGAACGACCATCCCGAGGCCTACGACGCGGTCGTCCTGTCCGGGACGTCGCTGCGCTGGCCCGGCGCGCTCAACGCCGGTCCGCTCAACGCGCGCTGGAAGGCGGCGGACGCGATGGGCACCGAGTGGCTGTCCAGCGACCTCTCGGTCGGCCGCGCGTTCCTGGACGACCCCCTGACGACCTCGACGCCGCTGCTGAAGCTGTTCGGACCCATCGAAGCGGCGCGCCTGTACGGCAAGCCCCGCCGGGACCTCGGCGTCGACGTGCCGGTGCTGCTCATGGTCGGCCGCGACGACTCCGTCGGCGGTCCGCGCAGCGTGCACCGATTGGCCGCCGCGTATCGCGATCGGTCCGGGCTGACCGACGTGACGACCCTCGTGTACCCCGATGCGCGGCACGAGATCTTCAACGAGGTGTCGCAGGCCGAGGTGCGCGCCGACCTGCTTGCCTGGCTCGACGTCCGCATCCCCGCGCGGAGCTGACGCGCCGGCGCGGACCGTAGGCTGAGGGCATGCACGGCGAGTACAAGGTCCCCGGTGGAAAGCTCGTGGTCGTCGACCTCGAGGAGCGCGACGGCCGGATCGCGGACTTCCGCCTCGCGGGCGACTTCTTCCTCGAGCCCGACGATGCGCTCGCCGACATCGACGCCGCCATCGAGGGGATGCCGGTGACCAGCGACGTCGCCGCGATCGCCGCCGCCGTCCGCCGCGCGCTCCCCGAGGGGGCGCAGCTGCTCGGCTTCACGCCGGAGTCGGTCGGCACCGCCGTGCGTCGCGCCCTGGTCACCGCGCCCGGCTGGCGCGACTTCGACTGGGAGATCGTGCGCGAGAAGGCGGTCTCGCCGCGGATGAACCTCGCCCTGGACGAGGTGCTCACGACCCGCGTCGGCGACGGGCGACGCAAGCCGACGCTGCGCATCTGGGAGTGGGACGAGTCGGCCGTCGTCATCGGATCGTTCCAGTCCTACCGCAACGAGGTCGACCCCGAGGGGGCGGCCCGGCACGGTTTCGACGTCGTCCGGCGGATCTCGGGCGGCGGGGCCATGCTCATGGCCGCGGGGGCGATCGTGACCTACTCGCTGTACGTCCCGGCATCCCTCGTGGCGGGGATGACGTTCGCGGACTCATACGCGTTCCTCGATGACTGGGTGCTGCAGGCGCTGCGCTCCCTCGGCATCGAGGCGACGTATCAGCCGCTGAACGACATCGCCTCGCCGCAGGGAAAGATCGGCGGGGCCGCGCAGAAGCGACTGGCCAACGGGGGTGTGCTGCACCACGCGACCCTCAGCTACGACATGGACGGGCAGGTCCTCACCGAGGTGCTGCGGATCGGCCGCGAGAAGCTCAGCGACAAGGGCACCGTCTCGGCGGCGAAGCGCGTCGATCCGCTGCGCAGTCAGACGGGCCTGCCGCGCGAGGCGATCATCGAGCGGTTCACCGACACGTTCGCGCGGCTGTACGGCGCCGCGCCGGGGCGGATCACGGACGAGGAGTACGCCGAGGCCGAGGCCCTCGTCGCGGCGAAGTTCGCGACCGACGCGTGGCTGCACCGTGTGCCCTGAGGTTCCCGGTCTCGTGACCGGTCCCGCCGCCGTCGCCGCGCCGACCGGGTCGGCGGTCCCCGCGGTCGCCGCGGCACCGGCGGTCGGAGCGGCACCGGCGGTCGGACGCGTCGAGATCCACCGGGGCGACAACCTCGCCGTCGCCGCGACGCTGCCCGACGCCTCGTTCACGCTCGTCTACCTCGATCCGCCGTTCAACACCGGCCGGCGACAAGGCAAGGCCGTCGAATCCGCGTTCACAATTCAGTCTCCCGGCGAGCCGGCCGGCGACTCGCCCGCGGAATCACGCGGCGACCCCGCTCTGGGCAACCCCGCCGGACTGAATCCGGAACAGGAAACGGTCAAGCGCGGCTTCCGCGGCACGAGCTATGCCCGCCTGCGCGGCGACCTGCGTGAGTACGACGACCGCTTCGACGACTACTGGGACTTCCTCGAGCCGCGCCTGGCCGAGGCATGGCGTCTGCTCGCGCCGGACGGCACCCTGTACCTGCACCTCGACTACCGCGAGGCCCACTACGCGAAGGTGCTGCTCGATGCCCTGTTCGGCCGCGCGTGCTTCCTCAATGAGCTGATCTGGGCCTATGACTACGGCGCGAAGTCGCGCCGGCGCTGGCCGACCAAGCACGACACGATCCTCGTGTACGTGAAGGATCCCCGCGGCTACCACTTCGATTCCGAGGCCGTCGACCGCGAGCCCTATATGGCTCCGGGCTTGGTCACCCCCGAGAAGGCCGCGCGCGGCAAGCTGCCCACCGACGTGTGGTGGCACACGATCGTGCCGACCTCGGGGCGCGAGAAGACCGGATACCCGACGCAGAAGCCCGAGGGGATCCTGCGGCGCATCGTCCAGGCCTCGAGCCGCCCGGGCGACCGCGTGCTCGATCTGTTCGCCGGCAGCGGCACGACCGGCGCGGTCGCCTCGGCGCTCGGCCGCGACGCCGTGCTCGTCGACGACAACCCCGAGGCGATCGACGTCATGCGTGCGCGCATCCCGCACGCGACCGTGCGCTGAGCGGGCGACGGCAGAGGGCGCGCCCCGGGGGACGGATGCCGCGCGCCGGCGCGGCCGGCCGATCTACACCAGCGCGCGCACGCTCTCGTAGCCGTCGGCGATCACGTCGTCGGCCGACCCTGCACCGCCGAACACCCGTGTCGTGCCGGGGCGCAGCGACCATGCCGGCCAGCCGGGGCCGGCCCCGCGGATGAGCCCGACCGCCGCACGATGGATGGTGTCGGCGAGCTCCTGCGGCGGGCCGTCACCGGCGATCGCCGACACGCGCTCGGCATCGAGACAGTCGAACCAGAAGGGCACGTCGAGGCAGTGCAGCGCCCACCGCCGCGTCGGCGACGGCCAGGCGAAGCGGTATACCCAGGTACCGCCGTCGTCGGCGCGGGCCTCGGCGATGCGGACGACGAGGGAGCGGAACACCGCATCGGTGACGAAGCGTCCGAGGACGGCGGCCGTGCCGAGCCGGCGTTGGGCCTTGTTGGCGGCGAGGTAGGCTCGGCGCCTCTCGCTGGGCACGCCGAGCCGGCGCAGCGCGAGCGACGCCGGGACGAACCGCAGCGCGCCGCGGGCGGAGTCGGTCACCATGGTGAACTCGTCGTCGGTGCTGCCGAGGACGAGCGGCTTGTCGGCGCCGACGCCCGCCGCGACGGCCTCGAGAGCAGGCCGGGTCAGGAGGTCGCCGTCGATGGCGGGACCGAATCCGAGACCGTCGGTGAGGAGAGCGCGGATCGGGGCGAGCGAGTCGGTCGACTCCGGCGCCGCGGCCTTCTGCTGCAGCTCGGTCAGGCGTTCCTCGGAGACGGAGGCGAACCCGGCACGAGTGGGCTCGACGCCGGCGAGAGCCGCGAGCCGGAGCGAGATCTCGCGGGCCCGATCGGCGGGAACGTCGGCGGTCACGCCCGACATCGACCATGCCGCGTGGAACAGGTGCTGCGCCGCCGGCATCCCGAGCAGAGTCAGCACCGCGCCGCCGCCCGCCGACTGCCCGGCGATCGTGACACGCGACCGATCCCCGCCGAAGGCCGCGATGTTCTCCTGCACCCACTCGAGGGCCGCGAGCCAGTCGCGCACGCCCCGGTTCGACGGGGCGCCGTCGATGTGGCCGAACCCGTCGAAGCCGAGCCGGTACGAGACCGAGACGGTCACGATGCCGTCGCGGTTGAAGGCACGGCCGTCGTACCAGGGGCCGGCTGGGGTGCCCGCGGTGAAGCCGCCGCCGTGGATGTACACGAGCACCGGCAGGCCGGCGTCGCGCTCGCCGGGGGCGGGGGTGAAGACATTCAGGTTGAGGGTCGCGTCGCCGGGCACCACCGGCTCGGGGATGAGGGTGTCCCCGGGATCCACGCGGCACGGGGTCGGCCCGTTCGCGGCCGCATCGCGCACGCCCTCCCACGGCTCCGGCGGCACCGGAGCGGCGAAGCGCAGGTCGCCGATGGGCGCCTGGGCGAACGGGATGCCGAGGAAGGCGGCCGATGCCGAGCTCCGACCGTGGGCGTCGACGGAGTCCCGCCAGCGCCCGCGCACCCGGCCGGGGGCGATGTCGACGATGGGGTCCGGACGGTCGGGTGAGCTCACGTGTCGGCGTTCCGTTCCTGGGGACGGGGGTGGAGGAGCTCGAAGAGCGCCTCCATGGCGGCGGCCATGTCGAGGTCGGGCTCGAGCATCCACTGCACGTGCAGGCCGTCGGCGGCGGCCTGCAGGAGGCGGGCGATCGTGTCCGCGTCGACCCGGTCGGTGATCCGGCCCGCGGCCTGGTGGTGCGCGAGGGCGGAGACGAACACGTCGCGCAGGGCGGCTCCGCGCTCGACGAAGTAGTGGTGGGCGGGGTGCTCCGGGTCGGCGGCGTCGACCGCCAGCCGTGCGAACAGCTGCACCAGGCCCGGCACCTCGGTGTTGTGGCGGATCGCGCCCACGTAGCCGCGGTGCAGTTCGTCGAGATCGATCTCGTCGGGCCGGAGAGGGTGGCCCTTCGCGTCGACGAGAAACCCCGCATGCACGACGTCGAGCTCGTCGCGCTTGCGGAGGATCTCGGTGAAGAGCTCTTCTTTGCTCTCGAAGTAGTGCAGCAGTCCGGCTTGGCTCAGGCCCACGGCATCCGCGATCTCCTTGACCGAGGCGCCGCGGTAGCCCTCGCGGGCGACCACGTCCAGCGCCCGCTCGAGGATCTCCTCGCGCTTCGCGACGCCCTTCGCGTACGAGCCCCGGCTCGCCGGTCGCCTCGCTTCCATACGACCAGTAAACCCGAACGGCGCTTGATTTTCAAAACCGAGTGACATATGGTTTCTGCACGGCGAAAGGACACGCATGACCCTCCCCGACATCTCAGAGCTCACCCTCGAGGAGAAGGCGTCGCTGACCAGCGGCGCGAGCTTCTGGTACACCAAGCCGATCGAGCGCGTGGGGATCCCCGCGCTGATGGTCACCGACGGGCCCCACGGACTGCGCAAGCAGCGTGAGGGAGGCGACCACCTCGGCCTCGGCGACAGCGTGCCGGCCACCTGCTTCCCACCCGCGGTCGGCCTCGGCTCGTCCTGGGACGTCGAACTCGTCCGCCGCGTCGGCGAGGCGCTCGGCGCGGAGACCTCGATCGAGAACGTCGCCGTGCTGCTCGGTCCGGGCATCAACATCAAGCGCTCGCCCCTGTGCGGGCGCAACTTCGAGTACCTGTCGGAGGACCCGATCGTGTCGGGCGTGCTGGGCGCGGCGATCGTGCAGGGCGTCCAGTCCAACGGCGTGGGCACCTCGCTCAAGCACTTCGCGGCGAACAACCAGGAGGAGGACCGGATGCGGTCCAGCTCCGACATCGATCCGCGCCCGCTGCGCGAGATCTACCTGCGCGGCTTCCAGCGCGTCGTCGAAGACGCCCAGCCGTGGACGGTCATGTGCTCGTACAACCGGATCAACGGCGTCTACGCCTCGGAGGACCCCTGGCTGCTCACCCGGGTGCTGCGCGACGAGTGGGGCTTCGAGGGCCTCGTGGTCTCGGACTGGGGTGCCGTGAACGAGCGGGTGCCGGCCCTCGCCGCCGGCATGGACCTCGAGATGCCGTCGTCGGGCGGGGTCACCGACGCGCAGATCGTCGCGGCGGTCGAGGACGGCTCGCTCGACGAGGCGGTGGTCGACGTCGCCGCCGGCCGCGTGCTCGACCTGGTGCGCAAGGCGACCGAAGGTGCCGGAGCCGTCCCCGGTCCGCTCGACGTCGACGCGCACCACGCGCTCGCGCGCGAGGCCGCCGGCCGGTCGATCGTGCTGCTGCGGAACGACGCCGTCGACGGCGCCCCGCTGCTGCCGCTCGCGAAGGACGCCGCGCTCGCGGTCATCGGCGAGTTCGCCGCGAGTCCGCGATACCAGGGCGCCGGCTCGTCGCTGATCAACCCGACGCGGCTCGACAGCGCCCTCGAGGGCATTCGCGAGCTCGCGACCGGCGAGGTGGTCTACGCGCAGGGCTTCCGCACCGCACGCGACGTCGCCGAGGCCGAGACGGCCGCACTGCGCGACGAGGCCGTGGCCGCGGCATCCGCCGCCGCCGTCGCCGTCGTGTTCCTGGGCCTGCCCGCCCGCCTGGAGTCCGAGGGCTACGACCGCTCTGACATCGACCTGCCCGCCGCGCAGCTCGCGCTGCTGGATGCCGTGCTCGCCGCGAACCCGCGGACCGTCGTCGTCCTCTCCAACGGCGGCGTCGTGGCGCTGCCGTTCGCCGACCGTGTGCCGGCGATCGTCGAGGGCTGGCTGCTCGGCCAGGCCGGCGGCTCCGCGACCGCCGATGTGCTCTTCGGCGACGTCAACCCGTCCGGCAAGCTCACCGAGACGATCCCGGTGCGACTCGAAGACAGTCCGGCCCACCTCGACTTCCCGGGCGAGTTCTCGCACGTGCGCTACGGCGAGGGCCTGTTCGTCGGCTACCGCTGGTACGACGCGCGTCGACTCGATGTGGCCTTCCCGTTCGGTCACGGCCTGTCCTACACGACGTTCGCGTACGGTGAGGCCACGGCATCCGTCACCGGCGAAGGCGACATCGCGGTCACGGTCCTGGTGACCAACACCGGAGAGCGGGCAGGCCGCGAGGTCGTGCAGGTCTACGCCTCGCTTCCCGGCGGCCGCGTGCAGCGTCCCGTGCGCGAGCTCAAGGCGTTCGCGTCGGTCGCGCTCGAGGCCGGCGAGGCGCGCGAGGTCGTGCTGACGGTGCGTCGTGCGGATCTCGCTTACTGGGACATCCGCCTCGACGGCTGGGTCGTGGAGGGCGGCGAGTATGTCGTCGATGTCGCCGCGTCGAGCCGCGACATCCGCTCGAGCACCTCGGTCGCCGTCGAGGGCGACGCCGTCTCGCTGCCGCTCACGCGCAACTCGTCGCTGGGCGAGACGCTGCAGCACCCGGTCGTCGGTCCCGTGGTGCAGGCCGCGTTGACGCGGATGATGGGCGAGGTCGAGGGGGCCGCGATCACGCCCGAGGGCGTCGACATGAGCGTGATGATGGCGTCGTTCCCCATCGGCCGCCTCGGCATGATGGCCGCGCTCGGTGGTGCCGACGACGGCGAGGGGCGGGTGGATGCCGCCATGATCGACGATCTGATCGCGATGGCGAACGCGGAGGCGACGCCGCAGCCGTGACGCGGCAGGTCAGGTGGCCAGGAAGCCCAGCAGTGCCTCGTTGACCTCCTCGGCGTGGGTCCACAGCAGCCCGTGCGGCGCGCCCGCGACCTCGACATAGGTCACCTCGGCCGGGACGAGGTCCTTGAACTTCCGCGCCGTCTTGTCGATCGGGAGGATGTTGTCGGCCGTGCCGTGCAGGATGAGGCTCGGCACGGTGATCGCCGGGAGGTCGGCGCGGAAGTCGGTGGGCCAGGTCAGCGGCGCCGCGGCGATCGCCGCGTTGCCGGCATGGTTGCCGACCGCGGCGCTCGCGGCGAGAGCCTCCGGCGAGATGCGGCTGCCGAGGAACTCGTCGAGATTGTAGAAGTCCGCGAGGAACCCGGTGAGGAACGCATAGCGGTCGGCGGCCACCGCCGCCGCGATGCCGTCGAAGAACGCCTGATCGCCGGCACCGTCCGGGTTGTCCTCGGTGATGAGCAGGCAGGGCTCGAGCGAGCCGAGGAACGCGGCCTTGGCGACGCGGCCCGCCCCGTAGCGGGACAGATAGCGCGCGATCTCTCCGGTGCCCATCGAGAATCCGACCAGGACGGCATCGGTCAGGTCGAGGTCCTCGATGAGGGCGTGCAGATCGGCGGCGAACGTGTCGTAGTCGAACCCGGATCCGGTCTTCGTCGACGCGCCGAAGCCGCGCCGGTCGTACGCGATGACGCGGTAGCCGGCCGACAGCAGTGCGGCCTGCTGCTTGCCCCACGACTCGCCGTTGAGGGGGAAGCCGTGGATCAGGACGACCGGCTGCCCCGTGCTCGGGCCCTGGTCGGTGTAGAAGATCTCGACGTCGACCGAGTTCTCGGTCGCCACGGTGAGGTAGGCCACGATGTCTCCTTCCGGCGGAGGGCGGATGCCGCCGCCATCCACCACGCTACGGCGTGTGCGGGGCCGGAGCGAGGGGGTGATGCACGGTGTGCGCCACGCTCGCGCGCTTGTTCCCGGCATCCGCGCCAGCGATCATCGGCGCGGATGCCGGGAAGTGGCGCGGTTGCGCGGCGGGGTCAGCCGTCGCGACGCGCGCCCTCGGACGGCTGCACGGTGAAGATGTGCGGCGCGGCGAAGCCCGCGTCGGCGAACGCGTTCTCGACGGCGGCGGCGACGGAGGAGAGCCGTTCGTGATCGACGAGGGCGATCGCCGCCCCGCCGAAGCCTCCGCCGGTCATTCGGGCGCCGATCGCACCGGCGGCGCGGGCCGTGTCCACTGCCAGGTCGAGCTCGGGGACCGAGATCTCGAAGTCGTCGCGCATGGAGACGTGCGACGCATCGAGCAGGGCGCCGATCGACCGGGGGCCGTCTTCGCGCAGGATCCGCACGGCATCCAGCACGCGCTGGTTCTCGGTGACGACGTGGCGCACGCGACGGAAGGTGAGCTCGTCCATGAGGCCTTCGGCCCGGGAGAGATCCTCGACGCTCGCATCGCGCAGCGCCGGGACGCCCAGGATCACGGCGCCGCGCTCGCACGCGGCACGTCGCTCGCCGTAGCCGCCGGTGGAGTGGGCGTGCTTCACTCCGGTGTCCATGACGAGCAGCGCGAGGCCCGCCGGCGCGAAGCCGAGGTCGACCACGTGCGCGTCGAGGGAGCGGCAGTCCAGGAAGATCCCGGCATCCTGCCGTCCGTGCATCGCGGCCATCTGGTCCATGATGCCCGTCGGAGCCCCCACTGCCTCGTTCTCGGCGCGACGGCCGGCCTGCGCCAGGGCGACCCGGTCGAGGCCGAGCCCCCAGACGTCGTTGAGAGCGGATGCCGTGGCCCCCTCGATCGCGGCCGACGACGACAGTCCGGCGCCCACCGGGACATCCGACGCGAATGCGAGATCGACGCCGGTGGGGGAGTCGGTGTCGGGTCGGGCGGCCTGGGCGGCCCCGGTCGCCTGGAGCAGCGCCCACGCGACGCCGAGCGGGTAGCGCGCCCACTCGACGATCTCGTCGCGACGGGCGGGGAAGAGCGAGTCGAGGTCGGCGAGGGCGACCTCGACGGGCACGGGGTCGAAGGTCGACACGACGCGGATGCGGCCGTCCGTGCGACGACCGAGTGCTACCGAGGTGCGGTGCTCGATCGCGAACGGGAAGACGAAGCCGTCGTTGTAGTCGGTGTGCTCGCCGATCAGGTTCACGCGGCCCGGGGCCGACCACAGGCCCGCCGGCTCGACGCCGGTGAGCTCCTGGAACAGCGCGAGCGCCGCGCCGGCTGCGGTCGGGGAGCCGGGTGCGGTCGGTGAGGGGGAAGCGTCGGTCACAGGGTGACTCCTTCGATCGCGGCGCGCAGGCGGTCGGCGGCCGTCTCGGGCGGGATGTCGCCGATCCAGGCGCCCATGGCGGCCTCGGACCCGGCGAGGAACTTGAGCTTGTCGGCCGCGCGGCGCGGGCTCGTCAGCTGCAGGCTCAGGCGCACGGTGTCGCGTCCGACGTGCACGGGAGCCTGGTGCCAGGCCGCGATGTACGGCGTCGGCGTGTCGTAGAGCGCGTCCACGCCCCGCAGCAGGCGCAGGTAGAGGGGGGCCAGTTCATCCCGCTCGGCGCCGTCGAGGGCGGCGAGGTCGGGCACCTGGCGATGCGGCAGCAGGTGCACCTCGATCGGCCAGCGAGCGGCGAACGGGACGAAGGCCGTCCAGTGCTCGCCGCGCAGCAGGACGCGCGGTCCGGCCTGCTCGAACTCCAGGATGCGCTGGAACAGGTCGGGCGCCGTGCGGTCGATCGAGTCGAGTAGTCGCTGGGTGCGAGGGGTGACGTACGGGTACGAGTAGATCTGGCCGTGCGGGTGGTGCAGCGTGACGCCGATGGCCTCGCCGCGGTTCTCGAACGGGAAGACCTGCTGCACGCCGGGGAGCGCCGACAGCGCTGCCGTGCGGTCGGCCCACGCCTCGATGACGGTGCGCGCGCGGGTCACGCTCTGCGTGCCGAACGAACCGGAGTGCTCGGGGCTGAAGCACACGACCTCGCAGCGCCCGACGCTCGTGCGGGTGCGGCCCAGCCCGAGGTGGGCGAGGTCCTCGAGGCCACGCGGCGGGTCGACCGCGGCGGGCGCGTCACCGGCATCCGGTGTCTCGCCGACGGACGGCGCCAATGCCGGGCCGAACGAGGGAGAACGATTCTCGAAGACGGCGACGTCGTAGCGCGAGGGGATCTCCGACGGGTTGGTCGGCGACTGGGGGGCGAGCGGGTCGAGCTCGGCCGGCGGGAGGAACGCCCGGTTCTGGCGCGAAGCGGCGACCGACACCCAATCGCCCGTGAGGACGTCTTGACGCATCGTGGCCGTCTCGGGACGCGGGTCGAGGTCGCGTGCGTCGACCGCGCGGTCGGGGCCGAGGGTCGTGTCCGGGTCGTCGAAGTAGATGAGCTCGCGTCCGTCCGCGAGGCGCGTGGCGCGCTTGACGACGCCGGCGCCCACGGTCTGGGTCTCCATCTCCGCAATGTTCACGTCAACACGGTAACCCACGGCTGTGTTATCGTCAACATGGTCCGAGTTGGAGGAGTGACGCACACCGGGGGTGTCCGTGCAGCGCAGAGTGTCCATGGCCGACGTCGCCGCTGCCGCGGGCGTGTCGGGGCAGACGGTCTCGCGCGTCGTGAACGGCAGCCCGCGCGTCGACCCCGCGACACGGCGCCGTGTGGAAGAGACGATGACGCGGCTCGGATACCGGCCGCATCGCGCGGCCCGCGCCCTCCGCACGGGACGCACGCAGACGATCGGCCTCGTCGTCTCGACGCTCGCCACGGTTGGCAACTCCCGCATGCTGCAGGCGATCGCCGATGCCGCCGCGGCGCGCGGGTACGCCCTGACGGTGGTGACCGCGTCCGGGCGGGATGCCGTCGCGGACGGCTTCGCCCGCCTCCACGATCAGGGTGTCGACGGCGCGATCGTGCTCAACGAGGCGACGGCGTTCGCGCGCAGCGTCGAGGTCCCGGACGGACTGGCGCTCGTCGTCGTGGACTCACCGCCGGACGACCGCGACGGCGCTCAGCCGGTTCCGGACGGCGGCCGCTACGTCGTCGTGCAGACCGACCACGCCGCCGGCGCCCGCGCCGCCGTCGCGCACCTGCTCGAGCGGGGCCACGCGACGGTGTGGCACCTGGCCGGCCCCACCGACTCGTTCGCCGCCGCCGAGCGCGAACGGGGCTGGCGCGCCGCCCTCGCCGCCGCGGCCCGAGCGGTGCCCGACCCGCTGCGCGGCGATTGGACGTCGGCCTCAGGGTTCGCCGCCGCGGCGCGGCTGCCGGCCGAGGTGACCGCCGTGTTCGCGGCGAACGACCAGATGGCGCTCGGTGCGCTGCGCGCCCTGGCCGAGGCGGGGCGGCGCGTGCCAGAGGACGTCGCGGTGGTCGGCTTCGACGACGTGGCCGACGCCGCGGACTACCGTCCGCCGCTGACGACGCTCCGCCAGGACTTCGACGCCCTCGGCGTGGCCGCCGTCGCCGCGCTGGTCTCCGCGATCGAGGGCACCCGCGCGGCCGCCGTGACGCTGCCGCCGACCCTCATCCCCCGCGCCAGCACCTGACCCCGAGGTCGTATCTCTGCCGCCGAGGTCGTATCTCCAACGCCGAGGTCGTATCTCTCGCGCCGAGGTCGTATCTCCAACATCGAGGTCGTATCTCCCGCGTCGAGATCGCACCGGCGACAGCGCACGCCGACCCCGGGCACCGAAGCCCTCGCCGCAACGCGCTCAGTTCGCGGCGCGGCGGGCCTCCCAGCCCGAGCGGACCATCTCGTCCACCGTGTACCGGTTCGCCCAGTCCAGGTCGCGCGCCGCGAGCTCGCCGGTCGCCACGATGCGGTCCGGGTCGCCGGGCCGCCGGGCCGCGATCTCCGGGGCGAAGTCGATGCCCGTCACGCGCGCCATCGCGTCCATGATCTCGCGCACCGACAGGCCGTTGCGCGAACCGAGGTTGTACGCGGCCTCGACCGGCTGCCCGGCGGCGAGCCGCTGGGCGGCGACGACGTGCGCGGCCGCGATGTCGCCGACGTGGACGTAGTCGCGGACGTTCGTGCCGTCCGGCGTCGCGTAGTCGTCGCCGAAGATCTTCGGCGTGCGCCCGGCCAGCAGCGCCTCGAACACGAGGGGGAACAGGTTGTGCGGGCTGGTGTCGTAGACGGAGGGGTCGGAGGAGCCGACGACGTTGAAGTAGCGCAGCGAGGTGTGTCGCAGCGGCGTCACCGTGCCGGCCGTCGCGACGCCCTGGTCGCGCAGCAGCCATTCGCCGATGAGCTTCGACTCGCCGTACGGCGACGCGGGCCGCTTCGGCAGGTCCTCGGTGACCAGTGCGACATCCGGCGTGCCGTACACGGCCGCACTGGAGGAGAACACGATGTGGGCGACACCGGCATCCGCCATCGCCTGCAGCACGATGCGCGTGCCCTCGACGTTCTGCTCGTACGTGTGCAGCGGACGCTGCACCGACACGCCCGCGTACTTGAAGCCGGCGACATGGATGACGCCCTCGACCCCCTGCTCGCGCAGCGTGCGGGTCACGAGATCGCGGTCGAGGATGGTCCCCTGTACGAAAGGGATGCCGGCGGGCACGAACTGCGCGTGACCGCTGGAGAGGTCGTCGATGACGACCGGGTCGATGCCCGCGGACGCGAGCGCGCGGACGACGTGGGCTCCGATGTATCCGGCACCGCCGGTGACCAGCCAGCTCATTTCGCTCCTCCGCGTATGTTTACGTCAACATGCTATCGCACGGAAACGGAAGCGGGGCGGTGTGCGCGAAACTTCCGCACACACCGCCCCGTGACCCGTCGCCGGGCTCCGGGTGCCGGGATCAGCCGACCGTGACCGTCACCGGCACTGACGAGGTCGCCCCCGCGGCGTTGGAGAACTCCGCGATGTACACGTAGGTCCCGCGCTCGCGGCCGGCCACGTGGGTGGTCGCCTTCTGCGCGTTCGGCGAGACCGCGGCCAGAGCCTGCTCGTCGATCAGCACGCCGTTCTCGTACAGCCGGTACGTCGTGCCGTTCGTGCCCCACCACAGGTTCGCCGTCACGGCGTAATTGCCGTCGCGGTCCCAGTTGTCGTGGCTGACCACCGGCGCGGCGGGCGCGGCATCCTTCACCGTCACGGTCACCGTCGTGGTCTGGGTCGTCCCGGCCGCGTTGACGAGCTCGCCCGTGTACACGTAGGTGCCGTTGGGCCTGCCCGAGACCTGCACGGTCGCCGTCTGCGCGTTCGGCGACGCGGGGGTAAGCGTCTTCGTCGCGATGAGTTCGCCGTTCTCGTACAGCCGGAACAGCGACCCGTTCGTGCCCCACCACAGGTTCAGCGTCACGTTGTACGTCCCGTCGTGCAGGCCGTTCGCCCAGCCGCTCGTCGTCGACAGCGTGCCGGCGCCGGGGGCGACGGTCGCGCCGTCATCGGCGATCACCGTGAGCTGCACCGACGCCTCGGCCACGAGCCCCGCGTGGTTGACGGCGCGCACCGTGAGGGTGCGCGTGCCGGCCAGACCCGCGAGGTCGATGACCGCCTGCGGCGACACCGGCTCACCGTCGAAGGCGACGTCGAGGGTGCGGATGCCGGACTCGGGGTCCGTCGCCGCGATGGCCAGCGCGAGCACGTCCGACTCGACCAGCACGGTCCCGTCGGCAGGGACGCCCGACAGCACAGGGGCCGTGTCGTCCGACTCTCCGCCCGGTCCTCCGGTCACCGCGATCGACGGCGCCGGGGGCAGCTCCATGCCGTCGCCGAGGAAGAAGCTCGGGTGCGGCGGCTGGTTGTAGGAGGTGTTCTGCCAGGCGACCGACAGACGGTAGACCGGGTCGTGCATCAGGGTGTGGATGCGCAGGTCGGTCTCGTCGGTGGTCGAGTAGATCCGCAGCTCGCTCGAGTCGGCGCTGCGCCACGCGATCTCCTCGCGCCAGTCGCCGAACAGGTCGGCCTGCAGCGCCGGGGTGCCCTTCGTGGAGTTGTTCGTCCGGGCGCCGGTGTCGCGCAGGATCACGTCGGCCTGCTCGGTCTCCCAGTTCCACTTGGCCACCGTGGGCGAGCCCTGCCCGGTCGCTTCGTTCCAGTCGTGGTCGACGATCTCGCGCAGCGGGTCGCCGTCGAACCAGGCCAGGAAGTTGGCCGCCGGGATGCTCTCGGCGATCAGCTCGCCGGCCGCGGACCGCAGCTGGCCGACGGGGGAGTTCCACGCCGCATCGCCGCCGATCGCCCAGCCTTCGGCGCCCGCGTAGCGCGGGTCGATGTCGCCGGCGGCGGCACGTCCGGTGTCGCGCAAGGCCGGGATCGACCACAGGATCTCCCCGGTCGCGGCGTCGCGCATGGTCGCGCCGAGTCCTCCCGAGCTGCCCATGTCCTCGTGAGCCGCGAACACCTCCAGCCCGGGGCGGGACGGCACGAGGTCGCTCACGTGCAGCGCATCGCCGTGTCCGAGACCCGTCGAGTACAGCAGCCGGCCGTTGTCGTCGATGGTCGCCGAGCCGAAGACGATCTCGTCCTTGCCGTCACCGTCGACGTCGGCGACCGCGAGGTTGTGGTTGCCCTGCCCGTACAGCGCCTGGTTGCCCGGCTCGTTCGAGTCCAGCACCCACCGCTCGACGAGCTGCTCGCCGTCGAAGTCGTACGCGGCGACGACCGTGCGCGTGTAGTACCCGCGGCTGAAGACGACGCTGGGGGTCTCGCCGTCCAGGTAGGCGGTGGCCGCGAGGAAGCGGTCGACGCGGTTGCCGTAAGTGTCGCCCCAGTCGCCGACGTCGCCGCGCGCCGGGACGTAGTCGATCGTGTCGATCGCGGCTCCCGTCGCGCCGTCGAACACCGTGAGGTACTCGGGTCCGGTCAGCACGTAGCCCGAGCTGTTGCGGTGGTCGGCGCTCGCGTTGCCGATCGGCCGGCCGACGCCGTCGATCGTGCCGTCCGCCGTCTTCATCGACACCTCGGCGCGTCCGTCGCCGTCCAGGTCGTAGACCTGGAACTGCGTGTAGTGCGCGCCGGCGCGGATGTTCACGCCCAGATCGATCCGCCACAGGCGCGTGCCGTCGAGCCGGTACGCGTCGAGGTACACGTTGCCGGTGTAGCCGGCGTGCGAGTTGTCCTTGGCGTTGGACGGATCCCACTTCACGAACAGCTCGTACTGACCGTCGCCGTCGATGTCGCCGACGCTCGCGTCGTTCGCCGAGTAGGTGTACGGCTGGCCGTCCTTCGTGTACCCGTCGGCGGGCTTGTCCAGCGGCACCGACAGGTAGGCGCCGGACTGCACGCCGAACTCGGCCGACTCGGTCGTCTCGACGCCGTCGAGCACCCGCGTGACGCGATAGGTGGATGCCGGTGTGCCCGCGTCGTCGAGCAGGTTCGTCGATGCGGTGATCGCCTCGTCGGTGATCTGCTCGCCGTCACGGTAGACGTGGAACGCCGTCGCGGCGGGGTCGGTGCCCAGCAGCCGCCACGAGACGAGCACGCCGGCGTCGGTCTGTACGGCGACCGGGGCCCGGTCGAGGTACTCGGCCTGGCGCTGCAGCACGGTCACCGCCTCGGTCTCCAGCTGCGCCGAGGGCGCGCCGGCGCCGCCGGCGTTGACGGCGATCACCGTGTAGAAGTAGGGGATCGTCGTCAGCACGTCGGTGTCGGTGAAGCGGTTGGTCGGCGTGAGGCCGACCAGCTCACCCTGCTCGCCGGCCGTCTCGGAGCGGAAGACGAGGGCGTACAGCGCCGTGGACGGCTGCGCCCAGGACAGTTCGAGCTCGCGCTTGTCGATGCGCTCGACGGCCAGTCCGGAGGGAGCGCCCGGGACGGGCACACCGGCATCCACGAAGGAGACGTCGACGGTCGCCGACGGCACGGACTCGAGGCCGGTCTGGTCGACGGCGGTCACGTGGTAGGCGTAGTCCAGCCCCACGCGGGCGCTCTCGTCGGTGAACGAGGGCGTGGCGACGGCGCCGACCAGGATCGGTGCCGCGTCGAACGCGGACTGGCGGTACACCTTCCAGGTGAGGCCGGACTCGGCCGCCCACGCCAGGCCGACGCTCGGCGCCTCGGGGTCGGCATCGATGCCGGTCACGGTCAGGCCCGTCGGGCCGAGCAGGATGGGGGTGACCTCGATGCCGTTCAGGCGCGTGCCCGCCGCCGCGCCGTGGGCGCGGATGGTGAGCTGGCCGTCGGTGACGAGCACCGGCCCGCGGACGGACTCGTTGACGGCGCCGGAGCCGGCGTTGCCGGATCCGAACGCACGCCCCTCGATGTCGAAGTTCGTGCGCGTGGAGCCGATCCAGTCGCCGGAGTACGTCTTCACCGAGTAGGTGCCGTTGGGCACGTCGAGGAGAAAGTCGCTGCTGTCGCCCGGGAGGACGAAGTCGCGCTGCAGCGCATTGGCGCCGCCGGCGTCGCCGCGGTCGCGGCCGGCGTTCGCGGGGAGGGGCACGGCGAAGCCGTACCCGGTCTCCACGGAGTACGCGTCGTCGGGGTTCACCTCGGTGTACCCGGGCATGAGCGGGTTGCCGGCGAGCTGGAAGTCGAACTTCCACTGCGCCTGCTTGGTCGTGAAGGTCACCGCCTCGGACGGCGCGGACTCCCCGCGGCCGTTGACGGCGACGACGCGGTAGCGGTACGCAGCGCCCTCGACGAGACCCTGGACGATCGCGCTCGTCTGCGTCGTGGTGCCCACGGGCGTCCACTCGGGATCGGGGTCGGCGACGGCCTGCCGGGAGATCTTGTAGATGTCGGCGCCCGGCGAGGCGTCCCACTGCAGGACGGCGCCGGCGTTCGAGATCGATCCGGCGACCAGGTGCTGCGGGGCGGCGGGGACCTCGGCGGGCGGCTCGACGTCGATGACCTTCGCGGCCAGCGGGTCGTCGAGGGCGGCGACGTCCTGCGCGATCAGCCGCGCCAGCTGGATCGCACCGTACTCCTGGAAGTGCGTGTCATCGACGGTCCCTGCGGGCCGGTTCGGGAACAGGCCCGGGTCCACGTGCAGGAACACGGCCTTGGCCGCCTCCGGGCCGATCTCGTCGAGGTAGGCGCGGCTCGAGGCCGACAGGTCGACGAGCAGGACGTCCTCCTCATCGGCGAGCTCGATCATCTTCGCGACGTACTCGGGGAAGCTCACGTGGAACAGGCCCGTCTCGGCGTCGAAGGCGCGGCGGGACACCGGTGTGACGAGCACGGGGGTGGCGCCGCGCTGGCGGGCGCCGTCCACGTAGACGCGCAGGTACTCCTTGTAGTCGGCGGGCGAGGCGTACCGGTCGTCCACGCCCTGCGTGGCGTCGTTGTGACCGAACTGCGTGAACAGGTAGTCACCGGGGCGCACGGTGCGCAGCACCTCGTCGAGCCTGCCCTGGGTGATGAAGTTCTTCGAGCTGCGGCCGCCGATCGCGTGGTTGACGACGGCGACGTCGCCGGCGAAGAACCGGTCGAGCATCTGACCCCAGCCGGCCTGCGGCGCATACGCCGCGGCGTCGTAGGTCTGCACCGTTGAGTCGCCGGTGAGGTACAGGGTCGGGATCGCACCGGCGAGGCGGCCGGGCAGGCGCGTGATCGTCAGTGCGTTGAGCGCGGCGGCCGAGCCGGCGATCTCGAGGGTCAGGCGTCCGTCCACCAGGGCGATCGGGAAGGCCATCTCGAGGAAGTCGCCCGCGAGCCTGCTCGTCGGCTGAACCTTCTCCATGCCTTCGGCGGTGATGGCGATCTCGCTCGCCGCGTCGAGGTCGCCCGCGATCAGCTGCACCGAGTAATCGCCCGCGCCGAGGTCGATCTCGAATGTCCCGCCCTGCGCCGCGACGTAGTCGGCACGCACGGCGTCGTCGCCGCCCCGGTCGATGTCGGCGGCGGCGGCGGTCGGCGCGGTCGAGAAGCCGTAGCCCCACTCCGCGTCGAAGCCGGTGGCGCTGGTGACCGCCAGCGCGTCGGCGGCGACCTGGCCGGGGCCGAAGTCGAACGAGACGACGTCGCCGGCCGGCAGCGGCGCAGGGGCCACGTACACGGGGGAGACGACGATGGCGGATGCCGGGGAGGCGCCGGCCTGGTTGCGCGCGAAGACGCGGTACGACCAGGTCGTGTCCGTCGAGACGGCGTCGGTGTGGCCCGGGGTGGTGGTCGTGGCGACCGCGGCGAACACGCCCTCGTCGCCGGCGCGCTCGAGGACGTACTCGTCGCCGTTCACGACCGCCGACCAGGTGAGCACGACGCCGCCGCCGGTCACGTGCGACACGGCCAGGCCGGTCGGCGTCTCGGGCGCCACCAGAGCCGGGATCGTGCCGCTGTGCACGGTCGCGGAGCGCTCCGACACGCGGTCGTACGCGCTGACGGCTTCGACGGCGTACGCGTACGCGGCGCCCTCGGTCACGTCGGCGTCGGAGTGCGCGGGCTCGGTCGTCTCGGCGATCTGGGCGAAGTCGCCGATGTCGTCGCCGTCGACCGCCGCGCGGTGCACACGGTAGCTCGCGGCGCCGTCGGCCGCCGTCCAGGTGAGATCGACGGCGTTCCAGGCCAGGCGCGCGATGGTGAGCTCGGTCGGGGCTGCGGGGACGACGGGGGCGACGACGAGGCCGTTGACGTAGGCGCCGAGTCCGCTCCCGACGAAGCCGACCGTGAGCTGGCCGTCTGCCACGACGGTGCGGAAGGTCTCGACCACCGTGCCGGCGCGCTCCGTGAGCAGACGCGTCTGCGCGACGCCCTCGAGAGACATGGTGGCGTTGGTGCCAGAGGTGCCGGCGAGCGCATCGCCGATCGACAGGGTGACGTCGTACTCCCCGTCGGGGACGTCGTCGAGCAGGAAGCCCCAGTCGGTCCCGGCGACGAAGTCCTCGGCCACGGGGTCGGCGGGCGTGCGGTTGCCGGTGCGGTCGCGGTCGAAGAGCGTCACCCCCTCCGCGACGGTCACTCCCCAGCCGAGCTCAGCGGTGTACAGCGAGGTGGTCAGCACCTGCTGGTAGCCGTCGGCGACGGGGCTGGTCGCGGTGCCGAAGTCGAAGCGCCACACGCCGTCGTCGGCCGGTGCAAGGGCGGCGGTGGCCGGGGCGGCACTCAACAGGGCGGCGACGACGGCCGTGGTCAGGCCCGTCGCGACGACGGCGCGCGTCCGTCGGGCGGGGTCGGTGAAGCGGGGCACGGTTCCTCCTTGGACAGCACTGACAAAGGGGCGTGCGCGATCGACGGCGACATCGCAGGGGATCGTGCACGGAACCGGGGGCGTACGGACTCGGCCACGGCCGAAGCTTCTCGTCCTCCCCGTGAGGGAAAGCGTATTCCGCTTCGTTGGGAGTGATCCTGACACGAGGATGCGGTCGAGCGCAAGCGCGGATTGTGACGTTACATTCAGTGGCATCGACGCGGTTGCGCATCGTGACACGCGTACAGTAGGGTGACTCGGAAATCGTTTTCCCGCGCTGTATCCCGCTCGAGTGTCGGCTCACCCGACCGGATACTCCCGCACGGGCATGCGCCACTCGACCCTCGCCGCCGGCACGAATACGGACCGTGCCGGCGGCGAGTCCCTCCGCCGCGGGTCGGGTGCGCTCGCGGGCGAGCCGCGCGAGTGTCGCCAGCCGGGGCGGGTCAGGGGCGAGGGCGCGCCTGCGATCTCGACGTTGCAGATACGACCTCGGCATTGCAGATACGATCTCGGCGTTGCAGATACGATCTCGGCGTTGCAGATACGATCTCGGCGTTGCAGATACGACCTCGGTGCTGCAGATACGACCTCGACGTTGCAGATGCGATCTCGGCGCGGGAGATGCGATCTCGGCGCGGGGTGGTTATCGGCCGGCGATGATCGCGTTGTCGAGGGCGTCGGCGTCGACGCCCGGACGCACGACCCGGTTCGTCAGCAGGACCCACGCCAGCCCGGCGCCCGGATGCACCCAGAACTCCGTGCCCGCCCAGCCGCCGTGCCCGTACACGTCGCGGTCGATCAGGCCCGGCGCGCGCGTGCGCAGATTCCAGGTGAAGCCCCAGTCCTGCCCCGCCGCGGCGGGGTACGGCTCGAGCCGCGGGATGTCGCCGGTGAGCGGACGCCGCATCATCGCGAGCGTCTCCGGCTGCACGATGCCGTCGCGCGCACCCGCTCCGATCCGCAGCAGCTCCGCGCCCAGGCGCAGCAGGTCCTCCGCGCGGCCGGCGAGCCCCGCCCCCGGGTTGCGGGCCGCGGCGAACCGCGCCATGTCGACGCCGCACGCGGCCGCGTCGACGACGGGTGCGGCGCCGGGGACATCGAGGCTCAGCCCCTCCGCGCCCAGTGGGGCGGCCCACTCCGACACGGCGGCATCCCAGGTCCGTCCGGTCGCGTGCTCGAGCAGCGCCGCGATCCCCTCGAACGCGAGAGTCGAGTACCGGGAAGCGGTGCCGGCGGCGAAGTCGCGCCCGCGCGCGAGCAGCTCGTCGCGCAGGGGGAGGGCCGGGTCCAGCGGGGGCTCGGCGATCCCCGCCGTGTGGCTGGCGAGGTGCCAGAGCCGCACGACGTCGTCTCGACCGGCGCCGAACCCGGGCAGCGCGTCGGTCAGCGGCGTCTGCGGAGTGAGCAGGCCGCGCTCGATCGCCCGGGCCGCCGCGATGCCGACCAGCGGCTTCGTGATCGAGAACAGCGCATAGGTGTCGTCTCGGCCGGCGCCGAACGCGTCCAGCGCGACGGTGCCGTCGGCGGTCGCGACTCCCAGCACGGCGCCGGGCAGCCGCCCCGCCGCGACGTGTCCGCGGACGAGGTCGAAGGCGGCGCCGAAGCCCATCACTCCACCTCGTGGCCGAGGTCGGGGCGGGCGACGAAGCGTGCCGTGGCGTCCGTGACCTGCTCGAGCTCGACGATGACGACGTGGTTCGCGCCCGCGCGGGTCACCGGCCCGGGCACGTACAGCGTGCGCTGCGGCCCGCGACGCCAGTACCGGCCGAGGAAGAACCCGTTCACCCACGCGTAGCCCTTGCCCCACCCGCGGGTGTCGAGGAAGAGGTCGGCGGGGGCGTCCAGCTCGAACGACGCGCGCAGCCCGACCGGGCCGGCCGCGCGCCCGGCGATGAGCGGCTCGGGGGAGGCGCCGGCATCCCGCACCGCCTGCCCGAGCGCGGCGACGTCGAACGTGCGCACGTGCCACGGGCCGACGATCGGCGCGCCGTTGAGGGCGACGTCGCCGATGAGGCCCTTGGCCTCGCCGATCTTCTGGTCGTAGTTGACGCGCCCGGTCTCCTCTACGAGCACGCGCAGCTCGTCGCCGGCCGGCAATGTCAGCGACGTGTCGCCGATCGTGCGCTGCAGGATGCCGGTGGCGCGCCCGTCGCGCGACACCCAGGCGTAGTCGCGGACCTCGGCGTCGAGCACGGCGGCGTGGTCGGCGGGAGCGGACGCCGTGTACTCGACGAGGACGACGTCGGCGCCGAGCTCGTCCATCGTCGGCGGGGCGTCGAAGGCGCCGCGGTCGGTCGCGACGAGGTCGAGCGGAGCGGACACGGCCTCGAACCGGGCCGCGAGGACGGGCGCGTCGGCCGGCTCGGGCAGCGGCTCGTCGGGGACGGGCGCGTGCCGGGCGATGACCTCGCGGAACGCGCGGAACTTCTCGGTCAGGTCGCCGGACTCGCTGATGGGCGAGTCGTAGTCGTAGCTCGTGACCAGGGGCAGGTAGCGGCCGGAGTCGTTCGCGCCCGCGGTGAGGCCGAAGTTCGTGCCGCCGTGGACCATGTAGATGTTCACCGACGCCCCGGCCGCGAGCAGCCGGTCGAGGTCGGCGGCGCTGTCGGCGAACGCCGTCGTGTGGTGCTTCTCGCCCCAGTGGTCGAACCAGCCGCACCAGAACTCCATGCACATGAGCGGGCCGGTGCTCTGGTGCTCCCGCAGCGTCGCAAGGCGCTCGTCGATGCGCGAGCCGAACGATCCCGTCTTGTGGAGGCCGGCGTGGGCGCCGTTCTCGAGCATGTGCGGGATCGGCTGATCGACCTGCGTGAGCGGCACGGTGATGCCGCCCGCGCGGGTGACGCGGATGAGCTCGGCGAGGTACGCCTTGTCGGATCCGTAGGCGCCGTATTCGTTCTCGATCTGGACCAGGATGACACTGCCGCCGGCATCGATCTGCCGCGGCGCGATGATCTCGTTGACCTTCTCGAGGTAGGACGTGACCTCGGCGAGGTAGCGCGGGTCGGAGCTGCGCAGCGTCATCGTCTTGTCGGCGGTCAGCCATGTGGGCAGCCCGCCGTTGTGCCACTCGGCGCACACGTACGGTCCGGGGCGCACGATCGCGTGCAGCCCCTCCTCGGCGACGATGTCCAGGAACCGGCCCAGGTCGACGTCGCCGTCCTGGCGCCACTGGCCCTTGACGGGCTCGTGGGCGTTCCAGGCGACGTACGTCTCGATCGCGTTGAGGCCCATGAGGCGGGCCTTGCGGATGCGGTCGCGCCACAGCTCCGGGTGGACGCGCGGGTAGTGCATGGCGCCCGAGATGATGCGGTGCGGCTCGCCGTCGAGCAGGAAGTCGGTCTCGCCGATCTGGAAGCGGGAAGTCATGGCGTCAGCCTACCCGAGCAAGCGCTTTCCGGGTGGAGCTCGTGCTCCTCCCGAGGTGATGTCAGGGGGTGACGAGGATGCCGTTGCGCCGGTGCGGCAGGCGCGCGAGCGACTCGTCGCGCAGCGGCGCCGGGAGCAGCGCGGCCGGGGCGTCCTGGAACGCGATCGGGCGCAGGAACCGGCGGATCGCCGTCGCGCCGACCGAGGTGTGCAGCGACGTCGTGGCCGGCCAGGGACCGCCGTGCTGCTGCGACCAGGTGACGGCGACGCCGGTCGGCCATCCCGCGAACAGGACGCGCCCGGCCCGCGCCTGCAGCAGCTCGAGGGTGCCGGCGACCTGGTCGCCCTCCTCGGCATGCAGCGTCGCGGTGAGGCTGCCGGGCACCGCGCGCAGCGCCGCGTGCAGGTCCTCCTCGGACGCGTACCGGACGAGCAGCGTCACGGGGCCGAAGACCTCCTCGAGCAGGACGTCGGCGCGCGCCGCGACGGCCGCGGCATCGGTGGTCAGCACGATCGGACGCGCACCGTCGGCGGTCTCGGCGCCGGAGGCGAGCACCTCGACCGAGGGGTCGTCGAGCAGCGACTGGATGCCGCCGGGGAACGCCTCGGTGATCCGCTCGGTGAGCAGCGGCCCGCCGGCGGCGCCGGCGACGGCGGTGGCCACGGCATCCTCGAATCCCGCCCCGGCGGGCACGAACACGACGCCCGGCTTGGTGCAGAACTGGCCGACGCCGAGCGTGAACGAGCCGACGAGTCCGGTCGCGAGCACGTCGCCGCGCGCGGTGACCGCGGCAGGCGTGAGCACGACGGGGTTGACGCTGCCGAGCTCGCCGTAGAACGGGATGGGGTCGGGGCGACCGCAGGCGAGGTCGAACAGCGCGCGTCCGCCCGAGAGCGAGCCGGTGAACCCGGCCGCCTGGATGGCGGGATGCTGCACGAGCGCGTTGCCGGCCGCGCGCCCGGTGACGAGGGCGAGCGAGCCGTCGGGCGCGCCGGCATCGCGCAGCGCGGCGATCGCGACCTCGGCGGTCCGTCGCGAGAGCTCGGGGTGTCCGGAGTGCGCCTTGACGATGACGGGGTTGCCGGCCGCGAGCGCCGAAGCGGTGTCGCCGCCGCACACGGAGAACGCGAACGGGAAGTTCGACGCCGAGAACACCGCGACCGGCCCGACGCCCACGAGCAGCCGGCGCAGTTCGGGCCGCGGGGGCGTCGCGGAGGGATCGGCGTCGTCGACGGTCAACTCGAAGGAGGACCCCTCATCGACGACGGTTGCGAACAGGCGCAGCTGCCCCGTCGTCCGACCGACTTCGCCGCGTAGACGGACCTGGCCGAGGCGGGTCTCGCGGTCGGCGATCTCGATGAGTTCGTCGGCGTGCGCGTCGAGCGCATCGGCGAGGGCGCGCAACCAGCCGGAGCGCGTCCCGGCGTCGGACGTGCGCCAGATCGGCGCAGCGGCTGTCGCGGCGGCGGTGAGCCGCTCGAGCTCGGCCGCGCCGGTGTTCTCGGTCAACCCGGTGTTCTCGGTCAACCCGGTGTTCTCGGTCATTGAGGGCCTTTCGATTCGGCATCCACTCAAGCGGATGAAGCGGGATTCAGGCGAAGCGCAGGCCCAGGCCGAGGTGGGACACCTCGGTCAGCTGCGCGCGGTCGATCCGGACGGGCGAGGGATCCTGCAGGGCGCCGAGCGCGCCGAACCCGGCGTCCTCGACGTCCTCGACGAGGCACGCGGCCTCGAGTGTCAGGGCGAGCTGGCCGGACAGCTCGGGCAGCAGGTGCGGATGCAGCGCGGCGCCTTCACGGGCCGCCAGCGTCGCGATCTCGCGGAACGGCGTGATACCGCCGACCCGCACGATGTTGGGCTGCACGATCTGGGCCGCGCCGGCACGGAGCACGTCGCCGAACCGGTGCACGGTGTGGACGTTCTCGCCGAGGGCGATGGGCACTGCCGAAGAGTCCGCCAGGCGCCGGGCGAGCTCGGCGTGCCCGGCGAGATCGTCGGCGCGCAGCGGCTCCTCGATCCAGGTCAGATCGTACGTCGCGAGGGCCTCCACGGAGCGCGTCGCGCGGTCGAGGTCCCAGCGCTGGTTCGCGTCGATCATGAGCGCGCGGTCGGGGCCGAGCACGGCGCGGACGGCGGCGATGCGGTCGAGGTCCTCGGCGAGGTCGGGCTTGCCGACCTTGACCTTGACGGCGTCGAAGCCGGCGTCGACCCAGCGCTGCACCTGCGCGGCGAGCTCCTCCGCCGAGTAGTGCAGGTTGACGCCGCTCCCGTAGGCGCGGACGGCGTCGCGACGCCGGCCCAGCAGGTCGGCGATCGATCCGTGCGCGGCGCGGGCCGCGGCATCCCACAGCGCGAGGTCGAGCCCCGCGAGCGCGATCGTCGTGACGCCCCCGCCTCCCGCCTCGTGCAGGTGCTCCCAAGCGGACCGCCACAGCTTCTCGGGGCCGGCGTCACGGCCGACGGCGAACGCCGCGATGTCGTGCCGCAGCAGCGCGAGGACGGCCTCGGCGCCGATCTGCGGCGTCCACGAGAAGCCCCAGCCCTCGATGCCGTCGCTGCGCACGACGTGCGTCGCGATCACGCCGACGCTCGTGACGTCCGCGCCCCACGGCCGCGTGAGCGGCACGCGGATCAGGCGCGCGTCGAACGAGGCGATCGTGGTCACAGCAGCGCTCGCCCCGCCTCGAGGATCTCGGCCAGGCGGCGCTCCTGTGCGGGAGTGGGGTCGACCAGCGGCGGCCGGACCCCGCCGACGGGCAGTCCGGACAGCCGCAGACCGGTCTTGATGAGCGAGACGCCGAATCCCGGGGTCTCGTCGCGCAGCGCGACCAGCGGGGTGTAGAAGCCGTCGAGCAGCGCGAGGCGGCGGTCCTCGTCGCCGTCCGCATACGCCCGGTAGTACGCGTTCGCGACCTCGGGGATCATGGCGAACGCCGCCGACGAGTACAGCGGGATCCCGATGCCCCGGTACGCGGCCTGGGTCAGCTCGGCGGTGAGCAGGCCGTTGAAGAACGCGAAGTCCTCTCGGCCCGCGGCGGCCACGGCGCGCACGATGAGCTGCGCGGCGCCGATGTCGCCGGCGCCGTCCTTGAAGCCGACGACCTTCGGGTTGCCGGCCAGGCGGGTCATCGACGCGGGCGTGAACTGCGCGTTGGCGCGGTGATAGACGATGACCGGCAGATCGGATGCCGCGGCCACCGTCTCGATGTACGCGACCAGGCCCTCCTGCGTGCCGCCGACGAGGTAGGGCGGCAGGACGAGCAGGGCATCGGCTCCGGCGTCGGCGGCACCGCGGGCGACCTCGATCGCGTGGCCGAGTGGACCGCCCGTCCCGGCGACGACGGGGATGCGGCCGGCGACCGTCTCGACCGCCGTGCGGACGACGGTCTGCGCCTCGGCCGTGCTCAGGGCGTGGAACTCGCCGGTGCCGCACGCCGGGAAGATGCCGCCGGGGGAGTGCGTCAGCGTCGTGTCGATGTGCTGTGCGAGCAGCGCGGTGTCGACGCGGCCGTGGCTGTCGTAAGGGGTGACGGGGAAGAAGAGGATGCCGTCGAAGTTCATGCCGGCACATCCTTTCGCTCGGGGGTTCGCTCGGGGGTGTGCTCGGAGTTCTCGCCGGCGAGCTCGTCGCGCCAGCGGTGCGCGGGCCGCCAGCCCAGCAGACGCCGGGCCTTGGCGGTCGAGAAGGCGGGCGCCGTGCCGGTGAGGCCGGACGCCGCCTCGGCCGTGCCGGGGAAGTACCGGGGCACGAGCTCGGCCAGGGGGCGGCGGGCGAGCGCGTCGTCGGCGCCGACGAAGAACGTCTCGCCGTTGGGGATCTCGGGCAGTGCGGCCAGCAGCGTGTCGGCGAACGCGGCCACGTCGCGCGCGTCGACGTAGTTGAAGACGGCGGGGGCCGACAGGGCCGGGTCGTCGAGACGCTCGCGCACGGTGTGCCCCTGCTGCGTCGGCGCCCCCGCCCACTCCTCGGGGGCGATGACATAACAGGGGCGGAAGGCCGCATAGCGCACAGCGTCGCCGGTCTGGCGCCGCAGCATCCCGATCGTCTGCTCGATGAGCAGCTTCGACAGGGCGTAGGCGTTCCACGGCAGGGGAGGGGTGTCCTCGTCGAGGGGGAACCGCTCGGGCACCCAGCCCATCGGGTTGCCGTACCCCAGTACGGTCGGGCTCGACGCCGCGACGATCCTCGGGATGCCGGCACGAACGCCTCCGCCGAGCACCGAGACGGCGAGCCCGGCGTTGGTGCGCATGATGACGTCCTCGGGTGCGCTGAAGGGCACGGCGATCGCGGCGAGGTGGATGAGCGCGTCGGCACGCGCGTCCGCGAGGGCCCGCGCCGTCGCCGAGCCGTCGGCGAGGTCGATCGGGATCTGCTCGGCGCCGGCCAGTTCGGGCGCGGGCGAGACGGTGCGGTCGAGCGAGACGAGGTCGTGGCCGGCGGCGGTCAGTCCCGCGACGAGGCTGCGGCCCAGCCTCCCGGCGCCTCCGGTGACGACGATGCGGGTCATGAGCGCCCCTGAGTCGAGCGCCCCTGAGTCGAGTGCCCCGGAACGGCGTGCTCGGCGAGCAGGCGGATGCCGAGGTCGGCGACGTGCACGGGGAGGCCGGTCTCGAGTGACCGGTTGCCCGCGATGCCGACCGCGATGGACTGCACCCCGTCGGTCCAATCGGCGGGGCGGGCCAGCGGATCCTCGCCCGGGCCGACGAAGACGTCACGCAGCAGCAGGGCGTCGCCGCCGCCGTGTCCTCCGGCACCGCCGTCGATCGGGACCTCGACAGCCTCCTCCCAGTGGCGCTGCACGAGGAGGCGCTCCCCCTGCGGGCGCAGCGAGCCGGCGCCACCGGCATCCGTCGCGCTCGGGTCGAGCACGGGGTGCAGCCCTTCGTCGACGAGCACGGCGCCACGCTCGACGACCTCGAGCTCGGCACGGCCCTCGGTGCCGTTGACGGCGACGCGGTAGCCCTCCCAGGGGGCGTGCGCGTTGAGCGAGTACGACAGCGTCGCGCCGGAGGTGTAGTCGACGACGAGCGCGAGGTTGTCCTCGATCGTGATGCCGGCGCCGAACACGTCGCGATCGCGGTGGTAGCCGTCGTGTCCCTCCGCGTCGAGGTAGAGCGCCTTCAGGCGGGGGTCGTCGCGCAGATCGAGTTCGAACGCATCGTGCGTGCCCTCGTGCGTGCCACGGTCCGGCCGGGCGCCGAGGCCGCGGGCAGCGGCGTTCTCAGCGCCGTAGAACCGGAGCCCTCCCGAGGCGAACACGCGCGTCGGGGTGTCGCGGATCCACCAGTTGACCAGGTCGAAGTGGTGGCTGGACTTGTGGACGAGCAGACCGCCGGAGTGGTGCTTCTCGCGGTGCCAACGGCGGAAGTAGTCGGCGCCGTGCTTGGTGTCGAGCATCCACGAGAAGTCGATCGAGGTGACGCGGCCGATCCGGCCGTCCTGGATGACCTGTCGCAGCGCCGAGTTGCGCGGGGAGTACCGGTAGTTGAACGTGAGCACGACCTCGCGGCCGGTGCGGGCGACGGCATCCTCGATGGCGGCGGCGCTGGCGGCGTCGATCGTGAGGGGCTTTTCCACCACGACGTCGGCGCCCGCTTCGAGGGCGCGCACGACGAGCGGAGCGTGCTGGTCGTCGCGGGCGCACACGATGACCCGGTCGACGCGCTCGGCGGCGATCATGTCCTCGAGCCGGTCAGGGTGCCACGTGCTCGGTGCGACGTCGCCGCACGCCGTGATGAGGTCCGTGTAGAGGGCGGCACGGACCGGGTTCGGCTCGCAGATGGCGACGAGCTCGGCCCGGTCGGCGTAACTCTGCGTGATCGCGTCGACGTACATCTGGGCGCGGTGACCGGCTCCGACGAGCGCGTAGCGGGTGCGGGGCATTGCTTCTCCGTGTCGAGGTGGGTGATGCGTGAGCGTGGAGGTGGACGAGATCGTGACGAGGAAACGTTTTCTCAGAATAGCATGCGGTGTCGCCGCCCCGCCGCCCCGCGGATGAGGACCGCGGGCTCAGGGGGTGGGTGCGGGGCCGGTGCTGCCGCGCAGCACGACCTCCGGCCGCAGGGTCACGGCGGCCTCGGCCGCCTCGCCGCCGGCGAGCAGCGCGCTCATCGCGCCCCAGGCGCGGCGCCCGAGCTCCGCGGCCGGCACGGCCGCGGTCGTCAGCGGCGGGGTCGTGTACGGCGCGAACGGGATGTCGTCGAAGCCCGTGACGGACAGGTCCTCGGGCACGCGCACGCCGCGCGCCGCGACCGCGGAGAGCAGTCCCATCGCCACGAGGTCGTTGAACGCGAGCGCCGCGGTGACCCCCGTCGCGAGCACGGCGTCCGCCGCCGCCGCGCCGCTGTCGAAGTCGACGCCGACGGGCAGTTCGACGATCTCGAGGTCGGCGTGCGCCGTGCGGGCCCCGTCCAGAGCCGCGCGTCGCGCGGCGCCCGAGGCGCTGCCGACGGCCCCGGACAGGAAGGCGATCCTGCGGTGCCCGAGTGCGTAGAGGTGCGCGACGAGCTCGGCCATCGCCGAGCCGTAGTCGGCGGCCACGGTGGGCGCACCCGCTTGCGGCGGGCGGTTGATCACGACCGCGGGCGACAGGCTCGGCAGCAGCGCCGCGAGTTCGTCCTGCGGCAGGCGCGGTGCGCAGAGGATGACGCCGTCGGTGCGCCGCCGCGTCGTCGAGGCGAGCACCCTCTCCTCGGCGACCTGCTCGGCGGTGTCGGCGATGAGCACGTGGTAGCCGTCCTCGGCGGCGGCGCGGCTCAGCCCGCGCAGAATCGCCTGGAACGTCGGGTTGGCCAGATCGGGGATGACGACGGCGACCGTCTGCGTGCGTCCCAGGACCAGGCTGCGGGCGACCGGATTGGCCGAATAGCCGAGTTCGGCGGCGACCGCGCGCACCCGCCCTGCCAGCACGGCGTCCACGGTCGGGTTGTCGTTCATGACGCGTGACACGGTCGACAGGGACACGCCCGCGGTGCGGGCGACGTCGGTGATCGTGACCCGCGGTGTGGACTTCGTCATGAGTGCCTTTCGCCTTCGACCGTCATACTACCGAGAAAGCGTTTTACGACAGGAGAGCCCGTGCCTTCGCGCAGAGAAGAACGTCTCGTCAAGCAGGACCGCCTCGCCGCGGTGCGCGCGGCGGCAGGAGGTCCGCTGCTGCTGACCTCGCACGAAGCGCTCGCGTGGTATCTCGACGGGGTGCGCACGCATGTCTCGCTCGCCGGCCCGCCCGTCCTCGCCGTCCGCGCCGCCGCCGACGGCGACACGCTCTACGTCGCGGACAACGAGGCCGACCGGCTCATCGCCGAGGAACTGCTGCCCCTCGACGCCGAGCGCGTCGTCCGGGTGCCGTGGCAGACGCCGCCCGCCGTCGCCGCCGCCGCGGCCGGCCCCGCCATCGCCGAGTCCGACGTGGCGGAAGCCCTGCGCGCCGCCCGCGCGAACCTGCTGCCGGGGGAAGCAGAGCGGTACCGCGCGCTGGGCCGTGAGACCGCGCAGGCGCTGACCGAGGTTGCGAGGGTCCTCACCCCGGCCGCCACCGAGCGCGACGCGGCCGCGGACCTCGCCGGAGCGCTCGCCGGTCGCGGCATCGACCCGCTCGTGATCCTCGTCGCCGGTCGTGAGCGGCTGGCGCACCGGCATCCGCTCCCCACGACCGGGCCGCTCGGCGACCGCGCCATGCTCGTCGTCTGCGGTCGCCGGCACGGCCTCATCGCGAACGCGACGCGCTGGGTGGGCCGCCCCGGGCCCGACGACGAGCGGATCCTCGTCGTCGAGGCGGCGTTCCTCGCCGCGACGCGTCCCGGCGCGCACCTGGACGAGGTCTTCGCCGCGGGCTGCGCGGGGTACGCGACGGCCGGCTTCGCCCCCGACGAATGGCGCCACCATCACCAGGGCGGCCCCACCGGATACGCAGGGCGCGATCCGCGGGCCACGAATCAGACCCGGGATGCCGTCGCTCCCGGCCACGCATTCGCCTGGAACCCGTCGGCGCCCGGGGCGAAGGTCGAGGACACCGTGCTGGTGACACCCCGCGGCATCGAGGTGCTCACCGTCGACCCGCGTTGGCCGGCGATCGATCACGCCGGTCTGGCGCGCCCCGTCGCCCGCCCCTACGGCGGCTGAGCCGCGCCCGTCTCGCTGCGCCCGCCCCGCAGCGCCGCCCGCCCGCCCCGGGGCGCCCGGCACTGGCTACGATGAACCCTGTGCCACGGATAGCGCTTTCTCGCCTGCCCGGACTGATCGACGGCGACCACCCGATCCGCTCCGTGCTGCGCCTTCTCGCGCGCCGTCCCGGCCGTATGGCGCTCGCCATCGCGGCGTTCGCGATGAAGGAGATCCCGCTGTGGTTCCTCCCGGTCGTCACGGCCGCGATCATCGACATCGTCGCGAGCGGGGGTGAGGTCTCCGCGGTCCTGGGCTGGTTCGCGCTCGCCGTCGTGCTGCTGCTGCAGAACTACCCGAACCACATCCTCTACACGCGCAGCTTCATGACGGTCGTCCGCGACACCGGCGCGGATCTGCGCAACGCGCTGGCTGCACGCCTGCAGAGCCTCTCGATCGGGTACCACACGCGGGTGAGCTCGTCGATCGTGCAGACCAAGGTCGTGCGCGACGTCGAGAACGTCGAGCTCATGCTCCAGCAGGTCACGCACCCGCTGCTGTCGGCGATCATGGTGATGTCGGGCGCCCTGACGATGACGGCGATCGCGGTGCCGCAGTTCCTGCCGGTCTACGCGCTGGCCGTGCCGATCGCGATCGGCATCCGCTACGGCATGCGCAACCGTTCGAAGGTGCGCAACGAGGTCTTCCGCCGCGAGGTCGAGACGCTGTCGGCGCGCGTCGGCGAGATGGCCTCGCTCATCCCCATCACCCGGGCGCACGGACTCGAGCAGACCGCCGTCACCCGGGTCTCCGGCGGCGCCGAGGGAGTCCGCCGCGCCGGCCTGCACCTGGACATGCTCAATGGCCACGTCGCCTCGATCTCGTGGGTGGCGATGCAACTGCTCGGCGTCGGCTGCCTGGTCCTGGCCGCGGTCTTCTCGCTGACCGGCTTCCTGCCGATCACGCCGGGCGAGGTCGTGCTGCTGTCGACGTACTTCACGCTCCTCACGGGCGGACTGACACAGCTGCTCATGCTGATCCCGGTCGGCGCGCGCGGGCTGGAGTCGGTCCGCTCGATCGCCGAGGTCATCCAGGAGCCCGACCTCGAGCACAACGAGGGCAAGCGCACGGTCGGCGTCGTCGTCGGCGAGATCGCGCTGCAGCGCGCCTCACACCGCTACCCGGGTGCCGACGACGACGCCCTGCACGAGATCGACCTCGTCATCCCGGCCGGCGCCACGGTCGCGTTCGTCGGCTCGTCCGGATCGGGCAAGTCCACGCTGCTGAATCTCGTCCTCGGGTTCGTCCGGCCGACCGCCGGTCGCATCGTCCTGGACGGGCAGGACATGCAGGAGCTCGACCTGCGCACGGTCCGTCGCGCGGTGTCGGTCGTGCCGCAGGAATCGGTCCTGTTCGAGGGGACGATCCGCGACAACATCGCGTACGGGATGCCGGAGGTCACCGACGACCGCATCGTCCAGGCGCTGCGTGACGCGAACGCGTGGGACTTCGTGCAGCACCAGCCCCACGGCTGGAACACCGTGGTCGGCGAGCGCGGTGCGCGGCTGTCGGGCGGCCAGCGGCAGCGCCTCGCGATCGCCCGCGCCCTCGTCCGCGACCCGCGGATCCTGCTGCTCGACGAGGCGACCAGCGCGCTGGACCCCGAGTCGGAGGAACTGGTCAAGGAGGCGCTCGGCCGACTCATGCGGGGACGCACGACCCTCGTCGTCGCGCACCGGCTGTCCACCGTCCGGCAGGCCGATCGCATCGTCGTGCTCGAACGCGGTCGCATCGTCGAGCAGGGCACCCACGCCGAGCTGCTCGACGCCGACGGGCGGTACGCGAAGCTCCACTCGACGCAGGCAGGACTCCTCTGACGCTCGGCGCCTACGGTGTCTCGGGCGCCTGCGTCGGTGCATCGCCGACGGAGTCGCGCCAGATCACCTCGTGCAGCGCGTCGGTGACCGGCGCGGGCGCCTGCTCGCCGCGCACGGCGGCCACGAGGCGGTGCATCGCATCCGCGCCGAGGCGCGCGCTGTCGATGCGCACCGTCGTGAGGGTCGGCGACAGGAGCGCGCCGAGCGGATGGTCGTCCCAGCCGGTCACCGACAGGACGCGGGGGACCTCCCAGCCGCGGGCGCGCGCGGCTTGGACCGCCCCGCCGGCCTGGACATCGTTGGCCGCCACGATCGCCGTGACCGCGCCGGGGGCGAGACGCGCCACAGCGGATGCGCCGGACTGGGCGCTCCAGTCTCCGTCGACGACCTGACCCTCGAGCCCGAGCCGGGCGGTCGTCTCGAGGAACACGTCGCGGCGGGCGCGCGCGGAGGCGAAGTCGAGGTCGCCGGTGACGTGCAGCAGCCGGCGATGCCCGCGGACGGCGAGGCCCTCGACGAGCTCGGTCACCCCGGTGCCGCTCGCGCGGTGCCCGATCGAGCGGGTGTCGTCGTCGAAGTCCGCCGAGACCACGAACGCCACGCCGCGCAGGTCGCCGACGTCGGCGACGGGCGCGAGCGAGAGGATGCCTTCGACCTGCCCGGAGGAGGCGAGTTCGCGCACCCGTTCGGCGCGCTCTTCGGCACCGCCCGCGACGCTCAGCGCCTCGACGACATACCCGTCGGCGGCGCCCACCGCTCCGGCCAGCACGGGGCCGGGGCCGAACGAATGCGGTCCGGGCAGTACGACCGCCAGGCGCCCGGTGCGGCGGGTGCGCATGGACCGCGCGACGAGATTGGGCCGGTAGTCGAGTTCGGCGATCGCCGTCGCGATGCGCTCGCTCGTGGCCGGCTTCAGGCCGCCCGCGAACCGCAGGTAGCGCGAGACGGTCTGATGCGAGACGCCGGCGAGCCGGGCGACGTCGAGCATCGTCGCGGGGCGAGCGGCGGCATTCGTCATCGAGGCTTCCGGGTTGACGCGGGTGGGGGCGGTCACTACTCTAACAACACAAAAGGTGAACGTTCACTATTTACGAGAGGCGACATGAACCAGCCAGGCAGCACCGATCGACTCACAGATGCGGATCAACGCGAGGTGATGGACGCACGCGTGCGGGTCGCCATCATCGGAACCGGCGGCATCGCCCACGCCCACGCCGAGGCGATCGCCGCGCTGTCCCCCCATGCCGAGTTGGCCGCCGTCGTCGACCTCGACGCCGACCGCGCTCGCGCATTCGCGGAGCGCTTCGGCGGGGCCGCCGTCTACTCCGATGCCTCGACCCTCCTCGCGGCAGAGGACCTCGGCCTGGTGCACATCTGCACACCGCCGCAGACCCACGTGCCGCTCGCGATCCAGGCGCTGCGGGCCGGCGTGCCCGCCCTCATCGAGAAGCCCACGGCGCTGAGCCTCGCCGAGATGGACGAGCTCGTCGCCGCCTCGCGCGAGACCGGCGTGCCGGCGCTCACGGTGTTCCAGCACCGGTACGGCGCGGCCGCGCAACGGCTGATCCGGCTCGTCGAAGAAGGAGTGCTCGGCCGGCCGCTCGTCGCGACGTGCGAGACGCTGTGGCACCGCACTCCCGAGTACTTCGACCTGCCGTGGCGCGGTCGCTGGGACGTCGAGGGGGGCGGGCCGACGATGGGGCACGGCATCCATCAGTTCGATCTGCTGCTCGCCGTTCTCGGGCCGTGGCGCCGCCTGACCGCGTTCGCGGCGCGGCAGGCGCTGCCCACCGACACCGAGGACGTCTCGATGGCCGTCGTGGAATTCGACAACGGGGCGCTGGCGACCGTCGTGAACTCGATCGTGTCGCCGCGCGAGACCTCGCGCCTGCGGTTCGACTTCGCGCACGCCACCGTCGAGGTCGAGCACCTCTACGGCTACACCGATGCAGACTGGACGTTCACACCCGCTCCGGGGCACGAGCACCTCGCCGACCGCTGGGCCGACGAGGTCTCGGACGAGCGGAGCGGGCACCGCGGGCAGATCGCCGCGATCCTCGACGCCCTCGCGCGCGGCGCCGCGCCGGGCGTCGACGCGATCGATGCGCGTCGCACCCTGGAACTGGCCGCGGCCACGTACGCCTCCGCCTTCCGCGGTGCGCCCGTCGCCGCGGGTGAGATCGCCGGCGACGACGCGTTCCTGCGCTCCATGGACGGCGGCGCGGTGCCGTGGGCGCCCGTGAAGGAGGTGCGGGCATGACCGCTGACGTGCTGCTCACCGCCGAGAGTTCGCAGACCGCGTTCACCGTCCGCGACGGCGCCGTCGAGCTGCTGCGCTACGTCTTCGTGCCGGACTCGCCGCAGCTGGAGTCGCCGAAGCCGTACCTCGACCCGCTCCGCACGCGGGCGGGGCGCGTCGTGAGCCTGTACCGACCGTGGGACCACGTCTGGCACAAGGGCATCGCGTGGTCGCTGCCGGTCGTCGACGACGAGAACTTCTGGGGCGGACCCACCTACGTGCACGGGCAGGGCTACGTGCAACTGCGCAACGACGGGACGCAACGGCATCGTTCGGCCGCCGCGGCGGGCGCCGACGACGGCGTGGCACGCTTCGCGCACGAGCTCGAGTGGATCGCCGAGGACGGCCGCCGCCTGTTCGCCGAGCAGCGCACGCTCACCGCCCGCGTGCTCGGCGAGACGGCGTGGGCGCTCACCTTCGAGACCGCGATGACCAACGTGACCGGCGCCGACATCGCGATCGGATCGCCGACGACCAGGGGCCGCGAGAACGCCGGCTACGGCGGCCTGTTCTGGCGCGGGCCGCGCTCGTTCACCGAGGGCACGCTCGTGACGGCGACCGGGGCGGGGTCGGGCAGCGACGTGCGCGGCCAGCGCCACGAGTGGATGGGGTTCGTCGGGCGGCATGACGTCGTCGACGACACGTCGCTGATCGTCATGGTCGATGCGGCGCAGAACCCTCACCACCCGCCGCAGTGGTTCGCCCGATCCGAGGAGTTCGCCTGCCTCAACCCGGCACCGTTCTTCAGCGAGGAGCTCGCCGTCGCTCCGGACGAGACGGTGCGGTTCCGCTACGCCGTCGGCATCGCCGACGCCGACGGTGCCGCCGCGCCCGCGCTCGCCGACGCGCTCCGGGAGCTGCTGTGACGGGGGAGGGCACGACCGCGGATGCCGCGGGCGCGGTGTTCCCCGGCGGCACGGCCGTCACCGACCTCTGCGTCTACGACTGGGATGCCGTCGACGGCAGGTGCGGCGGCTCCCCGCACCTGCACACCGCCTCCAGCGAGGGCTACGTCGTGGTCGGCGGCTCGGGTGCCGTCCACACGCTGGCGGGCGACGGCGCACAGGAACATCCGCTCGTGCCGGGCGACGTCGTGTGGTTCACGCCCGGCACGGTGCATCGCCTCGTCAACGACGGAGATCTGCGCCTGCTGGTCGTCATGGCCAACGCGGGGCTGCCCGAGGCGGGGGACGCCGTGCTCACCTTCCCGCCCGAGATCCTCGATGATCCGGATGCTTACGCCGCGGCGGCGACGCTCCCCGACGGAGCGGGGCGCGAGGCGGCGGCCCGCGCCCGCCGCGATCTCGCGATGACGGGCTACCTCGCCCTCCGCGACGCCGTCGCGGCCGAGGGGCCGGCCGCGCTCGCCGCTCTGCACGCGCGGGCCGCGCGGCTCGTCCAGCCGCGCGTCGCGCAGTGGCGGCGGACGTGGGAGCGGACCGTCGCGGCCGAGACCGACCGGACGCGCGCGCAGCTGGCCGCGCTCGGCGACGGGGCGCCGGGCGCCCTCGCCTCGGCATCCGTCTCCCGCGCGGTGCCGACCACACCCGAGCGCTCGTTCGGCATGTGCGGACGCCTGCACACCTGGCGCTGGCCCGCCGGCTGACGGTGTCGCGGGCAGGTGGTCCGTCCCGTCTGCGCCCGGGTCTGGCGGGCGACACCCGGAGGGTGTCGCGGGCATGTCTTCCCCACCGGCATCCCCGGAGCCCGCTCTCGATGCGGATAGCGCTTTCCCGCAAAGGGTTCTACGCTGGATGCGGACCGGCAGACGCCGGACCCATTCTCACCGGAGATCCCATGCACTTCGACGCCGATGAGCCCGGCCGGCTCCTGTTGCGCGACGGCGAGCGGGTGCTCGCCGAGTACGTCTACGTGCCGACGGAGCCGCAGCTCGAGTCGCCGCGCCCGTACGCGCTGCTGCGCACCCGCGCCGGCGTCGAGGTGACGGCCTACCGCCCCGACGACCACGTGTGGCACAAGGGGCTCTCCCTCGCCCTCCCCGTCATCGGCGCGCACAACTTCTGGGGCGGACCGACCTACGTCCACGGCGATGGCTATGTGCAGCTGCCCAACAACGGTGCGCAGGTCCATCGCTCGTTCGCGCCGTCGGAGACGCCCGTCGCCGACGCTGCGGCCGGTCTTGCGCGCGTCGAGGAGGAGCTCGACTGGATCGCCGAGGACGGCGCGCTCGTCCTCACCGAGCGCCGCACTCTCACGGCCCGCGCGATCGACGACGAGACGTGGGCGCTCACGTGGCACAGCGCGCTGCGCAACGAGACCCCCGGGACCCTCGGCTTCGGCTCGCCCACCTCGAAGGGGCGCGAGAACGCCGGGTACGCCGGCATCTTCTGGCGCGGTCCCGCCCACTTCGCCGGGGGCGAGATCGTCGACGCGGACGGCCCCGTCGGCGACGACGCGCGCGGCCGGCCGGCGCCGTGGCTCGCCTTCCTCGCGCCGGACCGCTCGGCGGGCGTCCTTGTGCTCGACGGCGCGGACGACGTCGCGCCCTGGTTCGCGCGCAGCGCTGACTACGCGGGTCTGAACCCGGCGCCGTTCTTCTTCCATGAGACCCCGCTGAAGCCGGGGGACACGCTCGTCCTGTCGGCCGCCGTCGTCATCGGCGCCTCCGATGTCCCCGCCCACGCCCCGATCGCGGGTGCGAACCTCATCGCCGAGCTCCGCGCGCACCCGACCGCCCACACCCCCGAGGATTCCGAATGACCCAGACCCTTCGCTGTGCGATCGTCGGCACCGGCGGCGTCGCGCACTTCCACGCCCGCTCCGTGCTCGCCCACCCGCGCGCCGAGCTCGTCGCGGTGACCGACCAGCAGCGCGCCACGGCCGACGCGTTCGCGGCGCGCTGGGGCGACCCTGCGGTGTATGACACGCTCGACGAGCTGCTCGCCGCCGAGCGGCCCGACGTCGTGCTCGTCTGCACCCCGCCCGGCGTTCACTGCGAGCAGACCGTGGCGAGCTTCGCCGCCGGCGCGCACGTCGTGGTGGAGAAGCCCCCGGCGCCGTCGCTCGACGAGCTCGACCAGATGCGCGCCGCCGCCGCGAAGGCCGGACGGCAGCTCGCCGTCGTGTTCCAGCAGCGCACCGGCACCGCGGCGGCGCACGTGCGCGGCCTGCTCCAGCGCGGCGCGCTCGGCCGGCCGCTGATCGCGGTGTGCCAGACGCTCTGGTACCGCGACGCCGAGTACTTCGCCGTGCCGTGGCGCGGACGATGGGAGACCGAGGGCGGCGGCACGACGCTGGGCCACGGCATCCATCAGCTCGACCTGCTCGCGTTCCTGCTCGGCGAGTGGACGAGCGTGCAGGGGCGCCTGTGGCGACTCGATCGTGAGACGCAGACCGAGGATGCCTCGACGGCCACCGTCACCTTCGCCGGCGGCGTCGTGGCGCAGGTGGTCACCAGCGCGGTCTCGCCGCGGCAGACGAGTTCGATCCGTCTCGACACGCAGAAGGCGACCGTCACGGTCGACCACCTCTACGGCCACGGGCACGAGAACTGGAAGATCACGCCCGCGCCGGGGTTCGAGGACGAAGCCGACGCGTGGGATCTGCCCGCGATCGAGGAGCGCAGCGACCATGCGCCGCTGCTGCGTGACGTCTTCGACGCGCTGCTGTCGGGCGCGCCGCTGCCGCCGACCGCCGATGAGCCGGCGCGCTCGATCGAGCTCGTCGCCGCGATCTACGCCTCGGCCGCCGCCGATGGCGCCGTCGTCACCCCGGCGGACCTGGCCGCCCACCCCACGCACCGGCGGGGGTTCGCGAGTCCCGTGACAGATCTGCGCCGTTGACTCCGCCGCGCCCGCGCGCGCGTACCCTGGGACCGGTCACACGATTACGATCCGGCAACATCGGAAAGCGTTTGCCCCGATCCCTTGCAAATCGTTTCATCGCGTAGTACCGTAACCGGCAAGCGCTTTCCCGAGTCGTTTCGAGTCGGGTCGGCACCGACACCGCACACACGGACAACGAACGTCCGGTCACGCACCGAGAACACGGACGTTCACAGAGAGGACAAGGATGTTCAACAAGAAGCGGGCTCTCGCCGCGGTCGCCCTCGCGACCGGCGCCGCGCTCACCCTCGCCGGCTGCGCCGGTGGGAACGAGCCGGCCGAGACACTGAACCCGGACGAGAAGGTCACCATCGACCTCGCCTTCTGGGGCAACGACGTGCGCGCTGACCTGTACAACCAGGTCATCGCCGCGTTCAACGTGGAGTACCCGAACATCACGGTGAACTCCACGTTCCTCGGCTTCCCCGAGTTCTGGGAGAAGCGTCAGACCGAGGCGGCCGGAAAGAACCTCCCGGACGTCATGCAGTTCGACTACTCGTATCTGCGCCAGTACGCCGAGAACGGTCTCCTGCTCGATCTCGATCCGTTCCTGGGCGGGATCATCGACACCGAGCCGCTCTCCGACAGCATCCTCTCGATCGGCGTCGTCAACGACACCACCTACGCCATCCCGACCTCCACCAACGCGTGGGGTCTGTTCACCAACCCGACTCTGCTCGACTCGGTCGGAGCCGAGGACTTCGCCGGCGGCACGTGGGCCGACTACACCGACTGGATGGAAGGGGTCACCGACGCCGGTGGCGGCTCGATCTGGGGTGGCAGCGACTACACCGGCCGCATCCAGAACTTCGAGCTCCAGCTGCGCGCAGAGGGCAAGAACCTCTTCAACGAAGACCGCACCGCCGGCTTCGACGAGGCGCGACTGACCGCATTCTGGGAAGAGGGGCAGCGCATCCGCGACGGGATCGGCGTCCCGCAGCAGACCGTCGAGGAGCTCACCCCGCTCGGACCGTTCGACTCGGCGCTCACCGCGAGTGAGCTGACCTGGGACAACTTCGGCGCCGGCTACCTCGGCAACCTCGGCGAGGGCTACCCCGAGCTGAGCCTGCTGGCTCCGCCGATCACGATCGAGGGCACGAAGGACCTGTACCTGAAGCCGTCGATGCTGCACGCGATCGCCGCGAACACCGACCAGCCCGAGGCCGCGGCCACGCTGGTCGAGTTCCTGATCAACTCGCCGCAGTCGGGCGAGATCTTCGGCACCAACCGCGGCCTGCCGGCTTCGGCCACGGCGCTCGCGGCCGCGGACCTCGACCCGCTGAGCCAGCAGATCCGCGACCACGAGGCCGCCATCGCCGACCGCCTGGGCGACGCCCCGCCGGTGCCGATCGTCGGCTACGGCACGCTGGAGGAGAAGTTCCGCCAGCTCGGCGCCGAGCTGAACTTCGGCACGATCACTGTGGCCGACGCGGTGTCGCAGTTCTTCACCGAGATGGACATCGTCCTCAACCAGTGACGGATGCCGGGGGTCCGGGCGTTCGCGTCCGGGCCCCCACTCCATACGCATCCAAGCACGCCCGTGCTAGCCTCAGAAAACGTTTCCTGACCACGGCCCCGCGCCGAGCCATACGACACACCCGGGAGCACCCGTGACTACTACTGCGACGAGAGTGATCGTCACTGACGAGAAGAGGGCGCGTGGCGTGTTGCGTCGTCGGCGTTCTGAGCAGGGTTTGGATCGTCCGGGTCAGCGTGCGCGTGCGCGGCGTGAGTCGTTGGCGGGGTATGGGTTTTTGGTGCCGTGGCTGCTCGGGTTCTTCGGGTTGACGATCATCCCGATGGTGTACTCGTTGTATTTGTCGTTCACGCGGTACAACATTTTCCAGCCACCGGCGTGGATCGGGTTCGACAATTATGTGCGGTTGTTCACGAATGATCCGCAGTTCATTCAGTCGGCGCAGATCACGTTGGTTTATGTGTTGGTGGGGACGCCGATCACCCTGGCGGCGGCGTTGATCGTGGCGATGTTGTTGAACTACCGGGATAAGGGGGCGGGGTTCTTCCGGTCTGCGTTCTATGCGCCGAGTTTGATCGGTGGCTCGGTGTCGGTGGCGATCGTGTGGCGGGCGATGTTCGCCACGGATGGCCCGGTCGACAACTCGCTGAGCTTCTTCGGCATCAACCTGGGCGGCTGGATCGGCAACCCGTCGCTGGTGCTGCCGGCGATGATCGTGTTGGCGATCTGGCAGTTCGGCGCGACGATGGTGATCTTCTTGGCGGGGTTGAAGCAGATCCCGAAGGAGTTGTATGAGGCGGCGGAGATGGATGGCGCGAATGCGTGGCATCGTTTCCGGGCGGTGACGATCCCGATGCTTTCGCCGGTGATCTTCTTCAATCTGTTGCTGGGGTTGATCGGTGCGTTCCAGGTGTTCGCGTCGGCGTACATCATCTCCAATGGGTCGGGGGGTCCGGCGGGGATGACGAACTTCATCACTTTGTATCTGTATAAGCGCGGGTTCGCGGACGGTCAGATGGGGTACGCGGCCGCGATCGCCTGGGTGCTGCTGGTGGTCGTCGCCATCATCGCTTTCATCCTCTTCCGCACTCAGCGTTCCTGGGTGCACTACTCGGGAGACAACCGATGAGTACTTCCAACGCCGCGACCACCTCCGGTGCCGCGTCCACGCCGGTGTTCGCCGCGCAGCAGACCACCCCGGTCGGGCCGTCCGCGACCCGCCGGCCGGTCAAGCGCAAGACCTGGCAGACGGTGATCTGGCTGATCGTGCTGCTGGCGCTGACGGCGATCGTCCTCTACCCGCTGCTGTGGCTGTTCTTCTCCACCTTCAAGCCGAACGCGGAGTTCGGGCAGAACGCCGGGCTGATCCCCAACAATCCCACGATCGACAACTACATCAAGGTGATGGACGGTATCGCCGGGGTGCCGATGTGGAGATTCTTCTGGAACTCGTTCGTCCTCGCCTCCCTCGCGGTGGTCGGAACCGTGTTCTCCTCCGCGCTGGCCGCGTACGCGTTCGCGCGGATCCAGTTCAAGGGCCTGGCGATCTTCTTCGCCGCGATGATCGGCACGCTGCTGCTGCCGTTCCACGTCGTGATCATCCCGCAGTACATCATGTTCAACAACTTCGGCCTGGTCGACACGTTCTGGCCCCTGGTGCTCCCGAAGTTCCTGGCCACCGAAGCGTTCTTCGTGTTCCTGCTCGTCCAGTTCTTCCGGCAGATGCCCCGCGACATGGACGAAGCGGCCCGCATCGACGGGGCCGGTCACATCCGCATCTTCTGGGCGATCATGCTCCCGCTGATCAAACCCGCCCTGATCACCTGCGCGATCTTCAGCTTCATCTGGGCCTGGAACGACTTCCTCGGACCGCTGCTGTATCTGACCAGCCCGGAGAACTACCCCCTGCCCATCGCGCTACGCCTCTACAACGACCAGACCAGCACCAGCGACTTCGGCGCCACCGTCACCGCCAGCTTCATCGCCCTGCTCCCCGTCCTCCTCTTCTTCCTCGTCTTCCAACGCTTCCTCGTCGACGGCGTCGCCACCCAAGGGCTGAAAGGCTGACCATGGCACGGCGAGGGGATGCCGCCGCGGCCCGCCGCGAGGAGCGCGCCGCGCGCCGGGCCGCGCAGTCCGGCAGCGGGCCCACGCTCTCCGAGAGTGCTCCGCTGCGGAACCCGGGGGCACGCACGAAGTTCGCCCTCTTCGGCGAAGTGCTCATGGTCGGCCTGCTCATCACCCTCGTCGGCCTGCTGGTGATCACCCTGCCCGCGGGGCTGGCCGCCGGCATCCGTCATCTGCGCCGCTTCGTCGCCGCCGAGGACTCCCGGTTGTCGCTCTTCTGGCAGGACGTGCGCGCCGCGCTGCTGCCGGGGGCGCTCGTGGGCGCCGTCGCGCTCGTGGTCACGCTGATCCTGCTGCTCGATATCGACCTCGCCCGCTCCGGGTTCCTGCCCGGGGGCGCGGCCGTCGAAGTCGTCGGCTGGGTGGGACTGGCCGCGGCCGCCCTCGCGTTGCTGACCGCCGCCGGGGCGTGGGCGCCCGGAACCGGCTGGCGCGGCGCCGTGCGCGCCGTCCCCGCGCGCGTGCGCGCCGACCTCCCGGGCGCGCTCTACCTGATCGCGACCGCCGTCTTCGTCGGCGTCGTCACGTGGGCGCTGGTCCCCCTGTTCATCCCCGCCATCGGCTGCGCGGCCCTCGCGGTGGTCGCGATCCCGCAGCGTCGCCGCACACGGTGACGCGCGTCAGGACACGGACATGGACGAACGATCGAGCAGGACACGGCAACGCTTGCGGAAAGCGCCTTCCCCTGTCATGATGAACGAACGGAAAGCGCTTACCCACCTTCCGCGGTGAGCGAGAACAGAAGGAACGACAGTGTCAGAGACGACCACCCTCGCCGCGCCGGCCGCGGCCCCCGCCACCCCCGTCGTGCGCGAGATCGGCATCATCATGAACGGCGTCTCGGGCCGTATGGGATACCGGCAGCACCTCGTCCGCTCGATCCTCGCGATCCGTGACCAGGGCGGCATCGAGCTGCCCGACGGCTCGAAGGTGACCGTGCGCCCCCTGCTGGTCGGTCGCAGCGAGTCCAAGCTCGCCGAGATCGCGGCACAGCACGGCATCGAGGACTACACGACCGACCTCGACAGCGCGCTGGCCGACTCGCGCTGGGAGATCTACGCCGACTTCCTCGTCACGAAGGCGCGCGCCACCGCTCTGCGCAAGGCGATCGCCGCCGGCAAGACCATCTACACCGAGAAGCCCACGGCCGAGTCCGTCGACGAGGCCCTCGAGCTGGCCCGCCTCGCGGCCGCGGCCGGCGTGAAGACGGGCGTCGTCCACGACAAGCTGTACCTGCCCGGTCTGCAGAAGCTCAAGCGCCTCATCGACTCCGGCTTCTTCGGCCGCATCCTCTCCGTCCGCGGTGAGTTCGGCTACTGGGTCTTCGAGGGCGACTGGCAGCCCGCGCAGCGACCCAGCTGGAACTACCGCACCGAAGACGGCGGCGGCATCATCGTCGACATGTTCCCGCACTGGAACTACCTCCTCGAGAACCTGTTCGGCGGGGTGAAGTCCGTGTACGCGCAGGCGTCCGTGCACATCGCCGACCGCTGGGACGAGAACGGCGAGCACTACACCGCGACCGCCGAGGACGCCGCCTACGGCGTGTTCGAGCTCGACGGCGGTGTCATCGCCCAGATCAACTCGAGCTGGACCACGCGCGTCGACCGCGACGAGCTCGTCGAGTTCCACGTGGACGGCACGCACGGCTCGGCCGTCGTCGGCCTGTTCGGCGCCAAGATCCAGCACCGCAACGCGACGCCGAAGCCGGTGTGGAACCCGGACCTCGCCGACGACCACGACTACGACGCGGACTGGGCGCAGGTTCCCACCAACGACGTCTTCCTCAACGGGTTCCGCCAGCAGTGGGAGGAGTTCCTCGCCTCGTACGTGCTCGAGACCCCGTACGAGTACGACCTGCTCGCCGGTGCCCGCGGCGTGCTGCTGGCCGAGGCCGGCCTGCGGTCCAGTGCCGAGGGCCGCAAGGTCGAGCTGCCCGCGCTCTCGCTGGACTGAGCGCCATGAGCCAGCTCACCCTCCTCGGCGCCGACGGCACCGTCACGCGCACGGACCTGATCGACGGCTCGGGCTACACGCGTCCGGCGGCGCCGCTGCGCAGCCGCGTCGCGTACGCGGCCGCGCACGTCGTGCCCCTCACGTGGGGCGACAACACCCCCGGGCAGCCCGCGCAGATCGATTGGGACGCGACGCTCGCCTTCCGCCGCAACGTGTACTCGTGGGGTCTCGGCGTCGCCGACGCCATGGACACCGCGCAGCGCAACATGGGGCTGGATGCCGCAGCCACCCGCGAGCTCATCGCCCGCTCCGCGCAGGTCGCGCGCGAGGAGGGCGGGTCGGTGGTCGTCGGGGTCAACACGGACCACGTCGACGAAGAGCGCATCGGCCTCGACGAGGTGATCGCCGCCTACACCGCGCAGCTGGAGTTCACGCAGGAACAGGGCGCGGGACCCGTGCTCATGGCCTCGCGTCACCTCGCGCGCGTCGCCACGAGCGCCGAGGACTACCGCCGCGTCTACCGCGCCGTGCTGCAGCAGGCGTCGACCCCGGTCGTGCTGCACTGGCTCGGCACGGCGTTCGACCCGCAGCTGGCGGGATATTTCGGCGCGGACGACTGGCCCACGGCATCCGCTGTGCTGCTGGAGATCATCGCCGAGAACGTCGACAAGGTCGCGGGCGTGAAGATGAGCCTGCTCGATGCCGAGTCGGAGGTGTCGGTGCGCGAGCGCCTGCCCCAGGGCGTGCGCATGTTCACGGGCGACGACTTCAACTACGTCGGCCTCATCGGCGGCGAGACCACCGGCAGCGGCACCGGCTACTCCGATGCACTGCTGGGCGCCTTCGCGGCGCTCACCCCGGTCGCGTCCGCCGCGATCCAGGCACTGGATGCCGGTGACCCGGCCCGGTACCTCGAGATCCTCGGCCCCACCGAAGAACTCAGCCGCCAGGTGTTCGCCGCGCCGACCTTCTACTACAAGACCGGCGTCGCGTTCCTCGCGTGGCTCAACGGCCACCAGAGCGCGTTCCAGATGGTGGGGGGCCTGCACTCCGCCCGCAGCCTGCCGCACCTGTCGCGAATCGTCGAGCTCGCCAACGCGTCGAAGGCACTGGAGAACCCCGGCCTCGCCGCCGAGCGCTGGCACGGGATGCTGCGACTGAACGGAGTGGACGCATGACCGCCGAACACCTCCCCGTCGATCCGCGCCTGTCGATCAACCAGGCCACGATCAAGCACGCCGACCTCGCGACCGCGCTGCGCGTGACCGCCGAAGCGGGCGTGCAGTCGATCGGGCTGTGGCGCGAGCCGGTCCACGAGGTCGGCCTCGCGACCGCCGCCGCGATGCTCGCCGACTCGGGCCTGCGGTTCTCCACCCACTGCCGCGCCGGGTTCTTCACGATGCCCGAGGGCCCGGCCCGTCGCGCCTCGCTCGACGACAACCGTCGCGCGATCGACGAGGCCGCGACCCTCGCCGCCGCAGGAGCCGCGGGATCCACCGCGATCCTCGTGCTCGTCGCCGGCGGCCTCCCGGAGGGATCGCGCGACCTCGTGGGGGCGCGCGAGCGCGTGCGCGATGCGATCGGCGAACTCGTGCCCGACGCCCTGGCCGCCGGCGTCACGCTCGCGATCGAGCCGCTGCACCCCATGTACGCGTCGGACCGCTGCGTCGTCTCGACGCTCGGGCAGGCGCTCGACATCGCCGCCGACTTCGATGCGGCGGCCGTCGGCGCCACCGTCGACACCTTCCACATCTGGTGGGATCCCGACGTCATCGCTCAGATCGAGCGGGCGGGTCGTGAGGGCCGCATCGCGACGTACCAGGTGTGCGACTGGAAGACGCCGCTGCCGGCGGACGTCCTCCTGAGCCGGCACTACCCGGGCGACGGCGTCATCGACTTCGGACCCATGACCGAAGCCGTCGTCGCGAGCGGATACGACCGCGACATCGAGGTCGAGATCTTCAACGAGGAGATCTGGGCCACCGACCCGCTCGAGGCGGTCCGTCGCACGGCGGCCGGCTTCGGCGCTTCCGTCTCCCCGTTCCTGCCGGTCGCCATAGACTCTCGATCGTGACCGACACGCACCTCGACCGTCTGCGGACCGGCTCCGCGACGCTCCACGACGTGGCCCGCGAGGCCGGCGTGTCGCTGGCGACTGCGTCGCGGGTGCTCAACGGATCGACCCGCAAGGTGGCCGAGGCGTACCGCGAGAAGGTCGAGGCGGCCGCCGCGCGGCTGGGGTACACGGCGAACCTCTCCGCGCAGGCCACGGCCCGCGGCACGTCCGCGATCATCGCGCTGCTGGTGGCCGACATCGCCGACCCGTACTTCGGGGAGCTCGCCTCCGGCGTCGCGCGCGGCGCCGACGAGGCGGGGCTGGTCGTGACCATCGCCATCACCGAGCGCGACCCCGAGCGCGAGGTGCGGCTCGTCCGTGCGCTGCGCGGGCAGCGTCCGCGCGGACTCATCCTCGCGGCATCCCGTACCTCGCTCGAGTTCGCCCCTGACCTGGCGCGCGAACTCGAGCTCGTCTCCGCCGCCGGCGGGCGCATCGTCGCGCTCGGCACGGGGGCCGACGGCGTCCGCGCCGTCACGATCGACAACCGCGGCGGCGCCGAGGCGCTCGGCCTCGCGATCGCCGGCCGCGGCTACCGCAAGGCCGTCGCGCTCGCCACCGCCGAAGGCGTCGTGACCAGCGACTCCCGGCTCGAGGGATTCACCGCCGGCTTCACCGCGGGCGGCGGTGACGCCCCCCGTGTGTACCGCGGCAGCTTCACCCGTGAGGCGGGCGCCGAGTTGATGGCACAGGCCCTCGCCGACGGCGTCGAGCCGGGGACCGTCGTGTTCGGCATCTCGGATGTCGTCGCGATCGGCGCCCTGTCCGCCCTGCGCGACGCGGGCCGCGAGCCCGGCACCGACATCGCCCTCTGCGGGTTCGACGACATCCCCACCGGCCGCGATGTGACCCCGCCCCTGACGACCGTGCGCGTCCCGCTCGAAGAGGTCGGCTACCAGGCTTTCCACGCGGCGACCGGGCTCGAATGGACGCAGGATCCCGACGCGCTGCGGCTCGAGGTGCTGCTGCGCGCCTCCACTCCCGCGCGGTGACGGTGGTGCGGGCTCCTCGTCGCTCCCGTGAGCTGAGCCTCGGGTTGCGGTCGTGCGTGTCGTCTGCCGGGTCGGGCGGGCGACGGTGATGCGCGTCGTCGTCGCCCTCGACAGCTTCAAGGGGTCGATCGCCGCCGCAGACGCGGTCGCTGCCCTCGCCGAGGGCTGGACGACGGTCGACGCCGATGCCGAGCTCGTCGCGCGACCGATGGCCGACGGGGGCGAAGGCACCGTCGCGGCGTTCGCCGCGGCCGTCGCCGGCGCGGTGGCGATGCCGGTCACGGTGCGCGGGCCGCGCGGCAGCGACCACGAGGCGTCCTGGCTGCTGCTGCCGGACGGCACCGGCGTGGTCGAACTGGCATCGACGAGCGGCATCGAGCTGCTCGGCGACGAACGCCGGCCCTGGGACGCCGATACCGCCGGCTTCGGTCAGGCCGCCGCCGCCGCCCTCGACCACGGGGTCTCCCGTCTGCTGCTCGGCATCGGATCGAGCGCCTCGACCGACGGCGGGGCCGGCATGCTGACCGCCCTCGGCGCGCGTTTCGCCGACGCGGCGGGCGCGGTCGTCGTGCCCGGCGCCCGCGGACTCGCCGACATCGCGGTCGCCGACCTCTCGGGCGTGCGACCGCTGCCGGCCGGCGGCGCGCTCGTGCTGAGTGACGTGACCAACCCGCTGCGCGGCGCCCGCGGCGCCGCCGCGGTCTTCGGGCCCCAGAAGGGGTTCGACGCCGCCGGCATCGAACGCGCCGACGACGGTCTCGGCCGACTCGCCGCACTGCTGCCCGCCGATCCCGACGAGCCCGGCGCGGGCGCCGCGGGCGGCACGGGCTTCGCGCTGCGCGCCTGGGGTGCGCGGCTCGTGCCGGGCGCTCCCGAGGTCGCCGGGCTCATCGGGCTGCGCGAGGCCGTCGCGGACGCCGACCTCGTCGTGACCGGGGAGGGCTCGTTCGACGGGCAGTCCGCGGCCGGCAAGGTGCCCTCCTTCGTCGCCGCGCTCGCCGCCGAGGCGGGGGTGCCGGTGGCGCTGGTGGCTGGTCGCATCGCCGGCGATGCCGACGTCTCGGCGTTCACGGCATCCGTCTCGCTGACCGATCTGGCGGGCAGCCCCGAGGCCTCGCTCGCCGACCCGGTGCGGTGGCTCCGCGCCGCCGGCGCCGCTCTCGCCCGCTGACCCGCCCTCATCTGTTCGCTCACCGGCTCTCTCACCCGTACCGCCCGGCGCGGGATCGGGGTCGCTGCGTGCGGGTTCACAGTCGCGGTTCCTGCACTTCGCGTCCCCTACTTTCGCGCCGGCGGAAAGTCGGGGCCGCTGCGTGCGGGTTCACAGTCGCCGTTCCTGCACTTCGCGTCCCCTAGTTTCGCGCCGCCCTCGCCCGCTGACCCGCCCTCATCTGTTCGCTCACCGGCTCTCTCACCCGTGCCGCTCGGCGGGGGATCGGGGTCGCTGCGTGCCGGTATGCGGCCGAGGTTCCCGCACTTCGCGTCCCCTACTTTCGCGCCGGCGGAAAGTCGGGGTCGCTCGGTGCGGAATCGCAGTCGCGTTCCCGCACTTCGCGTCCCCACTTTCGCGGGGGCGGGGTCAGGGACGAAGCTGCGTCGTGGCGTCGGGCCCGTGGGGGCGACCGTCAGGCGTCGCCGAGGGCGGCGGCCACCACCGCACGGGCCTCGGCCTGTACCTCGGCGAGGTGCTCCGGACCGCGCAGCGACTCGGCGTACAGCTTGTACACGTCCTCGGTGCCCGACGGGCGCGCCGCGAACCAGGCGCTGGAGGTCTGCACCTTCAGCCCGCCGATCGCGGCGCCGTTGCCGGGCGCGTGCGACAGCTTCGCCGTGATCGGCTCACCCGCCAGTTCCTCCGCGGCGACCGACTCCGGCGCGAGCTTCGCGAGCGCCGACTTCTGCGCGGGGGATGCCGGGGCGTCGACGCGCTGGTACGCCGAGGCCCCGAACTCGGCCTCGAGCTCGGCGTAGCGCTGCGACGGCGTCTTGCCCGTGACGGCGACGATCTCAGCGGCCAGCAGGCACAGCAGGATGCCGTCCTTGTCGGTCGTCCAGACGGTGCCGTCCTTGCGGAGGAACGATGCGCCCGCCGACTCCTCGCCGCCGAAGGCGACCGAGCCGTCGAGCAGGCCGGGCACGAACCACTTGAAGCCGACGGGCACCTCCAGCAGCCGGCGACCCAGCGAGGCCGCCACGCGATCGATGATCATCGATGAGACCAGCGTCTTGCCGATGGCGGCATCCGCCGGCCAGCCTTCGCGGTGCCGGTACAGGTAGTCGATCGCGACGGCGAGGAAGTGGTTGGGGTTCATCAGGCCGGCATCGGGGGTGACGATGCCGTGGCGGTCGGCGTCGGCGTCGTTGCCGGTGAGGATGTCGTACTCGTCGCGGCGGGCGACCAGGGCCGCCATCGCCGAGGGCGACGACGGATCCATGCGGATCTTCTCGTCCCAGTCCAGCGTCATGAACCGCCACGTCGGGTCGACGTCGGGGTTCACGACGGTGAGGTCGAGGCCGTGCACCTCCGCGATGAGCGCCCAGTACTCGACCGACGCGCCGCCGAGCGGGTCGGCGCCGATGCGCACGCCCGCCGAGCGGATCGCGTCGACGTCGATGATGGTCGCCAGATCGCGCACGTAGGCGTTGCGGAAGTCGTGCGCGCCGAGCGCGGTGCGGTCGATGTCGGCGAAGCGCGTGCGCCGGACGCCGTCGAGTCCCGCGGCGATGAGCGCGTTGGCGCGGTCGGCGATCCAACCGGTCGCGTCGGTGTCGGCGGGGCCGCCGTGCGGCGGGTTGTACTTGAAGCCGCCGTCGCGCGGGGGGTTGTGCGAGGGCGTGACGACGATGCCGTCCGCACGGTCGGGGTCACCGGCATCCCGTCCCCGATTGTGGGCGAGGATCGCGTGGGACAGTGCCGGCGTCGGCACCCACGCGTCGCGGGAGTCGGCGCGGACGTCGACGCCGTTCGCGACGAGCACTTCGATCGCCGTGCGCTCGGCCGGGCGCGACAGCCCGTGCGTGTCGCGGCCGAGGAACAGCGGGCCGGAGATGCCTTGCGCGGTGCGGTAGTCGACGATCGCCTGCGTCGTGGCGAGGATGTGGTCCTCGTTGAAGCTCGACGACAGTGACGATCCGCGATGCCCGCTCGTGCCGAAAGCGACGCGCTCGCCGACGACGGCGGGGTCGGGCTTGCGGTCGTAGTAGGCGGCGATCAGCTCGTCGATGTCGATGAGGTCCGATGCTTCGGCTGGCTGTCCTGCGCGACTCATGCCCCCAGTCTGCCCTGCATGGGGGCCCGGCGCACCGTTGCCGGCACCTGCCCGGTCACAATCCGGCTGCCCGCACACGCTGCTGCCGCGGAAGGACGCCGAGGCGGCGCCACGTCCCCGTCGCCGGGACGGAGGCGGGAGCGCCGCACTAGGCTTGACCCCCGTGAGTATCGATCCCGGTTCGCCCGTCCGTCGCACCTACAGCTATCTGGGGCCGGCCGGGACGTTCACCGAGGCGGCACTCAGCCAGGTGCCCGAGGCGCGGGAGCAGATCTGGCGTCCGGTCCGCAATGTCGGCGAGGCGCTCAGCGATGTCGTCGAGGGACGCTCCGACGCGGCGATGATCGCGATCGAGAACTCCGTCGACGGGGGAGTGTCGACAGCGCAGGACGCCCTCGCGACCACGCCCGGCCTGCGCATCGTCGGCGAGTACCTCGTCCCGGTCAGCTTCGTGCTCGTCGCGCGTCCCGGTGTGCGTCTCGAGGACGTCTCGCTCGTGGCCGCCCACCCCGTCGCGTACGCGCAGTGCCTGCAGTGGATGTCGCGTGAGCTGCCCGAGCACGCGCACATCCCGGCCTCGAGCAACGTGGCCGCCGCCGTCGGGATCATCGACGGCGTGAGCGATGCGGATGCCGCGATCGCCCCGCCCGGAATCCTCGAGCACTACGACCTCGAGCTGCTGGCCGAGAACATCGGCGACAATCCCCACGCCGTGACGCGGTTCGTCCTCGTCAGCCGCACCGTCGCCGCGCCGGCGCCGACGGGCGCCGACAAGACGTCGCTCATCGTAGAGCTGCCGCAGGAGTATCCGGGCGCCCTGCTCGAGCTGCTCGAGCAGTTCGCGACCCGCGGCATCAACCTGTCGCTCCTGGCCTCGCGGCCGATCGGCGACGCACTCGGCCGGTACCGGTTCGTCATCGACGCCGACGGGCACATCGAGGACGAGCGCATGGCCGATGCGCTCCTCGGGCTGCGCCGGTTCTCGCCCCGGGTCACCTACCTCGGCTCGTACCCTCGCGCCGATCGCGCGATCATCCGCTACCCCGAGCGCTACTCCGACGAGGTGTTCGTCGAGGCGCGCGACTGGCTCCGCGGCCTCATCTCCGGAGAGCCCGACGCCTGATCGGCTCGCGCCGCTGCGCGCGTCTTCCCGTGTCCGGTTCGGCGGTCGCTCGGGCACAGTGTGAGTGCGCGCGACTGTGCGGAAGCGACTGCTGAGCGTAACGGTGCGTCGCTGAGCGAGACGAAGCGACTTCTGAGCGTGACGGTGCGACGCCGAGGGAGACGGTGCGACTGCTGAGCGTGACGGTGCGACGCCGAGGGCAGACGGGACGACGCCGAGCCTTCAGCCGGCGAGGAGTTCGAGCGTCTGGATGCGGCCGGTCGCGGCATCCAGAGGTTCGTCGTCGTAGGCGCCGGCGACGGGGGAGATCATGACCTCGTCGACCCCGTGAAGGGCGGCGAAGGCCGCGAGCCGCTCGCGCACCTCGGGCCCGGTGCCCACGAACCAGCGGCGGCGCAGCGCATCCAGCAACGGCGCCGCGAGCTGGTCCGCAGCCTCGGCGGCGTGAGCCTGCTCGACGGTCTCGAGCGCGACGAGGGGCCGGTTGCCGCGCAGGCGCGCCATCATCCGCGCCTGCGGCAGCATGCGCGCCTCGGCCTCGTCGGCGTTCGCGGCGGCGACGGCGTTCGCGGTCAGGAACGTGCGCGGCCGGTCGAGCGTCGACGAGGCCTGGAACTGCGAGCGGTACAGGTCGAGCGCGCGCTCCAGGCCCTCGCCGGAGAAATGGTGCGCGAACACGTACGGCAGGCCCATCGAGGCGGCCAGCTGCGCCGAGTAGTCGCTCGAGCCCAGCAGCCAGACCTCGGGCATCGTGGTGGCCGCCGGCGTCGCATGGACGTCGTAGGTGCCGCCCGACGTGAACCTCAGGGTCGCGCCGTCGCCCGAGACGAGAGCCGCGATGTCGCGCACGTGCTCGGGGAAGCGGTCGACGTCGCTCGTCGCGCCCGACATCCGCAGCAGCTGCGTGATGACGGGGTCGCTGCCGGGAGCCCTGCCGAGGCCGAGGTCGATGCGACCGGGCGCGATGGCCTCGAGCGCCGCGAACTGCTCCGCGACGATCAGCGGGGCGTGGTTGGGGAGCATGACCCCGCCCGACCCGAGCCGCATCCGGGTGGTGCGTCCCGCCGCTGCGGCCACCAGCACGGGCGGGCTCGTCGACGCGACCGCCGGCATGTTGTGATGCTCGGCGAACCAGTAGCGGCGGTAGCCGAGCTGGTCGGCACGCCCGGCGAGGGCGAGGGATGCCGTCACCGCCTGGCTGCTGGTCTGCCCCGTGCGCACGGGCACGAGGTCGAGGACGGACAGGGCGGGACGCTCAGGCATGCTCATCTCCGATGGCAACGCCGTGGGGTGCGCGATCATTCCAGCGCCCGCCCGGCGTTCACCTGCTCAGGGTCTGCCGCTCGGGATGCCGGTGGCTCAGCGTGCGCCGGTCGCGTGTCCGCGCGGGACCGCGACCAGCAGGCCGCCCGCCTCGACGCGGCAGTGCAGGTGGATGCACTCGCCGAACTCGTCGCCGTCCAGCTGGACGTGCTGCGCGCTCTGCGCGGCGACGTCGATGCCCGTGCCCCGCGCGTAGCGCACGGCGCTGTCGGCGGTGCGCAGCGCGAGCACGCGCCGGCCGGCACGGAAGCGCCGCAGCACGGAGTTGTCCCAGGCGACGCGGCGCCACACGAGCAGCCAGCCGAGGGCGCTCTTGGGCTGGAAGAGGACGACGTCCAGCAGGCCGTCCGAGATCGAGGCCTCGGGGATCAGCTCCAGGCCGGCCGGCAGCGATCCGCAGTTGGCGACGAGCACGCTCTGCACGTTCGCACGGTGCATGCGGTGACCGGGCAGCTGGTACATCACGGGGAACGGCTTGGCGCCGACGAGCGAGCGGGCCGCGCCGTCGACGTACGCGACCCAGCCCACCTTCTTCTTCAGGTCTCCGCTCGTGTTGGCGATCATCGCGGCATCCAGGCCGACGCCGCCCATCACGACGAACGCACGCTCCTCGGCGTCCCCGCCGGGGCGGGTGATCTTCGCGAAGCCGACGTCGACGGGAAGGGTGTCGCCGTCGAAGGTCGCCGCCACCATGGCATCCGGGTCGTCGAGCGGCAGACGCAGGTTGCGGGCGAGGAGGTTGCCGGTGCCGCTCGGGACGATCGTCAGCGGCACCCCCGACCCGCTCATCGCCTCGCTGACGGCGCGGACCGTCCCGTCGCCGCCGGCGACCAGGACAGCGGCGGCCCCGGCGGCGAGCGCCTCTCCGGCTACGCCGTCGCCGAGGTCCTCGACCGTCGTCTCATAGAAGAGAGGTGCGTCCCAGCCCGCCTCGGCCGATCGCCGCTCCACCGTGGCACGCAGCGCGTCGGCGTCGACCTTGATGGGGTTGTACACGAGCGCGGCGCGCTGTGCGGGGGAGAGGTCGGGCATGGAGCAAACATAGTCCCCGCTCGGCGCGGCGGGCCGGTCGCATCCCGTGGATGAGGGCGCTGAAACCCGGTCGGTAGACTTGCCGGATGATCGATCTCGCCCTCCTCCGCGACAACCCCGAGCTGGTCAGGCGTTCGCAGGAGGCGCGCGGGGAGTCGTCCGAGACGGTGGATGCCGCGCTCGCCGCCGACCGCGACCGCCGGGCCGCGATCACCGCGTTCGAGGAGTTGCGCGCCGCACAGAACGCGCACGGCAAGCAGGTGGCGCGGGCCCCGAAGGACGAGAAAGCCGCGCTCGTCGCTGAGGCCAAGGAGCTCAGCGACCGCGTCAAGCAGGCCCAGCACGGCGTGACGCTCGCCGAGCAGGCCGCCGCCGAGGCCCTTGCGCGCATCGAGAACATCGTGATCGACGGGGTGCCGGCCGGCGGCGAGGAGGACTTCGTGACGCTGCGCACGCACGGAGAACCGGCATCCTTCGATTTCGAGCCCCTCGACCACCTCGCCCTCGGCGAGAAGCTCGGCGCGATCGACATGGAGCGCGGGGCGAAGGTGTCGGGTGCGCGGTTCACGTTCCTCACCGGCATCGGCGCGCGGCTCGAGCTCGCCCTCATGAACCTCGGCATGCAGCGCGCCCTCGAGGCCGGCTTCGTGCCTGTGATCCCTCCGACGCTGGTGCGCTCGGAGGTCATGCGCGGCACCGGCTTCCTCGGCCAGCACGCCGACGAGGTCTATCGCCTGGACGACGACGACCTGTACCTCGTCGGCACGAGCGAGGTGCCCCTCGCGGGATTCCACCTGGGCGAGATCCTCGACCTCAGCGGCGGCGCCAAGCGCTACGCCGGCTGGTCCACCTGCTACCGCCGTGAGGCCGGGTCGCACGGCAAGGACACCCGCGGCATCATCCGCATGCACCAGTTCAACAAGCTGGAGATGTTCGTCTACACGACTCCCGAGGACGCGGAGGCCGAGCACCTGCGCCTCGTCGAGACCCAGGAGCGCATGCTCCAGGACCTGGGGCTGGCCTACCGCGTCATCGACGTCGCCGCGGGAGACCTCGGCTCGTCCGCGGCGCGCAAGTACGACATCGAAGCGTGGGTGCCCACGCAGGGCGCGTACCGCGAGCTGACCTCGACGAGCAACTGCACGACATTCCAGGCGCGGCGGCTCGACATCCGGCACCGGCCCGCCGCGGAAGACGGCGGCGCCGGCAAGACGCAGCCCGTTGCGACGCTCAACGGCACCCTGGCGACCACCCGCTGGATCGTCGCGCTGCTCGAGACGCACCAGCGCGCGGACGGATCGGTCGTCATCCCCGAGGTGCTGCGACCGTACCTGGGCGGCCTCGAGATCGCGGAGCCGATCGCGTGACCGAAGCGAATCTCCCGCCGACGGGCAGCATCAAGGTCGTCAGGCCCCAGAAGGCCGCCAAGCTCGTCGAGGAGATCGCCGAGGACACCGAGAATCCCGACATCCCGACAGAGCGGCTGCTGATCGCGCTCGACGTGGACGGCACGGTCCTGCTCGAGGACGAGACCCTCAGCCCGGGCGTGGTGGATGCCGTGGCACACGCGCATCGGGCCGGCCACGAGGTCATGCTCGCCACCGGCCGGTCGTGGGAGGGCACGCGCGGCGTGCTGCGGGTGCTGGAGCTGCAACCCGAGTACGTCGTGTGCTCCAACGGCGCCGTCATCATGAAGCGCGTCGGCGGGGACTTCGCCGACGAGGTGCGCTACGAGCGGTTCCACGTCGAGACGTTCGATCCGACCGAGGTGCTGGAGCTGCTGCGCGAGCACCTGCCGCACGGTCGGTACCTCGTCGAACTCGCCGACGGACGCCGCCTGTACACCGAGTTCATGGACGACTGGAACCTTCAGCGCGCGCGCCGCGTCTCGTTCGAGGAGCTGTCGGTCCAGCCGGTCTGCCGCGTCGTCGTCGTCTCGCCGGATGAGACCGATCAGGACTTCGTCGACCTCGTCGCGCGCATCGGACTGAACAAGGTCTCGTACGCCGTGGGCTGGTCGGCGTGGCTGGACATCGCGCCGCAGGGGGTCGACAAGTCGACGGCGCTCGAGCGGGTGCGGGAGTGGCTCCGCGTCGATCCCGCCCACGTGCTCGTCATGGGCGACGGTCGCAACGACGTCGGCATGCTCCGCTGGGCGCGCGAGCGCGGCGGCCGCGCCATCGCGATGGCGCAGGGGCCCGACGAAGTGCGCAGTGCCGCGAGCGAGACGACCGCCTCGGTGCACGACGGCGGCGTCTCCGAGATCCTCCGCCGTCTGTAGCCGCGTTCTCAGCCCGCCCCCAGCCGCGGCGACGAAAATGGAGCGTTCCGGGGTCGACTAGACTCAACGCCGTTCGATGGATGCCGCAGGCACCCGTCGGGAGGGTTGTCCGAGCGGCCGAAGGATCCGGTCTTGAAAACCGGTGGGCAGCGATGTCCCGTGGGTTCGAATCCCACACCCTCCGCTTTCTGAAAGGACGCCTGTGAGCGAACGTCGTCGCCTGCAGCCGCTCGCGCGCCACGGCATCCACCGTTCGCCGAATCCTTTCGTGCAGATTCTGACGGTGCTGGGAGCCATGCTCGCGGTCGTCGTCGTCAGCGTGGGCGCCGTGGGCGCGTTCTACGTGTGGGATGCGGCGCGCGCGCTCGACGAGACGAGCGTCTCGCTCGGCGACGGTCAGCTCCCGCCCACGATCGGCGAGATCGAGGGCGGCGTGAACATGCTCGTCGTCGGCACGGACTCGTGCGAGGGCCAGGACGTCACCCTGTTCCCGCGCTGCAAGCACGACGACGGCGGAGAGCGCAACGACGTCACGATGCTCGTGCACATCAGCGACGACCCGCGGCGTGTGACAGTCGTCTCGTTCCCGCGCGACATGGTCGTCCCGATCCCGTCCTGCCCCGACGGGCAGGGCGGACGCTACTCGTCGATGAGCGGCCAGATGATCAACTCCTCGTACATGTACGGCGGGCTGCCCTGCACCGTGCTCACGGTCGAGGAGCTCACCGGCATCGACATCCAGTTCGCCGCGGCGGTCCGCTGGACGGGTGTCATCAACATGTCCGATGCGATCGGCGGCGTGGATGTGTGCGTGCAGGAGGAGATCTCGGACCGTCACACTGGGCTGCACCTGACCGAGGGCACTCACAACCTCGTCGGCGCCGAGGCGCTCCAGTTCCTCCGCATCCGGCACGGGATCGGCGACGGCTCGGACCTGGGCCGCATCTCGAACCAGCAGCAGTTCATGAGCTCGATGGTGCGCAAGCTGCAGTCCGGCGGCGTGCTGGGAAACCCCGGCACGCTGCTGAACCTCGCGAACACGGCCGTGCGCCAGGTGAACGAGGGCCAGCTCGTGCTCAGCGACACCCTGACCAACCCGCAGCGCATGGTCCAGATCGCGATGGCCGTCAAGGACGTCGCCTACGAAGACATCGTGTTCGTGCAGTACCCGACTGTGTACGCCGACGGCGGGGGCCGCGTCCTGCCCGTGTACTCCGCGGCCGAGGTGCTGTTCGACGCGCTCGCCCAGAACAGGCCGATCCGCCTGACCGGCGAAGCCAGCGCCGGAAACGGCGTGGATGTCGTCGGCGAGGCCGAGAAGCCGGGTGGGACAGCGACGCCGGGGGCGACCCCGACGCCCGGGACGACGCCGACGCCGGGCGCGACGCCGGACCCGGGGGAGACCGGCGACGACACAGTCGACCTGCCCGACCTGATCACGGGCCAGACGGCGGCGCAGGTCACCTGCACCCGCGCCGAGCGCTGAGCGCGCGCGTTCGGCGTGCCGCCCATGTGCGGTTATGATTGCTGAGCGTGTTCGTGCCGCTTCGGCGGTCGGACGCCTGGAGACGTCGCATAGTCAGGCCTAGTGCACCACCCTGCTAAGGTGGAGTCCCCGTAAGGGGACCGAGGGTTCAAATCCCTCCGTCTCCGCCAAGAAATTCCTGGTCAGCCAGGGATTTTTGCTTTTGGTCGCGGGGTTGCTTCGCGGTCGATTCCTGCTCTCAAGTGACCCCTGGGTGTCCCCGTGGGGTCACTTGGGGGTCACCTGGAACACCACTCTTACCGTTCTGGCCAGAGGTGGTGCACCCCTCGGTAGCTATGGGTTCCGCGTGTTTCCGCGGCGAACGGCTCCGGGGGAGTGCGCCACCCCTCACAGGTGGTGCACATGCCACGGTATGCCCGCCCCGCGAACAGTGACTACGCGGAGGATCCCATCAACCTGCTCGGGAACGTGATGCAGGCACCGTCATCGGTTACCTGCGGAAGAACCCTGGCCTCACACGCCCTCGAGGAACATGTCGACGAGGTTGCCGAGCGTGAATGTCCGTTTCGGGGGCAGTGGCCCATGTGTGCGGTATCGGTCGGCGATGTCGCGCCGCGTGATCACGGCGCCGATCGGCTGACCGGCGCCGATCGACTTCGCCGCCGCAACAATGTCGGGAATGACGCCTTGCTGCTGGAAGCCCCAGAACCAATCGCCCAGCTGGCCGTAGCCGACCTGCACCTCGTCCGCGATCGTGAGCCCACCGTGTGCGCGGACGGTTTCATAGACCTGCGCGAGGTAGCCGTCGGGCAGCAGCACGCCACCGGTGTTGCCGAAGACCGTCTCACGGATGAAGCCCGCCACCGGGGCGCCCGCGTCGGCCAGGGCGACGATGTCGGCGACGGCCTCCGGTGCATGCCGGGAGGCTTCCGCGCCGCGGTAAGCGCCCCGGAACGAGTTCGCGGCCGCCACGGTGTGGACCTACGCGGGTCGGGTCGACAACGCGTTCGGGTTGTCGGCGACGGAAGTCGAGACGGCGTCGCTGGCGTAGGTCCAGCCGTCTGAACACCACCTCGCGGTTCCACTACAGAGCGATCACGGACTACGCGGAGCGGCTCAGCGACACCGTCCCCGACGAGCTCGACACGGTCTTCTTCGTCAGTTCCGGCTCTGAGGCCACCGACCTCCCGATCGGCCTGGCGCTGGCCGCCACCGGGCGACCAGACATCGTCGCGATGCGCGAGGGGTATCTGGTGACGCGTGTACATGTCGGCGTCGACGTCGACCTCGCCGCGGTCTCGACCATACACCTCCGTCGTAGGGACCCGGACACCGTCGAGGTACGCGACGTGCTCGATCGTCCGGTCGCTGACACTCGCTCGCCCCGCCACCCTGGGGGCCGACCCGAAGGCGCGTGCGCAGCTCTGGCACGTGCGGAAGGGGCTCTACACCCTCGTCGCGGGCGCCCGACCCTCGGGCACGACCGCACTCCTCGAGGACATTGCGGTCCCCGTCGACCGGCTGTACACCACCTGCATCGAACTGACCCGCCTCTTCGCGAAGTATCGCTATGAGGAACCGGTGATCTTCGGGCACGCGAAGGACGGCAACATCCACTTCCTTCTCAACGAACGCTTCGACGACCCTGCGTCGCTGGAGCGATACGAAGCCTTCACCGAGGAGATGGTCGAACTCGTTCTCTCCCAGGGAGGCACGCTCAAAGCCGAACACGGCACAGGGCGCATCATGGCGCCGTTCGTCCGTCGCCAGTATGGCGACGAGCTGTACGACGTCATGCGGGAAGTGAAGGAGCTCTTCGACCCGGAAGGCCTTCTCAATCCCGGTGTGCTCCTCACCGACGACGCAGACGCCCATCTCCGGAACCTGAAGCTCGCTCCGACGGTCGAAGCAGAGGTAGATCGCTGCGTCGAGTGCGGATATTGCGAGCCCGTCTGCCCGAGCAAGGACCTCACGCTCACCCCCCGCGAGCGCATCGTCCTGCGCCGCGAGATGCAGCGCGCCGAGCACGCAGGAGACGGCGCGCTTCTGGCGCGACTGCGCGAGGAGTACGGATACGACGGCGTAGACACGTGTGCCGTGGACGGCATGTGCCAGACCGCGTGCCCTGTCCTGATCAACACCGGCGACCTGGTGCGGCGACTGCGCGCCGAGAACGTCGGTGGGGTCGTAAGCGCGGTGTGGAACACCGCGGGCACCGCCTGGAGCACCACGACGCGCATCGCGTCGACGGCGCTGACCATCGCGTCGGCTGTTCCCGCTCCTTTGATCGATCTGCCCAACCGCGCCGTCCGCGCTGTGCTAGGGCGCGACACCGTCCCGCTCTGGTCGACAGACCTCCCGCGGGGCGGGGCTCGCCGCACCCCAGGTGCCACCGCTGGTGCCTCCGGTGGCGCTGCTGCGGCCGTCTTCTTCCAGGCCTGCGTCGGCACCATGTTCGCTCCAGCCGACGGATCGCACGGGGTCGCTGCTGCGCTGGAGTCCCTCGCCGCCAAAGCAGGGATCGGGCTCTTGCGCCCCGACGAGATCGACGGACTCTGCTGCGGCACGCCGTGGAAGTCCAAAGGCATCCTCGGCGGCTACAGCGACATGGTCACTCGCACGATGAACGCTCTCTGGCAATCATCCCAGCAGGGGAGACTGCCGATCGTGTGTGACAACTCGTCCTGCACGGAGGGCCTCATCCTCGCGCTGGAGAAGGCGATGGACGCGCATCCCGACTATCGCGCGATGCGCTTCGTGGATGCCGTCGACTTCGCTGCCGAGCGCATCCTGCCTGCCCTCGAGGTGACCGCGCCACTGGACAGCATCGTCGTGCACCCCACCTGCTCCAGCACTCGCGCAGGCTCGAACATGCACCTGCTCGAGCTCGCCCACGCCGTCGCGGCGACCGTAACCGTGCCGGACGACTGGGGCTGTTGCGCGTTCGCCGGCGACCGCGGCATGCTTCACCCCGAACTCACCCGCAGCGCGACGCAGCGAGAGTCGACCGAAGTGAAGTCCGGGACCTTCGACGCATACGTGTCGTGCAATCGCACCTGTGAGATCGGCATGACGCGCGCCACCGGCCACCCCTACCAGCATGTCCTCGAAGTGCTGGACCGCGCTACAGGAGGCCGGGCATGAGACGCGCTCTGGTCACCGGGGGAGCGAGTGGGCTCGGCGCCGCATGCGTCGTCCGATTGCGTGCAGACGGTGTCGAGGTGGTCAACATCGACCTGTCTGCCTCCGCCGACCATCACGTCGACGTGACCGACATCGCGGCGGTCGACGAGGCGGTCGCGGCGATCGGCCACGTCGACATCCTGGTCAACAGCGCCGGCATCGTGGGACCCAACACACGGCTCTGGCAGACCGACCCGGCGGAGTGGGCGCGCACATTCGACGTCAATGTGCACGGGCTCTTCAACGTCACCCGGGCGGTCGTCCCGGGGATGATCGAACGAGGCTGGGGCCGCGTCGTCAATATCGCAAGCATGGCCGGCAAGGACGGCAACCCGAATCTCAGCGCCTACTCCGCCTCCAAGGCCGCCGTCGTCGGGTTGACGAAGTCGCTCGGCAAGGAGTTGGCGCAGACGGGAGTTCTCGTCAACGCGATCGCCCCCGCGGTCATCGACACCCCGATGAATGCGGCCACCTCGCCCGAGGTCCTGCAGCACATCACCTCCCTGATACCGATGGGGAGAATCGGACGGGCCGACGAGGTCGCGGCGCTCGTCTCCTGGCTCGCCTCGGACGAATGCAGCTTTTCGACGGGCGCCGTCTACGACATCAGCGGCGGAAGAGCCACCTACTAGAGGAGACGAAAGTGACCGAATTCGACGGAGCCGTGGCCATCGTCACCGGCGGAGCGAGCGGGCTGGGAGCCGCCACGGCGGCCCTTCTGGTCCGGCGCGGCGCCCGCGTCGCAGTACTGGATCGCGACACGTCGGCGGTGCCTAACGACCTGTTCAGCGCGCGATGCGATGTCACGGATGCCGCGCAAGTCGAGGCCGCTGTGGCATCCGTCGCCGAGCATTTCGGTGCACTCGACGTCGTCATCAACAATGCCGGCATCGGGGCGGCGGGGGATGTCGCCGCGAACGAGGATGCCGAGTGGCACCGCGTGCTCGACGTCAATGTCGTCGGCATCGCGCGAGTGACCCGCGCTGCCCTCCCGCATCTCCGCCTCTCGTCGCGAGCGGCCGTGGTCAACACGTGTTCCGTGGTCGCGATGGTCGGGGTGCCGAATCGCGCGCTGTACTCCGCCAGCAAGGGCGCGGTTGCCGCGCTGACGCTCGCGATGGCGGCAGACCATGTGCGTGAGGGGATCAGAGTCAACGCCGTCACGCCCGGTACCGCAGACACCCCATGGGTCGGACGACTGCTGGATGCCGCTGAAGATCCCGGGGTGGCAGCCGCCGCCCTGCGCGCGCGACAGCCCATGGGGCGACTGGTCACGGCAGAAGAAGTCGCCTACGCGATCGCGTACCTGGCGTCACCCCTCTCCTCGTCGACCACCGGTACCCTGCTGGCGGTCGACGGCGGCATGGCCGGCGTGCGGCTGTCCTGACCGTGCCGACCCACCAGCCTCGCCGGCGCTGCGATGCGCCACAGGCCTTGCAGCCGGATGGGCAGCGTCGCCCAGATACAGAGCAAGACAGAGTGCGATGATCCGACTGAACCGGGAGCCACGTTGGGGACATGACCTCCGAATGGTCATCGCGGGCAGCGCCGACGAACTGACCCGATCACTCGTGGGTGTGGCTCGATCGCGCGGGCTCGACGTTTGGACCGTCGATCGCCGGGGCAGGACCAGCGGATCGTCCTGCCATCCCGTCCGATCGTGGCCGAACCGCACCGCCGACGGGCGCTGCCGCGTCGTCACGCGGGCGCGAGGGACTCGAAGTCGGCTTGGCGGCGGAAGTCCGACGGGCTCACGCCGTTGACGGCACGGAACTGCCGTGAGAAGTAGAGCGCATCGTCGTAGCCCACGGCGGCGGCGATGTGCGAGACCGGCAGATCGGTCGTGAGCAGCAGTTCGCGGGCGCGGGCGCTGCGGAGGCGCTTGAGGTAGTCCTTCACCGACGTGTCGGCTGAGGCGCGGAAGAGCGCGGAGAAGTGCGAGGTGCTCAGCCCCGCCATCGCCGCAAGCTCCGGTACCGAGAACGTCGTGTCGAGGTTGTTTCGCAGATACTCCTGCACCTGCCGGATGCGATCGTGCGTCGCGCCTGCACCCCGCATGCGACTGACGGCGATCTGCGTGAGCACGCGCCAGGCCGCGCCGGCGGCGACGATGAGCATGGGCATGCTCTCATCCTCTTCGAGCGCCGAGACGACCTCCTCGAGCGACTGCACCGTCGCGTAGACGTCCCTGAGCTTCACGACAGGGCCGGCATCCTCCTCGAGAATCGTCGCGACGAAGTCGTCGACGTCCTCGCCCAGAGCGTGAAGCCACCAGATCGTCCACGGATCGCTGCGGTCGGCCTGGTATCGATGTCGGACGTGGGCAGTGAGCACGACCGCATCCCCACGTTCGACGCGTTCCGGCCGACGATCCTCGACTTCGACCCAACCGGCGCCATCGGTGCACACCATCACGACCGTCTCGTTCGCGCCGCGCGCGCGAGCGCGACCGTGCATTGCCGCGTGCGGAAAGTAGCCCGCATCGGTCACGAGGAAGCGTCGGACGATCGGCTGACTCCGGGCCTCCCTGACCACGGGACGGGGGAGGACCCGCAGACGCTGACCGAGGAATCCTTCATGCACGTACACGGCGACAGGATAGCCCGATGGCGTGGATTCGTCGCTCGTCTACCGCACCGGGGCGCGGAGCGGGCTGTGCCGACGCTGCGGCCGGAACATGGTTTCGTCCATCGGGGAGCGCAGAAACGTTCTGCAGGCACAGCGATGCGGGTCGTATGGTCGCAAGAGTGTTCCAGATGGAGCCGCGCAGCGCCGCGGCAACACCACGCTGGCCGTTGCGCCCGCGGCCGGCGACCTCGACCCGCGCGGCGACGGGACCGTCTCCCGGAAACCGCACCTCGTCACAAGAGAGCTCCATGTCGACCAGCAGGATCAACCCGCCCCGCACGCTTCACCTCCGCGACTCACGACCGCCGCTGATCGTACCGGCGATGAGCAACGAGATCGACCGTCACTCGCGCGTGCGCCTCACGAGCCGCGCGATCGAGGTCGGAGGAGAGCCCACTATCCCGGTCACGGGCGAGATCCACTTCAGCCGGATCCCGCGGGCGCGGTGGGAAGAGACCCTGCGGCTCATGGTCTCGTCGGGGCTGACGTCGGTCTCGACCTACCTCTTCTGGATCCACCATGAGCCGGTGCGCGGCGAGATCAGCTTCGAGGGCGACCTGGATGTCGCCGGATTCCTCGAGGTCGCGGAGCGGGTCGGGGTCGACGTGATCGTGCGCATCGGGCCCTGGTGCCACGGCGAGGTGCGCAACGGCGGATTGCCCGACTGGGTCGTCGCAGCGGCCCCGGGGGCGCGCACGAACGATCCGGACTACCTCGCCCTCGCTGCGGGGTGGTATCGGCGGGTCGCCGAGCAACTGGCGCGCTTCTGCGGTCCCGGCGGTCGGATCATCGGCATCCAACTCGAGAACGAGCTCTACGATCAGCCCGACCACATCGCAACCCTCAAGCGGTTGGCGCGCGAAGCGGGCCTGTCCGCGCCGCTGTGGACGGCGACGGGGTGGGGTGGCGCCGTCCTGCCGCCGCACGATGTGTTCCCTCTCTACAGCGGGTATGCGGACGGCTTCTGGGCAGGCCAGGGATCGACGTGGGACGACAGCTTCCGCGATCACTTCCGGTTCACGCACGACTGGGACGATCCGGGGGTCGGCGGTGACTTCCGCGAAGAGGGCATCGAGATCGTCGTGCGGGAGGTCGACCCCGAGTTCCCGCCGGCGACATGCGAGCTCGGCGGCGGGATGGCCACCGCGTACCACCGACGGCCGATCGCGCGGGGGCGTGACATCGCCGCGCTCGCGAACGTGAAGATCGGCAACGGCTCGGCCTGGCAGGGCTTCTACATGTACGCGGGCGGCATCAATCCCCGTGACCACGTGCAGGAGAGCCACGCCACGCAGTATCCCAACGACCTCCCGCGGTTCGACTACGACTTCCAGGCGGCGATCGGAGCGACGGGCCGGCCAGGCTCGAGCCTCGGCCTCCTGCGCGACCACAACGCCTACCTCGCGGCGTTCGGCACTCGACTCGCCGACATGTACAGCTCGCTGCCCGACGACGCGCCCGTGCACATCCACGACCTCGATACGCTGCGCTGGGCCGTGCGGACCGACGGGGACAGCGGGTTCCTGTTCATCAACACCCACCAGCCTCACGAACCCCTAGCGGGGAGCGCGGACGTGCAGTTCCGGATCGCGCTCCCGAGCGGTGACCTCGTCGTGCCGGATCGTCCGGTCGACATCCCCAGCGGGCTCGTCGCGCGCTGGCCGCTGCGCCTCGAGCATGCCGGTGCGCGCATCGAGTGGGCGACCGCGTCGGTGGCGGGCGTCGTCGACGGCCCGATTCCGACGCTTGTGCTGCGCGCGCACGACGCCGTGCCTGTACGCATCCGGTTCGCCCCGGACACGCGCGTCGAGCGCGCCGGGGCGGTGTCCCACGACGATGAGCCGCACGACCTGCAGGCCGGCGACGTGCTGCTGGTCAACGGCACGCTGCGCGTCCTCGTCGTCGACGAGGTCCAGGCCGAGCGGCTCTGGTACCTGGGCGAAGAACTCATCGACTCGGGCGACGCCGTCTGGCGCGAACCCGACGGGATCGTGCTGCGCGCGGAGCGCGAGCCGGCGGCGGCACGGTGGACGGGCGAGCGCTTCGCGCCGATCGCGGTCGAGACGGACGGATCTCCGGGCACGCGCCGGCTGGACCTCCACCCGGTGCGCGTCGCCGGGGATCCGCCCGCCCGCTACGGAACGTTCATGGGGCGCTCATCGGCGCCCGACGACGCCCAGTTCGACCAGGTCGCGGCCGTCTGGCGGATCGTGCGTCCGGCGTCCGCGCGCCCGGCTGTCGGCGATCTCGTCGAGCTCGTGATCGAGTGGGAGGGGGATGTCGCGCAGCTCCGAGCCGACGGCATCCCGATCCGCGACCGCTTCTGGGACGGTCTCGCCTGGCGGATCGACGTGACCGACATCGATCCCGGGGTCGAGCTCACGCTGCACGTTGCGCCGATCACCGGCGAGACGATGGTCGACCTCGATGCCGCAGCCCGCGCTCGGGTCGAGGCCGCCGGGCGGCTGTGCGCCGTGCACAGCGTCGATCGCGTCGTGTCGACGCGGTGGACGGAGCATTCCGTCCATCTCTCTGCCTGCTGCCCATTGGGCGTCCCTCTCACCCAGGAGGTCACTGTTGACCGCTGAAGTCACCCCCATCGATGTCGCGGTCGCCCCGGCGGCCGTGGACACGGGCGACGATTCCCTCGTCCTGCCGGACGCGCCCGGCGATCTCCGGGCCGCGCTCGCCGACGGGGCGGCCGTCGCGTGGAGTCAGCCGCTGACGATCCGCACGTACGCGGCGGGCGAGCCCAGCCGGTATCCGATGTATCTGGACCAGCGGGTGTATCAAGGCTCCAGCGGCAAGGTCTACCCGATCCCGTTCACGGAGAGCGTCGAGGACGATGCCGAGCCTCGTGACTGGGAGGCGATCCACCTCGAGAACCGGTACGTCCGCCTCGTGGTGCTTCCCGAACTCGGCGGGCGCATCCACATCGGGTTCGACAAGACGACGGGCTACGACTTCTTCTACCGCAACAACGTCATCAAGCCCGCCCTGGTGGGTCTGGCTGGACCGTGGATCAGCGGCGGCGTCGAGTTCAACTGGCCGCAGCATCATCGGCCGGCGACGTACCTGCCGGTGGAGACCTCCATCGAGAACGCTGCGGACGGGGCGGTCACGGTCTGGTGCCACGACCACGATCCGTTCGCCCGCATGTCCGCGCAGCACGGCATCCGTCTGCGACCGGACAGTTCCGTGGTGGAGCTGGTCGTGCGCCTGCACAATCGGACGAAGGATCGGCAGACCTTCTTGTGGTGGGCCAACGTCGCGGCCCGCGTGCACGACGACTACCAGGCGTTCTTCCCCGAGGACGTCCGCTACGTCGCCGACCACGCGCGGCGCGCGCTGACGGCGTTCCCGTCGGCGGACCGGCCCTACTACGGCGTGGACTATCCAGCCCTGGCGGAGCAGAGCCCGGGGGCCGACCGCATCGACTACTACCGCAATGTCCTCGTGCCGACCTCGTACATGATCGTCGACTCGCAGCAGGACTTCTTCGGGGGATACGACCATGCCGCCGGCGCGGGCTTCGTGCACTGGGCGGAGCGCCGCGTTTCGCCCGGAAAGAAGCTGTGGACCTGGGGGAATGCGCCGTTCGGGCATGCCTGGGACGCGCAGCTCACCGACTCCGACGGTCCGTACGTCGAGCTGATGGCCGGCGTCTACACCGACAATCAGCCGGACTTCACCTGGATCCTGCCCGGTGAGACGAAGGTCTTCACGCAGTGCTGGTATCCGATCCCCGGCATCGGCGCCGTCAGCCAGGCCACCCCGGACGCGGCGGTCCACGTCGACCGGCAGGGGGATGCCGTCGCCGCCCGGTTCGCGGTGACCTCGGCGCAGACGGCGGCGCAGTTGCGCATCCTCCGGGACGGGCAGGTCGTCGCCACGCGCACGGAGGACCTCGCCCCGGGCCACGTGGCCCGGATCGACGCACCGGCGGGGGACGGCGCGCTCTGCGTCGAGCTGCGCGACAGCTCCGGGCGCGTGCTCGTGCGGTGGGTCCCGACGCACGCCGACGACGAGGAGCCCTGGGTTGCGGAGGAGCCACCGCTGCCGGCCGACATCGACAGCGTCGAGGAGTTGTATCTGACCGGGGTGCACCTCAGCCAGTTCCGTCACCCCACCCGATCCCCGCTGCCCTACTGGCGCGCGGCGCTCGAGCGCGACCCCGGCGACGTCCGCACGAACCTGGCGCTGGCCGATCGCGACTACCGTGCCGGTCGCTACGAGCGTGCGCTCGAGCACATCGACCTGGCGCTGCGCCGACTCACGCGTCGCAACGCCAACCCCGTCGATGCCGAGGCCTTCTACCTGCGCGGACTCGTGCTGCAGCGCCTGGGGCGCACGATCGAGGCCGAGCAGGCCCTCGGGAAGGCGGGCTGGGACGGAACCTGGGCCGCCCCCGCCGGGTTCGCGCTCGCGCAGTCCCTCGCCCGAAGAGGCGAGAACCGGTCGGCACTGCGCGTGCTCGACACCCTCGACGGCGTCGTCGGGCACGACGCTCGCCGCTCCGCTCTGCGCGTGATCGTGCTCCGTCGGCTCGAGCAGGACGCGGCCGCCGAGGGCATCCTCCGTCAGGCGCTCGCGCTCGATCCGCTCGACGCGACCCTGCGCGCCCTTGCGGACGAGGAAGCCGTCCGCGATGCCGGGATCCTCCTCGACATCGCCCTGGATCTGAGGGATGCCGGCGCCGCACGGTCGGCGCTGAAGACCCTGGGCCGCGTCGAGTCGGCGCCGGTCACGCCCACAGGCAACGTCCGACCCATCGGCCGCTACATCGCCGCCGCGATCCTCGACGATCTCGGCGAACACGCCGCCGCCGACGACTACCGCGAGCGCGCGCGCACCGCCGACCTGACCTGGGCCTTCCCGCACGGTCTCGACGCACTCGACGCTCTCGAGGCGGCGCTGCGCGCGGAACCCGCCGACGCGGTGGCGCACTCACTGCTGGGCATGCTGCTGTACGCACATGGCCGGGGCGTCGACGCCAGTGCGCACTGGGCGCGGGCGATCGAGCTCGGCCTGGCAGATCCGGTGCTGTACCGCAACGCCGCGGTCGCCGCCTACAACGTCGACCACGACGACCGGGCGGCATGGGAGCGCTATCTGGTCGCGGTCGAGCTGGCGCCGCACGACGCGCGGCTGCGTTACGAGCAGGACCAGCTCGCCGTCCGGCTCGGTCACCAGCCACAGGTGCGATTGGCGCGGTTGCGAGAGCACGAGTCACTGGTCCTCGAACGCGACGACTTCACGATCGAGTATGTCGAGCTGCTCCTCGCCGACGGGCAGGCATCCCGGGCGTACGAGATCCTCACGACCCGACCGTTCCACCCGTGGGAGGGCGGTGAAGGCCGTGCTGTCGGGGCGTGGGATGCCACCCTCTTCGCGCTGGGCCTGCCGGCCATCGACCCGCCTGCCAGCCTGGGTGAGCAGCGTGCGCAGTTCGTCGCGCCCGTCGCGCGGCACGCGGACGGCGTGACGGACTACTTCGCCACGAGCCTGCCCGAGCTGCTGCTGTTCTCGCGCACGCAGGACGAGTAGCGCCGACTCAGGGGTCGAGTCGGCGGCTGCTGTCGCGCACGACCAGAGCGCCGGGGAGCACACGACGCTCCTCGGCGCCGGGGTCTCGCAGCGCCAGCTCGACCACGAGCGAATCGGCCCTGCAAAGATGGAGGCGTGGCGTCCCGATCGTGCCCGGTGCGGGCGGGTCGCCACGCCTCCACACCGTCACCGCGCTGCCACGAGAGAACACAGGTGCGTCACCCGCCCGCTGAGATCGAGCTCACCGCCGAGGCGGTGGATCGTCTGATCGTGACCCAGCATCCTGCCCTCCGCGGTCCGCTGACGCGCGTCGCCCACGGGTGGGACAACGACGTGTACCGTCTGGGCGACGAGCTCGCCGTGCGTCTTCCCCGGCGAGGGGTCGCCGCCGCGCTCGCCGAGAAGGAGCAGCGCTGGCTTCCCCTTCTCGCCGGGATCCTGCCGGTTCCGGTGCCGGTCCCGGTCGCCATCGGTCGTCCCTCCGTCGACTACCCCTGGAACTGGAGCATCGTGCCGTGGTTCCCCGGGAACCGGGGCGCAGACCTCGCCCCGGTTCAGCTCGACGCGATCGCGGAGCAGCTCGCCGACGTCCTGCTCGCGCTGCACGTTCCCGCGTCTGAGGACGCCCCGGTGAACCCCGTGCGCGGCGTGCCCCTGAGCGACCGTGACGAGATCGTCCGCGCGCGACTCGCCTCCTCCCCGGCATTCCTCCGGGAGTGGTCCCACGCCGTGGCGGCCGCCCCGTGGCACGGCCCGCCCGTGTGGGTCCACGGTGACGTGCACGCCGGCAACATCGTCCTGGACGACGAGCGCATCGTCGCCCTCCTCGACTTCGGCGACCTCGGCTCCGGCGATCCGGCCTGCGATCTCGCGGCCGGCTGGCTCATGTTCACGCCGACCGGGCGTGCGCGCTTCCGCCGCCGCATGGGCGGCAGATACGACGACGCGACGTGGACACGGGCACGGGGGTGGGCCGCGGCGATGGCGAGTCTCGTCCTCGACGCGGGCGACCCCGGCCTCCACCGCATGGCGATGCACGCCGCCGGAGAGCTCGCGCACGAGCCCGGCTGATCCGCGCGGCTCCCGCGTCGACGGGATCCCCCTCCGTCAGTCGCCGATCGGCGCCCCGATCGTGCCCTGCGGCGCGATGTGATGTCCGAGCGGGGACGGCGTACCGTCGCTGAGGACGTAGTCCGTCGCGCGGCGCGGCGAGCGCCCCGCGCGCACGTGAGCGGGCCAGGGCGCCCACAGCTCCGTGCGGGGCTCGAACCCCCAGAAGCGGCCCCGGCCCCACACGTCGAAGAAGCGACCGTGTGCCTCCTCGGTGAGCCGGCCGCGCTCCCGCCGGACGTCGAGGTCCTGGCACAGCAGGTAGTAGTCGGTCGGCGTGAACCCCACCGCGTGCAGGCGCTGCGCGAGGCGTTTCCACCGGAGCGGCGCGCCGGTCCCACCGTTCAGCACCCCGGGTGCGACGAACGTCATCATCGTCACGCCCGGGAACCACGGCATGTAGTCGAGCATGTAGCGAGACCAGAGCGGCCGGTCGCCCTCGGGCACGGCGCCCCAGCCCTCGGTGGGGGAGAGATCGTCGCTGCCGCCGGCGGCGTCGATGAGTGAGTGCATGATGTGTCCTTCCCGGACGCGATCCGGCGGCATCCCGTCAACACAGAGCGGATGCCGCAGCGAACGTCCATCGACTTGCCCGCACGCGGTCGCGCCGGACCGGTTCTTCCCCTGGGGCACCCCACTCGATGAGGAGGGTTGCCGTGCAGCCGGCCAGGTACCGGAAGCTGCCACTCGTGAACCTGAACAGAACGTATCACCGGCCGCGGACACGCCACGACCGCTGCGTTTCCCGGCCGGCGGACGCCCGCGGCGTCAGCGACCCGTCAGCGGCGGAGCCGACGTCCCCAGAGCGTGACCCGGCTCAGCGCGAACACGGCCGCTCCGACGGCGACGGTGGCCGCCGCGATCGCGAGCACGGTGAGCGAGATGGCGCCGTAGCCGAGGTCGGGGTGGAGGAAGGGGTACGGCACCCAGCCGTCGGTCGCGCCGCGGACGAGGACGACGCCCAGCCAGACGAGAGGGTAGATCAGGACCAGGGGCAGCCGGCGCCAGCGCAGCGCCGTGCGGTCGGCGACGACGATCCAGTCCAGACACGCCGCGATGGGGACGACGATGTGGAGGACCGCATTCGCCCAGGGAAGGGGTACTCCACCCGCAGCGCCGAGCGGAGCGAGAAGCAGCGCGTAGACGATCCCGACGATGGCGACGTAGGTGGTGGTGATGCCGCGTGCGTGGTCCGCCGCGGGCGGCAGCGGCCGTCGGGCGAGTCCGGCGACGCCCACCCATGCCCACACGACTCCCATCAAGATGTTCGACTGGATGGTGAAGTACCCGAAGAAGTTGAACGGGTTGATCGCGGCGCGACCGGCGACGTCGACGAAGGTGGCGACGACGCTCGCGAGGATCAGTGCGGCCAGCACGAGGCGCGCGACGGCGACGAGGGCGAGTCCGGAACTCTTCGTGCGACCGGTCGCGGTGCGTGCGTCGCGAGCGATGGTGTTCATGTCGCGAGCATAGGGGAGGCCGGTGCTCGTCCACCGCGCGTTCTCGGGCAAGCCCTGCGCGACGTCCGATCACGCCTTCGCGGCGGTGTGCGCCGCGGAGATCGAGCGCTGCAGCGGGCGGTAGTGCTCGACGACGGCCCGACGGTATGCTTCGACGTCGCCGCGCAGTGCCGCGTCGAGCATGTCTCCGTGAGCCTCGGCGGTGTGCTGGATGTCGGAGGGTACGACGATCCCCAGGAGGGGCACGACCGCTGTGTGCACGTCCCAGAACGCCCCGACGAGCTGTTGCGCGAGATGATTGCCCGTCACAGCGAACAGCTTCGTGTGGAAGGCGCGATCCGCCTCGAGGAACATCTCGCCCTTCGAGGCCTTCGTCACCATCTCGTCGACGAGGGCCGACAGCTCGTCCTTGGTCTCCTCGGTGGCGCCGGCCACGACGGCGTCCGCCATCGCCAGATCGAGGGCGAGTCGCACCTCGACGACCTCGCGCAGGGCGTCGACGGATCCATCGGGGGAGAGCACGCCGCGGAACACGAGCGCCTCGACCATGGCATCCAGCGACATGGCGCCGACGTAGGTGCCGTGGCCGTGGCGCACGTCGACGATGTCGAGGGTCGAGAGCGTGCGGATCGCCTCGCGGACGGACGACCGCGAGACGTCGAGGGTCTCGCACAGCTCGGCCTCGGTCGGCAGCGGATCGAGATCGGCGAGCTCGTCGCCGACGACATCGCCGCACTGCTGGCCGCGCGGCCCCACGCCGTTCTCGGTCTGGCGACCGGATCCAGCCCGCTGCGGGCGCTCGCGGCGTCACTCGACGAGCTCGCCGCGGTGGACTGGGGCGGCGCGCAGCCGGTCATCGAGCACTGCGATGCCGCGCTCCCCGGCCAGGCGCACGAGAAGGGCTTCCTCTCCCTCTCGGACGAGATCGCCGCCATCGCCCGCAGCGGCACTCCGGTCGGACTGTGGCTGAACTGGGGACGCTCGGCCGTCGAGCTGCGCGACCCCGATGCCGTCACCGCGCAGATCGCCGCGGCCGCCGCCACCGGGCGTCTCGTCGGCCTGTCCTTCTCCGGTGCAGCAGCGGTCGACACCGCGTACGGCGCGGCGTGGGCCGACCTGCATCTGCCCATCGCCGAGACCGATCCCGCCGCCCGTTCGCTGCTCGACGTCCCGCATGTCGCAGACGCGCTCGAGGCGGCGGGCGACGTCCACCGGCTGGGCGTCAAGGTGAGCCGCCGTCCCGCCGACCGGACCGCCGCGGACGTCGCGCGCACCATCGCCGACAACCTCGACGCACTCCGGCGCGGGTGGGTCCACGCCTCGGGCCGTGCCGATGAAGCGCCGGTGGTCCCGGCCGGGCTACGCCTGACGGCGGATGAAGCGCATGAGCCAGGCGATCACGGCGATCACGACGATGACGATCCCGATCCAGAGCAGGAACTTCGCCGCTTCGATGAAGACGCCCAGCAGCAGCAGGGCGATGCCGACGATGAGCAGGATGATGGCGAGTGATGTCATGCCTCCGATCCTGCGCGATCGGTCGCGGAGCCGTCCACGGGGTTGACAGCGACCGCGCGTCGTGACAGTCCGGCCCGGCCCGACGCCGCTAGCACCGGCATCCCCCTCGGGCAACCCCCGTGCCTGGCGCAGCCCCTCTGCGTATCGTGCCCTACACGACCCCAGAGGAGACGCACATGGCCACGACGGCGAAGACGAAGTCCGGGCAGAAGGCGCCCGCGGCGCGCAACAAACGGCGCCCGTCCGGTGCCCAGCTGACCGGCACGCAGAATGCCGAGAACGGCTTCCGCGCCTCGAAGGGGCTGAGCGAGAACCTGCAGAAGGTGCTCGTCGATCTGCTGGAGCTCGCCTCGCAGGGCAAACAGGCGCACTGGAACGTCATCGGCAAGAATTTCCGTGACACTCACCGACAGCTCGACGAGGTCATCGACGCGGCGCGCACGTTCAGCGACACGATCGCCGAGCGCATGCGTGCGCTGCACGCGGTGCCCGACGGCCGCAGCGACACGGTCGCCGAGACGACCACGCTGCCGGAGTTCCCGCAGGGCGAGATCGCCACGGCCGAGGTCGTCGACCTCGTCACCGAGCGGCTCGAAGCGGCGATCGGCACCTGCCGTGACGTGCACGACGCGGTCGACGAAGCGGACCCGACCAGCGCGGACATCCTGCACGCGGTCCTCGAGCGTCTCGAGCAGTTCGCCTGGATGGTCAGCGCGGAGAATCGCACGCCGGGAGGCTGACCCATGGGCAAGCTCGTCTACGACAGCAGCGTCAAGGTCGACTTCGAGGATCGCACGCTCGCGCACCTCCAGGTCGTCATCGACAGCAAGCTGCGGCGCGGCGAGTCGTTCCACTTCACCTGGAAGGACGACTCGAGCATCGGCGACGGCCGCACGAGCATCTGGGTCCACCCCCGCTGCTCGCTCGTGTACAAGTACTACGGCAGTCGGCGACCCCGGCTGAACATGGCGTGGGTCGATGCGCTCGCCTTCGCCGCCAACGCGCCGACGGGGCTGTACATCGTCCCCGAGCCGGCCGAGACCCGCGATCACCAGGGGGAGCTGTGAAGCGTATCGACATCCACTACGGGGGTGAGCGCTACAGCGTCGGCCAGCGCTCCTTCGACGACATCCTCGACGAGGTGCGGGCGGCGCTCGCCGCCGGCCACGGCTGGCTCACCGTCAACGACGGCGACGGCGCGCGGCGGGAGGCCTATCTGCTGATCACGCCCGGCGTGTCGCTGGCGATCGTGCCGATCCCCGTCGTCGAGGGCGACGATCCGCCCGCCGACATCTCAGACACCCTCGTCCCCAGCTGACGGTCCGGTGTCCACGGGCGCCGAGCCGTCGGGCACGTCGTCCTCCGGCAGCTCGAAGTGCTCCGAGAAGAGCATGATCCCGCCCGATGAGTGCGCGGAGTTGGCGAGCTCCTCGATCCACTCGCGGCTGAGTTGCGGCGTCTCGGGCTCGTCGAACACGAAGCGCAGCGGGATCGAGGGGTGCAGCCAGAGCGTCGTCCGGCCCTGCGGGTGATCGTCGGGATGCTGCCACGAGACGGTGAAGCTCTCGGACCGGCGGAGCTTGGTCGCGATCACCACTTTCAGGTGCGCGAGCGCGCGATCCTCGATGTGGATCGGCATGGCGTTCCCGCCGTAGTAGATGATGCCCATCCGGCAACCATAATGGGGAGAGGGCCGCCGCCCGCACAGGGCGGCCGACGGCGCGCAGAAGGAGCCACCCGGTGGGCAAGTTCATCTACGAAGGCACCGTGAAGGTGGATTTCGACGACCGCACGCTCGCGCATCTCCAGCTGGTCATCGGCAACAAGCTGCGGCGCGGCGAGTCGTTCCACTTCACCTGGCGCGACGACAAGAGCATCGGCGAGGGACGCACCTCGATCTGGGTGCACCCGCACGCCTCGCTCGTCTACAAGTACTACGGCAGTCGTCCGCTGACGATCAACCGCGCCTGGGGCGAGGCGCTGATGTTCACCGCGAACTCGCCGACGGGGCTGCACATCGTGCCCGAGCCGCCGGAGACGGCGGAAGGCGGCTCCGCTGTCCAGTGACGTCGCGCTGCTGGCCGACGCGGCGCGCGACCGGCGACTGACCTGCGCGGTCGCCGAGTCGCTGACCTGCGGTCTGCTGGCCGCCGAGGTCGGCAAGGGCCCCGAGGCGCAGGACTGGTTCGCCGGCGGCGTCGTCGCCTATCAGCTCCGCGTGAAGGAGGCGGTGCTGGGCGTTCCGCCCGGGATCGACCCCTGCTCGCCCGCGTGCGCCGAGCAGCTCGCGGCCGGGGTCCGCGCGGTGATGGACGCCGATCTGGCGGTCTCGACGACGGGGGTCGGCGGTCCGGACCCCGAGGACGGGCACGCCCCCGGCACCGTGTATCTCGGCTGGGCGACCCGGGATGCCGGGGGCCACCGGCGGCTGCGCATCGACGGCGATCCCGCGCAGGTACTCGAACGGACGGTCGCCGAGGCCGTCGCGCTGCTGCGCGGCCTGGCCGAGGGTCACACGCCGTCGAGTGCGGGCATCAGCGCGTAGAGGATCACCTCGACGTCGCGCCCGAGGCCGGGTGCGAACGCGGGCGTGCGGGACAGCTCCGCGAACCCGTTCTTCTCGAAGACGGCGATCGCGGGGGCGTTGTGCGCGGGGCATCGCGCGAACAGCGGGCGTTCGGCCTCGTGCGAGACGAGCAGGCGCAGCGCCTGCGTCGCGATCCCGCGGCCCCATGCGTGCCGGGCGAGCCAGAAGCTCACCTCGCGGTCGCCGTCCACCGTGAACGCGGCGATCGTCCCCGCGAACCCGCTGCTCTCGGTGACCACGAGGAGCGAGACGCGGTCGTCGGCCCGTTCGCGGGCGATCCACGCGTCGAATGCCGCCCGGTCGTCGGGTTCATCGGTCGTGAGCGCCGCGAGCGCGATCGCCTCGGGGTCGCGCATCATCTCGAAGATGGCGTCCAGGTCGTCGTCGTCGACGTCGCGCAGCTCGATGTGCCTCACGGTCTCACCGTACCCAGCCACGTCGGACGCGCCAAGGGAGCCCGCGCGCCGTGCGGTGCGGCGGTCACAGCTGCGCGCCCGTTCCCGGCATCCGCGCTGTCTCTCGTGGGGGCGGATGCAGGGAAGCGGCGCGGTCACGGTGCGGACCGTGCCGCTCAGCGCAGCGTGCGCACCGCGGTGATGCCCGGGGTGACCTCCCACCGAAGCGCGTCGGCTTCGCGCACGTCGTCGCTGCCTGCGGCGACGAGGGGCAGCTCGCCGAGGCCGTACAGCGGCCCGTGCGCGATGTGCCCCATGCGGCTGTTGTCGGCGCGCAGCCGGCAGGTGGGCAGCGCCGGCAGGCAGCAGGTGCCCGGCGATGTGCCCGTCCAGGCCGTCAGCCGGACGCGGGACAGGGGAGGAGCTGCATCGGGCCTCGATCGTCGGGGTTGTCTTCCCAGAAGCGTACTGACAATATGTATCGATACAAAGCGTCGCCTCCGGAAGGACTCCCCTCGATGATCGACCTCACCGCCGCCGCGCCCGCGCACCGCATCGACCGGCGCATCTACGGGCAGTTCGCCGAGCACCTCGGCCGCTGCATCTACGAGGGCGTGTGGGTCGGCCCCGAGTCGGGCATCGCGCACAAGAACGGCATCCGCACCGATGTGATCGCGGCACTGCGGCACATCAAGGTGCCGCTCGTGCGCTGGCCCGGCGGCTGCTTCGCGGACGAGTACCACTGGCTCAAGGGCGTCGGTCCCGAGCGGCAGCCCATGGTCAACTCGCACTGGGGCGGCGTCGTCGAGTCGAACGACTTCGGCACGCACGAGTACTTCGAGCTGCTGCAGCAGCTCGACGCCGAGGCCTACATCAACGGCAACGTGGGCAGCGGCACGGTCGCCGAGATGCAGGACTGGATCGAGTACATGACCCTCGACCACACCGCGCCGATGGCCGAGCTGCGCAAGCGGCACGGGCGTGAGCAGCCGTGGAAGCTCGAGTTCTTCGGCGTCGGCAACGAGAGCTGGGGCTGCGGCGGCCACATGCTGCCGCTGCACTACGCCAACCAGTACCGCCAGTTCCAGACGTACGTGCGGCAGTACGGCGACGCCCCGATCAGCAAGATCGCCTGCGGCGCGAACGCCGATGACTTCGAGTGGACCGAGGTGCTCATGGCGCGGGCCGCCGGGCACATGGACGGCCTGAGCCTGCACTACTACACGATCCCCACCGGCTCATGGGACGGGAAGGGGTCGGCGACCGACTTCGACGCGCACGGCTGGCACGAGACGCTGCGCCAGACCCGGCGCATGGAGGAGCTGCTCATCCGCCACGGCGCGATCATGGATCGCCACGACCCGGCCAAGCGCGTCGGGCTCATCGTCGACGAGTGGGGCACGTGGTACGACGTCGAGCAGGGCACGAACCCGGGCTTCCTGTACCAGCAGAACACGCTGCGCGACGCGGCGGTCGCGGCGATCAATCTCCACATCTTCCACCGCCACGCCGACCGCGTCCGCATGGCGAACATCGCGCAGATGGTCAACGTGCTGCAGGCGATGATCCTCACCGACGGTGCCCGCATGCTCACGACGCCCACCTACCACGTGTTCGATCTGTACACCGATCATCAGGACGCCGACCACCTGCCGATCGCGGCGGGCGCCCTGGGTGCGGACGGCGACATCACGGCATCCCGCAAGGACGGCGCCATCGCCGTCAGCGTCGTCAACACGTCGCTCGAGCGCGAGCTCGAGGTCGACGTCGTGCTGCCGGCGCGCGTCACCGACGTGCTGCGCGGCCAGCTGCTCACGGGAGACGCGCCGAACGCGCACAACACCTTCGACCGACCGGATGCCGTCACCCTCAGCGATCTCACTGTCACCGTCGACGGTGCGCGCGTGCGGTTCACCCTGCCGCCGCACAGCGTCGCGACCGCGCGGCTCGGTCAGGCGGAGTAGGCGCGACGATGGCCACGATGCAGGACGTGGCGCGCCACGCCGGCGTCTCGGTCATGACGGTCTCGAACGTCGTCAACGAGCACCCGCACGTGCGGGCGGCGACGCGCGAGAAGGTGCTCGCGGCGATCGCCGAGCTCGGCTACCAGGTCAACACGACGGCGCGGCAGCTGCGGCAGGGCCGCAGCGGCGTCATCGGGCTGGCCGTCCCCGAGATCGACCGGCCGTACTTCGGGCAGCTGGCGACCCTGCTCATCGAGCACGCGGCCACCCGCGGGTTCGAGCTCGTCGTCGAGCAGACCGCCGCGCGCCGCGAGCGCGAGGAGGGCGCGATCGCGCGGTCGCGGCTGCGCAGCTACGACGGGCTGCTGCTGAGCGCCGTGCAGCTGCACGACGACGATGCGGCGCTGCTGCGCGGCGACTTCCCGGTCGTCGTGCTGGGCGAGCGGTCGTTCACGGAGCCGCTCGACCACGTCGTCATGGCCAATGAGACCGGTGGCGCGCTTGCGGCCGACCATCTCGCCGACCGCGGGTGCGCGCGCATCGCGATGATCGGGGGCCGGATCGACGCCGACGCCGAGACGGATGCCGGCTCGCTCCGCGCACAGGGCTTCGTCGCCGCCCTGCGCGCACGCGGGCATGCCGACCGCGACTGGACGGTCCGCCCCGCCCGCTACACCTATGAGGGCGGGTATGACGGGACGCTCGCGCTCCTGGACGAGTGGGGCCTGATCGACGGACTGTTCTGCGCGACCGACGTCGTCGCGATCGGCGCCGTCCGCGCGCTCGCCGACTGCGGGCTGGGCGTGCCCGGCGACGTGCGCGTCGTCGGCTTCGACGACGTGCCGCTGGCCTCGTTCACGACGCCGTCGCTGACCTCGGTCGCGCCCGACCACGATGCCATGGCCTCGGCCGCGATCGACCTGCTGATCGACCGCATCGAGGGCAAGCGCGGGCCCGACGACTATCGCGCCGTGACCGGTCCGGTCCGGCTCGTCGCCCGCGAGTCCACGGCATCCTGAGCCGCCCGTGTTCACCTCGCAGGACCCGCCGCGCGCCGGGGCCCGACACGCCGGGCGACACGCCCGGGATCCCCGAAGCGTCCTGCGCCGCCCCTGTTCACCTCGCAGGACCCGCCGCGCGCCGGGGCCCGACACGCCGGGCGACACGCCCGGGATCCCCGAAGCGTCCTGCGAGCCGAACAGGTCGGCCGCCCCGTCGCGGTCCCGGTGGCGCTCGCCTGACTGACCGACCACGCCCCGACCCGAACCCGACCGCGACCTAACCCGAGGAGAAACATGGCCGGCACACCCGCCCCGACCCCGCCGATGGGGTGGAACAGCTGGGACTGCTACGGGACGACCGTCACCGAGGCGGAGGTGATCGCCAACGCCGAGTTCATGGCGGAGCACCTGCTGCCGTACGGCTGGGACACGGTCGTCGTCGACATCGACTGGGCCGACCCCACGGCGCGCTCGCACGGGTACAACGCCGACGCCCCGCTGCATCTCGACGCCGGGGGACGGCTCGTTCCCGATCCGGTGCGGTTCCCGAGCGCGGCGGGCGGAGCGGGCTTCGGCCCCCTCGCACGGCGGCTGCACGGGCTGGGTCTGCGCTTCGGCATCCACACGATGCGGGGGATCCCGCGTCGCGCGGTGGTGGCCGGCACGCCCATCCTCGGCACGGAGGCGCGTGCCGCTGATGTGGCCGACGCGGCGAACGTGTGCGAGTGGAACCCCGACATGCTCGGACTCGATCACACCCACCCGGCCGCGCAGGCGTACTACGACTCGACCCTCGCCCTTTACGCGGAGTGGGGCGTGGACTTCATCAAGTCCGACGACATGCTGTGGCCCTATCAGGCGGCGGACATCGAGGCGTACGCGCGGGCGATCGCGCGCAGCGGCCGGGACATCCAGCTGAGCCTGTCGCCGGGACGCGACCTGTCCCTCGCGCGGCTCGCGCACCTGCGCGAGCACGCCACGATGTGGCGCATCTGCGACGATCTCTGGGACGACTGGTCCGACGTCGAGGCCAACTTCGCGCGCTTCGCCCGCTGGGCGCCGTACGCGTCCCCCGCCGGTTGGCCCGACGGCGACATGCTCCCGCTCGGCCGCATCGGCCTGCGTGCCGAGCGCGGTCAGCCGCGCGAGGACCGGCTCACCCCCGCCGAGCGGCAGTCGCTGCTGACGCTGTGGATCATCGCGCGCTCGCCGCTCATGATCGGCGGCGACCTGCCCTCGTCCGACCCCGCGACGATCGCGCTGTTCCAGAACGCCGACGCGATGGCCGTGCTGCGCGACGCGGTGAGTAGCCGAGAGGCCTTCCGCGAGCGCGACCTCGTCGTCTGGACGGCCGACGGCCGGGCGGGCGACCGCTACGCCGCCGTCTTCCACCTCGGCGGCACGTCGGTCTCTCTCGTGATGGATGCCGGTGACCTCGCGATCACGCCGGCCGGCCAAGTCCGCGAACTGTGGTCGGGCCGGGTCGTGCCGCTCGAGCCGGTCGCCGTGCAGTCCGACGCGGCGCGCGGCGTCGCGCCCGGCAGCGCCGCCCTCCGCCTCGAGCTGCCCCCGCATGGCGCCGCGCTGCTGCGCCAGCGCGCCGGATAGTCAGCGCGCGCCGGGGTCCGACACACCGCCCGCTGTTCAGTTCGCAGGACGCGTCGCGCGCCGGGGCCCGACACGCCGGGCGACACGCCCGGGATCCCCGAAGCGTCCTGCGAGCCGAACAGCTCAGCCGCCCCGTCACGGTCCCCGCGGCGCTCGCATGACCGACCCGACCCGACCCCGACCCGACCGCGACCCGACCCGACCGCGACCCGACCGACCGCGAGCAGGCCGACCGCGACCGCCGCGCGCCCGCGCACCGACCCGCCGCCTCGCGGCGGCCCCACGCTCAGACCGCGGTCAGCCCCCGCGGCGCACGTCCCGCGCCCGGAATCGTGCCCTGAATCCCGCCGTGGATCTCACCGTGGAGCCGCTCCATCCGCGCGTCGAGCTCGGCTGCCGAGTCGGCGGCATCCTTCAGCTCTCCCAGCAGCCCGTCGGGGACGGCGCCGTCGTACTTGTAGTAGATCTTGTGCTCGAGGCTCGCCCAGAACTCCATCGCGATCGTCCGGAACTGCACCTCGACGGCGACGTCGACGCGCCCCGTCGAGAGGAACACCGGCACCTCGACGATGACGTGCAGGCTCTTGTAGCCGTTGGCCTTCGGCTGTGCGATGTAATCCTTGACCTCGCGCACCGAGATGTCGTCCTGCTGGGTGAGCAGGTCGAACAGGCGATACGCGTCCTTCGTGAAGCTCGTCGTCACGCGCACGCCGGCGATGTCGGTGATGTGCGCGCGGATCGTGTCGAAGTCCGGGTCGACGCCCTTGCGGGTGACCTTCTCGACGATGCTGTCGGCGGTCTTGACCCGGCTCGAGAGGTGCTCGATCGGGTTGTAGTCGTGCATGAGCTGGAACTCGTCGCGCAGGATCCCGAGCTTGGTCTCGACCTCGCGCAGCGCGAACCGGTACTCCATCAGGAAGCGCTGGAACCGGTCGCGCATCGTGCGCAGGTCCGCCGGCGAGAACGTCGCCACGCCCTCGTCGGTCATCACGGACAGGGACGGCGGCAGGGCATCCATGGCTCGACGCTATCGAGGCGGGTTAGGCGGATGCTGGGAGTCCCGGCATCCCGGTCCCGCCCGGCGGATCACTCGGGACGCAGCCGCAGCCCCTGCATGCCGCCGTCGACGGCGAGGGCGACGCCGGTGGTCGATCCGGCGCGCGGACTCACGAGGTACGCCACGGCGTCGGCGACCTCGTCGGGCGACACCAGGCGCCCGTGCGGCTGGCGCGCCTCGAGTGCGGCGCGCTCGGCCGCGGGATCGTCGGCGCGGTCGAGCAGCCGGCCGATCCAGGGGGTGTCGGCGGTGCCGGGATTGACGGCGTTGACGCGGATGCCCTCGCGCAGGTGGTCGGCGGCCATCGCGAGGGTCAGCGACAGGACGGCGCCCTTCGTCGCGCTGTACAGGGCGCGCTGCGGCAGTCCGGCCGTCGCCGCGATCGACGACGTGTTGCAGATCGCGGCCGCCGAGGACCGCCGCAGGTGGGGGAGGGCGGCGCGGGTGACCCGGGCGATGCCGACGACGTTGATGTCCCACACGCGGTGCCACTCGTCGTCGTCGTTGCCGGCGATGTCTCCCTGCGCGCCGATCCCCGCGTTGTTGACGACGATGTCGAGGCCGCCCAGCTCGTCGATCACGCGCTGGATGCCGGTGCGCACACTCGCATCGTCGGTCACGTCCACGCGCACCGCGAGGTCGGCCGCGCCGTCCTGCAGATCGAAGATCGCGACGCGGGCGCCGTCGGCGCGCAGCCGGCGGACGATGGCGGCGCCGAGGCCGGATGCTCCTCCGGTGACGACGGCGACGAGACCGTCCAGCGGCCCCGTCATGCGTACACCTGCCGCTGCCGGCCGAGTCCCTCGATCTCGACCTCGACGACATCGCCCGGCCGCAGGTACGGGAAGCGCCCCGACAGCGCGACGCCTTCCGGCGTGCCGGTGAGGATGAGGTCGCCGGGCTCGAGCCGCAGATGGCGACTGAGGTCGCACACGATCGTGTCGATCGAGAAGATGAGGTCGGCGGTGCGCGAGTCCTGCCGCGGCTCGCCGTTGACCCAGCTGCGCAGCCGCACGTCGTCGGCGTCCAGCTCGTCGGGCGTGGCCAGCCAGGGGCCGAGTGGGCAGAAGCCGGGCGCCGACTTGCCCTTGCCCCACTGCGTCGTCGCCGTCTGCCAGTCGCGCTCGGAGAGGTCGTTGGCCAGCACGAAGCCGGCGATGTGCGCGCGCGCCTGGGCGGGGGACTCCAGCCGGTAGGCCGGCGCGCCGATGACGATGCCGAGCTCGACCTCCCAGTCGGTGGTGACGCTGCCGGCGGGGATCGTGACGGTGTCGTCCGGCCCGACCACGGTGTTCGGTGCCTTCATGAACATGACGATCTGCTCGGGAGGCGCCGACCCCGACTCGGCGGCGTGCGCGGCGTAGTTCATGCCGATGCAGTACACCGCCGAGGGACGCGCGATCGGGGCGCCGACGCGCAGCCCTTCGTCGACGAGGGGCAGGATGCCGTCGGCGAGGGCCTGCCGGGCACGGGCGATGCCGCCGGTCGCGAAGAATGCGCCGTCGATGTCGGCGGTGACCGGACGCAGGTCGTGGGCGCGGTCGCCGTCGAGGACGACGGGCAGCTCCGCACCGACGGGGCCGAGGCGGGCGAATCTCATGGTGCTCCGTAGCGGGGATGTGAGGAGGTCTGAACTCTGACGGCGAAATCGTGCTCGGGGGCGCGGGACCCCGTCAGTTGACGAGAATACATCAGATGTCTAGGGTCGGGTGCGGAAAGGTGCGCATGCCCATCATCACCGCGGTCGACACGTTCGACATCCGGTTCCCCACGTCGCTGAGCCTCGCCGGGTCCGATGCGATGAACCCCGACCCGGACTACTCCGCGGCGTACGTCGTGATCCGCACCGACGCCGGCGACGGACTCGCCGGGCACGCGTTCGTGTTCACGATCGGGCGTGGCAACGACGTGCAGGTCGCCGCGATCGCCGCGCTGGAAGACCACCTGCGCGGCCGCGACGTCGACGTGCTCCTCGCGGACATGGGGGCGACCTCTGCCGCCCTCGTCGGCGACTCGCAGCTGCGCTGGCTCGGCCCCGAGAAGGGCGTCATGCACATGGCCATCGGCGCGGTCCTCAACGCGCTGTGGGATCTGCGCGCCAAGCGCGCCGGTCAGCCGCTGTGGCTCCACCTGGCGAGCCTCAGTCCCGACGAGATCGTCTCGCTCGTCGACTTCCGCTACCTCGCCGACGCACTCACGCCCGCCGAGGCCCTCGAGATCCTCCGCCGCGCCGAACCCGGCCGCGCCGAGCGCATCGCCCACCTGCGCGAGGTCGGCTACCCGGCGTACACGACCTCGCCCGGCTGGCTCGGCTACTCGGACGAGAAGCTCGCCCGGCTGTGCCGCGAGGCGATCGCCGAGGGCTTCGTGCAGATCAAGCTCAAGGTCGGCGCCGACCTCGACGACGACGTGCGCCGGCTGCGCACCGCGCGCGCCGTCGTGGGGCCGGACTATCCTCTGGCGATCGACGCGAACCAGCGCTGGGGCGTCGACGAGGCGATCGCGTGGGTCGGCGCGCTCGCCGAGTTCGACCTCGCCTGGATCGAGGAGCCCACCAGTCCTGACGACATCCTCGGACACGCCGCGATCGCCCGCGCCGTCGCACCGGTGCGCGTCGCCACCGGCGAGCACGTGCAGAACCGCATCGTGTTCAAGCAGCTGCTGCAGGCCGGCGGCATGGCGGTCATGCAGATCGACGCGACGCGCGTCGGGGGCACGGGTGAGAACATCGCGCACCTGCTGCTGGCCGCGAAGTTCGGTGTGCCCGTGTGCCCGCACGCCGGCGGCGTCGGCCTGTGCGAGGCCGTCCAGCACCTGTCCATGTTCGACTACGTCGCCGTCTCGGGACGGCTCGACGGTCGCATGATCGAATACGTCGACCACCTGCACGAGCACTTCGTCACCCCCACCGTCGTCACGCGGGGGCGCTACCGGGCGCCGGGTGCGCCGGGTGCCGGCACCGAGATGCGGCCGGCATCCCTCGTGGAGTTCACCTGGCGCGGCTGAGCGACAGGATGCCGGTGGCCCCGCCGCTCAGTCCGCCAGAGCGCGTCGCCGCTCAGAGCCGGTCGCCGTTCAGGGCCCGTAGAACGCCGCGCCGGTGCGCCGAGACACGGCGTCCCAGCCGTCGCCGGCGACCCGGCGCACCCGCGCCGCCCACGTTCCGGCGCTCTCGGCGACACCGCGCATCGCGCTGACCGGCCAGTCGCTGCCGAACATCGCACGCTCCGGCCCGAAGGCCTCGAGCGCGGCCTCCAGGAAGGCATCGGCATGCGCGTCGAACAGCGCACGGTCATCGGTCTCGGCCGGCAGCCCGGACAGCTTGACGCCCGTGCGGGGGAGCGCCGCGATCCGGCGCAGCGCCCGCTGCCACGTCTGCCCGGCTGCGGAGTGCAAACCGGCGTCGAGCGGCGGCTTCCCCAGATGGTCGAGCACGACCCGCGTCTCGGGAGCGGCCTCGAGCAGGTCGGCCAGCGCGTCCAGCTGCGGATGCCGCACGCACGCGTCGAAGGTCAGCCCGCGGCGGGCGAGCTCGCGCAGCCCATCGGCGCGCTCGCGCGGACGCCACTGCGCGACCGGCTCGTCCTGCAGCAGGTCGCGCACCCCGACGACCGGACCGGTCGCCGTCAGCGCATCGAGGTCGGCGCCGAGGGCCGGACCGCGCAGGTCGGCGGCGGCGACGATGCCGCGCAGCCCGGGCCAGTCCAGCCCCGCGACCCAGCGCACTTCGGCGAGGGCGAGGTCGGCGCGGGCATCCGCCTCGACGAAGATGGCGTCGTCGTGGCCGAGGTGCGCCGGGAGCCGGACGGCGGGGAGCGGCGTCCCGCGCAGCCACGGGTAGTCGAGGACACCGGCATCCCACACGTGGACGTGCGTGTCGAGCACGCTCACGCCTCGGCCGATGCGGCGCGCAGCCACTGCTCGATGCCGGCGATGTGGGCGAGGGTGAGCGCCGCTGCCAGGTCGGCGTCGCCCGTGCGCAGTGCGTCGAGGATGCCGTGGTGCTCGGCGATCGTCCGCTCGGCGGCGCCGGTCTGCGTGATGCCGCGCCAGACGCGCGCGCGGACGGTGCCGGACTGCATCGACTCCACGAGCCGGCTGAGGTATTCGTTGCCGCCCGCTTCGACGACGGCCTGGTGGAACGCGAGGTCATGCCGGACGAGGTCCTCGATCGACCCATCGGCGTCGGCCGCCGCGAGCAGGCGCTCGAGCGCGGTGAGCCGGCCGGCGTCGATGCGCGCCGCCGCGAGCTTCGCGGCGGCCGGCTCGAGGATGCGACGCACCGCGAAGATCTCCAGGACGGAGTCGTCGGAGTGCAGGTCGACGACGAACGACAGGGCCTCGAGCAGCAGGCGGGGCTCGAGGCTCGTGACATACGTCCCGTCGCCGCGGCGCACGTCGAGCACCCGGATGACCTCGAGGGCCTTCACCGCCTCTCGCAGGGAGCTGCGCGAGACGCCGAGGCGCTCGCCGAGCTCCTTCTCCGGAGGGAGCCGATCGCCGGGCGAGAGCGCGCCCGAGGTGATCATCTCCTTGATGCGCAGGATCGCGTCGTCGGTGACTGCCATCCCGTCAGACTAGCGCGGCGGCGCTGCAGACATCCGATGTCTCACCCGGCGATGTGGGCGGGAACGCCGGCGCGCAGGGTCACGCGCGTCTCGCCGCCCGGCCACCGTACGTCCACCTCGGCGTCCGCGCGCGCCGTGAGCGTGAGCGCGGTGAGGCGTCCGGCGTCCCACGTCATGTCGACGACGACACCCGGACGCGCGACGAGTCCGCGTGCGGAGCCCGTCGCGAGCGCGGCGGGGAGGGCGGGCAGCAGGTGGATCGCGCGGTCGTGGCTCTGCAGCAGCGCCTCGGACAGCGCGCCGACCAGGCCGTGGTTCGCATCGATCTGGAACGGGGGGCTGGTCTGCAGCAGGTTCGGCAGCAGCGAGCCGCCCGAGTCGTGCTTCGTGGGATCGGGCGTGCGGAAGAACAGGCGCAGCAGCGTCTCGACGACGTCGGCCTGGCCGAGCCGGGCGCGCAGCGCGATCTTCCAGGCCAGCGACCAGCCGCTCGCGTCGTCGCCGCGCACGTCGAGGCTGCGGGTCGCCGCCGTGCGCAGCGCCTCGTCCCAGCCCTCATGGCCGGGGAAGAGGCCGTACAGATGCGAGACATGGCGGTGGTGGACCTCTCCGTCGGGCAGCCCCTCCGCCCACTCCTGCACGCGGCCGTCGGCGCCGATGCCGGGATGGCGCAGCCGCGCCAGCGCGTCCGCGCACTCCTGCGCGAGCGCCGCGTCGAGGCCGAGGCGCGCGTCGAGCGCGACGACGCGGAGGAAGGTCTCCCGCACGAGGGAGAGGTCCATCGTCGCCGAGCGGCCGAGGGCACCGCGCGATCCGTCCGGGAGGACGAAGACGTTCTCGGGGGAGGTGGACAGCGCGGTGCCGAGCAGCCCGTCCGCGTCCTCAGCCAGCCAGTCCAGCAGGAACCGCGCGCAGGACGAGATCACCGGCCACGCGCGCTCGCGCGCGAACGCCTCGTCGAACCCGAAGTCCAGGTGCGCGCCGAAGTGGGCCGCCAGCCACGGCCCCGCCATCGGCCACCAGGCCCACGCCAGGTCGCCGCGGCCCCGGCCGACGGGGGAGGTGAAGCACCACTGGTCGGAGTTGTGGTGCGCGACCCAGCCGCGTGCGTCGTACAGCCGCCGCGCCGTCACCTCGCCCGCCGTCGCGAGGGCCGTGACGAAGTCGAACAGCGGCGCGTGCAGCTCGCGCAGGTTCGCCACCTCGGCGCCCCAGTAGTTCATCTGGGTGTTGATGTTGACGGTGTGGTTCCCGCTCCACGGCGGCTGCAGCTGGTCGTTCCACAGGCCCTGGAGGTTTGTGGCGGTCGTTCCGGGGCGGGACGAGGCGATCAGCAGATAGCGCCCGAAGTGGAACAGCAGCGCCGTCATCCCGGCATCCAGCCGTCCCTGCGCCGACAGTGCGATCGCGTCGCGCAGGCGCTCGTCGGTCGGTGCGGCGGCCTCGGCCCCGTCGCCGAAGGCGAGCTCGGTCCGCTCGTACAGTGCTGCGTGATCGGCGATGTGCTCGCCGCGCAGCTCCTCGGGGCGACGCAGCGCCGCGCGCACGCGCTCCCACGCGTCGGCGACGGGCACCTCATCGAGGAGCGGCTGCCCGTAGCCGGTGAAGGTCGTGGCCGTGCCCACCACGACGGTCGCGCGGGTGACCCCGCGCAGCACAAGCGTCTCGCCCGTTTCGACCCCGCCGTCGGCGACGACGCCGAGGACCGTCGCGGCGCGCAGGGCACGGCCGGGCGCATCGTCCCAGAGCGCCGCCGGTAGGTCGGGCTCGTGGCCGGGGGCGACGTCGGAGGGCAGGCGCATGAGCAGGGCGATGCCGTCGGGCGCCGCCTGCCGCGCGACGGTGGCGTGCGGACTCGTGAGGCGCAGCTCGAGGTCGATGGGCACGGCGCTGCTCACCTGCGAGACGAGCACCCCGGCCGGGTGGCTGACATAGGTGTCCTGCACGAAGGCGTGCCCGTCGAGCTCGTACCGCGTGCGGTGGACGGCCGTGCGCAGGTCCAGCTCGCGCCGGTACCCCGCGACGGCGCCGAGGCCTCCGCCCACCCGCACGTGCAGGTCGGCGAACGGCTGGAAGGCCTGCGTGTAGCGCTGCTGAAGTCTCTGCATGGCGGCTTCCGCGGCGGCCTGGTCCCCGGCATCCCGCGCCGTCAGGGCCTCGGCGCGCGCGGCGGCGGCCGTCTCGGCGGACACGAGCCCGCCCTCCGCCTCGCTCGAGGGGCTGCCCGACCAGGCGCGGTCGTCATTGAGCTGCAGGCGCTCTTCGAGCGGAGTCCCGAAGCACATGGCTCCGATGCGGCCGTTGCCGATCGGCAGCGCCTCATCCCAGGATCGCGCGGGCTGTCGGTACCAGAGGAGGTGCGTGCTCATCACACGCGAGCCTAGGGCGTCGCGGTCAGACGCGCCGGTACTGGCCGACCATCGGGCAGTCGAACGGGTCGCGCGCGGCGAGGCCGACGCGGTTGAGGTAGTCGATGACGATCGCGTAGGACTGGAGCAGGCTCGTCTCGGTGTAGGGCACGTCGAGCGTCTCGCAGTAGTCGCGCACGATCTCACGGGCCTTCGACAGGTGCGGGCGCGCCATGCTCGGGAAGAGGTGGTGCTCGACCTGGTAGTTGAGGCCGCCCATGAGCCAGGTGGCCCACCAGCCGCCGCGGATGTTGCGCGAGGTGCGGACCTGCTTGGTGAAGAAGTCGAGCCGGGCGTCGGGCGCGATGACCGGCATGCCCTTGTGGTTCGGCGCGAACGAGGCGCCCATGTACACGCCGAAGACGGCCAGCTGCACGCCCATGAACGCGAACGCCATGCCCAGCGGAAGGAACAGGAACACCGGCACGATGACGACGGCCAGGCGCGCGGTGATCAGCCCGAGCTCGAGCCAGCGGCCCTTCACGCCGGGAGTGGTGACGAGGTACTTGATGCTCAGGTAATGCAGGTTCAGCCCCTCGAGCATGAGGAGGGGGAAGAACAGCCAGCCCTGGCGCTGCGTGATCCAGCGCTGCAGGCCGCGGGCCTTGGCGGCATCCTCGTCGAGGAACGAGATCGTGTCGATCTCGATGTCGGGGTCCTTGCCGACGCGGTTCGGGTTGGCGTGGTGGCGCGAGTGCTTCGCGTCCCACCAGGCGTAGCTCATGCCGACGACGCCGGCTCCGATGAAGCGGGAGAGCACGTCGTTGGCGCGACCGCTGGAGAGGATCGCGCGGTGCGCCGCCTCGTGCGAGAGGAACGCTGCCTGCGTGAACAGGATGCCGAGGGCGCCGGCGATGAGCAGCTGGAACCAGCTGTCGCCCAGCAGGATGAACCCGGCGACGCAGCCCGCGAAGGCGAGCACGATCGCGGTGCCGACCATGGCGTAGAACCACGGCGCGCGCTGCAGCAGCCCGGTCTCCTTGACGACGTTCGAGACCTGCGAGTAGGCGCGGCCGATGGCGGGGAAGGAGCTGGCGTACGTCTGGCGCACAGGTCCCAGGGTGGAGGTGGCGGTGGCAGTGGCAGTTGTCATGACTGCTCCTCGGATCTGCAGAAAGACCCGAGAGCCAGACTGGAAGCGAAGGGACGATTCGACATCGCCCTCAGCGTGACTCTACGCGTATGCGGATGCCGTCAGCGGTATGTCTCAGGGGTTGCGCAGGACTTTCCTGCGCGATGTGGATGCCGGGCCGCGAGGACGAGGCTCGCTCGCCCCGCCGCGTCAGCCGCGCATGGCGGCGACGAAGCGCTCGGCGATCAGATCGAGGCCGGTCTGGTCCGGGTGCAGGTCGTCGTAGAGCAGTTGCGCATCGGCGTCGCCGAACAGGGACCGGCCGACGTTCGGCCTCATCGCCGTCGACCGGACGACGTTCGCCCGGGCGCCGAAGCCCTCCCTCGCGTGGCTGGGTCAGGTCGCGCACGACCGGGTCGTGCCGGCCGCGCGGACGGCCTGAGCGCCGGGGTCGCGTTCAGCTCGCAGGAGTCCCGGCGCGCTCGGCGCCGACACGCCGGGTGACACGCCCGGGATCCCGGAAACGTCCTGCGAGCCGAACCCTCGAAGACGTGGGCGCACATCACGCTCAGAGCCGCAGCAGGTCGTGGCCGGCGACGATCTCGCCGGAGAACTCCCGGCCGATCGCGTCGAGGTCGTCCGGCGACGCGTCGGTGTAGTGCGACAGCACGACGGTGCGGACGCCGGCGCGCGCGGCGAGCCGGCCGACCTGCGCGGGGGACAGGTGCTCGGCGCGCATGTGCGCGCGCACGGGCGGCGGAACGGCGGCGACGTCGGCATCGGTCACCATCTCGGCCACGAGGATGTCCGCGCCGCGGGCGAGCTCTTCGACGGCGCGGCTCTCGCCCGTGTCGCCGGTGAACGCGATCGACCGACCGGGCGCATCGAACCGCAGCGAGTACGAGTGCTGCGGCGAGTCGAAGCGCGTCAGCGCGTAGTGCGTGTTCTCCGTCGTCGTCACGGTCACCGCCCCGGCGTCGTACACGGCGCCCGGCTCGATCTCGACGACCTCGAAGAGCGTCGCCGGGTCGGGCAGCGTGCCCTCCTGGCCGCGGATGGCGGTGTTGGCCGACATGTACGCGAGGATGCCGTCGCGCAGCGCCCGGGTCCCCGGCGGCCCGACCAGGCGCAGCGGCCCGCCCCGCATGGTGTGGCGGTAGCTCAGCAGGCCGGGCAGGCCGCCGGTGTGGTCGTCGTGCAGGTGGGTCAGGAACACGACGTCGACATCGCGCACCGACAGCCCGGCGCGGACGAGCTGGCGTGAGACGCCCTCGCCCGCGTCGACCAGGAACCTGCGGCCGGCGGACTCGACGAGACTGGCGATGCCGCTGCGCGTCGCGTGTCCGCCCGGTCCGCCGGCCGTCCCGAGCAGTGTGAGCGCGGGCATGGCGTGTCAGAGGCCGCGGGCGGCGCGCACCAGTCCGCCGTAGACGCCCGCGCTGGGTTTGGGCGTGCGGACGAACGTCTCGCGGTCGACCTCGTGCAGCCCGAGCTTCGGGCCGTAGCCGAAGATCCACTCGAAGTTGTCCATGAGTGTCCAGTGGCAGTAGCCGAGGACGGGCACACCGGCATCCATCACTGCCTTCAGGCCTTCCAGCGACGGCTCGATGAAGCCGGCGCGGATCTCGTCGTCGGGCGTGCTCACGCCGTGCTCGCTCACGAGGACCGGCACACCGCTGACCTCGTGCGCGTAGGCGACCGCGCCGCCCAGTGACGCCGGGTCGACGGGCGTGCCCATGCCGTTGAGGACGGCGCCCTCGGGCGCGGGCTGCAGCCCATCGGGGCCGTACGTCAGGCGCTCGTAGTTCTGCACGCCGACGAAGTCGTCGCCGCGGGCGAGCTCGAGCCAGTAGTCGTAGACCTCGGCGCGCTTGCGGTCGCGGATCTCTTCGCCGCCCGGCAGGGCGACGTCGTCGCACATCGCGAGCGACAGGCCGACGCGCAGATCGGGGCGCCGGGCCTTGATCGCCTCGCGGGCGGCGATGTGCGCGGCGGTCATCCCGGCGCGCATCCCGGCGAAGTCCTCGCGGAGCATCACGTTGCCGGCGCGGTACCGCTCGACGCCCGCCGCGGCGCTCGCGGCCTCGAGCGTCTGGCGCTCGAGCTCCGCGACGAAGTCGGGCAGCCCCGACCAGGTGAGCATCTCGGGCAGATCGGGCTCGTTGAAGGTGACGGCCAGGGCGATGCGGTCGCCGAACCGGTCCATGACGACGCCGCAGTAGCGGGCGAACAGCTCCGCCGAGGCCGGGTCGAGCCAGGCGCTGCGCGCGGCGAACCAGTGCGGCGAGGTGAAGTGGTTGAAGGTGACGATCGGGGCGAGACCGCGCGCGATGCAGGCGTCGACGAGTGCCTCGTAGTGCGCCAGCGCCTCGTCCGAGAACTCGCCCTCACGCGGTTCGATGCGCGCCCACTCCACCGAGAAGCGGTACGCGTTCAGGCCCATGCCCGCGACGAGATCGAGGTCGCTCTCCCACAGCTCCCAGCCGTTGGTCGCTCGGTCCGACCGTTCCTGGAACACGGTGGGGGTGACGTTCTCGAGGAACCAGGTGTCGCTGTCGACGTTGCCGCCCTCATTCTGGTGGCCGGCGGTGGCCACGCCCCAGAGGAAGTCGGAGGGGAAGTCGGTGACGGTCATATCGGGTCCTTTCAGGACGTGGTGTCGGTGTGGGATGCCGGGGCGGTGCGTCGCAGGATGCGCTCCAGCCAGGAGGTGCGGGCCGCGACGGCGGCGCGGGAGACGATCGCGTCTCGTCCGATCGCATCGAAGCCGTGGAAGCCGCCGGCCCAGATGTGCAGGTCCGCGTCGCCGCCTGCGGCCCAGATCGTGCTCGCGTAGGCGACGTCCTCATCGCGGAAGAGGTCCGCGCTGCCGCAGTCGATGAACGTCGGGGGCAGGCCGGACAGATCCTCGGCGCGAGCGGGGGCGGCGTAGATCGACACATCGTCGCGGCCGCGCCGGTCGCCCAGCAGCGCGGTCCAGCCGGTGCTGTTGCTCGGACGGGTCCATGTGCCGAGGTCTTCGAACTGACGGCTCGACACGGTGTCGTCGCGATCGTCGAGCATGGGGCACATCAGCAGCTGGCCGGCGATCGCCGGGCCCTTCCGATCGCGCGCCAGCAGCGTCGTCCCGGCGGCGAGCCCGCCGCCGGCGCTGCCGCCCATGACGATGATCCGCTCCGGGTCGATGCCCAGCTCGCGCGCCTGGGAGGCCATCCAGGTCAGGCCCGCGTAGCAGTCCTCGACGGGGGTCGGGTCGGGGTGCTCCGGGGCGAGCCGGTAGTCGACCGTGACGACGACGAGCCGGTAGCGGAGGATCCAGTCGATGAGCGATTCGGTGCCCAGCCAGCGATCTCCGCTGATCATCCCGCCGCTGTGGATGAAGTACAGGCCGGGGCCGGGCCCCTCGGATGCCGTGTGGTCCTCGGGCGTGAGGACGCTCACGGTGATCCGGCCGTCATCGGCGGTGTCGACGACGGCGTCGCGGATCGCGATGCCCGCGTCGCGGAGCAGCTCCTGGAACGGCAGGAACGGCGGCAGCGCACGGAACTCCGCGAGGTTCTCGAGGCTCAGCGCGGGCATGGTGAACGGCAGCGCGTCGAGGACGGCGGCCAGTTCGGGGTCGAAGGGCGGAGGCGATTCGGGCATCGGTGTGACTCTCTAAGAAGCGGCGCAGGCGAGCCGGCTCCGGCCGGGGCCGGCAGTGTGAGCGGAGCCGTCCGGCATCGTGACGCCGGCCGTCGTGCCCTCGGGCAGGTCGAGGTCGAGGAGGAACCGAGCCGCTTCGACGCGCCACGACACGGCGATCCGCCCGTGCGAGGTCTCGATCGTGGACGCCGCGGCGGTGAGCCCGCCGCCGGGCCGCGGTGCGATCCGCACGCGGCGATACCCCGCCTCCTCCGCCCCCGGGTCCTCGGGCAGCCGGATGCCGGCGACGTGCGTGTGCAGGAAGGAGGCGACCGCGCCCTTGCTGTAGTGATTGAGCGAGCCGCGCACGCCGGCGTCGTCGACGCCGTCCCACCACTCCCACATGGTGGTGGCGCCGCGGCGCAGCATCCCGAGCCAGGAGGGATCGCGCTCGGACAGCAGCAGTTCGTAGGCGAGATCGAGGTGCCCGTGGTCGGCCAGCGCGGGCAGCAGCATCCCGGTGGCGAGGAAGCCCGTGCCCAGGCGTGTGGCGTTGTCGCGGATCGCCGCGGCGAGGTGGTCGGCGACGGCGGGCAGTGCCTCGGCGGGAACGAGTCCGAACGCGAGGGCGCGGACGTGATCGCCCTGGGACCAGCCGTCGAACGTGGCGTCGGCGTGGTACTCGGTCGCCCAGGCCGCTCGGACGCGCGCACTCAGCTCGTCGTACTGCTCGGCGTCGTCGAACGCGCCGAGCACGGCCGCCATCCGTGCGAGCAGCTGCGCCGAGCGGGCGAGGTAGGCCGTCGCGACGATGCCGTGGTCGACGGTCGGGTCCGGATTCGGCGCGACGCCGGGCTCGAGCCACTCGCCGAAGTGGAACCCGTCGTCCCAGAGGAACCGCTCGTGCGGGGCGGGCTCGGGGCGGCGGGCGGCACGTGCGGGATGCCGGGACCCCGCCGCCCGCGCACGGGCGTACTCGACCCAGGCGCGCGCCGCGGGGTACGCCTCGGCCAGCGCGTCGCGCTCGCCGTACGCGCGCCACATCGACCAGGGGACGAAGACGGCCGCGTCGCCCCAGCCGGCCGACCCCGCGCTCATGTCCTCGAACGCGTCGCCGGACGGCTGCGCCCCGGCCGGGTTCGGGATGACGGTCGGCACGCGGCCGTCGTCCCACTGGTCGGCGGCCAGGTCGCGCAGCCACTTGCGGCTGAATCCCGACACGTCGTACATGAGCGCTGCGGTGTCGGCGAAGACCTGCCAGTCGCCCGTGAAGCCTGAGCGTTCTCGCTGCGGGCAGTCGGTGGGGACGTCGCAGGCGTTGCCGCGGAAGCTCCACTCGACGACCTCGTGGAGACGATCCAGACGGTCGTCGGAGCTCGAGAAGGAGCCCGTGCGCGTGAGGTCGGTGTGGACGACGACGGCCTCGATGTCGCCGGGGGAGAGGGCGATCCCCTCGCGCTCGAGCTGCACGTAGCGGAACCCGTGCGTCGTGTGGCGCGGTTCGAACACGTCACCGGGCGCGCCGCGCGAGACGACCTGGTCGATCTGGCCCGCCGGCAGCGGCGTGCGGCTGGCGAAGTCGAAGGCGCGCAGGTGGTCGGTGGTCAGCAGGCCGTCGGCGTCGAGCGCCTCGCCGTGCCGCAGGACGGTGCGGGTGCCGTCCGCGCCGAGGTCGCGCAGCCGCACCCAGCCGTTGAGGTTCTGCCCGAAGTCGACGACCGCGATCCCGGTACGCGGGTGGGTGACCTCCCTCGGCGGGAGCGTCTGCACGCGCCGCACGGGCGGTGCGGTCGGCGCCACGAGGCGGGTGCGGTCGGCGCACAGCGGATCCGTGGCGAGTGCCACCGGCTGCCAGCCGTCGGACCTCGCGGCCGGCGTCGCCCACTGCGGGTCCCAGCGACGCAGATCCTCGGCCTGACCGTCCATGAGGTCGGCGCGGGTGATGTGGCTCTCGCCCCACTGCCACTCGGTGTCGGTGCCCACGATCGTCTTCCCGCCGGGAGCCGTGATCGACAGCAGGAGCGCCGTCTGCGTCCCGAACCCGTCGGCGCGACGCTGGAATCCGTGGCGGCCGCGGAACCAGCCGTCCGAAAGGACGACGCCGACCGCGTTGTCGCCCGGATGGAGCAGATCGGTGACATCCCACTGCGGCACCTGCAGCCGGCTGCGATAGGACGTGAATCCGGGGCTCAGCTCGTGATCGCCGACCCGGATGCCGTTGACGAACACCTCGAACACGCCGTGCGCCGTCGCGGACAGCACGGCCCTTCCCGCGTCGGCACGGAACCGACGGCGCAGCAGCAGCGCCGGACGTTCGCCGGCACCACCGGGCGCTGCACCCGGCGTGATCCACGCGGCATGGCGCAGCGCCCTGCGTGCGCGTTCATCGCGCGCGTCGTCGTGTCCGGCTGTCATAGCGTCTTCGCCATCCGTCGCTTCGTCGTGAGTTTCACTCTATGAAAGCACGTTTCGTGAAGGAAAGTCCATCGGCGCCGGATAGTGTCGGTTCATTCCACCAGAAGGAGCATCGATGTCCGATGTCACTGCAGAGGTCGCCACGGACGCCAAGCGCGGCCAGTACACGGTCGAGGCGCTCGCGAAGGGCCTGCGCGTCCTGTCGCTGTTCACCGAGCGACAGCCGGTCTGGCGTCTGCGTGACATCGCCCAGGCCACCGGCATCCCGACTCCCACGGCCTTCCGGATCGTGGCGACCCTCGTGGAGGAGGGCTACCTCGAGCAACTCGACGGCGGCGAGTACCGCCCCGACGTCAAGGTGCTGACACTCGGCGGTGCGGCGCTGCACGCGTCCGATCTTGCCACGCTCGCGACACCGCGGCTGCGCCGACTCGGCGAGCGGACGGGGGAGACGACCAACCTCGCGGTGCTGTCGGGGGATCGCATCCTCTACATCGTCCGGCTGCGCAATGCCGACCTCGTCACCGCCAACATCCAGGTCGGGTCGACCTTGCCGGCCGCCTTCACATCGATCGGCAAGCTGCTGCTGGCGTTCGCACCCGAGGGCGAGGTCGCCGCACTCCTGGACCGTGCTCTCGCGCTGCCGTCGACGGGGCCGAACGCGATCGCCGACCCCGGCGCCCTGCGGCGCGAACTCGACGCGATCCGCGAGCGCGGCTGGGCGCTGCAGGACGAGGAGCTCGCGCTGGGTCTGCGCTCGGTCGCCGCGCCGGTGCGCGACGCCGACGGCGTCGTCGTCGCGGGGATCAATGTCGCGGTGCAGTCCTCGACCTGGTCGTCGGATCGACTGCGGAACGAGCTCGTTCCCGCCGTGCTGGCGACCGCCGACGAGATCTCCGGCCTGCTCGGGTGGACAGGCGTGTCCGATTCGTAATGAAAACGCATTTCACTGAGTGATATGGTTGCCGCCACAGGGATGCGGTCAGCAGTACTTCATTAGGCTCCGGCTAACGCCACACCGGCTGAATCCGAATGGTGAATCGTTGCATCCGCCCGCATCCTGTCAGAAGGATGGCGCCACCCGATTGCGCTATCCCGAGACAACGAAGTCAGCACGTTCCTATCGATCACAGGAGATCAGGATGTCCCGCATCACACCCTCAGCACGAGCGGCGGCCGCCATCGCGGCGCTCGCCGCATCCGCACTCGTCCTCGCCGCCTGCACCGGCGGCACCACCTCGCCCGACGGCACCAACACCGGCGCGCCCGCCGACACCGCCAAGCTGGTCATCGGTCTCGACTCCGACCAGGCGGCGCTCGGCTACGACCCGCTCCGATACGGCAACGGCCAGCGCCTGTTCTTCGAGGGCATCTACGACTCGCTGTTCCTGCTCGACGAGAATGGCGCCGTCGTGCCCGACCTGGTCACGAGCTTCGAGTACAGCGAGGACCAGACCGTGCTCACGCTCGACCTCGACACGAGCGTCACCTTCGCCGATGGCACAGCCGTCAGCGCCGAACTGGTGAAGCAGAACCTCGACTTCCGCGGCGAGCCCGACCTCTCCGCCTACAGCGGCTTCGCGATCGGCCAGCCGAACGAGATCAGCGAGGTCACCGTCGTCGACGACGACACCGTTACCCTCACCTTCCCGAAGGCGAACCCCGGCTTCGAAGCCAACCTCGTGCTGCCCGCCGGCGCGATCGTCGGACCCGCAGGCGTCGCCGACCGGTCGAGCCTCGACGCCACGCCCGACGGCTCTGGCCCGCTCGCGATCGACGGATCGGCCACGGTCAAGGGCAATTCCTACGTGCTGGTGAAGAAGGACGGGCATCCGCGCGGCGGCGACCTTCCGTTCGACTCGTACGAGTTCCGTCCGATCCTCGACCCGCAGGCGCGCGCCAACGCCGCGATCTCCGGTGAGGTCGACGTCGCGTACATCACGGCCGAGACGCAGGCGCAGGTCCAGGCCGCCGGAACGGGTCTGGTCGCCAACGGCGGCACGATCCAGAACCTGATCGCCTTCGACAAGGCCGGTGCCACGGCGCCGCAGTGGTCGGACCCGCGCGTGTTCCATGCGCTGTCCAAGGCCATCGACCGCGAGACGTTCGTCAACGCGATCCACCCGGGCGAGGTCCCGACGGCGAACGTGCTGCCGGCCGACAACCCCGGCTTCCTGCCGGAGCTCGAGGACGAGTTCGCCTACGACCCTGAGGCCGCCAAGGCGCTGCTGGCCGAGGCCGGCTACCCGGACGGCTTCACGTTCGACTTCACGATCACGTCGGCCAGCCAGCGCGATCTCGAAGCGATCCAGCCGTACTGGGCCGCCATCGGCGTCACGGTCAACCTGAAGAACGCGTCGTCGACCGAAGAGGCCTTCGCCGTCGTGCAGACCGAGGCGATCGGCGGACCGATCGCACTCAGCTGGGCAAACCCGATGGGCAACGTGTTCGGCGTGCTGTTCGGCTTCGCGAACTTCCACGGAGCCGAGAACGGGCAGATCCAGGGCGCCGCGGGCGCACTGGGCGGCGCGCAGGACGACGCGGCGCGTGCCGCGGCGCTGCAGGATCTGAACCGCGCGATCGCCGACTCGGGGTGGCTCATCCCGCTGTTCGAGCAGCTCGCCCCGTGGGCCTACAACACCGGGAAGATCGCCACGCCGACCTTCCCCGGGTCGGAAGTCTTCCCGCTTCTGGCCTCGTTCACGCCCGCGTCCTGATCGTGTGACGGTGCCGGCTGCACCCCGGCCGGCACCGTCGCCCCTGGAGAACCCATGATCACCTTCGTGCTGAAGCGGGTCGCCTTCGCGATCCTCACGCTGCTGGTCGCCTCGTTCGTGGCGTTCATGCTTGTGCACCTGTCGGGCTCGACCCCGGGCGGCGTCGCCCTCGGTCAGTCGGCCACCCCCGAGCAGGTACACGCCTACAACGTGTCGGTGGGCTGGTACGACCCGTGGGTCGTGCAGTTCGCGGGGTGGGTCGGCCAGGTTCTGCAGGGCAACCTCGGCGTCTCGCTCATCGACGGCCGCGACATCGCCGACGACATCGCCAAGCGCCTCCCCGTCACCGCCGCGCTCGCGGTGTTCGGCACGATCTTCAGCGCGATCCTCGGCATCGTGCTGGGTGTCGTCGCCGCCGTCCGCGGTGGCGCCGTCGATCGGGGGATCACGGTGCTCAACGGCATCCTCCTCTCTCTTCCCGCCTTCTGGGTCGGCGTCCTCCTCGTCTATGTCTTCGCGGTCCAGCTGCGGATCCTGCCCGCCACGGGCTTCGTGCCTTTGCATGTCAACCCTGAGGCCTGGGCGCGTTCCCTCATCCTGCCCGTCGTGACGATCGCCCTCACCGCGGCGGCCGGCATCGCGCGCCAGACGCGTGCATCGATGGGCGAGGCGCTCGCACAGGAGCACATCCGCACCCTGCGGGCCATCGGCACCCCGACCAACCGCATCCTGTATGTGCATGCCCTGCGCAGCGCGAGTCTGCCGATCGTCGCGAGCATCGCCATCCAGTTCATCGTCCTGTTCGGCGGATCCGTGATCATCGAGGTGCTCTTCGCCCTTCCCGGCATCGGTCAGGCCATGCAGGCCGCCGTCGGTGCCGCCGACCTCCCGTTCGTCCAGGCGCTCGTGCTCGTCGCGACCCTCGTCGTCGTGGTGGTCAACCTCGCGCTCGAGATGTTCACGATCGCCCTCGACCCGAAGCTGCGTGCCTCATGACCGTTTCCACGACCTCCATCGTGCGCCCGCGGCGCACCGAGTCGCGACTGGGGCGCAAGATCCTGACGTCGCCGACGGCCCTCCTCTCGATGATCTGGCTCGTCGGCCTCGTGGTCGCCTCGCTCACCGCGCCGCTGTGGCTCTCGTACGGCCCGCTGGAGCAGGACCTCGGCGCCGTGCTGCAGGGTCCGTCCGCGGCGCACCCGCTCGGCACCGATGAGCTCGGCCGTGACCTGCTCTCCCGCATCGTCACGGCGGCCGCACCCACTGTCTTCATCGCCCTGCTGACGCCGATCGTCGGGGTCGCGGTGACGATCCCGATCACCCTGTGGGCCGCGCGCTCGGCACGCGTTGAGGTCGTCGTGAACCGCATCGCCGAGATCGTCCTGTCGCTGCCCGGGATGGTCATCATCCTCGCGGTGATCGCCGCCGTGGGCACCAACATGCCTGTCGTCATGGCGATCTTCGGTCTGCTGCTGTTCGGCGCCCTCTATCGCGTCTTCTTCGGGCAGGCCAAGTCGCTGCATCGGCAGCTGTTCGTCGAGGCGGCGGCCGTCGACGGGGTGCGCCCGATGCGTGCGAGCCTGCGCCACGTGCTGCCCAACATGTCGACGACGGTCATCGTGCAGTTCGTCCTCATCTTCGGCGTCGCGATCGGCATGCAGGCCGGCCTGGCCTTCATCGGCCTCGGTCCGCAGCCGCCTGAGCCGACCTGGGGCGGCATGATCCAGGCCGCGTCGCGCTTCATCTTCCAGCAGCCGTGGATGATGATTCCGACCGGTGCGGTCCTCGCCCTGACGATCGTCGCGGCCAACGCGCTGGCGGACGTGCTCGCGGGTGGATCGGCCATGCCGCCGCCGCTCATCACGCTGCGCCGCCGCCGGCGACCGCAGGCCCAGGACGCGGCATCCGCCGATGCGGTGGCGACGGACGTCCCCGAGGTCGTCGAGTTCACCGACGAGGTCATCGAGCGGGAGCTGTCGGTCGAGAACCTCGTCATCGGCGTCGACGACGGACCCGCACTGGTGACCGGCGTCTCGCTGCGGGTCCGGCCCGGCAAGGTGATGGGCCTGGTCGGTGAGTCGGGCTGCGGCAAGAGCGTCACCTCGTACGCGCTGCTCGGCCTGCTCGCTCCGGGCCTCTCGGTCCGGTCTGGTGCCATCAAGTGGGGCGGCGTCGATCTGGCGCAGGCGGGCGAACGCGCGCTCCAGCGCGTGCGCGGCCATGAGATCGCCTTCATCTCACAGGAGCCGACACGCGCGCTCGACCCGATGTTCACCGTGGAGTGGCAGCTGGCCGCTGCCGTCAAGCGGCTGCGGAGAGTCGGGGGCGCCGAGGCGAAGCGCGTCGCGGCGCAGCTGCTGACCGACGTCGGCATCGTCGACGTCCCGCGCGTCCTGAAGAGCTACCCGCACCAGATCTCGGGCGGCATGGCACAGCGCGTGGCGATCGCCCTCGCGCTGGCCGGCACGCCGAGCCTGCTGATCGCGGACGAGCCGACCACGGCACTCGACGTGACCGTGCAGGCGGAGATCCTCGCGCTGCTGCGCGGACTCGTCGCCGAGCGCGGCATGTCGGTCATCCTCGTCACCCACGACCTCGGTGTCGTCGCCGACATCTGCGACGACGTCTCGGTCATGTACGCCGGGCAGATCGTCGAGTCGGGGTCGGCGCGAGACGTGCTCGTGCGCCCGGAGCACCCCTACACGATGGCGCTGCTCGCCGCCGACCCGCACACGATCGCCGAGCTGGACGAGACGCCTCGACTGGCGTCCATTCCGGGCCAGGTGCCCGCCCCGGGCTCCTGGCCGACGGGATGCCGGTTCTCTCAGCGCTGCCGCTTCGCCACGGAGGAGTGCCTCACGGCCGTGCCGCTCACCGCACGTGCGGTCGGCGTCGGCGGAGTGCGCTGCGTCCGTCGCGACGACGTGCGCGGTCGGCAGGAAGAGTGGCGCTCGCCGGCGCCGACGGGAGGACGATGATGACGAACGATCAGGCTGTGCCCGCGGCATCCGGTGCCGTGCCGCTGCTCGAGGTGCGCGACCTCGTCATCCGCTACGGCCGCAAGGGCGCGCCCGCCGTCAAGAACGTGTCCTTCACGATCGCGCGTGGAGAGACGCTCGGACTGGTAGGCGAGTCCGGGTCGGGCAAGACGACGATCGGCCGCGCGATCCTCGGCCTGATCCCCGTCACGAGCGGGCAGATCCTCTTCGAAGGCCGCGACATCACGCGGGCCAGTCTCGCCGAGCGACGCGCGCTGCAGGGCGACCTGCGGGCCGTGTTCCAGGACCCGTTCTCGTCGCTCAACCCGCGGCGGCCTATCGGGGACGCGCTCACCGAGCCGCTGCGGGTGGCCCGCGTGCCGCAGGCGGAGCGTGAGCAGCGCGCCCGTGCCGTCATGACCGCGGTCGGCCTGCCCGAGAACGCGGTCGAGCGCTACCCGCGCCAGTTCTCGGGTGGTCAACGCCAGCGCATCGCGATCGCCCGCGCGCTCGTGACCGATCCGCGCCTCGTGGTCTGCGACGAGGCGGTCAGCGCCCTCGACCTGTCGACGCAGGCGCAGGTGCTGAACCTGCTCGCCGACCTGCGCGCCGGCGCCGATCTCGGCTACCTCTTCATCGCGCACGACATGGCTGTCGTGGAGTTCCTCGCGCAGCGCATCATCGTCCTCAACCGGGGCGAGATCGTCGAGGAGGGACGGACGACCGACATCATCCACAACCCGCGCGAGCACTACACGAAGGTGCTCATGGCGGCCTCTCCCGTTCCCGATCCCGACGAGCAGGCGCGCCGGCGGGCCGCGTGGCGCGCGCTGAAGGACTCCGTGCCGGCCGACGCCGTCAGCTGAGGCCGGGGTTGACCACCGGCGACAGGGCGAGCGCCGTCTCGCGGAACGTCTGCACCATCTGATTCTGGGTGTCGCTGAGGCTGCACAGGACGATCGTGGCCGGCTCGATGTCGTCGATCCGGATGTAGCGCAGCTCGTCCCGGCGATAGTGATGGCTCGCGGACTCGCCCGCGATGTTGACGCCGGCTCCGGCGGCGACCAGTTCCAGCAGCCCCTCCACGCTGTCGGCGGTCGGACCGCGCCGCGGCCGCGAGCCGTCGGGTCGCGGGTCGACGAGCCACCAGTCGATGATCTCGGGTGCGCCGCCGCCGGCGGCGACGAACACCTCGTCGGAGGTCTCGAGGATCGATACCGATTCACGCTCCGCGAAGCGGTGACCGGCAGGCACGACGAGCGTGCGCGGCTCGCGCCAGAGTTCCTCGACGCGGATCCGCGGTGGCAGTCGCAGCGGAGACGGCGCGAACACGACGTCGACGCGCCCCGTCTCGAGATCCGTCGCGACGTCGAAGAAGCCGAGCCGCCGCATCTCGATGCGCGCGCTCGGCACGAGCTGCAGGGTGCTCGCGATCGCCGCGGTCGTCAGCGCCCCGGCCCCCGCGGCGACGACCCCGACGCGCAGCAGGGGAGCGTCGCGGTCGCGCTGCACCGATCGCGCCCACGCGAGCACCTGATCGTGGTCGTCCTGCAGACGGCGTGCGAGGGGCAGCAGCGCTCGTCCGGGCGCGGTGAGCTCCACTTTGCGCGGGCTGCGGTCGAAGAGCTTCACGCCGATCTGCTGCTCGAGCCGGCTGATCTGCTGGCTCAGGGACGGAGGGGTGATGTTCAGGCGCTCGGCGGCGCGTCCGAAGTGCAACTCCTCCGACAGGACGCAGAAGTAACGCATGACGTGGATGGGGATGTCCATGCCGTGAGCTTAGCCGCAGGCTAACGCCGCGTAGGGAACTCGAACTTCCCTCCCTCGCGCGCGCGCGTTTGACTGGAGTCAAATCGAGACGCCGTTCGGAACGACCCGACGGTTCGCTCCGCCTAACGATCCGTCCAGCGATCCGCGAGACGGAGCCCTGCTTCACAAGGAGGTAAGCATGACCACTTTCCCTGCCGACGACCCCGAAAAGGTCCCCTTCGCCGGCATCCTTCCCGCGGCCCCCAAGCCGTTCGTGCTGGGCAACGGCGAGGGTGAGAAGTCGCTCGTCTTCGATCAGCTGTTCACGATCCTGCTGTCCGCTGACGAGACCGACGACCAGTACGGCGCGTTCACGATGCAGGGTCACAAGGGCGACCGCATCCCGGCGCACACGCACCTGAAGACGCATGAGTTCTTCTACGTGGTCGACGGTGAGATCACGGTCTGGATGGACGACACGGCGGACTATCACAGCAAGACGACGCTCACGACGGGGGACTTCGCGTACGTCCCGGCCGGGATCGTGCACGCCTTCCAGATCCACAACACGACGAAGGTGTTCGGCTGCGGCACCGCTGGATTCGAGCGCTTCTTCCACGCCATCGGCCAGAAGACCGACCTGACGGAACCGGCCGGCATCTACGTCCCCGACTTCGCGGTGATGCGCGCCGCCGGGGAGAAGTACGCCACCGTGTTCCAGCCCGACTTCCAGTTCCGCGACTGATCGGCGCCGTGTCCACGATCCTCGAGATCGACATCGCGCAGCCGGAGGGGTACCGGCCTCTGTCGCTGGACCTGCGCGTGCCCGATCCGCGTCCCGGCGGCGCGGATGCCGGGGTGCCCGTCGTCGTGTTCCTGCACGGCGGCGGGTTCCTGCGCGGCAGCCGCAAGGTGTTCACGCCCGGCATCTCGGCAGGCGACTCGTTCGATCGGATCGTCGCGGCCGGCTTCGCCGTCGCCGCGTGCGAGTACCGGCTCAGCGGTGAGGCGCGCTTCCCCGCCCAGCTCGACGACGTCGACGCCGCCATCGCCTGGGTGCGCGAGCACGGTGCCGCTCATGGGCTGGATGCCGGTCGCCTCGTGCTGTGGGGCGTCTCGGCGGGCGCGACGCTCGCGTCGTTGACGGGCCTGCGTCGTGACGACGTCCGCGGAGTGGTCGACTGGTTCGGCCCGGCAGATCTGCTCGCGATGGCCGACCACGACACGGGAGAGGCGCCCGAGGAGACCCGCGAGGCCCGGTGGATCGGGGGAACCGCGCGCACCCGGCCCGATGTCGCGCGCGCGGCCAGCCCCGTCTTCCAGGTGCACTCCGGCGCCCCGCCGTTCCACATCGCGCACGGCACAGCCGACATCCACGTCCCCATCGCCCAGAGCGAGGCGCTCGCGGCGGCACTCGCCGAGACGGGCGCCGACGTCGAGTTCCATCGCATCGCCGGGGGCCGCCACTTCTGGCAGGGTGTCGTCGACACCGCGCCGCTGTTCGATCGTGCGCTCGACTTCTGCCGCCGCGTCACCGATCCGGAAAGATGACACCGTGACCGACACTGCCGCCGCCTTCACGCCGCCTGCCATTCCCGCTGCGTTCGTGCCGCCGACGCATGACACGCCGGACGACCTCGCCCCCGCCGTTCTCACGACGACGGGAGAGCGCGTCGTGACAGGCATCGAGTACGCCAAGATCCTCGGCTTCCGGCCGCTGCGCATGGACCTGACGGTCCCCGCCGGCGACGGGCCGCACCCGGTGGCCGTGTACATCCACGGCGGCGCATGGCTCATCGGCTCGCGTCGCGAGAACTGGGTCGCGGCGCCGCTGTGGCGTGCTCTGCTGGATGCCGGCATCGCGGTCGCCTCGGTCGAGTACCGGTTCAGCGGCGAGGTGCCGTTCCCCGCGTGCGTCAACGACGTGTCGGCGGCCGTGCGCTGGCTGAGGGCGTACGGCGAGGCACTCGGTGTGCGTCCCGACGCGATCGGCGTCATCGGCGAGTCGGCCGGGGGTCACCTGACGGCATTCCTCGCGATGAACAGTGACGACGTCCGCATCACCGGCTCCTCCGGAGCGGCGGAGCACAGCTCCGGCGTCCGTGCCGCTGTCGCCTGGTATGCGCCCACCGACTTCGCCCGGATGGACGAGCAGCGCTCGGCGCCGGGTGCCCAGGAGCACGGCCACGCGGGCTCGCCCGAGTCGCTGCTCGTCGGGGAGGCTGTGTCGACGGACTCGGAGGCTGTGCGCTTCGCCGGTCCGATCGCGCACGTCTCCGCGGCGGCCGCCCCGCTGCTGTTGATCCACGGTGCCGACGACCGCGCCGTCCCGGCGGCGCAGAGCACGACTCTCGCCGACCGTCTCCGCGAGGTCGGCGCCCGTGTCGAGCTCGACATCGTCCCCGGGGCAGACCATGTGTTCGACGGCGTCGACCGCGGCCCGATCATCGAGCGCTCCGTGCAGTTCCTGCTGCGCGAGCTGACCTGATCCGGCCTGATCCGTCCCCAAGCCCCCGACCCCCCGACCCCCCCCGACCCAAGGACACGCACCCATGACGGAAACCACGACCCCGGCCCATCCTGTCGTCGCGCACTTCATCGCCCCCGGCGAGGACTTCGCCGGCGCGCCGCTGCTGCGCGGCGAGATCACCCTCGACGAGGGCCACGGCGCCGTCATCCGGGCCACTCTCGCCGTCAGCGCCCTGGGCGTGTGCGAGGCCTGGGTGGGGGGTGTCCCGGCATCCGAGGATCTGCTCACCCCGGGCTGGTCGAGCTACGAGTGGCGCGTGCGCGTTCGCGAGCACGATGTCACCGCGCTCGTCGCGCCCACGACAGTCATCGGCCTCGCGCTGGGCAACGGCTGGTATCGCGGGCGTCTCGGCTGGGACGGCGACCGGGCGCTGTACGGCGACGAGCTCGCCGGGTTCGCCGAGCTGCGCGTCACGTTCGAAGACGGCCACGAGCAGCGGGCGGGGACGGATGCCGGCTGGCGCAGCGGCCCGTCCGCCACCACCGCGAACGACCTGTACGACGGGCAGGCGATCGACGCCCGGCTGCGCGATGACGCCTGGCTGCAGCCGGGGTTCGCGGCCGAAGGCTGGAGTGGCGTCCGCCTCGTCGACGGCGCCACCGATCTGCTCGAGCCGCAGCTCGGTCCGCCGGTGCGGCGCCAGGATGAGATCGCACCGGTGCGGGTGTGGACCTCGCCGGCCGGCAAGACCCTCGTCGACTTCGGCCAGAATCTCGTCGGCTGGGTGCGCGTGCGCGTCCGGGGCGAGGACGGCGCGATGGTGACGCTGCGCCACGCCGAAGTGCTCGAGAACGACGAGCTCGGCACCCGTCCGCTGCGCAGTGCCGAGGCGACCGATCGCTTCACACTCAGCGGCGGCGACGACGAGTTCGAGCCCACGCTGACGTTCCACGGCTTCCGGTACGTGGAGGTCGACGGCTGGCCGGGCGGGATCGCCGCGCTGCAGGCCGGCGGCGGCCTCACGGCCGTGGTGGTCTCCTCCGATCTGCGCCGCACCGGTCACCTCGAGACCTCCCACGCGCAGCTCAACCAGCTGCACAGCAACACGGTGTGGGGCATGCGCGGGAATTTCGTCGACGTGCCCACCGACTGCCCGCAGCGCGACGAGCGGCTCGGCTGGACGGGGGACCTCTCGGCGTTCGCGCCCACGGCATCCTTCCTCTACGACGTCAAGGACTTCCTGCGCGACTGGCTGCGCGACCTCGCCGTCGAGCAGCGGCACGCCGACGGCATCGTGCCGATCGTCGTCCCCGACGCGGTCAAGTACTTCACGCTCCCCGAGGGGATGCCCAAGCCCGGCGCCACCGCGGTCTGGGGCGACGCGGCCGTGTGGGTGCCGTGGGCGCTGTGGGAGGCGTACGGCGACCGGACGGTGCTGGCCGAGCAGTTCGATTCGATGGCCGCGCACGTCCGTGCCGTCGGCGCGATGCTCGCGCCCAGCGGCGTGTGGAACAACGGCTTCCAGTTCGGTGACTGGCTCGACCCCGATGCTCCGCCGGAGTCGCCGTTCCTGTCCAAGGCCGACGCGCACGTCGTGGCGACGATCTGCGCCTATCGCTCCGCGACGATCGTCGCCGAGACGGCGGAGCTGCTCGGGAGGGATGCCGGGGAGTTCCGCGCTCTCGCCGCGCGGCTGCGTGCGGGATTCGAGTCCGACTACCTGGACGACGGCGTCATCCACAGTGATGCGACCACGGTGTACACGCTCGCGATCGTGTTCGACATCCTGGGGGAGCGCGACCGGGAGTTCGCCGGGCGGCGGCTGGCCGAGCTCGTGGCCGCGAGCGGGTACCGCGTGAGCACCGGCTTCGCCGGCACGCCCTTCATCCTCGACGCGCTGACGACCACCGGACATCTCGACGACGCCTACCGGCTGCTGCTGCAGACCGAATGCCCGTCGTGGCTGTACCCGATCACGATGGGAGCCACCACGATCTGGGAGCGCTGGGACTCGATCCTCCCGGACGGCTCGATCAACCCGGGCGAGATGACCTCGTTCAACCACTACGCCTTCGGCGCCGTCGCCGACTGGATGCACCGCCGGATCGGCGGCATCGCGCCGCTGGAACCGGGCTACCGCCGCATATTGATCGCGCCGCAGCCCGGCGGCGGGCTCACCTGGGCGCGGGCGAGCCTCGACACCCCGCTCGGCACGGTCGCGGTGCGCTGGGAGCAGGACGGCGAGGCGCTGCGCGCCGAGATCACCGTGCCCGACGGCGCCGAGGCCGTTCTGCGCCTGCCGGGTCGCGACGACGAGGTCGTCGGCGGCGGAACCCACACACGATGAGGAGAACCCTGATGACCGAGATTCACGACGTCGCACTCACCGGCGGCGACCACGAGTTCCGGGTGCGCGTGTATCCGGCATCCGATCCCAATGGCAGTGTGCTCGTGTGGGCGCACGGTGGCGCCTTCATGTTCGGCGATCTCGACATGCCTGAGGCCGACCAGGTCGGTCGGCGCCTCAGCGCCGCGGGGACGACCGTCGTCTCGGTCGACTACACGCTCGCACCGCTCGACGCGCTGCGCGAGCTGCCGCCGCCCCCACCGGGTGCGGAGATCCCCTCGCCGGATCAGATCGCGGCGAGCGCCGACGCGGAGCGCCCGCGGGCGCGCTTTCCCGTCGCCTCGCTGCAGCTGGTCGCGGCCTTCGACTGGGCCGTCGCGAACGCCGAGCGCTTCGGTGCCGATCGGGTCTCGATCGGCGGCGCCAGCGCCGGCGGCAACCTCGCCTCCGGGGCGGCGATGCGGCTGCGCGACCGCGGCGAGACGCTGCCGCACGCCGTCGCCCTCGTGTATCCGGTGGCGCACGCGCCGCTGCCGCCCGCGGATGCCGCACTCGAGGCGCTGCTGACGCAGATCCCGGAGTTCCTCACCTTCCCGCCGTCGGCGACGACCGCGATCAACCGCAACTACCTCGGGGATGCCGTGGACGACCGCGGCTACGCCTTCCCCGGCGGGCACGACCTGACCGGCTACCCGCCCACCCTCATCGTCAACGCCGACCGCGATCGGCTGCGCGCGTCGGGCGAGGCTTTCGCCGCCGAGCTCGCCCTCGCGGGCGTGGACGTATCGGTCGCGCGGATGCCGGGGGCCCTCCACGGGTTCCTCAACGAGGTCGGCGACGCCGCGGCCGAGCGCACCCTCGCGCTGCTCGCGCGCGCGGTCGTCTGACCCGTCGCGCCCGCTGAGCGGCGGCCCCGGCTGGGCCGCCGCCTCGGGCTGACTCGCGCCTCGCCCCCGTCCCTACCCCGCACACGCCTCGCCGTCCTCCGGCGAGCGGAGGGCGAGGGGCGAGCGGAGGACGACATGCGGCGGATCCATCCTCCGCAGCCCCATCCTCCTCCGGCGAGCGGAGGGGCACGGCGGCGCCCGGGGCCTCGCAGGCACAGGGGTGGATGCCGGAGCGCCCCGCCACAGGAACCGGGGCGGCGCCCGCGCGCGCACGTGCTGACATGACGAGCACGACGACGGCGCCGGGGAGAGGGCGAACCCCCTCCCCAGCGCCGTCGTCGTGTGGCGCCCTCCGCTACTCGGTGCGTGCGGCGCGACGCCGCTGGATGTACAGGAGCACGAGTCCCGCGCCGCCGAGCAGCAGCGCGAGGACGATGCCGGCCGAGCTCAGCGTGCCTCCGGTGCCGGCGAGCTCGTCGTCTTCCGACCCGGCCGCCGCCGTCACGGTCAGTGCCGCCTGTGCCACCACCGTGCCGGCGCCGTCCACGAGCTGCACGCTGTGGGCGCCGACGGAGGTCGTGGCGGGCACCGTGAACGAACCGCTCAGCGCACCGTCGGCTCCCGCGCTCACCGATCCGACCGTCACGGGGTCGGACCGGAGCACGAGGGTGTAGTCGCCGGCCGGGACACCGCTGCCGGTCACCGTCACGGTCTCGCCCGGCCGGGCCGACGCGGGCGTGACGGTGAGGGTCGCGCTGATCGGTGCCGCATGCTCGCGCGGGCTGCTGACGTTGCCGGCGAGGTCGATGCCGCGATAGGTGACCGCAGTGCGTACCTCGGACAGATCGATCGGACCCGTGTACGTGACCCGGTCGGTCGCCTCGGCGGCGGTGCCGAGGACGTACTCGATCCCCGCCACCCCGGAGGTGGCATCGGTGGCGGTGAGCACGAGGGTCCGCGCCGCGGCGTCGACCGCGGCCTCCACGTCGGGGGCCGTCGCGTCGAGGGCGATCCGCACGCTCTGCGTCGCGGAGACGTTCCCGGCGCTGTCGGTCGCACGTGCGTGCACGGTGGACTCGCCGTCCGTGTCGATCGTGAACGCGCCCTGATACGCGGCGAAGTCGCCGGCGTCGATCGCGACCTCGATGCCCGGGGCCTCGTCGTTGTCGTCCGTCGCGGTCACGTTGACCGTCACGGGGGCGGTGTGCCATCCGTTCTCGCCGGTCGGCGCGACGGGCGAGGTCGTGATCGCCACGACCGGCTCCTCATCGGCGTCTTCGGCCAGACCGACGGATCCGTCGGCGTTGCGGACGAACTGGGACATGAACTGCCAGGCGAGCGCGGACTCGATGCCCAGTGTCTCGTGACTGCCGTTGTGCACAGCGGCAAGAGCGGTGTACGTCTGGCCGTCGGTGCTCGCGTAGGTGCCGACGGTCACGCTCACTCCGGCGAACTGGTCGTCGACGACAGTGACGGAGGAGTCGGGTGCGATTCCCCAGACGGCGTCGGCTTCGTCGTCGAAGGCGTAGGCGTCCGTCACGCCGTTGCCCGCGAGCAGACTCGCGAGGCGACCGTCGATGTCGTTGGGCGCGCCGTTCTGGTGCGGACGCTCCGGCAGCGGCGAGGCGAGACCGGCGAAGAAGATGGTCGGCGTCACCACGCCGGTGGTCTCGGCGGCGGCGCCGAACGAGCCGCTCATCGGGGCGAACGCCGCGAACCGGGTCGGGTGCTGCTCGGACAGGTTCCACGTCTTCACGGAGCCCATCGAGAATCCGGTCGCGTAGACGCGGGTCGTGTCGATGCCGGGGTACTCCGCCAGGAGGCTGTCGAGCAGTGCGATGACGTCATCGGCCGAGCGCTCCACATGACGGTTGACCGACACGACCATGAACCCGTGCTCCTTGGCGAGCTGGGGCCAGCCCGTGGACCACATCAGGTACTCCGCGTGGTTGCCGCCGCCGTGGAAGGCGAGCACCAGCGGAAGGTCGCTCTGGTCGGCCGTCGCCGGGAGGTACTGGAAGTACTCGAGCGGGGCGCCACCGGCATCCACGCTCTTGTGCGTGACGGTGATGCCTTCGGCGTCGAAGTCCGGGATCGTGTACAGCTGCATGCTGTTGTTGGTCTCGGTGGTGCGGTGGATCGCGTGCTCCAGCACCTCGTCGTACGCGGTGAGCAGCTCTTCGCGGTCGAACCCGTCCGTCGTCCCGGATGTCGCGGAGCGGAACATCCCGAAGGTGGTGTTCAGCGCGCGATAGCCGTCGGCGACGACGGGCTGAGCGTTCACGAGGTACGCGGGCACGTCGACGTCGGCCGCGGGGGCGACGATCGGAGCCTGCGCGTTGGATGCGAAGACGGCCGTGGGGGTCCAGGTCTGGGTGGTGCCCGGCGGCGAGAACGGGGGCGTGATCGTGATCCCCGGCAGGATCTGCCGGCCGACGAAGTCCGCTCCCGCGCCGTCGGCGAACAGGTAGATGCGCGTCTTGGAGCCGGGGTACTTGCAGACCGTCTGCTGGGTGGGGAAGTCGAGCGCGCAGAGCTTGCCGGCATCCGAGTAGGGGCTGCCGGTGCTGTCGCCGAACCGATCGAAGACCTGCGTGATCGCCGACCTGTCGTCGCTCGCCCAGGTGTCCGACAGCGGGTTGAGGAAGGCGACGACGCCCTGCTCGCGTGCAGCGATCTCGGCGAGCCCGCTCGACTCCGCGGTCTGCTTCACCGAGTCGGCATCGACCTTGCCGTCTGTGAAGGTGAGGAGGATCGGTGTCGATGCCGCACGGTAGCCCGTCGCGCTGCCGCCCGGTACGTAGACGAAGAACTCGTTGCCCGATGCCAGCGTCTCCGAGACGATGATCGGCTCGGGATCGGTGGCGGCGATGGCCGGAGCGGTGACTGCCCCGCCGGCGAACAGGAGTCCCGCTGTGACCATGCCCACAGCGAATCGGGCGCCTTTGCCTCTGGACTGCATAGTTGTTTCCCTATCGGTTTCGTTGAATGAAAGAGTGTTTCACTGGGGTGAAGATATCAACTAAATTGATACAACTCAAGCGTCTACTCTGATCAGGTGGCAGAGATCGACCCAGACCCGCGCGGCAGGTCCGCGACCGCCGAGGTGAATTATTCGGTCTTCCGGCTTTCGCGCGCTCTCCAGCGGGCCGTGGACGACATCGCCCACGAGCAGGGTGTGACGCTCCCGCAGCTCCTAGTCCTCAAAGTGCTGGGCGAGGGCGTTCCGCTGTCCAACGCGCAACTCGCCCGCCGCACGTTCGTCAGTTCGCAGGCATGTCATGTCGTCGTGGGTGAGGTGGTCGAAGCCGGCCTGGCCGAGCGGACCGCGCATCCGACGAATCTGCGGATGCGCTTGGTCGCTCTTACCGAGGCTGGCTGGCAAACCCTGGAACGATGCCGGGTCGCGACCGATGCCCTTGAGGAGCGCCTGTCGCGTGAGGCGGCTCCGGCCCCGGACGACACTCTGGCTACTGTCGTCGACCGCGCCGCCGAGGTCCTCGCCGGCGGGTACTTCGGCGACATCGGCGCGGAGAAGTCCGCCGCCGCGCGTCGCCGGGCGGCGGCGGGCAGCAAGTAGTCTCATCCTCCGGCGAGCGGAGGGTGAGGGGGCAGCGGAGGACGAAATGCGGCGTCCTCGTCCTCCCCTCCCCGATCCACCTCCGCCGAGCGGAGGAGGGCGACCGCGTGAACCGGCGCGGATGCTGGGAGGGCGGGGATGCCGGGACGGCGCGGATGCCGGGAGGCAGGGATGCCGGGAGGCAGGGATGCCGGGACGGGGCGGAGGCCGGGAGGGCGGGGATGCCGGACGGCGCGGATGCTGGGAGGGCAGGGATGCCGGGACGGGGCGGAGGCCGGGACGGCGTGGCCGCCGGAACCCGAGGACTCACGCCTCGCGCAGTTCGATCCCGTCCGCGCTGATGCGCACGCGCACGAGCTTCACGCGCTCGTCGGGTGAGTCGTTCGGCCAGTGGAAGACGAGCCACGCGTCGCCCGACGAACGAGTGAGCACCATGCCATGGCCGCCGTTGAGCGGCCAGAGCGGTTTGCGCTGCTGCACCCACGGGCCGAGCACCGAACCCGCGTCGGACCGGGCCACGCCGATGGCGTATCCCTCGTCGCCGAAGCTCGACCACAGCATCGCCAGCGTCCCGCCCCCGAGGCGCACGAGGAAGGGGCCGTCGGTGAACAGGGGGTCCTTCGCCAGGTTCAGGCCCGCGGGCGGCTCGACCCCGTCAGGAAAACTCAACGGCTTGCTCCACGGCGCCGACGACGCGGTGAACAGCAGTGCAGGCTCGCCGACCGCAGACCGGAGGTCGTCGCTCATGCGCTGTGCGAACATCTCGCCGTCGGCGATGCCGGGCCCACCGTCGGGGCCGCCCTCCGCCCCACGGCTGTAGACGAGCCAGGGCACCTCGTGCTCGTCCACGAACAGCGTCCCGTCCAGGCACGGGAACTCGCGCGGGGTGACCGGACCGTCGCTCCAGGGGACGAACGGGCCGCGCGGCGTGTCCGAGACGAGGATCGCCACCCCGCGCACGCGGGTGCGCGTCGCCGCGAACGTCGCGATGAGGAACCAGCGGTCGCGGTACCGGTGCACCTCGGGCGCCCAGAACTGGCTGTCCGCCCAGAAGCCCGCAGGTGGACGGAACGCCGGGAACGGACCGCTCCAGTGCTCCAGATCCGTGCTCGTGTAGTAATCGAACCCGGTCGCCGGACCGCCCCAGACGTTCGCGTCGGTCGTCCCGTAGAGCAGGAAGGAGCCCGGTTCCGGTTCGAGGAGGTACGGATCGCGGATGCGGATGTCGCGGAGTGAGAGAGCGCCGGTCACTCGATGCCCTCGCACGTCACGGCCTCGACGGAGACCGTGCCGTCGACGGCATACAGCCCCAGCACCCGGCCGGTGAAGGACTCGGTGGTCTCGAAGGACCAGTAGCGGCCGTCGAGTTCCGCGAGGACGAGTTCGCTGTCCGGATCGCCAGCGGATGCCGCGACCAGGCGGATGCGGTCGCCGCCGACTTCGAGCGGCTGCATGTCCGCGTGCGGAGGGCGCGAACGGATCGACAGGAGGACCTCGCCGGCCGGCAGCGCGGCCGACCACTCGTGGGTGAAGCCGGCGAGTGCGGCGCGCGCGGTCACCTGCACCGCGCTGCCGTCCCTACGGGCCTCGATGGCGAACCAGTGTGCCTCGGCGTGGCGCGCCGCGATGCCGCCGCTGCCCCGCGAGACGTCCACGCGCGCCGTGAATGTGGCGGTGAGGTGTCGCTGGCGGCGGCCGACGAAGGCCGGCAGCGGGTCGGACAGGTCGGTTCCGCGACCGTGCAGGACGAGGCGTCCATCGGCGATCGACGCGATATCGGCCGGGGACTGCCGGACCGCGATCCATCCGTCGAGCGGCACCGTACCGTCGAGCGGCACCGCGTTGTCGTGCACCGCCTTACTGTCGTGCACCGCCTTACTGTCGTGCACCACCGCGCCGTCGACATCAACGTCAACGGCGGCCTCGACCTCCGCGGGGACATCCAGCTCGATCGGGCGGGGGATCGGCCAGCCGTCGACCCAGTCCACCGACGTGAGGAAGGTCTCGCGCCCCAGCGGCGAGAAGGACCGGGTGAACCCCACCGGCCGGACACCGAGCGCGACCAGCGCCGTGGCCCCGTCGACGGTGTCGACCAGGTCGGCGTGCCCGACGTTCTGCACGGGGTGATCGGTGCCGCGCGCGGTGAGGACGGGGTTGCCCGCATATCCCTCGAAGGGACCGTCGGGCGCGCGACCACGCGCGATCGAGACGGAGTGACCGCGCTCCGTGCCGCCCTCGGCGATGAGCAGGTACCAGTCGTCGCCGCGGCGATACAGATGCGGACCCTCCGGGGCGTGCCCACCCGTGCCCGACCACAACGGCCGAGGCTCTTCGAGCGCGCGTCCGCTGTCAAGATCCACGCGCACCTGACGGATGCCGGCGCCCATCACGGCGTAGGTGATGTACGCCACCCCATCGTCGTCCCAGACCAGATCCGGGTCGATGCCGTCGACGACCGGGATCTCCACGCCGTCGGACCAGGGGCCTTCGGCGGCATCCGCCGTGAACACGACGCACCCGCGCGCGCGGAACATGACGCTGACGATCACGTAGAACCGGCCCGCGTGGTGGCGAATGGTCGGCGCCCACACCCCGCCGGGCGTCGGCGAGGTGGCGAGGCCGACCTGTTCCTCCCGTGTCGCGACATGGCCGATGAGCTTCCACTCGCGCAGATCGGTGCTGCGGTAGATCGGCAGTCCGGGGAGGTACTCGAACGTCGACGTGACGAGGTAGTAGGCGTCGTCGACGCGCACGATGCTCGGATCGGGATGGAAGCCGGGCAGGATCGGGTTCACGGTCGGGCCCGGCGGTCAGCCCCGGACGAACCGCGTCACGAGCTCGCCGATGCCCTCGATCTCGCTGACGAGCACGTCGTCGGCGTCGATGAAGCGCTGCGGCGTGCGGCGGTTGCCGATGCCCGAGGGCGTGCCCGAGAAGATGATGTCGCCGGGCAGCAGCGGGCACACGGCCGACAGGCGCACGAGCAGCTCGGGGACGTCGTAGAGCATCATCGACGTCCGCGACGACTGCATGCCCTCGCCGGACAGCGCGCACGAGATGGCGAGGTCGTCGCGATCGGCGAACTCGTCGGGAGTGACGAGCCACGGGCCGGTCGGGCCGAAGCCGGGGAACGACTTGCCGAGGCTGAACTGCGGCGCGGACCCCTGCAGCTGCGTGATGCGCTCGGAGAGGTCCTGCCCGATCGTGAGCCCGGCGACGTGCGACCAGGCGTCCTCGCGCGTGACCCGGTGGGCGCGCGTGCCGATCACGACGACGAGCTCGACCTCCCAGTCCACGTTGCCCTCGGGCAGCTCGACGACGGCATCCGGCCCGACGATCGACGACGGGAACTTCGTGAACGTCACCGGCATCGTGTCCGGCGGGTATCCCGCTTCGGCCGCGTGCTCGGCGTAGTTCAGGCCGATCGCGAACACCTGCCGCGGTGCAGGCACGGGAGCGCCCAGCTCCTCGACCGCGAACGACGGGGCGGATGCCGGGACGGCACCGGCATCCTTCGCCCAGGCGGTGAAGGCGGGCCAGTCGTCGAACAGCGCCTGCGGGTCGGGGCCGAAGCGGCCGTCCGAGGCGTCTGCGACATCGACCGCGCGGTCCCCGTCGAGGAGGACCGCGCGACCGTGCAGGTTGCCGAGCTTCACCAGTCGACCCGCTGCGGTGCCGGCTCGCCGTACCGCTCTTCCCACGAGATGACCTTGTTGCGCAGCACGCCCAGGCCCTCGATCTCGGCCTCGACGACGTCGCCCGGCTTCAGGTAGAAGTCGAACGGGTTGGGCTGCACGGCGGCGACACCCGAGATGGTGCCGGTCGTGAGTAGGTCGCCCGCGCTGAAGATCTGCGGCGAGTGGTAGGCGACCAGGTGCGGCCACGAGATACGGGTCTGGTTGGTGTTGCCCTGCTGGCGCACCTCGCCGTTGACGCGCAGCTGCATCGCCAGGTTGTGCATGTCGCCGATCTCGTCCTTCGTGACGATCCACGGGCCGATGGGGCAGAAGGTGTCGATGCCCTTGCTGAACGAGAAGACCCCGGACTCCATCTCCTTGCGCTGGATGTCGCGCGCGGTGATGTCGTTGAAGATCGTGAAGCCGGCGATGTGCTCCTCGGCCTCTTCGGGCGTGAAGAACTTGCCGGGCTTGCCGATGACGATCGCCATCTCCAGCTCGTAGTCGAGCTCCTTGGTCAGGCCCTCGGGGTAGACGATGTCGTCGTCCGGGCCGATGATCGCGTCGAGGTTCTGGAAGAACACGATGCCCTTGTGCACCGGGTGCGACCAGTCCACGGCCGTCAGCTCGTTGTGGTGGTCGATGAAGTTGCCCGCCGTGTGGAAGAACTTCTTCGGGCGGATGGGGGCCTCGAGCTTTACGTCTGCGTAGTTCAGGCGTTCGCCGGTCTCGCGGACGTCGCCGTCACGCTCGAAGTACTCGCGCGTCGAGGGCACGTCGAGTTCGATGACGATGCCTTCTTCGAGCTCGAGACGGCCGACCCGGCCGCCGTCGAAGGTGATGAGCTTCATGTTGTCTCCTGTGGTGTGTGGGGGATGCCGGTGCTCAGGCGCCGACCATATTGAATCCGCCGTCGGCGAGCATGTAGCCGCCCGTCAGGTGCGCGGCCTCGTCGGTGGCGAGCCAGAGGCAGGTGCCGGCGACGGCGGCCGGCGGCGGGATGACGCCCATCGGGGTCTGGGAGAGGAGGACCTCGCGGCGGCCGTTCTTCCAGTCCTCGCGCTGCAGCAGGCGCTCGGTCTCCATGAAGCCGGGCGCGAACGTGTTGACCCGCACGGCGGGAGCGAACGCCTTCGCGTAGGACTTGGTGATGCCGAGGATGCCGTACTTCGCGGCCGCGTACTGCGGCGCGCGGGCCGAGCCGCGGACGATCACGGTGGACCCGACCTGCACGATGTTGCCGTGGCCCTGCGCGAGCATGCGCTCGCCGAACTCGTGCGTCATCAGCAGCGTGCCCTTGACGTCGACGTCGATCACGGCATCGAGGGCCTCCTGGGTCAGCTCGTTCCAGGCCATCTGTTCGCTCGAGACGTCGCCGACGTTGTTGACGAGCACATCGAGGGTGCCGAACTCGGCGAAGACCTCGTCGGCCATCGCCTTGATCTGGTCCCACTTCGAGATGTCGGCCTGCACGATGATGCCGTCGCTGCCGGCCGCGCGCACGCGCTCGAGCGTCTTCTCGGCACCCGCCTTCGAGCTGTTGTAGTGGACAGCCACCTTCGCGCCCTCCTGGGCGGCGCGGGCGGCGATCTCGGCGCCGAAGCCGGTGCCGGCGCCGGTCACGAGAACCGTCTTCCCGGCGAACCGGGGGTAGATCTCCGTCATCGTCGATCTTCCTTTCTTGTCAGACCAGTGTGCGTCCGCCGTCGATGTACATCACGTGTCCCGTGACGAACGCGGCGTGGGCGGAGGAGAGGAACAGTGCGGGGCCGGTGATCTCGTCGGTCGTACCGAGCCGGCCGGCGGGGACGAGCCCCTCCAGCGACGCGCGCTTGCCCGGCTTGGCCAGCTCGCCCGTGGTGAGCGGCGTCTCGATGTAGCCCGGAGCCAGTGCGTTGACGGTCACGCCGGAGGGCGCCCACTCGCGGGCCATCACCCGCAGCAGCTGGTTGATCGCCCCCTTCGATGCGGCGTAGGGGCCGTGGGAGTGGTGCGCGAGCAGCCCGGACACGCTGGACAGCGCGAGGATGCGCCCGTGGCCCTGGGCGACCATGTGCCGTCCGGCGGCCTGGGCGAGGCCGAACAGCGTGAAGAGGTTCACCTGCATGATCCTCTCCCATTCCTCCTCGGTGAAGTCGAGGATCGGGCGACGGTCGTTCATGCCGACGGCGTGCAGGAGGACCTCGAGGCCGCCGAGCCGGTCGATCACCTCGGCGACGATGCGCTCGCCGGCGCCGCGCTCGGTGAGGTCGGCCTGGATGAGCTCGAACGTCGCCTCGTCGGCGTGGGCGGCGGCGAAGGCGTCGAGCACCGAGCGGTCGCGATCGACGACGGCGACCGAGGCCCCGGCGCGGGCGTAGGCGAGCGCGCAGGCTCCGCCGATGCCGCCGCCGCCGGCGACGAGGACGCGGGCGCCGCGCAGGCCGAGCCAGTCGTCGGTGCGGGGAAGTAGCGCTGATTGCGACACGTGCGATAGTCTCCAATGACTTTCAGTCAGTAAAAAACGATTTCGTTTGATGAAGACTACCGGGATGATCCGCCGGGGTCAACGCGACGCGATCGCAAGGTGTGAGGACCCGCCCATGGACGTCGATCCCGGTTCCCCCCGGCTGGCCCACCTGGCCCCCGCGGACCAGTCGGTCGCACAGCGTGAACTGTACGCGCAGATCGCGGGCGGGCCGCGTGCGCAGGGGCCGCAGCACTTCGCGCTCACGCGCCCCGACGGGTCGCTCACCGGTCCCTTCAACGTGATGCTCCACGCACCCGGCGTCGGGGAGGCCGTGCAGGCGCTCGGCGCGGCGATCCGGTTCGGCTCCGAACTCAGCGCGCGCGTGCGCGAGCTCGCGATCCTCGTCGTCGCGACCCAGGCCGGATGCCGGTACGAGTGGGACGCGCATGCCGCGATCGGCCGTGCGATCGGACTGTCGGATGCGGAGCTGGAGGCGCTCGCCGCCGGGGAGATCCCGTCGGGCCTGGCTGACGACGAGCGCGAGGCCGTCGTCTTCGCGTGGGCCGCGGCCCGCGGCGAGGCCGCGCCCCCGTGCGCGCACCTGAGCGCCCAGACGCAGGTCGAGTTGTGCACCCTCGTCGGCTACTACGGGCTCCTCGCGCTCTATCTGCGCGTCTTCGACGCCGACGAACCGGCCCTGCCGCCCGCGGAGGACTGATCCCGGCTCAGCCGATGCGCGAGTGCTCGCCCAGGCGGTGCCACGTGCGGTTGTGGTAGACGAGCGCGTCGCCGTTCGCGTCATCGACGTCGCGCGCCAGCTGCGAGTGCAGCGCGTGCGCGGCGATCACGGTGGAGCCGCCGGCATCCATCCGGCCGATCACGGCACACCGCACCCACGCGCGCACGTCGTTGTAGACGGGCTCGCCGGTGATCAGCCGCGTCCAGCGGTGGGTCTCGGCGAAGCGGTCGACGCCGCTCGTGGCGCCCAGGCGCGCGACGTCCAGATCGTGCGCGTCGAGCAGGTGCACGACGACGGTCTCGGCCCGGAGCAGGACATCGGATGCCGATGACAGCGCCGACACCGAGAAGATCAGCAGCGGCGGCTCGGCACTCACCGACGAGACCGAGGTCGCCGTCAGGGCGACCGGCCCGTCGCCCGCGTCTGCGGTGATGACGGCGACGCCGCCCGGGTGCCCGCGGAACAGCGACTTGAACTCGTCCGCCGACAGCGACGTGCCGAAGTGGTGCTCGGGAGCGTCGGCGGGGCGGGGTGCGGTCGCGGTGCGGGAGGTCATGCCAGTGACGGTAGCGAGCGAGGCGCGCCGTGCCGCGGCCTTCGCGTCCGGCGACGTCATACCGCGTCATGCGGCGAAATGTTCGTACACGCGGCGACATCGAGTTCGCGTCGGGGACGCTGCGGGGATCACTATCGGGACACCCACGCACTGACGAACCCATGAACGGAGCGAGCATGTCACGCCACATCGCCTTCGGTGTCATCCTCACCGGCACCGGCGGCCCCGGAGAGCACAATCGCTGGCTCGACCCCGAGATCCCGGGTGACGCCAGCGTCGACATCGACTGGTACACCGAGCAGGCCCAGGCCGCCGAAGCCGCGGGCCTGGATCTCGTGTTCATCGTCGACAGTCAGTTCATCACGCCGGACTCGCCGCCCCACTACCTCAACCGCCTCGAGCCGCTCACCCTGCTGTCGGCGCTCGCCGCGCGGACCGAGCGCATCGGCCTCGTCGGCACGGCGACCACGTCGTACAACTCGCCGTACAACCTCGCGCGCCGGTTCGCCTCGCTCGACCTGATCAGCCGAGGCCGCGCCGGATGGAACGTCGTCACGAGCGGGGATGCCGGGACGGCCGGCAACTACGGTCTCGACGAGCACTACGACTACGCCACCCGCTACGGACGTGCGGCGGAGCACATCGAGGTCTCGCGTGCGCTGTGGGACTCGTACGAGGACGACGCCTTCCCCCGCGACCGCGAGAGTGGCGTCTTCCTCGACCCCGCCAAGCTGCACCCGACCGATCACACAGGCGAGTACTTCTCGGTCGTCGGTCCGCTCAACATCGAGCGTTCGCCGCAGGGACAGCCGGTGATCTTCCAGGCCGGCGACTCCGACGAGGGTCGGAACCTGGGGGCCGAGTACGCGGACGGCATCTTCACGCATGCCTCCTCGATCGAGCAGAACAAGGCGTTCTCGGACGACATCAAGGGCCGCGCCGCCGCGTTCGGCCGCAACCCCGACCACGTGCTGATCCTGCCCGGCGCGAAGATCATCGTCGGCGACACCGACGAGCAGGCGCGCGAGCTCGAGCTGGCGCAGCACCGGCTGTCGAACACGTTCGAGCAGGCGCTGGCCGAGCTGGGCCGTCCCTTCGGCTGGCACGACTTCCGCCAGTACGACCTCGATGCGCCGTTCCCCGAAGAGGTGCTGGTCCACGCGGAGCGCAGCTTCAAGACGAGCGCCACGCAGATCGTCGAGCGTGCGCGCGCGCAGCGATTGACCCTGCGTCAGGTCGTCGAGCAGCTGTCCGCCCCGCGGCTTTCTCCGTTCGTCGGCTCGGCGCAGACCGTCGCCGATGCGCTCGAGAAGTGGTTCCGCGCCGGTGCCGCCGACGGCTTCAACATCTACGTCTCCAAGCCCTCGCAGTTCCGCCGGTTCATCGACGAGGTGCTGCCGATCCTGCGCGAGCGCGGACTGGCCCGATCCGGGTACGAGGGCACCACGCTGCGCGAGCACCTCGGCCTGCCCACGCCTGAGAACCGCCATACGGCCGAACGCCGCGCCGAGCCGGCGACGGGGCTCGTCACAGCCTGACCCTTCCCTGCATCACTGCATACCCCCTCCGACGACACAGAGAGATCACCATGCCCAGGAACACCCGACGACTTGCCCTCGCCGCCGCGATCGCCGCCGCGGCGCTGGTGATGTCCGCCTGTGCGACCACAGGCCCCGGTCCGTCCACGCCGGAGTCATCCGCGGAGATCACCGTCGCACTGGCCCTGCCGACGTCGTGGGACCCGATCACCAGCCGCACCGGGTACGACATCAACACGATCTCGCTGCCGTACGCGTCGCTGACGCGGCTCGACGCCGACGGCAACGTCGAGCCGAACCTCGCGGAGTCGTGGACCTACTCGGACGACGGCACGTCTGTGACCTTCACGCTGCGCGAGGGGCTCACCTTCAGCGACGGCGAGCCGCTCGATGCCGCCGCGGTGAAGGCGTTCTATGATCGCGGCACGACGCAGCAGAACTCGCACCTGCGCGACCAGCTCGCCGGGCTCGAGTCCGTCACCGCCGACAGCGCGCTCGAGGTGACGCTGCACTTCGCCGAGGTGGACTACCAGATCCCGTACCTCGTCGCCGGACGCACCGGCGCGATCGCCAGCCCGAAGGCCGGTGAGGATCCGGAGCAGCTGGCCATTGCGCCGGTCGGGGCCGGGCCGTTCGTCCTCACCGAGTTCGTCGCGGAGTCACACGCGATCTTCGTGAAGAACCCTGACTACTGGGATGCCGACAGCATCCACATCGACAAGCTGACGCTCAAGCCTCGACTGGACGCCTCCACCGTCGTCGCCGCGATACAGTCCGGTTCCGTCGATGTGGCGGTCATCCCCGCCACGCAGGTCCGGGCGGCCGAGTCGGCCGGCATCACGGTGACGATCGACACTGCGCTGACCGCCAGCGACGCATCGATCAACCTGAACAAGGAGCCGTTCGACGATCCTGCCGTCGTCGAGGCGTTCCGCTACGTGTTCGACCGGCAGGCCTTCGTCGACGTCGTGACCTCGGGACTCGGCACCGTGACCCACCAGCCGTTCCCACAGGGATACCTGGCCTTCAACCCCGCGGTCGAGGATCTCTGGGAGTACGACCCCGCCAAGGCGAAGCAGATCCTCGCCGACGCCGGCTACGCGGACGGCGACCTGTCGCTCACGATCACCGCCCAGGCGGCGGGGGAGGTCGCCGCCGAGCTCACCCAGGCGCAGCTGGCCGCCGTCGGCGTGACCTCGACGATCGAGCTGGTTCCGGCCGGGTCGACGACCTGGCAGGACGAGGTGTACGTCGCGAAGTCGCCGCAGCTGGCCCTCGACGGCACGATCGGCCGCGAGTCGCCGGTGGCGAACCTGCTGGCCACGTACGGCCCCACCGGCATCATGAACCTGAGCGGCCCGCACGCGACCGACGAGTTCGTCGCGGCGCTGGACGCCGTCCGCAGCACGCCGATCGACGCGCCCGAGTACCAGCAGGTGCTGTGGGACGCCGTGCAGATCGGGGTGACCCAGTCGCCGACCAACTACCTCTACAGCTCGCCGTGGATCTTCGCGACCAGCGACAAGGTCGGCGAGCTCAACCTCCTGCCCTCCCAGGTGCGCTGGGAAGGCGTGACCGTCGCGGGCTGACGCAGATGACCACGACAGCCCCGGTCGCCCCGTTCGTCCTCGCCCCGGCGCGAGGACGAACGGGGCGCGCCCTGCGCCGCGGCGCCGCCGCGCTCGGCCGCACCGCGCTGATCGTCGTGCCCGTGTTCTTCTTCGCGACCCTCATCACCTTCGGGCTCGGTGCGGCGAGCGGCCTGAGCCCGGCCGCGTCTCTGTCCGGCGACGAGGCGACGCCTGAGCGGATCGCGGCCATCAACGCCGAGCTCGGACTCGACCGTCCCCTCGTGGCGCAGTACGTCACCTGGATCGGGAACGTCCTTCAGGGCGACCTCGGAGTGAGCTGGTACAACGGCTTCCCGGTCTCGCAGTTGATCGCCGAACGGCTGGCCATCACGGCCTCGATCGCGGGACTCGCACTGCTGATCGCGCTCGTGGCCGGGCTGGCACTGGGACTGATCGCGGTCGTCTACCGAGGGCGCGCCGTCGACCGCGGGATCACCGCGTTCACCACGGCGATCTCGACGCTGCCGCCGTTCGTCGTCTCGATCGGGCTGATCATCGTGCTGAGCGTGTGGCTGCGCCTGCTGCCCTCCGTGGGCTATGTGCCGTTCGCCCAGGACCCGGTGCTCTGGTTCAAGCTCATCCTCATGCCGGCGATCGCCCTCGGCCTCGACCCCGCGGCCGAACTCGCCCGTCAGCTGCGCACCGGACTCGTGCACGTCATGGACCAGAACTTCATCGTCGGCGCGCGCGTGCGCGGACTGAGCCCCGCCCGCATCCTGTGGGTGCACGCCCTCCGCAACGGCGCCGGCCCGGCCGTCGCCGTACTCGGCATGAAGACACCGACCCTGCTGGGCGGTGCCGTGGTCACCGAGACCATCTTCAGCATGCCCGGGTTCGGGATGCTGGCGGCCGACTCCGCCCTGCGCGGCGACGTCCCGGTCGTACAGGGAACGCTGGTGGTGGCGGTCGTCCTGGTGCTCGCCTTCAGCCTGATCGTCAATGTCGTGCTCGAGTCGCTGCAGCCGGCCAGCCGACGGGGAGCGAGATCCGAATGACCGTGTCGCAGTCCACCCGCCTCGTCTTCCGCTCGGCTTCTGCCAGGGCCGCCGCGGGGATCCTCCTCGTCGTCGCACTGCTGGCCGTGTTCGGCCCGGTGCTGGCCCCACAGGATCCGCTCGCGCAGAACACCGCCACGATCCTGCAGGGTCCCTCGGCCGAGCATTGGCTCGGCACCGACGCCCTGGGTCGCGACGTGCTGAGCCGGCTGCTCGCCGGGTCGCCCGTGTCGCTCGCGGCGGCGCTCCTCGCCGTCGCCGTCGGACTGGTCCTCGGCGTCGTGCCCGGCCTGCTGTCCGTCTACTTCGGGCGGGTGTTCGAATGGGTGTCGCTGCGGCTCATGGACACGCTCATCGCGTTGCCGTTCCTCGTGTTCGCGATCGCCATGACGGCGCTGCTGGGCAACGGCGTGCTCCAGGCGATGGTGGCGGTCGGCATCCTCATCTCGCCCGCCTTCTACCGGGTGACGCGGGCCGCCGCGCTCACCGTCGCCCGCTCGCAGTACGTCGAGGCGGCAACGCTCGTCGGCGCCTCGACGCCGTGGATCGTGTGGCGGCACGTGTGGCGGCACGTTCTCCCGGCCGTTGCGGTGACGACCGCGGGGGTGACCGGAGCCTCGCTCGTGATCGTCTCGTCGCTCACCTTCCTGGGCATCGGCGTCGTCCCGCCCGATCCGACCTGGGGCGGGCTGCTCGCGACGGACCTGCAGTATCTGTACCAGCGTCCCTGGGGTCCGGTCGCCCCCGCGCTGCTCATCGTCGCGACGGTGTGGGCGCTCAACGCGCTCGCCGATGCACTGCGCGATGCCCAGACCGCGCGGTCGCATCGGGCGGTCGCCGATCACGACGACACCGTCCTCGCTTCCGCCGACGCGCCGCGGCCGGCATCCGCATCTCTGCCCATCCCTTCACCCGAGGTCGTCCGATGAACGCACCCGCCCCCCTGCTCGAGATCGCCGGTCTGCGGATATCCAGCAGCACCGCCGCACTGGTGCGCGGCGTCGATCTGTCGGTGCACCGCGGTGAGAGCGTGGGGATCGTCGGCGAGTCCGGCAGCGGCAAGTCGCTGACCTGCCGGGCGGCGCTGGGCATCGTGCCCTCGGCTCTACACGTGAGCGCCGACCGCCTCGTCTTCGATGGGCAGGACCTCGCCGCACTCGGCGAGCGGCAGTGGCGGTCGGTGCGGGGCAGCCGGATCAGCGCTGTCTTCCAGGACCCCGCGTCGTATCTCAACCCGTCGTTGACCGTCGGCCGGCAGCTGGCGGAGGTCCTGCGGGTCAAGCTGGGGCGTCGCCGCGTGCTCGCTCGGCGCGAAGCCGTCGAACTGCTGGACCGCCTGGGCCTGCGCGACCCGATGCGGGTCGCGACGCGCTATCCGCACGAGCTCAGCGGCGGGATGCTGCAGCGCGTCCTGATCGCTCTGGCGATCGTCGAACGGCCAGACCTCCTCATCGCCGACGAGCCGACGACGGCGCTCGACGCGACCGTCCAGGCCGAGGTGCTGGACGTGCTGGCCGATCTCAGGCGCGAGCACGGCCTCGCGCTGCTGTTCGTCTCGCACGACCTCGCGGTCGTCGCCCAGGTATGCGAGCGGATCGTCGTGATGCGGCATGGGGTCGTCGTCGAAGAGGGTCGCACGGCCGACGTGCTCGCGGCACCCGCGCACCCGTACACGCGCTCCCTGCTCGATGCGCACCGAGAGTACGGACTGGACCGATTGCGCGCGCCGGAGGCCGTCCATGTCTGAGCCGATCGCCGCCGCACCGATCGCCGAGCTGCGCGACGCGTCGGTCGGGTACCACCGCGGCACGCCCGTGCTCCGCGACGTGAATCTGCGCATCGAGCAGGGGGAGTCGGTCGGGCTGATCGGCGAGACCGGGTCGGGCAAGACCACGATCGCCCGCACGCTGCTCGGGCTGACGAGGATCCTCGGCGGCGAGGTCTCCGTCGGCGGCCGCGACATCGCGCGACTGCGCGGGCGAGCGCTGCGCGGCTTCCGCCGTGACGGCGTCGTGCAGTACGTCTTCCAGGACCCGCTGCGCAGCCTCGACCCGGACATCCCCGTGGGGGACTCGGTGGCCGAGGGGCTGGATGTGCGCGGCCGGCTCGACCGACGGGTGCGTTCCGCGCGCATCGACGAGACCCTCCGCGCCGTCGGCCTGGACCCGGCGCTCGCCGCACGGCTGCCCGGTGATCTGTCGGGCGGACAGCGCCAGCGCGTCGCCATCGCCCGTGCACTGATCCTCGAGCCGCGGCTGCTCATCCTGGACGAGCCGGTGAGCGCCCTCGATGCGGCCAACCGGGTGCACGTCCTCGACCTGCTGCGGCTGTCGTCCACCGAGCGCAGCTTCGCGAAGCTGTTCATCTCGCACGATCTCGGATCGGTCGCCGGGGTGACCGATCGCGTCGTGGTGGTCTACCGCGGACGCATCGTCGAGGACGGCCCCACCCATGAGGTGATCGCCGACCCGCGGCATCCGTACACCAGGCTGCTCATCGAGTCGGCTCCGGCTCTCGATGCCGCCGGTGCGGACCGCGCCCGGCGCGCCTACCTGCGCGATGCGGTCACGCGCAGCGCGCCCTGACGGGGAGGCGTGCACCTCTCCTCCGTGCACCCGCAGACCGCAACAGACCGCAACACACGGGTGCGCCGGGCGCCCCTCCGCTGAAATGGAACCATGACCGTCACCTCTGCCGCTGTGCCCGTCCGCCATGAACCGCCGTCCACGGTGCGCGTGCGCGGTGCGCTCGCTGTCGTCGCCGGGGGCGGCGAGAGCGCCCGCGTCTACGAGCGCTTCGGGCGACGGCTCGCCGTCGACGGCTACGTCGTCGCCGTGTTCGAGGCCGCCGCGTCCGACGGGGCCGCCCGCTGGCTCGCCGAGCAGGAGCACGCTCCGCGCATCCTGGTCGGCTCCGACCGGGGTGCCGCCGCCGTCCTCGCGCTCGCCGCCGCCGGCGCCGAGGCCGACGGGATCATCGTCGCCGGCACGCCCGCGGGTCCGGCCGGCGAGGCGTGGGCAGAGCCATCGCTGCGCACGGCCTGCCCCGTCCACCTCGGTGTGCTCGGCGACCCCGTCGCCCGCGCGGGGGCCCCGGCATCCGAGGGCGCAGTGCCCGAGGTCGCGGTGCCCGACGCCGCCGCACTGCGCACGATCACCGCGCCGGTGCTGGCGATCCACGGCGGCGCCGACGCCCTCGCCCCGTTCGCCGCGGTGCGTGAGATCCTCGCCGCACTGCCCCGGCTCGAGCTCGTCGAGACCGTCGACGGGCTGCACGATGCGCTCAACGACCAGTCCCATCGCTCCGTCGCGGCGACGATCGTGCTGTGGCTCGAGCGGCTGCGCGGCGCCGGCATCCCTCACCCCATCGTCCGGAAGGCGACCACATGACCGACGGATTCGCATCGCTCCAGGTGCAGCACGGATACACGCCCGGCACGCCGGAGAACGCGGTCGCCCCGCCGATCTACCAGACCACGGCGTACGAGTTCGCGTCGCTGCAGGACGCGGCCGACATCTTCGCGCTGCGCAAGCCCGGCAACCTCTACAGCCGCTCGGCGAACCCGACGCAGCTGATCTTCGAGGAACGGGTCGCCGCGCTCGAGGGCGGGCGTGCCGCGGTCGCCGTCGCGTCGGGCCAGGCTGCGGTCGCCATCGCGCTGCTGGCGCTGGCGAAGTCGGGCGAGCACATCGTCGCGGCGAACCAGCTGTACGGCGGGACGGTCGACCTGCTCCAGGACACGTTCGCGGACTGGGGGATCGAGGTCAGCTTCGTCGACCAGGACGACCTCGATGCCTGGCGGGATGCCGTGCGTCCCACCACCCGCGCCTTCTTCGCCGAGTCGGTGACCAATCCCACGGCGCAGGTGCTCGACGTCCGGGCCGTCGCGGGAATCGCCCGCGCGGCGGGGGTGCCGTTCGTCGTCGACAACACGGTCGCCACGCCGTATCTGCAGCGCCCGGGGGAGTTCGGCGCCGACATCGTCGTCCACTCCGCGACGAAGTACCTCGGTGGGCACGGCACCTCGATGGGTGGCGTGATCGTCGACCTCGGGTCGTTCGACTTCGGTGCGGAGCCCGAGCGCTGGCCGCAGTTGACCCAGCCGTACGCGCGCATCGGCGATGTCGTCCTGTGGGAGCGCTTCGGTCCGCAGGGGCAGGCGCTGGCCGCGCTGATCAAGACGAAGTACGTGCACGACCTCGGCCCGTCGCTGTCGCCGTTCAACTCGTTCCAGCTGCTGCAGGGAATCGAGACGCTCGACCTGAGGGTGGCCAAGCACGCCGCTTCCGGACTCGCCGTCGCCGAGTACCTCACCGGTCACGAGGCGGTCGCGGCCGTGCACCACCCCGGCCTGCCGGGCAATCGCTGGCACGCCGCCGCGCAGCGGTATCTGCCCCGTGGGGTGCCGTCGGTGTTCGCGTTCGACCTCGTCGAGACGGGCGATGACGACCTCGACCGGGCGCGCGTGCACCGCTTCGTCGATGCGCTGCGCCTGGTCAAGCTCGTGGCCAACATCGGCGACGCGCGCAGCCTCGTCGCGCACCCGGCATCCATGACGCACAGCCATCTCAACGACGCGCAGCTGACCGAAGCGGGGATCTCGCGCACGACGATCCGCCTGTCGATCGGACTCGAGGATCCGGCCGACATCATCGCCGACATCGCGCAGGCGCTCGTGGCGGCGGGCGACCTCGCCGGCGTCCCTGCACCCGTGGAGGTTCCCGCATGACCATCGACCTCGGATACTGGACCCCCGTCTACGGCGGCTTCCTGCGCAACGTCGGCGACGAGGAGGGCATGGCCGCCACGTGGGAGTCGATCCGCGATGTGTCGGTGACCGCCGATCGTCTCGGCTTCCATACGACGCTCGTGCCCGAGCTGTATCTCAACGACCGCAAGGGCGTGGAGGCGCCGAGTCTCGAGGCGTGGTCGCTGACGGCGGCGATCCTCGCCGTCACCGACCGGCTGCGGGTCATGACGGCCGTGCGTCCCGGGTTCCACCTGCCCGCCGTGCTCGCCAAGACGGTGTCGACCCTGGATTCCATCGCTCCCGGCCGCGTCGCCCTCAACGTCGTCGCCGCCTGGTGGGCCGAAGAGGCACGCCAGTTCGGCGGGCGCTTCACGACCCACGACGAGCGCTACGTGCAGGCGGAGCAGTTCGTGCAGGTGCTGCGCGGGCTGTGGGAGCACACGCCCTTCACGTTCCTGGGCGACTACTACGAGCTGGAGGGGACGATCGTGGAGCCCAAGCCGTCGGCGCAGCCGGTCGTCTTCGCCGGCGGTGAGAGCGAGGCGGGCAAGGAATCGATCGCGCGCTTTGCCGATGCGTACGTCATGCACGGCGGCACGCTCGACGAGGTGCGCGCGAACGTCGCCGACATCAACGAGCGCTCGCTGCGCATCCACGGCCGCGAGATCCGCGAGATCGGGATGCCGGCCTACGTCATCGTCCGCGACACCGAGGCCGAGGCCCAGCGCGAGCTGGAGCGCATCACGACGGTCGACCCCGCTTCGCCCGGCTACGCCTCGTTCGAGCAGTTCCGCCAGAACTCGAACCTGTCGCTCGAGCTCACCAAGCGCGAGTACTCCGTCGGCACGCGCGGACTGCGCCCGGACCTCGTGGGCACGCCCGAGCAGGTCGCCGAGCGCATCCGTGCGTATGGGGATGCCGGGATCTCCCTGCTGCTGATCCAGTCGTCGCCGCTGCGGGAGGAACTCGAGCGCATCGCCGAGCAGGTCTTCCCCCTCGTGCCGCAGGGAGCGCTCACCGCTTCCGGTCGTTGAGCGAGGAGCGCAGCGACGAGACGAAACGCCCCGTGCGCCTACTCCCCGCCGAGCCGCGCGCCGAGCCACTCCCGCCCACGGCCGACCACGTCGCGCGCGATCTGACTGCCGGGGGCCCAGGCCTCCACGCCGTGCGGCGCACCCGAGATCACGTCGAGCGTGACGTCGACACCGGCGGCGCGCAGGCGTTCGGCGTAGGCGACGTCCTCGTCGTGAAACAGTTCGATGTCCGAGGTGTAGATCCAGGTCGGGGGCAGCCCGGTGAGGTCCTCGCGCCGGGCGGCGACCGCGTACGCCGGAGTGGCTCCGGCGCCGGGTTCGCCGCCGAGGTATGAGCGCCAGCCCACGAGGTTGCTGCGGTTGTTCCAGACGAAGTGCTGTTCGGCGTCGTGCGAGCGGTCTGCGGCGGTGCGGTCGTCGAGCATCGGGCACAGCAGCCACTGCGCCGCCACCGTGGCCCCCTCGTCGTGGAGTCGCTGCACCAGGCAGGCGGCCAGACCGCCGCCCGCACTCTGCCCGCCCACGGCGATGCGCGCGCGGTCGACGCCGAGACCATCGGCGCTGCGCTGCAGCCACTGCCACCCGCGATACACATCGTCATGTGCGGCCGGGAACGGATGCCGGGGCGCCAGGCGGTAGTCGACCGACACGACCGTGAGGCCGAGCTGCCTCGCGGTCTTACCGCAGTGGATGTCGTCCATCGCGGCGGCGCCCAGCACCAGCCCTCCGCCGTGGATCCACAGCAGCGCGGCGCCGGTCGACTGCACCGGCGTGTACACCCGGAGCCGTACGCCGCCGCCGAGCTTCACGATGCGGCGATCGACACCCTCGACGCGCGTGCCGCGCATGAGCGGCCCGATGCGGGTCAGCATGCCGAGCACGAGCGGGTTCTCGAGGTTCAGCTTGGGTGCGCGCAGCGTCGCTTCGCGCAGGCTGGGGTCGACGCGGGAGATGTCCATCGTCCGATCCTGGCAGTCACCGGTCGATGTCGATCGTCGCGACACCGAGCGCGCTCCACGCCCGCAGCAGGTCACGGTCTCTGCTCACCGCGACGTAATCACGGTCACCGCGTGCCGTCATCCGTGCGGTCGCACAGTGCACCGAGTCATAGCCGCGCAGGCCCTGGCTGGCACTGAGCGCGGCGGCGTGGAGAATCAGCGACTCGGTGACCGGGACCGCGGCAACGCCCTTCCAGATGACGGCGAAGCCATCCAGTGCCTGGCGATGCGAATCGTCGTCCCATCGCGATGGCGGGGACTTCGGCGACGCTGCTGGCGCGCAAGTGGGAGTCGGCGATCCTCGTGAACGTCGACAACGCGACGCTGCGGCGCATCATGGACGATCAGGCCGCCATGGATGCCGTCATGAACATCGAGGGCTTCCGTGCGCTCGGCTCGAACGTATTCGAGACCGTCGTCAACAAGAGCGAGTCGGTGTCGAAGACGAAGAAGGAGCGCGGCGAAGAGCTCACGCCGGGGGAGAAGAAGGAGCTGAGCGCGGAGGAGAAGGAGTACAAGTCCAAGCGCAAGCAGATCCAGGAGAAGCTGATCAAGTTCGCGACGCGCATCCCGGCGTTCATGTACCTCACCGACTTCCGCGAGAACACGCTCTACGACGTCATCACCAAGATCGAGCCCGAGCTGTTCAAGGCCGTGACCGGACTCACCGTCGATGACTTCAACCTGCTCGTCGGGCTCGGTGTCTTCAACGCCGGCCACATGAACCAGGCCGTGTTCGCGTTCCGTCGCTATGAGGACGCGTCGCTGTCGTACACCGGCATCGAGTCGCATCGCGGACTGCGGTGGTATGGGCTGTACGACACGGTCGTCGCGGTAGAGGAGGCGTAGCCGCGTGGTTGGACAGGACGAAGCGGAGATCCGCGCCGCGCTGCAGACCTGGCGAGACGGTCTCGTCGGACTCACGCGGCAGAGCCATCCGATCATTCGAACAAAGATCTGAATGTGTGCGTCGAAAAGGGTTGACACATACGTTCGAATCTGCGACACTGGATCTATGACTTTCTTCGGCGATCTCCGCGACGGCATCGACCGTCTTGCGCAGTTCGCCGAGCTCGACTGTGAGGCGGGGGCGCTGATGAACGGCGCGGGTTCGCTGAGCGACGACTCCGTGCGCGAGGCCTTCGCGGCCGTCGCGGGTTTGTCGCGCCAGGTGCAGAAGCTCGAGGTCGTTCTCGCCGGGGTCATCGCGCGTCGTTCGACTCGCGCGGCCGGGCACGCCGGGCTGGCCCAATCAGGTGGGTTCCGCACGCCCGTGCAGATGGTGCAGGAGATCACCGGAGTCCCTCGGGGTGAGGCGATCCGCGTCGTGAAGGTGGGTGAGGCCCTCGTAGAGGGCGTGGATGCCGTGGCGCCCGGCCCGACCGAAGCCCTCGACCTGTCGCCGGTCGCAGAGCCCTGGCACCAGCCCCTCGGTGCCGCGCTGATGTCGGGCGCGATCACGCGCGCGCAGGTCGACGCGATCCGGCGAGGTCTCGGAGAGCCGCCCGCAATCGACGGGCGCGATGACGAGGATGTCGTCGAGGTGTGGCGCGTCGCCGCGCAGCAGCTGATCGACGAGGCGCCCGGCTGCACGGTCGAAGACCTCGCCGCAGCCGCGCGAGCGGTGCGCGATGCGATCGATCCGGCCGGCGCCGAGGCGCGCTGGGCAGAGCACTACGAGGCGCGGTCGTTCCGCATGCGCGTCGATGCCGACGGGCGCACGCACGGGCACATCGTCTTCGACGATCTGGGTGCCGCCTGGTGGAAGTCGGTGATGGATGCCGCGCTGCGACCCCGTCGCGGCGGCCCTCGGTTCGTGTCCGACGACGAGGCCGACGCGGCGAAGGCCCTCACCGACGACCCGCGCACGAACGACCAGCTCGCGTACGACCTGATCACCGACCTGCTGCGCGCGGGTGCGACGGCCGAGGCGAAAGACGTCTTCGGCACGCGACAGGCGGGCGTGCGCATGGTCACCATTCGCGACCGCGAAGACGACGGCACGACGCTGCGGCGTGACGTGTTCGGCCGACTGCTCGCCGTCGCGCACACCGAGGACGGCGCCGTGACATTCCCCGGCTCGGTCCTCGACCGCACGCTCTGCGAGACGGCGGCCATCGACGTCGCCCTCGATGCGTGCGGCAACCCGCTCGACGTCGGCCGGGAACGCCGACTGTTCACCAGCGCACAGCGCATCGCCCTCGCGGCGCGTGACGGCGGATGCCTGTGGCCCGGCTGCGATCGGCCGCCCCAGTTCTGCGAAGCACACCACATCGACCATTGGGACGCCGACGACGGCCGCACCGACATCGACCGCGGCGTGCTGCTCTGCGCCTACCACCACGTGCACCTGCATTTCGCTGGGTGGAAGATCGCGCGCGACGGGCTGGGCAGATTCGTCCTCCACGCGCCACCCGGCACGTCCATGAGACCCGTAGACCTGCGATCGAAGTCCCCGCTGCGCTGGGTGTTCGACCCACCGTCGCGAAGAGGCTGGCGCACCGCGGCGTGAGCCCCGCGCCCAATCCCCGCGTGAGCCGCACCCCGCACCGACCCCCGCGTGAGCATTGCGTCCGACCGGTTACCCGGTGGAGCACGCATGGTTGTGGCCGCACTCGCCGCTTTCGACCCGCTGCGCCCTGCGCCCGACCCCCGCGTGATCGGCGCGTCCGACCCCGCAACGACCCCGACCGGCGCCTACACCCAGCGCAACATGTGGCGCCGAGCGCCCGCCTGGGATACCGTGGTCACGTGCATCTGACCTGTCGCTGTTGTCGCTGAGTGCTTCGACACTCCTTCGACGACCCCGACAGCCGGCATCCGCCTCTCGCAGGTGTTGATGCGCCAACCCTCAGGACACTCTCGTGCGCTACGCAGACCACGTCGCCGATCTCGTCGGCAACACCCCGCTCATCCGCCTGAACCACGTCACCGACGGCATCCAGGCCACGGTGCTCGCCAAGGTCGAGTACTTCAACCCCGGCAGCTCCGCCAAGGATCGCATCGCCTCGCGGATCGTCGAGGCCGCTGAAGCCTCGGGCCAGCTGAAGCCCGGCGGAACGATCGTCGAGCCGACCAGCGGCAACACCGGCGTCGGCCTCGCCCTGGTCGCGCTCCAGCGCGGCTACCGGATGATCTTCGTCGTCCCGGACAAATTCGCCGGCGAGAAGGTCGCCGTGCTCAAGGCGTACGGCGCCGAGGTCGTCATGACGCCGACCAGCGTGCCGCCCGAGCACCCCGACTCGTACTACAGCGTCTCGGGCCGGCTCGCCCGCGAGATCCCCGGCGCCTTCAAGCCGAACCAGTTCGCCAACCCGAACGGGCCGCGCGCGCACTACGAGACGACGGGTCCCGAGATCTGGCGCGACACCGACGGCCGAGTGACGCACTTCGTCGCGGGCATCGGGACGGGCGGCACGATCAGCGGCACGGGCCGCTTCCTCAAGGAGGCCACGGCCGGCGAGGTCGTCGTCGTCGGCGCCGACCCCGAGGGCTCGATCTACTCGGGCGGGCCGATCCACGGCTACCTCGTCGAGGGCGTCGGCGAGGACTTCCTGCCCGACACCTTCGACCCGTCCGTCGTCGACCGCTACGAGCGCATCGGCGACGCCGAGTCGTTCGCGATGACGCGGCGCCTCGCCCGCGAGGAGGGCCTGCTCGTCGGCGGGTCGTCCGGCATGGCCGTCGTCGCCGCTCTGCGCATCGCTCGCGATCTTCCCTCGGATGCCGTGGTCGTCACGCTCCTGCCCGATCACGGCCGCGGATACCTCAGCCGCATCTACGACGACGCCTGGATGAGCGAGCATGGGTTCTCCGACGCGTCCGCACCCGCGGCATCCACCCTCTGACCGAATCCTCCCCAAGGAGCACCATGACCGTTTCTGCCCGCGGCTTCGCGAGCCTCGCCGTCCATGCCGGGCAGGAGTTCGACCCCACGACCGGGGCCGTCATCCCGCCGGTCCACTTCTCGACGACGTACGCGCAGGACGGCATCGGCGGACTGCGCGGCGGCTACGAGTACGGCCGCAGCGCGAACCCCACCCGCACGGCGCTGCAGACGCAGCTCGCCGCGATCGAGGGCGGCGCGCACGCCTTCTCGTTCGCCTCGGGTCTCGCCGCCGAAGACACCCTGCTGCGCGCGGTGCTGCAGCCGGGCGACGAGGTGCTGCTCGGCAACGACGTGTACGGCGGCACGCACCGCCTGCTCGCGAAGGTGCTCGCCCCGTGGGGTGTGCGCCTTCGGGTGGTCGACATGAGCGATCCGGATGCCGTTCGGGCCGCCGTCGCCGAGCGCGCGCCGCGCATCGTGTGGGTCGAGACGCCGTCCAACCCGCTGCTGCGCATCACCGACATCGCGGGGCTGGTGGCCATCGGGCACGATGCCGGCGCACTCGTGGTCGTCGACAACACCTTCGCGACGCCCGCACTGCAGCAGCCGCTCGCGCTCGGCGCCGATGTCGTGGTGCACTCGACGACCAAGTACCTCGGTGGGCATTCCGATGTGGTCGGGGGAGCGCTCGTGCTCGACGACGACGCGCTCGCCGAGAAGGTCGGGTTCCTGCAGTACGCCGTCGGCGCCGTCTCGGGGCCCCTCGACGCGTGGCTGACCACGCGCGGCATCAAGACGCTCGCCGTCCGCATGCAGCGTCACAGTGAGAACGCCGCCGCGGTGGCGTCCTTCCTGGAGGGCGCCGACCGGGTCGCGCAGGTGTACTACCCGGGCCTGCCCTCCCACCCCGGGCACGAGCTCGCCGCGCGGCAGATGAGCGGGTTCGGCGGCATCGTCTCGGTGGCGCTCGAGTCGGGCGAGGCCGCGCGCCGGTTCGCCGAGTCGACGCGGCTGTTCCAGCTGGCCGAGTCGCTCGGCGGCGTCGAGTCGCTCGTCAACTACCCCGACGCGATGACGCACGCCTCGGTCCGCGGCACCGAGGCCGCCGTCCCGGTCGAGGTCGTACGGCTGTCCGTCGGCATCGAGGACGTCGACGACCTCCTCGCCGACGTGGAGCAGGCGCTGCGGGTGTGACCGGCGAAAGAAATAACGAGAAAAGTCTGCATCAGACTTGTCAACGCTCTCGTGTCCCGCATGGCGCAGAACCGCGCGGCGATGGCGAAGCTCCACGCCGAGCGGGCGGAGATGTGCGCCGAGGCGCTCGCTCTCGTCGACGACCGTGTCGCCCAGCGCGAGGCCGCGGGTGCCGTCCGGGGCCAGCCTTTCGGTGATCGGATTCCGCTGCGTGAGGTGATCGCCGAGATCGGTGCGGCGCTGAGGGTCTCCGATCAGACCGTGCAGCACTGGCTGGGCGACGGCGCCGCGCTCGTGTCCACCTACGCCACGACGCTCGAAGCGCTCCGCGAGGGGCGCATCGACGAGCGGCACGCTTCGGCGATCATCGACGGCGGCGCGCCGATCGTCGATGACGAGGTGCGGGCCGAGTACGAGGCCCGGATCCTCGAGGTCGCCGTCGACGAGACGGCGCCCCGCGTGCGGCGCTACGCCGAAGTTCTCGCCGGTCGGCTGCAGCCCGACGTCGTCGACGAACGACACCGCTGCGCGCACGAGCGCCGCCGCACGCGCTTCTACGACCTCGAGCCGGGCCTGTCCCGCATGCAGTTCGACGTCCCGAGCACCCTCGGCCAGGCCGTCTACGACCGGCTGACAGAGATGGCGCGCTCGGTGGAAGAAGCCGCCCGCGAGGCCGAGGCCGCGGCCGATAGCGAGGCCGAGGGCGAGGGCGAGAGTGAGAGCGTCGATCGTGACGACCGGACGAGAGACCAGGTCCGCGTCGACATCTTCTGCGACCTCATGCTCTGCGGCGTCCCCGCCGGTCACGGCGCCGGTGACGCGCTCGCTGCGATCCGCGGCGCCGTCCAGGTGACGGTCCCGTTCCTCACGCTCGCCGGCATCGGGGATGAACCCGCCCTGCTCGAGGGGCACGGACCGATCGACGCCGACACGGCCCGCCGTATCGCCGCGGGCGCTCCCGGCTGGGACCGCATTCTGGTCCACCCGCACACCGGCGAACCGATCGCCGTCGACCGATACCGCCCGAGCGCGCAGCTGCGCCGCTTCCTCTCCGCGCGCGACGAGCACTGCCGCTGGCCGGGCTGCCGTCGCACGGCCGAGCGATGCGATGCCGACCACACCGTCGCCTACGCCGAGGGCGGTCCGACGAGCGCGCGGAACCTCGCGCTGTTCTGTCGCCGACATCACGTGCTCAAACACGCCTCGCCCTGGCAGGTGCGCCAGTTGGGGGCGGGCTCGCTCGAGTTCACGTCCGCGACGGGCCGCGTGTATCGCAACGATGCCCCGCCGATCGTGCAGTTCGTGTCGTTCCGAGAACCCTGGCTGATACCGCCCGATCCGAGCAATCCGCCGCCGTTCTGATGCAGGTCCGTCAACCACGCGCAGTAGCGTGTGACGGTGACCGACATCATCCGCTGGGCTCTCGCCGGACCGGGCGCCATCGCCGGCGACTTCGCACGCGCCCTCCCGCACGCCCGCCTCGGCGTACTCCACGCCGTCGCGGGCCGCGACGCCGGCAGGGCTCAGGCCTTCGCCTCCGAGCACGGCGCGAGGGTCGTCGGCACCCACGCCGAGATCTTCGCCCGCGACGACGTCGACGCCGTCTACGTCGCCACCGTCCACACGGCGCACCTCGACCTGGCCGTCGCCGCGCTCGAAGCGGGCAAAGCGGTTCTCTGTGAGAAGCCGCTCACCGCGACCGCCGCCGACACCGAACGGCTGCTGGCCGCCGCCGAGCGCACCGGGATGCCGCTGGTCGAAGCCTTCAAGTACCGTTTCGGACCACTGCCCGCGCGGATCCGCGAGCTCATCGCCGGCGGGGCGCTCGGCGAGATCGTCGAACTCGAGGCCACCTGCGGCTTCGCGGCGGGGGAGCGCACGGGGCGCCTGTTCGACCCTGCGACCGCGGGCGGAGCGATCCTCGACGTCGGCTGCTACCCCGTCTCGCTCGCCGTCGGCGTCGCGGCGTGGTCCCGGCAGCTGCGCGACACCACGGTGCTCGGCGCCGACGGGGTCATCGGACCCACAGGCGTAGACGAGACCGCGACCGCGACGCTGCGTCTGGGCGGGATCACCGCGCGGGTGCGCACGTCGATCGTCGAGGACCTGCCCGATCATGCGCGCATCGTCGGCACCGCCGGCGTCCTCGAACTGCCCGACCCGTGGGGTTCGCGCACCGCGAGTGCCGCGGCGGCGACACTGCACCGCGCGGACGGCGCGATCGAGGAGATCGGCGCGGACGTCGTCAGCCCCATGGCGGCCGAGGCCGATGCCGTCGCCCTCGCACTGCGCGAGGGGCGCACCCAGGCGCCCGAGATGCCGTGGGCTGAGAGCCTCGAGATCGCTCGACTGCTCGACGCCTGGCGCGCAGCACTCCCGCCCTCTCGCGCGTAGCCCTCTGCCGCGCTCGAGCTGACGTTCCTTCAGATCACCGCCGGCGGAACCACCGCCGCCGCGTCGGTGCCTCATCGACCGGCGCGGGGGACGCCGCGGCCGCTGCCCGCGCCGCGCGCCGGACGCGCCACTCGGCGACAGCGGCATCCACGTCGCGCGTCGGCGTGACGACCGGCGGGCCGCCCTGCAGCTGACGCCGGGCCTCGCGGACGCGGCGGTTGAAGTCCTCGACGTACTCGCGGACGTCCTGTTCGCGGGAAAGTGCGTCGACGCGCTCGTCGAACTCCCCGTCCTCGGTGCGCAGCAGGAGCGCGGGCGGGCCGAGGCCGGTGAGCTTCTCGGTCTGGATCTTGCGCCGGATCCACCAGTCCGGGTCGTCTGAGGTGCCGAGCCCCTCGAGCGGCTTGCCGACACCGGGAAGGTTGTCGAATTCGCCTCGGCGGACCGCCTGCTGGATCGCCGTCTCGACGTACATCGCGCGTTCGTGCGCCGTCGGCGCGGCTGCCGCGCGCGGCGCGTCTTCGTCGTCGGGCTCGTCCGCGAATCCCGCCTCGCGGGCGGCCTTCTCGGCCTGGTAGCGCGCGACGTTGAGCTTCGCGTCCTGGTGGTGGCGGTGCTCTGCCATGCCATCCAGGGTAGACCGCGCGCCTTGCGCGCCGCATACCGCGTATGCATATACTCGGTAACCAGATACCCGGTATGCACGACGAACGGAGGCATCGATGTCGGTGCGACAGAGCCTGCTCGCCATCCTCGATCAGGGGCCGTGCTACGGCTACCAGCTGCGCGCGGAGTTCGACCGCCGCACCGGGTCGACCTGGCCGCTGAACGTCGGGCAGATCTACAACACCCTCGACCGGCTCGAGCGCGACGGGCTCGTCGAGAAGGGTGAGACCGACGAGCAGGGTCACGTGTACTGGGAGATCACCGACGCAGGCCGGGACGAGGTGCGCAACTGGCTCAGCTCGCCGGTCGCCCGCAGTCAGGGCACGCGCGATGAGCTGGCGATCAAGCTCGCCGTCGCCGCGACGCTGCCGGGCGTCGACGTCACGCAGGTGATCCAGACGCAGCGCCTGGCCTCGCTGAAGCAGCTGCAGGAGCTCAACCGCGCCAAGTACGCCGGCGCCAATCCGGACGGCGCTGAAGAACTGGCCTGGTCGCTGGTGGTCGACTCGATGATCTTCGCGGCCGAGGCCGAGGTGCGCTGGCTCGACCACACCGAGCAGCGCCTGGCGCTGCACCCGCGTCACGCGATGGCGCTCGAGCTGTCGACGGAGAAGCCCAAGCGCGGCCGGCCCGTCACCGCCCCGCTCGTCGAGCGAGCGCAGCGAGACGAGACGCAGGTGTCCGCATGACCGCGGTGCTGCAGCTGGTGGGCGTGACCCAGCAGTACGGCGAGGGCGCGACGAGCGTCTCGGCGCTGTCCGGTGTCGACCTCGCGGTCGAAAAGGGCGAACTGGTCGCCATCATGGGCGCATCCGGCTCGGGAAAGTCGACGCTGCTGTCGATCGCCGGGGGCCTCCAGAAGCCCACCACCGGCGAGGTCGTCGTCGAGGGGACGTATCTGTCCACCGCATCCGCACGGGACCTGGCGCAGCTGCGCCGCCGCTCGCTCGGGTTCGTGTTCCAGGACTTCAACCTCATCCCGACGCTCACGGCGCTCGAGAACGTCACCCTGCCGCTCGAACTCGACGGGCTCGCCGCTCGTGCCGCTCGCCGCGCCGGGCGCGACGCCCTGACCTCGGTCGGCCTCGACGCCAAGTTCGGCGCTTACCCCGACGATCTGTCCGGCGGGCAGCAGCAGCGCGTCGCGATTGCCCGCGCCGTCGTCGGCGGACGCCGGCTGATCCTCGCCGATGAGCCGACCGGTGCGCTCGACTCGGTCACCGGCGAGGCCGTCATGAAGATGCTGCGCATGCGGATCGATCAGGGCGCGGCCGGCATCCTCGTCACGCACGAGGCGCGGCACGCGGCCTGGGCCGACCGCATCGTGTTCCTGCGCGACGGCCGCATCGTCGACCAGTCGCAGCGCGACGGCGCCGAGACCCTGCTGGCGAACAGCCGATGACCGAGGTGCTCGAGCGCTCCGACGCCGAGGCCGTGCGGTCGAAGCCGGGTCGCAAGGCGCCCGCTCCGGCGCCCAAGCCGTCGCGCACCGCGCGCTGGCGGGTGTCGGCGCGGCTCGCGGCGCGGCAGGTGCGGCGCACCTGGGTGTCGAGCCTGCTGATCCTGCTGCTCATCGCGCTGCCCATCGCGGGCATGAGCGCGGTCGCCGTCTACGTCGGCAGCATGTTCGGCACGGTCGCCGAGAAGGCGGATGCCGAACTCGGCCAGATGCAGGCCTGGGTGATGCCGTTGGGCGTGCCGGGGGCCGGCATGTGGCAGGTGCCCGACAACGCGTACTGGACCGGGTATCCGCCGAACGACGACGGCTCGTGGACAGATCCCGAGGGTGAGATCCCCGCCGACCCGCTCGCGGCGCTGCCGCCCGGCACCGAGGCGGTCAAGCTCTCGTCGGGCCAGGTGAAGATCGACACCGCGACCGGCATCGGCGTCGTCGACGCGTGGGGTGGCCCCGTCGCCCATCCGCGGTTCGCGGAGCGCTTCGTGCTCGCCGACGGCCGCGCGCCGCAGAACGACGGCGAGGTGCTCGTCACTCCCGCGACCCTGACGCGCGCCGGCACCGCGGTGGGCGGCACGCTGTCGCTGGCCGGCAGCGGCGAGCAGTTCACGGTCACCGGCACCTTCGACGCGGTCGGAGTCGCCCGCGACGAGAGCGCGGTCGCCTTCTTCGACGCCGATCGCTTCCCCTACGCCAAGTGGTACCTGCCGGACTTCTCGCCGAACTGGGCCGACGTGCAGGATCTCAACGCGCAGGGCATCGCCGTGTACTCCCGTCAGGTCGTGCTCGACCCGCCGCCCTTCTCCCACCCCGTCGACGGCACCACGATCAATGACGCCGCCACGCAGGAGCTCCTGAGCCTGCTCGCGCTCGCGGCCACCCTCGCCGCGGCGGGCGTTGCGGCCGGGTACATGGTCGTCATGCTCGCCGGCGCCGCCTTCGCCGTCAGCGCGCGCCGTCAGCAGCGCGCGCTCGCGATCGCGGCGAGCGTCGGGGCCGACGCCAAGGACCTCCGCCGCACGGTGCGGCTGCAGGGCACGGTGCTGGGACTGGTCGCCGGGACCCTCGGCGTCGCCCTCGGCGTCGGGGTCGCCGCCGTCGTCATGGCGATCACCGACAACGGGTCGGGGTCGATGTTCTGGGGCTTCCACGTCCCGTGGCCGCTACTGGCCGGCATCCTCGTCTTCGCCGTGCTCGTCGGCACCGCGTCGGCGCTCATGCCGGCGCGCGGCGTCGCGAAATCCGACACGATCAGCGCCCTGCGCGGCGCGCGGCGACCGCAGAGCGTCTCGGCGGCCCGCCCGATCTGGGGATCGGTGCTGCTCGTCGTCGGCGTCGCGATCACGATCCTGTGCGGCATCGCCGCGGCCGCGGTGGTGACCGTCAGCAACGAGACCATCCCGTGGGACTCGCCGGTGCGCTGGCTGCCGACCGTCGGGATCATCCTCGGCCCGATCATCGCGCAGCTGGGGATCATCCTCTCGGGACGGTGGCTGCTGTGGCTCGCCTCGCGCGGACTGTCGCGGCTCGGCATCGCCGCGCGCATCGCCTCGCGGGATGCCGTGGCCAACGGCGCGCGGACGGTCCCCGCCTTCGCGGCGATCGGCGCGACGGTGTTCGTCGGCGTGTTCGCGGTGGGCCTGGGCACCCTGTCGGCGGGGCAGACGGCCCGGGCGTGGACCTACCCCGCGCCGGTCGGCACGGCCGTCGCGACGGTGTACGCGCCGGGCGTGGACCGCTTCACCCCGGCCATCGCCGCAGAAGCGGGCCGGGTGGCGGCTCAGGTGCTCACCGACGCCGGGGCCGTCGCCACGGCCCCCGTCGACCGGCAGGACGAGTACTGGGTCGAAAGCCAGAGCGAGATCCCCGCGGACCTTCTGCGGGCCGTCGCACTCACCCCCGAGCGGAACCTCCTCGACCCCGAGGGAACGTCCTACTCCGGCAACTCCGAGCTGCGCGATCCGCGGAACAACCTCTCGGTCATCGACGTCGACGGCATCGAGACGGCGACCGGCATCCGGCTCACAGCCGCGCAGCGCCAGGCGTATGAGGACGGCGCGGCCCTGGTCACCGACACCGCGATGGTCACCGACGGCACGATCGAGGTCGCCGCGTGGACCGAGCGCGAGTGGGGTTTCGGCGGGGCGCCGGACAACGTCTTCGCGCCGATGCCGGGGGACGATTCGAGCGTGGCTCCGCAGTGGGCGCGCACCCTCGACGCGATCGTCGTCGACGCGCCCCACCAGGGCGTGCTCATCGCGCTCGCTCCGGCGACGTCGGCCGAGCTGGGACTGCAGGTCTTCACGAAGACCGTGTTCGGGACGATGCCCGCCGCGGTCGTCGCCGCCGAAGACCGCCTGTACGAGCTGACCGAGGTGGCTTCGACGCCGGAGTACGGCATCAGCGCATGGATCTCCTTCGGTCCTTCCGGGCCGGATGCGTGGCTCGTGCCGCTGCTGATCGCCGTCGCCGTCCTCGTGCTCGGCGCGAGCGCGGTCGCCCTCGGCCTCGCCCGTTTCGAGCGCCGCCCCGACGACGCGACGCTCGCGGCGGTCGGCGGCACGGCGGGACTGCGCCGGCGCATCGGGTTCTGGCAGGGACTCGTGATCGCCGGGTTCGGCACCTTCGCGGGCGCGGTGGCCGGCATCCTGCCCCCGATCGGCTTCTGGCTGCAGTCGCAGACGTCGTGGCAGGGCCAGATGAATCTCGCCGACATCCCGTGGGCGCTGCTGCTGGTGCTCGCCGTCGCGCTGCCGGTGACGATCGCCCTCGTCAACTGGGTCGTGCCGCCGCGCGAGCCCGAGCTGACCCGCAGGTCGGCCATCGCCTGAGGTACGGTGACCGCATGAGCACTCGGGACGTTCCGGCGCGCATCGGCGATCTGCTCCCCGAGCGAGGCATGTCGTTCACGCCGTGAGACGCGGGCACACTGGAACCATGCGAGCCACCTACATCCACGGTGCCGGCGACGTCCGCGTCATCGACGTGCCCGACCCGGTGATCGAGCAGCCCACCGACGCGATCCTGCGCACGGTCGTCGCGTGCGTGTGCGGGAGCGACCTGCATCCGTATCACTCGATGCCCGCGCGCGAGCGCGGCGTCCCGATCGGGCACGAGATGATCGGCGTCGTCGAGGAGGTCGGCGCGGACGTGCGCACGGTTGCCCCCGGCGATGTGGTCATCGTCCCGTTCGTGTGGTCGTGCGGCGCGTGCGACTTCTGCCGCGAGGGGCTGCAGACCTCGTGCCGCATCGGCGGGATGAGCGGGACCCAGCGCACCGGCGGCGCGCAGGCCGAGTTCCGCCGCGCGCCGCTGGCCGACGGCACCCTCTATCGGATCGACGTCGACGAGAACGACGAGCGGATGCCGGGGCTCCTCACCCTGAGCGATGTGTACGGCACGGGGTACCACGCCGCCCTCACCGGCGGTGCGGGTCCGGGCAAGGTCGTCGCCGTCATCGGCGACGGAGCGGTGGGCCTGCTCGCGGTGCTGTCGGCGCGGATGCTCGGTGCCGAGCGGATCATCCTGATGGGGCGCCACGAGGCGCGCACCGACCTGGGCCGCCGCTACGGCGCCACCGACGTGGTCGCCGCGCGCGGCGAGGAGGGCATCGCCGCCGTCCGCGAGCTCACCGGCGGCGACGGCGCGCACGTCGTGATCGACGCCGTCGGGCACCTGCCCGCGTACGAGCAGGCGCTGGGCGTCGTGCGCCCGGGCGGGCGGGTCAGCCGGGTCGGCGTGCCGCAGTACGAGACCGGGCCGATCGGCGTGGCGCAGTTCGCGCACAACATCACGATCACCGGCGGCGTCGCGCCGGTGCGCGCCCACATCGAGCGGCTGCTGCCCGGCGTCCTCGACGGGACGGTCGACCCCGGCGCCGTGTTCGACCACGAGGTCGCGCTCGAAGACATCGCCGACGGCTACCGGCTCATGGACGAGCGGGCGGCGCTCAAGGTGCTCGTCCGGCCGGGGCGCGCATGACCGACGGGCACGCCCGCGTCGGCGTCCGCGAGGTCGCCGCCCGCGCGGGCGTCTCGTCGCAGACCGTGTCGCGCGTCATCAACGACCACCCGAACATCCGTCCCGAGACGCGACGGCGCGTACAGGCGGCGATGGCCGAACTGGGATACCGGGTCAACAACGCCGCGCGTTCCCTCGGCACCGCCACGACCCGCACGCTCGGCGTGCTCGCCTCCGATGCCACGCTCTACGGTCCCTCCGCCGGCATCGCGGCGCTCGAGGCCGCCGCGCGCGCCGCCGACCGCTGGATCGCCACCGCGTACGCCGACGCCGCCGACGAGCGATCCGTCCAGACGGCCGTCGAGCGACTTCTCGCCCAGGGCATCGACGGCTTCGTGGTGCTCGCCCCGCACGCACGCACCCTCGACCTCGTGCGTGCGGCCGTGCCGCACGTCCCCGTCGCGACCCTGCACTCGGGGCTCGGCGCGCGCCGGCAGTCCGAGGGCGCTGCGCTCGCGGTCGATCACCTCGTGACTCTCGGGCATCGCCGCATCGCGCGGCTGGCCGGCCCCGCGGACTGGCTCGAGGCCGCTGCGCGCGACCGCGGCGTCGACGACGCGCTCGCCCGCCATGGTCTGAGGCCGGGGCCGCGGTGGGAGGGGGACTGGAGCGCCGCCGCCGGCGCACGGCTGGCGCCGGAGATCGCCGCGGCCGTGCGTGCCGGCGACGGTCCCACGGCGATCGTCGTCGCGAACGACCAGATGGCCCTGGGGCTGATGGCGGGGCTGGATGCCGTGGGCATCGCCGTCCCCGCAGACCTCGGCGTCGCAGGATTCGATGACAACCCCGACGCCGCGTATTACCGGCCGGCACTCACGACGGTGCGGATCGACCTCGCGGGCGAGGCGAGGCGCGCCGTCGCGGAGGCGCTCGGGCACGGCGACGCCGACGCTCCCGCCCCCGCTCGGCTGTTCGCTCGTGCCTCGACCGATGCCGTTCGCGTGCTCTGACCTGCGGCTGGCGTGCGTGACGCCTGCGCTGGCGTTGCAGGATTGTTACCGGTAACATCGAGGATCGGTACCATCGACTGATGGATGCCGGCATCCCGCGCGACCACACGAGAACGCGACCACACGAGAACCGATGGAGCAACCCGTGAAGACCTACCCGCCCGACGTGCAGCAGGCCATCGATGCCGTGCGCGCCGACGTCGCGCGCCTGCACGGCGAGCTCGTCCGATACGGCCTCGTCGTCTGGACCGGCGGCAACGTGTCGGGGCGCGTCCCCGGTGCCGATCTGTTCGTCATCAAGCCGTCCGGGGTCAGCTACGACGACCTCGCGCCCGAGAACATGATCCTCTGCGACCTGGACGGCAACGCGATCCCCGGCACGCCCGGCAGCGAGCGCGCGCCGTCGTCGGACACCGCCGCGCACGCGTACGTCTACCGGCACATGCCCGAAGTCGGCGGCGTCGTGCACACCCACTCGACGTACGCCGTGGCCTGGGCCGCGCGCGGCGAGGAGATCCCCTGCGTCATCACGGGCATGGCCGACGAGTTCGGCGGGCCCATCCCGGTCGGTCCGTTCGCGATCATCGGCGACGACTCGATCGGCCGGGGCATCGTCGAGACCCTCCGCGGCCACCGCAGCCGCGCCGTGCTCATGCAGAACCACGGCCCGTTCACGATCGGCGTCTCGGCGAAGGACGCCGTCAAGGCCGCAGTCATGTGCGAGGACGCCGCCCGCACCGTGCATCTGGCGCGCGAGGCCGGACCGCTGATCCCCATCCCGCAGGAGCGGATCGACGCCCTCTACGCGCGCTACCAGAACGTGTACGGCCAGAGCACGGACGCGCGTCGATGAGCCTCCCTGCCAGAACCGCGCTGGGTATCGAGCTCGGCTCCACGCGCATCAAGGCGTGCCTGATCGACGCCGACGATCCCACGACTGTGCTGGCCACCGGCGCGCACGCGTGGGAGAACGCGTACGTCGACGGCCTCTGGACCTACCCGCTCGAGGACGTCTGGTCGGGACTGCAGGCCGCGTTCGCCGACCTCGTCGCCGACGCCGAGCGCCGCCACGGCACGCGCCCCGACACGTTCGACGCGATCGGCGTCTCGGCGATGATGCACGGCTACCTCGCCTTCGATGCCGGCGGTGAGCTGCTCGTGCCCTTCCGCACGTGGCGCAACACCCACACCGGCCCCGCGGCGGCCGAGCTCACCGACCTGCTCGGTGTGAACATCCCGCTGCGCTGGTCGATCGCGCACCTGCACCAGGCGATCCTCGATGCCGAGCCGCACGTGCCGAGGATCGCATCGGTCACGACCCTCGCCGGCTACGTGCACGCGCGGCTGACCGGGCGGAACGTCCTCGGCGTCGGCGACGCCTCGGGCATGTTCCCGATCGACGCCGCGACGCGCGACTACGACGACGACCTCGTCGCGCGCTACGACGCGCACGCCGCCGGCCGCGCCCCCGCCCCGCTGCGGCAGCTGCTGCCCGAGGTGCTCGTGGCCGGCCAGGACGCCGGCGCCCTGACGGCCGAGGGTGCGCTCCTGCTGGATCCGACCGGGGCGCTGCGCCCCGGCATCCCGTTCTGCCCGCCCGAGGGAGATGCCGGTACCGGCATGGTCGCCACGAACGCGGTCGCCCCGCGCACGGGGAACGTGAGCGCGGGGACGAGCATCTTCGCGATGGTCGTGCTCGAGCGGCCGCTGCGGGACGTGCACCACGAGCTCGACCTGGTCACGACGCCCGCGGGCGACGCCGTCGCGATGGTGCACTGCAACAACGGCGCCAGCGAGCTCGCCGCCTGGGCCGGCATGTTCGGCCGGTTCAGCGCCGCCGCCGGCACCCCGCTGGAGGGCGACGTCGTCTTCGACGTGCTCTTCCGCGAGGCGCTCGCCGGAGAGGCGGACGCCGGCGGTCTGCTGGCATACAACCATCTCGCCGGCGAGCCCATCGCGGGACTGATCGACGGACGTCCGCTGTTCGTGCGCACACCGGACAGCCGCCTCACACTGGCCAACGCCATGCGCGCGCAGCTGTACGGCGTCTTCGGGACGCTCGCCCTGGGTATGAGCGTGCTGGAGGCCGAAGGCGTCGGCCTCGACCGGATGTTCGCGCACGGCGGGATGTTCCGCACCGCGGGCGTCGCCCAGCGCTTCCTCGCCGGAGCGCTGAACGCCCCCGTTGCGGTGGGCGAGACGGCGTCCGAGGGTGGAGCGTGGGGGATCGCCGTGCTCGCCGCCTTCCTCGGTGCCGGCACGGACTCGGAGACGGGGCCGGAACTGAGCACGTACCTCGACGGCCAGGTGTTCGCGGGGGCGGAGATCTCCGTCGTCGACCCGGACGCCGACGACGTCGCCGGCTTCTCCGCCTACCTCGACCGCTACCGCGCCGGGCTGGCCGTCGAGGCCGCCGCCGTGGCACACCTCTGAACCGCACACCCGAAGGAACCCCATGGCTCTGAACACCTCCCTCGACTCGTACACCGTCTGGTTCGTCACCGGCAGCCAGAACCTCTACGGCGAGGAGACCCTCCGCCAGGTCGCCGAGCAGTCCCAGCAGGTCGTCGCCGGACTGGCCGGCCTCCCCGTGAAGGTCGAGTGGAAGCCGGTGCTGAAGGACTCCGAGTCGATCCGCCGACTCGCCCTCGACGCCAACAGCGACGACTCGGTCATCGGCGTCATCGCGTGGATGCACACCTTCAGCCCCGCCAAGATGTGGATCGCCGGGCTCGACGCGCTGCGCAAGCCGCTGCTGCACCTGCACACGCAGGCCAATGTCGAGCTGCCGTGGGCCGACATCGACTTCGATTTCATGAACCTCAACCAGGCCGCGCACGGCGACCGCGAGTTCGGGTACATCCAGACCCGCCTGGGCGTGGCGCGCAAGACCGTCGTCGGGCATGTGTCGAACCCCGCCGTGCGCGACCAGGTCGCCACGTGGCAGCGCGCCGCCGCCGGCTGGCAGGCCGCGCGCACGCTCAAGCTCGCCCGCTTCGGCGACAACATGCGCTACGTCGCCGTCACCGAGGGCGACAAGACCGAGGCCGAGCTGCGCTTCGGCGTGCAGGTCAACACGTGGGGCGTCAACGAGCTCGCCGACGCCGTGGCCGCCGCAACGGACGCCGATGTCGACGCGCTCGTGGCGACCTACCTTGCCGAGTACGACGTCGCCGCAGAGCTGCGCCCGGGCGCCGAACGCCACCAGTCCCTGCGCGACGGCGCCGCGATCGAGATCGGGTTGCGCACGTTCCTCGAGGCCGGCGGTTTCGGTGCGTTCACGACGAGCTTCGAGGACCTGGGCGCGCTGAAGCAGCTGCCCGGCCTCGCCGTCCAGCGGCTCATGGCCGAGGGCTACGGCTTCGGCGCCGAGGGCGACTGGAAGACCGCGATCCTCGTGCGCGTCGCGAACGTCATGGGCGCGGGGCTGCCCGGCGGCGCGAGCCTCATGGAGGACTACACCTACGACCTGGTGGCCGGCGACGAGAAGATCCTCGGGGCCCACATGCTCGAGGTCTCGCCGTCGCTGACGAGCGCGAAGCCGCGACTGGAGGTCCACCCGCTCGGCATCGGCGGCAAGGACGACCCCGTCCGCCTCGTGTTCACCGCTGATCCGGGCCCCGCGCTCGTGGTCGCGATGAGCGACATGCGCGACCGGTTCCGGCTCGTGGCCAACGTCGTCGAGAACGTGGAGGCGCCCGACCTGCCGAACCTGCCCGTCGGGCGCGCGGTCTGGAAGCCGGCCCCCGACTTCGCGACGAGCGCGGCGTGCTGGCTCGCCGCCGGGGCGGCGCACCATACTGTGATGACGACCGCCGTCGGCCTCGAGGTGTTCCAGGACTTCGCCGAGATCGCCGGGACCGAGCTGCTCGTCATCGACGAGGCCACCACGACGCGCGGGTTCCAGCGCGAGCTGCGCGGGAACCAGGCCTACTACCGACTCGCACAGGGACTCTGACACGCATGACTCGCACCCCGCTTTCCGGAACGCAGCACACCCTTCGAGCGGGGGAGTACGAGGCCATCATCGCCTCGGTCGGCGCGTCGCTGCGCGTGCTGCGCCACGGTGACCGCGACCTGGTCGTCCCGTTCGACATGGACGAGCTCCGGCCCGGCTACCGCGGCGCGACGCTCGCGCCGTGGCCCAATCGCATCGTCGACGGGCGGTACGCGTTCCGCGGCACGGCATACCAGGTGCCGCTGACCGAACCCGAGCGGCAGCACGCCCTGCACGGACTGGCCGCCTGGCTCGACTTCGACGTCGTCTCGCGCGGCACCGACCACGTCACGCTGGCGGCGACGATCGTCCCGCAGAACGGCTACCCCTGGCGCGTGCGCCTCGAGACCGAGTACCGGCTGGGCGTCGACGGACTGACCCAGACGGTGCGCGCGACGAACGAGAGCCAGGATGCCGCTCCGTTCGGCACCGGGCCGCACCCGTACCTCGTGGCCGGTCCCGGCCGGCTGGACACCTGGACGCTGGAGCTGCCGGCCACGCAGGTCCTCGAGGTCACCCCCGAGCGGCTGTCGCCGATCGCGCTGCACGCCGTGGACGGGGCAGACGCCGATCGCTTCGACTACCGCACGCCGCGCGTGCTCGGCGCGGCCGAGATCGATCACGCGTTCACGGGCCTGGTCCGGGATGCCGGTGGCTCGGCGACCGTGCGCGTGACCGATCCGGGCGGAACCGGCGTCGAGATGACGTGGGATGCCGACTGCCCGTGGGTGCAGATCCACACGGCCGACCGGCCGGGGGGGCCTGCCGAGCCCGGTCACCGTGCGGGGCTCGCGGTGGAACCCATGACGTGCGCGCCCGACGCCTTCAACGCCGACCGCTACGACTATGGCGCCGGGCTGATCGTGATCGAGCCCGACGCCACCGTCGCCGCGTCGTGGCGCATCTGCGCCGTGTGACGCGTCACTCGTCGCCGCGCAGCTTCTCCTTGAGGTCGTTGCGGGTCTCGACCGAGTCGCGCTCGGCTTCGGCCTTCTTCACGTTCGCGTCGGCCTTGACTTCGTCGACCTTGTCGCCGATGCGGTCGGTGGTGTCCTCCCACGCGTCCTTGACCTTGCGGCCCGCCGTCTCAGCGGTCTCCTTGGCGTCGTCCATGAATCCCATGGTTCACTCCCTTTCGTGAAGGTGAACTCCTCACGGTAGGCGGGCGTCCCGGGGCGGTCACGGGGGTTGTCAGCCCCGAGGCCGTGTGATAATCGCCCCTGCCCGCGGGGACCTGCGCGTCGTCGAGGAGGAAGTGGCGGGTCAGCACGCGGCGCCACCTGTTCGCGGGCAGGCTGGCATCCAGGGCCGCCATGCCGGTCCCGTACTTGGAGATGCGCGCGGGCCGGTGGCCGTGCCGCCAGAGTGCCCGGTCGAGCGCTCCGGGACGCCGGCCCGACTTCGTCTCCACGATCACCGTGCGCGGGAGGGCGAGGACGCCGCCGTCGGCGGAGATCCACGTGAGGTCGACATCCACCGTGCCGCGCGAGACCTCGTCGTGCGCAGTCGCCGGCAGCAGCAGCGTCGCGCGTCGATACCGCGTGACCAGGACGGGCTGCAGGCGCTCGGCGATGTCGCGCGCGCGGGGGATGCCGGCATCCCTCAGCATGTCGCTCGCGTAGGCGACGGCGTCGCCGTCGAGCTCGTCGCCGGTGACGGGGACGCGGTCCTTGACGGTGGCGGACCGCCCGCCCCGCGTCTTGACCTCGAGGAAGGAGCCGCCCGAGTCGACGTATGTCCGTGCGCGGACCTTGAAGCGACGCCGACGGCCGCGGGCGGCGCTGAGGTAGCTGTCCCGCTCGGGGGTGTCGAAGTACTGCGAGGCGTAGCGCAGCGTGCGCTCGCCGGCGATCTCGAGGACCTCGCTGCCGGTCGGCAGCTCGCTCAGCACGGCCGGGAGGCCGGCGAGGGGAAGGACGTACTTGCGGTCGACGCGGGTCTGCAGCTCCGCCGCCGCGTTGAGCTGCGCGAGGTCGACACTCGGCAGTGTCGCGAGGCGCTCGATCGCGCTCACCGGGACACCTGCGCGAGCGCGGGCACGGCCGGCGCGTTGTAGCGGACGTCGACGACCGTCGTGTCCGAGACCAGGTCGATGCTGCGGATCGCGACGCGGTGGACCGCGGTGCCGATCACCCGCTCGACGGCGGCGCGGGCTTCGGCCTCGTCGGCGTAGGCGCGGTCGAGGACGAGCGACTGCTCGCGCGAGCGGCGCAGCAGGGCGGGGCTGTCGACGACGGCGAGCACACCGACGACCAGAGCGATGAGCCCGGCGCTGAGCCACGTGAAGCCGGTCGAGAGGCCGGCGACCAGACCGATCGCGAGGGCGGCGAGGTAATAGGCCATCTCGCTCTGCTCGATCTCGCGCGAGCGCAGGCGGATGATCGACAGCACGCCGAACAGCCCGAGCCCGAGCCCGGCGCCCACGGTCGTCCCGGCCAGGACCATCGCGACGGCCAGCACCCCCACATTGACGCCGACGAAGGCGACCGCGAGGTCGCGGCGGCGGTGACGGGGATAGTAGACGCCGAACGCGAGCAGCGCGATGGCGGCCAGATCGAGGGCGATGGGGGCGAGCAGATCCATGAGAACTCCTGACGGGTGAATGTCCGGAGTCCAGTCGACGATGTCGCGCTATGCGGTTCCTATGACGGGGTTCGGTGCCGGATACGAGTCTCAGGCGGGAGTCGTCGTGTCGATCGCGTCGCGCAGCGGGCGCCGCATGAACCTCCAGTACCGCGTCGGGAGCGTCCGGGCGAGCACGTCGACCACCCGCGCCTGACGCCCGATCATGGTGCGCGCCCGCCGGCCGACGGTGGCCGCGATGATGGTCGCCGCGGCATCCGCCGGTTCGGTGCGGTACATCGCGGCCTGGGCTCGGGCCGCGCGGGCGGCGACGGCGGGATCGAGGGCGGCCGCGTACCGGCCGTGCAGGACGATCCCGGTCTTCACTCCGGCCGGGTAGATCGCGCCGACCGTGACGCTCGTGCCCTCGAGCTCGTGGCGCAGCGCCTCGCTGAACCCGCGCACCGCGAACTTGCTCATCGCGTACGGGATGCGCCCGGCCGGGGCGGCGAGGCCGTAGATCGAGGCGAGGTGGGTGATGTGCGCGGCGGGGGAGCGACGCAGGGCGGGCAGCAGCGCCTGGGTGATGTTGACGGTGCCCCACAGGTTGACGTCCATGAGCCAGCGCATCTCCGCCATGGTGAGCTGGTCGATGCTGCCGAGCATCGACGAGCCGGCGCACGTGATGAGGGTCTGCACGTGTGCGTGGGATGCCGTGATCTCGGCCGCGAGCGCCGCCACGGCGTCGTCGTCGGTCAGGTCGACGACGTGGGCCGTGTGCCCTGCGCCGGTGAGGGATGCCGCGACCTCGGCGAGACCGTCGGCGTCGCGGTCGACGAGCGCGACGCGCGCGCCGCGGGCGGCGAGTTGTCGGGCCACCTCGGCGCCCATCCCCGCGGCGCCGCCGGTGATGACGCTGGTCGCCCCCGCGACGTGGAGTCGTGGCATCCGGACGACCTCGTTTCTGCGCTGCTTCTCTGCGCTGCTTTTCGCCGTGCTTTTCGCGCTGCGCCGTGATGTCACGGTCCGCGTCTCGATTCTTGCCGATGCGCGACCGTAGGATCGAGTGGAGCGGGAACGAGTCGCGAGATATATCGCGTGCGGCCGGGGTTCGGATGCGGGGAGGGGGTGCGGTGGACAAGCCGAAGCGCGTGCGGACGCGCGACGTGGTCGCCGAGGGTCTCTACATCGCGTCGGCGGCGACCCGCCTGAGCCTGAAGAACAGCATCCTCGTGCACATCCTCGCCGAGGGTGAAGGGTTCGACGCCGACCGCTTCCTGCCCGATGCGCGCGACGCCCTGCTGTCCCTCGCCGACGAGGCCGACGAAGACGCGGAGCGCGCGCAGCGCGAGCGCAAGCTGGCGCGCAGCCGGTACTCGGACTCGGACGGCACCCACGACTACCGGCGACGCGATGTGCGCAACCTGCGCCGCCGGCAGCGGCAGTCCGAGCACGTCGCGCGCGAGCTGCGCGCGCGCGCCGCGGACGAAGAGGAGTTGCGCAAGCTGGTCGCCGATGCGCGGGACGCCGCCTGGAGCGAGGTCGCGACCAACATCGATCGCACCCTGCGCATCGAGGCGTTCCGGCCCGACCTCGAACCGGACTACGACCGCATGCGCACGGCGCGCATGCAGGCGCTGCGCCTCGTCGATCTGCCCAAGCTGCGGGCGCATCGCCGGAGCGCCGCGAAGCAGCAGGAACTGCGCGCCGAGGGCGTCGAGCCCGAGCTCGTGGAACCTGAGCCGGTCCCCGACGTCGACCCCGCGGAGCTCGAGTAGGGGCACCGTCGCGTGTGCCGGCGTCGGTTCGGCGGGAGCGAAATAGTGCGCTAAGCTAGACGCTGGCCTTCGAGAGATGGCCGGGCGCCCGTAGCTCAATGGATAGAGCATCTGACTACGGATCAGAAGGTTAGGGGTTCGAGTCCCTTCGGGCGCACACTGTGTTGAGACAGTGACCTACGAAAGCCCGCGGAACACCGCGGGCTTTCGTGTTTCGACTTCCGCTAGCATTCGGGAATGACGAACCCGGCTCCGATCGACGACGTCCCGATCGGCGGTGAGGCCATTCGCCTCGGACAGTTCCTGAAATTCGCGGGGCTCCTCGACTCCGGGGGAAGCGTGAAAGAGGCGATCATCGACGGCCACGTGATCGTGAACGGCGAGGTGGATCGTCGGCGCGGACGTCAGCTGCAGCTCGGCGACGTCGTCGGTTTCGACGGACGCAGCGTGCGCGTGTGCCCGTGAACCGGCCGACACCGGTCACGCGCCGCTCTCTCCTCGCGGTCGGGATCCTCGTCCTGGTGGTCCTCGGGTCGGGCGTCGCCTGGTGGGGAGCGTCGGCCACGGCGCTGAACGGCGTGCGCGTCGTCTACGACGCGGCGCCGCTGCGCTGCGCCGGAGCCGAGGTCGGGGTGATGCCCGGTTTCGAGGACGAGGACATGTTCTTCGACGAGCAGTTCCACATCCCCTTCGTCAGCCTCACCCCGGGGATGCAGTGCGCCCTGCGCTTCCACGTCGTCAACGACGGCTGGACGGACGTCGCCGTCGACCAGATCACGCTGCTGCTGTTCGGCGCGGACGCCGGGTTGGAGCTGAGCGACGTGTTCGTGAATCCGAACGGCCACGAGCGGGTGCCGAGCGCCGACGGCGGCGAGCTCGATGCGCACCTCGTCGTCACGGGGCTGGCGATCCCGCCCGGAGGCGTGCAGGAGCTCACCGCCGTGTTCACCTACGCCGGATCGACGCGGATCGCCGAGTGCACCTCGATCTGGTTGAACGTGCCCGTGGTCACCGTCGCGGCGCTGGGCGCAGCGCGGCACGTTCAGCCTCCCGCAGAGGCGGTCATCGGCTTCCACCAGCCCGCGCGGGAGTGCCCGGTTCCGTGAGGATGCGGCGCCCGGGTCCGAGACTCAGTGGCGGCGCGGACGGTCCTCGCGCTTGGCGGAGGTGCCGAAGCGGTCGGGCTTCAGTTCGATCAGCTTGCCGCTGATGCGCGTGTTCTCGAGCCGCTTGAGCGTGTCACGCGGCAGATCGGCCGGCAGCTCGACCAGTGAGAAGTCGGGGCGGATCTGAATCGCGCCGAAGTCCTCGCGACGCAGGCCGCCCTCGTTCGCGAGCGCGCCGACGATCTGCCGGGGCTCGACCTTGTGCCGGCGGCCGACGGAGATCCGGTAGGTGGCGCGGGCACCGCCACGCGGACGCCGATCGGGGCGGTCGCCGCGCTCGGGGCGGTCGCGCCCCTCCCGCTCGAATCGAGGCTCGGGAGTCGCGTCCGGTTCGAGCAGCAGGGGCGTGTCGCCCTGCGCGACCACCGCGAGCGCGGCGGCGACGTCGGCCTCGGGCACATCGTGGTGCTTCACGTAGTGGGCGACGATGTCGCGGAAGAGACTGACCTGCGCCGGATCGGCCAGCGCCGCCGTGATCGCGTCGTCGAATCGCGTGAGGCGCGTCGCGTTCACGTCGTCGACGCTCGGGAGCTTCATCTCCGTCAACGGCTGCCGAGTCGCCTTCTCGATGGCGGTCAGCATCCGTCGCTCTCGCGGGGTGACGAAGCTGATGGCATCGCCGCTGCGTCCGGCGCGCCCCGTGCGCCCGACCCGATGCACGTAGGACTCGGTGTCGATCGGCAGGTCGTAGTTGACGACGTGGCTGATGCGCTCGACGTCGAGCCCGCGGGCGGCGACATCGGTCGCGACGAGGATGTCGAGCTTGCCGCTCTTGAGCTGGTTGACGGTGCGCTCCCGCTGTGCCTGGGCGACATCCCCGCTGATCGCGGCGGCGGTGTAGCCGCGGGCCCGCAGCTTCTCGGCGAGCGTCTCGGTCTCGTTCTTCGTGCGGGTGAACACGATCATCCCCTCGAAGTTCTCGACCTCGAGGATGCGGGTGAGCGCGTCGACCTTCTGCGGGTAGGAGACCATCAGGTAGCGCTGCGTGATGTTGGCCGAGGTCGTCGTCTTCGTCTTGACGGTGATCTCTTCGGGGTCGTGCAGGTACTGGGCCGAGATGCGGCGGATCTGGGCCGGCATCGTCGCGGAGAACAGCGCGACCTGCTTGTCGGCGGGAGTGTCGGCGAGGATCGTCTCGACGTCCTCGGCGAAGCCCATCTTGAGCATCTCGTCCGCCTCGTCGAGCACGAGGTACTTGAGCTCGGAGAGGTCGAGGGTGCCCTTCTCGAGGTGGTCCATGATCCGCCCGGGCGTGCCGACGACGATGTGCACGCCGCGCCGCAGCGCGGACAGCTGCTGGCCGTAGCCCTGTCCGCCGTACACCGGAAGCACGTGCACCCCGCGCAGATGCGACGCGTACTTCTCGAACGCCTCGCAGACCTGCAGGGCCAGCTCTCGCGTCGGCGCGAGCACGAGGGCCTGCGGCGTCTTCTGTGCCAGGTCGAGCCGGGAGAGGATCGGCAGCGCGAACGCGGCCGTCTTGCCGGTGCCGGTCTGGGCCAGACCGACGACGTCGCGGCCGGCCAGCAGCGGCGGGATCGTCGCCGCCTGGATGGCGGAGGGCGTCTCGTAGCCGACATCCCGGAGGGCCTTCATCACGGCCTCATCGAGACCGAGCTCGGCGAAAGTGGGTTCGATGCGGTCGGATTCTGCCTCGACGGCGGCGGTCTCGCTGGAGGCGGTCATGATGCGACGTTAGTCCTCTCGACCGTGTCGCCGCGACTCGAGACTCCGCGGAAAATTCCATTACCCGGTAATTAACTAACTGAGTTAGTGTTAACGCATGTACTCCGCCGAGGTCCAGCGCGTCGTCGCCGCTCTGCATGATGCCGCGACGATGGATCCCGAGGGGACGCTGCTGCAGCGCGCACGCCTGGCCCCCGCCGATGTCGCCGAGATCACGGAGGTGATGGAGGCGCTGCGCGCGTGGAAGGACGAGGAAGCCCGTCAGAACAAGGCGTCGAGCGACTACATGGCGCTGTCGGAGCGGGACATGCGCGCGCTGAGGTTCATCATGGCGGGAGCACGCTCGCGCACCGTCGTCACGCCGGCGATGGTCGCGGAGTACGTGGGCATCACCAGCGCCGCGGTCACCAAGATGCTCGATCGGCTGCAAGCGGGAGGACACATCGCACGGGAGCCGCACCCGAGTGACCGGCGGGCGATCGCGCTGAGTGTCACACCCCACACCCGGGCCAGCGCCCGCAGTCAGGTCGGCACCCTGCACGCGCGGAGGTTCGCGGCAGCGGCGCGGCTGAGCACGGCCGAGCGCCGCGCGGTGATCCGATTCCTGACCGATCTCGCCGAAGGGAACGAGTCATGACCGAACTCGTCGTTCTGCTCGATGCGGCCGGCATCCCGATCGGAAGCGCCGACAAGGCGACGGTGCACACCGCGGACACTCCGCTGCACCTCGCGTTCTCGTGCCATGTCCGAAACCGTCGGGGACAGGTGCTGGTCACACGGAGGGCACTGAGCAAGTCCGCCTGGCCCGGGATCTGGACCAACGCCTTCTGCGGACACCCCGCGCCGGGGGAGCTGCTGACGGATGCCGTCGCGCGCCGTGCGCGGGACGAACTCGGGTTGCGCGTCTACGACGCCCGCGTCGTGCTGCCCGACTTCCGGTACGAGGCAGTCGATGTCAACGGCATCCGGGAGAACGAGGTGTGCCCCGTGTTCGAGGCCGTCACCGACGACGAGCCGCAGGCGCATCCGGACGAGGTCGCCGACTACCGCTGGGTGGAGTCCGCCGACCTCGACGCCGCGCTCGCGCACGCACCATGGGCGTTCAGCCCGTGGCTGGTCTGGCAGGCCGAACAGCTGGCGCAGCGCAGTGAGGGACAGCGGATCACGGAGCGAGGAGCGAGCAGATGAGCACGGGGACGGCCGTGCGGGCGCACGGCGAGATCGATGACGCCGCCGTCGACGCGCGACTCGGCGAGCTTCTCGCCCGGCTGCGGGAGCGCGCCGCGGGTCACCACGCCGGGTTCCAGGGGATGTGGCGGAGTGCCGAAGAGCTGGTCCGAGGCGGAAAGCGGTTGCGCTCGTCGGTCTTCGCGTCGGCGCTGCGCGCACTGACGCAGGACGGCGGTGCGTCCGTCGGCATCGGCGACGCCGTCGACATCGCGTGCGCAGTGGAACTCCTGCACGCGGCGTTCATCGCCCACGACGACGTGATCGACGACGATCTCGTCCGGCGGGGCCGGCCGAACGTCTCGGGGCGCGCGGTCGAGACCGCGACCGGTGCCGGCGCGGCCCCCGCCGCCGCTGCCGCGTTCGGCCAGGCCGCCGGCATCCTCGCCGGCGACGTCCTGCTGACCGCCGCGCTGTCGCTGGTGGGTTCTGCCGACGTCGGCGGCCCCGCCCGGCACGCACTCGTCGATCTCTTCCACGACACGGTCTTCGCCTCGGTGGCAGGGGAACACGCCGACGTCTGGTTCAGCCTCGGCGTCGAAGATGCCGGGGCGACGCAGGTACTGCGGACGATCGAGCTGAAGACCGCCCACTACTCCTTCCAGACTCCGCTGGAAGCGGCGGCGATCCTCGCGGGGTGCCGGCCGGAGCGGATCCGGCAGCTGCGGGACATCGCGCGCGGCCTCGGCGTGGTGTACCAGCTCCGCGACGACGTGCTCGGCGTGTTCGGGTCGTCCGACGCGACGGGGAAGAGCGTCAGCGCGGACCTGCGCGAGGGGACGCAGACCCTGCTGGTCGCCCTCGCCCGCACCTCACCGGAATGGCGACCGGTCGCGCATCGCTTCGGGGCGCCGGACCTGGGTGAGGACGACGCCGAGGCGCTGCGGACCGCGCTGCGCACGTCGGGCGCGCTCGACCGCGTGGAACTGGCGATCGACGCCGAATGCGCGGTCGTACGCCGCCGGATCCGACACGCGCACCTTCCGCCCCTGCTGGAGTCGTATCTGCTCGATCTGCTTGTGCGCTGCGCGGAGCGGGACACATGACCGCCCCGGCCGGCCGATCGACGCGCGATCCGGGTCTGGCCCGGTACGACGCGGCCGCCCGTGCCGCCGCGCGGCTCGTCCTTCGGCGATACTCCACCTCGTTCGGGATGGCCACGCGTCTGCTCGCCCCCGAGATGCGCCCGCACATCGCGGCCATCTACGCCCTGGTGCGCACCGCCGATGAGATCGTCGACGGCCCGGCCGCGGCCGCCGGGCTCGATCTCGACACGCGACGCGAGGTCCTCGACCGGCTCGAGGACGAGGTGCGGTCCGCGTGCGCGACCGGCTACAGCGCGAACCTCATCGTGCACGCGTTCGGCCGCACGGCGGCGCGGTTCGGCATCGGCAGTGACCTCACCGAGCCCTTCTTCGCGTCGATGCGCGCCGACCTCACGCTCGTGCGATGCACGCAGGAGGAGTTCGACCGGTACGTCTACGGGTCCGCCGAGGTCATCGGCCTCATGTGCCTGCGCGTCTTCCTCGGCGACCCCTCGAAGACCGGGGCCGTGCATCCAGCACGGCGCGCCCGCCTCGAGACCGGGGCGCGGCGCCTGGGCTCGGCCTTCCAGAAGATCAACTTCCTGCGCGACCTCGGCGAGGATGTGCGCGGGCTCGGGCGCTCGTACTTCCCGGGGGTCATCGACGGCGCACTCGACGAGGCCGCCAAGGCCGAGATCACGGCATCCATCAGGGCCGACCTGGATGCGGCGGCGCGGACCCTCGCCGAGCTTCCGCGCGGCGCGCAGCCCGCGGTCGCCGCCGCTCTGATGCTGTTCGCCGAACTCACCGACCGCATCGACGCGCTCCCCGCCGTAGAGGTCATCGAACGTCGCGTCCGGGTGCCGGATCCGGTGAAGCTGCGCATCGCCGCCCGCGCGGCGATACGACGCGGAGGCGGGTCATGAGGGCTCACCCGGCAGCCGACGCCGCGGCCGGCTCCGGCGGCACTCGTCGCGTCGTCGTCATCGGAGGCGGCATCAGCGGACTGGCGAGCGCCGCCCTGCTCGCCCGGGACGGCCACGACGTGACGCTGCTGGAGCGGCACGACGAGGTCGGCGGCCGCGCCGGCAGCTGGCGGAGCGGCGGGTTCACCTTCGACACCGGGCCGTCGTGGTACCTCATGCCCGAGGTGTTCGAGCACTTCTTCCGCCTGATGGGGACGACGGCGAGCGAGCAGTACGAACTGGTGCGGCTCGACCCCGCCTATCGCGTGCTCTTCGAGCCGGAGGCGTCCGACGACGGTGCGCAGGACCTCGTGATCCGCTCCGACCGCGACGCGACCATCGCCGCCTTCGACGCTGTGGAGCCGGGATCGGGCGGTCGCCTCGCGCGCTACCTCGACTCGGCGGCCGACACGTACGCCACCGCGGTCGACGCCTTCCTGTACAACCCGTTCGGCGATCACCGCTCGCTCCTGCGACGCGACGTCGTGCGGCGCCTGCCACGCCTGGCCCGGCTGCTGACGACCTCGCTGCATCGGTATACGGGGACGGTGGCGAGGGACACCCGGCTGCGGCGGGTGCTGGACTATCCCGCGGTCTTCCTCGGATCGTCGCCGTTCGCCGTGCCGGCGATGTACCACCTCATGAGCCACATGGACCTCGCCGACGGTGTCTGGTATCCGCGCGGCGGCTTCCGCGCCGTGATCGCGTCGATCGAGCAGCTCGCCCGTGCGAGCGGCGTGCACTTCGTGACGGGGGCCGAAGCCACGAGGATCACGACGGCCGACGCCCGGGTGACGGGCGTCGAGTGGCGTCCCGCACGCGGCGACGCGCAGTGGCTCGCCGCCGACCTGGTCGTGTCGTCGGTCGATCTGCATCACACCGAGACGCGGCTGCTGGCCCCCGCCGACCGCGACCGCCGGCCCCGGCACTGGCGCCGGCTCGACCCCGGCCCGAGCGCGATCCTCGTCATGCTGGGCGTCCAGGGCGCCCTTCCCCAGCTCGAGCATCACACGCTCCTGTTCGCGCGACGCTGGCGGGAGAACTTCGCGCAGATCTTCGGCCGGCGCGGACGCGTGCCGGACGTGCCCTCGCTGTACGTCTGCAGGCCGAGCGCGTCGGATGCCGCCGTCGCTCCGCCGGGGCACGAGAATCTGTTCGTGCTGATCCCCGTGCCCGCCGATCCCGCCATCGGGGCGGGCGGCGTCGACGGTGCCGGCGATCCCGAAGTCGAACGCGTCGCCGAGACCGCCGTGGCGCAGTTGGGTGCCTGGGCCGGCATCCCGGATCTCGCCGATCGGATCGTCGTGCGTCGCACTGTCGGTCCCCGCGACTTCGAGCGCGACTTCTCGTCATTGCGCGGCAGCGCGCTCGGGCCTGCGCACACCCTGCGGCAGAGCGCATTCCTGCGCGGGCGGACCGCATCGCGGCGCGTCGCCGGGCTGCTGTCGGCCGGGGCGACCAGCGTGCCGGGCATCGGTCTGCCGATGTGCCTCATCAGCGCGGAGCTCGTGCTGAAGCAGGTGCGCGGCGATCGCAGCGCCGGGCCGCTGCCCGAACTCCCGCTGCCGGGGTCCGGACGACGCCGTCCGGCTTCCTCGGGGGTGGCCGAATGAGTTTCGCCTACCTGCTGGCGCTGCTGGTCTCGATGGCGGGCATCGCCGCCATCGACGCACGCCACCGGCTGTTCCTGTGGCGGGCACCGCGGCGCGCCGTGCTCGTGCTGGCGCTGGGGCTGGTGTTCTTCCTCGCCTGGGACGCCGCCGGCATCGCCCTCGGCCTGTTCCGCCACCTCGACTCGCCGTTCGCGACCGGTCTCCTGGTGGCGCCGCACCTTCCCATCGAAGAGATCGTGTTCCTGGTCTTCCTCTGCCACCTCACGATGGTGCTCCTGTGCGGATGCCGGCGCCTCACCGTCCGGTTGCGGTCGCGCCGCGCGGAGAGGAGTCGCGGATGAGCTCCGTCCTCCTCACCGTCGTGTTCCTGCTCGCCGCCGCCAGCCTCCTGGCGGCGGGCCTGGCTCGATCCGGACGCGCGCGGGCGCTTGCCCGGACGTGGGGGCTGCCGGCGCTGCTCGCGGCGGCGGTGCTGGTCGTCCTCACCGCGGTCTTCGACAACCTCATGATCGCCGCCGGACTGTTCGACTACGACTGGGAGAACATGTCCGGGCTTCGTCTCGGACGCATGCCGCTCGAGGACCTTGCGTACCCCCTGGGCGCCCTGCTGGCGCTGCCGGGCCTGTGGCTGCTGACCGCACCCCGACGACGCGCCCCGGCCGATCCCGCCCGGGAGCCGGAGGCATGAGCACGCCGCCCCGCGCCCTGGTGCCGTCGCTCCTCCTGGCCTCGCGGCCGGTGAGCTGGATCAACACGGCGTTCCCGTTCGCCGCCGTCTACCTGCTCACGACCGGGCGCATCGATGCCGCGTTCGTCATCGGCACCGTGTTCTTCCTCGTGCCGTACAACCTGCTCATGTACGGCATCAACGACGTGTTCGACTATGCGTCCGACCTCGCGAACCCGCGCAAGGGGGGCGTCGAAGGCGCGCTCCTGCCGCCCTCGCAGCATCGCGCGGTCCTCATCGCGGTGAGCGTGATCGCCGTACCGTTCGTCGTCGCGCTGGCCGCCCTGGGCGGACCGGCATCCTGGATCGTCCTGGCAGTGAGCCTGTTCGCCGTCGTCGCGTACTCGGCGCCGGGGCTGCGCTTCAAGGAGATCCCGTTCCTCGATTCGGCCACGTCGAGCACGCACTTCGTCACTCCGGGCCTGTACGCGGCGGCGCTCGCCGGTACCGACCTCACGCCCGGGTTCGCGTTCGTCTTCGCCGCCTTCTTCCTGTGGGGCATGGCCAGCCACGCCTTCGGCGCCGTGCAGGACGTCGTCCCGGATCGCGCCGCCGGCATCGCCTCGATCGCCACCGTCCTCGGCGCGCGCGCGACCGTGCGCGTGGCGGTCCTCCTGTGGCTGGCGGCCGGAGCGCTCACGCTCGCCGTCCCCTGGCCCGGAACGCTGGGGGCGATGCTGTGCCTGCCCTACGTGGTCACCGCTCTGCCTTTCCTCGCCGTGAGCGACGCGGAGTCCCCGCGCACGAACCGCGGGTGGAAGAGATTCCTCGTCCTCAACTACGTCGCGGGCTTCTTCGCGACGATGCTGATCCTGTGGTGGGCCGGCGTATCGGGGTGGGCATGGGCGGCGCCCGGATAGCGTGCCGGCGATCTCGGCGCAAGCCGGGGACAGAACCGTCCCGACGTGATTGGGTGTGAGCATGACCGCGCGCATCGTCTCGATCGGCACCGCGGTCCCCGCCACGTGCATTCCGCAGGATCATGTGCGCGACTTCTTCGCCGCGCAGGCGTGGGCAGACCGGCTCACCGGCCGACTGATCCACGCGGCTTTCGACGCGGCGGACATCCGTACGCGCCACAGCGTGCTCGCCGAGCTCGGCCCCGGCGGTGGTGCCCCGGGCCACGTGCAGACGCCGTTCGTCGGGGAAGCCGGGGCGCTCCTGGCGCCGGGCACCCGCGCGCGCAACGACCTCTACATCCGCTTCGCGCCGCCGCTGTCGGCGGAGGCGGCGCGCAGCGCCCTGCAGCGTGCCGACCTCGATGCCGCCGCCGTCACCCACGTGGTGACCGTCTCCTGCACCGGCTTCGTCGCGCCGGGACCCGACTACCGCTTGGTCCGCGATCTCGGCCTTCCCACGACGGCGGAACGCTATCACCTGGGGTTCATCGGCTGCGCGGCGGCGCTGCCGGCGCTGCGGCTCGCGGCGCGCATCACGGCAGCCCAGCCCGACGCCGTCGTGCTGGTCGCGTGCACCGAGCTGTGCTCCCTGCACATCCGGGCTTCGGCGGATCCGCAGCAGATCGTCGCCGCATCGGTGTTCGGCGACGGGGCGGCCGCCGCGATCGTCACCGCGGATGCCGGGTGCGGCAGAGCGGGCGGACTGGAGCTCGACCGCTTCGGCACGGCGCTGACCGGCGAGGGCGAGCACGACATGGTCTGGACGATCGGCGATCACGGGTTCGAGATGGTGCTCTCGCCCGAGGTGCCGCGCATCATCGGGCGTGAGATCCACGCGGCCGTGGGGGCGTTCTTCGCGGGAGACGACGCGCCGTCGGCGTGGGCGGTGCACCCCGGCGGGCGCAGCGTGCTCGACCGCGTCGCGCAGGGGCTCGCGCTCGCGCCGACCGCCCTCGAGGCGTCGCGGGCGATCCTGCGCGACCACGGCAACATGTCCAGCGCGACGGTGCTCTTCATCCTGCAGGCGCTGCTGGACGATGACGGCGTCGGCGACGGCGACCGGATCGGCGGGCTCGCCTTCGGGCCCGGCCTCACGGTCGAGTCGGCGCTGCTGACCAAGCGGGGGCGCGGGGGAGCGCGGGAAGGATGAGTCTGGCGACCCGGGCGGAGACGCTCACGGAGCTGATGGACGATCCGGACTGCGATCCTCGGCGCCTGCGCGCGACCCTGCGCCGGTTCGGTGTCGTCAACCGGCTCGTGTCCGGGTGGGGCGCGGTGTATCGGCAGGCCCTGCGCCCGTGTCTCGTCGCGCTCGACCGGCCCGCGCGCGTGCTCGACCTCGGCTCCGGCGGCGGCGACGTCGTGCGCCGCCTCGCCGGCCGGGCCCGCCGCGACGGCTTCGACGTCCAGTGGACCGGCGCCGACCCCGATGCCCGCGCCCTCGAAGTCGCATGCGCGCGGCCGGCTCCGGCGAACATCGTCTTCCGGTGCGCCAGCGCCGAGGATCTCGTGCGGGAGGGCGAGCGGTTCGACATCGTGCTCTCCAATCACGTCCTGCACCACCTCGGCGCGGATCTCGACGGATTCGTGAGCGACTCGCGCATCCTCGCGCGGGAGCTCGTGCTGCACGCGGACATCGCGCGGGGGCGTCGTGCCTACGCGCTGTACGCGGTCGGGATCCTCCCCTTCGCGCCGGGCACGTTCCTGCGCGCCGACGGGCTGCGCTCGATCCGCCGCAGCTTCACGCGCGCCGAACTGCAGGACGCGCTCGATGCCCGCGCCGCGGGTGTCTGGTCGGTGCGCACGCCCGCACCTTTCCGGCTGCTGGCTCTGGCGTCCGGGAGCGGTTAGGCCGTGCCGGTCCACGACGTGGTCGTCGTCGGCGCGGGGCCGGTCGGACTCCTCCTGGCCGGCGAGCTCGCCCGCCGGGGCATGGACGTCGTGGTGCTCGAACGCCGCGATGCCCTCGGCGCCGGGACCCGGGCGATCGGGGTGCACGCCCCGGTCCTGGCCGCGCTGGCCCCGTCCGGTGTCACCGGGCGGCTGCTCGAGCACGCCGTGCGCGTGCCGCGGGGCGAAGCGCGTGCCGACGGCCACCTGCTCGGCACGGTCCGTTTCGACCGCCTCCCGGCGCCCTTCCCCTTCGTGGCGACGCTGCCCCAATCGGCGACAGAGGCCGTCCTGGCCGATCTGGCGCCGCGGCCGCGTCGCGGTGCCGAGGTCACGAGCGTGCGCCCCGGCACGGATGTCGTGCGCGTGGGCGGTGCGGACGGCGCCGGCCCGTTCTCGCTGACGGCGCGGCTGGTCGTGGTGGCAGCGGGGGTGAGCGGGCGCCGACTCGTCTCCCGCGGGAGCGCGATCGACACGCACGAGTACCGCGACCGCTACCTCATGGCCGACGTCGAGACGGGGCCGCGAGCGGATGCCGATCTCGCCGTCGTCCACCTCGACCGCGGCGGAGTGCTGGAGTCGTTCCCCCTCCCCGGCGGCGCGCGCCGGTTCGTCGCCTGGGACTCCTCCGATGCCGCCGACGCCGACGCCGAGTCCCGCGTGGAGCGGCTGCGGGCCGCGCTGCGCGCCCGCGGGGAGGACGTCGCAGCCCGAGCCGTGAGCGCGGCGACGGGCTTCGGGGTGCGCCGCTTCGTCGCGCCGCGGCTGCGGAACGGCCGGGTCTTCGTCATCGGGGACGCCGCGCACGAGGTCAGCCCGATCGGTGGACAGGGGATGAACCTCGGGCTGCTCGACGCGGCACGGCTCGCTCCGCTTCTGGCCGCATGGCTGCGCGCGGGCGCGGCCCCCGAGGCGGCGCTGCACGCCTGGGAACGCCGCCGGATCGCGTCGGCGCGGACGGCCGCGCGGCTGGCCTCCGTCAACACCGCGCTCGGCCGTCCGCTGCCGCGTGCGCTCCACGCGGCGCGCAGCGGCGTCGTGCGCGCCATGCTCTCTCCCGCGACGGGAGGACTGTTCGCCCGCGCCTACGCGATGGGGTTCGACCGCGACGCCTGAGGGGATCAGGCGGCCAGATGCCCGCCGGAGACGACCAGCTGCACGGCGAGCAGCAGCGCCGCGAGCATCACGAGCCGGAAGACGGCGCGCGTCGGCGCACCGGCCGCCGCGCGCACGGGCGTCGCGGCGGCCAGGACGAACGCCGCGGCGACGCACACCGCGGCGAAGAACGCCCAGGACGGCGCCGTCACCGCGGTGAGATCGCCGCTCACCGGGCCGAGCAGCACGGCGACAGCGCCGCCGACGACCGCGACAGCGGCGACGCGGGCCGACACCCGCGCGCCCCACCGGTGCGGCAGTCCCCGGACTCCGGTGCGCCGGTCGTCGCCGAGGTCGGGCAGGACGTTCGTCAGATGCACGGCCGCCCCCAGCGCCGCCCCCGCGATCCACGCCCAGCCGCCGGCATACGCCGGCTCCGCCGCCGCCAGCGGTGCGAGCGAGGGGAACGCGCCGAAGCTCACCAGGAACGGCACGATCGAGATCGCCGTGGACTTGAGCCCCGCGTTGTACGCCCACGCGCAGCCCAGGGTGAGCGCGTGCGCGGCCAGCATGCGCCACCCCAGCGGCGCCGACAGGATCAGGGCGAGGGCGAGGGTGCTCGCCGCCGCCGTCCACGACGTCCGCGTGGACACCTCGCCGCGCGCCAGCGGCTTGTCGGTGCGCCCCACGGCGCGGTCGCGCGGCGCGTCGATCGTGTCGTTCGAGATGCCGACCGACAGCTGTCCGCAGAAGACCGCCGTCGTGAGCACGGCCAGCCGCCACGGCTCGAGTCCGACGGAGACGCCGAGCGCGAGCGCGAGGGCGGTCACGACCAGGGTCGGGCCGGCGTGCGACGATCCCCACAGCGCTCGGAGCGTGCGCACGGCGGTCCGGCTCACATCGTCTGCAGCGGCACGACGCGCAGCCACACGAAGCCGTGCGGCGGCAGGGCGAGGCCGTCGTCCAGATCGACCCCGACCCCGTGGACGATGTCCCGCGCGTTGCGCTCGAACCCCGACAGCGTGAGCGGATCGACGAGGACCGGCGTCCCGCCGACGTTCGCGAGCACGAGCACGACGTCATCCGCTCCCGGGCGCTGAAATCCCAGCACGGTCGCGGCCGGAACGTGGAAGCCGATCAGCTCCGCCCCGGCGAACTCGGGCGTCGCCTGCCGCACGGCGATGAGCCTGGTCAGCCGGGCGAAGACGCGACCGGCGGGGGTCCCGGCATCCCGGCGCTCGGCGTAGCGGTCGCGCGGCTTGTTGCCGCGGTGCACCCAGCGCGGGTCGTCGCGTCGCGCCGGATCGTCGGCGTAGGTCGGGTCGTTGAGCTGGGCGACCTCGTCACCGAGGTACAGCATCGGCACGCCGCCGCTGGACAGGGCGATCGCGTGCGCGAGCACGACACGGTCCTCGCCGGCGGGGTCGCCGGCTTCGATCCCGGCGAGCGAGGCCGTCGTCCCCGCGACGCGCGGGCCGTCGGGGCCGGGCGAGCCGAGGCCGCGCGCGAAGCTGCCCGGCGTGCGGCCGAGGTAGAAGTCGACGATCGAGCGGCGGTGATCGTCGTCGATGCCGAACGGAGCGGCATCCTCCCATCCCAGGTCGTCGTGATCGCGCACCGTCACGAGGCGTGCAGCCCCCTCGGGAAGCGGATGCCGGTGCTCCAGCGCGCGCTGCACGCGGCGCGGGTCGTGGGTGGCGAGGGCATCCCACAGCAGCGCGGGAAGCAGCGCGTCGTCGACGAGACGTCCGGCCGGCCCGGCGACGGCGACCGCGGGCGCCCCGAGCGCGAGCGTCGCCTCGAGCACCGCGATCTCGTCCGCACCGGCATCCACGTGCAGCATGTCGACGCCGTGGTTGGCGAGGAACAGGGCGTCCTCGGTGCGACGGACCACGTCGTCGCCGCTGGGAAGGTCGAGGCACAGCGCGATTCCGGCGAGGCGCAGGTCGGCGGCGAGTTCGGTCAGGGTCGACAGGCGCCCCACGCGCGGGTCGACGGTGCGGGCATCGGCCAGGACGCCGCGCAGGTGCAGGCAGGTGAGGCCGATCTCGCGGAAATAGCCGATCTCGTCACGGATGCCGGCGAGGTTGCCGCCGTAGCGCCCCGCGTCGCACGTGCCGCCCAGCATCCGCTCGGAGTTGAGCCAGTCGGCGCCGGCCCGCTGCCCGTCGTGCACGCGCAGGTCGAAGGGACGGCTGTTCCACGACGCACAGGCCGCGACCACGAGCGCGGTCAGCTCGTCGAGATCGGCCGCGCCGAGGTGCAGTGCGGGCAGCTGCGCGTCCAGTCGCTCGAGGAACGCGTCCTCGACGCGGCCCGCCGCCTCGAGCGCGGCGAGGACCTCCGGACGGTCCTCATCGACCGTGGTGAGCGTGATCATGACGATGACTCCTCCCGACTCCAGACTAGGGGAGGTGTATCAGCGGGGCATCCGGAGGCCTCTTCTCAGACGACCCGTGTGGCGCGGGTCGGAAGTGGTCCGTGTGGGGCGGATCACGGCATCCGCATCGACGCGGATCGATCAGAGGAGGCCATCGTGGCTCTCGACAGAAATCTCATCGCCATCATCGGCAGGATCCATCCCGCCATCTACGACGTGGTGTTCCCGCACGGGCCGGTCATCGACGTCGCGCATGCGGCACGCTACGCGCATCGCCTGGCCGAGCTGAACCCGCAGCCGCTGCCGCCGCGGCAGATCTTCGCGGGCATCGAGACCGGTGCCGCCGTCGGGCACGAACTCGTGCGCGCGGCCGGGTTCGCCCGGGCGTTCGGGCTCGACTTCCGCATGGACATCGTCGAGATCTGCCCGCCGCCGCGACCCCTCCCGCCGCTGCCGTGGCCGTTTCCCTGGCCGCCGCGTCCCTATCCGTGGCGCGGCGCCGAGACGGAGCCGGAGTTCGACCACGGCTACGGGCTCGGGCTCGGGGCCGTGCTGGAGGCGACCGCCGAGGTGTGGCAGAAGCTGCCGGGCGCGGACTTCCTCGAGGAGCTCTACGGCGCTGCCGGCGAGCTCGCGCTCTCACACGGGAGCGGCCGGCACGCGTAGCCTGAGGGGGTGAGCGCGTACGTCTCGGCGTTCGAGCTGTTCTCCATCGGTGTAGGGCCCTCGAGCTCCCATACGGTCGGTCCCATGCGGGCCGCCCGGGACTTCGCGGCGCGCGTGCGCGACCTTCCCGTCGCGCGCCTGCGCTGCGTGCTCTACGGCTCGCTCGGCGCCACCGGCATCGGGCACGGGACGCCGGATGCCGTCGTCGCCGGGCTGCAGGGCTGGGAACCCGAGACCGTCGACCCGGCCGCTGTACGCGCGGCGTGGACCGGCTGGCCGGCCGGGCGCGACCTTCCGCTCGACGGCGTCCGGCCGGTGCCCTTCGTCAAGGAGCACGTGGAGTTCGCGCCGCGGACGCGGCTGCCCGGGCACCCGAACGCGATGACGCTCGAGGCGCTCGGCGCCGACGGCGGGGTGCTGGCGACCGAGACCTACTACTCCGTCGGCGGCGGTTTCATCCGCCGCGAGGGCGAGGCGCCGCGCGTGCCGGCGGCGCCGTACCCGCTGCGGTTCGACTCCGCCGAGGAGCTGCTCGCGCTCTGCGACGAGGAGCACCTCACGATCGCCGAGGCCGCCCGTCGCAACGAGCAGGCGCTGCGCTCCGAGGAGGAGATCGCCGCCGGGCTCGACCGGATCTGGGATGCCATGTCCGCGTCCATCGACGCCGGGCTGCACGCCGACGGCACGCTGCCCGGGATGCTGCGGGTACGGCGCCGCGCGGGCGCCATCCGCGAGCAGCTCGACGCGGTGGAGCAGGGCGGGCGCCGCGAGCTGCCCGGCGAGTGGCTCGGCGCGTTCGCACTCGCCGTCAACGAGGAGAACGCCGCCGGCGGCCGCGTCGTCACCGCCCCGACCAACGGCGCCGCCGGGATCGTGCCGGCCGTCGCGATGTACTGGTGGCGCTTCCTCGCCGATTCGGGCCTCGGCACGGGCAACGCCGTCACGCCGTACGGCGAGCTCGTGGGCTCGGCGCTGCTGGGCATGCACGCCCCGGCCCCGCGCGCGTCGAGCGAGCGGAGCGAGACGGAACGCGGTGACTCGGCCGACGCGATCGCCGACGCGAACCGCCGCCGCGGCATCCGCCGGTTCCTCCTGACGGCGACCGCGCTCGGCTCGCTGTTCAAGGCGAACGCGTCGATCTCGGGCGCCGAGGGCGGATGCCAGGCCGAGGTCGGCTCGGCCTGTGCGATGGCGGCGGCGGGACTGACCGCTGTCATGGGCGGGACGAACCGGCAGATCGAGAACGCCGCCGAGATCGCGATGGAGCACCATCTCGGCCTGACCTGCGATCCGGTGGGCGGCCTCGTGCAGATCCCGTGCATCGAGCGCAACGCGATCGCCGCGTCGACGGCGGTGACGGCCGCGCGCCTCGCGCTGCGCGGCGACGGCAGCCACTATGTGTCCCTCGACGCCGTCGTGGAGACGATGCGCCAGACGGGCATCGATATGTCCACCAAGTACAAGGAGACCAGTGAGGGCGGCCTCGCCGTGAACGTCATCGAGTGCTGAGCGCTCGCGCCCCGGCATCCTCGTGCGCCCGCCGGCACACTGCCAGGAAATCGGGGGCGCGAAGTGCGGGAATGCCGCGACGATTCCGCACGACGCGTCCCCCATTTCTCGTGGCGCAGAGAATCGGGGGCGGTATGTGCGGGAATCCACCACGAATCCCGCACGAGGCGTCTCCCATTTCTGCCGTCGACCGGAGTCCGCCGACCGGAGTCAGTCCGACGACGGCGTCCAGCCGTGCCGGATCAGCACCGCGCGCACCATCCCGACAGCGCGCCGCGTGCCGCGGATATGCGTCGACGTGAGGCGCACGACCTCCCAGCCCGCCGCGACGTACGCCGCGTACTTCTCGATGTCGCGGTTCCACTGCCGCCGGTCGGTGCGGTGGTGGTCGCCCTCGACCTCGACGATCGTGTGCTGCGCGGGATAGACGATCTCGGAGATGCCCAGCAGGCGCCCGCGCGCGTCCCGGATCTCGACGTCGAGCTCGGGCTCGGGCAGGCCCGCCTCCGCGGCGTCGATCCGGAAGTCGGTCTCGAGCGGAGACATGCTCCCCACCCGGATCTTCGGCAGCGCCGCGAGCAGTGTGTCGCGCCCGCGACGGCCGGGTGCCTCTGCGGCCGCGCGCAGCTGCGCGATCGTCGCGAGCTGCTCAGCCGCCTGCGGCGCGCCGTCTCGGCCGCGCGGAACGCGCACGATCGCATCGCCGACGATCGTGAGCTCCCGCGCGTCGAGTTCGGGGCCGAGCATCGCCCACACCGACGCCGGGCTCGCGACGCGCAGCCCCTCGAAGGCGCGTACCGACGTGAGCGCAGGCGAGAGCCTGATTCCCCGGATGCCGGAGCGTCGCAGTCCGCGGTGAGGTGTGTGCACCGCGACGCACAGATCGTCCCCTTCCGCATCGAGGTGGTCGAGAGGGAGTTCGTAGACGACGCCGGCCGTACGCCCGGCGAAGAAGGCATGCGGCGGCATGACGAGGGCGCACGCGCGAGCGCGGCGGAGGACCGCTGCGCGGACCGCGCGATCCTGCGCGAGCGGCTCGGCGTCCGCGGGGTCCGGCTCGGATGCGGGAACCATCCGCACGCCGCGGAACGGTCGTTCCAGGTCGCCGGCGCGCAGGCGCCCCCGGGGCACTCCCTGTGCATCCGCTTGCGCGGGGGTGAACACCTCGCCGAGTGACGAGGGCAGGGGAGCAGGACGCCGGGACATCTTCCGAGGCTTGCGCATCGCGGGTGATGCGACCGAGCGAACCGCCCCATCCGTGGAGGGATTCCGAGCGATGCCCCCTGGGGAGGAGGAGGCGCGTTCGCTCACCGAGAACACTTAGCACTCGACATGCGAGAGTGCTAATCTGAAGCTACTTGAGTCGACAAGGCTCAACTTTCAGACCAGAGAGAAAGACCACAGAGAACAGGAGAGAACAATGGCCACCTACGACCCGTTCCGTGACCTCGACCGCATCGCGTCGAGCCTCTTCGACCCGCGCCGCGGCCCGCGCCGCATGCCGATGGACCTCTACCGCGACGGCGACCACTACGTGCTGAGCGCCGATCTGCCGGGTATCGACCCCGGCTCGGTGGACATCGACGTGGACGGCCAGCTGCTGACGATCCGCGCCGAGCGCACGCTGACGACCGGCGAGGGCGTCAAGTGGATCACCCGCGAGCGTGAGGCGGCGAGCTTCCTGCGTCAGCTGAACCTCGGCCAGGGGATCGACACCGACGCCATCGCCGCCAACTACAGCAACGGCGTCCTGACCGTCACGATCCCGGTGAGCGAGAAGGCGAAGCCCCGCAAGATCGTGGTCGCCGACGGCGGGGGCGCCTCGACGATCCAGGCGCACGAGTCGGACGAGGAGCCGCAGCCGATCGAACAGTGATCGCGCGCCGACCGCCGCACGAGCCGCCCCGTGTCCCCCCGGACCGGGGCGGTTCGGCGTTTCGGCGCGGGGCATAGGATCGAAGCACCCGAATCCCGCCGGCCCGTCAGCAAGGATGCCGATGCCCGAACCTGCCGTCGCGCCCGCGCGCGACCAGCCCTCCGCCGCCCGCCTGGCCCCCGTCGGCGCGCGCACCTGGACCGTCGTCATCGTCCTCGGCCTCGTCGGCCAGCTGGCGTGGACCGTCGAGAACATGTATCTCAACGTGTTCGTGTACGACACGATCACGACCGACCCCACGGTGATCGCGATCCTCGTCGCCGCGTCGGCGACGGCGGCCACCCTCGCGACGATGCTCGTCGGCGCCTGGTCCGACCGCGTGCGCAGGCGGCGCCCGTTCATCGCGGTGGGCTACATCCTCTGGGGGCTGACGACCGCGTCGTTCGGACTCGTCCAGCCCGACCACACCGCGACCGCCGCGCAGGCGGTGGGCCTCGCGGTCGCCGCGATCATCGTCCTCGACTGCGTCATGTCGTTCTTCGGCTCCGGTGCCAACGACGCGGCGTTCCAGGGCTGGGTGACCGACACGACGGCGACCGGCAACCGCGGCCGCGTCGACGGCGTGCTGGCGATCATGCCGCTGATGGGCATGCTCCTCGTCTTCGGCGCGCTCGACGGTCTGACCCAGTCCGGCCAGTGGCAGCTGTTCTTCGGCATCGTCGGCGCCGCGACGGCTCTCGTCGGCATCGTCGCCTGGTTCTTCGTGCGCGACGCGCCCGACATCCGACCGCAGTCCGAGGGATACCTCCGTGCCGTCGTGTACGGATTGCGGCCGAGCACGATGCGCCGGCATCCGCGCCTGTACGTCGTCCTCATCGCGTGGGCGATCATCGGCACGAGCACCCAGGTGTTCATCCCGTACCTGATCATCTACCTCCAGCGCTATCTGCGCATCGACGGCTACGCGATCGTGCTCGCGAGCGTCCTGATCCTGGCGTCGATCCTCAGCGTGCTCGGCGGGCGCGTCATCGACCGCGTCGGCACGCTGCGCGCCGTGCTGCCGGCGACCGCGATCATGGTCGCGGGACTGATCGGCATGTTCTTCGCGCGCGACATGCTCGCCGTCATCGCGTTCGGCACGATCATGATGGCCGGTTTCATGCTGTCGACCGCGGCGCTCGCCGCGAGCGTCCGCGACGCGACCCCGCCCGGCCGCGCCGGCACCGTGCAGGGCCTGCGCATGATCTTCGCGATCCTCATCCCGATGGTGGCCGGCCCCTTCCTGGGGGCCGCGGTCATCGTCGGAGCGAACGAGACCTACACGGATCTCGGCATCGTCAAGCAGGTGCCGACGCCGTGGATCTTCGTCGCGGCGGCGATCGTGGCCGTGCTCGTCACCGTGCCGATGGCGATCCTGCGACATCGAAGGGATGCCGGGGCATGATGCTCACGCCCTGGGGCGAGCTGCTGGATCCCGACGCCCCGCTGCCCGAGTATCCGCGCCCGCAGCTGGTCCGCGGCGACTGGCTGAACCTCAACGGCCGGTGGCAGTACGCCTTCGCCCCGTTCGCCGGCGCCGATCCGCTCGCCGTCGACGACCCCGCGCGGCCGCGCCGCTCGCCGGACGGCGCGTTCGTCTCGGACGGGGAGATCATCGTGCCGTTCTCGCCCGAGACGGCGCTGTCGGGCGTCGGGCGCACCCTGCGCCACGACCAGCTGCTCTGGTACCGCCGCGCCTTTGCGCTGCCGCGCGCGCTGCGCGCGGGCGAGCGCGTGCTGCTGCACTTCGGCGCCGTCGACCAGACCTGCCGCGTCGCCGTGAACGGCGTCGAGATCGGCGGTCACACGGGCGGCTACCTGCCGTTCGCGCTCGATGTCACCGACGCGGTGGCAGGCCGCGCGCAGCACGAGGTCGTCGTCGCCGTGCGCGACGTGACCGACGCGGCGTGGCTCACGCGCGGCAAGCAGTCCCTCCGTCGCGGCGGGATCTGGTACACACCGCAGTCGGGAATCTGGCAGACGGTGTGGCTCGAGATCGTTCCCGCCGTCCACGTCGAACGGCTCGACTTCGTGCCCCACCTCGACACCGGTGAGCTCGAGATCACCGTTCACGTGGGCGCGGCCGGCGCCGGAGACGTCGCCGACGTCGAGATCACCGCCGACGGCGAGGCTGCGGCATCCGTCACGGTTCCTACGAACACCCCCACGCGCATCGCCCTGCCGCAGCCGGTGCGCGCTTGGAGTCCGGAGGATCCGTTCCTCTACGACATCGAGGTGTGCGTGGGCGGCGACCGCGTGCGCGCGTACGCCGGCATGCGCTCGTTCGGCGTCGGCACCGGCACGGACGGCCACCCGCGGCTGCTGCTCAACGGCGAGCCCGCCCTGCAGGTGGGAGTGCTCGATCAGGGGTACTGGTCCGACGGCGGCTACACCGCGCCGTCCGATGCCGCGCTGGAGTACGACATCCGCCTCGCCAAGGCGATGGGCTTCACGATGCTGCGCAAGCACATCAAGGTCGAGCCGCTGCGCTGGTACCACCACTGCGACCGGCTGGGGATGATCGTGTGGCAGGACGCGGTCAACGGCGGTGGACTGTACAGGCCGGTGACGATCACGGCGCCCGCGGTCACGCCGCTGCGGCTGCGCGACGACGCCTACGAGCGGTTCGCGCGCGAGGACGCGGCCGGTCGGGCGAGCTTCGAGGTCGAGCTCGACGAGATGATCGCGCACCTGCGCGCCGTGCCGTCGATCGGGCTGTGGGTACCGTTCAACGAGGGGTGGGGCCAGTTCGACGCGGCGCGCATCGCCGCACACGTGCGCGAGAGCGACCCGACGCGCCCGGTCGATCACGCGAGCGGCTGGCACGACCAGGGCGCCGGAGACCTGCAGAGCCTGCACGTGTACTTCCGCCGGTTCCGCGCGCCGCGTCGCCGCGACCGGCGCGTGCTCGCCCTCACCGAGTACGGCGGGTACAGCCTCGCGGTGCCGGGCCATACCTGGAGCCGCAAGACCTTCGGCTACCGCGCCTACCGGTCGAAGGGCGCTCTGCAGCGGGCGTTCGAGCGGCTGCACGACGACGAGATCGCCCCCGCTATCCGCGGCGGGCTCGGCGCGACCGTCTACACGCAGCTCAGCGACGTCGAGGACGAGGTCAACGGCCTCATCACCTACGACCGCCGCTTCATCAAGATCCCGATCGAGGCGGTGCGCGCCGTCAACGACCGGCTGCGCGCCGCGGCTGGAGAATCCGTATGACCGAGCGCGAGCTGACCGAGACCGTCTCCCTCACCCTGCCGAACGGGCGGCTGAACACGGATGCCGTGGGGTGGGCGCGCGCGTCTCTCGTCGACACGTCGGGCATCGGCGGCCGCCACGGCCGGGGGCGCAACAAGCGCTGGGAATACTGGAACGTCATGACCCCGACGCACATCGTCGCGCTGACGGTGTCGTCGATCGACTATGCCGCCGTGCACGAGGTGTGGATCTTCGACCGCGGGACCGAGCGGACGTGGGCGGCGGGGGCGACCGTCATCCCGCCGAAGGACGTCGAGCTGCCGGGGTCCCTCGCCGGCGGCGTCGCCGTCGCCCGCGCGAAGGATCTGGCGATCACCGTGACGCCCGCCGTCGACGGGCAGCGCTGGCGCCTCTACGCGGAGATCGCCGACGCGGCGTTCGACATCACCGTCACCCGCCCGGAGGGCCACGACTGCCTCGCCGTCGTCGTGCCCTGGTCGCATCGGCTGTTCCAGTACACGGTCAAGGACGTGGCGCTCCCGGCATCCGGCACGATCACGGTCGACGGGCTCGTGCACGAGGTGCCGGCTGGATCGTGGGCCGTGCTCGACCACGGTCGCGGCCGGTGGCCGTACGACGTCCGCTGGAACTGGGGCGCCGGCGCCGGGACGCTCGCCGACGGCCGGGTGATCGGCATCCAGGTCGGCGGCAGGTGGACCGCCGGCACCGGGTCGACCGAGAACGGCGTCGTCATCGACGGGACGATGCACAAGATCTCCGAGCAGCTCGTCTGGGACTACGACCTGGCCGACTGGCGGCGTCCGTGGCGGGTCCACGGCGGTGGCCTGGACGCGACCTTCACGCCCCTCTACGACAAGCGCTCGCGCACGAACTTCGGGATCGTCTCGTCGCGCACCGATCAGTGCTTCGGCGTCTGGGCGGGCAGGTTCGACGGTACGGCGTTCGACGGGATCGAGGGGTTCGCCGAGGACGTCCACAACCGCTGGTGACGTCGTAGGCTGACGCCATGTCCGAACCCGCTGCGCGGCCCCGCCGACGCGGGCGCCCGCGGGGCCGCACCGACTCGCGCGAGCGCATCCTGGCAGCGGCCGCCGACGAGTTCGCCGCGCACGGCTACGACGCGACCACGGTGCGCGGCATCGCCGCCCGTGCGGGAGTGGACGCGGCGCTCGTGCACCACTATTTCGGGACGAAGGCGGACCTGCTGGCCGAGTCGATCGGCGCGCCGCTGCGGCCGGATCGCGAGCTGCCGCGTCTGCTCGCCGGGGACCGCAGCCATCTCGGCGAGGAGATCGTCCGCTTCGTGCTGGGCGCGTTCGAGCAGCCCGACGTGCGCAAGCGCGGCGTCGCGCTGCTGCGGACGGCGATCGGGAACAAGCTGACGACGCCCCTGCTGGCCGGCTTCCTCTCGCGTGAACTGCTCTCGCGCATCGCTGCGGAGCAGGATGCCCCCGATGCCGAGCTGCGCGCGAGCCTGGCCGCCTCGCAGATCGCCGGTCTGCTCGTCGCGCGCTATGTGCTGCAGCTACCGGGTATCGCGACGGCCCCCGTCGAGGAGCTGGTCGCCCGCGTCGGGCCGACCCTGCAGCGCTACCTGACCGAATGATCCCGACGGCGAAGCCCCGTAACTCAGAGGAGAACGATGTCATTCCAGGCCTACCTCGACAACATCGAGGACAAGACGGGGCTCACGCCGCGCCAGTTCCTCGAGAAGGCGAGCGAGAAGGGCTTCGGCCCGGGGACGAAGGCGACGCCCATCGTCGAGTGGCTCGCCGCGGACTACGGTCTCGGCCGCGGCCATGCCATGGCGCTCGTCCACGTCATCACGAAGGGTGCGAAGATCTCCGCGAAGCATGTCGGCTCGGGCGGGGCGCACAGCGATGCCTCCGATGAGCTGTGGCTCGAGGGCAAGGGCAGCAACCCGCACTCTTGACAGCGCTGCGGCCGCGGCGCACAATTCATCGCATGATGAATAAATCGGATGCCGTGACCGTCACGGGCCTGCGGGTCCGGCGCGGGCGCACCGAGGTGTTCGACGGGCTCGACGTGGCGATCCCGCGTGGGCGCATCACGGGACTGCTCGGCCCGTCCGGCTGCGGCAAGACGACGCTCATGCGCTCGATCGTCGGCGTGCAGAAGGTCGCCGGCGGCACGGTGACGGTGCTCGGCGAGCCAGCGGGGTCGCGCCCGCTGCGCCACCGGGTGTCGTACGACACGCAGGCCGCGTCGGTCTACGCCGACCTCACGGTGCAGCAGAACCTGCGCTACTTCGCCCGGCTGCTGGGCGCACCGGCATCCGATGCGGATCGCGTCATCGACCAGGTCGGGCTGCGATCCCAGCGCGCGCAGACGGTCGGCTCGCTCAGCGGCGGCCAGGAGAACCGGGTCTCGCTGGCGGTCGCGATGCTCGGGTCGCCCGAGCTGATCGTGCTCGATGAGCCGACGGTCGGGCTCGATCCGCTGCTGCGCGCCGAGCTGTGGCAGGTGTTCCGCGGTCTCGCCGACGCGGGCGCGACGCTCATCGTCTCCAGTCACGTCATGGACGAGGCGCTGCGGTGCGACCGCCTCCTCCTCATGCGCGCGGGGCGCGTCATCGCGGACACGACGCCGGATGCGCTGCTGCGCGATACCGGCGCGGACGATCCCGACGCGGCCTTCCTCGCCCTGGTCGAGCGTGACGCGGAGGACCGGTCATGACCGCCGCGCGCACGTTCGCGACCGCCGGGCGGGTGCTGCGACAGCTCAGCCACGATCACCGCTCGGTCGCGCTCATGCTCGTCGCTCCCAGCCTGCTCGTCGGCCTGTTCGCCTGGCTGTTCAGCGATCAGGAGGGCGTGTTCCAGCTGTACGGGGCGGCGATCCTGGCGCTGTTCCCGTTCATCGTGATGTTCCTCATCACGTCGATCACGACGTTGCGCGAGCGGCGCAGCGGGACGCTCGAGCGGCTCATGACGACGCCGCTCGGCAAGGCCGACTTCATCGCCGGCTACGCCCTCGCGTTCGGGCTCATGGCGACGCTGCAGGCCGTCATCACGGTCTCCTTCGCGGTGTGGGTGTGCGGGCTCGAGGTGACGGGGCCGCTGTGGCAGCTCGGGCTGGTGGCCGTCATCGACGCGATCCTGGGCACGGCGCTCGGGCTGCTCGCCAGCGCGTTCGCGCGCACCGAGTTCCAGGCCGTGCAGTTCATGCCCGTCGTGGTGTTCCCGCAGATCATCCTGGGCGGACTGTTCATGCCGCGCGAGCAGATGCCCGACGTCCTCGACGCCATCAGCGACTGGCTGCCGCTGAGCCACGCGATCGACGCCGTCGCCGCGGTGAGCGCGGGCGAGGAGGGCTGGGACCTCTACGGGCCGCTGCTCATCGTCGCCGCCTTCGCGGTCGGCGCACTCGTCCTGGCCTCGCTGACACTGCGGCGCCGCACCCCCTGAGACGGGATCCGTGAGATGGCGGACTACTGGCCGCGCAGCTTCGCCGTGAGCTCCTGCAGCCGCGCCAACTCCTCGTCCGTGAGCACCGACATCCGGTCGGCGATCGATCGGCCGTGCAGCATCGCGACGCGCCGGAAGGCCGCGAGCCCCTCGTCGGTCGCGCGCACGATCGCTCCGCGCCCGTCGTGCGGGTCGGCGCACTTGGTGATGAGTCCCCGCGCGACCATGCGGTCGACGAGGCGAGAGACGCTGGGCTGGCTGATGAGCATGTTCGCCGTCACGTCGCGCAGACGCGCGGTGGCATCGTCGGCACGCGCCACCGTGAGGAGGACGTCGTACTCGGCCTGAGCGAGATCGCTGTCGTCGAAGTCGGTGCTGATCTGCTGGAACACCTCGTACTGCGCGCGGAAGAGGCTCTCCCAGGCGGCGATGGCGAGGCGGCGGTCCGTCATGGCGTCAACTGTAGTCGGCGCGATCCCGGCTCGTAGGCTGAGGGGCATGCGCCGACTCCTGCGAACCCTGACCGCGGCGGCCGTGGGGGCGGTGGCGCTCCTCGCCGTCGCCGCACCCGCCGTGGCGGGCGTCGACGACTTCACCTTCGACTCGATGAGCGTCGACTACACGCTCACCCGCGACGAGGACGGCACCAGTCGCCTGCACGTCCGGGAGGAGCTCGTGGCGCGTTTTCCCGACTCCGATCAGAACCGCGGCATCCGCCGGGTGATCCCCGCCACCTACAACGGTCAGCCGCTGCATCCGCGCGTGCACTCGGTCGCCGACGAGAACGGCATCGAGCGTCCGTTCGAGACCGAGAGCGACGACGGGGTCTTCGGGATCGTCTCCCGTGCCGACGGGTATCTGCACGGAGTGCAGACCTACGTCATCGTCTACGAGCTCGAGAACGTGACGTGGGACTTCCCCGACACGGGGCTCGAGTTCTATTGGGACGTCAACGGCGTCGACTGGCGGCAACCCTTCGGCCGGGTCACCGCGCGCCTGCACCTCGATGCCGGGCTCGCCTCCGCTCTGAGCGGACGCCAGTCCTGCTACGCCGGTCGGCAGGGGGTGACCGAGGCGTGCGACGGGATCTCGGCGGAGGGCGCCGACGGCGGCGGCGCGACGATCACGGCGCGCGCGACGGGCGTCGGCGCCGGCGAGACCCTCACGCTCGCCGTCGGCTTCGCGGACCACACGTTCACGCCGTTCGACGCGTCGTTCACCGCGTCGGGGGCCGGCTGGGTGCAGGCGGTGGCCGGACTCGGACTGCTCGGCGTGGGAGCTGCGGCGATCGGCGCGCGGCGCCGCTGGATGCGCGACGACGCGGGGCGCCCGACGATCATCGCGGAGTACGCGCCGCCGCCGAGCATCGATGCGCTCGAGAGCGCCGTACTGCTGCACAAGCCCGCGAAGGCGATCCCCGCCGAGGTGCTCGAGCAGGCCGTGGCCGGTTCGATCCGCATCCTGGAGGGGCGCAAGCGCGCGTTCGGCGGGACGCGGCTGACGGCCGAGCTCGTCGATGCGTCGCGCGCCGACGGGGACGGGCGGATGCTGCTGGCCGGACTCTTCCCGACGGGGCAGCCGGGGGAGCAGTTCGAGTTCGGTCGACAGGACACCCGCCTGTCGAAGGTGGCGCACGGCATCCTCGCCGCGGCGGAGAAGGAACTGGACCGACGCGGGCTGCGCCGGCCGGTGCCGGCGGGCGCGAGAGCGTGGCCGATCGTCCTCGCCCTCGCGGTCGGAGCCGTCGTCATGGTGTCGGGAGGCCTGGCGCTGGACAGCGGCGTGCGCCCGCTCGTTCCCGTACTCCTGATGGTCGTCGCGGGCCTGATCATCGTGACCGTCATCGGGATGCTGGTGCGCAAGCCCCTGACCGCCGCCGGCGCCGAGACGCGCGACCACCTGCGCGGGCTGCAGGAGTTCATCGAGTGGGCCGAGGCTGATCGCATCCGGATGCTGCAATCCCCGCGCGGGGCGGAGCGGGTCGGCGTGGACGTGGGGGATCCGCGGCAGATGCTCGCGCTCTACGAGGCGCTGCTGCCGTATGCCGTCGTGTTCGGCCAGGAGAAGGAATGGTCGAAGCATCTCGCCGTCCTCTACGCGGCGAGCGGTGCCGCGGGCCCGGCCTGGTACTACGGCACCGGCGTCTTCGACGCCTCGTCGTTCTCAGCGGGGATCGGATCGCTGTCCGCGGCCGCGTCGTCGTCGTCCTCGACCTCGGGCGGATCCGGCGGCGGCGGTTCCGCCGGCGGCGGGGGAGGCGGCGGCGGGGGCGGCGGGGTCTGACGCGCCTACGCGCACGCCGGCGCGGGCTGCCAGCGACTCGCGGCGCTGTCACGGCAAGAGTAAGGGCCGGTCGGAGAGGCTTCCGACCGGCCCTTGTCCCTTGCACCAAGAGTGTCCTGCAATCACATGCCGGTAGCTGCCACAGCAAAACAACTACCGTGCTTGCACTCTATAACGGAAAGATAACGACGGCAAGCATTTCTCGTTATCTTTTTGTGATCTGCCCGACCTGCCGGTCCTCGGCGGGAATCTGTTCTTCTACTGTTCACCGTGGCGGTCTGGACGGACGCGGCGTTCACCGTCAGGATGCTCAGGATGGCCGCATCCCCTTCCGACGGTGCCGCCGGGGGCGGTGCCGTCGGCGAGGTCTTCGTCGCCTTCCTGCGGCTCGGGCTGACCTCCTTCGGCGGCCCGGTCGCGCACCTGGGCTACTTCCGGGAGGCGTTCGTCACGCGCCGCCGGTGGTTCGGCGACCGGGAGTACGCGGACTTGGTGGCTCTGTGCCAGTTCCTTCCGGGGCCGGCATCCAGTCAGGTGGGAATGGCGATCGGCCTGCAGCGCGCCGGTCTGTGGGGTCTGCTGGCTGCGTGGGCCGGGTTCACGCTGCCCTCCGCGGTCCTGCTCGTAGCCTTCGCGTACGGCGCGAGCGCCCTCGGCGACGCCGCCGGGACGGGCTGGATCCAGGGGGTCAAGGCGGCTGCGGTGGCCGTCGTCGCGCACGCGGTGCTCGGCATGGCCAGGACGCTGACGCCCGACGCGCGCCGGGCGACGATCGCGGCCGCCGGGACGATCGCGGTGCTGCTGGCCCCGCACGTCCTCGTCCAGGTCGGGGTGATCGTCGTCGCCGGGGTCGCCGGGATGCTGTGGCTGCGCCCCGAAGCGGCCCCGGCCGCGGCCCCGGCGCCGCTCGCCCTCCGACTGCCCCGCTGGGTGGCCATCGCATCGCTCGGCGCGTTCGCGCTGCTGCTGTTCGCGCTGCCGGTGCTGGCCGCTGCGACCGGGAACACGGCGCTGCGGCTGGCCGACGTCTTCTACCGGGCCGGTGCGCTCGTCTTCGGCGGTGGACACGTCGTGCTGCCGCTGCTGCACGCCGAGCTCGTGCTGACCGGTCTGGTCGAGCCGGACGCGTTCCTCGCCGGCTACGGGGCGGCGCAAGCCGTGCCCGGACCGCTGTTCACGTTCGCCGCCTACCTCGGGGCGATCACCACGACCGCACCGTCCGGGCTGCTCGGCGCGGCCATCACGCTGGTCGCGATCTTCGTGCCCGCGGCTCTGCTGGTCATCGGGGTGCTCCCGTTCTGGGAGCGGCTGCGCCACGCCCCGCGTGCCCGACGAGCCGTGATGGGGGCGAACGCCGGCGTCGTCGGCATCCTGGCCGCAGCTCTCTACACGCCGGTGTTCACCGAGGGGATCACGACGCTTCCGGCTCTCGTGATCGCCGTGGCCGCCTTCGTCGCGTTCGCGAGGTGGTCCGCGCCGCCGTGGGCGGTCGTCATCGCCGCCGGGCTGATCGGCTTCGTCGTCCTCTGAGCGGACGATCACCGCACGGCGTACACGACGCCGCTGACGAGCACGGCCACGACGGTGGTCCAGCCGATGATCGCGATCGCCTGCCAGAACAGCACACGCGCCTTGCCCACGCCGGCAGCGGCGAGCATCGTGGCGGTGAACTGCGTGGGCAGCAGCAGCGGGCCCAGCAGGCTCACGCCCGGTACGCCGTAGCGGACGAACGCGCGCTGGAACTTCGCCTTGCGCGGGGAGACGACGGCATCCGCTGTCAGGTCATCTGATTCGATGGAGGCCGATGCGTCACCGCCGGCGGCCACGAGCGCGCGGCTGCGCGTGCGGCGAGTGACGACCGCGTTGCGCGCGCCTGCCCCGGCGAGGACGAGGATCGCGACGCACGCGAAGTTGCCGGCGACGGCGGCGATCACGGCGATGACGGGGTGGATGCCGCCGATGATCCCGATCGACGCGGCCCCCTCGCCCTCGATGAAGGGGACGGCGGCGGCCAGTGCGACGATGAGGGGCTGGACGATGTCGGGCACCTGGGCGACCAGGTCCTGGAAGGTCTCGATGAGGTTCATGACTCCAGTCCACCGGTGCCGGGGGAGGCGCGGAAGTGCGGGTCCGTCACCGTTGTGAGGGCGATCCGCACGATCGCTCCGTGACATTTGTCACACGCATAGTCTGGAGCGATGACCGGCCCCGTTTCGTCCTCGCAGGACTCCGCGGCGACGTCCGCACGCGTCGCCCTGCGGCTGTCGCGGGGCGTCACCGCCACCTGGTGGTACACGTTCGGCGGCATCGTCTTCTTCGAGGCGGTCCTCGCCTTCATCTGGACGGTGGCCGTCTTCCAGACGGCGCGCTCGGCACCGGCCGCGGCGGTGGTCGGCGGCGCGGGGCTGGTGTGGGTCGCAGCCACGATCCCGTTGCTGCTGGACTACCGCAGCAGGGTGGATGCGGCACGCTCGGCGCGCTGGCGCCGCGCGGTCGTGCCTCTCGCGGTCGGCGTCCTGTGCGGCGCGACGGCCGGGCTCGTGTCCGGGACCTGGATCATCGCCTGCGGCCCCGTCGCCCTGATGCTCGTGCTGCTGAAGTGGGCGCCGGGCATGCGCTGGCGCGTCGTGGTCGCGGCGACGGTGCTGCTCGGCGCGCTGTGGATCATCGACGCACGCCTCACCTTCCCCGACGATCCCGGCGGGTCCTGGTGGGTCGTCGGCTTCTTCTCCACCTTCCTGCCGCTCATGGCGGTGATCACGCTGTGGTGGTGGGACGTGCTGGTCGCGCTCGATCGTGCGCGGCTGTCCGAGGCACGACTGGCGGCGACACAGGAGCGCCTGCGTGTGGCCACCGACGTGCACGACCTGCAGGGGCATCACCTGCAGGTCATCGCGCTGCAGCTCGAACTGGCTGAGCGGCTCATGGGGCAGGATCCCGACGCCGCGCTCGCGCAGCTGCAGGCGGCGCGCACGAGCGTCGACGAGGCGCGGCAGGGCACGCGCGATCTCGCGACGCGCTTCCGCTCGGTGCCGCTGAGCGACGAGCTGGCCAACGCAGCCGATCTGCTGCGGGCCGCCGGCACGACCGTCGATGCGCTGGTGGATGCCGGTGCCGACGACGCCCCGGCATCCGTTCTGGGGCCTGTCATCCGCGAGGCGACGACGAATGTCCTGCGCCACGGCGGCGGCGCCTGGGCGCGCCTCTCCCTGGCGCGAGAGGGGCAGCAGTGGCGTCTCGAGATCGCCAACGACGCCGTCGGCGGTGCCGCTGAGACCGCGCTCGATGAGCGGGGCGGTGCGGGCCTGTCGGGCATGGGGCGTCGGGTCGCGGAGGTCGGGGGATCGCTGGATGTGCGACCCGGCAGGAGCGCGTTCACGATCGTCGTGACCGTGCCGGCGCGACCGGAGGGGGCGCAGTGATCCGCGTGCTGATCGCCGACGACGAGGCGATGATCCGCTCGGCGCTGGCCGCGCTGCTGCGGCTGGAGCCGGACATCGAGATCGTCGCGGAATGCGCCGACGGCGACCAGGCGCTCGCCGAGGCGACGCGACTGAAGCCGGACGTGTGCCTGCTCGACCTGGAGATGCCGGGGCTCGACGGCGTGGAGGTCGCCGAGCGCTTGGCGCGGACGGTGGCCACGCGCTGTCTGGTGATCACCCGCCATGCCCGCCCGGGGGTGCTGCGCAGGGCGCTGAGCGCCGGCGTCGCGGGCTTCCTCCCCAAGTCGCGCGGGGCCGACGAGGTCGCGGCCGTCATCCGCCGGATCGCCGCCGGAGGCCGTTACGTCGATCCCGAGATCGCGGCCGACGCGCTGAGCGACGAACGAAGTCCGCTCACCGACCGGGAGCTGGACGTCCTGCGGGCCGGCCGGCGCGGAGAGACGACCGGTCAGGTCGCCCGCACGCTCTCGCTGGCGCCGGGCACCGTCCGCAACCACGTGTCCGCGATCATCGCGAAGCTCGGCGTGCGCACGCGGCAGCAGGCCGTGCTGCTGGCCGAGGAGCGCGGCTGGATCTGAGCCCGGCGGTCAGACCTTGCAGCCGGCCGCGCGCGCGGCCGGCTCGATCCTCGGCCCTCCGTCGATAAGGTCGGAGCATGTCGGCCGGGTCAAGCGAAGCGTAGAGTCAGGGCATGGGACAGGCACAACCCCTGCCGTGGACCGATCCGCGGGAGGACATCGAGTACGGCGTCCTCATGGCCGACGGTCGGCTTGCCCCGCGTGTGTTCGCGGACCGCGCCGCCGCGGAGGCGTGGGCACGTCCCGATGAGGGTGACCAGGTGGTGTCCTATAACACCATCTGCTCCTGCGACAGCTGACCCGTCGGGCTCACGCCGGCAGCACGGCCTCGGCCACGCGGTTCCCGCCGCACCGGTCGTCGCCGTCGATGCGCACCCAGTCGACGTCGACGTGTCCCTCCGCGACGATGACACCCGTGCTGTCGGTGATCCGGTAGCCGAGGACCGGCTGGCCCCCGAACATACTCGCCGACCATCCGGACACGCTGTCGCCTTCGACCAGATGGATGCCGGTGTCCACGGGCGCCGCGGTGGCGCCGATCTCGACCGGCTCCATGACGGGACCGGGCGTGCAGCCGGCTCCATCGCACAGATCGAGGCGGAGCCCCGGTCGCGGGCCCTCGAGCACGATGTGCGCCGTGCTCCCGTAGCCGATCGCCGGGCACGCGAACCCGAAGGGGATGCATCCGCTCAGCAGCCCGATCGACACCGCGACCAGAAAGCCGACACCGATCCTGCGCATGTGACTCACCCTATGCCGCGCCGAGCGGTGGACGACGAGGAGTACCGCCGCGCGGATCGGGGTCAGCTGAGAAGGTAGATGAGCAGGTGGCTCGGCTCGTCGGCCATGACCGCGTGCGGTACGCTCTCCGCCACGTGGATGATGCCGCCGGGCACGAGGGTGTGCGTCACCTCGCCGATCGTGAAGCGCACGCGCCCGGCGGCGACGGCGACGAGGATGGGCCGCGGTGCCGAGTGCTCGGTCAGCACGGTGTTCGCGTCCATCGCGAGGTGCCGGATGCGCACGCCGGCGCCGTCGAAGGCCTTGTGCGGCGTGATGCGTCCGGCCTGGATCGGGTTCTGAGCGAGGAGCTCGGCGGCGCCGGCCGCGATCAGCGTCGACGGTTCGGAAGCGGGGGCGGACATGCCCCGATGATGTCACGCACGGCCGTGCGGCACCATGGCCCCGTCGGCGGCGTTCGCGCGCCGCACGATCACTCCGCGGGCGGCTCGAGCCAGTGCTCGGCCGACGGGACATGCTCCTCGAGCTCTTCCCAGATCTCCTCGGGAAGGGACGCGGACGCGGCGGCCAGCGTGGTCTCGAGCCGGGACGGCCGGCTCATGCCCACGACGGTGGTCGCGGCATCCCGATCGCGCAGCGAGAACTGGAGGGCTGCCGTCGCGATGTCGGTGCCGTAGTGCGTGCACACGGCCACCATGGCCTCGACCGCCGCAAGGATCGCGGGCGACGCCGGCCGATACGCGTAGCGCTTCACGCTCGGATCCGCCAGGATGCCCGACCCGTAGACGGCCGCGTTGATGAGCGGGATGCCGAGATCCCGAGCCTGCGCGATGATCGGGCCGGCGCTGCGGTCCACGAGGGTCCAGCGGTTGTGCACGAGGACCGCGTCGAACACGCCGAGCGCGAGGTAGCGCTGCATCTCGGGGATCGGGCCGCCGGCCAGGCCGATGCTGCCGACCTCGCCGGACTCGCGCAGCGCGACGAGCGCCTCGACGGCGCCGCCGGGGCCCGACATCTGCTCGAAGGGGAAGTTCTCGGGGTCGTGCAGGTGCACGAGCGGCAGCGTGTCGAGACCGAGGCGCTCCTTGCTCTCGCGCACCGACTGACGCACCCGCTCGGCGGAGTAGTCGCCGTCGCGCGGGTCGACCTTCGTGATGACGACCATGTCGTCGGGCAGCCCGCCCGCGCGGGCGATCGCCGCGCCGATGCGGCGCTCGCTCTCGCCCTCCGAGTAGCCGTTGGACGTGTCGATCGTGCGGACGGGGCTGTCGAAGGTGCGCAGCACGAGTTCGACGGCTTCATCGGCGGGCACGTCACGGCCGAAGAGCCCGGGCATCGAGCCGAGCGGGCCGCCGCCCAGCGTGAGCGCCGTGACGGTGAGGCCGGTCGAGCCGAGTGGACGGAGCCAGGTGGGATCTGCGGGAGAGCTCATCTCACCAGCCTGGCAGATCCCGGCCGGGTCAGTACCAGCCGCGCGACTGCGAGTGGTTCCACGCGCCGCAGGGCGTGCCATACCGGCCCGAGATGTAGCTCAGGCCCCATCGGATCTGCGTCGTGGCACTGGTCTTCCAGTCCGAGCCGGCGCTGCCCATCTTGCTGCCGGGCAGTGCCTGGGGGATGCCGTAGGCGCCGCTGGACTTGTTGTAGGCCTGGTAGTTCCATCCCGATTCGCGCTGCCACAGCCGCTCGAGGCAGGAGAACTGGTCGCTGCCCCAGCCGCGGTCGGCGACGAGCGCGCGGGCCGTCGCCTTGGCGCCGGCCACCGAGTTCGATCCCGACGACGACCCACCCGACGCGGGCGCCGGGCCCGAGCCTGAGCCGGAGCCGGCCGACTGCTGCGTCGTGCGCTGCGCCGCGGCCGCCTTCTCCGCCGCGGCCTTCTCCGCCGCGGCCTTGCGCGCAGCCTCCTCGGCGGCCTTGCGCGCGGCTTCCTTGTCCTTCGCCTCCTGGAGGCGATCACGCAGGTCGGCGGTGGCCGTCGTCACGCGCGCGGTCTCGGCGTCGGCCGCACCGGCGACATCGGTCAGCAGCAGGCTCGGGGAGAGCTCGACCATCGAGAGCAGATCGATCTGAGCCTCGAGGTCCGTCGTGTCGATCTCGAGGCTGCCGGTGACCTGCAGGTCGCTCGCCGCGACCGCGGTCACCGTCTCGGCGGCCTCGACGAGAGCCGCTTGCGCACCCTCGAGCGCCTGCTCGGCTGCCTCCGTGATCCGGGCCACGGGCTGCTGTGCGCTGTCGGCATCGGCGTCCGACGCGAACGGCACGATGGACTCCGCCGCCGCTGACGTGGCCGCGACCAGCGCCATGAGCGGCGCCTCCGCGGCGGCTTCCGCCGCCGGCTCGGCTGCGTGCGCGGCTCCCGACAGGCCCCCGATGAGCGTGGCTCCGACGCACACGGCGACGGCGACGGACACGAGCGAACGGCGGGCAGGACGGGGCGACGAAGTCATACGCGAGCGGGGCTTTCGGGCTGGGGAGAACCGGCGCTGTCGAGCCGGAGCGTGGCCGGAGAACGGGCACAAATCCTCGAGTCTGGTGCCTTCGCCTGGGCAGAACCTCCGTCCGACCTGGGTAAACCGTGTACGCGGGTCTTCTGCCCGGGTGCGGCGACCTCGCCGGCGGGCGGTCGCGGCGCCCTTTCGGCGCATGCCGAGCGGGGTATAGAGTCGCGCCCAACAGGCCCCCGCGGAAGGATCTCCCCTCATGTCCGACAGCCCCGCATCCGACATCGTCACCGCGCTCGGCGGCGCCGGAAACATCCAGAGCCTCACCCACTGTGCGACACGGCTGCGCTTCCAACTCCGCGACGGCACCGCGGTCGACAAGGACCGGGTCGACGCCATCGACGGCGTCCTGGGCGCGGTGCCGCAGGCCGGTGACCGCTTCCAGGTCGTGATCGGCGGCGGCGTGCAGACGGTCTACAACCAGATCCTGGCGCTGCCGGCCATGGCGGGCGTCGACCAGCCCTCCGACGCGGAGATCAAGGCCGCCCAGCGCGCCCGCGGCCCGCGGGGCAAGACGGCCTGGCTGGACTCGCTGTTCGAGTTCCTGTCCGACTCGTTCCGCCCCATCCTCGGTGCGCTGCTGGGTGCCTCGCTGTTCATCACGTTCATGGCGCTCATGGCGACCCTGGAGGTGATTCCCGCGTGGAACGCGCCGGGCGTCGTCCTCGAACCCTCGTGGCAGTTCGTGAACCTGATGTGGCAGTGCGTGTTCATCTTCCTGCCCCTCATGGTCGCCTACAACGCGGCGAACAAGATCGGCGCCGACCCCTGGGTGGGATTCGCCATTATGGCCGTCGTCATGCTCCCCGGCTTCACCGCACTGGCCGCCGACCCGAGCGCCTCGCAACTGGTGTTCTTCGGCCGCGAGATCACCACCGTCTCGGTGTTCGGCCTCCCTCTGACGATCTTCGACTACAGCTCGCAGGTGTTCCCGCCGCTGCTGATGGCGGCCGTCCTGGGGCCGCTGTGGAAGGGCCTGAAGCGGATCATCCCCGAGAACGTGCACCTCATCTTCGTGCCGTTCCTCGCCATGCTCATCATGATCCCGCTCACCGCGTTCCTGCTCGGCCCCATCGGGGTCTACGTCGGGGCGGCGCTCGCCGAGGCGCTCAGCGCGATCAACGACTTCTCGCCGTTCATCTTCGCGATCATCATCCCGCTGGCCTACCCGTTCATGGTTCCGCTCGGCCTGCACTGGCCGATCAACGCGATCATGCTGCTGAACATCCAGACGCTCGGCTACGACTTCATCCAGGGTCCCATGGGCGCGTGGAACTTCGCGTGCTTCGGCGCGACCGCGGGCGTCCTGCTGCTGGCGTGGCGCGAGAAGGACAAGCAGATGAAGCAGACGGCCACCGGCGCCTTGGCGGCGGGGCTGCTCGGCGGCATCTCCGAACCCTCGCTCTACGGCATCCATCTGCGTTTCAAGCGCATCTATCCACGCATGCTCGTGGGCTGCTTCGTGGGCGGACTGATCATCGGCATCGGGGGCGGCGTGCGCACCGAGGCGTTCGTGTTCACGTCCCTGCTGACGATCCCCGCCTTCGACAGCGTGATCCTGTACGGGATCGCGGTGCTGTCGGCGTTCGCCGTCGCGATGCTCCTCATCGTCTTCACCGGCTACAAGGACAAGCCGGTCGAGGATGCCGTGGGCGAGGTCGCTGTCGAAGCCGCTACCGCCGGATCGGCCGTCGTCGGCGCGCACGCCGCGACGGCGGAGTCGGTCTCGGACGTCGCCGGCGGCACCGCGCTGGCCGGCACCGCGACCACGGTGGCCGCACCGGCCGGGGTCATCCAGCTCGCGTCACCGCTGGACGGCACGGCCGTCGCGCTGTCCGACGTGCCGGACCCCGTCTTCGCCGGCGGCGTGATGGGACCCGGCGTCGCGATCGAGCCGACCGGAGACACCGTCTACGCGCCGGGCGCCGGGACCGTGGTCGCCGCGCAGCCGACCGGCCACGCGTTCGGCCTCCAGCTGGACAGCGGCATCGAACTGTTGATCCACGTCGGCATCGACACCGTGAATCTCAAGGGCGAGGGCTTCGACGTCAAGGTCGAGAACGGTGACCGGATCGACCTGGGCTCGCCCCTCGTGGTCTTCGACCGGGCGGTCATCGAGAAGGCCGGCTACCCGCTGGTGACACCGGTCATCGTGCTCAACGCCGACGCGTTCGGGGCCGTCGAACCGGTCGGGCTCGGCGCCGTGAGCCACGGGGATCCGCTGCTGGACGTTCAGCAGAATCCCTGAGTGCCCGGCATCCGTCCCGGGTCAGCCGGAGCGGCGGATCGCCGTGACCAACGGGGTCGTCGCGCGTACCGAGAGGCGCACGACGAGGATGCCGGTGGCGAAGGTCGCGGCGACGATGACGAGTGAGACCGGTGCGATGAACACCGTCGTGCCCACGATGGGCAAGGTGAGCACGCCGCCGGCGGCGGCGCCGCCGAGAGCCGCCCACCGCAGCGGGGTCATGACCGCGATGCGGCGCGCCTTCTGCAGTTCGGAGGCCGGCATCCCGAGACGGTCGAGTCCCACGATCAGGTCCCGTTCCTCCAGCACCGATGCCGCCTGGGTGACACCCACGGAGCAGGCCAGCAGCAGGAAGCCGATCGCCAGCGTGAGCAGGACGCCGGTGCGCACGTCGTCGAAGATCGTGACGTCGCCCTCGGTGTCGGCGATCGTCGCCAGGCTCGCGCCGGCACCGCCGATGACGGCGATGAAGGCGATCATCGCGACACCGGACACCCGTCGCCACGCGATCGCCGCGTGACCGGCCAGCTCACGTCCCGCGATCAACTGCGCGGCCGTCGCGGCGGAGCGGGCCATCGCCCGGCCGCGCGCGGCGATGATCGGCGTCCCGACGACGTTGACCAGCAGCAGCGCCGCGCCGAAGAGCCCGGCGAGCACGGTCAGGGCGAGCGCGGGGGCGATCAGCTCGCTGAACGCGCTGAAGTTCGCGACGACGAGCGCGACCGTGATCAGTCCGAGCGCGCCGAGCACGATCAGCCACCGCCGCCGCGGCGGTGCGTCGGTGCGGCGGCGCACCCCGAGCGGGGTGAGCTGCACGCGGCGCAGACTGACCGCGGCGCTCGCCGTGGCCAGCACCGTGACGGCGGCGAGGGCGGTGGCCACCAGACCGGCACCTGCCCAGAGGGCTCCCGGGCCGACCGGTACGCCGAAGAAGGGCAGCAGGCCCGCGACGGGAAGCAGCGAGGCATACAGGACGGCGCCGGCGAGCGCGCCGGCCAGTGCGGTCGCCGCCGCCTCGATCACCGTGATCGCGGCGACCTCGGCGCTCGTGGCGCCCAGCAGCCGCAGCGTCGCCAGCCGGTCGTTGCGATGGCGAGCCGACAGCCGAGCGGCCGCGGCGCCCAGGGTCGCGGTGGGCACAGCCAGCAGTACGAGCGCGAACACGCTGAGCGGTCCGTAGACGGCCGCGTACTCATCGAGTGCACGGGGATCGGTGAGGAACATCCGCGTCCCGCCGAGGACGAGCAGGAGGAGCGCGGTCGTGACGGCGAACGCCAGGACGGGCAGGACGATCGCGGCCCGGCCCTGACGGCTGGGACGGGCCAGCAGCGCAGTGAGGGCGAGGATGCGACGCGGCGCGCCGGCCGCGCGACGCGGGGGAGCGGCGAGCGTCATCGTGCTGCCACCTCGTCGGTGACGCGTCCGTCGACCATGTGCAGCGTGCGGTCGCATCGGGCCGCCACGCCGGGGTCGTGCGTGACGAGCACGAGACTGCGTCCCTGCCCGCTCGTGGCGTGCAGCAGCGCGGTCATGACCTCGGCCGACGTGCGCGAGTCGAGAGCTCCGGTCGGCTCGTCGGCGAACACGATCGGGGCGCCGGTGACCTGCGCACGCGCGATCGCGACGCGCTGCGCCTGACCGCCCGACAGCTGCCCGATGCGGCGGTCCTCCATCCCCCCGAGGCCGAGCGCGCCGAGCCATCCGTCGGCGCGTACCTCGGCATCGCGGCGGGCGACGCCCAGCAGCAGCAGCGGCAGCGCCGCGTTCTCCCGCGCCGTCAGCTCGGGCAGCAGCAGGTGCTCCTGGAACACGAACCCCAGGTGCGACCGGCGCACCGCCGAGCGTTCGTTCTCGCTCATGCCGGCCAGCTCGACGGGCACCTGTCCGGGCGGATGAATCCGCACGGACCCGGCGTCGGGAGCGAGCACGGCGGCCAGGCAGTGCAGCAGCGTCGTCTTGCCCGAGCCCGACGCGCCCATCACCGCGACGGATTCTCCGCCGCGCAGCTCGACGTCGACGCCGTCGAGGGCGGTGAGGCCGCCGTATCGCTTGACGAGGCCGGTGGCGGACAGGACGGGAGCAGGAGGGTTCATGCTCCTCAGTCTTCGCGCGCGCGGGCGCGCCGTCGTCAGCCGGTGGGTGTACCGGCCTCCCTCTCGGGGATGATCCGAGGGGATGGCGTCAGGCGCGCAGACGCGTGGCCAGAACGGCGTCCCACAGCGCGTCGGCCGCTGCGCGCTTGGAGCCGTCGACATCGGCGACGACCGAGCCGTCGGCGCCGAGCACCACGAGCCGGTTCGTGTCGGACTCGAATCCGGCGTCCCAGGCGACGCGGTTGACGGCCAGCAGGTCGACGCCCTTGCGATCGCGCTTGCGGCGTCCGCGGTCGATCAGCTCCTCGTCGTCGTCGGCCGTCTCGGCGGCGAAGCCGACGACGGTCTGCCCGGGGGCGCGGGCGGCGACGAGACCCACGAGGATGTCGGGGTTCTCCGTGAGCTCCAGCGTCGGAGGGCCGTCCTCCTTGCTCAGCTTGCGGTCCGAGGTCTGCGTGACGCGGTAGTCGGCGACGGCGGCGACCATCACGACGGCATCGGCGCCCGTGGCGGCCGCCGTCATCGCGGTCGCCAGCTCGGCGGCGGTGCCGACCCGTGCGAGCTCGATGCGCGGGTGACGGGATGCCGCATCCAGCACGCCCTCGTCCGCGTGGGCCGCGACGAGCCGCACGTGCGCGCCCCGGTCGGCCGCGGCCAGCGCCACGGCCGTCCCTTGCCGTCCGCTCGACCGGTTGCCGAGGAAGCGGACGGGGTCGATCGGCTCACGCGTGCCGCCCGTCGAGACGGCGACCGTGAGTCCGCTCAGATCCGTACGGTCGGGGACCGCGGCCAGGGCGGCCGCGACGATGTCTTCGGGCTCGGACATCCGGCCGGGGCCGCTGTCGCCCCCGGTGAGCGGGCCGTCGGCCGGACCGACGATGTGGACATCCCGCGCGCGCAGGGTCGCCAGGTTCGCCTGTGTCGCCGGATGCTCCCACATCGCCGTGTGCATCGCGGGCGCGACGACGACCGGCGCGGTGGTGGCCAGCAGCGTCACGCCGAGCAGATCGTCGGCGATGCCGGCCGCCATCTTCGCGAGCGTGTTCGCGGTCGCCGGCGCGACGATCACGAGGTCGGCGCGCGTGCCGAGCGCGACGTGGCGGACCTCGGCGACGTCGTCGTGCACGCTCGTTGTGACAGGATGGCGGCTGATCGCCTCCCACGTGGTCGTCCCGACGAAGCGCAGGGCGTCCGCCGTGGGAATGACGTGCACCTCGTGGCCGTTGGTCACCAGCGCGCGCACGAGATGGACCGTCTTGTACGCGGCGATGCCGCCCGTGACCCCCACGACGACGAACATGGTCCGATCCTTCCACGGAACGGACCGGGAAGGCCGCCCATGTGCACCGTGATCGTGCATGTCCCCGCCGATGCCCAGGGTCCGACGCGGCTGCTCGCGGTCCGCGACGAGGATCCGGCCCGCGCGTGGGATCCGCTCGGCCCCTGGTGGCCGCAGCAGCATCCCGGCGTCGTCGGCGTACGGGACGCGCGTGCGGGCGGTGCGTGGCTGGCCGCGGACCCCGCTGCGCAGAGGGTCGCGGTGATCCTCAACCGCGCCGACCTGCTCGAGGAGGACGCCCTCCGGAAGGGGGGCATCGGCTCGCGCGGACACATCGTCCTCGATGCCGTCGCGGGGGTGCCCGTGGCTGACGCCCCGCGCACGCACGGGTTCAACCTCGTCGAGGCGACGCCCGACGGCGTCCGCGTGACGATGTGGAACGGCGCCGCCGTGCGGTCGCTGGATCTCGCCCCCGGCATCCACATGATCGCGCACGACGACGTCGACGACCCCGAGACGGCCCGCATCATCGCCTGGCGCGACGCGTTCCCGGCGCCGGGCCCGGACGACGAGCGCTGGTGGACCGGATGGCTCGACGTGCTCGAGCGCACCGCCGAGCTGGACCCGACCGACGAGCGCGCCATCGTGCGCGACAACCGGCCGTACGGCTATCCGACGCTGTCCCTGCTGATGTGCGCCGCCTCGGTCTCGCGCGACGGCGTCGACGTCGTCTACGGCGAGTTCGACGAGCCGGGGGAGTGGAACCGGCCGGCGCTCGGCTGAGCCGCCGACCGGAGGGACGCGCTCAGGCCGTCCGGCGCAGCAGCAGGACGCCGTCGTCGAGGACGGCTGGGTTCCCGTCGGGGTCGTCGGCGGTGCGCGCCCGGACCTCGACGATCTCGGGAGTCCAGGCCGCGGCATCCAGGCCCAGCAGCGGCAGCTCCTCGGCCGGCGTGCGCATGACGGGTGCGTGCGCGGGCAGTTCGCGCACCCACGGCGGCGGAGCCGCGTGCGAGATGATCAGCAGCCGCCCGCCGGAACCGACGCGCGCGGCCGCCCGGCGCAGGATGTCGATGCGCGGGAAGTCGTGCTCCCACGAGTGGAGGAATGTCGCCGCGACGAGGTCGAACGGGCCGTCCGGGAGAGCGTCGGCGGCATCGGCGGCCAGGAACGAGACGCGCTCCTGGCTCAGTCCGCGCTCGGCCGCCGCGGTGCGCGCGCGAGCCACGGCCGTCGCCGAGACGTCGACGGCCGTCACCTGCCAGCCGCGCTCGGCGAGCCAGATCGCGTCGGGCCCCTCGCCACAGCCGATCTCGAGTGCCGTGCCGGACGGGAGCGTCGCGGCGACGTCCGCAAAGGTCGGATTGACGCGGCCCGACCAGAACCGGTCGCGTTCGGCGTAGCGGCGCTCCCACGCCGCGTTGCGTTCGCGGCGGGCGGCGGCGGTGTCTTCGTGCGTGTGCATGCATCGAGCGTTCCGGCTCCTTCCACCGATTGCAAGCCGTCTTGCGGTAATGGCAAACTGGGGCGATGGGCAGCGGGCATGGACTCGATCAGGTGGGGCCGCGCCTGCGCGCGGCGCGACAGGCGCGGGGATGGACGCTCGAGGATCTCTCCTCACGGGCGGGCGTCTCGGCGAGCACGCTGTCGCGCCTCGAGGCGGGCAAGCGCCAGGCCTCGCTCGAATTGCTCCTGCCGCTGACACGGCAGCTGGGAATGCGCGTCGACGACCTGCTGCCCGCCGACCAGGGCGATCCCCGCGTGCGACGGGCCGTCGAGCGACGCGAGGGCATGATCATCGCGCCACTGACGCTCGAGCACTCGCCGGTGCGGGCGTTCAAGATCGTGTACCCGCCGCTGCCGACCGCACCCGCACCGAGGGTGCACGACGGGTACGAGTGGCTGTATGTCCTCAGCGGGTGCATCCGGCTCGCGCTCGACGGAGCGGAGCACGTGATCGAACCGGGCGAGGCGGCGGAGTTCGACACGCGCGTGCCGCACTCGATCAGCGCGACCGGCGACGGGCCGGCGGAGGTCGTCAGCATCTTCAGCGCGACGGGCGAGCGGATCCACACGCGCGTCGGGGAGTCCTGACCGCGACCGTGTCGTCGGCTGCTGGTACTGTCGCGATCGTGAGCGATCGGATGGATGGTGCCGTCTTCTTCGCGACGGCCGAGGAGTTCCGCACGTGGCTCGAGCAGAACCACGACTCGGCGACCGAGCTGTGGATGGGGCTCTACCGCAAGGGAGACCCGCGGCAGGGCATCACGTGGGACGAGGCGGTGCCCGTGGCGCTGTGCTTCGGCTGGATCGACTCGGTCAGCCAGCGCATCGATGAGCGCGCCCGCCGGCAGCGCTGGACGCCCCGCAAGCCCGGGTCGATCTGGAGCGACATCAACATCGCGCACGTGGAACGGCTCATCGCCGAGGGGCGCATGCACCCCGCGGGGCTGGCCGCCTACGAGCGTCGCAGCGCAGAGCGGTCGGGGATCTACTCCCATGAGCGACGCGTCGAGCCCACGCCCGAGCAGACGGCAGCGCTGGCCGCCGTACCGGCGGCGCAGGCCTTCTGGGACGCGGCGATCCCGTCCTACCGGCGCACCGCGACCCACTGGGTGCAGAGCGCGAAGCGCGAGCAGACCCGCGCCGACCGACTCGCCACGCTCGTCGCCGACTGCGCTGCCGGCCGGCTCGTGCCGCCGCAGCGCTACGGCGATGCGCCCGCCTGGCTCGCCCGCGCGGCGGCTGCCGCGGCGGCGGTGCGCTGAGGGGCGCGCGACCCGCTCCTCGCGAGTCTCTCGACATGACGTCCTGGGTATCGGTGCTGGTCGGGCTGGTCCTGCTGGTGCTCGGCGCCGAGCTCATCGTCCGGTTCGGCGCGCGGCTGGCGCGTCGACTCGGCATCCCTCCGATCCTGGTCGGGCTGACCGTCGTGTCGATCGGGACGAGCGCACCCGAGCTCGCGGTCGGCATCGGCGCGGCGCGCTCGGGTGAGGGATCACTCGCGCTCGGCAACATCGCGGGGACGAACCTGGTCAACATCCTGCTGATCCTGGGGCTGAGCGCCGCGATCCGGGCGATCCCGATGGCACTGCAGACCCTTCGGCTCGACCTGCCCGTGATGGGCGCGGTCGCGCTGCTCGTGCTGGTCTTCGCGGTCGACGGCGTCATGACCCGCGTCGAGGGCGGTGTGCTCGTCGGTGTCGCCGTCGGGTACACGATCGTGCTCGTGCGGTGGGCGCGCCGCGAGAGCGCGCGCGTGGTCGCGGAGTTCGAGTCCGAGTACCGCGTCGATCCGCGTCCGGGCGGTGCCGGACAGATCGTCCTGATCGCCCTCATGCTGATGATCGGCCTCGTCATCGTGGTCCTCGGCGCGGACTGGCTCGTGATCGGGGCGGTCGACCTCGCCGCGTCGTTCGGGGTCTCGAGCGCCCTGATCGGATTGACGATCGTCGCGATCGGGACCTCCGCACCCGAGCTGGCGACGGCGATCCTCTCCACCATCCGCGGCGATCGCGACATCGCGATCGGCAACCTCATCGGATCGAGCACGTACAACCTGACGCTCATCCTCGGCGTCACCCTGCTCGCGGCGCCGATCGTGCTCGACCCGGCGCTCGTGCTCGTGGACCTGCCCGTCATGATCGCCGCGACCCTCGTCTGCGGCGCCGTCATGCTCAGCGGACGCAAGCTGACGCGTCTCGAGGGGGCCGGCATGGTGGTCGCCTACCTCGTGTATCTGGGATATCTGCTGGTCGCCCGCACCTGAGCGCCGTCAGGGGGCCTGTTCGAGCGAGGCCAGCCAGCCGGCGAGGATGCGCTCGAGCGCCGAGCGGTCCTCCGGGGACAGGGGAGCGAGCAGGCGCTGCTCGTTCGCGATGTGCGCCGTATAGGCGTCGTCGATCAGGGCACGACCCGCGTCGGTCAGCGAGACCGTGCGCTGCCGGGCGTCACCGGCATCCACATCGCGGCGCACGAGGCCCCGCTCGACGAGCCGGTCGACCCGCTTCGTGAGCCCGCCGGTCGTGATCATCGTGTGCGCGGCCAGCTCGCCGGCCGTCCGCGCATACGGGGCGCCCGCGCGGCGCAGTGTCGCCAGCACGTCGAAATCGCCTTCGGTCAGTCCCCAGCGGTCGTACTCCGCGACGAGCCGTGCCGTCAGGAGCCGCCCGACGAGGTGCAGGCGTCCGATGACCGCGGGCGGGGTCGTGTCGAGGTCGGGGCGCTCGCGAGCCCACGCCGCGACGATGCGATCGACGCGGTCCTCGGAGCGGGCGGGGTCACGGCTGGTCACGAAGGGAGTCTACGGCGTGGGGGAAAAAATCTTCCTCGGAAGGTATTATCTCTTCCATGGAAGATAAATCACGCCTGCGATGGATCGCCGTGACGGCGATCGCGCCGATCGCTTGGGGGAGCACCTACGTCGTCACCCAGCAGCTCCTGCCGGCGAGTCACCCGCTGTGGGGCGGCGTGCTGCGGGCACTGCCGGCCGCCCTGCTGCTGCTGGCCGTGACGCGCCGCCTGCCGCGCGGCTCGTGGTGGTGGCGCTCGCTCGTGCTCGGCGCGCTCAACGTCGGAGGATTCTTCGTCCTCATCTACATCGCAGGGTCGCGGCTGCCCTCCAGCGTCGCCTCGTCGCTCATGTCGACGTCGGCGCTGGCGATGATGCTGTGCGCCTGGTTCCTCCTGCACCGGCGGCCACGGCTCCTGGCCGTCGCCGGAGGCGCACTGGGCGTCGGCGGCGTGGTCGTCATGATGGGCGGCGACGGCGGACCGATCGATCCGATCGGGGTCGCGGCCTCCCTCGGCGCGATGGTGGCCTCGTCAGTCGGGTTCGTGCTGACGAGCCGATGGGGCACCGGCATCCCGGCACTGCGGATGGCCACCTGGCAGCTGCTGGCCGGCGGTCTGCTCGCGCTGCCCGTCGCCCTGATCGTCGAGGGGGCTCCGCCCGCGCTGACGCCGGTCTCGGCAGTGGGATTCGCCTACTGCGCGATCGTGGCGACCGCGATCGCGTACGCGGCCTGGTTCACAGGGCTGCGTCGGCTCACGCCGGGAGCGGTCGGGATCGTCGGCCTGCTCAACCCCGTCACCGGGGTCGCACTCGGCGTGCTGCTGGCCGGCGAGGCGTTCGGTCTGTCTCAGGCGATCGGCTTCGCGCTCGTCCTCGTCGGGATGCTCGTGGGCCTCGTGCGCCGCCCCCGGCTACTGCCGATGCGTGCGGTAGTAGTCCAGGAGCGCGCGCGTGGAGGCATCCTGTGCGGCGATGGCACCGGCATCCCCCTCGATGGCGGGGGCGATCTGCAGCGCGAGCTGCTTGCCGAGCTCGACGCCCCACTGGTCGAACGAGTTGATGCCCCAGATGACGCCCTGCGTGAAGGTGATGTGCTCGTAGAGGGCGATGAGCTCGCCGAGCACCTTCGGTGTCAGAGCCGGCGCGAAGATCGACGTCGTGGGCTTGTTGCCGGCGAACGTGCGCGCCGCGACGAGCGGTCCGGTGGTGCCCTCGGCCTCGACCTCTGCGGCGGTCTTGCCGAACGCGAGCGCCTTGGTCTGGGCGAGGAAGTTGGCCAGGAACAGCCCGTGCACGTCCCGGCCGCCGTCGGCCAGGGGATAGGCGGGGTTGACGAACGCGATGAAGTCGGCGGGGATGAGCCGGGTGCCCTGATGGATGAGCTGGTAGAACGCGTGCTGCCCGTTGGTGCCGGGCTCGCCCCAGAAGATCTCGCCGGTGTCGGAGGTGACCGGTGAGCCGTCCCAGCGCACGGACTTGCCGTTGGACTCCATCGTGAGCTGCTGCAGGTACGCGGCGAAGCGGCTCAGCTGCTGTGCGTAGGGGAGCACGGCGTGCGACTGCGCCCCGAGGAAGTTCGTGTACCAGACGTTGAGCAGACCCATCAGGACGGGGACGTTCTGCGCGAGCGGGGTCGAGGCGACGTGCTCGTCGACGGCGTGGAAGCCGGCGAGCAGGTCGCGGAACGCGTCCGGTCCGAGCTCGATCATGAGCGACAGCCCGATCGCCGAGTCGACCGAGTATCGGCCGCCGACCCAGTCCCAGAAGCCGAAGGCGTTCGCGGTGTCGATGCCGAAGGCGGCGACCTTGTCGAGCGCCGTCGAGACGGCGACGAAGTGGTGGGCGACGGCATCGGTCCTCTGCTGCTCCTGGCTGTCGCCGGAGCCGTCGATCGCGCCGGCGCGCTCGAGGCCCGCCCACAGCCAGTCGCGCGCGAGGCGTGCGTTGGTGAGGGTCTCGAGCGTCGTGAAGGTCTTCGAGGCGACGACGAACAGGGTCGTCTCGGGGTCGAGATCCATCGTCCTGTGCGCGAGGTCGAACGGGTCGATGTTCGAGACGAACCGCGCCTCGATGCCCGCCGTGGCATACGGCTCGAGCGCTGCCGAGATCATGGCGGGGCCGAGGTCCGAGCCGCCGATGCCGATGTTGACGACGGTCTCGACCTTCTTGCCGGTGACGCCGCGCCATTCGCCCGAGCGGACGCGGCCGGCGAACGCGCTCATGGCGTCGAGGACCTCGTGGACGTCATGGTCGATGTCCTGGCCGTCGACGGTGAGTGCCGGTACCGCGCCGGCGGGGCGGCGCAGCGCCGTGTGCAGGACGGCGCGGTCCTCGGTCGTGTTGATGTGCTCGCCGGCGAGCATCGCGGCGTAGCGCTCGGCGACGCCCGTCTGCTCGGCGAGCTTCACGAGAGACGCGAGGATGGCGTCGTCGACGAGGTTCTTCGACAGGTCGACGCGGAGGTCGGCGAGGTCGAAGGTGAGCCGCTCGACGCGGCCGGGATCGGCGGCGAACCAGTCGCGCAGATCGGGGGCGAATCCGTCGTGGTGGGCGGCGAGCTCGGCCCAGGCGGACGTGGCGGTGGCATCGATGGGAGCAGTCACGGGATCCACGGTAGTCCGCTCCCGCGCCGAGCGCGCATCTCTCGCGCCGAGGTCGTATCTCTTGCGTCGAGGTCGTATCTCTTGCGTCGAGGTCGTATCTGTTGCGTCGAGGTCGTATCTCTTGCGTCGAGGTCGTATCTCTTGCGTCGAGGTCGTAACTCTGTCGTCGAGGTCGTATCTGTCACGATGCGAACGAGGCCGGTCCCGGGGCTACCGGGACCGGCCTCCTGCGTGCAGGGACGATCGGTCAGCGCTCGGAGCGCAGCGTCACCGTTCCCGCGGCCAGGTCGACCGTGATCTCACTGCTCGCGTCGGGAGAGGTCGAAAGGCGGTTGTCGAGCGTGCCCGCCGTCACATCGGAGCGCACGTCGTACGATCCTTCGGGCAGCAGGAGGTCGATCTGACCCGCGCTCGCCTCGAGCACCAGGCTCTCGGGGGCGGCGCCGCCGAGACGACCCTCCACGCTGCCGGCGCTGACGCGCACCGAGCCCGAGCGGACACCGTCCAGGTCGAGTGTCACGCGCCCCGCGCTCACGTCGATGTCCATCTCGTCGGCCGAACCGGTGACGTCGATCGACCCGGCGGCGAGACCGAGGTCGAGCTCGCCGAAGTCGCCGCGCGCGGTGATCGACCCTGCGCTCAGATCGAGCGAGGCGTCGATCCCCTGCAGACCGGCCGGCAGGGTGAGCACGGCCCGATCGCCGCGGGTGCCGAACAGGTTCCAGCCGCGCCACCAGGTCCGGTCGGTGTCGACGACCAGATCGTCCCCGTTGCGCGTCACAGACCAGTCGGCGATGCCGCTGCCGGTGATCTCCAGCGTCGCGACATCGACATCGCCGTAGACGATGGTCAGCTCCGCTGCGGCGATGTCCGCATCGATCCCGGAGACGCCGGCGACGTCCGCCGTCAGCACCTCGCTGCGCACCGCGAGAGAGTGCACGGTCGAGACCACGCCGGCGAAGACGGCGCCGATCACCAGCACAGCGCCGAGGCAGATCGCGAGGATCGCGATCACGCGCGACGAGGAGCGGGGAGCAGCCGGCGGGGTGCTGGATGCCGGGGGAGTGACGGGCGGGGGTGTCAGGGTCGTGCTCATCGCAATGCTCCGTTCTGGGGCGGGATGCCGCCGCGTGTGGTGGGGCCGGGAGTGCCCGGGCCGCCGTGCTCGAGGTGGACCAGCGCCGCGAGCACGCGCCGGTTGCCGTGCTCGTCCTGCTCGAGGTCGAGCTTCTGGAAGAGGGAGGTGATGTGCTTCTCGACACTCGCCTCGGAGACGAACAGCGTCTGGGCGATGGCCTGGTTGCTCTTGCCCTCGGCGATCAGTGCCAGCACGGTCCGCTCGCGGTCGGTCAGACGCGCCATGCGCTCGTCGCGGGCGCGGCGCGTCAGCAGCTGTGCCACCACCTCGGGGTCGAGCACCGTTGCGCCGCCGCCGATGCGGCGGATCGCGTCGAGGAAGTCGGCGATGTCGGCGACACGGTCCTTCAGCAGGTAGCCGAAGGCTGCGGCCTGACCGGCGATGAGGTCGCTCGCATAGCGCTCCTCGACGTACTGGCTGAGCACGAGCACCGGCAGCGCGGGGTGCGCGCTGCGCAGCTCGAGCGCGGCGCGGATGCCTTCGTCGGTGAACGTCGGGGGAAGCCGCACATCGAGGATGCACAGTTCGGGGGCGGATGTCGCCACGACACCGACCAGACCGGTCGCCTCGGGCAGGGCGGCGACGACGTCGTGCCCGGCGTCCTCCAGGACGCGCACGAGTCCCTCGCGCAGCAGCGCGGAGTCTTCACAGATCAGGATGCGCACGAGACGCTCACCTCCAGGGTGGTCGGGCCGCCGGCCGGGCTGTCCAGCCGGGCGGTGCCGCCGGCGGCGAGGACCCGGTTCGTGATGCCGTCGAGCCCCCCTCCGGGCAGGATGCGGGCACCGCCGACGCCGTTGTCCTCGACCCGGGCCCAGAGGGCCCGGCCCGGCTCGTCCCCCTCGCTCTCGCGGAGCCGCACGATGACGCGCGTCTCGGTCGCACGCGAGTGCTTCGCTGCGTTCGTGAGCGACTCGGCGATCGCGAAGTAGACGGCGGCCTCGGTCGTCCGGCTGCAGCGCCCGTCGAGCCGTACATCCAGGTGCACCGGCACGTGCGAGCGGGCCGCCAGCGCCGACAGCGCGGCATCCAGCCCCCGGTCGTCGAGGACCGACGCGTGGATCCCGCGCGCCAGCTGGCGCAGCTCGGTGATCGCCGCCTTCGTCGAGGTGTGCGCCTCATCGAGCAGCACCTTCGCGGTGGCGGGATCGGTGTCGATCTTCTGCTGCGCGAGGCCGAGCGTCATTCCGACCGACACCAGCCGTGGCTGGACGCCGTCGTGGAGGTCGCGCTCGATGCGCGTGCGCTCCACCTCGCTGGCGCGAACGGCTCCTTCGCGCTGGATGCCGGCGGTCCGAGCCTGCTCGGCCAGAATCGCCTCGCGGGATGGGACGAGGATCGCGCGGGTGAGCACCGCGTGCAGCAGGGAGATGCTCAGCAGCACCGAGAGGGTCACGACGATGCCGATGATGCCGGCGAGGATCGCCCACTCGGAGCCGACCGTGAGCCCGGTCGCCGGGATGCGCACTTCGCCGCCCCCGACGACCGGCGCGAACAGCATGACGATGCTGGTGGCGAGCCAGCTCACCATCGGCAGGACGAGCAGGCCGAGAACGGTGGCGATCGCCGCGCTGGCCACTCCGCGCCACATGGGGCCGTCGGTGAACTGGTGGCCGAGGGTCCTCAGCCAGCCGCCGAATCCGGGTCGTCCGCTGCGGCGGATGTGCAGACTCGGCAGCCCGTAGGCGTACAACCCGTCGACGCGCTCGTACTCCACCCACGCGGTGCCCCACAGGAGGTACAGGAACGCGACCAGGAAGAGGATGCCGATGCCGAGGACCAGCAGCAGGCTGACGCCGACGCTGAGCAGGGTGATGAGGAGGGTGAACAACAGGGAGCCGACGACGCCGACCGCGGCCAGCTGGGCGAGGGAGCCCAGCAGGACGAGGACGCTCGGGCGCCGAGGAACGGGAGGGGCTGCGGTGGTCATGTCTCCAACGTAGGGTGGCGCGTTCGGTCGCACACCCGAGCCAACCCGAGACTCGGGGTAGGGATAACCCCCGCACTCGATGCCGAAGATACGACCTCGATGGCGAAGGTACGACCTCGATGGCGAAGATACGACCTCGACGCCGGAGATGCGATCTCGACGAGGGAGATACGACCTCGACGCGGGAGATGCGATCTCGGCGGGGGAGGATGGGGGAGTGACGCGCCCCGACATCCGACTCATCGCCGTGGACATGGACGGAACCCTGCTCGACGCCGCCGGCGCGATTCCAGCGGGACTGTGGCCGCTGCTGGATCGGCTGCGCGAGCGCGGCATCGCCTTCGCGCCCGCCAGCGGGCGGCAGCTCGCGACCCTGCAGGCGATGTTCGCCGGCTGCGACACCGAGCTGGACTTCATCGCCGAGAACGGCGCCTACGTCGTCCGCGACGGAGCGGAGGTCAGTTCGGATGCGATGCAGCCGGAGATCGTGGCATCCGTCATCGCGCGCGTTCGCGAGCTGGTGGCGGCCGGCGCCCTGCGCACGTCGGTCGTGCTGTGCGGCAAGCGCTCCGCCTACATCGAGGACGTCGAGCCGCGCTTCCGCGCCGAGGCCGAGAAATACTACGCGCAGCTGGCCGTCGTCGACGACCTGACCGACGTGGACGACCAGGTGCTCAAGCTCGCTCTCTTCGACATGGACGGCGGCGAAGCCCAGACCGCGCCGCGGTTCGCCGATCTCGAGGCCACCCACCAGGTGGTGGTGTCCGGACTGCACTGGGTGGACATCATGAACCAGGGCGTCAACAAGGGCGTCGCGCTGCGCCGGCTGCAGTCGGCGATGGGCATCACCGCCGCCCAGACGGCGGCGTTCGGCGACTACCTCAACGACATCGAGCTGCTGCAGGCGGCCGACTGGTCCTACGCGATGGCCGACGCGCATCCGGACGTCGTCGCCGTCGCCCGCCACCGGGCGCCCTCGCATGTGGATGCCGGTGTGCTCACCGTCATCGAGGAACTGCTCGGCGCCTCCTGACCGAACGGGGCGTAGCGTGGTGTCCATGGTCACGATTCCCACGGTCACCCTCAACGACGGCACCTCCTTCCCCGAGCTCGGACTCGGCACGTACAACCTGCGCGGCGCGGACGGCGTCGACGCGATCGTCGCCGCGGTCGAGAGCGGCTACCGGCTGCTCGACTCGGCGGTCAACTACGAGAACGAGGCGGAGGTCGGCGAAGCCGTGCGACGCACCGGCATCCGCGACGAGCTCATCGTCACGACGAAGGTGCCCGGTCGCGACCACGGGTTCGACGAGACCGTGCGCAGTGCGCAGGGCTCCCTCGAGCGCCTCGGCCTCGACCGCATCGACCTGTACCTCATCCACTGGCCGAACCCGTCGGTGGGCAGGTACGTCGAGACCTACCGCGCCATGCTCGCGCTGCGCGACGAGGGGCAGGTCGGCTCGGTCGGCGTCTCCAACTTCACCGAGGCGATGCTCACGCGGCTGATCGACGAGACCGGGGTCGCGCCGGCGGTCAACCAGGTGGAGCTGCACCCCTACTTCCCGCAGGCGACGCTGCGCGCATTCCACCGCGAGCACGGCATCCGCACCGAGAGCTGGAGCCCGCTCGCGCGGCGCAGCGAGCTGCTCACCGAGCAGGTCGTCGCCGACGTCGCGGCCGCCCACGGCGTGACCCCGACCCAGGCGGTGCTGCGCTGGCACACCCAGCTGGGGTCCACGCCCATCCCGAAGTCCGCGGACCCGCAGCGTCAGATCGAGAACGCCGATGTCTTCGGCTTCACGCTGACCGACGACGAGGTCGCCGGTCTCAGCGGCCTCGAACGCGGGCGCCTGTGGGACGGCGACCCGGACACCCACGAGGAGATGTGACCGAGGAGGGCTGACCAGGCGAGGTGGCCGACGCGCCGTCAGCGCACCGACAGCGCGGCGCACCATTCGTCGAAGGTCTGCGTGCCGATGAGCGCCCCCGGTCCGGGCAGGTTGAGGCCCGCGCGCATGCCCTTCATCTGGGCTCCGGGGATCGAGATCGAGGGGATCCAGCCGCGCGCACCCCGTGCTCGCGCGAAGCGGCGGACCATGTCGTCGAGTTGCTCCTCACGCGGTCCGGCGAGTTCGACGGTGCTCTGCGGCTCGCCGACGGCGATCCGGGACAGCTGCGCGCCGACTTCGGCCGCGGCGATCGGCTGGACCCGCGCGCGCGGCGCGAGCTGCAGGGGACCGAGCTTCGCGCGCGCCGCGATCTGCCCCGCGAACTCGTGGAACTGCGTCGCCCTCACGATCGTCGCCGGCACGCCGGCGGCGGCCAGCGTGTGCTCCTGCGCGAGCTTGCCCGCGTAGTAGTCGTGCGGATTGCGATCGACGCCGACGATCGACAGCAGGACGACGTGCCGTACGCCGGCGGCTCTCGCGGCCGCGGCGAGATTGCCGGTCGCGGCCGTGAAGAAGGTCGTCGCCTTCTTCGCCGACAGGGTCGTCACATTCGCGGCGTCGATCACGGCCGCCACGCCCGACAGCGCCTCGGCCAGTCCCCGTCCCGTGATCAGGTCGACGCCGGTCCGGCGGCTCAGGCCGACAGCCTCGTCGCCCTGAGCGCGGACGGCCGCGACGATGTGTGCTCCGACGGTGCCGGTGGCTCCGGCGACGGCGATCTTCATGATGTCCTCTGTCCTCCGTGTCCGGACCCGGCGGTACTCTCGCCCCGTGGCCTCCCTCGACGACCTGCGCCGCACGGCCGAAGCGCTGCCCGGCAGTGAGGAGCGCTCGACGACCGGCGGCCCGGCCTGGTTCGTACGCGGCAAACTCTACGCGTGGGAGTGCCATCCGTGGCCGAGCATCCCGGCGGACATGCGTGCGATCGTCGCGGCGGAACTCGTCGTCGGCGTCAAGGTCGCCGACCGCGTCGACGCGCTCGCGCTCGTCGAGATGCAGCCCGAGGTGTTCCTGCGCACGACGACCCGCTGGAACGAGCCGAAGGTCGCGTTCCGCATGGCCGGCATCGACGGCGGTCACCTCGCCGAGCTCGTCACCGAGGCGTGGCGGGTCCAGGCCCCGAAGTACCTGCGGCGCGCGTTCGACGACGCCGGCTCCTAGCGCGGCGGCTGTCGGCGGCGCGGGCCTCGGTCAGTGCGGAGCGTGGAACTCGTCGGTTCCGCGCTTCCAGTAGCCCTTCACGACGATCCGGTCGGGCGAGAGCCCCCAGCGGTCGACGAGCAGGGCGCGTCCGGGCTTGACGATCGCCTGCTCGGCGGCCACGAAACCGAACACATCGCCGCCGGGGCGCTCTGCCACGGTGATCGCGTCGAGTCGTCCGGCCAGCGCCGCCCCGGCGGGGGCTGCGCCGCGGAGCACCTGCTCGACGACGACCCCGGGCGGGGTGAGGATCGGCAGTTCGTGGGCGGTGTCGGCGACCTCCACCAGGATGCGACCGACGGCATCGGCGTCCATCAGGTGCGTGAAGCGGCGCATCGCCGGGACGGCCGTCTCGTCGCCGGCCAGCAGCCACGCGTCCGGACGACCCGTGAGGATCATCGACCCGCGGGGACCGCCGACACCGGCGACGGCGCCGATCTCCGCGGTGGCCGCCCACGGGGCGGCGACGCCTTCGGCGCCGTGGATCGCGAACTCGAGATCGAGCCAGCCCTCGTCGGCGTCCCACGCCAGCGGCGTGTACTCCCGGCTCGGGGCCGCGCGCAGTTCCTCGGTGGATGCCGGTGGCGCGTCGGGGAAGAAGACGCGGATGTGGTCGTCGGCGCCGGGGGAGTCGAATCCGCGCAGCTCGGGTCCTTCCAGCCGGAGGCGCACGTAGGCGGGAGTCAGCCACTGCCGGGCCGAGAGGTGCGCGAAGCGGAAGTGGAGCTCCTGACCGCGGCGCTCCAGCCGGAACGCGGTGGTCGGGGCATCCGATTTGACGTGGCTCATGTAGGTAAGCCTAACCTATGTCGTGCCGGGCTGGCTGGGCCAGACCGATGCCGACAGCGAGGTGGGCGCATGCTCGACTGGCTGCGCCCGCTCGCCCTTCCCCAGGAGAGACACGCATGCGCACGAAACGCCCACTGATCGCCACCTCCGTCGCGCTGGTCGCGGCCCTCGGGTTCGCCGGCTGTGCGGCCGAGACCCCGACCGCTCCGTCGACCGGCGACGCACCGGCGCCCACCACGGTGACGGTCGAGGACAACAACGGCACGCAGATCATCACCTTGCCGGTGACGTCAGTCGCCGCGTTCGACAACCGCACCTTCGAGACGCTGTCGGACTGGGGGATCGAGCTGTCCGTCGCGGCGGTCTCGCTCATGCCGTCCACGATCGCGTACAAGAACGATGACTCGATCATCGACGTCGGCACCCACAACTCACCCAACCTCGAGGCGATCGTGGCGGCGGCCCCCGGCCTGGTCGTCAACGGGCAGCGCTTCTCGCAGTATCACGACGACATCGCCGCGCTCGTGCCGGACGCCGTCGTGCTCGAGCTCGACCCTCGTGACGGGGAGGACTTCGCGAGCGAACTCAAGCGCCAGGTGACCGTGCTCGGCGACGTGTTCGGCAAGCAGGCCGAGGCGGCGCAGCTCGTCGCCGACTTCGACGCCGCCGCTGCGCGCGCCGTCGCCGCCTACCGCGCCGACCAGACAGTGATCGCCGTCAACACCTCCGGCGGCCAGATCGGCTACATCGCTCCCCGCGTCGGCCGTGCGCTCGGCCCGGTGTTCGACCTGCTCGGTCTGACCCCGGCGCTGCAGATCGCCGAGGGCACCGACGACCACCAGGGCGACGACATCTCGGTCGAGGCGATCGCCGACGCGAACCCCGACTGGATCCTGGTCATGGACCGCGATGCGGCCGTATCGGCCGACGACCCCGCGTACCAGCCGGCCGCCGACATCCTGGAGAACTCCGAGGCGCTGGCGCGCGTGACGGCCGTCACGAAGGGGCAGATCGTCTACATGCCCGCCGACACGTACACGAACGAGGGCATCCAGACCTACACGGAGTTCCTCAACTCGCTGGCCGACGCGCTGGAAGCGGCGCGCTGATCGGCTGATCGCGCTGAGGCCGGCGGTCGCGCGCCCACCCGCACGACCGCCGGCCTCTCCTCGAGCTCATGACACCGGATCACCTCACATGACGATCGCATCCACCGCGGCGCCCCGCGCCGCACGGGGACGCCTGTTCGACGCCAAGCTGCTCGTCGGCATCGTCGTCGTCCTTCTCCTGCTCGGCTTCTCCCTGTTCACCGGCGTATACGACATCTTCGGCGCTGAGGACGGCACCGAGATGTTCGCGATCACCCGCATCCCGCGCACGATCGCCCTCGTCCTCTCCGGAGCGGCGATGGCCATGTGCGGACTGGTGATGCAGCTGCTCACCCAGAACCGGTTCGTCGAGCCGACCACCACCGGGACGACCGAGTGGGCGGGGCTCGGGCTGATCACCGTGATGGTGGTCTTCCCCGGCGCCAGCATCGCCGCGCGCATGACCGGTGCCGTCGTCGCGGCGTTCGTCGGGACGATGATCTTCTTCCTCTTCCTGCGCCGCGTGTCGCTGCGCTCGTCGCTCATCGTGCCGATCGTGGGCATCATGCTCGGCGCCGTCGTCGGATCGATCTCGACCTACATCGCGCTGCAGACGAACATGCTGCAGAGCCTCGGCGTCTGGTTCGCCGGCAGCTTCACCTCGGTGATGCGCGGACAGTACGAGTTCCTCTGGATCGTCGCCTTCGTCGGCATCGCCGTGTTCATCGTCGCCGACCGCTTCACCGTCGCCGGACTCGGCGAGGAGATCGCCACCAACGTCGGTCTCGACTACAACCGGATCATCCTGATCGGCACCGGCCTCATTGCGGTCGCGACGGGCGTGGTGACCGTCGTCGTGGGCAACCTTCCCTTCCTCGGGCTGATCGTCCCGAACATCGTGTCGATGGTGCGCGGCGACGACCTGCGCAGCAACCTGCCGTGGGTGTGCCTGCTCGGCATCGCCATCGTCACCGTCTGCGATCTCGTCGGCCGCACGATCATCATGCCGTTCGAGGTGCCGGTCTCGCTCATTCTCGGAATCGTGGGGTCCATCGTGTTCGTCGCCCTCCTGCTCAAGCAGCGTCGTCGTGGCTGAGCTGGTGCTGCCCGCCACGGCGCCCGGCCCGCCGGCGCCGCGCAGTGCCGATGCCTTCTCCTCGGGACGGGCACGCCGACGGTACGCCCTCGTCCTGGGTGCGCTCATCACCCTGTCGCTCGGGTGCGGTTTCGCGCTGCTGGCGTGGGACAACCCGATGCCCGTCGGCACCGACGGGTTCTGGCGCGTCGCCGAGATGCGCGCGACCAGCCTCGTGGTGATCGCTGTCGTCGCGTTCAGCCAGGCGATGGCGACGGTCGCCTTCCAGACCGTGACGAACAACCGCATCATCACCCCCTCGATCATGGGGTTCGAGTCGTTGTACACGGCGATCCAGACCTCGGCCGTCTACTTCCTCGGCATCGCGGGGCTGATCGCGATCCAGGGCGTCCCGCAGTTCCTCCTGCAGGTGGCGCTGATGGTCGGCTTCGCGCTGCTGCTGTACGGCTGGCTGCTGTCGGGCAGGTACGGCAACCTGCAGGTGATGCTGCTGATCGGAATCGTCATCGGCGGCGGACTCGGCTCGGTGTCGGCGTTCATGCGACGGCTGCTGACCCCCAGCGAGTTCGACGTGCTGGCGGCGCGCCTGTTCGGCAACATCGCCAACGCCGATGCCGACTACCTGCCGATCGCGATCCCCCTGTGCGCCGTGGCGGGCGGCCTGTTGTGGGCGAACGCGCGTCGCCTCAACGTGATCGCCCTCGGGCGGGACACCAGCATGAACCTCGGGCTGAATCATCGCGCCGAGCTCCTGCGCACGCTCACGCTCGTCTCGATCCTGATGGCCGTGTCGACCGCACTGGTCGGTCCGATGACCTTCCTCGGGTTCCTCGTCGCCACCCTGGCCTACCAGTTCGCCGACACGCACGACCACCGCTTCGTCTTCCCCATCGCGGTGCTGACCGGCTTCGTCGTCCTCACCGGGGCCAACGTGGTCATGAAGCACATCTTCTACGCGCAGGGCGTCGTGTCGATCATCATCGAACTCATCGGCGGCGGCGTGTTCCTGTTCGTCATCCTCAGAAAGGGCCGGCTGTGATCACACTCACCGACGTGCGCAAGGACTACAGCGACGAGGTCGCGATCGGTCCGGTCACCCTGTCGATCCCGCAGGGCGGAATCACGGCGCTGGTCGGCCCCAACGGCGCCGGCAAATCGACGCTGCTGACGATGATCGGGCGCCTGCTCGGCCTCGACCACGGAGCGATCGAGATCGCCGGATACGACGTCGCGAGCACGGCATCCAAGGATCTCGCCCGGATCGTCTCGATCCTGCGGCAGGAGAACCACTTCATCACGCGGCTGACGATCCGGCAGCTGGTCGGGTTCGGGCGATTCCCCTACTCGAAGGGGCGGCTGACGCGCGCGGACGAGGAGCACATCAGCCGCGCGATCGACTTCCTCGACCTCACGGCGCTGGAGGGTCGCTACCTCGACCAGCTCTCCGGCGGTCAGCGCCAGCGCGCCTATGTGGCGATGGTGCTCGCGCAGGACACCGAGTACGTCCTGCTGGACGAGCCGCTGAACAATCTCGACATGAAGCATGCCGTGCAGATGATGAAGCTCCTGCGGCGTGCGACGACCGAGCTCGGCAAGACGATCGTCATCGTGCTGCACGACATCAACTTCGCCGGCCACTACTCGGACCACATCTGTGCCGTCAAGGACGGGCGCGTCGTCGAGTTCGGCACGCCCGCCGAGATCCTGACCGGAGAGGTGCTCACGCGGGTGTTCGAGACGCCCGTCCAGGTCGTCGACGGGCCGAACGGACCGCTCGCCGTCTACTTCTGAGCCCTACAGCTGCGCGCCGTCGTCGAACGGGTCGTGCAGCCCCGGCGTCCTGCCGCGCCACGACTCGTAGGCCATCAACCAGCCGATCGAGACGATCGCGGCCAGGATCAGACCGAGCAGCACGCTCTGCAGGATGAGTCCGACCAGCACGCCCAGCCCGAAGAGCACCACCGTGCCCACGAGCCAGCCGATGCGGCCCTTCGGCCATCCCGTCCCGGCATCCGTCATCTCTCCAGGGTAGACGGCGCAGGGTCAGCGGGAGCGATGGTCCTCGGGGTGCACCCGGGGGCCGCGGCGCTGCTCCCGGGCGCCGGCCAGCCCGAGGAGGCGGATCACCCGCTGGCGGTGGCCGCGCCACGGCTCGAGGAGTTCGAGCATCCCGTCATCGTCGACGCGCCGACCGGTGAGGGCGAAGCCCACCTCGTGCGCGAGGTGGTAGTCCCCGACGCTGACGGCGTCCGGGTCGCCGAACGCGCGGATCCGCGTCTCGGCACTCGTCCACGCCCCCACGCCGCGCAGACTCGTCAGGACGCGATCGGCTGCGTCGCCGCCGGTCGTGACGGCGCGCTCGATCGAGGTGCGGCGCGCCGCGGAGGCGACGACGGCGCGGGACTGCGGCGGCTCGAGCCCGGCGCGGTGCCATGCCCAGCTCGGTACGCGGTGCCAGTCGGCCGGAGGCGCGAACATCGGCGTCGGGGTCGGCCCCGGCGCCCGCTCGCCGCACCAGGTCAGGATCGCCCGCCAGGCGCCGAACGCCTGCAGCGCCGTCACCTTCTGCTCGAAGATCGCCCCGGTCAGCGCATCGAACACGCGGTCGGTGGCGCCGAGGCGCAGGTCGCGGTGGCGGTCGTGCACGGCTGCGACGAGCGGATGCCGGGACGCATCGAATCCGGTCGGGTCGTCGTCGCCGCCGCACAGGCGCGGCAGTTGCGCGATCGCCCAGGCGGCACCGGGCCCCCACGCGGCGGCGCGGATCCGGTCGCGCTCGGCGCGGATCGCCAGGGTCGCGACGCCGCCCGGCGTGCGCGTGGCGCGCCAGAGAACCCCGTGGACGGCCGTCTGCGCGGGGTCGTGCGCGCCGCGCTGCTGGTATCCGATGGCGCGCACGGCATCGAGGGGCGTGCGCGGGCGGTACTCGGTCTCGAGGGGGCGGCCATGGTCGGGGCGTGGGTCGCGCTCGGCGGACGATGGTCGCGGCGTCGGAGCCTGCGGCATCCGTGCCCGCGTGCGCGTCGTCATGCCGTCACCCTACGCGACCGTCGCGACACCGCCGATCGCGAGGAAGCGCCGGTTCGGCAGGGGAGCCGCCGGTTCGGCAGGGGAGCCGCCGGTTCGGCAGGGGAGCCGCCGGTTCGGCAGGGGAGCCGCCGGTTCGGCAGGGGAGCCGCCGGTTCGGCAGGGGAGCCGCCGGTTCGGCAGTCGCTTGGTGCGGGTGTTTCCGGCGGGGACTGTGCGCGAGCGACTGTGGAACGGGGGAGGCTCAGAAGCGGTCGGGCGACGGTGTGCCGTGCCCGTAGCGGATGACGACGTCGGCGTGCCGGTCGAAGCGGTAGCCGATGCCGCGCACGGTGCGGACGATGTCCTCGTAGCGGCCGAGCTTGGAGCGCAGGCGGCGCACGTGCACGTCGATCGTGCGCTCGCCGGGCACCTCCTCGTCCCCGGAGTGGCTCCACAGCGACGAGACGAGCTCGGTGCGTTCGATCGTGCGGCCCTCGCGCAGGACGAGGTACTGCAGCAGCTCGAACTCCTTGAAGGTCAGCGCGGCCGACTCGCCGTCGATGTGCACGCGGCGGCGCGAGATGTCGATCGTGACGCCGCCGGGCAGGCGCTCTTCGTCGGGCTCGTCCTGCTTCGTGCGTGCGATCGCGCCGGGCTCGTGGAGTGCGAGACGGACGACGTCCACATCGCGGCCGCCCGCGCCGACCGGGGCGAGGGCCACGGTGGCGTACGTCTCAGCGTGGGGCGCGAGCTCGCCGAGCGTGCGGCGCAGCGCCTCGACGAGCGTCGAGAGCGACACGCCGTCGGCGGCGGCCTTGACCTCGTCGATGCCGACGTACAGCGCGAAGCCGCGCGGTGCGGTGCCGGCGGGAAGGTTGCGTGCGGGTTCGGCCGAAGGGATCTCGGCGGATGCGGCCGGAGCGGCAGCGGCGATGTCCTCGACGGCGTGCAGGTGGCGGGAGGAGGGGCGGGCGAGCAGAGCGGTGTTCGACATGTCGAAGTCCTTCGGGGCGGAACCCGGGCGCCAGGCCTGGAGCGGGTTCGAGGGTGTTGCGCGGTGGCCGGTGGAGGCCGGGGTGCGAGGCAGTCGGCGGCCACGTTGTGCGTGGTTCCGATGCTCGGGGGTGCGGCGACCGCATTCAGAAGCGGCGGGCGCACCCGGCGGGATCACCTGTCAGTGACGGGGGTCTCTCGTCAGCGACACATTCGGCAACACATGACAGCACGCTGCGGCATCATGATGCCGGCAGTTCCGTTCGCCTCCCGGGCGGACAGAGTGCGTGCGGTATGAGTCATGGGGTTGATTATGACGAACCATGTCCACATGTGTCAAACCGCCCGATCAGCGTGGTCATCACATGACGAAATGTGACAGATTGCTCAGTTGTGAAGCTCCGATGCGGCCGGTGATCGCGCGGACGCTGCGCCGCGGCATCCTGCGCGGGCGGCGGGAGGCCGACGCGTGGCTCGCCACCCTCGTCACGAATGGCCGTAGCGTGGAGGGATGAGCGGATTCACCTTCACGCGGGAGCCCGACGCATCGCGCTACACCCTGTTCCGCGGCGATGACCTGGTGAGCGTGCTGGACTACAGCGACGACGGACGCACGATCGCGCTGACCCGCGCGTACACGATCCCGACGTTCCGCGGCCACGGCTACGCGGGTGAACTGGTCGCGCGGGCCGTGGCCGAGATCGCCGACCGGGGCGACCGCGCCGTCAGCCCGGTCTGCTGGTACGTCGCGGACTGGTTCGACGCGCACCCCGAGCGAGCGGACCTGCTCGCCCGGCGCCGCTGACCGCAGCACCGCTAACAGGCCGCGACGACGCGGTCAACCCCGTGGGCGCCGTCGGCGCAGGGCGACAGAGTGGGCGCACCGACACGAGGAGCGTGCGCCATGAACCGTGACCACCACAGCGACCTGCCCGAGGGCGTCATCGATGCCGACCCGCCCGGAGCGTGGGAGAGCGGCGACGTGGCCGATGGCGAGACGGCCGAGCAGAATGATGCCGCGATGGGACGCACTTCGCTGGCCGACTCCGGCCTGCCGGTCGAGGACGCGGACCGGACCGAGGCCGACCCTGATCGCGTGAGCGGAGAGCCGATGCTCGCACCGGACGGCGACCCGCCGTCGGACGCCGTCGTCGAGAGCGCGGAGATCGCGCAGGGCATGGACCCGGAGCTGCGGACCGACGAGCAGGCCGAGCGCTGACCCGCGTCAGCCGGCGGCTCGGATCGCGTCGACGAAGGCGAGCACCTCGGCCGCGGCCGGACCGGCGTCCCGGATGAGGGTCTCGTGACCGTGCCCGGGCACCTCGAACAGTCGTGCCCCGGGCACGGCCGCGGCGACCTGCGCGCACCAGACGTGCGGGCACACGCGATCCTCCGCGCCGCGGATCACGAGCGTGGGAGCGGCCACACGCGGATACGCGTCCTCGGGGCGGTGCACGAGCATCGCCCGCATCTTGCGGCGCAGGTTCGGGCCGGCGCGCAGGTACTCGCGCGCACCGAGCAGCAGCACCTTGGGCGACTCGACGAGCAGGTCGCGGCCCAGGCGGGTGAGCTGTGCGAGCGCGCTCCGCGCCCCGGGGTCGATCGTGGGGCCGACGAGCACGAGGGCTCCGGCCAGATCGGGGTGTCGCACGGCCATCTCGGTGACCACCTGCGTGCCCATCGAGTGCCCGATCAGCACGACGCCGCGCAGGCCCAGGTGGCGGACGTACGCGGCCAGGAGGTCGGCCGTCCGCTCCATCGTCGGTGTGCGGGGCGGCTCGGGCGCCTCGCCGTAGCCGGGCTGGTCGATCGCGACGACGAACGCGTATCCGCTCAGGCGCCGCATGAGGTCGCCGAAGACCTTGCGTCCCATGCCGATGCCGTGCACGAGCACGAAGGCCGTCGGCGCGGCGGGATCGCCGTGCTTCTCGGCGACGATCGTCGCTCCCGCGTGGGTGAACGTCTCGATCCGTCCGCCGTCGGGGAGCCCCGCGAGCTCGTCGAGCGCGCGGTCGGCCGCCGCGCCGATCTCGCGCAGCGCCGCGGCGGCGGATCCGGCGTCCGGGGCGGTGTCGTCGACATCGGGCATGCCATCGAGAGTAGGCCCCACGGCCGGACGGCGTCCGTTCGGCTCCTCGCCCGCACGCCTGGCCGCCGATGTCGCAGGCCGCGCCTACCGTGGGAGCCATGCGGATCCTGCACACCTCGGACTGGCACATCGGGCGGACCTTCCACGGTCACGCCACGCTTGATGCGCTGCGCGGCGTGCTCGAGACCCTGACGGCGCAGGTGCGTGAGCATGGGGTCGACGTCGTGATCGTCGCCGGCGACGTGTTCGACTCCGCGACGCCGGCCGCCGGCTGCTACACGCTCCTGTCCGACGCGCTGCGCGCGCTCTCCGACGCGGGCGCGCAGGTGGTGGTCACGAGCGGCAACCACGACTCGGCCGCGCGCCTCGGGTTCCAGGCGGGACTCCTGCGCGAGGGCATCCATGTGCTGACGGATCCTCAGGCCGTCGGCACGCCGATCACGATCGACGACGCGCACGGGCCGGTCCACTTCTACGGCATCCCGTTCCTCGAGCCGGCCCTTCTGCGTCACCTCTGGCCGGACGCATGCAGTCAGGAGTCCGTGCTCACCCGCGCGATGGACCTCGTGCGCGCGGACCTCGCCGCGCGCCGTGACGGAGGCGAGGCGGTGCGCTCGGTCGCGGTCGCGCACTGCTTCGCGGCGGGAGTGGAGCCGACCCCGCACCTCGAGCGCGACATCCAGCAGGGGGGCCTCGACGTCGTCCCGCTCGCGACCTTCTCGGGGGTCGATTACATGGCCCTGGGCCACATCCACGGGCGCCAGAGCCTCGCCGAGCACGTCCGGTACGCGGGTGCGCCGCTGCACTACAGCTTCGGCGAGGGCGACAAGCCGCGGGGGTCCTGGCTCATCGAGCTGGATGCCGGCGGGCTCGGCGCCGTCGAGTGGCTCGCCCTCCCCGTTCCCCGCCGGCTCGTGACGCTGACCGGCCCCCTGGCCGACCTGCTCTCCGCCGACGCGCACGCGCACGCCGAGGATGCGTGGGTGTGCGCCGAGTACACCGACGACCTGCCCGAGCGCGACCCGCTGCGCCGGCTGCAGGAGCGCTTCCCGTTCTGCGCGAAGGTCGTGCACGCGCCGGCGACCACGGCCGCGCGCGATGGACGCAGCTACGTCGAACGGGTCCGCGCGGCCCGCAGCGACCGCGAGCTCGTCGAGATGTTCCTGGGGCACGTGCGCGACGGCGAAGGTCCCACCGCGCCCGAGGCCGCACTGCTGGACGACCTGTTCGCCGAGCGCACGCGCGTGGAGGCGCTCGCGTGAAGCTGCATCGCCTCGAGCTGACCGGATTCGGCCCGTTCCGCGAGCGGCAGGTCGTCGACTTCGACGCGTTCGACGCCGACGGCGTCTTCCTCATCTCGGGGCGCACGGGCGCCGGCAAATCCAGCATCCTCGACGGGGTCTGCTTCGCGCTGTACGGCTCCGTGCCCCGCTACGACGGCGGTGACCGGCGCCTGCGCAGCGACCACTGCTACCTCGACGATCCCACCGAGGTGCGCCTCGAGTTCACGGTCGGCGACGCCCGCTGGCGGGTCACGCGGGCACCGGATTACGAGCGTCCGGCCAAGCGCGGCGGCGGGATGACGACCGAGCCGCCGCGCGCCGAACTGGAGGAACTGGTCGGCGAGACGTGGGTGGGTCGCGCGGGGAAGCCCCGTGACGTCGGCCAGGCGCTCGATGGGGTGCTGGGGTTGAACGCCCAGCAGTTCCAGCAGGTGATCCTGCTGGCGCAGAACCGGTTCTCCCGGTTCCTGCTGGCCGGCAACAACGAGCGCCAGGCGCTGCTGCGGACGCTGTTCGGCACGCGCCGTTTCGAGCAGCACAAGGACGCCCTCGAGCAGCGCCGCAAAGACGCGCAGAAGCGTCTGGACGCCGGCAGCGAGAACGCGCGCACCCTGCTCGACGTCGCCGAGCGGCTCATCGACGAGCACGACCTGGCCGGGGCCGACGAGCGTCCCGCCGACCTGACCGGCCGGCGGGACGCCGCCCAGCACGCGCAGCAGCGCGCGGAGTACCGCGTCGAGCAGACCGTGACGGCGCGTGCGCTGGCCGACACCGCCCTCACGACCGCGACCGCCGTGCACGAGGACCTGGCCGCGCGCGCCCGGCGTCTCGCCGACCTCGCCGCCGGCCGGCGGGCCCTGGCGGAGTTGGAGGACCGGGACCCGGCGGTCGAGGCCGATCGGGTCCGGCTGGCGCACGCGCGCGCGGCCGAGGCGCTGCGCGCTCCGCTGGAGTCGGCCGAGCGTGCCGTGGCGGAGCTCGAAGGCGCGACTGCGCAGCTCGCGCGCGCCCGGGCCGACTGGACGGCCGCCGGCGGTGACGGCGGCGCGGAGATCGCCGCGCTCATCGAGAAGCTCACCGGCGACCTCGCCCGCTGGGAGGCCGCCGCCGCGCAGGAGCGCGAGCTTGCCGCACACGAGACCGACCTCGCCGCGCAGCAGGCCGCGGTCTCCCGCCTCGTGACCCAGCTCGCCCAGCTCGACGAGCACCTGGCTCGCATTCCGGAGCAGCGCGCCGGACTCGAGGCCGAGCTGAGCATCGCCCAGAAGGCCGCGGCCCGCGCCGGAGACCTGCGACAGCGGCGTGCCGTGCTCGACGTCCAGCACGACGCGGCGCACGAGGCGGCCACCCTCGCGGGCGCGGCGAACGCCGCGGACGATGCCTACGTCGTCGCCAACGCGGCCGCCCAGGAGGCCATCGCCGCCGTGACCCGCCTGTTGCGACGCCGCGTGGCCGGGTACGCCGGCGAACTGTCGGCGCGGTTGGTCGCCGGTGAGCCATGCGAGGTGTGCGGATCGATCGAGCACCCGCATCCGGCGGCGTCCTCGGAGGACGCCGTCACCGATGACGACCTCGCTGTGGCCGAGAGCCTCCGCGACGCGGCGACGGCCGAGGAGCGCACGGCGGGTGAGGGGGCCCGTGCCGCCCGCGAGCGATGCGCGGAGGCGGCTGCGCGCGCAGGGGGCCGCGACGCCGAGTCGCTTCGCGCCGAGATCGCCGAGATCGCCGCCGAACTGATCGTCGCGGACGCAGCGATCGCCGATGTCGAGCGGCTCACCCGATGGCGCGCCGACCTCGACGAGGGCGAGGCGACGGCCCGTGCCGAGCGGGAAGATGTCGCGACCCGCCTCGCGGCGCAGAAGGGCGCCGAGATCGCGCTGCACACGACCGTCGAGCGGCTGCGTCGCGACGTCGTGGTCGCCCGCGGCGGCCACGCCAGCGTCGCGGAGAGACTGGCCGCCGTGACCGCCGAGCGCGATCGGGCGCGTGCCCTCGCCGACGCGCAGACGACGGCGGCGGAGCGTGCTCGGGCTCAGGCCACGGCGACAGCCGATCGCGACGCCCGCGTCGCGGCATCGCCGTTCCCCGACGCGGCCGCGGCGACGGCGGCGCTGGCCGACGAGGCGACCCGGGTCCGACTCGATGCGCGCGTGGCCGACCACGCCGCCGCTCTCACGGCCGCTCGCGCCCGGCTCCTCGAGCTCGAACTCGACGCCGTCGACGAGGCGGTCTCCGAGACCGAGCTCGCCGCGGCGGCCGACGCCGTCATCGCCGCCGACACCGCGCGCACAGCCGCGATCGCCGCGCACCGGGACGCGCTCAACGCCGCTGAACGGCTCCGCGACCTGCTCGTCCACACCGACGAGGCCTACGCCCGCGTCGCCGAGCTCGCCGAGGCCTCCGCCGTGGTCACGCGGTTGGCCGACACCGTCGCCGGGCGCGCGCCCAACACGCTGAAGATGGACCTCGAGACCTTCGTGCTCGCCGCCGAGCTCGAAGAGATCGTGCACGCCGCGAACCTGCGGCTGGCGGAGATGTCCTCGGGGCGGTACACGCTGCATCACTCGGATGCACGGCAGGCCCGGGGTGCCGCCTCGGGTCTCGCCATCGAGGTGCTCGACGCCCACACCGGCCGACTGCGCTCCCCGCAGTCGCTCTCCGGAGGGGAGACGTTCCTCGCCTCCCTCTCCCTCGCGCTCGGACTGGCCGAGGTCGTCACCTCGCGCGCCGGCGGACTGCGGCTGGACACGCTGTTCGTCGACGAGGGGTTCGGCTCGCTGGATCCCGAGACCCTCGACCTCGCCATGCGCACGCTCGACGAACTGCGCGCCGGCGGCCGCACGGTCGGAGTGATCAGCCACGTCGAAGCGATGAAGGAGCAGCTCCCCGCCCAGCTCGTCGTCGAAGCGACCCCCGAAGGTCCGAGCGTCGTGCGTCAGGCGGCCACGCTGCCGCAGTGACGCCGGGATCTGTGGTCAGACGAGGCGATAGCCGACGCCGCGCACCGTCTCGATGCGGTCCTGGCCGAGCTTCTGCCGCAGATACCCGACGTACACATCCGCGACGTTGGACCCCGGATCGAAGTCGTAGCCCCACACCCTGCTCAGCAGCTGCTCGCGACTGAGCACCTGGCCGGCGTTGCGGATGAACTCCTCGGCGAGGGCGAACTCGCGCGCCGACAACTCGACCCGGCGTCCGCCGACGGTCGCCTCGCGGGTGCGGACATCGAGGGTGAGGTCCTGGTGCGAGAGCGCGGACAGGGAACCGGTGTCGTCCGACTTGCGCATGCGCAGGCGGATGCGCGCCAGCAGCTCATCGAACCGGAACGGCTTGCCGATGTAGTCGTCCGCGCCGCCTTCGAGACCGGCGACCGTGTCCTGCAGGTCGACGCGCGCCGTCAGCATGATCACCGGCATCGCCGAGCCGCTGCCGCGCAGCTGCTCGAGCACCTGGAACCCGTCTATGCCGGGCAAGTTGATGTCGAGGACCAGAAGGTCGAACTCGTCCGACTGCGCCAGTTCGAGCGCGAGCGGCCCGGTCGCGGCCACGCGGGTCGCGAACCCGGCGGCGCGCAACCCTTTCTCGAGGAAGCCCGAGATCCGAGCCTCATCCTCGGCGATCAGAATCGACGCCACGGTCATCCCTTCGCTCTGGTGCCGGCACTCGTCGGCAGCGGCGGCTTCGGAGGAATGATGAGGCCATCAGGTGAACCGGCGGTGAACGACGTCGCGCCGATCGCCGGGATCGAGATGACGAACAGCGCCCCGCCCCCGCGCGCGTCCTCGACACGGGCGGACCCGCCGTGCGCGCGGGCGATGACCTGGACGATGTTCAGCCCGAGCCCGCTGCCGCGCGCGCTCGCGCCGCTGCCGTCGGGGGCCGTCCCGCGGTGGAATCGCTCGAACACGCTGGTCTTCGCGTGCTCGGGGACACCGGGGCCGTGGTCACGCACCCACAGCTCGAGGGCGTTGCCGATCACCCGGCTGCCGATCGAGATCTTCCCGCCGCCGTGGGTGGCGGCGTTCTGCGCGAGCTGGAGCATCGCCTGCGTGATGCGATCGGGATCGAGGGCGCACACGAGGTCGGCGATCCCGCCCAGCTGCACGCTCGCACCGTGGATCGCGTCGGCCTTACGCCCGATCTGCTGCACGAGCTCACCGGCATCCACCTGCCGAGGGGTGACCGGTGCGGGCCCGTGGAGAGCGGCGGTCGCCGCGAGATCCTGTACGAGCCCGCTCATACGATCGAGTTCGTCGACGGCCAGGACGCGAGTCTCGGCGACGTCGGCGGGGTCGCTGACGTCCATGACCTCGAGGTTGCCCCGCACGATGGTGATCGGCGTCTTCAGCTCGTGCCCGACATCGCTCAGCAGCTGCCGCTGCGAGTCGAGCGCAGCGTCGAGCCGGTCGAGCATGTCGTTCATCGTGGCCGCCAGCTCGGAGACATCGTCGTGCCCCTGGATCGGCAGGCGCTCGGACAGTGACTGTGCCGAGACGCGCTCCGCGGTCTCGCGCATCTGCCGCAGCGGACGCAGCAGCCGCGTCGACACGATCGTGGCGACGAGCGCGATCACGACGAGGGCGATCGCGCCGGAGAGGATATAGGTGCGGGTCGCATCGTCGAACTCCGCCAGCTCGGCCTCGATGTCGTAGGCCATCGCGAAGACGACCTGCTCGGGGTTCTCGCCCGCGACGGCGACCGGCGCGCCGAGATACCGCCACGCCACGCCCTCCTCGACGTAGGTGCCGATGACGGGTCCGCGGTCGTCGACCTGCGCGGCGACGTGCGCGGCGAACCCCGGGGCGTCGCGGAGGTCGAGGTCGAGGGCGACGGCAGGAGCCATGACGGCGCGACCGTCGACGATGCCCAGGGCGCCCGTATTGTCGTCGGGGCTCATGCGCTGGACGACGTAGTAGAGGGCGTCGTCGGCGGCCGCCCACGTGCCGGTGTCAGGATGACCGGTCTGGACGATGTGCCGCGCCGAGGCGAGATTGGCCTGCAGCCGCTCCTCGATGCTCTCCAGGATGTTGGCGCGCTCGACGAGGGACACCGCGACGCCGACCCCGACGATCGCCAGCGCTGCGGCGAGCGTGATGACCGCGACGATGCGCGTGCGCACTGACAGGACAGAGCGCCGGCGGCGCGGCGTCGAAGTGTCATCCATGCCTTCAGTATCGCGAGGCGGCGGAGGCCGAGGACCGAATGTAAGAGAGGTCTCACCCACGGCATCGACGGTTCCGTGCTGGAATCGAGGGCATGACGACGCAGATCCACGACGCCGAGGCGACGCTGCTGTGCGACGCGCTCGCTGTCGCTCCCACGGCGCTGAAGCTGCTGAGCCGGGAGCCGCTCGGTGCCGGCACGGTCGCGGGCTTCGCGCTGGATGCCGGCGGCGTCGCGTACGTCGATACGTCCGGCCTCGCGGTGCGCAAGGAGACCGGCCTCGCGCTCGAGGGAGTCGCGCGGGTGTGGATGCATCCCGCCGACCCGCACCTGCCGGCTCTGGCGCCGGCCGCGTTCGGCGATGCCGCCGAGGCTCTGCTCGCGCGGCTGGGGATCGTCGCGGAGGGATTGCCCGAGATCGTCGGCTACCGCCCCGGACGCCGTGCGGTGCTCCGCGTCCCCGTCGCCGAGGGGACGGGGACGGTGTGGGTGAAGGTCGTCCGCCCGCGCCGCATCGAGCGGATCGTCGAGACCCATCGCGCGCTGCGCGAGGGGGGACTGCCCGTTCCCGTGGTGCGCGGGTGGTCGCCGGAGGGTCTGCTCATCCTCGACGACGCGATCGGCGTCGCCGCGACGGACGGCGCCTGGCAGCCCGACGCGCTGGTGGACGCCGTGGACCTCCTGCGCGAACGCCTCGCCGCCGCGGCCCTCCCCGGCGTGGCGCGCACGTCGTTCGCGGCGCGACTGCCGTGGTACGCGGAGCGTATCGAGGCGGCGATGCCCGCACACGCGAGCGAGGTGCGCGCACTGGCGGCAGCGGCCTCCGCCCGACTGCCCGACGCCGTCGCAGCGCAGACGATCCATGGCGACCTGCACATCGGGCAGCTCTTCCTCGATCCGGGCGACGGATCGGTCACGGGACTCATCGATGTGGACACGGCCGGACAGGGAGCAGCCGCGGACGACGCTTCGGCCTTCATCGGACACGCGATCGCGAGCGCGGTGCTGACCGCCGAGGGCGGGGACGCGCGCCGCATCGCGCAGCTCGCCGAACTGGCTCTGGCGCGCTGGGCGAGCGATGCCGGGACCCGCGCCCTCACCGCCGTACACATCCTGGGTCATGCGCTCGCCGCCGCTGAGTCGGGGGCGCCGCAGCGCGCGGTACTGCTGCTCACGGCAGCCCGGGAGGTGCTCGAGGACGGTAAGAGACCTCTCACATCCGGCTTCGAACGGCCTTAGCGGGGCTCTTCAGGATGGAATCACGCGGTCATCGCACCGCCCCCACCGACTGGAGGACGAAATGAACAAGAAGTGGATCGCCTACGGTGTCACGAGCATCGTCGGACTCGGCGTGATCTCCGGCGGCGCTGTCGCGGCCGCCGCCGCCATGGACCTGCGTACGACGGAGGGTACGGTCCTCCCCGGTGGTGCCCTGACGGGAAAGAACGGATCGTTCCTGGACAGCCCCAGCGTCCAGCTGCGGGTCACCGGCTCGGCGGTCACGCTCGTGTCTGCCGCCTCGCCCGCTCAGCTCGCCTCGGCTGCCAGCCCTGCGTCGCCGCTCTCGACGAACTCTCCGGCGTCGCCCCCGTCGGCCCAGAGCCCGGCATCCCCGCCGTCGGCGAACAGCCCGGCCTCTCCTCCGTCGGCGAAGAGCCCGGCGTCCCCGCCGTCGGCGAACAGCCCGGCGTCGCCGAACAGCCCGGCCTCGGTCGCCTCGGCTGCCTCGAACTGATCCCCCGGCGATGCGCCCCCGACACGTTCGGGGGCGCATCGCTGATCCTGCGCGTTGCGGGACCGGGAAGTCCGGAGGCGGTACGGGTTATCCCCGCCCGTATGCCTGTCGCGCCTCGGCGCGGTGGGCCAAGATGGGGGAAACGGCGTCACACGAGGGAGCGACGAGATGACTCTGCAGACCGTGCTGCTGGACACCCCGGACGGCATCGCCGCGCGACTGGGCTGGGATCCCGCGACCAGCGTGCACGACCGGCGCCGGATCCTCGCGAAGGAGCTGATCGCCGATCAGCTGAAGTGCGAGACGAAGGACGTGAAGATCGAGCGGGAGGACCCTCGCGGGTTCGGTTACCACACACGCCTGATCGCCTCGCGAGACGGTCAGGAGCTGCCGATCGCGATCGTGACGGCGAGCTTCCGCGCAGCCACGGTCGTCGCGATCTGCGATCCGGGACTGCCCGTGGGCGTCGACATCCGTGATCTGCACCCGGACGAGGCCGACCTGCACCACATGCGCAAGCACTCGCACCTGCTCGACGAGAGCAACGTCCCCGACCTGCTCCACCACTGGACCAACGTGCAGGCCGTGCTCGAAGCGGACGGTCGCGGAGTGCGCGTCGCCCCCGAGCACGTGCGACTGAACTCCGCCCGCAAGAAGGGCTGGATTCCCGATCGCACGATGCAGTACGCGCTCGTCGACGTGTCGCGCGACGGATGGGTCATCACCCTCGCCTACGGCCTTCTGCCGAAGGCGTGACCGCGCCCGCCGAGCCGGGTCAGTCGAACAGCTCGGGCAGCGCCGACTTCAGCTCGGCGAGCCAGGCGCGGGCGTTCCCGTCCGACGGTGCCCGCCAGTCGCCGCGCGGGGACAGCGAACCGGCCGGCGACACCTTCGGCCCGTTCGGGATCGCGGAGCGCTTGAACTGGGCGAAGCCGAAGTAGCGCTGGAGGAACACCTGCAGCCAGCGCACGATCTCCGCGCGGTCGTACGCGAAGCGGTCCTCGGCGGGGTACCCCGGAGGCCACGCGCCGGCATCCTTGTCCCGCCAGGCGTGCTCGGCGAGGAAGGCGATCTTCGAGGGGCGGAAGCCGTAGCGCAGCACATGGAACAGCGCGAAGTCGTGCAGTGCGTACGGGCCGATGGTCTGCTCCGTCGACTGCACCTTGCCGTCCTGGCCGGCCGGCACCAGCTCGGGGCTGATCTCCGTGTCGAGCACGGACTGCAGGACGTCCTTGGCTGCCGACGTGAGCGAGGTGCCGGTCTCTTCGGACCCGCTGTGCGCGATGACCCAGCGGATGATGTGCTGGATGAGGGTCTTTGGCACCCCCGAATTGACGGTGTAGTGACTCATGTGGTCGCCGACGCCATAGGTCGCCCAGCCCAGAGCGAGCTCGGACAGATCGGAGGTGCCGACGACGAAGCCGCCGTTCTGATTCGCGAGCCGGAACAGGAAGTCGGTGCGGACGCCCGCCTGCACGTTCTCGAACGTCACGTCGTAGACGGGTTCCCCATCGGCGAACGGATGCCGGATGCCCTCGAGGATCTGCGTCGCCGTGGGGCGGATGTCGATCGTCTCGATCGAGGCGCCGATCGCCTCGGCCAGTGCGATCGCGTTCGACTTCGTGTGGTCGCTCGTGGCGAAGCCGGGCATCGTGTAGGCGAGGATGTCGCTGCGCGGACGTCCCATGCGGTCCATCGCGCGGGCGACGACGAGCAGGGCGTGGGTCGAGTCCAGTCCGCCCGAGACGCCGATCACCGGTCTGGGGGAGCCGATCGCGCGCATGCGCTGCTCGATCCCCGACACCTGGATGTTGAACGCCTCGTAGCAGTCCTGGTCGAGGCGGGCGGGGTCGTCGGGGACGAACGGGAACCGATCGAGCGGACGACGCAGGCCGATGTCGGATGCCGGGGGTTCGAGGAAGAGCTCGACGGTGAGGAAGTCGCGCGGGTGGCGCAGCCGGTTGTCATCGAAGGTGCCCTGGCGCAGCCGGTCCTGGCGGAGCCGGTCGAGGTCGACGTCGGCGACCGAACGGCGCGGTCCGTCCGGGAAGCGCTCGGTCTCGGCGAGCAGCGTGCCGCCTTCGTAGATCATCGTCTGGCCGTCCCAGGAGACGTCGTTCGTCGACTCGCCCATGCCGGCTGCGGCATATGCGTATGCGGCGAGGCAGCGCAGCGACTGGGAGCGGCACAGATCCTTGCGGTCGTCGGCACGGGCGATCGTGATGGGGCTGCCCGAGAGGTTCACGATCACGGTCGCTCCGGCCAGCGCCGCGTGCGACGACGGCGGGATGGGCACCCACACGTCCTCGCACACCTCGGCGTGCAGGACGAGGCCGGGCACGTCGCGCACGTCGAACAGCAGGTCGGTGCCGAACACCGTCTCGTGCACGCCGATGCGGATCGTCTCGCCCGACCACGGCTCGCCCGCCGCGTACCAGCGGCGCTCATAGAACTCGCGGTAGGTCGGCAGATACGACTTGGGGGCGACGCCCACGATCTCGCCGCGGTGGATGACCACGGCGCAGTTGTACAGCCGGTTGCGGTGCCGCAGCGGCGCGCCGACCACGAGGACGGGGAACAGATCCGTGGAGGCCTCGGCGATCCGTTCGAGCGCGGCGACGACCTCGTCCAGCAGCGCGTCCTGCATCACGAGGTCGTCGATCGCGTAGCCGGACAGGCACAGCTCGGGGAAGACGGCCACCGCGACGCCCTCGGCGTCGCACTCGCGGGCCGCCGACAGCACCGCGTCGGCGTTGGTCGCGGGGTCGGCGATCGCGACGGGGATCGTGCACGCGGCCACGCGCGCGAAGCCGTGCCGGTAGGCGCTGTCGAAGGGAAGGCTCTCGCTCACGGTCTCAGTCTGTCAGGTGGCGTCGGCCCGTGGCAGGCGTGTCGGACGCGGGGGCTAGGGTCGGACGCGGAAGGGGAACATGCGATACATCGAGGACGAAGGCCGGATCGTCTGGAGCGCGAGCGACCTGAAGGCGGCCGCGGAGTGCGAGTTCGCGTGGCTGCGCGCCATCGACGCCAAGCTCGGCCGTGTGCCCGCCGTCGAGGATCCTGAGGACCTCACGCTCGCGCGCGCCGGGCGACTGGGCACGCAGCACGAACGCCGTGTGCTCGACGACTACCGGCGTGCGCTGCCGGGACGGGTCGTGGAGATCCCCGAGACCAGATCGACGGATGCCGTGGGGCTGGCCGATGCGCTCGCGCGCACCCGTGCCGCACTCGCCGACCCGACCGTCGCCGTCGTCTATCAGGCGGCCTTCGCCACCGGGGAGTTCGTCGGCTTCGCCGACTTCCTCGTCCGTGCGTCCCATTCGCCCGACCCCGCCGGAGGACCCGCACCTGACCGGATCGGTGAGCGCGCCGGTGACCCGGTCGATGATCGCTGGGTCGTGCAGGACACGAAGCTCGCCCGCCATGCGCGCGTGACCGCGCTCATGCAGCTGGCGGCGTACGTCGATCAGCTGGATCGGCTCGCGGTGCCGCGTGCCGACCGCGTCCAGCTGCTCCTCGGTGACGGCAGCGTGTCCGAGCACGCCGTCCGCGACCTGCTCCCGGTGTTCGGCCTGCGCCGTGCGCGGCTGCGCGCGCTGATCGCCGACCGCGATGTCGCGGCGGGCGCGGCCGGAAGCCCGATCGCGTGGGGAGACGACCGCGGCGGCCTGCGCATCGTCGCGTGCGGGCGCTGCGCCACGTGCGACCTGGAGGTCGTCGCGCACCGTGACCTGCTGCTCGTCGCCGGCATGCGGCCGGTGCAGCGCGAGCGGCTTCGGACCGCCGGCATCCCGACGGTCGATGCGCTCGCGGCGGCCCGCGAGGCGCCGCCGCGCATGTCCTGGGATACCTTCGCGGGTCTGCGCACGCAGGCGCGCCTGCAGCTGTCCAGCCCCGCCGGCGGCGTCGAGACCCCGCCGCCCGCCGACACGCCGCACCGCCCGCCGCTGCCCACCTACGAGGTCGTCTTCCCGAAGGCGCTCGGCGCCCTGCCGCGCCCCGATCGCGGCGACATCTTCTTCGACTTCGAGGGCGATCCTCTCTACACCGAGGCGGCGCCCTCCGGGGCGGCGCAGTGGGGCATCGACTACCTCTTCGGCTGGATCGACGGTGCGGAGCAGTACTCGGCGCTCTGGGCGCACTCGTTCGCGGCGGAGCGGGAGGCCCTCGAACGGTTCCTCGACGTGGTGACGCTGCGCCGGCAGCAGCATCCCGGCATGCACATCTACCATTACGCGCCCTACGAGCCCACGCATCTGCTCGCGATGGCGGCGCGTCACGGCGTCCGCGAGGCCGACGTCGATCGGCTGCTGCGCGACGGCGTGTTCGTCGATCTCTATCCGATCGTGCGCCGCGCGCTGCGAGTGGGATCGCGGTCGTACTCGATCAAGAAGCTCGAGCCCCTGTACATGGGCGAGGAGGTGCGCACGAGCGACGTGCAGCGCGGCGACGACTCGATCGTGCGGTACGTCGAGGCGCGTGCGCTCGCAGAAGCGGGACACGTCGAAGAGGGGCAGCGCATCCTCGACGACCTCGCCGACTACAACCGCTACGACTGCGTCTCGACGCTGCGGCTGCGCGACTGGCTCGTCGACCGCGCCCGCGAGGCGGATCTGCGGCCCTCGGCGGAACCCGAGGCCGGCGAGAACGTGTACGAGCCCTCGCCGCGGGCGGAGGCGCTCTCCCGCATGGCCGCGGCCTCGGGCGACGAGGGCGAGGCGCAGGCGCTGCGGCTGGCCGCCGCCGCGATCGACTACTATCCGCGCGAGGCGAAGACCTTCTGGGCGACGCACTTCCTGCGACTGCGCGAACCGGTGTCGGTGTGGGAGGACACGCGCGACGTCGTCGTGATCGATCGCGACCGGTCGCGCGTGCTCAGCGACTGGCACCGCCCCGAGGGAGCCCGCGCGGAGCGCCGGGTCGTCGAGCTGCGCGGCGAGTTCGCCCCCGGCACGCGATTGAGCGTCGATCAGTCGCCGTTCGCGGTGTACGAGCTGCCTGCGCCGTTCCCCGTCGAGACGAATCCGCGCTGGATCCACGCCGCCCGCGGGGTCAAGGTCGTGGACGTCCTCGACGACGGCGCGATCGTCGAGGAGTTCGCGTATCAGGGCTTCACCTGGCAGGAGCTGCCGGTCGCGCTCACTCCGCCCGCGCCGCCGCAGGCCGGCAGCCAGCAGGCGGCGATCGACGAGTGGGCCGACGCGCTTCTGGCCGGCACGACCGCGCACCTGCCCGCCGACCCCGCGACCGACCTGCTCCTGCGGCGCGTGCCGCGCCTGCGTGCCCGCGCTTCGACGGGCGCGCTCGCTCGCGGCACGGGCGATGACGTCGCGGACATCGCGCGATCCCTCATCGACCTCGACCGCAGCTACCTCGCGGTGCAGGGCCCGCCCGGTACCGGCAAGACCTATGTCGGTTCGCACGTCGTGGCGCACCTCGTGCTCGAGCATGGGTTCCGAGTCGGCGTCGTGGCCCAGTCGCACGCCGTCGTCGAGCACATGCTCGATCGCATGGTCGCTGCGGGGGTGCCCACGGCGCAGGTCGCGAAGGCACCGAAGAGCTCGACGGCACCCGCGCCGGGCTCGCTCTCCTTCACCCCGATCGCGAAGAACGGGATGGCGGCCTACATCGCCGAGCAGCCCGCCGGCCTCGTCGTCGGCGGCACGGCGTGGGACTTCAGCCACCCGGGCCGCGTCGCGCGCGGAGGGCTCGATCTGCTCGTCATCGACGAGGCGGGGCAGTTCTCGCTCGCCTCGACGATCGCGGTGTCCGTCGCGGCGACGCGGCTGCTCCTGCTCGGCGACCCGCAGCAGCTGCCGCAGGTGAGCCAGGGCACGCATCCCGAGCCGGTCGACACGTCCGCGCTGGGGTGGGTCATGGACGGCGCCGCGGTGGTCGAAGCCGATCGCGGATACTTCCTCGCGCAGACCCGGCGCATGCGCCCCGAAGTGGCAGCGCCCGTCTCGCAGCTCTCCTACGAGGGCAGGCTCGCCGCGCATCCGTGCACGGGAGCGCGGACGCTCGACGGTGTGCCGCCCGGGGTGGTCCCCCTCGCGCTGACGCACACCGGCAACGCGACGCAGTCGGTCGAAGAGGCTGAGGCGGTCGTGCGGCTCGTGCGCGACCTCGTCGGTCGCACCTGGACGCCGGGGGAGGACGAGGCGTCACGCGCGCTCGTGGCGTCGGATCTCATCGTCGTGACGCCGTACAACGCGCAGCAGGTCGTCGTGGAGGAGGCGCTCGCCGCCGCCGGCTTCGCCGAGGTCCCCGTCGGCACCGTCGACCGGTTCCAGGGGCAGGAGGCGGCGGTCGCGATCGTGTCGCTCGCCGCGTCGTCCGGGCGGGACGCGCCGCGTGGCCTGGAGTTCCTGCTGCTGCAGAACCGGCTCAACGTCGCGGTGTCCCGCGCCATGCACACGGCCTACCTCGTGTACTCGTCCGGTCTACTCGACGACCTCCCGCGCACCCCCGACGGCGTCGCACGCCTCAGTGCCTTCGCGCGCCTCGTCGGCGCCACCTGACCCCGACGTCGCCCCCCACGCCGAGGTCGTATCTCCGGCGTCGAGATCGTATCTCGCGCGCCGAGATCGTATCTCGCGCGCCGAGGTCGTATCTCCGGCGCCGAGCGTGCGTCGTGTGCTCAGACGGTCCCGTACAAGCGGTCACCCGCATCGCCGAGGCCGGGCACGATGTAGCCCTTCTCATCGAGACGCTCGTCGAGGGCGCCCAGCACCAGCGTGACGTCGCGGTCGCCGACCTGCTCCTCGATCTTCGCGAGGCCCTCCGGCGCCGCCAGGATGCAGATCGCCGTCACGTCCTGTGCACCGCGCTCGAACAGGAAGTCGATCGCCGCGCCCAGGGACCCGCCCGTGGCGAGCATGGGGTCCAGCACGAAGCACTGCCGCTCCGAGAGGTCCTCGGGCAGCCGCTCCGCGTACGTGTACGGCTGCAGCGTCTCCTCGTCGCGCGCCATGCCGAGGAACCCGACCTCAGCGGTCGGCAGGAGCTTGACCATGCCCTCGAGCATCCCGAGCCCGGCACGCAGGATCGGCACGACGAGCGGGCGTGGCTCGCTGATCTTGACGCCGGTCGTCGTGGTGACGGGCGTCTGGATCCGGATCTCCTCGACGCGCACGCCGCGCGTGGCCTCGTACGCGAGCAGCGTGATGAGCTCTTCGGTCAGCTGCCGGAAGACGGGGGAGGAGGTGCGCTGATCGCGCAGCACCGTCAACTTGTGGGTGATGAGAGGGTGGTCGGCGACATGCACACGCATGCCCTCAGCCTACTGCGGGCATACGCTGGGGCCGTGAGCCTTCCCGCCCGCACGACCGACATCGCCGCGATGGCGCGCGCCCTCGATCTGGCGAAGGATGCCGGGACCCGCGGCGACGTGCCCGTCGGAGCCGTCGTCACCGACCTGTCCGGCGCCGTGATCGGCGAGGGGCGCAATCTGCGCGAGCAGCTCCGCGATCCGCTCGCCCATGCCGAGATCGTTGCGCTGCGCGCCGCCGCCGAGGCGCTCGACTCGTGGAATCTCGAGCACTGCACGCTGGTCGTGACGCTGGAGCCGTGCCTCATGTGCGCCGGGGCGATCCTGCAGGCGCGCGTGGGTCGCGTCGTGTTCGGCGCCTGGGATGAGAAGGCCGGCGGTGCCGGATCGATGTACGACCTCCTGCGCGACCGGCGCCTGCCGCATCGCGCCGAGGTCGTCGGCGGGGTCTGCGAGACCGAGGCGGCGACCCTGCTGCGCGAGTTCTTCGACGTGCGCCGCAGCCCGTGAGCCCGCGGCATCCGGATCAATCGCTCGAAGGCAGGACGACCGCCGCGGTGGGCAGGTCGCGCGGCGCGCGGTAGATGTCCGGCTCGAGATAGATGACGCGGGCGGCGGGAACGGCATCGCGGATCCGCTTCTCGACGGTGTTGATGGCGGCGGCGATCTCACCGAGCGGTCTGTCGGCCGCGAATCCGAGCTTGGCGGCAACGAGCAGCTCGTCGGGGCCGAGGTAGAGGGTCTTGATGTGGATGAGCTTCTCGATCTCGCCGCCGTCTTCGATCGCACGCACGATGGTGTCGTGGTCGGCCGCGTTGGCACCCTCGCCCACGAGCAGGCTCTTGGTCTCGATGCCCAGCACGACCGCGATGACGATGAGCAGCGTGCCGATCATCAGGGTCCCGAGCGCGTCGAACAGCGGATCGCCCGTCAGGACGGTGAGCGTCACGCCGGTCAGCGCGAAGACGAGCCCGGTCAGCGCGCCGATGTCCTCGAGCAGCACGACCGGCAGCTCGGGCGCCTTGGCGTGCCGGACGAATGAGATCCAGGACTGGCCCGGCGCGCGCACATGGTTGCTCTCGACCACGGCGGTGCGCAGCGAGAAGGACTCGAGCACGATCGCGACCACGAGCACCACGATCGGCAGCCACCACCAGCGTTCGTCGAGCGCGTGCGGGTGCGTGAGCTTGTCGACGCCCTCATAGATCGCGAACAGGCCGCCGACCGAGAACAGGATGATCGAGACGACGAAGGCGTACACGTAACGCTCTCGTCCGTAGCCGAACGGGTGGTCGGCGTCGGCTTTGCGCCGGGCCTTGCGGCCGCCGAGGAGGAGCAGCAGCTGGTTGCCCGAGTCGGCGACCGAGTGGATCGCCTCGGCGAGCATCGAGGCCGAGCCGGAGAGGAACCAGGCGACGAACTTCGCGATCGCGATCCCCAGGTTCGCCAGGAACGCCGCGATGATCGCCTTGCTGCCCCCGGAAGCACTCATGGCGATGAGTCTAGGACCGCGCTGCGCGTGATCGGGACCGGCCCGGTCAGTTCCTCGGGACTCAGTCCGACGAACTGATGATGATCGCCTCAGTCGGGGGAGCCGGGGATGCCGGGTGCCCGATGTATCCGATGATCTCCAGCAGGGCGCGGCGGAACTGGGCCGGGCGCTCGAGGTGCGGTGCGTGGCCGACGCCGTCGAACACGATCTCGGCGACGCGCCCGCCGCCGGCGCGGTACGCGTCGAGCACGTCCCGCGTCTGAGCGACCATCTCCTGCGGTGGTGCCACCGCGTCGCCCGGCCAGCCGGGGACGATCCCGAGCTTGCCGAGCTGGTTCACGTCGGAGAACGACGCATCCGAGACAATGGCGTCGGCGGTGCCGCGGAGCCACAGGATCGGCGGCTTGACCTCGAGGCCGGCGATGCCGGAGGTGTCGAAGTACTGCGGCGCCATCGTGTTGAGCACACCGGTGCGGCCGGCGCCGAATCCGGGCCAGTTCTCGCTCGGGACGCCGTCGCCGGGGTAGTTCCCCTCGGCCGTCGAGGTCGACAGCATCGACGCGACCCACACATCCTCGTGGTCGGTCTCGTAGTCGGCGGCGACGTAGCCCGAGCGGAACACGCTCCGCGGCGACGTCGGGGCCTCGTCGGTCGTGTCGCCCTCACTGAGTCGGCGCACGAAGTCGGGATTGGCCCCGCCTCCGCCGCAGCCGGCGTCGTCTTCGGTGAGGCGGCTGCCGTCGCGCCGCGTGCCGCCGAAGCCGTACGGCGACACGGGCGCCTGCAGCGTGAGGGAGAGAACAGGGTGGTCGATCGCGTACTGCATGACGACGCCGCCGCCGAGTGACCAGCCGACCAGGTGCGCGCGGTCGATCTCGAGCGCCTGCAGCGTCGCGTGGATGTCGTCGCTGAAGTCGCGCACACCGCGCGTCGCGTCGACGGGGGCGTGCTCGGTGCCGCCGAACCCGCGCAGATCGATCGCGATGACGCGCAGATCGTCCGGCAGATCCTGCATGAGTTCCTGCCAGAACAGGCTCGAGGAGACGTTCCCGTGGACGAGGACGATCGTGCGGTCTTCGGGCGTCTCGGGGTCGTCCTTGGCACGCTCGAGGATGTTGACGCTCAGTCGGCCGGTGTCGACGAGACGCGAGGTGATGCCGTCGAAGAGGGTCATGCCCCGACTATAGTCGGGCTCTCTCGGCGATGGATCGGCGGTCATCTCCGGTGCCGAGCGGGAGTGCGAGGATGGATCCATGACTGCTGCAGCACTACCGCCGATCGCGATCCTCGGGGCTGGTTCGATGGGCGGTGCGATCCTCCAGGGGCTCGTGCGCTCCGGTTCGGCGCCGTCGGTCATCGCCACCAACCGCAGCGCCGTCAAGGCCCGAGAGCTGTCCGGCCTGCCCGGGGTCACCAGCATCGCGCTGGAAGACGATCCCGCAGGCAATGCCGCCGCGGCGGCGGCCGCGGACATCGTCCTGATCGGCGTGAAGCCGGCAATGGTGCCCGACCTGCTGCGTGAGATCGCGCCGCATCTGCGTCCCGAGGCGGTCGTGGTGAGCCTCGCCGCGGGCGTCACAATCGCGACGTTCGAGCAGGTCCTGGGCGCCGGCGTACCCGTCATCCGATCGATGCCGAACACCCCCGCCGTCGTCGGGAAGGCCGTCACGGGGGTCGCCGCCGGTTCGTCCGCGTCGGCCGACGACGTCGCCGTCGTGCGACGCCTGTTCGAGACCTGCGGCGTGGTGATCGAGCTGCCCGAGGCGCAGATCGATGCCCTCGGCACGATCTCGGGGTCGGGACCCGCCTACGTCTTCCTGCTGATCGAAGCGCTGACCGAGGCGGCACGGGGAAAGGGATTCGGCGAGCAGGACGCGCGCGTCATGGCCGAGCAGACCTTCATCGGCGCCGCCGCGCTGCTGGATGCCACGGGCGAGGATCCCGCGGAGCTGCGGCGACGCGTGACGAGCCCCAAGGGCACGACGGAGCGGGCCATCGCGGTGCTGGCGGACGCCGGGCTGCCGGCGCTGTTCGCCACGGCGACCGACGCGGCGCTCGCCCGCTCGCACGAGCTCGCCGCCGGCGCGTAGCGCTGTCCCAGCGGTCCAGTATTTCAGCGGTCCAGCATCTCAGCGGTCCAGGGCCGCGAACCGCTCGATGTCGCTGTTCGTGCCGGAGACGATGATGAGGTCGCGATTGGTGATGACCGTGTCGGCCTCCGCGTAGCGGAACGCACGGCCGGGACTCTTCACGCCCACCACCGTGACGTTGTACTTCGTGCGGACGCCGGACTCGTTCAGCCCCACGCCGCGGATGAACTTCGGCGGGTACATCTTGACGAGCACGAAGTCGTCGTCGAAGCGGATGAAGTCGAGCATGCGCCCCGAGACGAGGTGGGCCACGCGCTCGCCGGCTTCGCGCTCGGGGTAGATGACGTGGTTCGCGCCGACCCGGGCGAGGATCTTGCCGTGCGACTGCGAGACGGCCTTCGTCCAGATCTGGGGGATCTTCAGGTCGACGAGGTTCGCGGTGATGAGCACGGACGCCTCGATGAACGAGCCGACCGCGACGACCGCGACCTGGAAGTCCTGCGCGCCGATCTGCTTGAGGGCATCGATGTTGCGGGCGTCGGCCTGCACGGTGTGGGTGACGCGATCGGACCACTTCTGCACGAGGTCGAGGCTCTCGTCGATCGCGAGCACCTCGCGTTCGAGGCGGTCGAGCTCACCGGCGCACGCGGCGCCGAACCGGCCGAGGCCGATCACGAGGACGGGGGCGTCGCCCCGGAAGCGCTCAGCCAACGATGGGCCTCTCCACGGGCAGCGAGTAGTGCTGCGAACGGCTCGTCGCGGCCACCGCCGCGGCGAGTGTCACTGTACCAACGCGCCCCATGAACATCGTCAGCGCGAGGACGTAGGCTGCGGCATCCGGCAGTTCGGCGGTGACGCCGGTCGACAGTCCCACGGTCGCGAACGCCGAGATGACGTCGAACAGCACCTCTCCGGCCGGCTGCGCGGTGATCCGCGTGATGACGATCGTCGAGAGCGCGACGATCGTGGCACCCCACGCGACGACGGACAGCGCGACGCGCTGCACATCGCTGGGGATGCGGCGACCGAACGCTTCGACGCTCTGGCGGCCGCGCGCCTCGGACCACACGGCCAGGGCGAGCACGGCGAGGGTCGTGACCTTGATGCCGCCGGCCGTGGAGGCCGATCCGCCGCCGACGAACATGAGCATCGACGCCGCGATGAGCGAGGAGTCGTGCAGGTCGCCCATCTCGATCACCTCGAACCCGCCCGACCGGGTCATCGCGGACAGGAACAGCGCCTGGAACGTCGTGTCTCCGGCATCCATCGCTCCGAAGGTCTGGGGATTGTCGAACTCGAGGAGCAGGAGCACCCCGGCGCCCGCGAAGAACAGGACCGTCGTGGTGATGAGGGTGAGCTTGGCGTGCAGCGACCAGCGGCGGACGTGGAAATGATGCCGCCACAGCGTGAAGATGACGGGGAAGCCGATCGAGCCGAGGAAGACGCCCGCCATGAGCAGCGTCAGCATGAGGTAGTTGTCCGCGAACGGATCGAGTCCGCCCTCGTTCGGGGTGAACCCGGTGTTCGTGAACGCCATCGCGGCGTAGTACGGCGCCTCCCACAGTGCCGTGATCGGGTCGATCCCGCTCAGCAGCAGCGACGGATACAGGAGGACCGCGAGAACCGCCTCGATCACGAGGGTCGACAGGGCGACGGTCGCCAGCAGCTGACCGACCTCGCCGAGCCGGACGGTCTGCCCCTCGTTGACGACGCCGCCGTGCGCGCGCAGCGGGTTGGAGTCGCCGGCCGCCATCAGCTTCGCGCGCAGCCCGAGCCGCTTGGAGATCACGAGCCCGAGGATCGACGCGAGCGTCAGCACGCCGAGGGCGCCGACGTTCACGCCGACGAAGAGGAGGACGTGACCGAGCGGCGACCAGTGCGTGCCCATGTCGACGGTCGACAGGCCCGTGACGCAGATGGTCGACACGGCCGTGAACAGGGCGTCGACGAACGGCGTCGCGCGTCCGTCGGCGGCGGCGGCCGGCAGGGAGAACAGGCCGGTGAACAGCAGGATCAGGGCCAGGAACACGAGGACGGCGAACCGCGAGGGCGATGCCGTCATCAGCAGGCGCAGCTGGTGCCAGAGCGCGCGGACCCGTGCCGCGAGGGTGCGCCGCAGTCGCGCTCCGACGGTGCCGCCCGTCATGCCGCGCCCCTCTCGACGTCAGAATCGTTGTCATGGTACTCCGGCTGGCGTGCGGGCTACCCTTAGGGCATGGCAGACATCTTCGACGTGATCGCCGACGGCACCCGTCGGGACATTCTGCAGCTGCTGCGCGAGCGGGCCGGAGAGCGCGGGACGAGCGTCTCGCAGATCGTCGCCGAGCTCGGCGTGAGCCAGCCGACCGTGTCGAAGCACCTGAAGGTGCTGCGCGAGGCCGAGCTCGTCTCCGTCCGCGAGGAAGGGCAGCACCGGTTCTACAGCCTGTCGCCTGCCCCGCTGGATGCCGTGGACGATTGGCTGATCCCGTTCCTCGACGTGGACGAGTCGGCACAGCCGGCAGCGCTGCCCGAGACCGCGGCGCACGCCGCGGACCTCGTCGGCCGGGCGGCGGCCTCGGCCAAGCACGCCCTCGAGAACGCCTTCAAGCCGTTCCGCGACCGCCCCGGGCGCTGACGCCCGGGGCGCGGCGTCAGCGGCGCCCGGCCTTGCGACGGAACAGCCACGCTCCCCACACGACGGCGACGACAAGGATGGCCAGGCACCAGCCCAGCGCCCACCACACCCGATCGCCGGGCGTCCCGGTGCCGGTCAGCAGCGCCCGCAGGGTGTCGACGATGGGACCGATCGGCTGGTGCTCCGCGAGCGGCTGCAGCCACGCGGGCATCGTCTCGATGGGGGCGAAAGCGCTGGACAGGTACGGGACGAACAGGATGATGAAGCCGTAGCCGTTGGCCGCCTCGGGGGATCCGGCGGCGAGCCCGATCGCCGCGAACAGGTAGGTGATCGCGAGGATGTAGAGGGCGATCAGCCCCAGCACGCCCAGCCACTCGAGCGGTCCGGCGGCGGGACGGAAGCCGACCAGGACGGCCACGACCACGACGATGGCGGTGGCGAGCAGGTTGCGGAACAGACTCGCCACGACGTGCCCCGTGAGCACGGCGCTCGCACGCATCGGCATGGTGCGGAACCGGTCGATGATCCCCGCCTTCATGTCACCGGCGACGTAGACCGCGGTCGAGGACGCGCCGAAGCCCGCGCAGATCAGGATGATCCCCGGTACCACGTAGTCGACGTAGGCGCCCGAGGCGTCGATCGCGCCGCCGAACACGAAGGTGAACAGCAGCATGAGCATGACGGGCAGCAGCACAGCCATGAGCAGTGACTCTCCGTCGCGCAGCGAGTGGAGCAGGCTGCGGCGGACGAAGACGGTCTCGGCCGTCAGGCCGGAGACGGGCGAGCGCGGGGGAGCGACGGCGGTCATGCGGACTCCTGGAGGTCGGCGGCGGGGCGCGCCGCAGGTGAGGTGAGCGTGAGGAAGACGTCGTCGAGGGTCGGGCGGTGCAGGCTGACGGTGCCGTCCGCGCCCGCCTCGTCGAGCTCGTCGAGCGCGCGGCGCACGCCGCTCACGGTGCCGTCGGTGGGGATGCGCGCGACCAGCTCGCCGGCGCTGTCGTGCAGTTCGACGGCCTCGCCGCCGATGCGCGCCTTCAGGTCGCTCGCCGTGCCGAGGGCGACAACCCGCCCGCCGTCGACGACCGCGATGCGGTCGGCGAGCTGGTCGGCCTCCTCGAGGTACTGCGTCGTGAGGAACACGGTCGTGCCACCCGCGGCGAGCGAGCGGATGACGTCCCACAGCTCGCGGCGGCTGCGGGTGTCGAGACCCGTCGTGGGCTCGTCGAGGAAGAGCACCTCGGGCGTGACCACGAAGCTCAGCGCGAGGTCGAGGCGGCGTCGCATGCCGCCCGAGTACGCGCCGACGCGCTTGCCGCCCGCCGCGGCGAGGTCGAACCGCTCGAGCAGCTCCGCGCTGCGCAGACGCGCCGCCTTCGCACTCAGACCCGACAGGCGCGCCATCATGACGAGGTTCTCGGTACCGGTGAGGACGTCGTCGACGGCGGCGGACTGACCGGTGAGGCTGATGCGGGCCTTCACGGCCTCGGGATCGCGCACGACGTCGATCCCGCACACGTGTGCGGAACCGGCATCCGGCGCGATCAGCGTCGTGAGCACATGGATCGTGGTGGTCTTGCCCGCTCCGTTGGGGCCGAGCAGAGCGAACACCTCCCCGGGGGCGACCTCGAGGTCGAGACCGGCGAGTACGGTCTGCGCGCCGAAGCTCTTGCGCAGTCCGCGGACGTGGATGGCGGCCGACATGGGCGGCTTTCCCTCTCTGTGTACGGATGATTTCTCTGTGTATGGGTGAAACTGTTTATGACAGTAACACACTGTTTATGCCATATACAGATCTAGACTGGGCGCATGCCCGACCAGACCGAACCCGAGCTGCCGCGCGGTGTCGCGCTGGCGTGGGGCATCGCCGCCGCGCCGCAGCGCGGCCCCAAGCGCGAGATGTCGGTCGAGCGCATCGTGGAAGCCGCCGTCGAGCTCGCCGATGCCGAGGGGCTCGCGGCGGTGTCGATGTCGGCGGTGGCCGCGAAGCTCGGCTTCACGCCCATGTCGCTGTACCGCTACGTGACGGCGAAGGACGACCTCGTCCTGCTCATGCAGGAGGAGGCGGCCGGCCTGCCCTCGGACGCGTCGGGCGAGGGCACCTGGCGGGAGCGGCTCGAGCGGCTGTATGCGGAGCAGGTCCAGAGCTATCTCGCGCACCCCTGGGCTCTGGACGTCCCGATCAGCGGATCGCCGGCGACGCCGAACAGTGCCGCGTGGATGGATGCCGGGCTCCGCACGCTCGCCGAGACCCCGCTGACCTACGACGAGCGGCTCGCGGTCATGCTTCAGGTCACCGGACAGGCGCGCTGGGCGGGGACGGTCTACGCCGGTTACGCGCGCGTGCAGCGGGAGCAGGGCCTGCGGGACGACGAGATCACGGTGCGTGAGGATGCGCTGTTCCGCTCGCTCATCACGGCCGACGCGTTTCCGGATCTGCACGCGGCGATCGAGGCGGGCGTGTTCCTCGACGAGGGCGATCCGTTCGCCTTCGGACTGGCCCGCGCGCTGGACGGCGTCGCGGCGTACATCGACCGGATCGAAGCCGGCGGGCAGCGCGACGTCCCCGCTCCCTGGGGCGGGCTCGAGGACGCGGACATCGCCGACGACAAGCGATTCCGCGAGGCGAGCAAGGCCGTGCACGCTGCTGAGAAGGCGCTGCGCGACGCGCGGAAGGCCGCCAGGCAGGCGGCGCGCGAGGCGCGCGAGCGGCGCCGGTGAACGGCGCGTGGCGGCCTCATGAATCACACGGGTTTACACGCGTCCCACAAAGGCCCTAGTCTTACTGCAGGAATACGGGTCCGATCAGGGGGATGAATGTCGGAGCTTTCTGACGTGCGCTTTCTCACCGTTGCCGAGGTGGCGGAGATCATGCGCGTCTCGAAGATGACGGTGTATCGGCTGGTGCACGCCGGTGACCTCCCCGCGGTGCGCTTCGGGCGCAGTTACCGCGTGCCCGAGACGGCCGTGACCGAAGCCCTGCGACGGCCCATCGCCGACGTCGGCTAGAATAGCCCGAGGCATATTTTCGTCTTGCCCGATCCCGGGTGCGAGAGATCGCGTCCAGACCCCTGACTTAGTGAGGTTTTCCGTGGGTTCTGTCATCAAGAAGCGCCGCAAGCGCATGGCGAAGAAGAAGCACCGCAAGCTGCTTCGCAAGACTCGCCACCAGCGCCGCAACAAGAAGTAAGCGGCCCGACACCGAGCGCCTGTCCCCGAGGGGACGGGCGCTTCGTGTTCTCTGATGGATGCCGGTGGCGCCGGTCTGCGGTGCCAGGATGGAAGGGTGACCGCCCTCACCCTGATCTCGAAGCCCGACTGCCACCTGTGCGATGTGGCTCGCGACGTCGTCGAGACCGTCGTGGCCGATCTGCCCGAGGACGCGGTGGTCATCGAGGAGCTGTCGATCCAGGACGATCCCGCCCTGTACGCGCAGTGGTGGGAGAAGATCCCCGTCGTCCTGGTGGACGGCATCCTGCACGCGCACTGGCGCGTCTCTCCCGAGCGCCTGCGTGCTGCCCTGACCGAGAGGGCCGCACCGGCCCAGAAGGAGGACCGATGACGATCCGTCATGTCGTGACGTGGAGCCTGGCCGCTGAGGACGCCTCCGTGCGCGCCGAGCAGGCCGCCGAGGTGGCGCGCCGGCTGCAGAGCCTGGTCGGGGTCGTCCCGTCGATCCGCGCGCTGTCGACCGGCCCGAACGTCGCCTACCCGGATGGCAACAGCGACGTCGCGGTCGTCATCGACTTCGACGATGTCGGCGGGCTCGACGCGTACCAGACGCATCCCGCGCACCAGGAGGTCGCCGGGTACATCCGCAGCGTCGTCAGCGGCCGCATGGCCGTCGACTTCGAGGTCTGACGTCGTCGCGGACTACGGCGCGAGGCGCGTCGGCCCGCGGAACAGGTACGTGACCTCGCGGATCGACGACTCGCCCAGCAGCAGCATGAGCACGCGCGCCAGGCCCATGCCGAACCCGCCGTGCGGCGGCGCACCGTAGCGGAAGAAGTCGAAGTAGAAGTCGAGGTGCTCGGGCTCGAGCCCCTTCTCCTTCGCCTGCTCGATGAGCACGTCGACGCGGTGCTCGCGCTGGGCACCGGTCGTGATCTCGACGCCCTTGTAGAGCAGGTCGTAGCTCTTGGTGAGCCCCGTCTCCTCGTCGCGCATGTGATAGAACGCGCGGATCTCGGGGTGGTAGTCCGTGATGTACACGAACTGGTGGCCGTAGGTCTCCTCGACGTGGGCGGAGATCTGCCGCTCGCCCTCGGGGTCGAGGTCACCGTCGGTCCGGGGGATCTCGTAGCCGCGCGCCGTCACGATCTCGCGGGCCTCGGCCAGGGGGATCCGCGGGAAGGGCACCGTCGGCACGACGACGTCGATGTCGAACAGCTCCTTGATCTCCGCGCCGTGCTTGTCGGCGACCGCCTGGATCGCCGTCTGCAGCAGCTCCTCCTGCATGCGCGCGACGTCCTCGTGCGATTCGATCCAGCTGATCTCGGCGTCGATCGAGGTGAACTCGGTTGCGTGCCGGCTCGTGAACGACGGGTCGGCGCGGAAGGCCGGGGCGATCTCGAAGATCTTCCCGAACCCGGCGACCTGTGCCATCTGCTTGAAGAACTGCGGGCTCTGCGCGAGGTACGCCGTCTCGTCGCCGAAGTACTCGAGCGAGAAGAGCTCGGCGTTCGACTCGGACGCGCTCGCCATCAGCTTGGGGGAGTGGACCTCGATGTAGTCGCGCTCGATCCAGTAGGAGCGCATCGCGTGCTCGAGCGTGGTCTGCACGCGGAAGATGAGGTTGTTGCGACGCTGGCGCAGGTCGAGGAAGCGCCAGTCCATCCGCTTGTCCTGACTGCTGTCCGCAGCGATCGGCGTCTCTGCCAGCGCCGCCGCCGCGACCTCCAGCGCGTCGACCTTGATCTCGACGCCGCCGAGCTTGACGCGCTCGTCGTGCTTGAGAGCGCCGGTCACGGTCAGGAAGGTGCCGTGGGTCAGCTCGGAGATGAGTGACGTGAGGGCGAGCGCCCCGGCATCCTGCTCGCTGCCGTCCTCAGCCGGCCGGGTGGCCGGGTTCACCAACTGCACCGAGCCGGTCTCGTCGCGGAGGATGACGAACTGCACCTTCTTCTGATCGCGGACGGTCTCCACCCATCCGGACACCGAGACGGGACCGTCTTCACGGGACTGCAGCTGGCTCACCAATACGCGTTCGCTCACGAGGGAACAGTCTACGGGGGCGGTGTGCGCGCCGTTCCCCGGGACGGTTCCCATGAACCGTTCATGTAGACCTCATAGCGTGGAGGGGTGACGGACTCTGCGATCGATGGTTCCTGGCTCACCACCCTCGTCGACGGCGTCGTCTCGCTCATGGAGATCATCGGCGCGCCCGGCGCCGGCGTCGCCATCGCGCTCGAGAACCTGTTCCCGCCGTTGCCGAGCGAGGTCATCCTGCCGATGGCGGGCCTGGCCGCCAGCCGCGGCTCGTTCACCCTCGCCGAGGCGCTGCTGTGGACGACGGCCGGCTCGATCGTCGGCGCCTTCCTGCTGTACGGGCTCGGCGCCTGGCTCGGGCTGCGCCGCCTCACCGCGATCGCGACCAAGGTGCCGCTGCTGCACCCCGAGGACATCGACCGCACGGTCGCGTGGTTCCGGCGCCACGGCGGCAAAGCGGTGTTCTTCGGGCGCATGATCCCGATCTTCCGCAGTCTCATCTCGATCCCGGCCGGACTCACACGGATGCCGCTGTGGCGCTTCGGGCTGCTGACCTTCGCCGGCAGTCTCATCTGGAACTCGGCGTTCGTGCTCGCCGGGTTCTTCCTCGGCGAGTCCTGGCACATTGTGGAGACCTATGCCGACGTGCTCCAGTACGTCGTTCTTCTGGGCACGGCCGCTGCCGTCTTCTGGTTCGTCGTGACTCGGGTCCGCCAGCTGCGCGGGCGCCGCGCCGACTTCGACGCCGCCTAGGCGCCGGCACTCAGCCCGCCCACAGACCCCGCCCCCATAGACTTGAGGCGTGCCCGCCGCCCGCCTCCATCTCGTGCGCCACGGAGAGGTCCACAACCCCCGTCGCGTGCTGTACGGACGGCTCCCGGAGTTCCGGTTGAGTGCGGACGGACGGCAGATGGCGCAGGCCGCCGCCGAGCATGTGCACGCGCTCGAGCGCCCCGTCGGCTCTCTCGTGTGCTCGCCGCTGGAGCGCGCGCGCGAGTCCGCCGTGCCGTTCAGCCAGGTGTTCGGGGCCGAACCGGTGGTCGACGCGCGCGTGATCGAGCCGACCAACGTCTTCGAGGGAAAGCGCATGCGCCGCGCCCTGCTCAACCCGCTCAACTGGCGCCATCTGCGCCGGCCCGAGATCCCCAGCTGGGGCGAGCCGTACGCGCAGGTGGTGGCGCGCATGGACGCCGCGATGCGCGATGCGTGGAACCGCACGGCATCCGGCGATGTCGTCATCGTCTCGCACCAGCTCCCCATCTGGGTGACCCACCTCGCCGTCGCGGGCGAGCCGTTGCGGCACGATCCGCGCCGCCGCCGCTGTGCGCTGTCGAGCGTCACCAGCTTCGAGCTGGAGGGCGATCGTTGGCGCGAGATCGACTACGCCGAGCCGGCGGCGACCTCCGGCGCCGTGGACGTGGGAGCGGTATGAAGAGGATCCTGACAGCGGTCGTGGTCGCGGCCCTGGCACTCGCGCTCGCCGCGTGCACAGGCCCCAACGACGACCTCGCCGCCGACTACAAGTCCGGCAGCAACCAGGGCTTCATCTCCGGAGACGGCCGCGTCGTGCAGATCCCCGTCGCCGAGCGCGGAGAGTCGATCCGGTTCGCCGGGACGGCCATCGACGGGTCGGCCGTCAGCGACGCCGACTTCGCCGGCGACGTGCTCGTCCTGAACTTCTGGTACGCCGGGTGCGGCCCGTGCCGCATCGAGGCGCCGCTGCTCGAGGAGACGTACGGGCAGGTCGCGCCCGACGGCGCCCACTTCCTCGGGATCAACATCTACGACGGTCCGGAGCAGGCGACGTCGTTCGAGGAGAACTACGGCATCACCTACCCGTCGCTGCTGGCCGGTGGCGACGTCGACCTCAAGCTCGCGTTCGCCTCGTACGTGCCGCTCCAGGCCGTGCCGATCACGCTCGTGCTCGACCGTGAGCAGCGTGTCGCCGCGCGCATCGTGGGGGCCGTGGAGAGCAGCTCGATCCTCAAGTCCCTCGTGCGCGACGCGATGGCGGAGGAGTTGTGAATCCCGGCGCCATCGTCGCGGACGGCTCCCTGTGGCTCGCGCTACCGGTCGCCCTGCTCGCCGGACTCGTCTCGTTCCTCTCGCCGTGCGTGCTGCCCCTCGTGCCGGGCTACCTCGGCTTCCTCGGCGGCGGCGCCGGGCGGGGGGATGCCGGGACGCGCGGCCGACTGCTCGGCGGCGTGCTGCTGTTCATCGCCGGATTCACCTTCGTGTTCGTCGCGATGGGTGTCTTCGTCGGCACGGTCGGGCGGTTCCTCATCCAGTATCAGGACCCCATCACGCGCGTCCTCGGCATCGTGATCATCGTGCTCGGGCTCGTGTTCATCGGTGTGTTCGGATTCGCCCAGCGCACCGTGCGCCCGCAGATCCGGGGCAACCTCGGCCTGGTCGGCGCGCCCCTGCTGGGCATCGCGATGGGCATCGGCTGGGCGCCGTGCATCGGCCCCACCCTCGGCGCGATCCTCTCTATGGGACTCAGCCAAGCCGACCCCGCGCGCGCGGGACTGCTCGCCGTCGCGTACGCGCTGGGCCTCGGCATCCCGTTCATCCTGCTCGCGATCGGCTTCGGCTGGGCCGCGCGGTCGGTCGCCTTCCTCAAGCGCCACATCCGCCTCGTCAACATCATCGGTGGCGGACTGCTGATCGTCCTCGGGCTGCTCATGGTGACGGGCGTGTGGATGGCGATCATGTCTCAGCTGACGGGGGTGATGGGAAGTGTCGAACTCCCGCTCTGAGGTCTCCGACGGTCCGCTGCGGCCGGCCGACCACGCCGATGCGCCGGTCCGCGACATCGCGCAGCCGAAGCTCGGCGTGATCGGCTGGTTGCGCTGGGGCTGGCGACAGCTCACCAGCATGCGCACGGCGCTCGTGCTGCTGCTGCTGCTCGCGATCGCGGCGGTACCCGGATCGCTCGTGCCTCAGCGGGGCGCGGATCCCAACGGCGTGAGCCAGTACCGGGTCGAGCACCCCGACCTGTTCCCCGTCCTGGACGCGATGCAGTTGTTCGACGTGTACACGTCGGCATGGTTCTCGGCGATCTACATCCTGCTGTTCACCTCGCTCATCGGCTGCGTCATTCCGCGCACGAAGCACCACTGGGCGGCGCTGAAGGCGCGTCCTCCGCGTACCCCGGCGCGGCTGTCGCGGCTCGACGACCACCGGCTGGTCTCCGTCGACCTGCCGGCGGGCGCGGACGCCGCTGCTGTCGCGGCAGACGCCGTGGATGCCGCGCAGGCGCAGCTGCGCGCGGCCGGCTACCGGGTCGAGCGCTACGACCGCGACGGCTCCGCGTCGGTGTCCGCCGAGCGCGGCTACCTCCGCGAGACCGGCAACCTCGTCTTCCACGGCGCGCTGGTCGGCGTGCTGCTGGCCGTGGGCATCGGCGGCGGCTACACCTACACGGGGCAGACCGTCATCCAGGAGGGCGACGGCTTCGTCAACTCGCTCGCGCTGGGGTACACCTCGTTCAACCCGGGCCGCTTCGTCGACACCGAGGGCCTCACCCCGTACTCGGTCACCCTCGACCGCTTCGACGTGACCTACACCCCGCTCGGCGAGGCGGGGCAGGGCCAGGCCGGCGACTTCGCCGCACATGTGACGACCAGGCAGCCGGGGGAGCAGGCGCGGGAGGACGTGATCCGCGTCAACCACCCCCTCACGATGGCCGGCGACCGCATCTATCTCATGGGCAACGGCTACGCGCCCACCGTCACCGTGCGCGACCCCGACGGCGAGGTCGTGTTCCGCGAGACGATCGAGTTCCTCCCGCAGGACTCCAACATGACGTCCCAGGGCGTCATCAAGGTTCCGGACGGGCTGGCCGACCAGCTCGGACTCGTCGGGTTCTTCTATCCGACGGCCGCGACGCTGCACAGCGGCGCGATCACTTCGGGCTACCCGGCGCTGCTGAACCCGCTCATGACCCTGTGGGTCTATGTGGGCGATCTCGGGATCGACGACGGCACAGCGCGGAACGTCTACGCGCTCGACCCGACCGGAATGACGCAGCTCGCCGGTGGCGAGAGCGGTACACCCTCCCTCGAGCTCGCCCCCGGCCAGACGGTCGACCTCCCCGCGGGCATGGGGACGATCACGTTCGAAGACGCCACCGCAGCCGGCGCCGCCGAACCGGTCGCGCGTTACGTCTCGCTGTCGGTCCACCGCGATGTGGGCGCGCCGTGGGTGCTCGGCTTCGCTGTCCTCGCGCTGGCAGGACTGCTCGCCGCGCTGTTCGTCCCGCGCCGCCGCATGTGGGTGAAGGCCACGGTCGACGGCGCCGGCCTCATCGTCGAGTACGCCGGACTCGCGCGCGGCGAAGACCCCGCGATCGCGCCGGCCGTCGCTGCGCTCGCCCACGACCACGGTGTCGCGCTCACCCGGCTCGGCGCCACGACACGGAAAGTAGACTGACACCCATGCCCGGTCTGTCGCTCGATGCCCTCTCGGTGCTCTTCGTCTGGACCGCCGTCGCGGTCTACACGCTCGCCTTCGTGGCGTACGCCGTCGATCTCGCCCGCCGTTCCGACCTGGCCGTCAAGGCGAAGGACGCCGTCGACGCACGCGTGCTCGTCGCCGCCGGCGGGGGCGAGGCCGGGCCGGACCCGGTTCGCACCCCGGTCGCGCCGGGCGGACTCGAGGTCGCCCCCGGCGACCGCCCCCGTTACCTCTGGGCCCGGATGGGCACGTCGCTCACCGTGCTCGCCTTCCTCTTCCACGTCGGCGGGACGGTGCTGCGCGGCATCGAGGCGGCACGCGTGCCCTGGTCGAACAACTACGAGTTCGCCCTCACCGGCACCCTCTTGATCGTCGCGGTGTACCTCGGTGTGCTCTTCCGCTACGACCTGCGCTTCCTCGGGTCCTTCATCACGGGGATGACGGCCGTGTTCCTCGGCGGCGCGGCCCTGAACTACTACGTCGTCGTCACTCCCCTGGCCGATCCGCTCAAGAGCGTATGGCTGGTCATCCACGTCTTCGTCGCCTCGCTGGCCACCGCCTTCTTCGCGCTCGCCTTCGCGCTGTCGGTGCTGCAGCTGATGCAGGCGCGCCGCGAACGGCTTGCCGTCGCGGCGACCCTCGCGCCCACGGCATCCACGGGGGAGACGTCGCGGCGCACCGGGCCGCGCTTCCTGCGCACTCTGCCCGACGCCGACGCGCTCGAATCGCTCGCCTACCGCTTCGCGATCATCGGCTTCATCTTCTGGACGTTCACGCTCATCGCCGGAGCCATCTGGGCCAACGACGCGTGGGGCCGTTACTGGGGCTTCGACACGAAGGAGGTCTGGACCTTCGTGGTCTGGGTCCTCTACGCCGGGTACATCCACGCGCGTGCGACGCGCGGGTGGCGCGGCACGCGCTCGGCCTGGCTCTCCATCGTCGGCTTCAGTGCGGTCATCTTCAACTTCACGATCGTGAACCAGTTCTTCAAGGGTCTGCACGCCTACAGCGGCCTGAGCTGACCCGCACGGCGTCCGGATCCGACCGGGCTTCAGCAGTCGCTTGCGCACAGTCTGTCGCTCGAGCATTGTGCTCAGGTGGCTGTTGAGCGTGCGGGCCGGCATCCCCCGGATTTCAGCAGTCGCTTGCGCACAGTCTGTCGCTCGATCACTGTGCCGAAGCGACTGCTGAACGTGCGGGCCGGTGGCCATCTCGCGAGGAGAACGGCCACCTCGCGGGTCAGGCGACGGCGGGGGATGCCGTGAGCACGGCGCGGGCGGTCGTACTGCGGCGTCGCGCGACGGCCAGCACGGTCGCGACGAAGGCGAGTCCGGCCCACACGAGCATCCCGACGAGACCGGCCCCGACGCCGCCGGCCGGGGTCAGCGCCGCGAGGAGCGCGGTGTACGCCGGCGTGGTCGGCATGAGTCCGGCGACCGAGGCCAGCACGCCCGGGACGGTCGAGACGACTCCCGTCGCGACGACGAGGACGCCCACGAGCGCCGAGACCCAGCGACCCGCGCCGCCGAACACCGCGACCAGCGCCTGGTTCACGGCGGCGAAGACGACGCCGGCGGCCACAGCGAGTGCCGCGAACAGCATCCAATCGCCCCAGGAGTACGAGGCGGCCAGCTGCACGACACCGGCCACGAGCAGGCCCTGCAGGGCGCCGAGACCGGCGGCCGGGGCGAGGTTGCGCGCCGCCAGCAGCACGGAGGGACGGCGCGAGCTCAGCGCGTGCCGCGGCACCGCCTGCAGTGCGATGAACGAGGCGAGCCCGCCGAACCACAGCGCGAGCGTCGCCAGCAGCGGGATCGCGGACGCGCCGAACAGGCTCGTTCCGAGGCCGTCGGCCGTCACGGGGTTCGCGACCACCGACGCGAGGTCGGCGGCCTCCTGGTCGGTGTAGGAGGGGAGTGCCTCCGCGGCCTGGCCGAGGCCGTCGGCCAGAGTGAGCGCGCCGTCGGCGAGCTGGTCCACGCCGTCGGCGAGGTCGCCCGCGCCCGATCCGAGCTGGGTGATGCCGTCGGCGAGGTCGCCGGCGCCGGTCGCGGCGCCGGTGGCCCCGACCGCGAACGCGGCCGCGCCGTCCGCGAGCTGCGTCGCCCCGTCGGCGAGCTGCCCGGCCCCGCCGGACAGCCCGGACATTCCCGTGGCGAGCTGCCGCGCGCCCGCGGCGGTCGCCGTCGCCCCGTCGGCGAGCTCGGTCATCCCCCCGGCCAGCCCGCGTGCGCCGGCGGCGGCCTCGGTCAGGCCCTGGGTCAGCTGCGGCCCGAACTGCGCGAGCTGCTCGACCTGACCGGCGATCTCGCCGGACTGGTCGATGACGCCGGTGATGGTGGGCAGCGCCGCGTCGGTGCGCGCCGCGATGTCCGCGAGCGCGGCGCACAGCTGCTCCGATCCGCCCTGCGCGGCGCAGTCCGCGGCCGCCTGCGAGAGGCGGGAGGCCGCGTCGGTGACGGCGGTCCTGATCTCGGCGCTGCTGCCGGCCAGAGCGTGCACGCCGTCGACGATCTCCTGCGGAACGGCGGGGATCTGCGCGACCCCGTCCGCCATCTGCTGGAGACCGGCGGCGAGCTCGGTCGTGCCGCTCGAGAGGTCCCGGGCGCCGGCGGCCCACGTGCCCAGGCCGTCGGCGGTCGCGGTCGTGCCGCTCGCCAGCTGCGCCGCACCATCGGCGATGCCGTCCGCCCCGTCGGCGACGCCTGCCGCGCCGTCGGCGAGCCCCTGCGCTCCGCCGGCGAGCTGACGGATGCCGTCGGCCAGCGATGCGGCTCCGCGCGCGGCTCCGGTCGCCCCGGCGGCCCACGTGCGGGCGCCGCCGGCGGCCGCGCCCGCCCCGTCGGCCCACTCGCGTGCGCCGTCGGCGGCCACCCCGAGCTGGTCGCCCAGCGTCGTGAAGCCGAGGAACACGTTCTCGAGGTACAGCGAGGACAGCTGCTCGCCCATGAGAGCGGCGGCCGCCTGCGTCACCTGCGCCGTGATCGCGTCGTCGACGATGAGGCTGTCCGGCGCGGTCGTCACTTCGATCGTCGCCCGCTCGGGAACGCCGCCGGGCGCCGTGGAGGTCGCGGCGGCGGAGAAGTTCGCGGGAATGGTGATGACGGCGTCGTACGTGCCGTCGGCGAGTCCGTCGCGCGCGTCCTCGGTGTTCGAGATGGTCCAGGTGAGGTTGCTCGCCAGGTCGTCGGAGCCTTCGACGAGTCCGGCGGTGAGCTGGCGTCCGAGGGGAACGAGCTGTCCGTCGATCGTGACCGGCTCATCGTCGTTGACGATCGCCGTGCTCATCGCGTCGAGACGCTCGACGGGGTTGTACAGCGCGGCGACCAGGATGCCGCCGATGACGACGGGCAGCAGCAGCACTCCCAGCAGGGTCAGCCAGGTGACGGGCTTGCGCGAACGGGCGCGCTCGAGGGGAAGAGTCATGCGGAGATCACCTGCGTGTCGGTCGGGGTGGCGTGCAGGGCCAGAGCGGTGACGCTCGGTCGATGCGCGTCGGCGAGGAGGTCGAGGGCGGGGCCGTCGCGGCGAGCCGAGGCGACGACGGTGAGACGGCTCTCGACGGCAGCGGCATCGCGCAGGAGGGCGGCGGCCTGATCCCGGTCGGCGCCGCCGAGCGTGTCGAGGCCGTCGACGGCGACGAGCCGCGTGCCGCCGGCGAGAGCGCGACGCAGTTCGCGCAGCGGGTCGGCGGCGCCGTCCAGGAGTGCGACGCCCACGTGTGCGCGCACCCACGCGGCGCGGCCGGGGAGCAGATGCCCGCCGACGCGCAGCGTGCCCTCGCTGGGTGCGACGCGGCCGGCCACCATGAGGACGAACGCCCGGCCGGCACGCGGGTCGGCGGCGGTCACCAGGAGGCTGTCGCCGTCCTCGAGCCGGACGTCGGCGCCCGCGAAGAGCGTCACCTCGCCGGCGCGCCCGCCGCCGTCGGCGCGGACGGCGAGGCCCGCGCCCGCGAGGGGCCCGCGGTAATCGGGAGCCGGCCACTCCGCGAGCGCGAGCTCGCGCTCGACGGCCTCGCCCTCGATGTCGAAGTGGGGGAGGAGCCGGTCGAGCCACCGCGGCATCCACCAGGCCTTCTCGCCCAGCAGCGCCATGACGGCCGGCACGAGGGTCATGCGCACGAGGAACGCGTCGACCGCGATGCCGACGGCCAGGCCCAGCGCGATGGGCTTGATCGAGTTGTCGCCCTCGGGTACGAACGCGGCGAACACGGCGAACATGATGACGGCCGCGGCCGTGACCACGCGGGCCGAGGCGGTGAACCCGCTGCGGACGGCCCCGATGGCGGTCGCCCGGTCCGCGCGGCCGTTGCGGGCGCGGCGGGTGTGCACGTAGTCCTCGCGCATGCGTGAGACGAGGAAGACCTGGTAGTCCATCGCGAGGCCGAACAGGACGCCCATGAGGATGATCGGCATGAAGCTGATGACGGGACCCGTCCGCGTGACGTGCAGTGCGTCGGCGAGCCATCCCCACTCGAACACGGCGGCGACGACACCGAACGATGCCGCGACCGACAGCAGATATCCCGCGGCGGCCTTGATGGGCACCCAGATCGAGCGGAACACGATCATGAGCAGGATGAGCGAGAGGCCGACGACGAAGATCCCGAACGGCACGAGCGCTGCGCCGAGCCGGTCGGAGATGTCGATGCCGACGGCGGTGAAGCCGGTGACCTTCAGATCGACGCCGTACTCCTCGAGCAGCCGATCGTGCTGGGCGCGCAGCTCGCGCACGAGGTCGGCGGTCGCGGGATCGTCGGGCGCGGTCTCGGGCACGATCTGGATCAGCCCGGTGTCGGCCGTCTCGTTCGGGGTCGACAGCGCGACCTCCTTGACCCCCGGGATCTGCTCGATCTCGGCCTTCAGATCGGCCATGAGACCGAGCGGATCGGTCGAGGTGACGATGGTCCCGGTCATGATGAGCGGGCCGTTCGAGCCGGGACCGAAGTGCTCCGCGGTCAGGTCATAGGCCTGCCGGGCCTCGCTCGTCTCGGGCTGCACGCCCGCGTTGGGGAGGGCCAGGTGCAGGCTCGCCGCGGGGATGGCCATGATCGCGAGTCCGACCACGACCGCGACGGTCGTGACGACCGGATGCCGGGTGATCATCGTGACCCAGCGCTCGGCGGGCCGCCACGCACCGCGCCGGCGGCGGGGCGCACGCCGGGGCCAGCCGATGACCCTTCCCTTGGCGAAGCCGAGTAGGGCGGGGGTGAGGGTGACGGCCACCACCACGGCGATCGCGACGGCGACAGCGGCGGCGACGCCCATGGTCGTCAGGAACGGGATGCCGGCGAAGGACAGTCCGATCAGCGCGATGAGCACGGTGATCCCGGCGAAGACCACCGCCGAGCCGGCGGTGCCCGTCGCGCGGGAGGCAGACTCCTCCGGATCGATGCCGGCGCGGACCTGATCCTGATGGCGGGCGACGATGAAGAGGGCGTAGTCGATGCCGACGGCGAGGCCGAGCATGATCGCGAGCATGGGGGTCGTCGACGAGATCGATGCGAAGGCCGTCGACACGTAGATGAGCGCGATGGCCAGTCCCACGCCGATCAGCGCGCTCACGAGGGGGAACCACGCCACCGCGAGCGAGCGGAAGGTCACGATCAGGACGAACAGCGCGATGAGCACGCCGACGGCTTCGATGAGCGACAGGGCCGGCACGGAGGTGGAGAACAGATCGCCGCCCATCGCGACCGACGACCCCGCCGGCATGGCGGCGCGCAGGTCGGCGGCCGCCGCCTGCAGCGTCTCGATCGTCCCGACCGAGACATCGGTGGCCTGGCCGTCGAACTGCAGCTGGATGATCGCGGCGCGGGCATCGTCGGACACGAGTCCGTCGACCAGCTCGTTGAACGGATCCGTGACGGCCAGCACGCCTTCGATGCGGCTCAGACCGTCGACGGCGTCCGCGATCGCTCCCGCGATCGGCGCGTCATCGACGCGCGCGCCGTCGGGGGCGACGAGGACCAGCTGCGCGCTCGTGCCGCTGGCCTGCGGGAAGGTGCGCTCCAGCAGCTGGATGCCCTCCTGCGCTTCGGTGCCGGGGATCGAGAACGCGTTGTCGGTCCCCTTCATGAACATGAGGGCGGACCCGCCGGCAAGGCCGAGCAGCAGCAGCCAGGCGACCAGGACGCGCCAGGGGTGACGGTACGACCAGCGGCCGAGCGAGGACAGAAGAGTGGACACGAGCGCTCCCGGTGAAACGGTCAGGACGATTCGATACAGCGCTGTATCCAATACATAGATGTATCCTAGAAGCGCCGGTCCCCGCAAGTCTGAGGAGTCGGTGTGAGAATGTCCGCAGCGGGAAGGAGCAGCGCATGACCGACATGACGACGCGGCCCTCGACGCGCCGCCGGGAGCAGACGCGCTCCCGGCTGCTCGATGCTGCGCACGCGGTCTTCGCCGAGGTCGGGATGGACGCGGCATCCGTCGAGATGATCTGCGAGCGTGCGGGATTCACGCGCGGAGCCTTCTACTCCAACTTCGAGTCGAAGGACGAGCTGTTCCTCGCGCTCATCGCCCACCTCGCGGAGGCGAAGATCGACGAGGTCGCCGGTCGCGTCCGCTCGCTCACCCCGGATGCCCTCGGCGACCTGCCCGGTGCCGTCCGGCAGCTCGTGGGCGCGTCGATGGCCGAGCGGATGGAGCCGCAGCTCATCAGCGAGATCCGTGCGCAGGCGCTGCGCGACCCGCGCATGGCTGCCGCCTACCTGAGCTGGCAGGCCGGACTGCGTGCGCGCATCGCCGGCATCATCCAGGACGTCGTCGACACGTGCGGCATGCGGCCGCGCATCCCCGTCGGCGACCTCGCCGAGCTGCTGCTCGACGTGTCCGAGGACACGTGCACGCGCGCGGCGATGGAGGGGCGTACGCCCGCCGAGGCGGGAGCGCAGCTGAACGAGCGGATCGAGCGCCTGGTCTCGGCGCTCGTCGACCTCAGCTGACGCCGGCGAGCATCGCGTGGCAGCGGGTGATCCGCGCCAGCCACCACTGCCGGCGATCGTCGTCGGCGGCGTAGCGGGCGAGGAGATCCTCGTCGGGCGTGACACGCCCGACCGCCAGCACGCCACCGCGCGGGGCGAGCGGCGGCGCTGCGACATCGCCGGCGAGCAGCGCGGCGGTTCCGAGTCCGCAGTCGTAGTCGAGCACCGGCAGGGCGGCGGCGAGCGCGACGCCCATCGCGAGTCCGATCGAGGTGTCCAGCGCGCTCGAGACGACGGCGGGCAGTCCCGCCTGCGCCACGAGCTCCAGGGCGCGATGCACTCCGCCGAGCGGCTGCGCCTTCACCACGAGCAGGTCCGCCGCGCCCGCGCGGGCCACGGCGATCGGATCGGACGCCTTGCGCACGCTCTCGTCGGCGGCGATCGGAATGCCCATGTAGCGCACGCGCGCGCGCAGCTGCGCCAGCTCCTCGACCGATGTGCACGGCTGCTCGACGTACTCGAGATCGAACTCGGCGAGCGCGTGGATCGCGTGCTCGGCCTGGTCGAGGTTCCAGCTGCCGTTCGCATCGACGCGGATGCGCCCCTCGGGTCCCATCGTCTCGCGCACGGCCCGCACCCGTGCCACGTCGTCCGCGAGCCCCTGGCCGCTCTCCGCGACCTTCACCTTGGCGGTGCGGCATCCGTCGAATCGGGCCAGGATGCCGGGGACCGCTGTGTCCGGCACCGCCGGCACGGTCGCATTGACCGGGATCTCGGTGCGCAGCGACGCGGGCGCGGCGCGCCAGCCGAAGTCGATCGCGCCGGCCAGCCAGGCCGCCGCCTCGGCGTCGTCGTACTCGACGAAGGGCGAGAACTCCGTCCAGCCCTCCGGCCCCTCGAGGAGCACCGCCTCCCGCACGTCGATGCCGCGGAAGCGGGTGGCCAGCGGCAGGGCGACGACGTGCGCGCGCTCGAGCAGGTCGGCCAGCGTCGGAAGCTCGGGCTGCGGCGGAAGTGGGCTCACGCAGACCATCCTGCCCCGCCGCGCGCCTATAGTGTCAGCGTGGTGGCCGAACTCTCCGAGATGCCCCGTCGCGGCACGCCCGCGTTCCGCCGCTGGATGTGGCGGGCGCTCGCGATCGGCGCCCTGCCGACGGTGACCGCCCTGCTCGGGGTCGCCACGATGCGCGCCTTCGACCTGATGCCCGGCGGCGACCGGCTCTGGACCGACATGGCCAGCTTCCTCGCCGTCGGCCTGGTCGTGTGCGGGATCCTCGGGTTCCTCGCGATCCTCGATGCGCGCACGCGGGTCTCCGGCGTCGTGACCGTGCTCGCCGCGCTCGTGCTCAATCCCTTCACCGCCGCGCTCGTGCGCGCAGGACTGGGCATCGGATGACCGCGGCGCAGCGTGCTCTTCCCCGCCCGGCATTCGTGCTCGTCGCGGCGGGCGTCGTCGCCGTCGCCTCGCTCGCGGCTGCCCTCGCGGGCGCCGGCTGGGCGACGATCCCGCTCGTCGTCGCGGCGTTGGTCGTCCTGGTGCTCGCGACGCTCGTCGCGATGCGGCGCGACTCGCGCGTCCTCGCACCCCTCGCGATCGCCCTCGTGGCCCTGTGCAACCCCGTCGTGCTGGGCGGGCTGACCGACCACGTCCGCGATCAGGTCGGCGTCGTCACGGTCGCCCCGGATCGCGGCCTCGTGCTGTGGGCGACGTACCCCGGCATCGCCGGCTGGGACGCGCCCGCCGTGCCCGCGTCGGTCGACACGACGGCGCTCGCGCAGGCGGTGCCGCGGGTCGTCCGTGGCGTCGTCGATGCGACCGGCCGGGAGTTCGGGTGGAGCTGGTCGCTCGGCGACGAGGTTCCGCAGGGGGCGCGAGCCATCGCGAATGGCTTCGGCGGGGCGTCGATGTTCTGGCGCATCGACTCGCCGCGCTGGACGACGGCGGACTTCGACGGCTCCGGCGCGCAGCGGGCGGCGCTGCTGGCGGCCGTCGACAGCGCCGCCGCGGCGCTCGAGACCGGCGAGGTCTCGGACACCACTGGGGATGTCGCCGCCGGTGACGGCGTGCGCGCCTGGACAGACGGCCGCGGCGGTGTGCTGACGCTCGAGATCGCCGGCGGCGACGTCACCGTCGTCTACGCGGGCGGCCCCTTCCTCGCCGGCGATCCCGCCGAGTTCGCCGAGCGGATGGCGGGCTTCGCGGGGCTGGAACTGCCCGCGCCCCTCGTGCGGCCCGATCTGCCCTGACGTGTCGACCGCGTCACGCGATAGTGTCCCACTTGCTTATAGTGTGTGTTGCACAGTAGAGTGTGTCGCATGACCGAAGACGAGGTGCAGGACGAGGGTGGACAGAGCATCCACCTGCAGGAGCTGCGCCGTGGCACGGTCGTGCTGGCCTGCCTGCGCCTGCTCGTGCGGCCCGGCTACGGATACGGCCTGCTCGAGGAGCTGCAGGCACGCGGCTTCGAGACCGACGCCAACACCCTCTACCCGCTCCTGCGCCGACTCGAGAAGCAGGGGCGCCTCACGAGCGAGTGGAACACCGACGAGGCCCGCCCCCGCAAGTTCTACCGCACCTCTGCTGCAGGCCGACGCCTGGCGCAGACCCTCACCGACGACTTCCGCGCGCTCGCCGAGGCGATCGCCGCACTTCCTCCGGAGGACTGATCCATGGATGCCGTGACCCTCACCGACCGCTATGTCGACGCGGTCGTGCGCACCGTGCCCGAGCGGCAGCGCGTCGATGTCGCCGCCGAGCTGCGGGCCGCGATCGCCGACCAGCTCGACGCCCGCATCGCGGCGGGGGAGGAGGCCGACGCCGCCGAGCGCGAGGTACTCACCGGGCTCGGCGATCCCGACAAGCTCGCCGCCGGCTACGCCGACCGGCCCCTGCACCTGCTCGGACCGCGCCTCTACCTGGACTGGTGGCGCCTCGTGAAGCTGCTGCTGTGGATCGTCGTCCCGCTTGCGGCCTTCGGCATCTCGCTCGGGCAGACCCTGTCGGGGGCAGGCCTCGGTGAGATCATCGGCTCGGCGCTCGGCGGGGCGATCAGCACCGGCGTCCACATCGTGTTCTGGACCACGCTCGTGTTCGTCGTCATCGAGCGCACGGGCGCGGCCGCCGAGATGCCGCTGACGCCGTGGGCCCCCGATCAGCTGCCGGAGGTCCGCGACACCGGCGCACGCTTCAGCGACATGCTCGCCAGCCTCATCTTCCTCGTCATCGCCGGTGGCGTCCTCGTCTGGGATCAGCTGTTCGGGCTCGTGCATCTCGAGGGGCACTGGATGCCGTTCCTCTCGCCGCAGCTGTGGCCCTGGTGGGCCGGAGGGCTGCTGGCGGTCATGGCCATCGACGCCGCGCTGCACCTCGTCGTCTATCTCCACCGTCGCTGGACGATCGCCACGGCCGTTGTCAACACGGTGCTGAACCTCCTGATCGCGGTCCCCGCCGTGTGGCTGCTGTCCCAGGGCATGCTCCTGAATCCTGACTTCTGGCTCACCGTGATTCCGGACGACGGCGAGAAGGTGTTCGGCATCCTCTCGATCATCACGGGGTTCGGCATCGCCGGGGTCGCGATCTGGGACAGCGTCGACGCGTTCCTCAAGGCGCGCCGCTCGCGCTGACCGGTCGTGGGAGAATCGGCCGGTGACCTCGACCGCGCCGCTCCGCCATCCGCTCGACATCGACGCGATCGCCCGCCCGCCGCGCTCACAGGCGCTGCGGGAGGCACTCGCTGAGCGCGTCGTGATCGCCGACGGCGCGATGGGGACGATGCTGCAGCGGTACGAGCCGACGCTCGAGGACTACCAGCAGCTCGAGGGGTGCAACGAGATCCTCAACGTGTCGCGTCCCGACATGATCGCCGCCATCCACGACGACTACCTGGCGGTCGGCATCGACGCGATCGAGACCAACACCTTCGGGGCGAACTGGTCGAACCTGTCCGACTACGCGATCGATGACCGCATCCACGAGCTCGCCGCGGCCGGTGCCCGTATCGCGCGCGAGCGCGTCGAGGCGGCCGAGGCGGCCGACGGGCGGATCCGGTGGGTGCTGGGGTCGATGGGGCCCGGGACGAAGCTGCCGAGCCTGGGGCACACGACCTATGCGCATCTCAAGGAGACCTTCGCCGTCCAGGCCGAAGGGCTCATCGACGGCGGCGCGGACGCATTCCTCATCGAGACCTCGCAGGACCTGCTGCAGACGAAGGCGGCCGTCAACGGGTGCAAGCAGGCGATCGTCGCGCGCGGGATCCGACTGCCGATCTTCGTCACGGTGACCGTCGAGACGACCGGCACCATGCTCATGGGCTCCGAGATCGGCGCGGCCCTCACGACGCTCGAACCGCTCGGCGTCGACGCGATCGGTCTGAACTGCGCGACCGGCCCCGCCGAGATGAGCGAGCATCTGCGGCACCTGTCGAAGCATTCGCCGGTCACGGTCGCCTGCATGCCCAACGCCGGGCTGCCGGTGCTCACGGCCGACGGCGCGCACTACCCGCTGACCCCCGACGAGCTCGCCACGGCGCACGAGCAGTTCGTGCGCGAGTTCGGCCTGGGACTGGTCGGCGGCTGCTGCGGGACCACGCCCGAGCACATGGCCGCCGTCGTCGAGCGGCTGGGCGGTGTCGATCGACACCGCCACCGTTCCGTCGTCGTCGAGCCGGGCGTCGCGTCCCTGTACCAGCACGTGCCGTTCCAGCAGGACGCGTCGTACCTCGCGATCGGGGAGCGCACCAACGCGAACGGCTCGAAGGCGTTCCGTGAGGCGATGCTCGAGGGGCGCTGGGACGACTGCGTCGAGATCGCCCGCAACCAGATCCGCGTCGGCGCGCACCTGCTCGACGTGTGCGTCGATTACGTCGGCCGCGACGGCGTGGCCGACGTGCGCGAGGCCGTCTCGCGCCTCGCCTCGGCCTCGACGCTGCCGCTCGTGATCGACTCGACCGAGCCGGCCGTGATCGCCGCGGGGCTCGAGCTGATCGGCGGGCGGCCGGTCGTGAACTCCGTCAACTACGAGGACGGCGACGGACCGGCATCCCGTTTCGCGCGCATCATGCCGCTCGTCAAGGAGCACGGCACCGCCGTGGTGGCCCTCACGATCGACGAGCAAGGCCAGGCGCGCACCGCCGAGGACAAGCTGCGCATCGCCTCCCGCCTCGTGGACGCCCTCGTCGGCGAGTGGGGCATGAAGGTCAGTGACATCATCGTCGACTGCCTCACCTTCCCGATCGCGACGGGCCAGGAGGAGACACGGCGTGACGCCATCGAGACGATCGAGGCGATCCGGGCGCTGACGGCGAAGTATCCCGGCATCCATACAACCCTCGGCGTCTCGAACGTGTCGTTCGGGCTCAACCCCGCGGCGCGGTCGGTGCTGAACTCGGTGTTCCTGCACGAGGCGACGCAGGCGGGGCTGACGAGCGGGATCATCGACGCCGCGAAGATCGTGCCGCTGGCCTCCATCGCCGAGGACCAGCGCGCCGTCGCCCTCGACCTGGTGTGGGACCGCCGCGAGTACGATGCCGACGGCACCCTGGTCTACGACCCGCTCGCCGTCATGCTCGACCTCTTCGCGGGCGTCGACACGGCCGCTCTCAAGGATCAGCGCGCCGCAGAGCTCGCCGCGCTGCCGCTCGGCGAGCGACTGGAGCGGCGCATCATCGACGGCGAGCTCAAGGGACTCGACGCGGATCTCGAGCAGGCGCGCGCCGACGGCATGCGCCCGCTCGACATCATCAACGATCACCTGCTGGAGGGGATGAAGGTCGTCGGCGAGCGGTTCGGCGCCGGTGAGATGCAGCTGCCGTTCGTGCTCCAGTCGGCGGAGGTCATGAAGACGGCGGTCGCGCTGCTCGAGCCGTACATGGAGAAGGCCTCGGCGTCGGGCAAGGGGCGCATCGTGCTGGCCACCGTGCGCGGCGACGTGCACGACATCGGCAAGAACCTCGTCGACATCATCCTCACCAACAACGGCTACGACGTGATCAACCTCGGCATCAAGCAGCCGATCGCGGACATCATCGCCGCAGCCGAGGAGCACGACGCCGACGTCATCGGCATGTCGGGGCTGCTCGTGAAGTCGACGGTCGTCATGAAGGAGAACCTGCAGGAGCTGCAATCGCGCGGCCTCGCGGGACGCTGGCCCGTGATCCTGGGCGGCGCGGCGCTCACGCGGGCATATGTCGAGGACGATCTGGCCGGCCTGTACGAGGGCGAGGTGCGCTACGCGAAGGACGCCTTCGAGGGGCTCGCGCTCATGGAGCCGCTCGTGCGCATCGCGCGCGGTGAGGCGCGGGATGCCGTAGGGCTGCCGCCCCTGAAGAAGCGCATCCATGCCGCGGGCTCGCGGCTGACCCTCACCGAGCCCGAGGCGATGCCCGCGCGCTCGGACGTCGCCGCCGACAACCCGGTCCCCGTGCCGCCGTTCTGGGGGACGCGCATCGTGCGCGGCATCGCGCTGGCCGACTACGCCGCGTTCCTCGACGAGCGGGCGACGTTCATGGGGCAGTGGGGGCTCAAGCCCGGGCGCGGTGAGGACGGGCTGTCGTACGAGCAGCTCGTCGAGACGGAGGGACGCCCGCGCCTGCGGTACTGGCTCGACCGGATCCTCGCCGAGGGGATGCTGGACGCCTCCGTCGCGTACGGCTACTTCCCGGTGGTCTCGGACGGCGACGATCTGGTCGTCCTCCACCACGGCGACGACCCGTCCGGGGCGCTCGGCGCGCCCGGCCTGCTCGCGCCCGACGGCGGCTCCGGTGTCGTCGGCTCCGAGCGCCTGCGCTTCCACTTCCCGCGCCAGCGCCGCGACCGGCACCTGTGCCTGGCCGACTTCGTCCGCTCCCGTGAGAGCGGGCAGGTCGACGTGCTGCCGGTGCAGCTCGTCACCGCCGGAGCGAAGATCGACGCGGTCACCGCGAAGCTGTTCGCCGAGGACAAGTACCGCGAGTACTACGAGCTCAACGGCCTCGTCATGCAGCTGACCGAGGGTCTTGCCGAGTTCTGGCACGCCCGCATCCGGGAAGAGCTCGGATTCGCAGGCGAGGACCCCACCGACACGGCCGGCCTGTTCAAGCTCGAGTACCGCGGTGCGCGATTCTCGCTGGGATACCCCGCGTGCCCCGAGATGGAGGACCGGCGCAAGGTCGTCGAGCTCCTGCGGCCCGAGCGGATGGGGGTCGAGCTCAGCGAAGAGCTGCAGCTGCACCCCGAGCAGTCCACCGACGCGTTCGTGTTCCACCACCCCGAGGCGAAGTACTTCTCGGTGTGAGCGGCGCCGCGCCGTGCCGATTCCGGGCTACCGTGGAAGGAATCGTCCACTACTGAGGAGGTACTCCATGTCGGAGAGCACCGTGACCGTCCCCGTCGTCTCGCTCGAGGATGTCGAAGGCTTCATCGCCGACGGCAGCCGCACCATCGTCGACGTCAACTCGGCCGAGCGCTATGCCGGTGGCCACGTGCCCACCGCCGTCCACGTCGACAAGACGAACCTCGCCGCCGAGCTGCCCACCGACAAGTCCGCGGCTCTCGTGTTCTACTGCGGCGGCCCGTCCTGCCAGGCAGCACCCAATGCGGCGCGCACCGCCGCATCGCTCGGGTACGAGAACGTCGCCGTCCTCAGCGCCGGGATCAGCGGCTGGACCGAGGCCGGCAAGGCCGTCGAGACTGCGTGAGGCGCATCGCCGCACACCGCTGAATCGCTGGACGCCGGGTGCCCGCGCCGTGAGGCCGGGTCCCGGCGTTCGCCGTTGGTCAGCCGACCTGCTGACCGCACATCCCGCACACACCGGTCGCCGGCACCTCGACGAAGCAGTCGGGGCACATCACCGCCGGGCGCTCGGGGATCGTCGGCGCGGCCGGTCGGCGTGCGGCGACCGCACGCTCGCGTCGCGTCGTGACGGGCGCGGGCGGAGCCTTCGGCAGCGGACGGTGCGTCCCGCAGTACAGCCGGACGAACCCGGCCGGATTGTTCGGATGCCGGTGCTTCACGGCCCACAGCTCCGTGCGGGGGAGCGCATCGGCGGCCGCGCCGCACCCGGTGCAGTGCGCGGGGTCGCCGGGCATCGCCTCCGCGGCCGGAACGGGCGTGTCGTAGGGGAGTGCGTCGCGCCAGTCCGAGGACGTTCTGATCTTCATGCCACGCCTTTCCACCGGCATCCCTCGGGCGGGATGTCGTCCCTTCCAGGATCGCACGTCAACCTACGCGGCTCAGCCCCTCCGGCCCGATGCGGGCGCGAGGGGCTTCGCGCGCCGCAGCGATCCGAGGATCGCCCGACCCACGAGGACGAGGCCGATGACGGTCGTGACCGCGCGCAGCGTGTCCCAGCTGAGCGTCGAGGTCAGCAGTGAATAGACCAGGAAGTTCGCGAGGTTCTCGCCGACCGAGCCGCCCGGGACGTAGGAGATGCTCGTGCCGGCGCCGACCGCGAACGGCCAGAACCACATGTTCATGATCAGGCCGAACAGGTACGAGGCGACGACGCCGTAGACGCAGAGCAGGGCGACCTCTGCCCAGCCGCGCAGGCGGGGGAGCAGACCGGCGCCGGCGCCGATCCAGCCGCACGCGAACATCTGGAAGGGCAGCCAGGGGCCGACACCGCCCCAGACCACCGCCGACAGCGCGAGGGCGGACGCGCCCAGGAGCAGGCCGAACCGCGCGCCGTAGGCGCGGCCCGCGAGGATCAGCAGGACGAACAGCGCCTCGACGCCCCCCACCCCGGTGCTGGCGACGCGGATGGCGGCACCGATCGCGGCGAGGACCGCGAGCAGCGCCAGGGTGTGCGCGGAGCGGACCGTGCCGTCGAGCGTCGCGAACACGAGGAGCACCGCCAGGGGCGCGAGCGCGAGTGCGATGTACGGCACCGCGGCGTGGGCCTGCGCGGGCACGGCTGACGCGACCAGGGGCCACAGGAACGCTGCCGCGGCGGCGAGGTTGGCGGCCACGAGCGCACCCGCGTGCAACGCGCCGCGGGTGCGGCGTGCGGTGCCGGTGACGGTGCGGCCGCGCGTGTCGGCCGCGACGCCGATCTCGATCTCGCGGGACCGCCCCGGTACCGGAGACTCGCCCGCTGGGGGCGACATGCGCGGCGTCCTGCGGGATGTGGCAGGCATGATGGCGGCGTCGACGGCAACGGCGGCGCCCACCACGCCGGCGCGCATCGCGAGTGCCCGGCCGGCGACGGCGTCGGCGAACCCGAGGTCGTGAGTGGCCAGGAGCACGGCGACCCCGGCATCCGCCTGGGAGATGATCGCCCGCCCGACGAGGTCGCGGGCGCGGGGATCGAGGCCGCGCGTCGGCTCGTCGATCATGAGCACCGCCGGTCGCCGCGCCGTCTGCAGCGCGATCGCGAGGCAGCGGCGCTCCCCGGCGGACAGATCGCGGGGGTGCAGCGCGAGTCGCCGCGCGAGCGCCGGGTCATCGGGTGCGAGGCCCAGCAGCGCGGCGAAGCGGGCGACGGTCGTCGGGTGGATGCCGGTGGCAGCGGCGTCCTCCGCGCGGTGTGCTCTCTGTGCGCGCGTGTCCGCGCGGTGTGCTCTCTGTGCGCGCGTGTCCGCGCGACGGCACTCGGCGGCGACGGTGTCGCGGACGAACAGATCGTCCGAGGCGTCCGGGACCAGGGCGACGCCCTTCTCCTGCTCCGCGAGCGCCGCGAGCAGGCTCGACTTCCCGGCGCCGTTGGGCCCGGTGAGGGCGACGATCTCGCCGGGCGCGAGGGAGAGCGCGGCCTCTCGCACGGCGATGCGGTCTCCATGGCGGACCGTCAGAGCCGAGACGGCCAGCGCAGCGGGGACCCGTGCCGCGACGGCCTGGGCGGCGGGGCGTTCCGAACTCAGTCGATCCGCAGTCGAAGCGGGTGAAAACGGCTCCGGTACGCCCTTTCCGGCACGGATTGGCGGAGTTGCGCACGCGGCACGCTCGGCGGTGTCGTCCTCGGCGACGCGGACGGTCCCCTCCTCGACGCGCAGCCAGGTGTCCGCGACGCCGGCGAACTCCGCGGCACGGTGCTCCGCGACGACGACGCACAGGCCCGCCTCGTGCGCGAGCGCGTCGAGGAGGTGCACGATCCGCGCGCGGGCATCGAGATCGAGGTCGGCGAGCGGCTCGTCCACGAGCAGGAGGATCGGGTGCTCGGCGACGGCGGCCGCGATCGCCACGAGCGTCGCCTCGCCGGCCGACAGCGTGCGCAGTCGCCGGTCGAGCAGCGATGCGATCCCGACCCGCTCGGCGACCTCGCGCACGCGGTCGGCGACGATGACGGGCGCGACGCCGCGCAGTTCGAGGGCGAGGCCGATCTCGTCGGCGACGCGCTCGGTGGCGAACGCGTCGCGCGGGTGCTGCAGGACGACGCCCACCGTGCGGGCGGTGTCGCGGGGCGGCACCGCGGTGCGGTCGTGGCCGACGACCTGCACGACGCCGTCCGCGCGGCCGCCGTCGACGTGCGCGTGCAGTCCGCTCAGCGCGCGCAGCAGCGTGGACTTGCCCGAGCCGGTCGGGCCGGACAGCACCGTGAGCGTGCCGTGCGACAGCGCGAGGGCGTCGATGCGGAGCGTCGGGGTCGCCCCGAATCCGAACGCGGCCTCGCGCACATCGACCGGATGCGTGCAGTCGCCCGGCAGTCCACGTCCCGCGTAGCCGCGCAGCTCGAGGGCCGCCGCGACGGCCGTCGCGCGTTCGAGCGTGCGCTGCAGCACCGGTGCGAGCAGCCGCGCTCCGCCGCGCTCGCCGCGCAGCCGCTGGGCGAACCGCGCCGCGCGCACGGCGTCGGCCAGGGCCGGCAGCGTCGCCCAGGCGATCGACAGCATGCGCGCCAGCCCGCGGAACGGGCCGCGTCGCGCGCCGCGCGCGAACAGTCGCGGCAGATCGAGTACGGCGTTGAGCAGGCCGAAGGCGAGGATCGTCGCGGCGATGGGGACCGCCGACAGCGCCGCGACCCAGAGCCCGTCCGCCGTCACGGCGCCGAACATGACGACGTGGGCGAACGGCGGCGGCAGGCGCAGCTCGGGCAGCGGCAGCAGCACGGCGCCGGTGCCGCTGACACCGTGGAAGAGGACGCGATAGACGACCCGGACGACGATGAAGCCCGCGGCCAGCGCCGCCGCGGCCTTCAGCGGTCCGGGCCGGAACGTCACGACACGGGCGCGGCGGGTTCGCCGTTCAGCGTGAACAGCAGCTCGACGCTCTCACCGGGATTCAGCTGCAGGGTGGAGAGCCCCTCGGGCGCGTAGTTCCACTCGCCGTCGGCGGGCTTGAGCCACAGGGACCAGTAGGCGAACGCGGCGGGCATCGACGCGCACTCCTCGAGGTACTCCGAGCCGTCGGGGTTCGGCAGCGGCTGGTCCTCGCCGGGCACGCCGTTGACGCGGCAGACGACCTGGTCGCCGTATTCGGTCGTCCCCTCGGTCGTCACCCCGGCGCGCTCGAACGCCTCCGCGGCGGCCAGGGGGCCCGCGCTGGGGATGCACTTCTCGATCGCCGGTGATTCGACCGAGGCGAGGGTGCCGGGATCGACGGTGACGGTGACGCCTGTCGCATCCGCACACGGCCCGTCGGTGACGAGGCTCTCGTCGGCATCGCCGGGCGTCGTCGGTTCGCCGGCGGGGGCGTCCGTCGCGGACGGGGAGGAAGGTGCGGGCGCCGGTTCGGGCGCGCACGCGGTGAGCGAGAGGGCGAGGAGAAGGGCGGCAGCGGCGTAGGGAAGCTTCGAGGTCACCGATCCAGCGTAGAGGGCGTGATCCGGTCGCCGCGTCACTCCGCGTCGCCCCGCGTAGGCTGGGCGGGTGACCGTCTCCGATCTCTTCGACCCGTCCGAATGGATGCCGGCACCCGCCGCCCCCGGTGCCGGGCCCGCGGACTACACCGACATCACATCGCATGTCTCGCGGGACGGGCGCATCGCCCGGATCGCCTTCGACCGTCCCGAGGTGCGCAACGCCTTCCGTCCGCATACGGTCGACGAGCTATACCGCGCCCTCGACGCCGCGCGGCAGGACCCCCGGATCGGCGTCGTGCTGCTGACCGGCAACGGCCCGAGCCCGAAGGACGGCGGCTGGGCGTTCTGCTCCGGCGGCGACCAGCGCATCCGCGGACGCGACGGGTACAAGTACTCCGACTCCGAGACCGCCGTCGCCGACCCCGCGCGCGCCGGGCGGCTGCACATCCTCGAGGTGCAGCGGCTGATCCGCTTCATGCCGAAGGTCGTCGTCGCGGTCGTGCCGGGGTGGGCGGCCGGCGGCGGTCATTCGCTGCACGTCGTGTGCGATCTGACGATCGCCAGCGCCGAGCACGGCCGGTTCAAGCAGACCGACGCCGACGTCGGCTCCTTCGACGCCGGCTACGGCTCGGCGTATATGGCGCGCCAGATCGGCCAGAAGGCCGCGCGCGAGGTGTTCTTCCTCGCCGAGGAGTACTCCGCGCAGCGCGCCTACGAGATGGGCGCGGTCAACCGCGTCGTCCCGCACGCGGACCTGGAGCGCGAGGCGATCGCGATGGCGCGGACGATCCTGACGAAGTCGCCCACCGCGATCCGGATGCTCAAGTTCGCATTCAACGCCGTCGATGACGGGCTCGTGGGCCAGCAGGTGTTTGCCGGCGAGGCGACGCGCCTGGCCTACGGGACGGACGAGGCCGTGGAGGGCCGTGACTCGTTCCTCGAGAAGCGCGACCCGGACTGGTCCGCCTTCCCGTACCACTATTGACGCCCCGCGGGGGGAGCACAGGCACCATGATCCTCGAACCCGTCGACGGCGCTGACGCCCGCGCGGTCCTGCGCGGGCTGCGCGGTGCGGTGCTGGGCTCCGGGCCGGCGATCGCACTCGGCACCCTGTCCGGCACGGCCCCGCGCGAGGTCCCTCCCGGCACCGCGGTCGTGGTGACCACCTCGGGATCGACTGGTCATCCGAAGAGCGTCGTGCTCAGCCGCGCCGCGCTGACCGCGAGCGCGCTGGCCACGGCATCCCGGATCGGCGAGGGAGCCTGGCTGCTCGCCCTGCCGCCGGGCTACATCGCCGGCGTGCAGGTGCTCGTCCGCGCGCTGGTGACCGGACGCGAGCCGGCGATCCTATCCGGATCGTTCAGCGCGGCGGGCTTCGCCGCAGCGGCCGCGTCGATGGCCTCCAGCGCGGGCGGGGTGCGGGTGCCGACGTATACATCACTCGTTCCGGCACAGCTGCAGACCCTGATCGATGCGGAGGATGCCGGCATCCGCACCGGGATCGACTCGTTCGCCGCCGTCCTCGTCGGGGGACAGGCGCTGCCGCCCGCACTCGCCGAGCGCGCCACCGACCGCGGCGCCCGCATCGTCCGCACCTACGGGTCGAGCGAGACCAGCGGCGGCTGCGTCTACGACGGCCGGCCGCTCGATGACGTCGACATCCGGATCGTCGACGGCGAGGTGCAGCTGTCCGGTCCGGTGCTCGCCGACGGATACCTCGACGACCCCGCGCGCACCGCGGCCGCCTTCGTCCGAGGCGAGGACGGCCGGCGCTGGTATCGCACCGGCGACGTCGGTGCGTTCGCGAACGGCGTGCTCGCCGTCACGGGGCGGCGCGACAACGTCATCGTCTCGGGCGGCATCAACGTCTCGCTCGATCGGGTCGAGCGGGCGGTGCGCGCCGTGCCCGGGCTTGAGCAGGCCGTCGTCGTCGCCGTGTCCGATGAGCGCTGGGGCGAGGCGTCGGTCGTCATCGCCCCCGAGGGGACTGCGGCCGCGCTCGCCGCCGCGCGTGGCGCGGTCGCCGCCGAGATCGGCCCGCACGCGCGGCCGGCGCGGCTCATCGAGGTCGGCGCGATCCCGCTGCTGCCCAGCGGCAAGCCGGACCGGCAGGCGCTCGCCCGGCTCGCCTCGGCGTGAGATCGCGCGCGGGCCACTAGTATCGCTGCTCGTGGCAGCACCGACCCGCAAGAAGAACTCCGGCAGCAAGAAGAAGCACCGGCCGCACGGCAATCCGCAGAAGCCGCGCGTCTCGGGGGACCCCCGCGTCGTCGCGCGTGCAACGCCGCGGGACTGGATCGGCGCCGCTCGCCTGCGCACCCTGCCGCTCGCCGTCAGCCCCGTCCTGGTCGGCACCGGGGCAGCCCTCGTGATCGACCCGGGCTTCCACTGGGTGATCGCCCTGTGCTGCCTGATCGTGGCCGTGGCGCTGCAGATCGGCGTGAACTACGCCAACGACTACAGCGACGGCATCCGCGGCACCGACGATCACCGCGTGGGACCGGCGCGTCTGACGGCGTCCGGGGCCGCCCGGCCGCGGACCGTGCTGATCGTCGCGCTCACCTTCTTCGCGCTCGCCGCCCTCGCCGGGCTTGCGATCGTGATCCGCACGCAGCACTGGTGGATGCTGGCTGTCGGCCTCGCCTGCCTCGTCGCGGCCTGGTTCTACACCGGCGGAAAGCGGCCCTACGGCTACGCCGGGCTCGGCGAGGTCTTCGTCTTCGTCTTCTTCGGGCTCGTGGCGACCGCCGGCACGTCGTTCGTGCAGAGCGGCGCCGTGCCCGACGAAGCGTGGCTGGGCGGCGTCGCGGTGGGTCTGCTCGCGTGCGCCGTGCTGCTGGCCAACAACCTGCGCGACATCTCGCAGGACCGCGTCGCCGGCAAGCGCACGCTGTCCGTGCTCATCGGCGCGCGCTGGACGCAGGTGCTGTACACGGTCTTCGTGCTCGTGCCATTCGCGATCGCGGGTGTCATCGCACAGTTCTATCCGCCGGCATGGCTCACGCTGCTCGCGCTGCTGCCGGCGCTGTCGGCGATCCTCATCGTCTGGACCTACCGCGCGCCGCGTGAGCTCGTCGTCGCCCTGGGACTGACCTCGCTCACGTCGCTCGCCTACGCGGCGCTGCTGACCTGGGCGTACGTGGGGTAGAGCGACTCAGCGCTCGCCGTCGATCGCGCGATCCTCGACGTCTTCGTCGGTCTGCTTCGGCGGACGTCCGCCGCGCCGTTCGGCCAGGCCGGCCGTCAGGTCGTCGAGCGGACGACGCAGGAACAGCAGCGACAGACTCAGGCCGATGAGCGCCGCGAACACGGCCGCCAGCAGGTACTGCTCGCGCAGGATCGGGAACAGCATCATGATCCCGAACGGGACCAGGAAAGCCGCCAGCCGCAGGACGGTGTAGACGATCGCGGAGCGGGCACGCATGCCGCCATTCTACGCGGCCCGGCCTGCGCGGCCGTCCGGCGGGAAGCCGGGTGGGCGCACCGCGCCTAGGATGGAGGGATGGCGCGGGTGTATCTGATCGTGGCGCTGCTGCTGGCCGTCTTCTGGGTCTACAGCATCGTCGACTGCGCCCTTCAGCACCCGACTCGGCATCGCGGCGTCAGCAAGCCGATCTGGCTGCTGATCGTCGTTCTCCTGCCGGTCGTCGGCGGCGTGCTCTGGTTCGTCGTGGGGCGCAGCCGCCGGTCAGCGGCGCCCACGTTCCGCGCGCCGGACGACGATCCGGAGTTCCTCGGTCGCATCGGCTCACGCGCCGACGTCGACGAGCGCATCCGCCGTCTCGAGGAGGAGCTCGCCGCTCTCGATGCCGAAGAGGGGGATCCGGGCCCCGAGGACGACCACGGTCCTCAGCACGGGCCGCCCGCCGCCGATGACGACTCGGACGAGCAGACGGGCACCCGCAGCTGAGATGACCGGGCCCGAGACGGCCGCGTCGACCGACGCGACGGACGCCGTGCGCTCACCGGCGACCGATGCCGCCGCGGCGCTGCTGGGCGGCCTCGTCGAGGCGGGCATCGCCCACATCGTCCTCTCGCCCGGGTCGCGCTCACAGGCGCTCGCCCTCGTCGCCGCCGACCTGGAGCGACGGGGCCGCGTCCGTGTGCACGTGCGCATCGACGAGCGCGTCGCGGGCTTCACCGCGCTGGGCGTCGGCCGTGAGACCGGGATGCCGGCCGCCGTGGTCTGCACCTCCGGCACCGCCGTCGCGAATCTGCAGCCGGCGGCGCTGGAGGCCCACCATGCGGGCGTGCCGCTGCTGCTGCTGACGGCGGACCGGCCGCCCGAGCTGCGCGGCGTCGGGGCCAACCAGACCACGCGCCAGCCCGGCATGTTCTCGCCCAGCATCCGCTACGAAGCCGACCTCCCCGTGCCCGACGAGATCGACGGCGACGGCACGGCGCCGCAGACCCTGCTGCTGCGGCAGGTGGCGCGGGATGCCGTGGTCGCAGCCCTCGGCTCGGGCACGCGCCCTGCCGGACCCGTCCACCTGAACCTCCCGTACCGTGAGCCGCTCGCCGGCGCCCTGCCCGCTTGGCTCGACGGCGGGGCGACCGCAGACCCGCCCGGCCGTGTGGAGGATCACGGCGAGATCGAGCCGTCCGGTGCGCTCTACCAGGGCGGCGGCGGGATCGGCGAATCGGACGTTCCGGCCGAGCCCGACGCTCCGTTCGTGCTCGACCGCGGTCCGCGGACGATCGTGGTCGCGGGCGCCGACGCCGGTCCGGCCGCCGAGGAGCTCGCGCACGCGGGCGGCTGGCCTCTCGTCGCCGAGGTCGTGAGCGGTGCCCGCTACGGCCGACAGCTCGTGCACGGCTACCGTGGACTGCTCGCCGATCCCGCGCTGGGCGGCCGCGTCGAACGCGCCGTCGTGTACGGGCACCCGACGCTCAGCCGTGAGATCGTCGCGCTGCTGTCGCGCACCGACGTCGATGTGGTCGCCGTGCGCGGCCCCGGCGAGCCGCTCAACCTCAACGGCGCGACGCGCCCCGTCGACGCCGCGGCCGTCGCCGCCGGCGAGACGGACCGCACGTGGCTGGGGGAGTGGATGCGGGCCTCGCGCGTGGCGTTCGTCGATCTCAGCCCGCCCGCCCCCGACGCCGACGGGCTGGCCTCGGCGGTGCCGGCGCAGCGGCTGGGCGCGATCGCCGCGGAGCTCGAGGTGGTGCGCGCGCCGCTGGACCGGGTCGGACTGGTGGATGCCGTGTGGCGCGCCTCGTGGCCGCATGACCGGCTGCTGTTCGCCTCGTCGCGGCTCGTGCGCGTCGCCGACCAGGTGCTCGGCGGCAAGAAGGTGCCGGTGCACGCGAACCGGGGTCTGGCGGGCATCGACGGCACCGTCGCGACGGGCATCGGCATCGCGCTGGCCAGTCACGGCGCCGGGGTCACCCGCGTGCTCGCGGGCGACCTCGCGTTCCTGCACGATGTCGGTGCGCTGCTGCTGCCCCCCGGCGAGGCGGAGCCGCGGATCCAGGTGATCGTCGGGAACGATCGCGGCGGCACGATCTTCGACGGGCTGGAGGTGGCCGCCGTGGCGCCCGCCGACGCGATGGAGCGCGTCCTGTACACGCCGCAGGACGTGCGGCTGGAGCAGCTCGCCCTCGCCTACGGCTGGGAGTACCGGCGCGTGACGACGCGCGCCGCGCTCGACCAGGCGCTGACCGCGCCCGTCGGCGGTCGCCAGCTGATCGAGGTCCCCCTCTCCCGCTGACCCCGAGGTCGTATCTCTCGCCCCGAGATCGTATCTCCGCCGCCGAGGTCGTATCTCCGCCGCCGAGGTCGTATCTCTCGCGCCGAGGTCGTATCTCCCGCGTCGAGATCGCACACGTACACGAAGGACATCCGTGTGGGGCGCCCCGGCATCCGTCATGATGGCTCCATGACCGCGAAGAGCCAGAAGGAATGGTCCGGCGAGCCCGGTGAGCTGCTGCGTGTGCGGGACGGCTTCCGCCTCGCGGATGTGGATCCCGACGGCACGCCGGGATACGAAGGCGCGAAGAAGCACGGGGAGAAGGACCTTGCCGCCGGTGAGAAGCAGTTCGACGAGCTGCAGGAGCGTCTGTACGCGCAGAGCCGCGTCGACGACTCCGCCCCCGCGCTGCTGCTCGTGCTGCAGGCGATGGACTCCGCAGGCAAGGGCGGCATCGTGCGGCACGTCATCGGCGCCACCGACCCGCAGGGCGTGAAGCTGAAGGCGTTCAAGGCGCCGACGAAGGAGGAACTCGCCCACGACTTCCTCTGGCGCATCGAGAAAGAGGTCCCCGGTGCCGGCCTCATCGGCGTCTTCGACCGCTCGCACTACGAGGACGTGCTCATCGGGAAGGTGCGCGCACTCGCGCCGGCGGACGAGATCGAGCGACGCTACGGCGCGATCAACGACTTCGAGCAGCGCCTCGTCGACCGCGGCGTGCACATCGTCAAGGTGATGCTCCACATCTCGCCCGAGGAGCAGAAGTCCCGGCTCATGGAGCGGCTCGACCGCCCCGACAAGCACTGGAAGTACAACCCCGGCGACGTCGACGAGCGTCAGCAGTGGCCGCACTACATGGACGCGTACCAGACCATGTTCGAGCGGACCTCGACCGAGGCCGCGCCGTGGCACGTCGTCCCCGCGAACGCGAAGTGGTACGCGCGCCTCGCGGTGCAGGCGCTGCTGCTCGACGCGCTGGAGCGGATCGACCCGCAGTGGCCGGCCGCGGACTTCGATGTCGAGACCGAGAAGAAACGGCTCGCCGCGAGCTGACTCACGCCAGGGCGTCGACGATCGGACGGAACTTCACGCGGGTCTCGAGCATCTCGGACTCGGGGTCGCTGCCTGTCACGATCCCGGCGCCGGCGTGCGCCGCGAAGGGGATGCGATCGCCGACCGCGCCGATGTCGAACTGCGCGCAGCGCAGCGCGATCGCCCACTCGCCGTTGCCGGCCGCGTCGATCCAGCCGACCGGTCCGGCGTAGCGGCCGCGGTCGAACGGCTCGAGCGCGTGGATCAGCTCGACGGCGTCGGCCGTCGGCGTGCCCGCGACCGCCGCCGTCGGGTGCAGCGCCCCGACCAGATCCAGTGAGGACGCGCCGTCGGCCAGCGCCCCCTCGACATCGGTCGCCAGGTGCCACACGTTCGGCAGCTTCAGCGTGAACGGCTGCTCGCCCGAGACGAGGGCGCTCGTGTGGGGGCGCAGCGCGCTCAGCACGCTCTGCACCGCGTACTGGTGCTCGTCGAGGTCCTTGGGGCTGGTCGCGAGGGCGAGGGATGCCGCGGTGTCGGCGTCGGCATCTGCCCCTCGCGCGCTGGTGCCGGCCAGCACGCGCGCCGTGACGGTCCCCCCGGAGACGGTCACGAGCGTCTCCGGGCTGGCGCCGATGAGCCCGTCGACCGCGTAGGTCCAGGTGTCGGGGTAGGCCGCGGCGAGCGCGCGGACGAGGCGGCGCAGATCCGAGCCGGGCGGGATCTCGCCGACCAGGTCGCGTGCGAGCACGACCTTGCTCACGGTCCCCTCGGCGATCGCCGCGAGCCCTGCGCGCACGGCATCCTGGTAGCCCTCGGGGGTCAGCGCGCCGGGGCCCACCGTCGCCGACCAGTGCGGCCCGAAGGGCGTCGCCCGGGGGAGGTCCCGGATCGGCCCGGACTCGGGAGCGCCGATCGGCCCGATCCGGGTGACCCAGCATCGCCCGTCGCGGCGGCCGATCACGGTGCTCGGCACCGTCAGGTGCGCCGGGTGCGTCGAGCGCACGTCGAACGGCAGCGCGCCGAAGGCGATGAGCCCGGTTCCGGGCAGTCCGATCGGGTCGTCGATCTCGGCGACCGCGGCGATTTCGCGCCAGGCCTGCGCCACCTCGGCTGCGGCGGCATCGCCCCCGTAGGCGTACCGGCTGCCGAAGCCCACGAGCGTGTCCCCGCGCCGGGACCAGACCGTCGGATCGCCCGGATCCGCGAACTCGAGCAGGTCGTCGACCGCGTCGATCTCGCGGGTCACCGCACGCAGCCGGATCGGGCTGGTCGCGGGGGAACTCACCCGTCCAGCCTACTGCGCCGCCCTAGACTCGCTCCGTGACCGATCGCCCCGCTCCCGGTACCAGACTGCTCTTCCGCTGGCGCAAATGGGACGGGTCTCCGCACTGGGAGCACGAGTGCGTCTACCTCGGCAGCGACCGCTGGGGCGACTGGGTCGGCCAGTGGCCGGGTGCGCGCAGCGTGCGGCCGGGCCGCGTTATCCGGGCCGAGGGCCCGAACGTCACGCTCATACCGCCGAGCGGGGAGTATGCCGCGACGTTCAACCTGGGCCACCCGCGCGTGTGGATTTACATCGACGTCGCCTGGGATGTGGCGTGGCATGCCGGTGAGCCGACCGGCATCGACATGGACCTCGACGTCGTCAAGGCGCTCGACGAGCGCGGCATCTTCATCGACGACCGCGACGAGTGGGACGAGCACCGCGCCGCCTACGGCTACCCTCCGGAGGTCGTCGCGCGGCTCGAGCAGGTCGCGCTCGATCTGGAGCGGGAGGTCACGGCATCCGTCGCTCCCTTCGACGACGAGACGAGTGCCGGCTGGCTCACACGCCTCGCCGGGTTCGCGCCCGGCCTACACTCGAACGGTGACTGAGCAGCCGAACCGCACTGAGCAGCCGAACCACACTGAGCAGAACCGTGCCGATCTGGGCAAGGACCCCGCGCACGTCAGCGGCATGTTCGACGAGGTCGCGCCCGCTTACGACCGCACGAACACCGTCCTGAGCCTGGGCAACGACAGGCTGTGGCGCATCGCGACGACCCGTGCGATCGGCCCGCGGCCGGGCCAGCGCATCCTCGACCTCGCCGCCGGGACGGGCGCCAGCTCCGTCTCGCTGGCCCGCAGCGGCGCCGAGGTCGTCGCGGCCGACTTCTCGCCGGGGATGATCGCCGAGGGCCGGCGCCGTCACGGCGGCATCGCGAACCTCAGCTTCGTCGAAGCCGACGCCACGGCGCTGCCGTTCGAGGACGACGCGTTCGACGCCGTCACGATCTCGTTCGGTCTGCGCAACGTGCGCGAGCCGCGCACGGCGATCGCCGAGATGCTGCGGGTCACGGCCCCCGGCGGCACGCTCGTCATCTGCGAGTTCTCACACCCTCCGGCACGTGCGTTCGCCGCGCTGTACGGGTTCTACAACGACCGCATCCTGCCGGTCGTCGCGAAGGCGGTCAGCTCGAACGCCGACGCTTACGACTACCTCAACGAGTCGATCAAGGACTGGCCCGATCAGGCGACGCTGTCCGCCTGGATCCGGGATGCCGGTTGGGGCGAGGTCGCCCACCGCAACCTGTCCTTCGGGATCGTCGCCCTGCACCGGGCATGCAAGCCGCTGGCCTGAGCCCCGGCGGGTAGGCTGTCAGGGTGACTCGGAGCCCCTCCGCGCCCGGCGCGCGTCTCACCGCGAATCTCGGCCTGACCGAGCGCGTGCTCGCCGGCCCCCGTGCGCGCCGGCTGGTCGCCGTCGTCGAGGACGGGCTCGACCGCGTCGAGGCCAAGCTCGCCGAGGAGCTGCGCGTGACCGATGCGCTCGCCGACGCGACGACCCGGTACCTCTACGAGGCGGGGGGCAAGCGGGTGCGCCCCATGCTGACGCTGCTGACCGCTCAGCTGGGCAGCGGCACGACCGAGCACGTCATCGCGGGCGCGACCGCGCTGGAGATGACCCACCTGGGCTCGCTCTATCACGATGACGTGATGGACGGAGCGGACGTGCGCCGGGGCGTCCCGAGCGCGCACGCGGTGTGGGGCAACAACGTCGCGATCCTCACCGGTGATCTTCTCTTCTCCCGCGCCAGCCAGCTCATGGCGCAGATCGGCGAGCGGGCGATCCGGCTGCAGGCCGACACGTTCGAGCGGCTCGTGCTCGGCCAGATGCACGAGACGGTCGGCGCCCAGCCCGGCGACGATCCCGTCGCGTTCTACCTGCAGGTCCTCGCGGACAAGACCGGGTCGCTGATCGCCGCTGCGGCACAGGCGGGCGTCCTGTTCTCCGACGGTCCGGCCGAGTACGAGGCCGCGGTGCTCGCCTACGGCGAGAAGGTCGGGGTCGCTTTCCAGCTGCTCGACGACGTCATCGACCTGTCCGGCGATGCCGACGAGACCGGCAAGGTGCCCGGGACCGACCTGCGCGCCGGGGTGCCCACCATGCCGTACCTCCTCCTCCGGTACGCGACCGACGCCGAGGCCGCGTCCCTCAAGGCGACGATCGACGACGGCGTCGCCCGCATCGCCGACGGCGCCGACCCGGCGATCCTCGACGACGCCATCGCGCAGCTGCGCGCGCACCCTGTCACCGCGCAGACCCGCCGCCAGGCGTACGAGTGGGCGGATGCCGCGATCGCCGCACTTGCGCCGCTGCCGGCCGGGGCGGTGCGCGAGGCGCTGGAACGGCTGGCACACGTCGTGGTCGACCGGTCCCACTGAGCTTGTGAACTCCACTGAACCCGAAGGACATCTATGACCAAGCTGAGGCTGGCCATCGTCGGCGCCGGACCGGCCGGCATCTACGCCGCGGACATCCTGCTGAAGGCCGAGCGGAAGTTCGACGTCTCGATCGACCTGTTCGACCGGCTGCCGGCACCCTACGGTCTCGTCCGCTACGGCGTCGCGCCCGACCATCCGCGGATCAAGGGCATCATCACGGCGCTGCGTGAGGTGCTCGACCGCGGCGACATCCGCATCTTCGGCAACGTGAACTTCGGCGAGGACATCGCCCTCGACGACCTCAAGCGGCACTATCACGCCGTGATCTTCGCGACCGGCGCGATCCGCGACGTCGACCTCGACCTCCCGGGCCTGGACGCCGTCGGATCCTACGGCGCGGCAGACTTCGTCAGCTGGTACGACGGTCACCCGGACTTCCCGCGCGAGTGGCCCCTGGACGCGCAGTCGGTCGCCGTGCTCGGCAACGGCAACGTCGCGCTCGATGTCGCCCGCCTGCTCGCGAAGCACCCCGAGGACCTGCTGCCCACCGAGATCCCCGACAACGTGTTCGAGGGCCTGAAGGCGTCACCGGTCACCGACGTCCACGTGTTCGGCCGCCGGGGTCCGGCGCAGGTCAAGTTCACGCCGCTGGAGCTGCGGGAGCTCGGCGAGCTGCGCGACGTCGACACCGTCGTCTACGACGAGGACTTCGACTACGACGACGCATCCCGGGCGGCGATCGCTTCGAACAAGCAGGTCATGGTCATCGACCGGGTGCTGCAGTCCTGGCGCCAGCGTCCCGCGGCCAACAACGCCGGAGGAGAGGCCAGCCGCCGCCTCCACCTGCACTTCTACGCCAAGCCGCACGAGGTCAAGACCGACGAGAACGGCCGGGTCTCGGCGTTCGTGTACGAGCGCACCCGCCCGGACGGCGAAGGCGGGGTCGTCGGCACCGGCGAGCTCCGCGAGGTCCCCGTGCAGGCGCTGTACCGCGCTGTCGGCTACTTCGGGTCGCCGCTGCCCGGCGTCCCCTTCGACAAGCGTCACGGGGTCATCCCGAACCGCGAGGGTCAGGTGCTGCGCAAGGACTCGAACGAGCGCGTCCCCGGGGTGTACGCGACCGGATGGATCAAGCGCGGTCCGGTCGGTCTCATCGGCCACACCAAGTCCGACGCCATGGAGACCATCAGCCACCTGATCAACGATCAGGGATCGTGGTGGGACCCGGAAGACCCGTCGATCGAGGCGATCCCCGCGCTGCTGGCCGCGCGCGGCATCGCCTGGACGGACCTCGCCGGATGGCACCGCCTCGACGAGCACGAGATCGCGCTCGGCGCCCCCCAGGAGCGGGCGCGCATCAAGGTCGTCGACCGCGACGAGATGGTCCGGGTCTCGCGCGGGGAGTGACCGGTTCGGTCAGACTGCCACCCGTGCGGGCACGGCGGACCGCGGCGCGAAACCGATCGCGATCGCCGCGGCGAACGCGAGCTGTGCCATCACGTGCACGGCGGCGCCCGTGAGCGCGGCATCGGCGCCGCCCGTCGCGAACGTATCGGCCAGCGCCATCCCCAGGCCGAACGAGGCGAGCACGCTCGTCGCGCAGACCGCGCCGATCAGTCCCAGCCCGATCACGACGACGGCGAGAGGCGACAGGCGCCGCGCCGCTGCGGCCACGACGAGCCAGGCGGCAGCGAGCACGCTCGCCGCCGCCCACACGACGATGACGATGCTCCCCGCGGGCGACCACTGGCCGCTCGCCTCCATCTCGGCGTAGATCCGGGTCAGCGAGAGCCCCGGAACGCGGGCGAGCGGATTCCAAAAGACGATGTGAAGCACGGTGAAGGCGGTCACGACGACCAGCCCCGCGGACATCGCGACGGCGACGGGGAGGGAGCGGGCTCCGGCAGGTCTCCCGCCGGCGCGCACCGCGGCACCGATCACCCACACGGGCACCAGCAGTGCGGCGGCCGCCGGCAGCATCGGATAGGTGACCATCGCGAAAGCGCCCACGCCCGCGGCGGCGACGACGGCCGCAGCGGCCGCGACCCCCGGCATCCCGCGCCCGGCGGCGGCCCACATCGCGCGGGCGAGCAGCACGACAGCGGCGATGGCGCACAGCGCTCCCGCCGCGGCCAGCCCGGTGCCGATCAGGGCGGCGATCTCGCCGCCGACGCTGCCCTGCTCGGCGTACCACGACAGCCCCGCCGTCAGCGCCCAGCCCGAGCCCAGGACGGCGGCGATCCCGCCGAGCGCAAGGATCGAACCCGTGATGGGCCGGGGCCCGGAGTCGTCAGCGGTGCTCATGGGAGCAGGGTAACGGCCTGGATAGGCTGAGCGCATGACCGCCGTCTGGGCGCCCGATGTTCTCGGGGCGCCGTTCCGCCAGCTGACGCTGCCGCTGGGGGAGGATGCCGAGGGGCCTGTCGTCGCGACGCTCGTGCGCAGTCTGCCGCCGGCCGGGCGGGCATGGCTCGGCCCGCTCCGCGACGTCGACGTGCTCTATGTGCACGGGTGGTCGGACTATTTCTTCCAGGTCGAGCTCGCGCGGTTCTGGAACCACCTGGGCGCGCGCTTCCACGCGCTCGATCTGCGCAAGTACGGCCGCAGCCTGCGCGAGGGACAGACGCCGGGGTACGTCGCCAATCTCGAGGACTATGACGCCGACATCGCCGCGGCGCTGGATGCGATCGGCCACGGGGAGCACCGTCGCCGGCGCCTGGTCCTCGTGGGGCACTCGACGGGTGGACTCATCCTGACGCTCTGGGCGGCGCGCCACCCCGGGGTCGCGGCGGCGCTCGTCCTCAACAGCCCGTGGCTCGAGCTGCAGGTGGGAACGGTCGCCCGGCAGGCGCTGGCCCCGCTCGTCGGCGTCCGGGCCGCGCTGGACCCGCTCGGTGCGCACCCCGCGGTGGATCTCGGTTTCTACACGCGGGCGCAGAGCGAGATCGGAGCACTCCCGCTGCCCGGATATCGCGAGGAGTGGCGGCCGGCGCGCGGATTCCCGACCCATCCCGGCTGGCTCGCCGCCGTCCTCACCGGCCACGGCCGCATCTCTGCCGGCGTCGACGTCGGGTGCCCGGCGCTCGTCCTGCTCGCGACGAGATCGTCCAACCCGCTCGTGTGGAGCGAGGCGATGACGTCGACCGATGCCGTGCTCGTCGTCGATGACATCGCCCGGGCGGCGACTCGCATCGGCCGGGAGGTGACCGTCGCGCGCATCGAAGACGGCATCCACGATCTCTTCCTGTCGCGCCCGGAGCCGCGCGCTGCGGCGTACGGCGTGCTCGAGCGCTGGCTCACCGGCGGGGCGCTGCGCTGAGTCAGTCGCCGGCGCTGATCCCGCGCGGGTGTGCGGCGACGGACCAGCCGCCCGCGCTGGAGCCGAGATTGCGCAGCCAGTTGCCGGGTGCCGCGAACCAGGTGCCGTCGCTCCGGGCGACGTGCACGCCGTCGGCTGCGAAGCCGACGATGTCCGCCCGCCCGTCGCCGTTGACGTCGACGACGCTGCGAGGTGCCCTGTCGGTGGCCCACAACGATGCGGAGAAGTCGGTGCTGCGCCGCACAGCCGGCGCGAAGCGCCCGCCCTGGTTGAGGGCGACGTAGACGCCGGCGCTTCCGAAGCCGACGACGTCCGCCCGCCCGTCGCCGTTGACATCGGCGAGAGTGCGAGGATGCCGGGTACTCACCCATCCGCCGGCCTTGGCCCCGAAGGTCGTCGACCACAGGGTCGGGGTCGAGAAGGACGAGCCGGTGTTCACCGCGACATACACGCCGGCATTGCCGAACCCGACGATGTCGGGCCGTCCATCGCCGGTCACATCGAGGATGTGGCGCGGATGAGTGCCGGTCCGCCAGCCGCGGGCGGTGCCGAAGTCGGCGACCCACAGCGTCGGGGCGGCGAACGATGAGCCCGTGCCGAGGGCGACGTACACGCCGGCGTCGCCGAAGCCGACGAGGTCGAGGCGGCCGTCTGCGTTGACGTCGACGACGAACCGCGGATGACGGGCCGCGGTCCATCCGCCCGCGCCGGTGCCCATGTTGCGCAGCCACAGCTCGGGCTCGGCGAATGACGAGCCGGTGCTGCGCGCGACGTACACCCCCGCGGTCCCGAACGCGACGATGTCGGCCCGCCCGTCTCCCGTCACGTCGGCGAGGGCGCGCAGGTGCCTGCCCACCACCCAGCCTCCGGCGTTCTTCCCGAAGTCGGAGATCCAGCGGCGCGTCGTGGCGAAGCCGGTGCCGTCGCCGGTCGCGACGTCCACGCCCGCGTTGCCGAATCCGACCACATCGGGCAGTCCGTCGCCGGTCACATCGGCGAGCATCCGCGGGTGCGACGCTCGGCTCCAGCCGGCGGAGGCGCCGAACGACGTGGACGCGTGCCGCACGCTGCTGAAGCCCGAGCCGGTTCCGCGCGCGACGTACACTCCGCGGGCGCCGAAGCCGACGAGGTCGGGCAGGCCGTCCGCGTTGACGTCCGTGTCCCACGCGATGACCTCCGAGAAGTCCTCGATGCCGTTGCCGTCGGTGTCGGGCACGCCGGACACCCATCCGGACGCCTGGGGCGCGGGTCCGGCGGCGGTCAGGCAGCACGTGATGCCGCGCGAGGTGAGCACGGTGCGCCCGGCGAGGTCGCGCCAGGTCCCGTTGTAGGCGCCGGTCGTGTCGCTCAGCGTGAAACGATCGAACTGTATGCCGCTGACCGCGACGTACTGACGTTTGCCGTCGGGGACGGTCGTGAAGGTGTTGAGGATCGACAGGTGCACGTGCGGGGTCGACCCGGGGGTCCCGCCGCAGGGGAGTGTCTGCCCCGCCGTGCCGAGATACGTGCCGGCCTCGACCCAGCTGCCGATCAGCCCGGACTGTGCGCTCGTGAGGTGGTAGTACTCCGAGAGCCACCCGCCGCCGTGGTCGACGCCGAGGAACCAGCCGCTGCCGCAGGTGATCCGGTAGACCCGTCCGGCGGCGATGGACAGGACGCGCTTGTCCGAGGAGCTCAGCGGTGCGAAGTCGATGGCGCCGCGGTGGATGCCGTCGCTGTCGGAGTGGGACCCGCTCGCGCCCCAGCGCTGACCGGGCGCGAACGGAAACCGGAAGACGGGCTGGGGGCTCGGAGAGGTGAGTGCGCGGGTCGTGATCAGCTCGCGCGTCAGCGGGAGGGTCGGACCGTCGTTGTGCTCCTCTTCGTCGTGCTCTTCTTCGCCCGCTCCGTCGGTCGGGGTCGGGGTCGGGGTCGGGGCAGGCGCGTCCGTCTCGGTGGGCGTCGGCGTGGGGGTCGGGGAATCGGTCGGCTCGGGCGACGCGGTCTCCGTCGGTGTCGGAGACTCTGTCGGCTCCGGCTCCGGCTCCGGCTCCGGTTCCGGTTCCGGTTCCGGCTCTGGCCCCGGACTCGGAGTGGCCGTCGCCGTCACGACGGGGATCGGCGCGGTGCTGTCCGCGGTCGCGACCGTCGCGGGCAGCAGGCCGCAGATGAGAGCGCCGATCGCCGCCCACGCGATCAGACGCGTTCGTGTCCTCTGCATGCGGTCGTCCTCCCGGGGGTGAGGCTGCTCAGCGGTGCGGACAGCCTAAATGGGAGCGTGCGGAACCCGCGCCGGGGTTGCTTCCCCCCGGGCGATGCGCTATCGGTAGTTGACGAACTGGAGATCGACGTCGAGGTCCGCGGCCTTCAGCAGCCGCTGCACTTCCTGCAGGTCGTCGCGCGACTTCGACTGCACGCGCAGCTCGTCGCCCTGGATCTGCGACTTCACCGACTTCGGACCCTCGTCGCGGATGATCTTGCCGATCTTCTTCGCGTTCTCCTGAGAGATGCCCTCCTTCAGCGAGGACACGATGCGGTACTCCCGGCCGCTGGCGACGGCGTCGCCGACCTCCAGCGACTTCAACGAGATGCCGCGCTTGATGAGCTTGGACTGGAACACGTCCAGCACGGCCTTGGCGCGCTCTTCGCTGTTCGCCTTGATGAGGATCTGCTCGCCGGTCCACGCGATCGAGGCATCGGTGCCCTTGAAGTCATAGCGCTGCTCGACCTCCTTGCGGGCCTGGTTGAGCGCGTTGTCGGCTTCCTGCCGATCAATCTTCGAGACGATGTCAAAAGAGGAGTCAGCCATGCCTCGAGTCTAGCCAGCGGCCCGGCGCGGCGCTCTTAGACTGTGCCCCATGGGATCGACGTTGACCACCATCGGACTGCCCGTCGCGCTCGGGATCATCATGTTCGGCCTGGGGCTGAGTCTGACCGTCGGCGACTTCGCGCGTGTCGCCAAGCACCCGAAGGCCGTCGTCATCGCGCTGACGTGCCAGCTGATCGTGCTGCCGGTGATCTGCTTCGGACTGGTCATCGCGTTCCAGCTCCCGCCCGTGCTCGCCGTCGGCATGATGATGCTCGCCGCCTCTCCCGGGGGCACCACGGCGAATCTCTACAGTCATCTCTTCCGCGGCGACATCGCCTTGAACATCTCGCTGACCGCACTCAACTCCGTCATCGCTGTCGTGACGCTGCCCATCATCACGAACCTCGCGATCGCCTACTTCCAGCCGTTCGACGACTCCCTCGGGATGCAGTGGGCCAAGACGCTCGAGGTATTCGCCATCGTGCTGCTGCCCGTCATCCTGGGCATGCTCGTCCGGCGGCTCTGGCCGCGCTTCGCCGACCGGATGGACAAGCCGGTCCGCATCGTGTCGGTCGTCGTGCTCGTCGTCGTCATCGCCGGGGCGGTCATCTCGAACTGGGCGCTGCTCGTCGACAACGTCGCGCGCCTGGCTCTCGTGACCGCCGTGTTCTGCGTGCTGAGCCTGGCCGTCGGCTATTGGGTTCCGCGCTGGCTGCGCGTCGGGCGCCGCCAGGCCATCGCCTCGTCGTTCGAGATCGGCATCCATAATGCGACGCTGGCGATCGTGATCGCCCAGACCGTGCTCGGCTCGATCGAGCTGAGCCTGCCCGCAGCCGTCTACGGCGTGCTGATGTTCTTCATCGCGTTCGGGTTCGGCTTCGTCATCCGCGAGCGAGTGACGGATGCCGGTGAGCCGGCCGCGGCGGCCGCATCGGCGACCCGTTCCTAGACTGATCGGATGCGACCGCTGACCGAAGACCAGGTGCGCGCCGTGCTCGTCAACGCCACGCACGACGAGCGCGAGCGGCTCGCCGTCGCCGCCGACTTCCTGTTCGTGGACTGGGATCACCTCGACTTCCTCGCCTGGCGCGATCCGCGGACCCGCAGCCGCGGCTACATCATCACGGAGCACGGCGGAGAGGCGGTCGGCGTCGTGCTGCGGGCGGCCGACGGCTCCGGTCACGCGCGGTCGGCGATGTGCAATCTGTGCCACACGCTGCAGCCAGGCAACCAGGTCGCGCTCCTGACGGCGCGAAAGGCCGGGGATGCCGGTGACCGCGGCGACAGTGTGGGCACCTATGTGTGCGCCGATCTGTCGTGCCACGAGAACGTCCGGCTGGCCGCTCCGCTGGCGCCCAACGAGATCCGCGCGAACGTGGACCGCCGCATCGACGGCACCCGGCAGAGGGTGGAGTCCTTCGTCGGGCGGGTGACCGCGGCGTCATGAGGGCATGGTTCTCGGCACTGCCCGAGTGCGGGTAATATGGATGATCGCGCCTCCGGTCGACTGCACAAGCCGGGCGGGTGCGCCTCGGCGAGTTACCCAAGCGGCCAAAGGGATCTGACTGTAAATCAGACTGCTCAGCATTCGGGGGTTCGAATCCCTCACTCGCCACCGATCGGGCCCCGCCATGCGGGGCCCTTCTCGTTGCCCGCCTCGAGCCTGTGGATCGCTTCCGCGCCGCATGCCGCGTCCGTGTCAGGATGGGGTCAATCCCGGCATCCGCCGACGGAAGGGAAGCACGATGAGCGAACCGATCACCTCCCCTGATTCCAGCAGGATCCTGCGCGCAGCGATCTGGGTCGCCATCGGCGCGCTCATCGCGGCCGCGATCGTCTGCGTCGTATGGGTGCTGCTGGGCGACTCCAACGGCATCGTCGGCAAGGCGTTCCTGACGATCCTGCTCCTGGCCGGCTTCGCGGGCATCGCGATCCTCGAGGCGAACCTCGCGCCGAAGCGTCCGGCATGGTTCGCTCTGGCGAGCATGATCACGTGGGTCGTGATCCTGCTGATCGGCGCCTTCCTCATCTGGATGCCGGAATCGCAGGGCTACTTCGGCTCGGGCTTCGAACGCTTCATGAAGTTCGTTCTCATCGCGCTGATCCTGCAGGGCGCGCTGCTGCACATCCGTCTGTACTCCAAGGCGCATGAGCGCTACCAGACCACGTTCACGAGCATCGTCACCTACGTGACCATCGGTCTCGTCGTGATCCTCGCCGTCATGCTCGTCGTGCCGCTCATGATCGAGGAATACGTCGACTTCGCGCAGATCTACTGGCGCGTCGTCGTCGCGATCGCGATCCTCGCCGCCGTCGGCACGGCGCTCGTTCCTCTCGTGAACGCGCTGTTCGCGCCCAAGAAGCCGCGCCCGGTCGCGCCGGCCGCGGCGCCCGCCTACTACAGCCCCGCCCCCGCGGCGCAGCAGTGGCCCACCTACGCCGACGGTGTGACGCCGCTCCCCGTGCTGCCGGACGGATCGCCCGACTGGAACGCGTACTACACGGGCTACCCCACCTATCCGCACGGGTACGCGCCGCAGGCGCCGATCGCGGAGCCCGCGGTGGCGCAGACGGCGCCGACCGCGCGCACCTCCGAGGCCCAGCAGAGCGCGGATGGTGCGAGCGCGGCCGAGGCGCCCGCCGTGCAGGCATGGCCCGAAGAGCCGCCGGCGGCGCCGCCGGCTCCGCCCGCGGCGCCCGATGTCCCGCCCGGCTACCAGGGCTACCCGCCGCCGCCCCCGCCGCCGCGATGACCCGCCGCGCGGCGCCGTCGTTCAGCGCGCGAGCAGCTCCAATGCGGCCATCGCCGCGTTGTGGCCGCCGATCCCGCTGACGGCCCCGCCGCGCCGGGCTCCCGCGCCGCACAGCAGGATCCGCGGGTGCGGTGTCTCGACGCCCCAGCGCTGCGCCGGAGTGTCCCGCGGTTCGTCCTCGTCCGCCCACGGCCACGCGAGCGGTCCGTGGAAGATGTCGCCGCCGGCCATGCCGAGCTCGTCCTCGAGGTCGCCGGTCGTCCGCACTTCGATACAGGGCTCGCCATCGGGCGTCTCGAAGAGACAGTCGGTGATCGGCTCGGCCAGCACCGCGTCCAGCGAGCTCAGCGCAGCGTCACGCAGAGCGGTGCGCAGCGCGCCGCGGTCACCGGCATCCCGGACCAGCCGGTGCGGCACCTGCAGGCCGAACAGCGTGAGCGTCTGCGCGCCGCTCGCACGCAGCGCGGGGCCGAGGATCGACGGGTCGGTGAGTGAGTGGCAGTAGATCTCCGCCGGCAGGGGAGTCGGAATGCCGCCGCTCGCCGCCGTCGCGTGCGCGGAATCGAGCTGGGTCAGCGTCTCGTTGATGTGGAAGGTCCCGGCGAAGGCGGCCTCGGGAGCGACCCGGTCGTCGCGCAGCCGGGGGAGCCGGGAGAGCAGCATATTGACTTTCACCTGCGCGCCCTCCGGGGGCTCGCCCTCGGTCGCGTCGACACCGCCGGCGCGCAGCAATGCGCGCAGGACGGCGGGGCCGACCCCGCTCAGCACCAGCCGACCCGCGACGGTGCTTCCATCGGACAGCTGTACCTCGCCATCCGGTGTGACGGCCGTCACCGCCGCGTTCGCGCGCAGCTGCGCACCCGCCGTGCGGGCGGCGTGCTCGAGCGCGGCGCTGAGCTGCCCCATCCCGCCGACCGGGACGTCCCAGTCGCCTGTCCCGCCGCCGACCACGTGGTAGAGAAAGCAGCGGTTCTGTCGCAGTGACAGGTCGTCCGCGGTCGCGAAGGTGCCGATCAGTCCATCGGTGAGGGCGATCCCGCGGGTGAGGTCCGAGTCCAGCGACGCGCGCAGAAAGGAACCGAGAGGGCGCTCGGTGACCGCGTCCCACAGTGCATCGTCGCCGATGCGCGCGCGTACGGCATCGGCGCGGGGCAGCGGCGCCGTGACGGTGGGGAAGACGGCGGCGGCGAGCGGGCGAAGCCGTCGGCCGAGGGCGGCGAACCGCTCCGCTTCGTCGGGGTCACCGGTGCTGCGCACGAAACTCGCGGCGGTGGCACCGGCGTCCCCATTGTCGACGAGGATTCCGCACGTCGGGTCCTCCGGCAGCGGCGTGTACGAGGAATAGCGCCGCCGCCGCAGGGCGAGAGAGATCCCGAGGTCGGCGAGGATCGTGCGCGGCAGCAGGCTCACGAGGTACGAGTAGCGCGAGATGCGGGCGGCGACCCCGGGCCACGGGCTCTCCGACACCGCGGCGCCGCCGAAGCGGTCGAGCCTCTCGAGGACGACGACGCTGTGCCCGGCGCGAGCGAGGTAGGCGGCGGCGACGAGCGCGTTGTGCCCTCCACCCACGATGACGACGTCGTGCCGGGCTGCGCTGGACATGGCCCCACCGTAGTAGGCGCGACGGAGACGATGGAGCACGGGGGAACTAAGCAGCACGGGGGAGTTGAGTAGCACGGGGGAATTGAGTAGCACGTACCGTGGAGGCGTGACGGATCCCCAGGAACTCGCAGACCTCGCGCTCGACATCGCACAGGAGGCCGGCGCGCTCGCCCGGCGGCGCCGGGACGTCGGCGTCGCCATCGCCGCGACCAAGTCCGCCCTCGCCGACATCGTCACGGATGCCGATCGCGAGGTCGAGCAGCTGATCCGCGACCGGATCGCCGCCGCGAGGCCCGATGACGGCTTCTTCGGGGAGGAATCCGGTGCCGAGCCCGGCGCCTCGGGCATCACCTGGGTCGTCGACCCGATCGACGGCACTGTCAACTACGCGTACGGCATTCCGCACTACGCCGTCAGCATCGCCGTCGTCTCGGGCGAACCGACGCCCGCGGCCTGGACGGCGCTGGCGGCGGTCGTGCACGCGCCGCCGGTCGAAGAGACCTTCCACGCCGTACGCGGCGGCGGTGCCTGGCACGGCGCCCGACGCCTCGCGGTCTCGGCCGCCACGCCGGCCGGTGCGCTCCTGGCGACGGGATTCGGCTACGACCCGGCCACCCACGACGGGGATCTCGCGCGCGTGCGTCGCGTGATGCCGCTCGCGCGCGACATCCGCCGGGCGGGCTCGGCCGCACTCGACCTCGCGTACGTCGCCGCCGGGCGCCTGGACGGCTACTTCGAGCGCGGCCTGCAGCCCTGGGACCATGCCGCGGGCGGTCTGCTGGTCGTCGAGGCGGGGGGACTGCTCGGGGGGATGCCGGGTGGGCGGCCGGGAAGCGACATGACGATCGCTGCAGGGCGGGAGCTGTTCCCCCGACTCGAGGAAGCGGTATATCGGCCCGCATTCATGGCATTTCCAGACTCCCCGGGGTAGTGTTTACCCGATCGTTACCTTCGCTACCCGACGCGAGGGTGCGGTCGGAAGCCCCCGATTCACCGCCGCGCCCCACGGCGAGCCCGACCGAGAGCCTGCGACTTGACCCTCGACACCGCCACGGCTGACGCCGCGCCCACGCGCCGCAGCCGTCGCCCCGCCGCGAGCGCCGATGCGCCGGCGGCAGCGAGTGTCATGACGCGTGCCGAGTGGCGACGCCTGCAGGCCGAACGTGCGGAGATCGCCGAGGCAGGGCCGGTCGCCCGCCCGGCCGTCGAGGAGCGCACCGCCGAGATCACCGCGCCGGTCGTGGCCGAGGTCGTCGAACCGCACAGCTCGCTCGCCGAGCAGGTCATCGCCGAAGTCCTCACCGAAGCGGTCGCCGAAACGACATCGCTCCGTCGCCGCACGCGCATCGCGCGGTCCGGCTCCGCCGCTTTCGGGGCTTCGATCGTCTCTGCTCCCGCCGACGTCCCGGCGATCCCGATCCCCGCGCACACGCCGGCGTTCCTCGATACGGCATTCGCCGCGCCCGCGGCGGCGCCTTCGCTGTCCGACTCCGCCGACGTCGATGCCGATGCCTTCGACCTGGCGGCACGGCTCCTGGCCTTCACGGGAGAGACTCCGGCGCAGGTCGCCCGCGCCGTCCTCGTCGCCGAGGAAGCCGCCGCCGCGGTCGCGCCGGCATCCGATCTCGCTTCTCGCGGGCGCCGCGGACGCGGACAGGCGTTCTTCCAGCGCTTCGCGGCGACGTCGTTCTCCGTCTGCGTCATGGGGGCTGTCGGCCTGCTCGCGATCGGGACCACCACACCGGCATCCGCCGTCGCCGCCCTCGATGAGTCGAGCGCCGACATCACGATCGTCGCGCCCGAGCCGCTGGTCGCGGACGAAGAGATCCAGGCGTACGTGGCGGCATCCGATCTGCCTGCCCTGAGCCTGGACCGTCTGGACGGCTACGACGTCGCGTCGATGTCCGAGATCGCCGCCGACTCCGGAGTCACGCAGTTCGCGGGCACCTGGATCAGCGACCCCAACGGCCAGATCCAGTGGCCGTTCCCGGTCGGCGTTCCCGTCTCCGCCGCGTACGGGTCGAAGACCTATCTGTCGAAGTTCTCGTCCCCGCACCGCGGCGTCGACCTGACACCGGGCACCGGAGCGGAGGTGCACGCGATCGCCGACGGCACCGTGCGCATCGCCACCGAGGCCGGTGGCGACTACGGCGTCAACGTCGTGATCGACCACATCATCGACGGTCAGCTGGTCTCGACCCGGTACGCGCACATGCAGTATCGCTCGCTGCAGGTGTCGGCCGGCGACACCGTGAGCGTCGGCGACGTGCTCGGCACGGTGGGGTCGACGGGCAAGGCGACGGGCCCGCACCTCCACTTCGAAGTGCTGCTGGGCGGCACCGCGCACACCGACCCGCTGACCTGGATGTACGCGCACACGGAAGGGTGACCGCGAGTTCTGCAGGATGCCGCGTGAATGGTATTCTCTTCTAGTTGCCCGCTCGCGGGCAGCACGCCCCGATAGCTCAGTGGCAGAGCACTTCCATGGTAAGGAAGGGGTCGTCAGTTCAATCCTGACTCGGGGCTCGCAAGACACCCTCGGGTGTATCGCGGCGGGGTAGCTCAGTTGGTGAGAGCGCACGACTCATAATCGTGAGGTCGCGGGTTCAAGCCCCGCTCCCGCTACAGAACACACGGATCGCGGCCCATCTGGCGGGCCGAACCCATCGCTTACCCACCGGAAACGATCCGATGGTGCGCACCCTGCACCGGGCATCGGCCATGGAACGCGGCGACATCGAAACCACCCGCATCGAGACGCTACGCAAATACGCCGAAGCGCTCGAAGGGACGCTTCGGGTCGAGGTGGAGATCGACGGCCAAGGCTACCTTGTGGCCCGACCCAGCGCCGGCATCACCGCCCCTTCGCGTCCCATCCCGGGGCGACCTCATCCAGGTGCGCGCGGCGGGGTCCGTCATCCCCTTATCGTGGCGGACTCCTTTCAGCCTCCGACCTCATCGGCGAGGGTCTGGGCGGGGGCTATCGTTGGCCGTGAATGCTGTATGGGCGGCGAGTCGGAAGGACTGCATCTATGCCGACAGTGTGGGTGCGCACGGCCGACGTGCGAAAGGCGGCGCTCACAGGCTGGTTCGCCCCGGTCACGTTCGTGGCCTTCGGAGCATCGTTCTCGCTGCTGGTGCTCGTTTGGACGGCATCGGTCTCGGATGATCTGAGCAACTCTGGGGCGTTCATCATGGGCGGCTGGTTCGTGGCCACCATCGTTCGAGCACTTCATCAGCGCCGAGTCCAGGACAAACGCGAGCCATCCGAGGCCTCGCCCCCGGCTCCGCGCCCGTAAGCGACCGCCGCTTCGCAGTTGGTGACCGATCGTACCGCCGAGCCGTATTCGGCAGCGGACGTCGTGGACATCAGGCCGGCAGAGCGTGCTGTCACGCGGCTCGCTACGATCGGGGAGTGGTGTTTCCCCGTCTGACGATCAGCCGATGACACTCGCGCTCGAAGCGATCCTGCGCAGCGCCGGACTCAATCCCAGCGAGGTGCTGACGGTCCGGCACACGTTCGTGAAGGAACACGCGGGAACGGGGATGCGCGGCATCCACGCGGACTCGACGGACGAAGAGATTCTCACGTACACGGCCGACCAGTCGGCGGTCGCGGGCGAGTTCCCCGCACCGCCGGCCCGACACTGGGTCGTATTCCTGAAGGAGACCGGCGCCCGCGCCCGCCTGTGGGCGGTCGTCGAGCACCGCGGCGTTCTCTCCAGCGATGGTCTCCGGCAGATCTTCGACCTCGCTGTCACGGACCACCTCGCGGACCTGCGCAACCGTCTCGTGGTCAGCTGGCCGGCGCCGCGGGCGTGGAAGGTCGCCGGCACCACTGCCGCGCGGTACGAGGTGCTGGAGATCGCGGATGCGCAACCGATCCCGTTCCCGGGGTTCGATCGCCTGGTGCTCGACTATGTGCAACTGCAGGCAGTGATGCGCGAGCACCGGTACGCGGCGTGGCAGACCGCGCTGGCCTCGGTCAAGGGCATCTACCTCATCACGGATACGCGCGACGGACGCCACTACGTGGGGAAGGCCGATGGCGCGGAGCGCATCCTCCAGCGCTGGTACACGTACGCGGCGAACGGTCATGGCGGCAATGTGGAACTGCGTGGCCTTGACCCCTCGACATTCCGCTACTCACTCCTGCGAGTGTTCGACCCGGCTACTCCGGAGCACGAGATCAACACTGCGGAGTCTCACTTCAAGAACGCGCTGGACTCGCGGCGCCACGGACTGAATCGGGGCTGATCGCGAGGTGGTCGTTCCCCTCGCGAGGCGGCCGTTTGCCGCGCGAGATCGTCGGCCACCTCGGCGGGGAAACGGCCACCTCGGCACGGTCGGACGGAACGTGCTGCGCTTACGCGATCTCGCCCTCGGCGACCGTCTCGGCCAGCGCGTGGACGCGCGGCAGGTGATGGCTGCCGTAGAAGTCCGCGGACGTCAGTCTCTGCCCATCGTCCTCCGACAGCCCCGCATGCCCGAGCACGGCGGCGACGGACAGCCCGTGCATCCAGCCGCCCGCGAGCGTGCCCAGCAGCATGAGGTAGGGGACCCCCGCCGCGGCGGCGTCGCGCGGCGCGAACGCCAGCACGTCGGCGGTCGCGCGGCGGGCCGCGGACACGGCGCGCTCGAGGCGGTCGGCGGTGCGAGCCGCGACGGGGTGGTCGAGCTCGCGCAGCGTCGCGATCGTCTCATCGATGTGCGCGAGCAGTGCGTCGACGGCGGCACCGCCGTCGCGCCGCACCTTGCGACCGATCAGATCGTTGGCCTGGATCGCCGTCGTGCCCTCGTAGATCGTCGTGATGCGCACGTCGCGGTAGTGCTGGGCGACGCCGGTCTCCTCGACGAAGCCCATGCCACCGTGGACCTGGATCGCCTCGCTCGTCACCTGTAGGGCGTCCTCGGTCGTCCAGGCCTTGAGGATCGGCACGAAGAACTCGGCGAGCCGCCGGGCGGCCGCATCGTCGTCGCGGTCGAGCAGGTCGCCGACGAACACGCCGACAGCGCGCATCGCGAAGATCCTGCTGGACATCGACAGCAGGAGCCGGCGCACATCCGGGTGCTCGGCGATGGGCGCTCCGGCGGGCCGGTCCAGTACCTGTCCCTGCGTACGCTCCGCCGCATACGCGGCGGCCTGCTGGTACGCGCGATCGGCGATGCCGGTCGCCTGGAACCCCATCCCCGCGCGCGCGGAGTTCATCATGACGAACATGCCGGCCAGGCCGCCGTGCAACTCGCCGACGAGGTAGCCCGTCGCGTCCTCGTACGCCAGCACGCATGTCGGGCTCGCGTGGATGCCGAGCTTGTGCTCGATCGACACGGTGGTGATCGCGTTGCGGCCGCCGAGAGTGCCGTCGTCGTTCACGAGATGCTTCGGAGCGACGAACAGCGACAGCCCCTTGGCGCCGTCGGGCGCGCCGGGCGTGCGCGCGAGCACGAGGTGGACGATGTTCTCGGCCACGTCGTGATCGCCCCACGTGATGAAGATCTTCTGCCCGCGGATCGCCCAGCTGCCGTCGTCGCGTGGCGTCGCCATCGTGCGGATCGCGCCGAGGTCGGTGCCGGCCTGGGGCTCGGTGAGATTCATGGTGCCGGTCCATTCGCCCGACACCAGGCGGGACAGGTAGACCTCGCGCAGATGGTCGGATGCCGCGGCATCCAGCGCATGGATCTGCCCCGCCGACAGCAGCCAGCACAGCGCGAACGCCGCGTTGGAGGCATTCCAGATCTCACCCAGTCCCGCGCGCACGGCGCCCGGGAGCCCGTCGCCGCCGGCCGAGACGGGCGCCTCGGCGCTGATCCATCCCGCGTCGACGAAGGCGCGGTACGCCTCGGCGAAGCCGGCCGGAAGACGCACCTGTCCGTCCTCCAGACGCGCGCCCTCGCGATCGCCCAGCGCCTCGAGCGGCGCGAGCACGCCCGCGGCGAAGTCACCCGCGCCGGCGACGATCTCGGTCGCGTCCTCGGCCGAGAGCTCCCCGCCGGTCGCACGGGCGACGAGGTCGAGTCCGAACGCCTCGCCGAACAGGAACTCGTAGTCGGCGACGGGCGGCTGGTAGGGGGATGACGTGGCCATGACGCTCCTTCGGAGGCGTGCGGAATCGGTGGTACTGAGTTCCAGAGTAGCAAGGACTCAGTATCACCGCGCGCCGCGGCGCGCGCGTCGTGCGACGGCCGGGTGCTTGCCTCCCGTGCCCGGATCGTGATACGAACGGAGGCAGCGGGATCTGGGGTTCCGCTGCGGGCGAGGCCGGGGGGCTTGGTCCGTCGCCACGGCGGGGATGCCGAGGCGCGCCGAATGGGGGGATTCGATGACTGGAGTCATGCTCGTGCCGGGGACGTATCGCTGCCCGGACCACGACAATCACGAGGTGGTGACCGCGCGGGTGCGCGAATCGGTGGAACGCGAGGCCGCGTGGCATCTCGGCGAACGCGGGGCGAGCTTCCGCGTCGCCGTGCTGTGCCCGGGCGGTCCCGCGGCGGACGCGCACCGGCGCGTCTACGAGGGCACGTGGCAGTACGACGACGTGGTGGAGCCGGTGCGCGCACGCTGAGCGCGAACACGTCGGCGCCGTGTCCGGGGCGGGGGATAGCATGAACCGTTCCCCGCGTCGACTCGGAGATGGTGCATGCTCGGAAAGCTTCTCGTCCGCTACCTCGGCCGGTATCGGTGGCTGCTCGCGGGCGTGCTGGTCTTCCAGTTCGCCTCGGCGATGGCGTCGCTCTACCTGCCGCGTCTGAACGCGGACATCATCGACAACGGCGTCGCACGCGGCGACACGGCCTACATCTGGTCGCACGGCGTGCTCATGCTCGGCATCGCCTTCGGCCAGATCGTGGCGGCGGTCATCGCGACCTACTTCGCCGCGCGCGCCGCGATGAGCGTCGGACGCGATCTGCGCCTCGACGTCTTCCAGAAGGTCAGCGGGTTCTCCGAGCGCGAGGTCTCGCGCTTCGGCGCCGGGACGCTGATCACGCGCAACACCAACGACGTCCAGCAGGTGCAGATGCTGGCAATGATGGGCGCCACGATGCTCGTCACGGCGCCGCTGCTCGCGATCGGCGGCATCATCATGGCCGTCCAGCAGGACGTCGGCCTCAGCTGGCTCATCGCCGTGTCGGTGCCCGCGCTCCTGCTGGTGGCGGTCCTCATCATCAGCCGCATGGTCCCGCTGTTCCGTCGGTTCCAGGCGAAGCTCGACAACGTCAACCGGATCATGCGCGAGCAGCTCACCGGTGTCCGGGTCGTGCGCGCCTTCGTGCGTGAGCGCATCGAAGAGGAGCGGTTCCGCGGCGCCAACACCGACATCATGATCGTGGGGCGCAAGGTCGGTTCGCTGTTCGTCCTCATGTTCCCGCTGGCCATGCTCGTGCTCAACGTCACCGTCGTCGGGGTCATCTGGTTCGGTGGGATCCAGGTCGACGAGGGCAACGTGGAGATCGGCACCCTCTTCGCGTTCATGCAGTACGTCGGCCAGATCCTGATGGGCGTGCTCATGGCCGCCTTCATGACGATCATGATTCCCCGCGCGGCGGTGTCGGCCGATCGCATCGGGGAGGTGCTCGGCTCCGACGAGGCGCTGCAGCGCCCCGCACAGCCCGTGACCGAGTTCACCGCGCCGGGCACGATCGAGTTCGACGACGTCTCGTTCACCTTCCCCGGCGCCGAGCTGCCTGTCCTCGACGGCATCACCTTCCGGGCGGATGCCGGTGAGACGGTGGCGATCGTCGGTTCCACGGGTTCGGGGAAGACGACGCTCGTCTCGCTCATCCCGCGGTTGTTCGACGTGACCGGCGGCGTCGTACGCGTCGGCGGCGTCGATGTGCGCGAAGCCGACCTCGACCTTCTGTGGGGTGGCATCGGATTCGTGCCGCAGCGTGCGTTCCTGTTCAGTGGAACGGTCGCCTCGAACCTGCACTTCGGTCGCGAGGACGCGACCGAGGACGAACTGTGGCACGCGCTCGAGATCGCCCAGGGTCGCGATTTCGTCACCGAGATGGCCGATGAAGGCACGGGCCGGAGCGGCCTGCACGCCCGCATCGCGCAGGGCGGGACCAACCTCTCGGGCGGGCAGCGACAGCGCCTGTCCATCGCGCGCGCCGTCGTGCGCCGCCCCGGCGTCCTCGTCTTCGACGACTCGTTCTCGGCGCTCGATCTGCGCACCGATGCGCGGCTGCGGCAGGCGCTGTGGCGCGAGCTCCCGGAGGTGACGAAGATCGTCGTCGCGCAGCGGATCTCGACGGTGACCGACGCCGACCGGATCGTCGTCCTCGACGAGGGCCGGATGGTCGGGCTCGGCACGCACGACGAGCTGCTGGCGACCAACGAGACCTACCGGGAGATCGTCGAGTCGCAGCTGGGGGTGGACGCATGAGCGGCAATCAGTCAACCGACGAGCAGCTGATCGACGAGGCGCTCGAGGCCGAACTGGCCGAGCAGGCACGATTGAACTCCGGCGACTGGGACAGCGTCGCCCCCGGCAAGGCCGCCAACTTCGGGCCGAGCTTCGCGCGTCTGATCGGACTGCTGCGGCCGCACGCGGTCGCCTTCGTCTTCGTCACGGTCCTGGGGGCGATCGGCGTCACGCTCGCCGTCATCGCTCCGAAGGTGCTCGGCGAGGCCACGAACATCATCTTCCAGGGCGTCGTCTCGAGCGCTCTCGGCGGACAGTTCTCGCCCGACGCGTCGCAGGCCGACATCATCGCGGCGCTGCAGGCGGGCGGCCAGACCGAGCTCGCGAACATGATCGGCGCGATGACGGACTTCCGCGCCGGGGTAGGCGTCGACTTCGAGCGCCTCCGCTGGGTCATCGTCGGCGTGCTGGCGATCTACGTCGCCTCGGCGATCCTCACCTGGGTGCAGGGCTACGTCATCAACGTGATCATGGTGCGCACGATGTGGACCCTGCGCGAGAGCGTCGAGGCGAAGATCAACCGCCTCCCGCTGTCGTACTTCGACCGCGTGCAGCGCGGCGAGCTGATCTCGCGCGTCACGAACGACATCGACAACATCACCCAGACGATGCAGCAGGCGCTGTCGACGGCCATCACCAATGTGCTGACCGTCATCGGCGTCCTCGTGATGATGTTCTCGATCTCGTGGCAGCTCGCCATCGTCGCCCTCGTGGCGCTGCCGCTCATGGCGGTCATCTTCGGCGTCATCGGCCCGCGTTCGCAGAAGGCGTTCTCCACGCAGTGGCGCAAGGTCGGCCGGCTCAACGCCCGCGTCGAGGAGTCGTTCTCCGGTCACGCGCTCGTGCGCGTCTACGGGCGCGAGAAGGACATGAGCGACAAGTTCCAGGAAGAGAACGAGGAGCTCTACCAGGCAGCGTTCAAGGCGCAGTTCCTCGCCGGGGTCATCATGCCCGGCATGATGTTCGTCGGCAGCCTCACCTACGTCGGCATCGCCGTTCTGGGCGGACTGATGGTGGCGGGCGGGCAGCTGCAGCTGGGCAGCGTGCAGGCGTTCATCCAGTACTCGCAGCAGTTCACCCAGCCGCTGTCGGAGCTCGGTGGCATGGCCGCCGTCGTCCAGTCGGGCACCGCCTCGGCCGAGCGCGTCTTCGAGCTGCTCGATGAGCCCGAGCAGGACCCCGATGCCGAGGACGCACCGGCGATCGTGGACGGTGCCGGTGTGATCGAGTTCGAGAACGTGCAGTTCGCGTACTCGCCCGACAAGCCGCTCATCCGCGACCTGTCCTTCCGCGTCGAGCCGGGTCAGACGGTCGCCATCGTCGGACCGACCGGTGCCGGCAAGACCACGCTCGTGAACCTGCTCATGCGCTTCTACGAGCTCGACGGCGGCAGGATCCTTCTGGACGGGCAGGACATCGCCGAGCTCACGCGTGACGACGTGCGCGCGCGCACCGGAATGGTGCTGCAGGACCCGTGGCTCTTCGCGGGCAGCATCCGCGAGAACATCCGCTACGGACGGGCCTCGGCCACCGACGACGAGATCGTGGATGCCGCCGTGGCCACGCGGGTGGACCGCTTCGTGCATTCGCTTCCCGACGGCTACGAGACGATCCTCGACGAGGACGCGGCGAACGTGTCGGCGGGGGAGAAGCAGCTCATCACGATCGCGCGGGCCTTCGTCGCGCAGCCGGCCGTGCTGATCCTCGACGAGGCCACCAGCTCCGTCGACACCCGCACCGAGCTGCTGCTGCAGCACGCGATGTCGGCGCTGCGCGAGGGGCGGACGTCGTTCGTGATCGCGCACCGGCTCTCGACGATCCGAGATGCGGACCTCATTCTCGTCATGGAGCACGGCGACATCGTCGAGAAGGGCACGCACGACGAGCTGATCGCGGCCGAGGGCGCCTACTGGCGCCTGTACCGGTCGCAGTTCGAGCAGGCGCACACCGACGAGGTCCTCGCGGACGAGGTGGGCCAGCCATCGACGACCTGACGGGACGACCGCGGTCGTCCCGTCCCGCCCCGCGAGGGATATCGTTGAGCCGATGACTGCGATCCCGTCCTCCGCACGCCGCGGGCCCGCGTACTTCGCGGCGTGCATCGGCATCGGCCTCGTCGCCGGTCTGCTCTCCGGGCTGTTCGGCGTCGGCGGCGGCACGGTGATCGTTCCGCTGCTCGTTGTGCTGCTCCACTTCGATCAGCGGCTCGCGGCCGGCACCTCGCTCGCCGCGATCGTGCCGACCGCGGCGGTCGGCGTCGTCTCCTACGCGGTCACCGGTTCGGTCGCATGGATCCCGGCGATCATCCTCGCGGCCGGCGCCGTGCTCGGTGCCCAGATCGGCACCTGGCTGCTGGCGCGGCTGCCGCAGAACGCCCTCCGCTGGGGTTTCGTCGTCTTCCTGGTCGTCGTCATCGTCATGCTGTTCGTCGTCATCCCCTCGCGGGACGCCGAGCTGCCGGTGACCTGGCTCAGCGGAGCGGGGCTGGCCGCGGTCGGTGTCTTCACGGGCGTGATGGCGGGTCTGCTCGGGGTCGGCGGCGGGGTGATCGTCGTGCCCGCGCTCATGCTCCTGTTCGGTGCGAGCGACCTCGTGGCGAAGGGCACGTCGCTGCTCATGATGATCCCGACCGCGATCTCGGGGACGATCGGCAACGTGCGCCGGCACAACGTCGACCTGCGTGCCGCCGTCCTCATCGGCGTCGCGGCGTGCACGACCACGGCGCTCGGCGCCTGGATCGCGACGCGCATCGACCCGAATACCGCGAACATCCTGTTCGCGGTATTCATGACCTTCATCGCCGCCCAGATGGCCGTGCGGGCGTGGCGGCACCGTCGCCGCTGACACCGCGACGCGGGGCGTCCCATCGGTAGGATCGAGGGGTGTCCGTGAACCCTGAGCTCGTCGGTCGTGACTTCCCACCGACCGCCCCCTATCTCGTCGGCCGGGAGAAGGTGCGCGAGTTCGCGCGCGCCGTCTTCGCCACCGACCCGCAGCACACCGACCCCGACGCCGCGCGGGCACTCGGCTACGCCGACGTCGTCGCCCCGCCGACCTTCGCGATGGTCGTCCAGGATCTGACGCTGCAGCAGCTGCTCGCCGAGCCCGGCTCGGGCATCGTGCTGGAGCGCACCGTGCACGCCGAGCAGCGGTTCCGCTACACGCGGCCGATCGTCGCGGGCGATGAGTTGACCGGGCGACTGCAGGTGACCGGCATCCGGCCGTTCGGGAAGGGCGCCATGGTCACGAGCGAGGCCGAGATCACCGACGCCGACGGCGCGCACGTCGTCACGGCCACGTCGGTCCTGCTGATCGGCGGTGAGGACCAGTGACCGCCCTGGAGGTCGGCGCCGTCATCGCCGAGCGCACCGTGCAGCTGACCCGCGAGTCGCTCGTGCGGTACGCGGGAGCGTCGGGCGACTTCAACCCCATCCACTACCGTGACGATGTCGCGGCCCGCGTCGGCCTGCCCGGCGTGCTCGCGCACGGCATGCTGACGATGGGGCTGGCCGTCGAGACGATCGTGCCGTGGCTCGGCGATGCGGGGCGCATCGTGGAGTACGGCGTCCGCTTCACCCGGCCCGTCGTCGTCGATGCCGACGCGGACGCCGAAGTGACCGTCGTCGCGAAGGTCGGGGCCGTCGATGACGACACGGCGCGCATCGACCTCACCGTCACCGCCGCCGCGACGACCGTCCTGGGCAAGGCGCAGGTGCGGGTCCGTCTGGGCGGCTGAGACGATGCCCGAGATCGTTCCGCAGCCGCTCGCTGCGCTCACCACGCTGCGCGCGGGCGGCATCCCGGCGCGGATGATCGAGGCGCGCACGAGGGATGAGCTCGTCGATGCGCTGCGCGCGGTGTGGGCCGAGAACGAGCCGTGGCTGGTCGTCGGCGGCGGATCCAACCTGCTCGTCGGCGACGAGTCGTTCGACGGCACGGTGATCCTGGTGCGCACGCACGGCATCGAGCAGCTTCCCTCGCCGCGCGAGGGGAGGGTGCGACTGCGCGTGCAGGCCGGCCACGACTGGGACGACCTCGTCGCACACACCGTCGCCGCCGGCCTCGGCGGCATCGCCGCGATGTCGGGCATCCCCGGCACCGCCGGCGCCGCTCCCGTGCAGAACATCGGCGCGTACGGCCAGGAGATCGTGCAGACCCTCGTGGAGGTCGAGCTCCTCGACGAGGCGACCGGGGAGGTCTCCACCGTGCCGGCCGCCGAGCTCGGCCTCGGCTTCCGCACGTCCGTGCTCAAGCAGCACTATGGATCGGTGCCCGCGCGCACCGCGGTGATCCTGTCGATCACCCTCGACCTCCCCGTGCTCGGGCACGACCCCGTCCCCGTGCGCGGTCCGCAGCTGCGCACCGCGCTCGGCCTCGAGGAAGGCGCCGCCGTCACGCTGCTGTGGGTGCGCGAGACGGTGCTGGCGATCCGGGCGCGCAAGGGCATGGTGCTGGACGCCGAGGATCCCGACACGCACAGCGCCGGCTCGTTCTTCCAGAACGCGATCGTCTCGGCGGGGTTCGCGCGCTCGCTCCCGCCCGAGTGCCCGCGGTGGCCGGTCACGCCGGATCTCGACCCGCTCGTGGTCATCCCGCTCGAGTCGTTCGACGGCCGCGTGCCCGCGCCGCGGTCGGTCGAGTCCGACGTGAAGGTCAGCGCGGCGTGGCTCATCGAGCAATCCGGCCTGCGCAAGGGCTTCCGGCTGCCGCGGTCGCGCGCGGGACTGTCCACGAAGCACGCGCTCGCGCTGAGCAACCGCGGCGGCGCCACCGCGGGAGAGATCGCCGAGCTTGCCCGTTTCATCCAGCAGCGCGTCCAGGCCGACTTCGGCCTCATCCTGCAGCCCGAGCCCGTGCTGGTGGGCGTCGAGCTCTGAGCTCCCCGCTCTGCGGGGCGCTGCGTCAGGCGAACAGCTCCTGCAGGCGGCGGACGCCGGCGAGCAGCTGGTCGTCGCCCAGTGCGTACGACAGGCGCAGGTAGCCGCTCGGCCCGAATGCCTCACCCGGGACGACGGCGACCTCGGCCTGCTCCAGGATGAGGTCGGCCAGTTCGAGCGAGGACGTCGGCGTCGTGCCCCGCCACGTGCGCCCGAGCAACCCGGTGACATCCGGGTAGACATAGAAGGCGCCGAGGGGGTTGGGAACGGTGACGCCGTCGATCTTCGACAGCTCGCCGACGATGAGGCGGCGGCGCCGGTCGAACGCGGCGCGCATCTGCTCCGCGTCGTCCTGCGGGCCGGTCAGGGCCGCCAGCGCCGCGCGCTGCGCGACGTTGTTGACGTTCGAGCTCAGATGCGACTGCAGGTTGCCGGCGACCTTGATCGCCTCGGCCGGGCCGACCATCCAGCCCACGCGCCAGCCCGTCATCGCATACGTCTTGGCGACGCCGTTGACGAGGATCGTCTGGCCGGCGAGGTCGGGAACGGCCTCGACGATCGAGACGGCGCGGGTGCCTTCGTAGACGAGGTTCTGGTAGATCTCATCGCTGATGACCCAGATGCCGTGCTCCAGCGCCCACTCGCCGATCGCCTTGGTCTCTTCGGCGGTGTAGACGGCGCCGGTCGGGTTCGACGGCGAGACGAACACGAGCACCGTGGTCTTGTCGGTGCGGGCTGCCTCGAGCTGGTCGACGGTCACCTTGTAGTCCTGGTCGGCCCCGGCGAACACCTCGACCGGGATGCCGTCGGCCAGCGCGATCGCCTCGGGGTACGTCGTCCAGTACGGCGCGGGCAGCAGCACCTCGTCGCCGGGGTTCACGACGGCCTGGAAGGCCTGGTAGACGGCCTGCTTGCCGCCGTTGGTGACGATCACCTGCGACGGCGCGACCTCGAGACCCGAGTCGCGCAGCGTCTTGGCGGCGATCGCCTCGCGCAGGACGGGCAGGCCGGCTGCCGGCGTGTAGCGGAAGTTGGCGGGATCGCGCAGCGCCTCGGCCGCGGCATCCACGACGAACTGCGGTGTCGCGAAGTCGGGCTCGCCCGCCGCGTAGGAGATGACGGGGCGGCCGGCGGCCTGCAGGGCCTTCGCCTTCGCGTCGACCTTCAGGGTCGCGGACTCGGCGATGGCGCCGAGCTTCTCGGACACACGGGGCTGGCGGGGGAGGGGAGCGCGTTCGGTCACACCACGAGCGTAGTCGCGCCCCCGCCCCTCCCCCCACCCCGCCGAGGTCGTATCTCCAGCGGCGAGGTCGTATCTGTCGCGTCGAGGTCGCATCTTCAGCGTCGAGGTCGTATCTGTCGCGTCGAGGTCGTATCTCCAGCGTCGAGGTCGTATCTGTCGCGTCGAGGTCGCATCTTCAGCGTCGAGGTCGTATCCACCGAATGGAGGATGCCGCCTCCCACGGACGACGGCTGCCCCGGACCGCGCGTGACCGCGAGGCTGGGGGACATGGACACACACGCGGTGCAGGTCACGGGGCTGCGCAAGACCTACGGCGGGCGGACCGCCGTCGACGGGATCACCTTCGAGATCGCCCGGGGTGAGACGTTCGCCCTCCTCGGCCCCAACGGCGCCGGCAAGTCGACGACCGTCGAGATCCTCGAAGGATATCGTCGTCGTTCCGGCGGCGACGTCCGTGTCCTCGGTGTCGATCCCGGCGATGGCGGGCTGGACTGGAAGGCGCGGCTGGGGATCGTGCTGCAGAGCACGGGCCAGGCCGGGCTGGTGACGGTGCGCGAGCAGCTGCGCCAGTTCGCCGGGTTCTATCCGCGGCCACGCGACGTCGACGGAGTGATCGCCGCCGTCGGCCTGCAACGCCAGGCGGACACGCGCATCGCGAAGCTCTCGGGCGGTCAGCAGCGGCGCGTCGACGTCGCCCTCGGCGTCATCGGCCGGCCGGAGCTGCTCTTCCTCGACGAGCCGACCACGGGGTTCGACCCGCAGGCGCGGCGGGAGTTCTGGGACCTGATCCGGACGCTCCAGGCCGACGGCACCACGATCGTGCTGACGACCCACTACCTCGACGAGGCAGCCCAGCTCGCCGATCGCGCCGCGGTCATCGCGGGCGGGCGGCTGCGGGCCATCGGCACGCTCGACCGGCTCGGCGGGCCGGAGGCGCGGGTGCCGATCGTGCGATGGCGGGAGTCGGGCGTGGCTCGCGCCGAGCGCACAGACCGGCCGCTCGCTTTCGCGAACGCGCTGTCCGCGCGCCTCGGCACGGAGCCGGAACAGCTGGAGATCGTCCGACCGAGCCTGGAGGACATCTATCTGGATCTCGTGGAGGATGCCGCGACCTCACCCGATCTCGGAGCGGCCGACTCCGCCGAGGCCGACCTCTCGAAGGCCGAGGACGTGCGATGACCGCTGTCACGGCGGCCGCCTCGCCGGGCGCGGCGGTCCCTGGCGTGCTCCGCACCGGCATCCATCGCACCCGGTTCGAGATCCTGCAGTACTTCCGGGCGGGAGACACGGTGTTCTTCACCTTCCTGTTCCCCGTGTTCATGCTGGCGCTGTTCAGCGTCGCGTTCGGCGGCGACGGCGACATCCGGCTCGCGCCGGAGCTGCCGGCGATCTCGATGGCCGGAATCCATCTGCCCGGCATGCTCGCGGCGGGTCTGCTGCTGTCCGGCTTCCAGAACCTCGCCGTCGACATCGCGTCGGAGCGCTCCGACGGCACCCTCAAGCGGCTCGGCGGCACCCCGCTGTCGCCGGTCGCCTACTTCGCCGGCAAGATCGGTCAGGTCGCCGTCACCGGCACCCTCCAGGCCGCGCTGCTGCTCGCGGTCGCCGCGTTCGCGTTCGGCGTTGACCTTCCCGCCGAGCCGGAGCGCTGGCTGACGTTCACGTGGGTGTTCGCGCTCGGCATCACCGCCGCGGCGTTGCTGGGCGTCGCCGTCTCGGCGCTGCCCCGAACCGCGAAGAGCGCCACGGCGGTCATCGTGCCGATCGCGCTCGTGCTCCAGTTCATCTCCGGTGTGTTCCTGACCTTCTCGCAGCTGCCGGACTGGCTGCAGGACATCGCCTCGGTGTTTCCGTTGAAGTGGATGGCGCAGGGGATGCGCGCGGTCTTCCTGCCCGACGCGTTCGCGGTGCTCGAGCGGGGCGAGGGCTGGAACCTGCTGTCGGTGCTCCTCGCGCTCGCGATCTGGCTCGTGGCCGGGCTCGTCGCCGCCCGACTCACCTTCCGGTGGATCCGCCGCGACGCGTAGCCTGAGGCGCAGCACACAGGAGACAGGACGCAGGACGCAGGGGCGCGAGGTACAGGGGGCGAAGGAGGCCGGGGTGCTGAACCGTCGGTGGTGGGACGTCGCGGTGGCGGCGGGGTCGATCGTGATCGCGGTCGCGCTCCTGCTCGGGTTCCGGCCGGGCGATGCGCACGCGCCGGTGCGCATCGCGGTGGGGCTGGCGACGATCGCACTGTTCGCGCTCGGATACGTGCTGGTGGCGCGACCGGCGATCGGCGCGCGGACCGACTGGCGGTTCCTCGTCTTCGTGGTGCTCGCCGCCCTCGCCGTCGGCGTCGGCGCCGGTGCGGCGGGGTTCCTCGCGATGCTGCAGACGCTGGCCTACCCGCTCGCGTGGGTCCTCGGCGACACGCGCCGCCGGGGGATCGTGGCCTCGGGCGCCATCGCGCTCGGCGTCGGGATCGGCATCACCGTCGGCGGGGGACTGACCGGTGGCGCATGGGTGGCGGGAGCGGTCACAGCGGGTTTCTCGTTCGTGTTCGCGGTCGCGCTGGGCCTGTGGATCGTGAGCATCGCGGAGTACGGGGAAGAGCGCGGGCGGCTGCTCGCCGAGCTCACCGCCGCACAGACCGAGGTGGAGGCGCTCAGCCGCGACCGCGGTGCCGCGCAGGAGCGCGAGCGGCTGTCCCGCGACATCCACGACACGCTCGCGCAGACGCTCGCCGGACTCGTGCTGCTCGCCGAGCGCGCCGGCCGTCAGTCCCGGACGGGTGAGGGGGATGCCGCGACCACCACGATCGCGACGGTCGAACGTGTCGCGCGGGACGCCCTCGACGAGGCGCGCGCGCTCGTCGCCCGCACGGCCGCTGTCCCGGCCGAACCGGCCTTCGAGTCGGCTGCCGAACGCCTTGTGGAGCGCTTCCGCACGCAGGGCACCGCCGTCATCGACCTCGAGTTCACCGGGGCGGCGACGCTGGCGCGCGATACCCAGGTCATCCTGCTGCGCTGTCTGCAGGAGGCTCTCGCCAACACCGCCAAGCACGCGGATGCGCACCGGGTCATCGTGCGCATCGTCGTCGACGACGAGGATGTCGTGCTCGCCGTCGCCGACGACGGACGCGGCTTCGACACGGCCGCTCCGCGCGCCGGATTCGGACTGGACGGCATGACGGAGCGGGTCGCGCTCGCCGGCGGTGAGCTCCAGGTCTCCTCGAGCGCCGGCACCGGCACGACGCTCCGCGTGCGGCTGCGGCGGCAGACGGCCGGGTCGCCGCACCCCGCCGGGCACGGCGTGCGCCGGGAGGCGTCGTGATCCGCCTGCTCCTCGCCGACGATCACCCCGTCGTGCGCGCCGGCCTCGCCGGGCTGCTGTCGGATGAACCGGGAGTGGAGGTCGTCGCCGAAGCCGCGGACGGCGACGAGGCGGTGCGGCTGGCCGCGGCCACCCGCCCCGACATCGTCCTGATGGATCTGCGGATGCCGGGGGTCGACGGCGTGACGGCGACGGCACGGATCGCGGCCGGCGAGGCGGGGGAGCCTGCGCCGCGCGTGCTGATCCTCACCACGTACGAGTCGGACGACCAGATCCTCGCCGCGATCGAGGCGGGAGCGGCCGGCTACCTGCTCAAGGCGGCGCCTCGGGCCGAGATCGTCGCCGGCATCCGCTCGGTCGCAGCCGGCCAGTCGGCGTTGTCACCGCAGGTGGCCGTGCGCCTCGTGGAGCGGATGCGCCGCCCGCCGCCCGAGGTCGTGCTGACGCCGCGCGAGACCGATGTGCTGCGACTCGTGTCCGCCGGGCACAGCAACAAGCAGGTCGCGGTACGCCTGGGCATCGGCGAGTCCACCGTCAAGACGCACCTGCTCAACGTGTTCGAGAAGCTGGGGGTCGCCGACCGCACACGCGCCGTGACGCTCGCGATGGAGCGCGGTCTGCTGTCCTGAAGCGCGAGAACACGCTGCAGTCCAACGAGCGAGGGCGGACGAGGAGCGGGTGATTCCCGCGCTCTCGTCCGCCCGATGCCCCGCCCGGCGAAGGGGGCCTCCGCGACTACTCGGCCTCCACGAGGTGCTTCGCGTAGGCCCCCAGCGTCAGGAACGTCGGGAAGTCGGCCCCCAGTGCCACCTCCCGGAAGACCTCCGCGGCATCGTCGTACCGATCGCCCTCGTGGCGGTCGACCTCGCCGAGCACCTGGGCGATGAGCCCATCGATGTACTCGCGGGTGATCGGCGTGCCGTCCTCGGTCGCGCGGTCCTGATGGATCCACTGCCATACCTGCGAGCGGCTGATCTCGGCGGTCGCGGCATCCTCCATGAGGTTGTCGATCGCGACGGCCCCCAGCCCTCGCAGCCACGCCTCGATGTAGCGGATCGCGACCGACACGTTGCCGTGCACGCCGGCCGCCGAGATCGGCAGCCCGATGTGGCAGTCGATCAGCTGATCGGCCGTCACCACGACCTCGTCGCGCCGGCGGTCGACCTGGTTGGGCCGGTCGCCGAGCACGGCGTCGAACTCCGCCTGGGCCACGGGGATGAGGTCGGGGTGGGCCACCCAGGTGCCGTCGAAGCCGTCGCCGGCCTCGCGCTTCTTGTCGGCGGCGACCTTCTCGAACGCCTGCGCCGTGACCTCGGGGTCGCGCCGGTTGGGGATGAACGCGCTCATGCCGCCGATCGCGAATGCGCCGCGCTTGTGGCACGTCTGCACGAGCAGCTCGGTGTACGCCCGCATGAACGGCACCGTCATCGTGACCTGGCTGCGGTCGGGCAGCACGAACCGGGCGCCGCGACCGCGGTAGTTCTTGATCATCGAGAAGATGTAGTCCCAGCGGCCCGCGTTCAGGCCCGCGCAGTGATCGCGCAGCTCGAACAGGATCTCCTCCATCTCGAACGCGGCCGGCAGCGTCTCGATCAGCACGGTGGCGCGGATCGTCCCGTGCGGGATGCCGATGTACCGCTCGCTGAAGGTGAACACGTCGTCCCACAGCTTGGCCTCCTCGGCCGACTCGAGCTTCGGGATGTAGAAGTACGGGCCGCGGCCGTTCGCGATGAGCTGCCGTGCGTTGTGGAAGAAGTACAGGCCGAAGTCGACGAGCGACCCTGAGGCCGACAGCGTCCGGCCGGTGCGGTCGGTGTAGCGGATGTGTCCCTCGAGCAGGTGCCACCCGCGCGGACGCATCACGATCGTGGGCGTGCGCTCGGCGGTGACGGCGTACTCCTTGCCCGGGCCCGCATCGGTCGCGGGACCGGTGAAGGTGAGCTGACCGCGGATCGCGTCGAACAGCGACAGCTGGCCTTCGATGACGTTCTTCCAGGTGGGGCTGGTGGCATCCTCCTGGTCGGCGAGCCAGACCTTCGCACCCGAGTTGAGCGCGTTGATGGTCATCTTGGGGTCGGTCGGCCCGGTGATCTCGACGCGGCGGTCCTCGAGGCCGGGGCCGGCGCCGGCGACACGCCATTCGGCATCCTCGCGGATGTGCGCGGTCTCGGAGCGGAACTGCGGGTCGTGCCCGTTGCCGATCTCGAAGCGGCGGCGCATCCGGTCGGCGAGCCGGTCGTGCCGGCGGCTGGCGAACCGGGTGTGCAGCTCGGTGAGGAAGTCGAGGGCCTCAGGCGTGAGGATCTCGGTGTAGCGGTCGCGCAGCGGTCCGGTGACCTCGATGCGCGGCGTGGTCGTGGTCGTCGGGATGGGGCCGGTGGTGGTGCGGGGCGCGATGCCCGCGGCGGTGGGTGTCATGGCAAACTCCGTATGGCGATTCAGCGGGAGACTCAATGGAACTGCTCGGCCTCGGTCGATCCGACCAGGGCGAGGGTGGCGCTGTCAGGGTTGAGCGCGGTGGAGACGAAGTCGAAGTAGCCGGTTCCGGCCTCTCGCTGGTGCTTGGTGGCGGTGTAGCCATCCTTCTCCGCGGCGAACTCCGCTTCCTGCAGGGCGACATATGCCGTCATGCCGGTCTCGGCGTAGCCGCGGGCGAGATCGAACATCGAGTAGTTGAGGGCGTGGAAGCCCGCGAGGGTGATGAACTGGAACGCGTAGCCCAGGTCGGCCAGGTCGCGCTGGAAGGACGCGATCTGGGCGTCGTCGAGGTGGCGCTTCCAGTTGAAGCTCGGCGAGCAGTTGTACGCGAGCATCTTGCCCGGGTACTGCGCGTGGATCGCCTGGGCGAACTCCCGCGCCAGCTCGATGTCCGGCTCGCCGGTCTCGACCCAGATGAGGTCGGCGTAGGGCGCGAAGGCGAGGCCGCGGCTGATGACCGACTCCAGGCCCGGGCGCACCCGGTAGAAGCCCTCATCGGTGCGCTCGCCGGTCGTGAACGCCTGGTCGCGCCGGTCGACGTCGCTGGTCAGGAGGTCGGCGGCCAGCGCGTCGGTGCGGGCGATGATCACGGTCGGCACGCCGGCGACGTCCGCGGCCAGACGCGCGGCGTTGAGGGTGCGGATGTGCTGCTGCGTCGGCACGAGGACCTTGCCGCCGAGGTGTCCGCACTTCTTCTCGCTGGCGAGCTGGTCCTCCCAATGGATGCCGGCGGCGCCGGCCTGGATCATGGCGTGGGCCAGCTCGTACGCGTTCAGCGGGCCGCCGAAGCCGGCCTCGGCATCGGCGACGATCGGGGCGAGCCAGTCGCGCGTGATCTCGCCCTCGGCGTGCTCGAGCTGGTCCTGGCGGATCAGCGCGTTGTTGATGCGGCGGACGACGGCGGGCACCGAGTTGGCCGGGTACAGGCTCTGGTCGGGGTAGGTCTGGCCGGCGAGGTTGCCGTCGGCCGCGACCTGCCACCCCGACAGGTAGATCGCCTTCAGCCCCGCGCGCACCTGCTGCACGGCCTGGCCGCCCGTGTACGCGCCGAGCGCGTTGATGTAGTCCTCGGTGTGCAGCAGGTTCCACAGGTTCTCCGCACCCCGGCGGGCGAGGGTGCTGTCCTCGCGGACCGAACCGCGCAGCCGGACGACGTCCTCGGCGGTGTACGTGCGCTCGACACCGTCCCACCGGGGGTCGGTGTCCCAGATCTCCTGGAGTTCGGCGGCGGTCTGGACCTGGTCCCCTGCGCGGAGGGGCGGCTGACCGGGAGTGGCCTGGATCGTCATGTCGGTTCTCCTGTGGTGGATGCCGGGTGTCCCGGCGGCGGGTCGTGCCTCCACTCTGGGTGAAGAATCGCGGTGGACGTGACCAGATGGCGTGTGAAGTTTGCCTGTTCTTCTGCTCTCGTGACACAATGCCGACCATGACGATCATGGATGATCCGACGATCACCGGCGCGGACGCCCAGCCGGACGAGGCCGACGCACTGACGATCGGCCGCCGCATCCGGCAGCTGCGGACGGCGCGCGGCATGACCCTGGACGAGCTGGCCACCGCCGTCGAGCGTGCGCCCAGCCAGCTGTCGATGATCGAGACCGGCAAGCGCGAGCCCAAGCTCACGCTCCTGCGTGCGATCGCGAAGGCACTCGGCACGTCGATCGATGCGCTGCTGGAGGCCGAGCCGCTCGACGAACGCGCCACGCTCGAGATCGCGCTCGAGCGGGCCATGAAAGGGCAGACGTTCCAGTCCCTCGGCATCGCCCCGTTCCGCATCGGCAAGTCCGTCCCCGACGACGCGCTGCGCGCGATGCTCGCGCTGCAGGGCGAGATCGAGCGGCTGAGCGACGAGCGCTCCGCCACCCCCGAGGAGGCGCGCCGCGCGAACGTGCAGCTGCGCCACCTCATGCGCCGACAGGACAACTACTTCGCCGAGCTCGAGGATCACGCCCGGCGGATCCTCGAGGCCGTCGACCACCCCGGCGGGCCGCTCACCCAGCGCACCGCGTCCGACATCGCCGCGCACCTCGGCTTCTCGCTGCACTATGTCCCCGACCTGCCGGCATCCACCCGCAGTGTGGCGGACCTGCGGAATGGCCGCCTCTACCTGTCGAGCACGGTGCCCGCCAAGGGCGACTCGCGCACGGCGGTGCTGCAGGCGCTGTCCAGCCGCATCCTCGGGCACAGCGAGCCGCGTTCCTACGCGGAGTTCCTGCGCCAGCGGGTCGAGACGAACTACCTGACGGGCGCGCTGCTGATCCCCGAGCAGCACGCCGCGCCGATCCTGCAGGAGGCCAAGAGCCGCCGCGCGATCTCGATCGAGGACCTGCGCGATGCCTACTCCGTCTCGTACGAGACCGCCGCGCACCGGTTCACGAACCTCGCCACGCGGCACCTGGACATCCCCGTGCACTTCCTCAAGGTGCACGAGTCCGGCACGATCACGAAGGCCTACGAGAACGACGACGTCAACTTCCCGTCCGATCGTCTCGGCTCGATCGAGGGGCAGCTGTGCTGCCGGCGCTGGACGAGCCGGGTCGTCTTCGACATCCCCGACAAGTTCAATCCGTACTACCAGTACACCGACACCGGCAACGGCACCTACTGGTGCACGGCGCGGGTGGAGCCCTCGAGCGAGGGCGCGCACTCGGTGAGCGTGGGCGTGCGCTTCGACGACACGAAGTGGTTCATCGGCCGCGAGACCACCAACCGCGGACTGTCCCGCCACGCCGTCGAGGTGTGCTGCCGGCGCGCCCCGGCCGAACTGGAGGGGCAGTGGCGCGACCAGGCGTGGCCGAACGTGCGCACACCGCGAACGCTGCTGGCCACCCTGCCGACCGGCGTCTTCCCGGGGGTCGACACGACCGACCTGTACGAGTTCCTCGAGGGGCACGCGCCGCAGGCCTGAGCGTTCTCGTCCCGCGCTCTTCTCGCCGGGCGGGTGCCCGGATACGCTCGTGCCATGACCGTCACCGTCGACGACACGATCCCTCTCGGCGGCCCCGGCCTCCGCCAGAAGCGGCAGGTCGTGACCGCCATCCCCGGCCCGCGCTCGCAGGAGCTGCTGGCCCGCAAGTCCGCCGCCGTCGCGGCGGGCGTCGCGCACGCCGTCCCGATCTCGGCGGTCGCCGCCGGTGGCGGCATCGTCGTCGACGCGGACGGCAACCACCTCATCGACCTCGGCTCCGGCATCGCCGTCACGGGCGTGGGCAACGCCCACCCCGGTGTCGTCGCGGCGGTGCAGGCGCAAGCGGCGCAGTTCACGCACACCTGCTTCATGATCTCGCCGTACGAGGGGTACGTCGCCGTCGCCGAGGCGCTCAATCGCCTCACCCCCGGTGACCACGCCAAGCGCACCGCGCTGTTCACATCGGGCGCCGAGGCCGTCGAGAACGCTGTCAAGGTCGCCCGGCGCCACACCGGACGGTCCGCCGTCGTCGCGTTCGACCACGCCTACCACGGGCGCACGAACCTCACCATGGCGCTCACCGCGAAGGCGATGCCGTACAAGCGTGGCTTCGGCCCGTTCGCCCCGGAGGTCTACCGCGCGCCGCTGTCCTACCCGTTCCGCGACGGGCTGAGCGGGCCGGATGCCGCGGCGCGCGCGATCGCGGTGATCGACAAGCAGGTGGGGGCGGACGCCCTCGCCGCCGTGGTCATCGAGCCGATCCAGGGCGAGGGCGGGTTCATCGTCCCGGCCGACGGATTCCTCCCCGCACTCGCGGACTGGTGCCGCGCGCACGGCGTCGTGCTCATCGCCGACGAGGTGCAGACCGGCTTCGCCCGCACCGGTGCGATGTTCGCCAGCGAGCTGTTCGGCATCGTCCCCGACCTGGTCACCACGGCGAAGGGCATCGCCGGGGGACTGCCGCTGTCGGCGGTCACCGGCCGCGCCGAGATGATGGATGCCGTCCATCCGGGCGGTCTGGGCGGCACCTACGGCGGCAACCCGATCGCCTGCGCGGCCGCCCTCGCCGCGATCGACGCGTTCGAGTCCGAGGATCTCGCCGCCCGCGCGCGACGGCTCGGTGAGATCCTGCACGACCGGCTCACCGTCATCCGGGCGCGCGACCGGCGGGTCGGCGACGTGCGCGGCCGCGGCGCGATGGTGGCCGTCGAGCTCGTCGATCCGGCCACCGGGGCGCCCGACGCCGCGCTCACCGCCGCCGTCGCCCGTGCGTGCATCGCCGACGGCGTCATCGTCCTCACGTGCGGCACCGACGGGAACGTCATCCGGTTCCTGCCGCCCCTGACGATCGGGGAGGACCTGCTGCATGACGGACTGGACATCGTCGCAGCCGCCCTCGCGGCGCACTGACCGCGACGGACACCACATGCCGGCGCGGAGATCCCGACCCGGCAGCACGAACGGAGGACCATGAGCACCTACGCCGTCACGAACCCCGCCACGGGGGAGACGCTCGCCACCTATCCGGAGGCGACCGCGGCCGAGACCGAGGCCGCGGTCGCCCGCGCGCATGAGGCTGCGACCGGCTGGGGTCGCGACTCCACGCCGGCCGAGCGCGGCGCCCTCCTCCGCCGCGCCGCGCAGCTGCACCGCGAGCGGAGGGACGCCCTGGCCGCGATCATCGTCCGCGAGATGGGCAAGCCGCTCGAGGCCGCGCTCGGCGAGGTCGACTTCGCCGCCGACATCACCGAGTACTACGCCGATCACATCGCCGAGGTCACGGCCGACGAGTCACTGCCGATCGACGGCGACGGCACGGCGGTGCTGCGGCGCGCCCCCCTCGGGGTGCTGCTGGGCATCATGCCCTGGAACTTCCCGTACTACCAGGTCGCCCGGTTCGCCGCACCGAACCTCGCCCTGGGCAACACGATCCTGCTCAAGCACGCGAGCCAGTGCCCCGAGTCGGCCGCCGCGATCGAGACCGTCTACCGCGATGCCGGCTTCCCCGACGGCGCGTACGTCAACGTGTACCTGTCCAACGAGCAGGCGGGGGAGGTCATCGCCGATCCTCGCGTGCGCGGGGTGTCGGTCACCGGGTCCGAGCGCGCGGGCGCGGCCGTCGCCGAGATCGCCGGCCGTCACCTCAAGAAGGTCGCGCTCGAGCTCGGGGGATCCGACCCCTTCGTCGTGCTGTCGACAGACGACCTGGATGCCGTTGTGCGCCAGGCCGTGGACGCGCGCCTGGACAACACCGGGCAGTCCTGCAACGCCGCCAAGCGCTTCATCGTCATCGACGAGCTGTACGACGACTTCGTCGAGCGCTTCGCCGCCGCGATGTCCGCCGCGACGGTCGGCGACCCGTTCGACGAGGACACCGTGCTGGGTCCCCTCTCGTCCCTGGCGGCGGCCGAGCGGCTCGAGCAGCAGGTGCGCGACGCCGTCGCCGCCGGAGCGGCGCTGGTCACCGGCGGCACGCGCGACGGCGCCTACTTCGCGCCCACGGTGCTCACCGGCGTCACCCCCGAGATGGCCGCGTACCGCGAGGAGCTGTTCGGCCCCGCCGGCGTCGTCTACCGCGCGGCCGACGAGGACGATGCCGTGCGGATCGCCAACGACACGCCCTTCGGGCTGGGGTCCTACCTGTTCACGACCGACCCCGTGCAGGCCGAGCGGGTGGCCGATCGGATCGAGGCGGGCATGGTCTACGTCAACCTCGTGCTCGCCGACGAGCCCGGGCTGCCGTTCGGCGGGGTCAAGCGCAGTGGGACGGGGCGCGAGCTCGGGCTGCTGGGTGCGGGTGAGTTCGTGAACAGGAAGCTGGTCCGCATCGGCCCCTGAGCCCCACCGGTCGTCCTCTCGCCCTGTCCTTCCGCGCGGGATCAGGGCAGGATGGAGACATGGAAGGCCAGACCGACGTCGTCACGCATCTCACCGATGAGCAGTGCTGGGAGCTGCTCGCGACGCACGAGCTCGGACGCCTCGTGACGCATGTCGGGGACGTGCTGGACATCTTCCCGGTCAACTACGTCGTCGACGGCAGGAGCATCGTGTTCCGCACGGCGGAGGGCAGCAAGCTCACCGAGCTGACGATCAACGACGTCGTCCTGTTCGAGGTCGACCAGTACGACGAGGCCGAGGTGTGGAGCGTGGTCGTCCGCGGTCGCGCCCGCCGGCTCGACACGAGCGCGGAGGTCGCCGAGGCCGATGCGCTGCCGCTGACGCCCTGGATCCCGACGCTCAAGTACAACTACGTCCGCATCGCGCCGACCTCCGCCTCAGGGCGTCGGTTCCGCCGCGGCGAGGAGCCCGACCGCTACGGCGTGCAGCCGTACTGAGCGGCGCGCTTCAGCCCCGCCGGGATTCGCGCCGGGTCCGGGCATGACGTACACTTGACCCCGCACGAGTCTGCATTCTTTTGCTGTGCCCACGATCGGGATCACCCGATCCGCGGATACGGGGGAAGGCGCGGACACCCGGGTCGGAAGACCTTAGGGCGGTAGCTCAATTGGCAGAGCAGCGGTCTCCAAAACCGCAGGTTGCAGGTTCGATTCCTGTCCGCCCTGCGCACCGGCGCTTGCGCTGGTCCCGCGCGTCAGCACCTGCTGACGCGAACCGAGTCACAGGTGGGTTGAATGGTCCAGGATGAGCCGAACGGCGAGGTCGTCGCTGCGGGCGGTGCCACCCGTGAGAAGAAGCTGAACTTCTTCCAGCGGATCGCTGTGTTCATCCGCCAGGTCTTCGCCGAACTGCGCAAGGTCGTCACGCCGACGCGCCAGGAGCTCCTGAAGTTCACCGGTGTGGTCCTCGGCTTCGTCGTCGTCATGATGGCGTTCGTGTACGGCCTCGATCTGCTCTTCACCTGGGTCGTGCAGGTCGTGTTCGGAAACCCGGCTGCCTGACGGGCTGACGCCCGTCTGCCCGGTCGGTCGCGACAGCGGCGACACCTACCCCAATGGAAGAGAACGAAGTGTCTGAAAGATATGTCGACGACGCCGACTGGGCGCCGGCCGCGGAGCAGTCCAGCGAGGACGACGAAGCCCAGGAGGGCAGTGTCCTCGCGGGTCAGGAGCGCGCGACCGAGCCGGCCGAGCATGCCGCGATCCACATCGTGGACGAGGATGCGGACGACGCCGACGACCTGGACGACATCGAGATCGACGACCCGGAGGCTGACGCGATCGTGAACGACGCACTGGAGATCGACGAGACCTCGGAGGCCGAGGCGGCCGCCGAGGTGCTGACCGACTCCCTCGCGGAGGAAGAGGCCGACCGTGCCGCCGAGGCGGCCGACGAGGTCGCCCCCTACGACGGCCCCGAACTGGGCGACGAGGACCAGAGCGACGAGCCCGAGGACCCCTACGAGGCGTTCCGCACCGAGCTGCGTGAGCTTCCCGGCAAGTGGTACGTCATCCACTCCTACGCGGGCTTCGAGCGCAAGGTGAAGGCCAACATCGAGCAGCGCAAGAACACGCTCGAGGTCGAAGAGGACATCTACCAGGTCGAGGTCCCCATGGAGGACGTCGTCGAGATCAAGAACGGTCAGCGCAAGATGGTCACGCGCGTCCGGATCCCCGGCTACGTGCTCGTGCGCATGGAGCTGAACGAGGACACCTGGTCGGTCGTGCGCCACACGCCCGGCGTCACCGGCTTCGTCGGCAACGCGCACAACCCGACGCCGCTGCGCTTCGAAGAGGCGTTCAACATGCTCAAGAGCCTCGTCGAGATCAAGGACGTCGCACCCGCCAAGGGCGGCGCGGCCAAGGGCTCGGCCACGCAGGCGCGCGCCATCCCCGCCGAGGTCGACTTCGAGATCGGCGAGACGATCACCATCAAGGAGGGCTCGTTCGCGGGCCTGCCCGGCACGATCAGCGAGATCAAGCCCGAGAGCGGCAAGCTCACGGTCCTCGTCTCGCTCTTCGAGCGCGAGACCCCGGTCGAGCTGTCGTTCGACCAGGTGACCAAGATGGTCTGACGCGCTCACCGAGGACCCCACAGACACCGCCGCCTCACGGCGCGCGGGAGAACGGATGCAACCGGCATCCGCTCGATGAAAGGAAACAAGAATGGCACCGAAGAAGAAGGTGACCGGCCTGATCAAGCTTCAGATCAACGCCGGTGCCGCCAACCCGGCGCCGCCGATCGGGCCCGCGCTCGGTCAGCATGGCGTCAACATCATGGAGTTCTGCAAGGCGTACAACGCCGCGACCGAGTCGCAGCGCGGCAACGTCATCCCCGTGGAGATCACCGTCTACGAGGACCGCAGCTTCACCTTCATCCTGAAGACCCCGCCGGCCGCTGAGCTCATCAAGAAGGCCGCCGGCGTCGCGAAGGGGTCGCCGACCCCGCACACGACCAAGGTCGCGAAGCTCACGAAGGACCAGGTCCGTCAGATCGCGGAGACCAAGATGCCCGACCTGAACGCGAACGACATCGAGGCCGCCTCGCTGATCATCGCCGGCACCGCCCGTTCCATGGGCATCACGGTCGAGGACTGAGGGGGAGACGACAATGGCAAAGTCCAAGGTTTACGAGGCCGCGGCGGCGAAGATCGACCGCGACCGTTTCTACTCGTCGGCTGAGGCCGTCGCCCTCGCGAAGGAGACCGGCTCGAAGAAGTTCGACTCCACCGTCGAGGTCGCCCTCAAGCTCTCGGTCGACCCGCGCAAGGCGGACCAGATGGTCCGCGGCACGGTCATGCTGCCCCACGGCACCGGCAAGACCGCCCGCGTCATCGTCTTCGCGACCGGACCGGCCGCTGAGGCCGCGATCGCCGCGGGCGCCGACGAGGTCGGTGGCGCCGAGCTCATCGAGAAGGTCGCCGGCGGCTGGACCGACTTCGACGCGGCCGTCTCGACCCCGGAGCTCATGGGCCAGGTCGGTCGCCTCGGCAAGGTGCTGGGTCCGCGTGGTCTCATGCCCAACCCGAAGACCGGCACCGTGACCCCCAACGCGGCCAAGGCCGTCGAGGAGATCAAGGGCGGCAAGATCGAGTTCCGCGTCGACAAGCACGCCAACGTGCACTTCATCGTCGGCAAGGCGTCGTTCACGGCCGAGCAGCTGGACGAGAACTTCCGCGCCGCGATCGAGGAGATCGTCCGTCTGAAGCCGTCGAGCTCGAAGGGCCGCTACATCCAGAAGGGCGCGCTGTCGACCACGTTCGGTCCCGGCATCCCGCTGGACGTCAACGCCTTCGCGTAAGCAGCCGGAATCGTACGATGGGCTCCACCTCTGGGTGGGGCCCATCGTCGTCTCAGGGCGTCTCGCGGACCTCGAAGCCGCGGGCGCCGGTCGGTGCGGACTCGCTGACACGAGCATCGTCGACACGCGACCCGGGCGGCCCGTCCGCCATCCAGGCGAGCACCTCGTCGACGTGCGCCGACGTGCCCTCGACCTCCGCCTCGACGGTGCCGTCGCGGCGGTTGCGCACCCAGCCGGCGACGCCGGCGTCCTGCGCGATCATGCGCATCGTGTACCGGTAGCCGACGCCCTGGACCATGCCGCGGACGATCACGTGCACGCGTCTCATGGTGCTCATCCTGGCACGGGGCGCACTCAGTGCGGCAGGAGGAGCGAGACGGCGAGGGCGATCATGACGACGGCGATGATCCCGTCGAGCACGCGCCACGCGCGCGGCGTCGCCAGCCATCTGCCCAGCCGGCGCGCACCGAGCGCGAGCGCGAAGAACCAGACGAAGGACGCGGTGATGGCGCCGGCCGCGAACCACCAGCGCGCGTCGCCGTGCGTGCCGGCCACCGACCCGAGCAGGAACACGGTGTCGAGGTAGACGTGCGGGTTCAGCCAGGTCAGGGCCAGGCACGTCAGCAGCACCGGCGCCAGACGCGTGCGCGTCGTGACGGCGCCTCCGGTCGCCGCGACCTCGCTGCTGGCCTCACCGGAGACGTGCAGTGTGGCGCCACTCGGTCGCAGTGCCCGGCGCGCGGCGAGCACGCCGTATCCCACGAGGAACGCCGCTCCCGCCCACCGCACGACGTCGACCAGCCACGGCACCGCATCGAGCACGGCGCCCAGTCCTGACACGCCCACCACAATGAGCAGGGCGTCCGATACGGCGCACACGGCGGCGACGGCCGACGCGTGCTCGCGGCGGATGCCCTGGCGCAGGACGAACAGGTTCTGCGCGCCGATCGCGACGATGAGGGAGAGCCCGAGGCCGAAGCCGGCGAGGACGGAGGAGAGCACCTCTCGACGGTAGGGTGCGCGGTTGCTACAGTCCAGTTCAGGATTCTTAGGTCGCTGAAGGAGAACTTCATATGTCGCTGCCCGCGGAGCTGGCCCGCACCCTCGCCGTCGTCCTGGACGAGGGGAGCATGGAGGCCGCGGCCCGCCGCCTGCACATCACACCGTCGGCGGTGAGTCAGCGAGTGCGCGCGCTGGAGTCGCAGGTCGGGCGGGTCCTGCTCGTGCGCTCCAAGCCCGTCCGCCCGACCGAGGCGGCGCACGCCGTGGTCCGCTATGCCCGTCAGCTCGCCCTCCTCGAGCACGATGCGCTGGCCGAGCTGGGCGGCGAGGAGAGCGCGCGCATCTCGGTGCCGCTGGCCGTCAACGCGGACTCGCTGGCCACCTGGTTCCTCGCCCCGCTCGGGCGGCTCGCGTCCCGGCATCCGGTCGTCTTCGACCTTCATCGCGACGACCAGGACTTCACCGCGGGACTGCTCGAATCCGGCACCGTCATGGGCGCGGTGACCTCGCGGGCCGCACCGGTGGCCGGGTGCCGAGTGAGCCTGCTGGGCACGCTGCGCTACGAGGCCGTCGCCACGCCCGCCTACGTGCGGACCTGGCTTGCCGAAGGCGCGACGCCCGCCGCGCTGACGCACGCGCCGCGCATCGACTTCGACCATCGCGACGAGCTGCAGGAGCGCTGGCTCACGGCGTGCGGGGCCGATCCCGCGCGCTCGCCCCGGCACCACGTGCCCGCGTCGAGCGACTTCGCGGCCGCCACGATGCTCGGACTCGGCTGGTCGCTCCTGCCGCGGCTGCAATCGCAGGAGGCGCTGGATGCCGGCGACCTCGTGCCGCTGGGCGGGCCGCCGGTGGACGTGCCGCTGCACTGGCAGCAATGGAACCTGCGGTCGCCGCTGCTGGACGCGATCGCGGCCGAGATCGTCGCCGAGGGGAGATCCGTGCTGCAGGCCTGACGGCCGAGAGTCGGCTCCGGGAACGCCCCCGGTCAGCTCTCGCCGACAGCGAGCACGATCTTGCCACGCGTATGGCCCCGCTCCAGTTCGCGGTGCGCGGCGGCCGCCTCGGCGAGGGGGAACACCCGGTCGACGTAGACCTGGATCGCGCGCGATCCGAGGAGTCGTGCGACCGTGGCCAGCGCTCCGCCGTCGGGGAGCACCTTGTAGCTCGTGGCGCGCACGCCCGCCGCCGCGGCGGCATCCGCGTATCCCGGCCAGCTGCCCGTGGGAACCAGTACGTACAGTCCGCCGGGCCGCAGCACGCTCAGCGAACGGGTGCCGGTGTCGTCGTGCACGTTGCCGACGAGGTCGATGACCACGTCGACGCCCGCGGCGGCATCCTCGAAACGCTCTGCCGTGTAGTCGACGGCGACGGCGGCGCCCAGTTCGCGCAGCCAGGGCAGGTTGCGCGCCGAGCCGGTCGCCGTGACGTGGGCGCCGAAGTACGCGGCGAGCTGGACGGCGAAGTGGCCGACACCGCCGGCGCCGGCGTGGATGAGGATGCGCTGACCCTCGTGCGCCCGTGCCGTCTCGACGACCAGGCCCCACGCGGTCAGCGCCGCCAGCGGGACCCCCGCAGCCTCGACATGCGACAGCGACGCGGGCTTCGGGGCGACCGAGAGCGCCGGTACCACGGCGTACTCGGCGTACGTGCCGCCCGAGCGCGGGAAGGGTGCCATCCCGAACACCTCGGTGCCGGGACGAAGCGGATGGGCCTCGTACGGCGAGTGCACGACGACACCGCTGAAGTCGAAGCCGAGCGTGCTCGGGTAGTCGGCGATCGCACCGGCGACGCCGCGGCCGGCGCGCGTCTTGGCATCGATCGGGTTCACGCCGGCGGCGACCACGCGCACCAGCAGCTCGCTGATGACCGGGGAGGGGACGGCGATGGTCTCCTCGCGCAGCACCTCGGCGGCGCCGGGAGCGTCGAACACGACGGCGCGCATCGTCTCGGGCGGGTCGCCCGCCTCTGCGGGCGGGGGGACGGGGGCATGCAGCGGCCGGACTGGCATCGGTCGCTCCTTCCACGTGCGACGAGGCGCACAACTGCGGGCTGTGAGATCAGTCAACACCGCCATTGTCTCGCCCGTGTTACGCGGGTGCTACCGGTCGGCGCCGCGTGCACCCGCGGACCCTCAGCGGGGACCGGCGCCCGTCGTGAGCGCATGCAGCAGGCTCGTCAGGTGCTGGATGTCCTCGAGCGCCCAGGCGCTCAGGGTCGCGAGCAGTGCGCCCTCCTGGGGCGCGCGCGCCGCGGCGAGGCGGGTGAGACCGTCCGGTGTCGGCGAGATCATGCTCGAGCGGCCGTCGCTCGGGTCCGGCGTGCGCTGGACCAGACCGAGCGTCTCGAGCTCACGCACGGCGCGGCTCATCTGCCCCTTGTCGGCCGTGAGCTGGTCGGCCAGCGCCGAGAGCGTGATCGACTCGTGCCGCACGATCGTCGTGAACACCTTGTACGAGCCGGGGAGCAGGCCCGGACTCAGACGCTGGGCGTTGTCGACGATGACACGGCGGAACTGGTTGATGAGCTCTCCGAACTCCGCCTCGAGGGCGCGCACGGCGTCGGCGCGCGCGCCCTCGGTGTCCTCGGCAGCGGATGTCCCGTCAGGCACGATCGGATTCCCCCAGAGCGGAAGACCCGGCATCCCGGGTCACCGGCACGGCGCCGGTCGTTGTCAGCGTACCCATTCCGGCCGGCACCGAGACGGTCGCCAGGTCGGCTTCGCCGGCCTGCAGACGCTCGCTCGTCGTCATCCGGTTCAGCGGGATGTCGGGCAGGAACGCGACGGCGATGAGGGTGATCACCGCGAACGGCACGGCGATCAGGAAGGACTGCGAGATGCCCTGGGCGTAGATGTCCTCGATGATGACGCGCAGCGACTCGGGCATCGCCGAGACCTGCGGCATCGTGCCGGACTGCAGCTGCTGCGCCCAGTACGACGCCTCGTCGCCCAGGCCCGCGATCGCCGCGGCGATGTCGCCCCTGGCCGAACCCACGAGATCGGTGACCGCGGTGGCCAGCGCCGCGCCCATGACCGAGACGCCGACGGTGCCGCCGAGACTGCGGAAGAACGTGACGCCCGAGCTGGCGACGCCGATCTCGCTCGGCTTGGCGGTGTTCTGGACGATGAGGACGAGGTTCTGCATCGACATGCCCACGCCGGCGCCCAGCAGGAACATGTAGATCGACACGAGGATGAACGGGGTGTCGTACTCGATCGTGGACAGGAGCGCCGAGCCCGCGATGAGAAAGACGGCACCCACCAGCAGGTAGGGCTTCCAGCGTCCGTACTTCGTGATGAGTCCGCCGACACCGACCGAGGCGATCAGCAGTCCCGCGATCATCGGGATCGTCATGAGTCCGGCCTCGGTGGGAGTCGCGCCGCGAGCCAGCTGCATGTACTGGCTGAGGAAGACCGACGCACCGAACATCGCGATGCCCGTGGCGATCGAGGCGATCACCGCGAGGGTGAAGGTGCGGTCGCGGAACAGCGAAAGCGGGACCAGCGGCTCCTTCGAGCGCAGCTCGACGATGACGAACAGGACCGTGCCGAGCAGTGCCCCGCCGACCATCAGGACGGTCTCGATGCTCCACCACGCGAAGTTCGAACCGGCGCTCGTGACCCAGATCAGCAGCAGCGATACGGCGGTGGACAGCAGCACGATGCCGACGTAGTCGATGCGCGCCTTCTGTCTCGGGAGAGCGGGGAGACGCAGTGTCCGCTGGACGATGATCAGCGCCGCCACCGCGATCGGCAGCGAGACGAAGAAGTTCCAGCGCCACCCGAAGGCGTCCGTGATCACGCCGCCCAGCAGCGGGCCGCCGACGGTGGCCACCGCCATGACGGCACCGAACAGGCCCATGTAGCGGCCGCGCTCCCGCGGGCTGATGATGTCGGCCATGATGACCTGGCTGAGTGCCGCGAGCCCGCCGGCGCCGAGACCCTGGACCGCGCGGAACGCGATGAGGGTGCCGGGGTCCTGGGCGAACCCGGCCGCCGCCGTCGCCACGACGAAGATGACGATCGCGAGCTGGTAGAGCACCTTGCGGTTGTACAGGTCGGCGAGCTTGCCCCAGACCGGGGTGGAGATCGCCGTGGTCAGCAGTGTCGCGGTGACCACCCACGTGAAGGCGTTCTGATCCCCGGAGAGGTCATGGACGATCACCGGGAGCGACGTCGAGACGACGGTCGAGGCGATCATCGAGACGAACATGCCGAGGATGAGCCCGGACAGGGCTTCGAGCACCTGTCGGTGCGACATGGACTGCGGGGTGCCGGGGGAGGGCGAAGTCATACGGGAGCGGGATCCTTACGAGAGAGATAGTTGATTTGAATCAACGGTTGAGATTCGTCAACTATATGCCCATCGTTGACGTCCGTCAACTTTCCTCCGGCCGGAGCCGTGGCCGGGGTCGGAAGAGCGGCGAGCCTCAGTCGGCCAGGGCGAGCGCGCGGAACGGCTCGCGCGGGGCAGGTGTCGCCGCGTCCGCCCGGCCTCCGCGGCGCAGCTGGGTGCGGCGGTAGAGCTCGTCGATGAGCGTCGTCGCGAGTCCCACGAGGGTGCCGATCTCGCGCTCGTCGCGGTCGACCCAGGCGCAGCGCGGCTCGTCAGCGACGGGGACGAAGTCGTCGTGCTCTTCCCAGACGACGAGCGTGCGCTCGGCGCCGAGCACGTGCTGCTGCCACCACACCTGGCGCAGGTACGAGCGGGGGATCGAGCGCCACGTCTTGTTCGTCGTCTTGATCTCGGCCAGCAGCACCCGCCCGGCCGGGTCGACGGCGATGCCGTCCGGCGTGGCGAGGTGACGCCGCTCGACCTCCGCGTGGAACAGCGCCGAGGAGGGCTGAATGCCGTGGGTGGCGGCCACCCAGGCGGCGATCTCGGGCTCGCGTCTGCGGCCGTGCGCAGTGAAGGCGTTGCCGGAGAAGCCCGACCCGTGCAGCTTCGCATCCGCGGCGCGCGTGATCGCATTGGCGCTCGTGAGCTGCGCGACGTCGGTCGCGGTGATGCCGCGCGAGCGGGCGCGGATCCACGCGACGCGGTCGCGCGAGTCGGCGACGATGCGTGCGGCCAGATCCGGGGTCACTCCTGCGCGCGCGAGAGTGTCCGGATCCATGCCTTCGAGGCTAACGCGGCGGGCTGACCCCCGCGTCCCGACACCCCGGCATCGCGACACCCGTCCGTGGCGCGTCGGCGCGATTTGGGGGATGCCGGGTGAGCACGTAGACTGACGGAAGCCAAAGACCGCTGGTCTCGACGTGCGCGCAAGCGGATGTCGACGAAGCTCTGCAGTGCAGAGGCCCGCGCAGGTGTCACGAACTTCGGGAAACCGATCCAAAGCTCCGTGCGCTTGCGCCGGAGCTTTTCTCATTGCCGGGAAGGTCCCCGGCCGACGCGCCGCCACCGCGGAGCGTCTCATACACACAAGGAGTGGCCATGGCGCAGAAGGAAGCAACGGTCTCCGAGCTCACGAAGAACTTCGAGGACTCGACCGCCGTACTGCTGACCGAGTACCGCGGTCTGACGGTGGCGCAGCTCAAGGAGCTGCGCACGAGCATCCGTCAGGACGCGGAGTACGCCGTGGTGAAGAACACGCTGACCAAGATCGCCGCGAAGAACGCGGGGATCGAGGGACTGGACGACGACCTCACGGGTCCGTCGGCCATCGCCTTCGTGCACGGTGACCCGGTCGCCGTCGCGAAGGGTCTGCGCGCCTTCGCCAAGGCTAACCCTCTGCTGGTCATCAAGGGCGGGTACTTCGACGGTGCCGCCCTGAGCCCGGAAGAGGTCAACAAGCTCGCCGACCTCGAGAGCCGTGAAGTCCTGCTGGCGAAGCTCGCCGGTGCCTTCAAGGCGTCGCTGTTCGGCGCGGCCTACATGTTCAATGCGCCGCTGTCGCAGGCCGTTCGCACGGTCGACGCGCTGCGCGAGAAGCAGGAGTCCGCGGCCTGACCGGCCTCGGCTCGAAGAACCACCACACAAGGAGAACCATCATGGCAAAGCTCACCACTGACGAGCTGCTCGACGCTTTCAAGGAGCTCACGCTCATCGAGCTCAGCGAGTTCGTCAAGAAGTTCGAGGAGACCTTCGAGGTCACCGCTGCCGCTCCCGTCGCCGTGGCTGCTCCGGCCGCCGGTGGCGCCGGTGCCGCCGCTGAAGAGGTCGAGGAGAAGGACTCGTTCGACGTCGTTCTCGAGGCCGCCGGCGACAAGAAGATCCAGGTCATCAAGGTCGTCCGCGAGCTCACCTCGCTCGGCCTCGGCGAGGCCAAGGCCGTCGTCGACGGTGCCCCCAAGGCCGTCCTCGAGGGCGCGACCAAGGAGGCCGCCGAGAAGGCGAAGGCCGCTCTCGAAGAGGCCGGCGCTTCGGTGACCCTCAAGTAATATCGCGCACGCGCGACGAAGGCCCCCGGGTACTCTCCCGGGGGCCTTCGTCGTTCCCCGTCGTCGTGCTGCGGCGCTCAGTCGCGGCGCGCGGTGGAGCTGCGGACCACGAGCCGTGCGCGCATGCGCTCAGCCGTCCGCGGGCGGCCGGGATCGGCGATCTCGGCCAGGAGAATCCTGACCGCCGCTGCGCCCTGCTCGCGAGGGACCTGCTGCAGTGTCGTCAGGGAGAACATCTCGGCGGTCTCGTGATCGTCGATGCCGACGACGCTGAGCGCCGCGGGCACCTGGATGCCCAAGCGGCGGGCCGCGATGATCGCGCCGATCGCCACTTCGTCGCAGACGGCGACGATGCCCGTCGGGCGTCCGCGCACATCGCCGAGCAGGTCGACTGCCGCCGCGTAGCCGCCGGGCATGCTCGTCTCCGAGCGTGCGTGGCGCGCATGCGACTCGAGCCCCGCACGGCGCATGGCCCCGCGGTAGCCGGCGAGCCGCTGCTGATCGACGTAGGTCCAGTGCGCGTCGTCGCTCCCGCCGAGGAAGGCGATGTCGGTGTGGCCGAGTTCGAGCAGGTGCTCCGTGGCACGGCGGGCCGCGTCGTCGTCGTCGACCGCGACGACGCTGGTCTGCTCGCCGTCGCCCACGACGCTCACGATGGGCCGGTCGATGCGGGTGAGCAGGTCCAGTTCATGGTCGGCCGGCTCGAGGCCGACGGCGATGAGGCCGTCGAACCGTTTGCGGGCGAGGAAGTCGTCGAAGATCCGGTCACGACCGGGAGTGCCGGGGCGTGCGTCGTAGAGGGTCAGGTCGAGCCCCTCGGACAGGAGGGCGCCCTGGATTCCCTCGAGCACCTCGGCGAAGAACCAGCGGTTCAGATAGGGCATGACGACACCGATGTTCTGGGTGCGTCCCGTTGCGAGGCCCACGGCATTCGTGGAGGGGACATAGCCGAGTTCGGCGGCCGCGAGGCGCACGCGCTCGCGCGTCGCCTCGGAGACATAGCCGGCGCCGCTCAGCGCGCGGCTGGCGGTGGCCTTGGACACACCTGCCCGCGCGGCGACGTCGGCGATTCCGGCCATTCGAGTTCCTCCTCGAGTCTCGTCGACAGTAGCTTAGGATCGGCGATTTATGGAACCGGTTGTAGGCCATCGGAACCTGACGTTATCGGGTTGTGACACGACGCTGGTTGTGGGTATCTGCCCCCTGCACTACGTTGGCCTGGAATCGGTTTCCTACGGGAGCCGCATGCACCACAGAATCGTCCGAGCACTCAACGAGGAGGAACACATGAAGCATGTGCGACGTGGCCGCGCCGGGCTGGCGATCGCCGCGCTGGGGATCGCGAGCCTTGCGCTGGCCGGCTGTACCAGCAACGGCAACGGCAACGGCAATGGCGGCGGCAACGGGAACGGGGATGCCGAGTGCGCTGACTATGAGGCGTACGGCACGCACGACGGCGAGACCGTCGAGCTGTACACCACGATTCAGGGCATCGAGCTCGATCACCTCGTCGAGACGTTCGACGCCTTCCAGGAGTGCACCGGCATCCGGGTCGATGTTGTCGGCACGCAGGAAGCCGAGACGCAGATCAACGTCCGCACCGCGGCCGGGGACCCGCCCGAGCTGATGATCATTCCGCAGCCGGGCCTCCTGCAGCGCCTGGTCGAGGACGGCTATGTCCTGCCGGCGTCGGCGGACGTCGAGGCGAACGTCGACGAGTTCTGGTCGGAGTCCTGGAAGGGCTACGGCACGATCGACGGCACGTTCTACTCCGCGCCGCTGATGGCCAGCGTCAAGGGCTGGGTCTGGTACTCCCCCGCCGAGTTCGCCGACAAGGGCATCTCGATCCCCGAGACGTGGGATGAGCTGCTCGACCTGACCGCGACGCTTGCGGCCGACAGCGATGTCGCCACCTACAAGCCCTGGTGCATCGGATTCGGTTCGGGAGACGCGACCGGATGGCCGGGCACCGACTGGGTGGAGGACCTCGTCCTGCGCACCGCTGGCCCCGAGATCTACGACCAGTGGGTCATCGGCGAGGTCCCGTTCTCCGACCCGCAGATCCGCGCGGCCTTCGATGAGGTCGAGAAGATCATGCTCAACCCGGAGTACGTCAACGGTGGCTTCGGTGGAGTCTCGTCGATCGTCTCGACGACGTTCAACGACGCCGGACTGCCGATCCTCGACGGCAACTGCTCCCTCCACCGCCAGGCGTCGTTCTACGAGGCGCAGTGGCCCGAGGGCACGACCGTCGCGCCGGATGGCGACATCTGGGCGTTCCTGACGCCGAAGGTGGACCCGTCCGCCGGTGACGCCGTCACCGGTGGCGGTGAGTTCGTCGCCAAGTTCGTCGAGGGCGCCGCAGTCGACGCGGTGCAGACCTTCATGTCCAGCGACACGTGGGCGAACCTGCGCGTCGACCTCGGCGGCGTCATCAGCGCCAACAAGGGACTCGACGCATCGCTGGCGGGCAGTGAGCTCGGTCGCCAGGCGATCGAGATCCTGCAGGGCGAGGACACGGTGTTCCGCTTCGACGGCTCGGACCTGATGCCGGCCGCCGTCGGAACCAGCTCGTTCTGGACGGGGATGAACGACTGGGTCGTCGGCACTCTCACGACCGACGAGCTCCTCACGTTCATCGACAGCACCTGGCCGTAACCAGGCGCACACCGCGCGGTGCCCGGCCCGGGAAGGGCCGGGCACCCAGCGGTCGGCCATCGCCTCGGCGCCAGGGAGGCGTCATCGCTCAGGGAGGAGCCCAGGTGTCATCTTCGTATCCGCCTCATCGACCGCTCGGAGTCGGGCCCGGAACGTGCGCAGAGGAGGCATCTGCCGATGCGCGGTAACTTCTGGGGCGACCTCGCCGAGAAGCTCGGCGTGTTCGCCATGGGAATCGCGGCGTTCGTCGCCGTCATCGGCCTCGTCCTCTTCTTGGCCGACCGGGCGCCCAAGCGCGGACGCGACATCATCCAGCTGCTCGCGTTCCTGGCACCTGCTCTCTTCCTGCTCGTCGTCGGCCTCGTGTATCCGGCCGTGCGAACCGGCTACCTCGCGTTCACCGATCGGCGCGGAGAGTGGATCGGAATCGACAACTTCGTCTGGATGTTCACCCAGCCCGACACCCTCGTCGTCCTGGGCAACACGATTCTGTGGGTCCTCCTCGTGCCGACCGTCTCCACGCTCGTCGGGCTCGCCTACGCAGTGTTCATCGACCGGTCGTACGGCGAGAAGGTCCTGAAGTCGCTCGTCTTCATGCCGATGGCGATCTCGTTCGTCGGCGCGGGCATCATCTGGCGCTTCATCTACGAGTACCGGGCCGAGGGCTTCGAGCAGATCGGCCTCCTCAACCAGGTCGTCGTATGGTTCGGCGGCGAGCCGCAGCAATGGCTGATCAATTCGCCGCTGAACAACGTCTTCCTCATCATCGTGATGATCTGGATACAGACCGGCTTCGCGATGGTGCTCCTGTCCGCGGCGATCAAGGCCGTACCGGTAGAGCACCTCGAGGCCGCGCGCCTGGACGGTGCCAACGCCTGGCAGCAGTTCACCAACGTCACCGTGCCGTGGATCCGAGGAACTCTCGTGGTCGTCGTGACGACGATCACGATCGCGACCCTGAAGGTGTTCGACATCGTGCGGGCCATGACGGGCGGCAACTTCAACACGAGCGTCGTCGCGAACGAGATGTACACGCAGGCGTTCAACCGCGGTGAGTTCGGCAGAGGCTCGGCGCTCGCCGTCATCCTGTTCATCATGGTGCTGCCGATCGTGATCTACAACGTCAGGGTCATGCGCAAGCAGAAGGAGGTGCGGTGATGAGCGTCGCTCCGGTGAACCTTCCCGTCGACGATAAGGACGGTACAGGCGCGCTCCCTCGCGCGGCACGCGGCTCGAAGGCCCGGCGGGTCAAGCAGCGGCTTACGTCGCGGCGGGCGACGGCGGCCGCGCTGATCATCGCGGTCGTCTGGACGATCCCGACCTTCGGTCTGCTCGTCAGCTCGTTCCGCCCGGCCGGCGACATCCGCTCGACCGGATGGTGGACGGTCTTCACGAACCCCGAGTTCACGTTCGACAACTACGCCGAAGTCCTCTTCGCGTCCGGTGCGTCGAGTGCGAACCTGGGTTCGTATTTCGTCAACTCGCTGATCATCGCGATCCCGTCGGCGATCTTCCCGATCGTGCTGGGATCGATGGCCGCGTACGCGCTGGCGTGGATCGGGTTCCGCGGTGCGTCCTGGATCTTCATCGCGATCTTCACGCTCCAGATCGTGCCCCTGCAGATGGCGCTCATCCCGCTGCTGCAGATCTTCTCGCAGGTGCTGGGCATCAGCGGCACGTTCCCCGCGGTGTGGATCGCGCACACGATCTTCGGGTTGCCTCTGGTGACGTTCCTGCTGCACAACTTCATCTCCGAGATTCCCGGCGACGTGATCGAGGCGGCGCGTATGGACGGCGCCAACCACACCCAGATCTTCTTCCGGATCATCATGCCGCTGTCCGTCCCGGCTCTGGCCAGCATCGGCATCTTCCAGTTCCTGTGGGTGTGGAACGACCTGCTGGTCGCGCTCGTCTTCTCCGGCGGGACGGTCGACGTCGCTCCGCTGACGCAGCGTCTGGCGGAAATGGTCGGAAACTTCGGCCGCAACACGCACCTGCTGCCGGCCGGCGCGTTCGTCTCGCTGATCGTGCCGCTGATCGTGTTCTTCGGCCTGCAGCGGTATTTCGTGCGCGGCCTGCTGGCAGGCTCCACGAAGGGCTGAATCCGGGGGAGTGCGAGGGGGCGGCGTCGGTGGGGACGCGCTGCCCCCTCGTTGCCCGCCCGTCATCGCCGGCGCTACGGCTGCCGCTTCAGCGGCTGTCGATTCAGCCGGTGCAGGCCAGCCGCTGCTGCATCGACTGCATACGATCGATCTCGGCCGACTGCGTGTCGACGACCGCCTGCGCGACCTGGAGGGCGCGCGGCTCGGTGCCGAGCTCCAGCAGCGCGTCGGCCATCGGGAGGGCGCCGAGGTGGTGCCGGATCATCAGCTCCAGGAACAGGCAGTCCGCGGCTGTCCCGGTCGCCGCGTCGAGGGCGGCGACCTCCTCGGCGCTGGCCATGCCCATCGCCGCGAGCTGCTCCTGCTCGGATGCCGTGGGTGCGGTGCCGTGGTCGTGACCGGTCGACGCGTCGGCCATCCAGCCCATCAGGGGGCCGCCGCGCTGGGGCAGATTCCACTTGACGAGCCAGTCGTAGAACTCCCCACGCTGCGCGGCCTGCGCCGTGGCCATGTCGTACGCCAGCATCCGGATCTCGTCGTCCTCGGTGCCGCGATGGATCGTCATCGCCATGTCGATGGCCTGGGCGTGGTGGACCTGCATGTCCCGCGCGAACCCGGCCTCGGGCGAGTCCGTGCCGGGAGCGACCTGCCCCGCGCCGAAGGTCGAGAAGCGACCGATCGCGAAGGCGAGCGCGGCGATCGCGAGCGCCACCAGCAGCACCGCCCACCACGGCGGCAGGCTGCGAGCCGGCGCGTCAGAGGTCACGACTACTGCTTACCGGGGGCGTCGATGCCCGACGAGCACAGGGCGGTGGGTTCCGGCACGTTCTGGCTGCGCCAGTACTCGGTGAAGAACTCCGCGATCCGCGGATCGTCCGCGTCGTCGAGCATGAGCTGCGCGTTCCACGCGCTCAGGACGATGGGCGTCGGCAGGCCCTCGTACGGAGAGAGGATGACGTAGCTCGACGGCAGGAACGACTTCAGGGTCGTCAGGTCATCGTCGGAGAGTGCGGCGGCGTCGTAGGTGACCCAGACGGCGCCGTGCTCCTGGGAGTGGACCGCATTCTCGTTCGGCACCGGCTCCGTGTAGACGCCGCAGTTCAGCCACGCGTTGGCGTGCGGTCCACCCGCCGGCGGTGTCTGCGGGTAGTCGACGGGATCGTCGGTGTGGATCGTCTGGTTGGTGAAGGTCTCGACGCCCTCGATCTGCGCGCCGGTGCTGTTGTGCGCGGTGTAGGTGGGCGCTGCTTTCGGGGCGAAGACGATCGAGGCGATGACGAGCGCGATGATGGCCAGGCCGGCGGTGCCGCCGACGATCCACCACACAAGCTTGCTCCGGCGCCGCCGCGCCAGCTGTCGTTGGTACTCGGCGAGCTTCTCGCGCTTCTGCAGCTCGCGCTGCTGCTTGACGGTGAGATCGATGCGCGCCTGCGCGGCCGGGTTGCCGCTCGTGCGCTTGCCGGAAGAGGGCGACGGAGTCATGTGCGTGCTCTCGGGTGTCGGGTGCAGGAGGGACTGGGCGCGGTGCGCAGAGGGACGGCGCGCGGCTCAGCAGTTCGATCCTATGCGGATGCATACGGAGGAGGGCTGGGAACGCCGTTAGAATCGAACCGATATCGAATCGATTCGGATTCACTCTCCTCGTCTGGACACCGTGCGCGACACCTCTTCTGCCGACCTCCCGCCCGTTCCTCGCACCCCGACCGGGGCGATCCGCACACTGGGATCGAACCCCGCGACGGCGCCGATCGTCCTGCATCCCGGCGACGCGATCAGCACGCCGCGGCGCATCGTCTACATCATCCTGCTCGGGGCCCTGACCGCTCTCGGCCCGTTCACGATCGACCTCTACCTGCCGGCGTTCCCCGTGCTGCAGGAGGACTTCCAGACCTCCGCCGCTGCGATCCAGCTCACGCTCACGGGGACGATGGCCGGCTTCGCGCTCGGCCAGCTCGTCGTCGGACCGCTCAGCGACAAGGTCGGGCGCCGCGTGCCGCTGCTGCTCGTCACCGCACTGCACGTGCTGGCCAGCATCGCCGCCGCCCTCGCCCCGACGCTGGAGCTGCTCAGTCTCGCGCGTGTCTTCATGGGCGTCGGCGCCGCGGCGGGCGGCGTCGTGGCCATGGCGATCGTCCGCGATCTGTTCGGCGGCCGCCGCCTGGTGGTCATGCTCAGCCGGCTCGCCCTCGTCTCGGGGGTCGCGCCGGTCGTCGCGCCCCTCATCGGCTCGGCGCTGCTGATCGTCATGCCGTGGCGGGGCATCTTCGTCGTCCTCGCCGTCTACGGCGCCGTCATGCTGGTGTCGGCCGTGTTCCTCATCCCCGAGACGCTGCCCAAGGCGCGCCGCAGCGAGGCCGGCTCGACGACCGTGCTGGAACGGTACCGCAGCGTCTTCCGAGACCGCGTCTTCATCGGCGTGCTCATCATCGGCGGCATGACCTTCAGCGGTCTGTTCTCCTACCTGTCGGCATCGCCGTTCCTGTTCCAGGAGACCTACGGGTTCGACGCGCAGCAGTACGGACTGCTGTTCGCGGCGAACTCACTCGGCGTCGTCATCGGCGTGCAGGCCGCGTCGCGCCTGGCTGCACGGTTCGGCCCGCAGTGGGTACTCGCCGTCTCGACCGGCGTGCTCGTCCTGGCCGCGATCGCGATCGTGGTCACCGACCAGTTCGGTCTCGGACTGTGGGGGACGGTGATCCCGCTGTTCGTCTTCATGACCGCCTGCGGCTTCACCTTCCCGTGCGTCCAGGTGCTCGCGCTCGATCGCCACGGCAAGGCGGCGGGAACCGCGGCGTCGATCATCGGTGCGACCAACTTCGGCGTCGCCGGCATCATCACGCCTCTTGTCGGCGCACTCGCCGACGGGGCGGAGATCACCGCCACCACGATGGCCTCGGTCATGGTCGGCTGCGCCGTCATCGGCGTCCTCGCGCTGTGGCTCGTCGTCCGCCCGCGCACCGTCGCTCAGCTCACGCCGTAGGCGCGCCGTGGGCAGTTCGCGCCGTGGGCGCGCGGGCTCGCGCCGTGGACGGCGGGCCCACGCGGTCACCGCTCAGTGGGGGTGGCGGCATCCCTCGGCAGTTCGGTTCGCAGGAGAAAACGGTGATCCCGGGCGTGTCCACGGCGTGTCGGTGCGTGCTGTGGCCAAGTGTCCTGCGTCCTGAACGGAGCGGAGCGGTGACACGGCCGAGATGAGGGATGCCGGGAGCGCGGCGGGGCAGAATGGGGCGATGAGACCTCGTGCGACGGACGTCGAGATCACCATCGCGCTGCGCTGGGCGGTGGTCGGCGCCGCGTCGCTGGCGGCCGGGGTCCTCCTCGGCGTCGTGCTGGCCGTCGTGGTCGATCCGATCGACCTGGACCGCTGGTGGAACGGTCTCGTCGGCGGGGTGGTCCCGTCGCTGCAGCCGCTCTCGCTCGTCATGAACGCGGTCGGCGGCGGCTGGATCGCGACCTATGCCGTGCCGCTGAGCGGCGCCCTCCTCCTCGTCCTGGCGCGGCGGACCTGGTCGGGCCTGTTCTTCCTCGCGGCGACCGCCTTGAGCGCGGGGGTCGTGCAGGTGCTCAAGAGCATCTTCGGGAGGGTGCGCCCAGAGGACATGCTCGTGATCTCCGATCACGGATCATTCCCCTCCGGGCATACGGCGAACGCGGCAACGCTCGTGGTGGTCGCCGTGGTGCTGTTCCCGCGCCTGTGGGTCGCGCTGGTCGGTGCGGCCTGGGTGCTGCTGATGGCGTTCAGTCGCACGCAGGTGCACGCCCACTGGTTCACCGACACCGTCGGCGGAACCCTCGTCGGCGCGGGCGTCGCGCTGCTGGTGGCCGCGGCGTTCGTCCTCCCGATCCTGCGGGAGCGCGATCGCTAGGCTGAGCGACATGAGCGTGCCTGACTCCTCTGATCCCGTCGTCCTCGCCGCGGAAGCCGAGTTGGTCCGCCTGCGTGCCGAAGCAGAGGTGGCCGAAGCCGCGCTGAAAGCCGCGCAGGCACGCGCGGCGCTCGCCGCAGCTGAAGCCGCGGCCGCGACGGCGCGGCACGCTGCGCCCTCGCGCGCGGAGGCTGCCGGTGAGGACGACACCCCCTCTGTGCCGGCGTCTCCGGCGTCGACAGATGCCGTGGAGCCGGTGCCACCGGCATCCCCAGAGGTCGTCGTCACATCCGAAGCCGGCTCGACGGCGCCCAGCGGTCCACTCGATGCCGACCAGGTCGCCGCGGTCGTCGCCGGCTACACGTTCGACGCCGCGACGCTGGATCTGGGCGCGCTCGTGAACGGCGCGGCGGTGCCCGACGCGCAGATCCGCATTCCCCTGGCGATGACCAACCGGCACGGGCTCGTCGCCGGCGCGACCGGCACGGGCAAGACCCGCACGCTGCAGGGGCTCGCCGAGCAGCTGGCCGCCCACGGCGTGCCGGTGTTCGCGGCCGACATCAAGGGCGACCTGTCCGGTGTGGCCACACCCGGCGAATCGAGCGAGAAGCTCCTCGAGCGCACCCGCGCCATCGGCCAGGACTGGCGGCCCGAGGCCTCGGTCACCGAGTACTTCGCACTCGGCGGGATCGGCAAGGGTGTCCCGGTGCGGGCGACCGTCAGCGGATTCGGCCCGCTGCTGCTGAGCAAGGTGCTGGGGCTGAACGCGACGCAGGAGTCCAGTCTCGGACTCGTGTTCCACTACGCGGATCAGAACGGCCTCGCGCTGGTCGACCTGTCCGACCTGCGCGCCGTGCTGTCCTACCTCACGAGCGATGAGGGCAAGGGAGAGCTCAAGGGCCTGGGCGGACTGTCGTCGGCGACCGTCGGTGTCATCCTGCGCGAGCTCATCACGTTCGCCGATGACGGCGCCGATGTGTTCTTCGGCGAGCCCGAGTTCGAGGTCACCGACTTCCTGCGCACCGCGGCCGACGGACGCGGCGTCATCTCGCTGCTCGAGGTCCCGGGCGTCGCCGACAAGCCGGCGCTGTTCTCGACGTTCCTCATGTACCTGCTGGCGGAGCTGTTCGAGATCCTCCCCGAGGTCGGCGACCTCGACAAGCCCAAGCTGGTGTTCTTCTTCGACGAGGCGCACCTGCTCTTCAAGGACGCGTCGAAGGCCTTCCTGTCGGCGATCGTGCAGACCGTGCGGCTCATCCGCTCCAAGGGCGTCGGCGTCTTCTTCGTGACGCAGACCCCGAAGGACGTGCCGTCCGACGTGCTCGCCCAGCTCGGGTCGCGTGTGCAGCACGCGCTGCGGGCGTTCACGCCCGACGATGCCAAGGCGCTGCGCGCCACGGTCGGCACGTACCCGGTGAGCGGCTACGACCTGGAGCGGGTGCTGCAGGAGCTCGGCACCGGTGAGGCGATCGTGACCGTCATGAGCGAGAAGGGCGCGCCGACCCCGGTCGCCTGGACGCGGCTGCGTGCTCCGCTGGGGCTGATGTCGCCGACACCTGATCCGGACATCGAGCGGGCGGTGAAGGCTTCGCCGCTGCTGGCCAAGTACGGCACCGCGATCGACCGCGAGTCCGCGCGCGAGATCCTCACCGCGAAGATGGAGGCGGCCGAGCAGGCCGCTGCGGCGGAGGAGGTGGCGCTGGCGAAGGCGAAAGCGGATGCCGAGTTCGCCAAGCAGCAGGCTGCCGTCCAGAAGCAGCTCGAGAAGGAGGCGAAGGAGCGGCAGAAGGAGTACGACCGGCTGCTGAAGGCGACCGGCGGACGCAGCCGGACGACCTCGACGTCGCGCGCGAGCCAGAAGACGCCGGTCGAGCAGATCCTCGGGTCGAAGGCGACGCAGACGATCCTCAACGGCGTCATCCGCGGAATGTTCGGCAACGGGCGGCGCTGACGCGTCGGATACGACCTCGGCGGTGGAGATGCGATCTCGACGGCGAGGATGCGACCTCGGCGGTGGAGATGCGATCTCGGCGCAGGGGAAGAGTGCAGGGAGTGCAGGCTCGGGCGGGGTGTGACGGCCTAGCCTGGAGGCATGGCGACGAAGCCCCCGACCAGTGACATCGACGAGACGCAGCTGCGCGTCGGCGCACCCAAGGAACGCGCCGTCGGCGTGCCCGCGGTCCTGCACGCGCTGAAGATCGCGCATGAGCAGATGGGCGTCGCCCGCAGCATCCAGTCTCTCGTCCGCGTCAATCAGAAGGACGGATTCGACTGCCCCGGGTGCGCGTGGCCCGAGGAAGACAAACGGCACATCGCCGAGTTCTGCGAGAACGGCGCGAAGGCCGTCGCCGAAGAGGCGACCCTCCGCCGCATCGGCCCGGACTTCTTCGCCGCGCACTCCCTGGACGAGTTGCGCGCGCACGACGACTGGTGGCTCGGGCAGCAGGGGCGGCTCACCCACCCGATGATCCTCGACGAGGGAGCCACGCACTACCGGCCGATCTCATGGGACGACGCGCTCGCCGAGATCGCCGCCGCGATCGGCGGCCTCGCCGACCCGGACGAGGCCGTCTTCTACACGTCGGGCCGCACCTCGAACGAGGCCGCATTCCTCTACCAGCTGCTCGTGCGCGGCGTCGGCACCAACAACCTGCCGGACTGCTCGAACATGTGCCACGAGTCCAGCGGTTCGGCGCTGACCGAGACGATCGGCATCGGCAAGGGCACCGTCTCGATCGACGACATCCACGACGCCGGCCTCATCATCGTCGCGGGGCAGAACCCCGGTACGAACCATCCGCGCATGCTCAGCGCGCTCGAGAAGGCCAAGCGCAACGGCGCCACGATCGTCGCCGTCAATCCGCTGCCCGAGGCCGGACTGCTGCGGTTCGAGAATCCGCAGACGGTCACCGGCGTGCTGCTGGGCGGCACGAAACTCGCCGACGAGTTCGTGCAGATCCGTCTCGGCGGCGACCAGGCCCTGTTCCAGGCGATCGGCAAGCACCTGCTCGACGCCGAAGACCGCGACGGCGGCGTCCTCGACCACGACTTCATCGCGGAGTACACCAGCGGGTTCGACGCATACCGACAGGCGATGCGGGATGCCGTCTGGCCCCAACTGGAGGAAGCCACCGGCATCCCCGAGGCCGAACTGCGACGCATCGCCGAACTCGTCCGCACGTCCCCGGCGACGATCGTGTGCTGGGCGATGGGCCTCACGCAGCACAAGCACTCGGTGCCGACTCTGCGCGAGGTCGTGAACGTCCTGCTGCTGCAGGGCAACATCGGCCGGAAGGGCGCCGGCGTGTGCCCCGTCCGCGGGCACTCGAACGTGCAGGGCGACCGCACGGTCGGCATCTACGAGAAGCCGTCGCCCGCGTTCCTCGATGCGCTCGAGGCCGAGTTCGCCTTCTCGCCCCCGCGTGCGCACGGTCACGACACCGTCGCCGCGATCCGCGCCATGAAGGCCGGCGCGGTGCGCTTCTTCATGGCCATGGGCGGCAACTTCGTCTCGGCGACGCCCGACACCCGCGCGGTCGAGGAGGGCATGGCCCGCATCGACCTCACGGTGCAGGTGTCGACCAAGCTCAACCGGTCGCACGTCGTGACGGGGCGGCGCGCGCTCCTGCTCCCGACGCTGGGGCGCACCGACCGCGACCGCCGGGGCGGCGTCGACCAGCGCATCACCGTCGAGGACTCGATGGGCGCCGTGCACGGCTCGCGCGGACGCCTCGAGCCGCCCTCGGAGGGACTGCTCAGCGAAGTCGCGATCGTCGCGCGCCTGTGCCGGCTGCTGTTCGGCGCGGCATCCCCCCGCCCAGCGTCCCTCCGCCCAGCAAACCTCCGCCCGGAATTCCTTCGCCCAGCGGAGGAGGACAGGGGAGCGGAGGGCGAATCCGGCCTGATCGGCCCTCCCTTCGCCGCGTCACCTCCGGCGAGCGGAGGAGCGGAGTATCCGGCGGGCGGAGAGTCGGAGCAGGCGGACGGCGGCGGGGACGCGGCATCCCGCCGCGCGAACGCGCCGCAGGCGGACTGGAGCGCGCTCGAGGACGACTACGCCCTGATCCGGACACATATCCAGAACGTGATCCCCGGCTTCGAGGACTACGAGCGGCGGATCGAGAAGGGGCGCACCTTCTTCCTGCCGAACGGTCCGCGCGACGAGCGGCACTTCGCCACCGTCGACGGCAGGGCCCGGTTCACGGCGAACCCGCTGGAGTTCCCGCGGATCCCCGCCGGTCGCCTGCTGCTGCAGACGCTGCGATCGCATGACCAGTACAACACCACGATCTACGGCAAGGATGACCGGTACCGCGGCATTCAGGGCGGGCGTCGCGTCGTGCTGATCCACGCGGAGGACATCACCGCGCTGGGGTTCGCGGCCGGCGACATCGTCGACCTCGTCTCCGAATGGCCGGGGCCGGACGGTCTCGAGGAGCGTCGTGCCGAGGCGTTCCGGCTCGTGCCGTACGCGACACCGCGCGGCAACGCGGCGGCGTACTATCCCGAGACCAACGTGCTGGTGCCGCTGGAGTCCTACGCCGATGTGTCCGGCACGCCGACGTCGAAAGCCGTGATCGTGCGCCTGGAGCGCCCCGGAGCGTAGAGCGCCGCAGCCCGACGCGCGGGGGGGGGGCGCCGGCACCGAATAAGCACGGGCTTCACCGGCCCGTCGCCACGCCTTGCAAAGTACGTTTGTGGTATGGACACATCGGGGCCGCGCAGCTCGGGCACGCGCGGTGCGCGGTCTCGACTGCTCGTGGTGATCCCCGCCGCGGTGCTCATGCTGCTGGGGCTGAATGCGGGACTGCTCCTCCTGGGGCTGCCCGCCCCGATCGTCACCGACCGGCTCGCCGATCTGCACTCGATCCTGCTCGTCTTCGGGTTCGTCGGCACGCTGATCAGCCTCGAGCGCGCCGTGGCGCTGAGGGCCGCGTGGGCCAACGCCGCGCCGGCGCTGCTGGTGATTGGCACACTCCTCGCGCTCGGTCCGCTGCCGCTCGCGGTCGGCGGGCTCCTGATCACCGCCGGCGCCGCCGCGCACGTCGCGCAGTACGCGGCGATCTGGCGTCGTCAGCCCATGACGGCGACCGCCGTCCAGGCGCTCGGGAGCCTGTCGGGACTCGTCGCGGCGCTCGCATGGACCGGCGGCGTGCCGCCCGCGCGACTCGTCCCGCTGCTGGCGGTGTTCCTCATCCTCACGATCGCCGGGGAGCGACTGGAACTGGCGCGGGTCGCGGGTCCCGGGCCCCGTGCCGAGCGGATGCTGTTCGCCCTGGCCCTCGCGCTGAGCACCGCTGCGCTGGTCACCCTCACCGCGCCGGCGGCGGTCCCTGTCGCCGGCCTGCTGCTGCTCGCCCTCGTGGCCTGGCTGCTGCGCTACGACATCGCGCGGGTCACCGTGCGCCACACCGGTCTCGCCCGGTATGTCGCCGTGTGCCTGCTGGCCGGATATGCGTGGCTCGCGCTCGCCGGCGCCGGCTGGCTGCTGGGCGGCGCGCGCAGCGAGGGTCCGATCTACGACGCCACGACGCACGCGGTGTTCCTCGGCTTCGTGATCACGATGATCATGGCCCACGCACCGCTGATCCTGCCCGCCGTGCTGCGGGTGTCCATCCCCTACCACCCCGCGCTGTACGTCCCCGTCGCGCTGCTGCAGCTCGCGCTGCTCGTGCGCGTCGTCGCGGGGGACGCCTGGGGATGGACCGTCGCGCTGCAGGTCGGCGGTGCCGGGGCGGCGGTCGCGATGGTGCTGTTCGGCCTGACCGCCGTCGCCGTCTCGCTCCGCGCCCGGCGCGGCGTCGCCCGCACCGAGAGGAGCCGCACCGATGTCGCGGCGTGACTGGTATCTGCTCACCAACGCGGTCGTGCTGCTGTGGATCGTCCTGACCCTCGTCGCGGTCACGATCCATCGGTTCGTGGACCAGCCGCTGTGGCTCATGGTGCACGTGCCGCTGCTGGGGGCCGCCACCGCGGCGATCCTGATCTGGTCGCAGCACTTCGCCGACACGCTGCTGCGCCGCCCTGCCCCCGCGGGCCGCGTCGGCCTCGGCCTCCGACTCGGGCTGCACACCGTGGGCGCCGGGCTCATCGTGGCCGGCATGCTCACGGCCGCCGTCCCGCTCGTCGTGGGCGGCGCCGCACTCGTGGCCGCCGCGATCCTCGCGCACGCCGTCGTGCTCGTGATGCAGCTGCGCGGCGCGCTGCCGGCCCGCTTCGCCCCGCTCGTGCGCTACTACGTCGCGGCGAGCCTGGTCTTCCTCGGCGGCATCGCGGTCGGCGCGATCATGCCCGCCGCCGCCGACCCCTCACTCACCGACCGGCTTGTCACGACGCACATCGTCCTCAACGCCTACGGCTGGATCGGGCTCACCGCGCTGGGCACCCTCGTACTGCTGTGGCCCACCGTGCTGCACGCGCGCGTGTCCGACAGCGCCGACCGGGCCGCGCGCTGGGCGTTGCCGGTCCTCGTGGCGGGACTGCTGGTGGCCGGGGCGGGGCCACTCGTGGATCTGCGGCTGCTCGTGACGGCGGGCATGGCGATCTGGCTCACCGGCGCGATCCGGATCGGCATCGAGGGATGGCGGCAGGCGCGGGCCATGCCGCCCGGCACCTTCGCGGGGTGGAGCCTGGCCGCGGCGTTCGCCTGGGTCGTCGCCGCCGCGGTCGCCCTGGCCGTGCACGCGGCGATCGCACCGGACTGGGCGGTCCTGCGCGCGGAGTACCTCATCGTGCTCGGGCCGCTCGTCGCCGGCTTCGCCGTCCAGCTGCTCACCGGTGCGCTCAGCTACCTGCTCCCCGTCGTCGCCCTCGGCAGTCCCGCCGCGGCCAAAGCCGGCGCTGAGGTGCTGGATCGGGGCGCCGCGTTCCGGGTCGCCGCGTTCAACGGCGCGATCGTCCTGTATCTGCTGCCGATGCCCTCGCTGTCGCGCGTGCTGCTGTCGTTCGTGCCGGCCGCGATCGTGGTGGCCTTCGTCGTGCTCGCCGTCCGCGCGGTCGTGGTCGGTCGTCGTGTGCGTCGCACCGAGGGTGCGACTCCCGATCGCAGCGGCCGGGTCGGGCTCGGCCTTCCCTCGGCGCCGGCACCTCCGCCGCGGCGGGCCGGCTCCGTCACCGCGGCCTTCGCCGTCCTGGCGCTCTGCGTCGCCGGCGGCGTGGCCGCCGATCCCGCCGCCGTGGGCATCTCCACCGCCGGTCCGGCGGGCGACGTCGTCGCCTCCGGGGAGACGACCGCGGTGACCGTCGGCGTGCAGGGGATGCGGTACACCCCCGCCGTCATCGAGGTGCCGTACGGCGACGAGCTCGTCGTCACCTTCGAGAACACGGGCACCGACGTGCACGATCTCACGTTCGCCAACGGCATCCGCACGCAGCGGCTGGCCCCCGGCGCGAGCGAGACGATCGTCGTCGGCGTGATCGGCGCGGACCTCGACGGCTGGTGCTCGATCGCCGGGCACCGACAGATGGGCATGGAGCTCACGGTCCGGGTCCTCGGCGCACCCGATGACGCCGGAGCGGCGGGCGGCCATGGCGGCCACGGCACCCACGGGGACGCCGGCGCACCCTCGGCGGCGGACGACATCGACCTGGCAGCGGACCCCGGCGTCGGCTTCACCCCCTGGCCGGCCGCCCTCGCCCCGGCATCGGCGGCGACCGTGCACCGCGTCACCCTCCGCGTCGAGGAGACCGTCGCCGACGTCGCCCCCGGCATCCGCCAGACCCGCTGGACCTTCGGCGGCACCGCCCCCGGCCCGGTGCTGCGGGGCACCGTCGGCGACCGGTTCGAGATCACGCTGGTCAACGACGGGACGATCGGCCATTCCATCGACTTCCACGCCGGCGCGCTCGCCCCGGACGAGCCGATGCGCACGATCCAGCCCGGGGAGACGCTCACCTACACCTTCACGGCGACCCGCGCCGGCATCTGGATGTACCACTGCTCGACGATGCCGATGTCGATGCATATCGCCAACGGCATGTTCGGCGCGGTCATCATCGATCCGCCCGATCTCGCGCCGGTCGACCGGGAGTACGTGCTCGTGCAGGGCGAGCTGTATCTCGGGCCGCAGGGCGAGACCGCCGACGCCGACAGCATCGCCGCGCAGACCCCCGATCTGGTCGCCTTCAACGGCTACGCGAACCAGTACGTCCACGCGCCGCTGGCGGCGGGTGTGGGCGAACGGGTCCGGGTGTGGGTGCTCGACGCGGGGCCGAACGTCGCCTCGTCCTTCCACGTCGTGGGCGGGCAGTTCGACACCGTGTACCGGGAGGGCGCGTACGAGCTTCGGCCGGGGGATGCCGGTGGCGCCCAGGCCCTCGGCCTGCTCCCGGCGCAGGGCGGCTTCGTCGAGCTGACCTTCCCCGAGGCGGGGAACTACCCGTTCGTGACCCACATCATGAGCGATGCGGAGAAGGGTGCGCAGGGGATCTTCCATGTCGAGTGACGGGCACACTGCCGAGCGCGACCGGCACGACCGCCTCGTCGTCCGCGCCCACGACGAGGTGGTGCGGATCGCGCACGACGCCGTGACGTTCTCGAACGCGGTGTCGCGGCACCTCCAGATCCCCAACGGCCTGGACGGCCCGGCCCATGCCGCCGCCCGCCGGCTGCTCGACCCGTTCTTCGCCGGCGTGGAGCTCGACCGCTTCCAGCCGGGCTTCGAGCGGATCGCCCGCGATCTGGTCGCCACCCTGCGCGGCTCGCCCTTCGACGCCGTCGCCGACCTGGGCGCGCGGTTCGCCGTCCGCGCGCAGTCGCACTGGCTGGGCTGGCCCGCCGCGATCGAAGACACCCTGCTGGACTGGGTCGCCGACCACCGCGCCGCCGCGCGCGCCGGCGATGCGCGCCGATCGGCGGAGGTCGCCGCGCGGTTCGACAACATCGTCCGCGGTCTGCTCGATCCCCGCCGCGAGCCCGACGGCGATCCCCGCACTGATCCCGACGGTGATCCCTGCACTGATCCCGGCACTGAGCCCGGCACCGACGTCCCCGGCGACCCCCGTGGCGACGTCACGACGCGCCTGATGAGACTGCGCACCGACGACGGCCGCGCGCTGTCCGATGCCGAGATCATCTCGATCCTGCGCAACTGGACCGGGGGAGACCTGTCGTCGATCGCGCTGTGCGCCGGCGTCGTCGTGCACTGGCTGGCCGCGCACCCGGAGCACGCCGCGCACCTGGACGCGGCGTCCGACGACGAGCTGGATGCCGTCATCGACGAGGTCCTGCGCTGCGACGACCCGTTCGTGTCGAATCGTCGCCGCGCGACGCGGGACACCGTCGTCGCCGGCTGTCCCGTCGCCGCGGGAGAGGTCGTCGTCCTGGACTGGCGGGCCGCCAACGTCGACCCCCGCGTCTTCGGCGCGCCCTTCGCCCCGGCCGCCCACGCCGCCGACAACCTCGTGTACGGCACCGGGCCGCACGTGTGCCCCGGCCGCCCGCTCGCGACGCGCGAACTGCGTGCGCTCGTGCGTGCGCTGCGGGATGCCGGCATCCTCGAACCGGCGGGAGCGGCCGTGCGCGAGCAGCCCCCCGTCGCCGGCTACCGCACCGTCCCCGTCCGCATCGTGCCGGTCCCGATCGTGCCTGTCAGCGATCGCTGAGCGCGGGAGCCGCTGAGCGCGGGAGCCGTTGGAGTGCGAGAGCTGCTGAGTGCGGGAGCTGCTGAGCGCGGGAGCGCGGGAGTCACGGAGGCGAGAGCACCCGCTGGGCGAGTGGACCCGCTGGGCGAGGCCCACTGTTCAGTTCGCAGGACACCGCGGCTCAGCACCCGCGACACGCCGGGTGACACGCCCGGGATCCCGAAGAAGTCCTGCGAACCGCGCCGGACCCCGGATGCCGGACCCGGGCCCGGGCCGGACCCCGGTCGGACGCCGGAGCCCGGCCGGCCCTCGGACGCCGGACCCCGCTATCCCCGAGCCGCCGGGGCGCGACAAGGGTCGGATGCCGGCGCGTCAGAGCTTGTGCAGGCGCTCGGGGTCGGGCTGCTGCACCGGGTCCCACCCGCGGCGCACGGGGCGCGCTCCGCGCTGCGCGTCGCGCGAGCGGTAGACGATGTAGGGGCGGAACAGGTATCCGACGGGCGCGGAGAAGACGTGCACGAGCCGTGTGAACGGCCACAGCGCGAACAACGCGAACGCGGTGAGCACGTGCAGCTGGAACAGCAGCGGCACGTGCGCCATGAGCTCGACGTTCGGCTGGAGGAACAGGATGCTGCGGATCCAGGGCGAGATGGTCTCGCGGTAGTGGAAGCCGGGGCCGAACACCTGGTGCACGACGGTCGCGGCCGTGCCGAACAGCAAGGTGGCGCCGAGGAAGACGTACATCACCTTGTCCATGACGGTCGTCGCCAGGAACACGGGACCGACGGTGCGGCGCCGATAGATGAGGATCGCCAGGCCCGCGAGGGTCAGCACGGCGGCGAAGGTGCCGAGCGCCGTCGCGCCGAAGTGGTAGATCTCCTCGCTGATGCCGATCGCGTACAGCCATTCGCGGGGGATCAGCAGTCCGACGACGTGCCCGGCGATGACCATGAGGATGCCGAGATGGAACATCGGCGAGCCCCATCGCAGCAAGCGGTTCTCGTAGGTCTGGCTCGACCGGGTCGTCCAGCCAAACTTGTCGTAGCGGTACCGCCAGATGTGGCCGACGACGAACACCGCGATCGCGGCGTACGGGACGGCGACCCACAGGATGATCTGCAGCGCGTTCACGACTCCTCCTGGGTGACGGGGCGGAAGGGGGGCAGCTGGCCGAGGAAGCTCAGGCCCACGGTCTCGGTCGGCGGCCCTTCGTTGATGAGGTCGAGGAACCGCTCGCGCGTGCGGTCGTCGATCGGCGGCAGCGAGAGCGTCACGGTGCGCACGACGAGGGCCCAGGGGCTGTCCATGCCCTCGAGCGCCGCGCGCAACACCTCGATGCCCTCGCGGTGCGAGGCGATGAGTGCGTCGGCGACTTCGGAGTCCGAGCGTGCCGAGAACTCCAGGACGGCGGGCAGGAAGTCGGGTAGGTCCTCGGAGTCGAACTCCCACCCGGCGGCGCGGTAGGCCTCGAGGAACGTGACCAGCGCGACGCCGCGGCGTCGCGTGTCGCCGGTGGCGTAGTAGCTCAGGTACAGGCTGCACTTGCGCTTGAGGTCGAACGTCGTCACGTAGCGGCGCTGCCACTCGGTCTCACCGGCCGCCTCGGCCTGGTCGAGGAACCGTGCCAGCGGCTGGGCGAGCGGGGCCGGCAGCTCCGCCGCGTGCGCGCGCAGCGTGGGCAGCCGCGTGAACCAGCCGGCATCCGGATAATCGAGCAGGAGCGAGGCGAGCATGTGCACGCGGGCGCGCTGGGCCGCACTCAGCCGCACCGGCGGCAGCTCGGGCGGCATCGCCTTGCGCGGGGTGACCCGCGTGACCACGGGGCTCATCGGTCGCCCTCGCGGTCGTCGGCCTTCGATGCGCCGGTCGCGCGGGTGTCGACCGGCTCGGTCACCGAGGAGGCGCTCGGCGGGAACAGGCCGTCGGTCGAGCCGTTGCCGTCCCAATTGAGCAGGTTCACCCGGCCCGGGGTCGACGGACGATCGGCCGTCTGCCGGTCGGCGAGGATGTGGAAGTTCTCCACCGCGACGGGAACGCTGGGGCCGCTGGACGAGCCGAACGGGCCCGCGCCGCCCATGCCGGGACCCCCGTCGAAGTCGAGCGAGCACGCCATCTCTTCGAGAGCGTGCGCCTGCTCGGCGTGCGCGGAGGGGATGACGTAGCGCTCCTCGTACTTCGCGATCGCCAGCAGCCGGTACATCTCCTCGACTTCGGCGCCGGTCATGCCCACGGCGTGGGCGATGCGCTCGTCGCGTTCGTCGTCGATGTTGATGCCGCGCATGTACGACCGCATGGCCGCGAGGCGGCGCAGCGCCGCATCGACGGGCGCGATGTCGCCGGCGGTGAACAGCTCGGCGAGATAGCCGATCGGGATGCGCAGCTTGTCGATCGCGGCGAACAGCGTGCGCGCGTCCTCGCCGTCGCTGCCCGATCCGGTCACGACGTCCACGACCGGGGACAGCGGCGGGATGTACCAGACCATCGGCATGGTGCGGTACTCGGGGTGCAGGGGGAGGGCGACCTGATACTGCATGAGCTTCCAGATCGGGCTGCGCTGGGCCGCCGCGATCCAGTCCTCCGGGATGCCCTCGGCGCGCGCCCCCTCGATGACGGCGGGATCGTGCGGGTCGAGGATGATGTCGCGCTGGGCCTGCAGCAGGGCCTTGTCGTCCTCGACGGAGGCCGCCGCCGCGACGCGGTCGGCGTCGTAGAACACGAGGCCGAGGTAGCGCAGCCGCCCGACGCAGGTCTCGGAGCACACCGTCGGCAGGCCCACCTCGATGCGCGGGTAGCACATGGTGCACTTCTCGGCCTTGCCGGTGCGGTGGTTGAAGTACACCTTCTTGTACGGGCAGCCGGACACGCACATGCGCCAGCCGCGGCACTGGTCCTGATCGACGAGCACGATGCCGTCCTCGGCGCGCTTGTACATCGCACCGGACGGGCACGAGGCGACACAGGACGGGTTCAGGCAGTGCTCGCAGATGCGCGGCAGGTAGAACATGAAGGCCTTCTCGAACTCGGCCTTCACCTCCTCGCTCATCTTCTGCAGGATCGGGTCGTCCTGCATCGTCTCGAGCGAGCCGCCGAGGTCGTCGTCCCAGTTGGCCGACCACGAGATCTTCATGTCCTCGCCGGTGAGCAGGCTCTTGGGACGGGCGACCGGCACCTGCTGGCCCTTCGGTGCGTTCAGCAGCATGTCGTAGTCGTACGTCCACGGCTCGTAGTAGTCGTGGATCTCGGGCAGCTTCGGGTTGGAGAAGATGCGGGCGAGCTTCGACAGGCGCCCGCCGCCCTTGAGCTTCAGGCGTCCGCCGCGCGTGCGCACCCAGCCCCCGCGCCACTTCTCCTGGTCCTCGTACGTGCGCGGGTAGCCGACGCCGGGGCGGGTCTCGACGTTGTTGAACCAGACGTACTCCACGCCCGTGCGGTTCGTCCACGCCTGCTTGCAGGTCACCGAGCACGTGTGACATCCGATGCACTTGTCGAGGTTCATGATCATCGACATCTGCGCCATGACCTTCATCAGTACTCCACCTCCTGGCTGCGGCGGCGGATCGCGGTGATCTCGTCGCGCTGATTGCCCGTCGGGCCCAGATAATTGAAGGCCCACGCGAGCTGCGCGTAGCCGCCGATGATATGGCTGGGCTTGAGCAGGATCCGCGTCAGCGAGTTGTGGATGCCGCCGCGCAGACCGCTCGTCTCGGCGATGGGCACGTCGACCGTGCGGTCCTTCGCGTGGTACATGTACACCGTTCCCTCCGGCATCCGGTGCGAGACGATCGCGCGCGCCACCACGACGCCGTTGCGGTTGTACGACTCGATCCACTCGTTGTCGCGGACGCCGATCTTGGCGGCGTCCTGCGGACTCATCCAGATCGTGGGACCGCCGCGGGACAGCGACAGCATGAAGAGGTTGTCCTGATACTCCGAGTGGATCGACCACTTCGAGTGCGGCGTGAGATATCGCACCGTCACCTCGGTCTGACCGGCCGCCCCCGGCCCGGCGATGCGTCGCGTCGCCCCCACCCGGCCGTCGCCGAACAGACGGTGCATGTCCAGCGGAGGCCGGAAGATCGGGAGGTTCTCACCGAGCTCCTCGATCCAGTCGTGGTCGAGGTAGAAGTGCTGCCGGCCGGTGAGGGTGTGCCAGGGCTTGAGGTGCTCGACGTTGATCGCGAACGCCGTGTAGCGGCGACCGCCGTGCTCCGAGCCCGACCACTCCGGCGACGTGATGACGCTGCGCGGCTGGACCTGCACGTCGTTGAACGTGATGTGCGCGCCCTCGTGGTCCTCGGCGAGGTGCGCGATCCGCTGGCCGGTGCGCTTCTCGAGCTGCCGGAACCCCTGGACGGCGAGGCGTCCGTTGCTCGTGCCCGAGAAGGCGAGGATCATCTCGCAGACGCGCTTGTCGGTGTCCAGGCGCACCGACCCCGCGTACGGTCCGGTCGCGACCGTCCCGTTGACGCGCTTCAGCCGTTCGATCTCCTTGTCCGGGGTGTAGGTGATCGCCTTCGTCGTCATGCCGAGCGTCGCCGTGAGCGGGCCGAGCGACTTCCACCGCTCGTACAGGTTCGGGTAGTCGCGTTCGACGGTGATCAGCTTGGTCATCGTCTCGCCCGGTACCAGCGGCAGTCCGTCCTTCACGACGCCGTGCGGCGTGGCCATGACGTCGGCCGTGTCGTGCTGCAGCGGCGAGGCGACGACGTCGCGGCGCACCCCGAGGTGCTCGCGCGCGTACTCGCTGAACTTCTGGGCGAGCGCGCCGAACAGGTCGTAGTCGGTGCGCGTCTGCCACGGCGGGTTGATCGCCGGGGTGAACGCGTGGATGAAGGGGTGCATGTCGGTGGAGGACAGGTCGTGCTTCTCGTACCAGGTCGCCGCCGGCAGCACGAGGTCGCTGAACAGGGTCGTCGAGGTCATGCGGAAATCGGCGGTCATGAGCAGATCGAGCTTGCCCACCGCGGCATCCTCCCGCCAGACGATGTCGCGCGGACGCGCCCCCTCCGGGGTCTCGGCGGCGCGGATGGCCGAGTCGGCGCCCAGCAGGTGCTTGAGGAAGTACTCGTTGCCCTTGCCGGAGGAGCCCAGGATGTTCGCCCGCCACACCGAGACGACGCGGGGGAAGTTCTCGGGCGAGTCCGGGTCCTCGCACGCGTAGTGCAGCGAGCCGTCGTTCAGGCTGTCGACGATGTGCTGGGCCGGCTCCTTGCCGGCGGCCTCGGCCTCGTCGCACAGGTCCAGCGGGTTGCGCGAGAAGGTCGGGTAGCTCGGCATCCAGCCGCGCTTGACCGACTCGACGAGGCAGTCCGCCGTGGTGCGGTCTGCGAACTTGCCGCGTGCCAGGGGCGAGGCCAGCTGGTCGGCGGGCAGGCCGTCGTAGCGCCACTGGCTGGTCGCGAGATACCAGAACGCGGTGCCGATCATCTGCCGGGGCGGCCGGTTCCAGTCGGCGGCGGTCGCGTACTGCGAGTAGCCGGTGATGGGACGCACCTTCTCCTGGCCGACGTAGTGGGCCCAGCCGCCGCCGTTGACGCCCTGGCATCCGGTCATCGTCGTGAGCGCGAGGAAGGTGCGGTAGATCGTGTCGGAGTGGAACCAGTGGTTGGTGCCGGCGCCCATGAGGATAATCGAGCGGCCGCCGGAACGGTCCGCGTTGTCGGCGAACTCGCGCCCGATGCGGATGGCCTGCTCGGCCGGGACGCTCGTCAGCTCCTCCTGCCACGCCGGGGTGCCCGGGCTCGTGGGGTCGTCGTACCCGGTCGGCCACTGACCGGGAAGGCCCTCGCGGCCCACTCCGTACTGCGCCAGCAGCAGGTCGAACACGGTCGTGACGAGCTTGCCGGCCACCCGGCGGACAGGCACGCCGCGGCGGACCACGCCCGAGCCGCCCGCGTGCTCGTCGCCCGCGTCGGGCGTGAGGTCGAAGCGGGGAAGCAGGATCTCGGCGCTCTCGGTCGTGTCGGCCAGGTCGCGCAGCGACAGCGGCGGCACGACATCGCCGAGGTCCAGGTTCCACTCGCCCTCGTCCTCGGCCGTGAACCGGTGGCCCAGCGAGCCGCCGGGCACCACCGGCATCCCGTGCTGGTCGAGCAGCACCGTCTTGAAGTCGGCGCGCGCGACGTTCGCCGCGTCGCCGTCCAGGTCGCTGGCCGTGAGGAACTTGCCCGGGACCAGCCCGTCCGGGTGCTCCTCGAGGGTCACCAGGTACGGCGAGTCGGTGTAGCGCTGCATGTAGTCCTCGAAGCGCGGCGTGCGCGTGCGGACGTAGTGCTCGGTGAGGATGACGTGCCCCATCGCCATGGCGAGGGCGGCGTCGGTTCCCGGGTGCGGGGCGACCCACTCGTCGGCGAACTTCGTGTTGTCGGTGTAGTCGGGCGAGACGGTGATGACCTTCTGGCCGCGGTAGCGCGCCTCGGCCATGAAGTGCGCGTCGGGGGTGCGGGTGACCGGCACGTTCGAACCCCACATGATGAGGTAGCCGGCGTTCCACCAGTCCGCCGACTCGGGGACGTCGGTCTGATCGCCGAACACCTGCGGGCTCGCCACCGGCAGGTCGGCGTACCAGTCGTAGAACGACAGGATCGTGCCGCCGACGAGGTTCAGGAAGCGGGCGCCGGCGCCGTGGCTGACCATCGACATCGCCGGGATCGGCGAGAATCCCGCGATCCGGTCGGGGCCGTACGCCTTGACGGTGTGGACGTGGGCGGCCGCGGCGATCTCCATCGCCTCGTCCCACGTCGTGCGGATCAGCCCGCCCTTTCCGCGCGCGCTCTTGTAGGCGCGGGACTTCTCGGGGTCATCGACGATCGACGCCCACGCGTCAACCGGGTCGGGGTGCGTCTTCTTCGCGTCGCGGTACAGGGCGGCGAGCGTGTCGCGGATGTACGGGTAGCGCACCCGCGTGGGCGAGTAGGTGTACCAGCTGAACGCGGCGCCGCGGGGGCAGCCGCGCGGCTCGTACTCGGGCGAGTCGGGGCCCACCGACGGGTAGTCCGTCTGCTGGGCCTCCCACGTGATGATGCCGTCCTTGACGTACACCTTCCACGAGCACGATCCCGTGCAGTTCACGCCGTGCGTCGAGCGGACGACCTTGTCGTGCGCCCAGCGGTCGCGGTAGAACACGTCGCCGGAGCGGCCACCCTCCAGGAAGAGCGATCGCAGGTCCTCGCTGGTCTCGCCGCGGCGGAGGAACCGCCCCATGTTCAGCAGCGTGTCGGCCAGAGGGCCGTCCGTCGCGGGGTGGATCGCACGCGTGTCGGGGGTCATGAAGTCCTCCTGGGCTCACCGGTGCCCTCAGTCTGGCCACGTCGCGACGCGGCCGCCACCCCCCTCACCGTGTTTAATCCGGCGCCGCGCGGCGCCGTCCGAGGGTCCGTTCCGCGCCGCAATAAGCACGGTGAGGAGGGGGTGCCGCCCGTGCGGGCGCGCCGCTAGCGTGGTCGCAACGAGAGGAGATCGCCATGGCGACGAGCACTTCTTCCGCGGCCTCCGCCGCGTCGGCGGCGCCGGATCTGCGCGGCGGGCTCGGCCAGGTGATCCTGGCGACGATCGCGTCGACGGTCGGCTTCTGGGCCTGGATGTCGATCGCCCCGCTGCAGAACATCTACGCCACCGACATGGGACTCGACCAGGGCCAGATCTCGATCATGCTCGCCACGCCGGTGCTCGTGGGTGCGCTGGGGCGGATCGTGGTGGGAGCGCTGACCGACCGTTTCGGCGGGCGGAAGATGTTCACGCTCGTGCTGCTGGCCGCCGTGCCGGCCGTGCTGCTCGTGGCGCTCGCCGGGAGCATCGGCAGCTTCGCGCTGCTGGTGGGCGCCGGGTTCATCCTCGGGATCGCGGGCACGATCTTCGCGGTGGGCATCCCGTTCTCCAGCGCCTGGTTCCCGCCGCAGCGGCGCGGGCTCGCCACGGGCATCTTCGGCATGGGCATGATCGGCACCGCCGTCTCGGCCTTCGCGACCCCGCGCCTGGCCGAGTCGATCGGATACCTGCCGACCCATCTGCTCATCGCGGGGGTCATGGTGCTCACCGCCGTCGTGGTCTGGTTCGGGATGCGGGAGTCGCCGGTCTGGCAGCCCAGCCACCAGGCGCTGATCCCCAAGGTCACGGGCGCCCTGAAGCTGCTCATCACGTGGGAGATGTCGTTCCTGTACGCGATCGTGTTCGGCGGCTTCGTTGCCTTCTCGACGTACCTGCCCAAGTACCTGCTGACGATCTATGCGGGCGATGTGGATGCCGTGGGCGCGGGCACCCGCACCGCTCTGTTCGCCGCGGCGGCCGTCGTCGCGCGACCGATCGGCGGGGTGCTCGCCGATCGGTTCGGTCCGAAGGTGGTCTCGCTGATCTCCCTCGCGGGGATCGTCTCGGCCGCGTACATCGTCGGCCAGCAGCCCCCCGAGGGTGTGCTCACCGGTGCGGTGTTCCTGCTGATGGCCTCGGCGATGGGGCTCGGCATGGGTGCCGTGTTCGCGTGGGTCGGGCCCTCCACCCCGCCGGACAAGGTCGGCGCCGTCACGGGTGTCGTCGCCGCGGCCGGCGGATTGGGCGGCTTCTTCCCGCCGCTCGTGATGGGCGCCACTTACCACGCCGACAGCAACTCGTACGCGCTCGGGCTGTGGCTGCTCGTGCTCGTGGGCGCTGCGGCGCTCGTCGTGGCGGGCATGCTGCGCGATACCCGCGGCTGAGATCGGCGCGGCGGCCCGGCGCCGTGCCCGTGGGGCGTGTGCTGGCTGTCGGGCGTGTGGCGGCTGTCGGGCGTGTGCTGGCTGTCGGGCCTGTGGTGGCTGTCGGGCCTGTGGCGGCCTGTTGTCCGGTCGCCGGGTCGGGAGGCCGGGTCAGGACTCGGTCAGGCGCAGCTGCAGGCTGCAACGGTGCTCGGTGACCAGCGGCAGCAGGCGGTCCACCTCGATCGGCCCGCCGGCGCGCTGGAGCACCTCGCGGATGAGCTGCTCGTGCACGCGGCACACGGCGACGGGCTGGGCATCGACGAGGTTGTGGAACGGGCACGGCTTGAGATCGACCCGCAGGTCGGCGTCGTCGACCTCGGGCTCGAAGTCGAAGTCCTCGAGGTGCTCGTAGAGGGCGTCGATCTGGTGGACCGCGTCGGGGTCCTGGTCGCCGACGTCGATCGCCATGACACGGCGCAGCAGGTCGCCGCGGCGCTTGGCCTCATCGACACGACGCTGCACGGCTTCGTTGTCGATGCCGGCATCCACAGCGGAGAAGTAGATGATGCGCGGGCGCCCGCGCGTGCCGCGGTGTTCGGTCTCGGTGCGCAGGACGCCCTCGTCGACGAGGACGCGGACGTGGTCGCGCAGCGTGTTCTCGTGCAGGCCCGTCGCCTCGACGAGTTGCGTCAGGCCGAGCCCCGGATGCTGCATGACCGCGTCGGCGATCACGAGCCGGCTGAGCTGCGCGAGACCGCGGTGGGCGTGGATCGAGCGGGGCATGCTTCGATTATCGTCCACCCCCCGCGAGGTCGTATCTGTCGCGTCGAGGTCGTATTTGTCGCGTCGAGGTCGTATTTGTCGCGTCGAGGTCGCATTTGTCACGCCGAGTGCGCATTCACCGCGACAAGCGGCAGTCCTATGCTGAGGACATGGCCCGCACAGCCCGAGTGATCACCGTGTCGGATCGCTCTGCGCGCGGCGAACGCGAAGATGCCAGCGGCCCGATCGCCGTCGCCGCGCTGCGAGAAGCGGGGTTCGAGACCGACCGCGTCGTCATCGCCGACGGTGCCGAATCAGTCGAGCGTGCGCTGCGGGCGGCGCTGGCTGACGGCATCCAGCTGGTGATCACAACAGGCGGCACCGGGCTCGCCCCCCGGGACCAGACGCCCGAGGGCACGACGCGCGTGGTCGAGCGCACGATCCCCGGAATCGTTGAGGAGCTGCGTCGCCGAGGTGCAGTGGAGACTCCGCATGGCATGCTCAGCCGCGGGATCGCGGGGACCGCAGGCGGCGCACTCATCGTCAATCTGCCGGGATCGCCCGCGGCGGTCGGATCGGGTATTCCCATCGTGCTGTCCGTCGCATCCCACGTCATCGCCCAACTCGACGGAGGAGACCACTGATGCGTGCTGTGCGGATTGCGAAGATCAGCGAGATCAGCCTGGACATCACGGCGCATCTGGCAGCGGTCGATGATCCCGCTGCGGGAGCGATCGCCAGCTTCATCGGCACGGTGCGTGATCATGATCCGGATGCCGGGGGTCCGGTGACCGCGCTGGAGTACTCGGCGCACCCGGACGCCGAGGCGACTCTGCACGACATTGCGCTCCGAGCCATCGGCGCGCGCCGCGCAATCGTCGCGGTCAGTCACAGGATCGGCCGACTCGAGGTCGGCGAGGTCGCCGTCGTCATCGCCGTCGCCACGCCGCATCGCGCCGAGGCCTTCGAGATCTGTCGCGAAGTGATCGAGGAGATCAAGCGCGACCTGCCGGTCTGGAAGCGTCAGGTCGAAGCCGATGGGACGACGGCCTGGAAGGGCCTCGGGGGCTAGCGAGCCGTTCACTCGGCGGCGGAGATGCGATCTCGGCGCGGGAGATACGACCTCGGCGGCAGAGATACGACCTCGGCGGCAGAGATACGACCTCGGCGACGGAGATGCGACCTCGGCGACGGAGATACGACCTCGGCGACGGAGATACGACCTCGGGGAGAGGGGGCGGTCAGCCGCCGGCGAACGGGGGGAGCACGTCGACCAGGGTGTCGGCGCCCAGCGGCGTCTCGTCGCCGACGCGGGCGCCGTCCACGAGTACCGCGCAGCGCGGCAGAATGCCGCCCAGCGCGGGGATCTCGGCGGCCAGCGCCGCGCGCAGGGCACCGAGGGTCGGCTCCGAGCGCGTCTGCTCGGCACGACCGGCGAACTCCTCGGCGGCCGCGAAGTACCGGACGCGCACCTCAGGCCTCATCCGCCGACGGCCAGCGCTCCGCCAGCTCCGTGATCGCCGCGACGGCCGCGCGCACGTCCTCGGGCGATCCCCCGGAGCGCCCGGCGACCAGACCCGCCGCGAACGCGCTGAACGGCGCGGCCGGGCGCGCCACGCCCACGGCGACATCGCGGGCCAGATCGAGGATCAGCGCGATCGGCAAGTCCTGCTCGGCCAGGCCGAAGCGCTCGCGCAGGGCCGCGGCCCAGGCATCCAGTGCTTCCGGCGGCAGCGTCCGTCCGCTCATGATCGCTCCCTCACGGTCGTTCTCCCTCGGCGGCGAACAGCGTCCGCGCCCGTTCCAGATCTTCCCACGTGTCCACGTCGGCCGTCTCGGTCTCGGGGGCCGTCACCACCGCGATCGCGAGATCGTCCAGCAGCGCGCGCATCGGCGCCCCGCGCCCCGCGTCGGGCAGCGCCGCCGCCGCACGGCGCAGCGCCGCCGTCCGGTACACGCCGGTCAACCACTGCGGACGGGACGACCCGTCCGCCAGGCACAGCCCCTCCACATCGGCCGGCAGCAGCGGCAGGTCGCGCCGCAGCCGCGCGACGGCGGCCTCGACGCCGGGCACATCGCACGCCAGCACGAACGTCCACTCCGGGAGTCCGGCCGGTCCCGCCCCACCGTCCGCGTCCGCGGGGCCGGCACCATCGAGGACGCCGCCCCGCGCCCACGCCTGCAGCACCGCGACGACCGCGGCCGCCGGCCCGCCGAACGGAGGGTCCTCCCGCACCCACGTCACGCCGTCGACGCCGGGCATCGCAGCGGCGGCGACGGTCACCGGCGCGCAGCCGGCCACGGCCTCCACCGCCCGCTGCAGCAGCGTGCGCCCGCCCACCTCGAACAGGGGCTTGGCGGCGCCGTCCACACGCGAGGCGCGGCCGCCGGCGAGCAGGATCGCTCCCGTCATGCGGCGGCGCTCATTCCGGCCGCACCCAGTCGCCGCTCTTCCCGCCGGTCTTGCGCGTGATCCGCACGCTCTCGATCGACGTGCCCTTGTCCATGCCCTTGACCATGTCGACGACGGCCAGGGCGGTGACGGACACGGCCGTCAGCGCCTCCATCTCGACCCCCGTGCGATCGGCGGTGCGCACCGTCGCCTCGATCTCGACGCCGCCGTCGACGATCGCCAGGTCGACGGTCGCGCCGTGCACCCCGATGACGTGGGCCAGCGGCAGCAGTGCGGGGGTCTGCTTCGCCGCCTGGATGCCGGCGATCCGAGCCACCGCCAGCACGTCGCCCTTCGGGACCGCCCCGTCGCGCAGCGCCGCGACGACGTCGGGGGAGCAGCGCACGAAGCCGCGTGCGGTCGCCGCGCGCACCGTGGGCTGCTTCTCGGTGACATCGACCATGCGGGCATGGCCCGCGGCATCCAGATGGGTGAAGCTCATGCCGATCATCCTTCCAGGAGCATCACATCGACCAGGTCGCCGGCGGCGACGGCCTCGACCTCGGCGGGCACGACGGCGTACGCCTCGGCCAGTCCCAGCCCGCCCGCCAGGTGCGATCCCGATCCGCCCGCGGTCGCGGGGCGCACGGTCCAGCGGCCCGGGTCGGCGCGATCGATCGCGGCGGGCAGGTACTGCCGACGTCCGAGGGGCGTGCGCCAGGCGGCGGATGCCGCCACCCGCAGCACCGGTCGGTGCAGCGTCGTGCGGCCCTGCAGGGCGAGCAGCGCGGGCCGGACGAAGACCTCGAACGAGACGGCGGAGCTGACCGGGTTGCCGGGCAGCCCGAACAGGAGGGTCCCGCCGGCCGTGACACCGAAGCCCTGCGGCTTGCCCGGCTGCATCGCGACCTTCGTGAAGGTCATCGTGCCGGCGAGGGTGGTCTTGACGACTTCGTAGGCACCGGCGCTGACCCCGCCGGTGAGGACGACGGCATCCACGCGGTCGGGGCCGGTCGTGAACTCGGCCAGCAGCGCCGCGAGCCGGGTGCCCTCGTCGTCGACGCTGTCGCGGTGCGCGACGTGCGCGCCGGCTTCGGCGACGAGCCCGGCGATCAGCATGCCGTTCGACTCGGGGATCTGCCCGCGGCGCAGCGGGCCGCCGGGCGCGACCAGCTCGCTGCCGGTCGAGACGACGAGCACGCGGGGCCGCGGGGCAATCGTGACCTGCGGGACGCCGGCGGCGGCGACCGCGCCGAGCTGCAGGGCGCCGAGCGCGCCCCCCGCCGGCAGCACCTCGTCGCCCGCGCGCAGGTCCTCGCCGCGGCGGCGCACGTGCGCGCCCGCCGCCTGCGGGGCACGCCGGACGGCGATCTCGCCCAGCGAGTCGTCGAGGCCGCCGGCGGTGTCCTCGAACGGGACGATCGTGTCGGCGGCGGCGGGCACGGGGGAGCCGGTCATGATCCGAGCCGCCTCGCCGACGCCGATCGGCGGGTCCTCGTCGGTGCCGGCGGGCAGGTCAGCGACGACGTGCAGCGTGGCGGGACGACCGGGTCCGGCTCCGGCGACGTCCGCGAAGCGCACGGCGAAGCCGTCCATCGCCGAGTTGTCGAATACAGGGATGTCCACGGCGGCGCGGACCGGCCGCGCGAGGGTCGCGCCCAGCGCCTGCGGCAGCGTGGTCGTGACCGGGGTCAGCGGGCGCACGGCGGCGAGGATCTCGGCGAGATGCCCTTCGACCGTGCGCAGACCGCTCACGCCGGGGTCCAGGCGGCCAGGCCTCCGGCGAGGACGGATGCCGTGACTCCCCGCGCGCGGATCGCCTCGGCGGCGCGCTGCGCGCGCACGCCGTGCGCGCAGATGACCACGACGGGGTCGGGGCCGACCTGGCCCGGATCGGCGAGGAACTGCGCGAGGGGGATCAGCTCGGAGCCGGCGACGATGCCCGTCGCGGTCTCCCACGGCTCGCGCACGTCGAGCAGGGTGGCGCCCGCCTCCTGCGCCGCCATCATCTCCTCGGCCGTGAGCTGCGCGATCTCGGGTACGCCGGCGGTCCCCGGTGCGTCCGGTGCTTCTGCCATCTCTGCTGCCTCCGTTGTCTTCTGTCGCGCCCCGGATCGGGCGCCTGGTCGTTCTTCCGGTGTCGACGCGACCGCGCGCAACGGCACCTCGCGCTGCGTGCCGGCCCGGCTGTCGACGACGGCGACGCGGCCCAGCAGGGGGTCGCCGATGCCGGCGATGAGCTTGATCGCCTCGGTCGCCAGCAGCCCGCCGACCTGCAGGCACAGCGGGCCGAGTACGCCGACGGCGGAGCAGGTCGGCAGCTCGCCGACGGACTCCTGCGGGTACAGGTCGCGCAGGCGCACCGGCGCGGTCCCGGCGGGCGGAGCCGACCAGAAGACGGTGATCTGCGCGTGGAACTCCTGCACGACGCCCCACACGAGGGGTATGCCGAGCCGCTCGCAGGCCGCGGCGACGTCGACGCGGGTGGAGAAGGTGTCTGTGCCGTCGATCACCAGGTCTGCGCCGGCGAGCAGGCGATCCGCGTTGTCCGCGGTGAGACGCTCGCGCACCTCGCGGACCTCGGTCTCCGGGGACAGATCGGCGGCCGCCCGCACGACCGACGCGGTCTTGGCGGCGCCGATGTCGACATGCCGGTGGATGATCTGGCGCTGGAGGTTGCCGGCATCCACCGTGTCGTCGTCGATGACGGTCAGTGTGCCGATGCCGGCCGCCGCGAGGGCGAGCAGGACGGGGGAGCCGAGTCCGCCGGCCCCCATGACGGCGACGTGGGCGGCGGCGAGGCGCCGCTGGCCGAGCTCGCCGAGACCGGCCAGGACGGCATGCCGTGCGGTGCGGGTCCGTTCGGCCTCGGAGAGCGAGGCGACGGGCTCGACGAGCGGCGGCAGCGACATGGCTCCAGCGTAATCGGGCGGGGGATGCCGGGACCCGGCGCCGGCCGGGGAAATCGTCGAGGCCGGGCGCACCTCCCCGGCTCAGCCGACGTGCGTGCATTTCCGCAGATGCGGTTTTCCACGGTGATGACAGCCGCAGACGCGGTGTAGCGTCGAAGACATGGACACCTTCCGGATCTCCGAGGCCGCCCGCCTGCTCGGTGTCAGCGACGACACCGTCCGGCGCTGGATCGATCAGGGCACGCTGCCGGCGACGGGGGACAGCCCGACGCGCATCCCGGGGGACGCGCTGGCCGCGCACGCCGTCGAGCTGGCGCGCACGGCATCCGATCCCACGGATGTCCTCTCCAGCGCGCGCAACCGCTTCGTCGGTCTCGTCACGCGCGTCCAGGTGGACGGCGTGATGGCGCAGGTCGACATCCAGGCGGGGCCGCACCGCGTCGTCTCGCTCATGTCCGCCGAGGCCGTCCGCGAGCTCGCGCTGGCGCCGGGCTCGCTCGCGGTCGCCGTCGTGAAAGCCACCACCGTCATCGTCGAGACCCCGAAGGACTGATCATGCGTCTGCACCACGTCGCCGCCCTGGCGCTGACCTCCCTCGTCCTCCTCGCCGGCTGCGCGAGTGCGGGCACGACCACGGCCGACCTCGATCCGTCGGCATCCGGAGAGCCTTCGGTGGAGGTCGGTCCGGAGCTGGAAGGCGAGCTGACCGTGTATGCCGCCGCCTCGCTGAAGGCCGCGTTCGACGAGCTCGTGACGCGATTCGAAGCCGCCCATCCGCGCGTCTTCGTGCAGCCGATCACCTACGACGGCTCGTCGACGCTGGCGACCCAGATCATCGAGGGCGCTCCCGTCGACGTGTTCGCCGCGGCCGACGAGAACAACATGCAGAAGGTCGTGGATGCCGGTCTGGCCGCCGCACCTGCGCTGTTCGCGACGAACACCCTGACCATCGTCGTGCCCTCCGGCAACCCGGGCGGCATCATCGGGCTGGACGACTTCGCCGACCCCGACCGCGCGATCGTGATCTGCGCGGTGGAGGTTCCGTGCGGCGCTGCGACCGGCACCCTGCTGACCGGCGCAGGGATCGAGGCGAGCGTCGACAGCTTCGAGCAGAACGTCACGGCCGTGCTGACGAAGGTCGGCGCGCGCGAAGCCGATGCCGGCCTGGTCTACGTCACCGATGCCGCCACGACCGGCGACGTCGAGACGGTGGCGACCGCGGGGGCCGACGGCGTCGTCAACCGCTACCCGATCTCGGCGCTCGCCGGTGCGGGGGAGGCCGAGATCGCGGCCGCGTTCGTGGACTTCGTCCTCGGCCCGAACGGCCAGGCGGTGCTGTCGGGGCTGGGCTTCGGGATGCCGTGACCCGCGGCGAGCGCGGCTTCGTCCCGCAGGTCCTGATCGTCCCGGCCGTCCTCGGCCTGGCGCTGCTGGTCGTGCCGCTGACGGCACTGGTCGGCCGGGTCCAATGGTCGACGCTGTGGGCGGACGTCACCTCGCCGGCCGCGCTGTCGGCGCTGGCGCTGTCGGTCCAGACGGGACTGCTCGCCACGGCGGTCTGCGTCGTGATCGGCGTGCCGCTCGCCCTGCTCATCGCGCGCGCCGGTGCACGATCGGCCGCGCTGCTGCGCGCCCTCGTGACGATCCCGCTCGTGCTGCCGCCCATGGTCGGCGGCGTCGCGCTGCTGTTCCTGTTCGGGCGCAGCGGTTGGCTCGGGCCGACACTGGCCGGGTGGGGCGTCCAGATCCCGTTCACGACGACGGCCGTCGTGCTGGCGCAGACCTTCGTCGCGCTGCCGTTCCTCGTTCTCGCCCTCGAGGGGTCGCTGCGGGCGACCGGCGTCGGCTACGAGCAGACGGCGGCCGCGCTGGGGGCGGGACGCTGGCGGATCCTGTGGCGCGTCACGCTGCCGCTGGCCGCCCCCGGGCTGATCGCCGGCGTCGTGCTGTGCTTCGCGCGCGCGGTCGGCGAGTTCGGCGCGACCGCGCTGTTCGCCGGCAACGCGCCCGGCGTCACCCAGACGATGCCGCTCGCGATCTACACGGCCTTCAACGGGGCCGGCGTCACGCAGGGCACCGCCGTCGCCCTGTCGCTGCTGCTGCTGGTCACGGCCATCACCGTCCTCCTGCTCGTGCGCGCCTGGCGCCCCGCCGCGACGGGAGTCGTGCGGTGACGGGCGCGGCGCTGGAGGTGCACGCCGTCCTCCGCCGCGGACAGTTCTCCCTCGACGCCGCGCTGACCGCCCGCCCCGGTGAGACCGTCGCGGTCATGGGGCCCAGCGGCGCCGGCAAGTCCACGCTGCTCGACGTCATCGCCGGCCTCGCGCGCGTCCGCGAGGGACATGTCCGCGTCGACGAGCGCGAGGTCTCTGCCCGCGGCACGCATGTGCCGCCCCAGAAGCGCGGGGTCGTCCTGCTCCGGCAGGATCCGCAGCTGTTCCCCCATCTGAGCGCACGCGACAATGTCGCGTTCGGGCTGCGCGCCCGCGGCATCCCGCGCGGTCAGGCGGTCGCCGCCGCCGACGAATGGCTCTGGCGGGTCGGTCTTCCCGGGTCGGGCGCGCACGCGCCCCGCGAGCTGTCCGGCGGGCAGCAGCAGCGCGTCGCCCTGGCGCGTGCCCTCGCGGCGGGGCCCTCCGTGCTGCTGCTCGACGAACCGCTCACGGCACTGGACCCCGAGACGGCCGGCGGTGTGCGGTCGATGCTCGCGGAGCAGCTGCCCGGCGCGCGCACGACCGCCGTGCTCGTCACCCACGACGCCGTCGACGCGGCCGCGCTCGCCCAGCACCTCGTGCTGATCGAACAGGGGCGTGTCACGCAGTCCGGAGCGGTGCGCGAGGTGCTGGGAGCTCCCGCGACGGCGTTCGGGGCGACCGTCGCGGGCATGAACCGGATCGTCGGGCGCGCGCGCGGCGGGCTGTGGCAGTCCGGGCCGCTGGCGCTTGCGACCTCGCTCGCCGGGGCCGTCGCGGCGCTGTTCCGTCCGGCAGACGTCGCCCTCGAGGCGGTTCCCACACCGACGTGGACCGGCGCGCTGCGCCTCGCCGAGGCCGGCGGATCCGTCGCGGGGGAGTGGATCGCCCGCGTGGATCGGCTGGAGCAGACGCTCTCCGGCGTCCGCGTGCACACGACGGAACCCGGCGTCGCCGTCGACGTGCCCGTCGCCGAGGTCGCCGCGCTCGGCCTGGTCTCGGGATCGCCGCTGCGCCTGCGTCTGGACGCGGCGGCGGTGCGCTTCGTCCCGGCCTGACCGGGTCTCGTCTGCGGAGTTCAGCAGTCGTTCCGGCACAGTCGTCGAGCGCGACACCGTGCCCGAGCGACTGCCGAAGGAGGAGGGCGGGACGAACGGCCACCTCGCGAGGGAGGATGGGGGCATGGCGCGCATCCGACCCTTCCGCGCCGGCGACGAGCCGGCACTCGCCGACATCTGCCTGCGGACGGCCGCGGCCGGCCACGACGCGACGGGGGTGCTCGACGACGACGACCTCTGGGCCGAGGTGTTCGTGCTGCCCTATGCGCACCGGCATCCGGAGCTGGCCTTCGTCGTCGAGACCGACGATGGGCGGGTCATCGGATACATCGTCGGCGCCCCCGACACGCGGGCGTTCGAGGACTGGTTCGGTGACGAATGGTGGCCGCGCTTCGCCGGTCGCTGGCCCCGTCCGGCGGCGGTGCACACGCGCCAGGACGGCATCCTGACATACGCGCACGGTCGTCGCGGCGGCGCGGAGCCCTATGGCGACCGGTATCCCGCGCACCTGCACATCGATCTGCTGCCCGAGGCGCAGGGGCAGGGGTGGGGCCGCCGCCTCGTCGACACGCTCGTCGGCGCGCTCGTCGCGCAGGGCATCCCGGGGCTGCATCTCGTCGCTTCGGCCGAGAACACCGGCGCCGTCCGCTTCTACGAGCGGATCGGGTTCACGGCGCTGCCCTCGCACGACGGCGTGCGGGCGTTCGGCCGCGATCTGCCGGCGCGCCGGAGCTAGACCACACGCCCGTCGCGCAGGCGCACGACCCGGTCGACGAGTCCCTCCGGCACGGTCACATGCGAGATGAGCACGAGGGCCTGATCATGTCCGACGGCACCCAGCAGGTCGGCCAGAAGGGCATCGGATGCCGCGGCGTCCACGCCGGCGGTCGGCTCATCCAGCACGAGCACGGCGAAGCCGTGCAGGATGCCGCGGGCCAGGGCGATCCGCTGCGCCTGGCCGCCCGACACGAGGGCGCCGCGCTCGCCGACCCGGGCGTCGAGCCCACCGCGCTCGCGCAGCCAGGCGCCCAGACCGACCCGCTCGAGGACCTCCTCGAGTTCCGCGTCGGTCGCCGTGTCCCGCGCGAACAGGAGGTTCTGACGGATGTCCTCGTCGAACAGCATGGGATGCTGCTCGCACAGCCCGACCGTGCGCCGGACATCGTCCGCGGCGAGTTCGCGCACCGACCGTCCGCCCACGCGGTACGTCCCGCCGACGGGGTCGAGGAAGCGCACGAGCACGTGGGCGAGCGTGGTCTTGCCCGCGCCGCTGGAGCCGACGACGAGGACGCGTTCGCCGGGACGCACGTCGAGGTCGACGTCGCGCAGCGCCGGCGCGCCGGCCCCCGGCCAGGATGCGGTCACGCCGCGCAGCGCGAGTCCGTCCCCGAGCGCGGGCGCCTCGCCCGTGGTGGGGACGGCGTCGGTGACGAGTTCGGCGGGAACCTCGGCGGGCACCGCGTCGGCGAGGCGCGCCGCGGCCGCGTGCACCTGACGCCACGACGCGGCGGCGGTCGGGACGGCGGCGAACACCTCGAACACCGCCATCGGCACGAGCACCGCGACGGCCAGTCCCGGTCCGGACAGGGCACCCGCGGCGACGCCGGGCGCGGCGACGAGGACGGCCAGCAGCGACGCGCCCCCGGCCACCAGCGACACGATCGCCGCTGTCCCCGTCTGCGCGCTCGCGCGTCGCACGACGGCGCGGCGCAGCGCGGTGTCGGCGTCGGCGATCCGCGCGCGGCTCGCGGTCTCGGCGTCGTAGGCCACGAGGACGTCGAGGCTGCCGAGGTGGTCGAGCACGGCGTCGGCGAGGCGCGCGCGCAGCGGCGCGATGGCGCGTTCGGCTCGTGAGCCCTCGGCCCATCCCCACGCCGTCGCGACGACGGCGGCGACGGCGAGGCACGCGAGCAGGGTCAGCGCGGCCGGCCACCAGACGAGGGCGACGAGGATCACGGCGCCGAGGGCGACGGCGGCCGACGACACGAGCGGCAGCACGACCCGCAGCGGGAGATTCTGCAGCTCGTCGACATCGTCGACGAGCGCGCCCAGCACCGACCCGCGGCGCGTGCGGCCGAGGCCGTCGGGGGAGAGCGGGACGAGACGCCGGAGCAGATCGGTGCGCGTGACGGCGAGCTGGCGCAGCGCCGCGTCGTGCCCGGCGAGCCGCTCGACATAGCGGAATCCGGCCCGCGACACGGCGAACGCGCGGACGCCGACGACGGCGGCGGAGACGTACATGACGTGCGGCTGCTCGGCGGCGCGGACGATGAGCCACGCGCTCACCGCCAGCAGCGCGACGGCCGAGGCTTCGGACAGGAACGCCGCCGCGGCGCCGGGCCAGAACCGGCGCACGGACGGCTGCGCGCCACGGAGGATCTCGGCGGCCGTGGTCACGCGCTCACCTCCTGGCTGAGATCGCGACCGGCGCCGGGGGCGGGGACGAGCGCGAGCGTGACGGTCTGGTCGGCGATCGCTCGCGCGCTCACGCGGTGCGAGACGAGCAGGACCGTCGCGCCGGCGTCAGCCAGGGCGCGCACGGAGCCCCACAGCGCGGCCTCGGTGTCGGCGTCCAGGGCCGCGCTCGGCTCGTCGAGCGCGAGCACCGGTGCCCGGCCGCGCAGGTGGCGGTAGAACGCGCGCGCCACGGCGACGCGCTGCGCCTGCCCGCCCGACAGGCCCGCGCCTTGCACGCCGAGCTCGTGCGCGGGGTCGAGCGTGCCGACCTGGGCGAGCTCCAGCGCGCGGCGCACGAGCAACGCGTCGGGCTGCTCGTCGCCCAGCGCGACGTTGTCGGCGATCGTGCCGGCGAGCAGCCCGGGCTGCTGACCCGCCCACGCCAGCCAGGCCGACGGGCGGAGCCCCCCGGCATCCACGCCGTCGAGAGTCGCGGTTCCTGCGAACGACGCCGTGCCGCGGAGGGCGGCGAGCAGGCTCGTCTTGCCGGCCCCGCTGGGGCCCTCGACGAGGGTCACGGTGCCCGGCCGCGCGGTGAACGACACCGGGGGCAGCTGCCGCACGCGCACGTCGCGCAGGACCAGCACGCCCCGCGCCGCCGGCGTGACGCCGGGGGCATCGGCCGGCATCGCGCCGGGCGCGCCGGGCGTGCCGCCCGCGGGATCGTGCGCCGCGCGGGCGGCGTCGAGGACGGCGAACACGTCGTCGGTCGCGGCGACGCCCTCGGCGGCGGCGTGGAAATGGACGCCCACCTGGCGCAGCGGAAGGTAGGCCTCGGGCGCGAGCAGCAGGACGAACAGGCCGACCAGCAGGGTCAGCGTCCCGTCGATGAGCCGGAAGCCGATCGACACGGCGACGACCGCGACCGACAGCGATGCGAGGAACTCGAGCGCGAAGCCGGACAGGAACGACACCCGCAGCACGCGCATCGTCTCTTGCCGGTAGGTGTCGGTGACGCGCTCGATCGAGGTGACGGCGCGGTGCTGCCGGCCGAAGACGGTGAGGGTGGACAGCCCGCGCACCGTATCGGCGAACCGTGCGGCGAGGCGGCCGAGGGTCTCCCACTGCCGCCTCTGCACGGTGCGTGTGGCCAGCCCGATGAGGATCATGAACAGCGGGATCAGCGGGATCGTCAGCAGCACCGTCAGGCCGGAGACCCAGTCCGACCACCACATGACGGCGACGAGGATCGGCGTCGCGATCACCGTCTGGACCAGCTGAGGGAGGTAGCGCCCGAAGTACGCCTCGAGCGCGTCCAGCCCGCGGCCGGCGGTGACGGCCAGGCGTGCGGTGCTCTGACCGGCGAGCCAGCCCGGGCCGAGCCGGCCGACGGCGTCGATCAGCTGCCCGCGCAGCTGCGCCTGCACCCGGGCGGCGGCGCGGCTGGCGACCTGCTCGCGCAGCCAGAGGAGGACCGCACGGGCCACGACGACACCCGCGAGCGGGAGCAGGATGCCGGTGGCGTCACCGCCGTCGACAGCCGTGACGATCCCGCGCGTCAGCAGCCAGGCGAACGCCACGATGACGACCGTCTGCGCGAGAGCGATCGCCGCGATCGCGACGAAGAACCCGCGGGAGGCCGACGCATAGCGCAGCAGCCGGGGGTCGACGGGCGCGCCTCGCCTCGCCTGGGTGTTGTCCATCGCTCCTCGACCCTACCGACCCGGCTGGTCATGCCCCGGCTCAGTGCACGGCGGCATCCGCTTTCTCGATCACGTCCCGGCGGACGCGCTTGCGGAAGACCCAGTACGTCCAGCCCTGATAGAGCAGCACGAGCGGCAGGAAGACGAGGGCGGCCCACGACATGATCTGCAGCGTCAGCGGGGTGCTCGACGCGTTCGCGATCGTCAGGCTGTTCTCCAGGCCGGGCGCGGAGGGCATGACGAACGGGAACAGCGCGAGCCAGAGCGTGAGGACGGCGAACACGATCGTGACGGCTCCGGCGGCGAACGCACGGCCGTCCCGATCGACCCAGTTCAGGACGATCGAGGCCAGCAGTGCGAGGGCGGCGATCGCGCCGCACGCGATGACGGCCCACAGCAGCGGCGCGTCGCGGCCCGCGGCGATCGCGATCGTCCAGACCACCGTGCCGGCGGCGAACACGACGGTCGGCACGGCAAGGCGCTTCCCGAGCGTCTGCGCGTCGTCGTGGACGCGACCGTCGGTCTTGAGGCCGACGAAGTACACGCCGTGCAGGAAGAACAGCAGCAGCGTCGTGATGCCGACCCACAATCCGTACGGGTTGAGGAGCGTCAGCACCGTGCCGGCGAACTCGTGGTCGGCATCCAGCGGCACGCCCTGCACGATGTTGCCGACGGCGACGCCCCACAGCAGGGCGGGCAGCGCCGAGCCGATGACGATCATCCGGTCGAATCCGCGCTTCCAGCGCAGCGAGTCGCGCTGGTGCCGGTACTCGAACGAGACGCCCCGCACGATGAGGGCGAGCAGGATCACCAGCAGGGGCAGGTAGAACCCGCTGAACAAGGTCGCGTACCACTCGGGGAACGATGCGAACAGGCACGCGCCGGCGACGATGACCCAGGTCTCGTTGAGGTCCCAGACCGGGCCGATCGTGTTGATGACCTGACGGCGTGAGACCTCGTCCTTGCCGAGGAAGGGCAGGGACATGCCGACACCGAAGTCGAACCCGTCGAGGACGAAGTAGCCGACGAACAGGGCGCCGACGATGAAGAACCAGACAGTGGCGAGATCCACGATGCGCTCCTAGTAGACCGTCGTCGGGGTGTCCTCGACGGACACGTCGGAAGGATGCCGGTCGTCGGGGCCCGGCAGAGGATCGGGGCCCTGCTGCGCGGCCTTGAGGATGAGGCCGAACTCCACGACGGCCAGGGCCGCGTAGACGAGCGTGAACGCGATGAGCGAGACCAGCACGGTCCACCCGGGGACGGTCGGCGAGACACCGTCCTCGGTCAGCATGAGGCTGAACACGATCCAGGGCTGCCGGCCCATCTCGGTGAACACCCAGCCGACGAGGTTGCCCAGCAGCGGCAGCGGGGCCGACCAGATCGCGACCTTCCACATCCATCCGGCGACGGGACGCTTGGCCTTCTTGCGGGTGACCCAGAGACCGGCCACGGCGATGAGGGTCGCGACGCCGCCCAGGCCGATCATCCAGCGGAACGCCCAGTAGGTGACCCACACGATCGGCATGTAGTCCACGCCCGCGCCGAACTGCTCGGTGTACGCCGCCTGCAGATCGTGCAGGCCCTCCACGCAGCCGTCGAGCGTGTGCGTCGACAGGAGCGAGAGCAGGTAGGGCACCCGCAGCGACCAGATCTCCTCCGTGCCGTCGGGAGTCCCGATCGAGAAGAGCGAGAACGAGGCATCCGCCCCGCACGCCGACCACCACATGGCCTCGGCGGCCGCCATCTTCATGGGCTGGGTCTCGACCATGACGAGGCTCAGCTGGTCGCCCGACAGGGCGACGCCCGCGAAGGAGACGACCATGAACCACAGGCCGAAGCGCAGCGGTCCGCGCAGGATCTCGAGGTGCTGCCCCCGCGACAGGTGCCAGGCGCACACCGCGATGACCACAGCGGCGGCGAACATCCACGCAGCGAAGATCGTGTGCGGGAATGCCGCGAGCACGACGGGATTGGTGAGCACCGCGACGAAGTCGCTCAGCTCGGCACGGCCGGCCGTCTCGGACAGCTCGTAGCCGACCGGGTTCTGCATGAACGCGTTGGCGGCCAGGATGAAGTACGCCGACAGCGTCGAACCCAGCACGACCATCCAGATCGACAGCAGGTGGAGGGCGCGGGGCAGGCGATTCCAGCCGAAGATCCACAGGCCGATGAAGGTGGCCTCGAAGAAGAACGCCAGGAGGCCCTCGAACGCGAGCGGGGCGCCGAAGATGTCGCCGGTGAACCGCGAGTAGGCCGACCAGTTCATGCCGAACTGGAACTCCTGCACGATGCCGGTGACCACGCCCATCGCGAAGTTGATGAGGAAGATCTTGCCGAACAGCCGGGTCGCGTGCAGCCACGCGACGTCGGCCGTCCGATGCCACACCGTCTGGAAGATCGCGACCACGAGCGCGAGCCCCAGGGTGAGCGGCACGAACAGATAGTGGTAGAGCGTCGTCAGGCCGAACTGCCAGCGGGCGAGCAGAAGCGGATCCAGGAAATCCATCCCCACACCTTCCATGTGTCTGAAGGATCACCGTAGCCCGGTTCCACGAGGGCGGGTTTCGTTCGGGCCGTGCAAAATAACCCGGCATACGACGGGGCCCTCGCCGGCGTCCACGCGGGTAGCCTCGAGTGCATGGTCGCCATCCCGATCGCCCTCGCGCGCCGCGCCGCGGTCGACGCGCGGGCCGACGATGCCGGAGCGGGGAGCGACGAGACCGGAGTGGGCGGTGGCCCCCTCGTCGACGCGTACGGGCGCGTGCACCGCGACCTGCGGATCTCCCTGACCGACCGCTGCTCGCTGCGCTGCACGTACTGCATGCCGGAGCAGGGGAACGAGTGGCTGGCGCGCACCAGCATCCTCTCGACCGACGAGATCGTGCGCATCGCCCGTGTGGCGGCGGATGCCGGGATCACGACGTTCCGGCTCACCGGCGGCGAGCCGCTGCTGCGTGCCGATGTCGTCGAGGTCGTGCGGCGCCTGGCGGGCATCGCCGGCGCGGACGGTCCCGTGCAGCTGGCGATGACGACGAACGGGATCCGGCTGGCGCAGCTGCTGCCCGCGCTCGTGGACGCCGGGCTGCAGCGTCTGAACATCTCGCTCGACACGCTCGACGGCGAGCGGTTCCGGGCGCTGACCCGGCGCGACCGGCTCGATGACGTGCTCTCGGGCATCCGCGCCGCGCAGGCGTCGGGACTGCGCCCGCTCAAGCTCAACACGGTCGCCATGCGCGGCGTCAACGACGACGAGCTCGTCGACCTCGTCGACTTCGCGCTCGCGCACGACGCGCAGCTGCGCTTCATCGAGCAGATGCCGCTGGACGCCGGTCACACCTGGGATCGGCAGCAGATGGTCACGCGCGAGGAGATCCTCGACCGGCTGTCGGCACGGTGGACGCTCACGCCGCTGCCCGGCCGCGGCGGCGCGCCGGCGGAGCGGTTCCAGCTGGACGGCGGACCGCACACCGTCGGCGTGATCGCTTCGGTCACCGCTCCGTTCTGCGGCAACTGCGACCGGCTGCGCCTGACCGCCGACGGGCAGCTGCGCAACTGCCTGTTCTCGACGACCGAGTACGATCTGCTCCCCGTGCTGCGCGGCGCGGGATCCGGGGCGGATGGCGGCGTGGACGGCGGGACGGATGCCGGGGCGGCGGCGATCGAGGCGGTGCTGCGCGCCTGCGTGCGCGGAAAGCTGCCGGGGCACGCCATCAACGATCCGTCGTTCCTGCAGCCCGTACGCGGGATGAACGCGATCGGCGGCTGAGGTGGGGCGCATCACCACGCGCGCGCCCGCCGTGCGCATCTCCCTCGCCGGCGGTGCGACCCGCCGCGCCGACACGCTCGCGGTCGAGGAGCCGCTCGAGATCCGCATCGGCGGGGAGCCCATCGTCGTCACGATGCGCACGCCCGGCAGCGACGTCGAGCTGGCTGCGGGCTTCCTCGTCTCGGAGGGCGTCCTCACGCGCGCCGACCAGGTCGTCTCGGCGATCCACTGCGGCGGGCCGGGGCTGGGCGGGACCGTCGCCGAGGGGAACACCTACAACGTGCTCGACCTCACGCTCGCGCCGGGGGTCGCGGGTCCGCTGACCGACATCGCGCGCAGCTTCTACACGACCAGCTCGTGCGGCGTGTGCGGCAAGGCAGCGATCGATGCGGTCGCCACCGTCTCCGCGTTCGCTCCGGCCGCCGACGCCGCGACCGTCGAGGCGGCGCTCCTGGCCCGTCTTCCCGACGTCCTGCGTGCGCACCAGACCGGGTTCGACAAGACGGGCGGGCTGCACGCCGCCGCGCTGTTCGGCGCGGCGACGGGGGAGCTGCTCGTGCTGCGCGAGGACGTCGGCCGGCACAACGCCGTCGACAAGGTCGTCGGCTGGGCGCTGCAGCAGGGGCGCCTGCCGCTGCGCGGCACAGTGCTCATGGTGTCGGGGCGGGCGAGCTTCGAGCTGGCGCAGAAGACGGCGATGGCCGGCATCCCGATTCTGGCGGCGGTGTCGGCACCCTCGTCGCTCGCCGTCGAGCTGGCGACGTCGGCGGGCGTGACGCTCGTGGGCTTTCTGCGCGGCGAGACGATGAACGTCTACGCGCACGCTGAGCGCGTCTTGGTGCCCGGCGCCTGAGCTGCGGGCGGGCGTGGTCAGCCGGCGCGCACGAGCTGGACGACGCAGTCGGCGGGATCGCACGCGGGGCGCATGCCCTCGACCGACAGCGGCCCGCGGGCTTCGGAGAGCACGCCCTGCATGAGCTCGAGGTGGACACCGCACAGCCTGTCGCGGTGGGATGCCTGTGCCGCGGCGTGCGCGCACGGCGACAGGTCGATCGTGAGCGCAGCTTCGTCGACGACCGGGTCGAAGCCCGCGTCGATGAGGTCCTCGACGACGGCATCGAGCTGGTGCTGCGATGCGGTGTCGAGTTCGCCGGCGAGGTCGGGCACGACCCGGCGCAGCAAGTCGCCGCGCGCGGCGGCGGCGCGGACCTTGCGGCGCTGCACGGGGCTCGAGGTGGCCGCGCCGTCGGCCGCGCTGTAGAGCACGCGGGGGCGTCCTCGCGTCGTGCGTCGCTCGACCTCGCCGACGATGTACCCGTCGTCGATGAGCCGCTGCAGGTGCTCGCGCACGGTGTTCGGATGCAGCTTCGTCGCCGCGACGAGCTCGGCGATCGTGCGCTGACGCTGCTCCTGGATCAGGTGCAGGATCTCCACTCGCGAGTAACTGGAGATGGCGCTGTACGAGGCGGGGCGCGCTGTGGTCATACCACTATTATCCACGGCCCACGCCGAGGTCGTATCTCTCGTGTCGAGGTCGTATCTCTCGTGTCGAGGTCGTATCTGTCGCGTCGAGGTCGTATCTGTTGCGTCGAGATCGTATCTCGGTCGTCGAGGTCGCACTCGCTGCGTCGGATTCAGCGAGCGAGATTCAGTGGGAGCTGCGCGCACCCGGAGCGCACTCCGCCCACGAGCGTGCCGGAAGCATCCGAGAGGCCGCGATCGAAGGCGACGCGCGGTGCGAACCGTCAGTTCGCGGTGGTCGGTTCCCACCCCAGCGCCGGCGCCACGTGCGTCGCGAACGACTCGACGATGCGGAGATTGAACTCGGGCCCCAGCTGCGAGGGGATCGTGAGCATGAGGGTATCGGCGGCGGCGATCGCGGCATCCTCTTTCAGTTGCTCCACGAGCACATCGGGTGCGGCGGCATACGTCTTGCCGAACGTGGACCGGAAACCGTCGATGTATCCGATGCCGTCGTTCTCGGATGAGTGTCCGAAGTACAACTCATCCTCTGCGGTCGTGATGGGGAAGACCGACCGGCTCACCGACACGCGCGGGGTTCCCGCGTGCCCGGCCTCGCGCCACGCGGCGCGGAAGGCGTCGATCTGCTCGGCCTGCAGGATGTCGAACGGGCGCCCGTCGGCCTCCGTGAGCAGAGTCGAGGACATGAGGTTCACCCCCGCGCGGCCCGCCCACTCGGCCGTGTCGCGACTGCCGGCGCCCCACCACACGCGCGAACGGAGCCCCGGCGAATGCGGCTCGATCCGCTGCAGGCCCGTCCCCCCGCCGAACGGACTGTCCGGGTCGCGCTCGGCGATGCCCTCGCCCTCGATCGCGCGCAGGAACAGGTCGAAGTGCTCGCGGGCGATGTCCGCGCCGCGCGCGTCGGTCGATCCCGTGTAGCCGAACGCCTCGTAGCCGCGCACGACGGTCTCGGGTGACCCGCGGCTGACTCCGAGCGCGAGGCGCCCGCCGCTGATGAGATCGACCGCTGCGGCCTCCTCGGCGAGATGGAGGGGATTCTCGTAGCGCATGTCGATGACGCCGGTGCCCATCTCGATGCGCCGGGTGCGCGCCGCGATGGCGGCCAGCAGCGGCATCGGCGACGCCTGCTGCCGCGCGAAGTGATGTACCCGGAAGTAGATGCCATCGACGCCCAGATCGTCCATCCCCTGGGCGAGGTCGATCGCCTGGAGCATCGAGTCTGCCGCGGTCAGCTGGCGGCCGCCGCCGAGGGGGCCGTAATGGCCGAAGGAGAGGGTTCCGAAGCGCTGCATGACACCTCCAACCGTACGCCCGTCGGGTTCATTCCACTGAATGGATGCCGGCATCCCTCCCGAGCCGGTGACGCGACGTCGGACGCGCGCCATGATGTATCCATGGCCGATCGCTACACCCACGGGCACCACGAGAGCGTGCTGCGCTCGCACCGCTGGCGCACCGCCGAGAACTCCGCGGCGTACCTGTTGCCGCACCTTCGCGAGGGGATGGACGTGCTCGATGTCGGCGCCGGTCCCGGAACGATCACGCTCGATCTGGCCCGCATCGTGGCGCCGGGCCGCGTGCGCGGCATCGACGCGTCGGCGGAGGTGATCGTGCACGCCGAGTCGGATCGCGCCGAGGCGGGGGTCGGGAACGTCGAGTACGCCGTCGACGATGCGTACGCGCTGGCATCGGAGGACGGCAGATGGGATGTCGTGCACGCCCACCAGGTGCTGCAGCACCTGAGCCGTCCGGTCGACGCGCTGCGGGAGTTCCGGCGGGTCGTGCGTCCCGGCGGCGTCGTCGCGGTGCGTGATGTCGACTACGAGGGCACGTTCTGGTGGCCGCGCGTGCCGGCGCTCGATGAGTGGCACACGTTGTACCTCGCCGTGCATCGCGGCACGAGCGGCGAACCCGACGCCGGCCGCCGGCTCAAGGCGTGGGCACGCGAAGCGGGCTTCGTGCAGGTGGATGCCGGTGCCTCGGTGTGGGTGTTCGAAACTGCCGAGGAGCGCGCGTGGTGGGGTGGGCTGTGGGCCGATCGGGCGCTGCACTCGTCGTTCGCGCAGAACGCGCTGCGGCTCGGGCTGGCCGATCAGTCGGCGCTCGAGCGCATCAGCGCGGGGTGGCGCGAGTGGGCCGCCAGCGAGGATGGGTGGCTGCTCATGCCGCACGGCGAGGTCCTCGCCCGCGGCTGAGACCGGGATGCGACCTCGGCGCGGGAGATACGACCTCGACGACGGAGATACGACCTCGGCGTCGGGGATACGACCTCGGCGTCGGGGATACGACCTCGGCGTCGGAGATGCGACCTCGACGTCGGAGATGCGACCTCGGCGCGGGAGATACGACCTCGACGTCGGAGATGCGATCTCGGCGTCGGGGATACGACCTCGGCGCGGGAGATGCGACCTCGGGGTCAGGGGTGGGGGAGGAGGCGCTCCATCGCGGCGATGTAGGCATCGAGGTCGAAGGCGAACTGTGCCTCGCCGTAGTTGTCGACACGGGCGTCGACGAGGTCGCGCAGCGCCGCGTACTCGTCGCGGGACGATGCCAGCGCGACGCGCAGCGCCTCGATCTGCGGGTGCCCGTCTGGGCTCCCGCCGGCCACGGCATCGCGTGCGAATCCGTCGCAGATGCTGACCAGCAGGTGCATCCCGCGGCTCACCGTCACCCGGTCGAAGCCCGTCGCCAGCAGCCGCTCGGCGACGACCTCGGCCGGGCCGACGACCGCGAGGTCGCGCGGGGTCGTGAACCGGAAGTACCCGAGCCAGGCGCGGCTGTCGACGATGCTCTGCACCATGGCGCGCGCATACCCCCGGCATGCGTCCTGCCAGGTCTGGCCGAGGTCGACGTCGGCGGCGGCGAAGCGGACGCGGAACGCCTCGATCGCCAGCAGCTCGAGCAGGCTCTCGCGATCGGCGACGTAGTGGTTCAGGGCCTTGCGGTCGACGCCCAGGGCATCGGCGACCGCCTGCATCGTCAGCTGCGCGGGCGCGAGGCCGCGGGCGGCCTCGAGGATCTGACCCAGGTCGAGTCCCGCGCGAGAGCCGCGTCCGCGCCGCGTGCCCGCCTGCATCGTCACCAGGGTCTCCTCGTCATCTCGAATCCGCGTTCGCGAACGCGCCGGAACCGCGGCGCCGCGATCGATGCCGGGATAAACCCGGCCGCACGGGGTTGAGCCCCGGCATCCGCGAGCCTAATATTTCCCGTGCGGGAATAGCAGTCATGCAGGGGTGACAGCATGCAGGACTAGCCACAGTCATGCGGGAGCGACAGCTCCCGCCGGAAGCGACCGCGGCGCGACGACCCGATGCCTCGCCGCACGAAGGGAAGATCATGTCGGACAAGACGGTCCTCACCGCCAACAGCACGATCGGCGAGTGGCTCGACAGCGACGTCGGCGGCCAGCTCGTTCGCGGCCTGCTCGCCGCTTCGGGCGCGTCGGAGGAGTCGCTCGCCCCGGTGCGCGGGCTGCCGCTGCAGCAGCTGGTCGCCCTCAGCCAGGGTCAGATGCCGCAGTCGGTCGTCGACGACCTCGTGCTCAAGGCCAACGACGGCGTCATGCCGGAGGACACCGCGACGGGCTGGGTCGAGAAGACCACTCCGGGTCGGTTCGCCGGCCAGACCGTCGTCGTCACGGGCGCTGCCAGCGGCATCGGCCGCGCCACCGCGTCGCGCATCGCGCGCGAGGGCGGCAGGGTCATCGCCGTCGATGTGTCGGCCGACAGGCTCGCCGACCTGGCCGCGAGCCTGCCGGACGCCGAGATCGTCACCGTCGCGGGCGACATCACCGCGCAGGAGTCCGTCGACGCGATCGCCGCGGCGGCCGGCGAGCGGGTCGACGGGCTCGCGAACGTCGCGGGCATCAACGACGACTTCTCGCCGCTGGCCGAGACCAGCGACCAGATGTGGGACCGGGTCATGGCCGTCAACGTCACCGGCGCGTTCAAGCTGAGCCGTGCCGTCCTGCCGGCCATGGTCGCCGCCGGACGCGGGTCGATCGTCAACATCACCTCCGAAGCCGGCCTGCGCGGGTCCGCATCGGGCAACGCCTACACGACGAGCAAGCACGCCGTCATCGGCATGACCAAGAGCGCCGCGTTCATGTACGGCCCCGCCGGGATCCGGGTCAACGCGGTCGCTCCCGGTGGGGTGGCCACCGGCATCCCGTTCCCGCCGAACGTGTCGGCGGCCGGCCAGGCGCGGCTGCAGCCCTTCCAGTCCTCGATCCCGACGCTGGCGACCGCCGAGCAACTGGCGGCGTCGATCACGTTCCTGCTGTCGGACGACGGCGTGAACGTCAACGGCGCGATCCTGCCCAGTGACGGCGGGTGGTCGGTGCAGTAGCCCTGCCCGGCCGCGGCGCCCGGCGTCCCCCCGCCGGGCGCCCTTTCGCGTCCGCAGCCGTGCCCCCGCTCCGTCTCGCGTAGGGTCGAAGTGACCGGAAGGAGCACCTCCCATGGCACACATCCTGCTCATCGGCGGACACGGAAAGGTCGCGCTGCTGCTCGAGCCGCTGCTCGCGGCGCGCGGCGACGATGTCACCGCTGTCATCCGCAATCCCGATCACGCGGCCGACGTGACCGCGACCGGCGCCGTGCCGCTCGTGGCCGACATCGAGGTGTTCGACACGGAGCAGCTCACGAACCTCGTCAGCGCCAACGACGCCGTCGTGTGGTCGGCGGGCGCCGGCGGCGGGGACCCGGCGCGCACCGCTGCCGTCGACCGTGACGCGGCGATCCGCTCGATCGACGCCGCTGTGGCGGCCGGCGTGCGCCGGTACGTGATGGTGTCGTACTTCGCGGCGGGGCCGGACCACGGCGTCGCCCCGGACAGCTCCTTCTTCGCCTACGCCGAGGCCAAGGCCGCCGCCGACGCGCACCTGCGCGCGAGCGGTCTCGACTGGACGATCGTGGCGCCCAGCGGGCTCACCCTCGAGCCTCCGACGGGCCGCATCGATGTGGATGCCGGAACCTCCGGCACCGTGCCCCGCGCCGACGTCGCGGCGGTCATCGCGGCTGTCCTCGCCGACGACACGACGATCGGGCGCACGATCCGGTTCAACGGCGGCAGCGTGCCGATCCCGGAGGCGGTCGCGGCGGGACGGTGAGCATCCGCCACCTGCCGGGCGTCAGTGTCGCAGACCGGTCGGCCCGACCCTCACCTGGAAGGAGAGACGGCATGTCCTCTCGCCGTGCCCCGGTGACCGCTGCGGCGACGGCAGCCGCTCTCGCCGTGGATGCCGTCCTCGTCGTCGCGTTCGCCGCGGCCGGGCGCGCGAGCCACCACGGGGACATCCTGCTCGGGCTGTGGACGACGGCGTGGCCGTTCCTGGCCGCCCTCGCCGTCGGCTGGGTCGCGACGCTCGCCTGGCGACGGCCGCTCACGCCGGGGCGCACCGGCATCCCGCTCTGGATCGTCACTGTGGCCGGCGGCATGATCCTGCGCGCCCTGTCGGGGCACGGCACGGCGGTGCCGTTCGTCCTGGTCGCGGCGGGCACGCTGGCGCTGCTGCTGATCGGCTGGCGGCTGGTCGCCCTGCTCGCACGCCGCGTGCGCACCCGTAGGCTCGAGGCGTGACGCACCAGAACCTGCCGGGAGGCGCCGTGCTGCGCGAGGCGCAGCCGGGGGACGAGCCGGGCATCCTGTCCCTGATCCACGCGCTCGCCGTCTATGAGCGCGAGCCGGATGCCGTGGCCAACACTGTCGAGATGATCGGCGAGACGCTGTTCGGCGCGGACCCGCGCGCCTTCGCGCATGTCGTCGAGCGGGACGGACGGATCGTCGGCATCGCGATCTGGTTCCTGACCTACTCGACCTGGACGGGGCGGCACGGCATCTGGCTCGAGGACCTGTACGTCGATGAGAGCGAGCGCGGTCGCGGGTACGGCAAGGCCCTCATGCGCGCGCTGGCCGGCGTCTGCGTCGAGCGCGGCTACAGCCGGTTCGAGTGGACCGTGCTCGACTGGAACGCGCCGTCGATCGCGTTCTACCGCGCGATCGGCGCGGAACCCCTGGAGGAGTGGACGACCCAGCGCCTCTCCGGCGCCGCTCTCGAAGCGCTCGCCGCGGATCGGTCCGCGTAGCGCGCCGGCTCAGCCCGTCGCGACGGGGGTGAGATCGGGCGCCAGGAGTGTGCGCTCGTCGAAGACGAAGCATTCGCCACGGTAGTGGTCGCCCCCGACATGCTCGAAGTATCCGAGGATGCCGCCGTCGAGCTGCCAGGCCTCGACGCCCTGCTCGCGCAGGTGGATCGCGGCCTTCTCGCAGCGGATGCCGCCCGTGCAGAAGCTCACGACCGTCTTGTCGGCGAGGTCCGCGCGGTGGGCGGCCGCGGCGGCGGGGAACTGCGTGAACCGCTCGATGCGCCAGTCCAGCGCGCCTTCGAACGTGCCGTGGTCGACCTCGAACGCGTTGCGGGTGTCCAGCAGCACGACATCGCGACCGGCGTCGTCGTGGCCCTGCGCGAGCCAGCGGCGCAGCGTCTCGGGGGCGACGGCGGGGGCGCGGCCGCCGGCGGGCCGGATCGTGGGATGGTCCATCCGGATGATCTCGCGCTTGTGCTTGACGAGCATGCGGCGAAACGGCACCTCGTCGGACCAGCTCTCCTTCGTCGTGAGCGCGGCGAAGCGCTCGTCGGTGCGCAGTGCGGCGACGAACCCGCGGACCGCCTCGGCCGCGCCGGCCAGGAACAGGTTGATGCCCTCCTCGGCGAGGAGGATCGTGCCCTTCAGCTCGGCGGCGACGGCACGCTCGCGCAGCACGGGGCGCAGCGCAGCCGGATCGGCGATGGGCGTGAACAGGTAGGCGGAGACGTTGAGCACGGAGGGCACGGCATCCACCCTAGGCGCGCAGCGACGGGTGCCGAGCGGGCGGGCCCCCGTCCCCGGCGTCGCCCGCCGCTGCTAGCGTCGTCGCCATGCGCACGCTCACCCGCGATGAAGCGCGCCGGATCGCGGTGCGCGCTCAGCTGCTCGATGCGGCACGCCCGGCCGACATCGTGGAAGTCGCCGAGCAGATCGGCGCGATCAAGATCGACCCGACCGCCACGATCGCGCCCGCCGAGCAGACCATCCCGTGGAGCCGTATCGGGTGGTCGTACGAGCCGGGGCAGCTCACGAAGGCCGTCGAGCAGGACCGGCAGCTGTTCGAGTTCGACGGGCAGTTCCACGCCCTCAGCAGGCTCGCGCCGATGCTGGCGCGGATCCGGCAGCGGCGGCCGCGCCAGGCCGCCCTCGACTATCTCGAGGCCAACGCGCCCTTCCGCTCGGATGTGCTCGCGCGCCTGCGTGCCGACGGCCCGCTGCAGGCGGCGGACATCCCCGACACGAGCATCGTCCAGGGCAAGCGCGAAGCCGGGTGGTACGGCTCGAACGAGGTGCCCCGCATGCTCGAGCTGCTCATGCGGATCGGCGAGGTCGCGATCGTCGGACGGGTCGGCCGGCAGCGGGTGTGGGACCTCGCCGAGCGGGTCTACCCGGCCGACCTGCCGCAGTTCTCGGACGAGGAGGCGGAGGTGATCCTGCAGGAGCGCCGGCTGCAGGCGTACGGCATCGTGCGACACCGCTCGCCGTGGAGCCGCATCACCGACGTCGGCGAACTCGTCAGCGTCGAGGGCAGCGACTGGACGTGGCGCGCCGATCCGCAGGCGCTCGCGACGCTGGACGAGGACCCCGGCGGCCGGGCGGCGGTCCTCAATCCGTACGACCGGATGCTGTTCGACCGCCCGCGCCTGGTCGAGCTGTTCGAGTTCGACTATGTGCTGGAGCAGTTCAAACCCAAGGCGCAGCGCCGCTACGGGTACTTCGCGCACCCGATCCTCGTCGGTGACCGCTTCATCGGCCAGCTCGACGCGGCGCTCGACAAGAAGAAGGAGAACCTCGTCGTCTCCGCCGTCCACGAGACGATCCCGTTCGACGACGACGAGCGCGAGATGCTCGAGGCCGAGATCCGCGACCTCGCCGCATGGCTGGGGGTGGGCCTGGTCGGCCTCGAGTGAACACGAGAGGAGACGGTATGGCGAAGCACGCCGGATCGGTGGTGCTGCCCGACCTCCACGCCCGCACCGCGATGGTCACGGGCGCCAGCGACGGCGTCGGACTCGAGATCGCCCGGGCGCTCGCCGCCGCGGGCGCCGAGGTCCTGCTCCCCGTCCGCGACCGTGCGAAGGGCGAGCGCGCGGCGGCGCGGATCCGCCAGACGGTGCCCGACGCGACGCTGTCCCTGCTCGATCTCGACCTCGCGCGCCTCGCGTCGGTGCACGCGCTCGTGGACATGCTCCGCCACGAGGGCGCACCGATCGATCACCTCGTGCTCAACGCCGGGATCGTCCTGCTCGGCGACCGCGAGCGCCACAGGACCGAGGACGGCTTCGAACTGCACTTCCAGACGAACTTCCTGGGACATGCGGCGCTGACCCTCGGCATCCTGCCCCTGCTGGGCGCGGCGCACGGCCGTGTCGTCGTCCAGGGCAGCCTCGCGGCGGGGCGGGGCACGCTGAACTGGGACGACCTCGACGCCGCGAAGCGGTACTCACCGCTGCGCGCGTACACCGCCTCGAAGATCGCGCTCGGGCTGTTCGGCTGCGAGCTCGCCCGGCGAGGGACGGCGCGCGCGGACCTGACCGTGCACCTGTGCCATCCGGGCATCGCCCCCGACACCGCGATCGCGCCGGCGCGGCGGGCGAGGTCGCAGAACGGGCTGGTGGCGGGTCTTGTGCGTCGGCTGGGACACACGCCCGCGCAGGCGGCGCAGCCGGCGCTGCTGGCGATGGCGACGGATGCCGTGCCGCCCGCCTTCTTCGGGCCCTCCCGGCGCATCGCGGGACCCGCCGTGCGGCAGCGGCCGCCGGCGAATCTCATCGATCGCGCCGCCGGACGGCGCCTGTGGGAGTGGACGCGCGTCGCGCTCGGCGACGCCGCGGACTGATGCCCGCGCTCGGGGATTCGAGGGCTTCTGCGTGTCCGCGCCCTGCTCTACTCTTTCTGCCATGAGCGACGCCGACGTGCTCGATTGGCTGCGGGACTCGGATCCGACGTTGCGCTGGCAGGTGGAGCGCGACCTCGCGGGCGAACCGGAGGAGGTGTGGCGAGCGACCCGTGCGCGCATCGCCGCCGAAGGGCACGGCGCACAGCTGCTGCGCCATCAGGATCCTGACGGCCAGTGGGCCGGCGGCGCCTTCTTCCCCGCGGACTACCGACCCGATCCCGGTGACGAAGGACCGGGCCAGCCGTACACGGCCACGACGTGGAGCCTGACGCAGTTGCGCGAGTGGGGCCTCGATCCCGCCGCGCTCGCCGGGACGGTCGCGCAGCTCGAAGCGCACAGCCGCTGGGAGTACGACGATCTGCCGTACTGGGGTGGCGAGGTCGACGTGTGCATCAACGCGATGACCCTCGCCAACGGCGCGTGGCTCGGGCGGGACATGTCTGCGCTGGCGGCGTGGTTCCCCGCGCACCAGATGGAGGACGGCGGGTGGGACTGCGAGTGGGTGGCGGGCTCGACCCGATCCTCGTTCCACTCGACGATCAACGCGCTGCGCGGCCTGCTCGCGTACGAGAAGATCACCGGAGACGCCTCGGTGGCGCAGTCGCGTCGGCGCGGTCAGGAGTATCTGCTGGCACGGCGGCTGCGCTATCGGCTGTCGACGGGGGAGCCGGTGGGGCCCTGGACCGACCTCATCGTCTACCCCTATCGCGCGCCGTACACCCTGCTCAAGGCGGTCGACGTCCTCACCGAGGCCGCCCTGCACGACGGCGTGCGACCGGACCCGCGCATCGAGGAGGCCGTCGAGCGGCTGCGCGCGGCCCGGGAGCGCGACGGGAGGTGGCGGCAGGGACACCGGTTCGAGGGCAGCGTGTGGTTTCCCCTCGATGTGGCTCCGGGGGAGCCGTCGAAGTGGGTGACCTTCCTCGCGCAGCGCGCTCTCGATCGCTGGGATGCCGCGGGCTGACGCCGTGCGCTCGACCGGCGCGCCGGCCGATTCTGGCCTTCGACGCGGAAAACCGGGATGATCTGCCTATGGAGACTCGTTCGGGCAGACCGGATCGCACACTGCTGGTGGTGCTGATCATCGTCGCCGCCCTCATCATCGTCGCGCTGGTCGTGGTGTTCTCGCGTGGAGCGCCCGCGCCGCTCGACGCATCGACACCGGGAGGCGTCGTCCAGCGGTACACGCAGGCGCTCGTCGACAGGGACCAGACGGCGGCGCGCTCGTATCTCACGCCCGAACTGCAGGAGAACTGCGACCGCGTCGATCCGGGTCTGCTCGACGACGTGCGCGTCACCCTGCAGTCCACGAACGAACGGGGCGACACCGCCGACGTCCGGGTGTCGGTCGTGACCACGTCCGGGGGCGGGCTCTTCGGGCCGTCCGAGTACCAGTCCGACGAGATCTTCCATCTCGTGCGCGCCGGATCCGGCTGGGCGATCGAAACAGCGCCGTGGCAGCTGACGGTCTGCACGGAGATCATGAGATGAGCGCCACTCCGGCTGCTGCGCCGCGCCCGGCCGCCGCGCCCGCCCGCTCGGCCCCCGGGACCGTGCGCCGGCTCATCGTCTACACGATCCTGTTCGCGCTGGTCGTCATCACGGCCAACGGCGTCGCCGGTCTGCTGGCGCGCCTGTTCGAGACCCGCCCCGGCCTGGGCGCGGGAACGGAGGGGCTCGCGCTCTCGCTGGCCTTCACCCTCGTCGGCGGTCCGCTGGCGGCTCTGCTGTGGTGGTTCGTGTGGCGCCGCCTCGACGGACCCGACCGCTCGTCGGTCGCGTGGGGTCTGTATGTGGCCGCCGTCTCCGTCGTCGCGCTCATCACGTTCTCGGTGTCCCTGTTGTCGACGCTGGCGGGACTGGTGGTCGGCAACTGGTCGCCGGAGTCCCTCGCCAACGGCATCGCGTGGCTCGCGATCTGGGTCGCGCACCGCTGGATGTGGCGACATCCGGTCAAGGGGCCCGTGCGACTGGCGACCGTCCCGATCGTGCTCGCTGCGGCATATGGACTGATCGTCGGAGCCGCCGGCGCCGTCAACGTGCTGCACGCCCTCTTCGACGCCGCGCTGTTCGCCGAGCACGCGCTCGGGGGGCCGTGGTGGCGCGGCGCGGTCCAGGCGCTCGTGTGGCTCGTCGGCGGCGCGCTGGTGTGGTGGTGGCACTGGGTGCGCGACGGCGTGCGCGCCCTCTCCGGCGGATTCGCCGACGTCGTGCTCGTGCTCACGGGAGTGCTGGGCGCCGGCGTCACCGCGCTCGGCGGCGTCGGCACGGCGCTGTTCGTCGGCCTGCGCGCTGCGTTCGACCGCAGCGATCCCTGGCACGACCTCCTCGTCCCGCTCGGGCTCGGGGTGGCCGCCGCGGCCGTCGGCGCGATCGTGTGGCTGCATCATCGCCGCATCGCCCTCGAACGGTCGGCGCGCACCCGCAGTGCGACACGACTCGTGGAGTCGGGTCTCGGGCTGATCGGCGCGGCGTCCGGTGTGGGGGTGATCGTCAACGCGCTCCTGGCGGGGCTGACCGCGCCGCTGGCGGGCGGCGGCGATCGCGAGTTGTTGCTCGGCGGCATCGCGGCGCTGCTCGTGGGCGCCCCCGTGTGGTGGCGGTCGTGGCGACCGCTGCAGGCGGGGACGGATGCCGGGGACAGCGGCCGTCGCGTCTATCTCGTCGCGGTGTTCGGGGTGAGCGCCGTCGTCGCCCTCGTCGCCCTGCTGGTCGTCGGATACCGTATCTTCGAGTTCGCTCTCGACACCGGGACCGGCGGCAGCTTCGTCGACCGGGTCCGTGCTCCGCTCGGGTTGCTCGTGGCGACCGCGCTGGTCGCCGCGTACCACTTCACGATCTGGCGCCGCGATCGTGCCGCGGTTCCGCCAGAGGCCGCGCGGTCGCGGGCGATCGACCGGATCACGCTGGTCGCCGCGGGGGACACCGCCGCGCTCGCGCGGGCGGTCGAGCAGGCGACCGGCGCGTCGGTCACGCGGTGGACGCGCGCCGACGGGGCCGCGGAGGAGGACGTGCCGACCACGGATGCCGTGGTGCAGGCGCTCGCGGACGTCCACGCCCGACGGGTTCTCGTCGTCGCCGGCGGCGATGGAAGGGTCGAGGTCATCCCCCTCGCCGACTGACGGCGTCGCGATCGGATCGCATCTGCGCGCTCGGGACGGCGCCCTGTCGCGGTGCCGCACCGGCACTTACGATGGCAGGACGCAGCCGCGACGGAAGGAGCGATCATGGTCCAGGTGCGCGTGGCCGGCGTCGCCCTCGATGGGGCGGGACAGCATGTCATCCTGCTCAAGCCGATGGACGCGATCCCGGGCGAGGGGCGCATCCTGCCGATCTGGATCGGCGTGCAGGAGGCGACGTCGATCCTCATCGCGATCGAGGGCGCACAGGCACCGCGACCGCTCGCGCACGATCTGATGCGCGCGCTGCTGGCCAGTCTCGACGCGACCGTGGACGGCGTCGAGGTGACGCGGATCGAGGACGGGACGTTCTACGCGGAGGTCACGGTGTCGGCCGGCGGCGCGGTGCGCCGTATCGACGCGCGACCCTCGGATGCCGTCGCGCTCGCGTCGCGCACCGGGTCACCGATCTGGGTCGCCGACGGGGTGCTGGCCGAGGCGGGCGTGCCCGACGTGCTCGGCGAGGCGGAGGACGCGGAGGAGAACGTCGAGGAGTTCCGCCGTTTCATCGACGCCGTCGACCCCGAGGACTTCCGCGAGTAGCCCCACCCCTCCCCGAGGTCGTATCTGCAACGCCGAGATCGTATCTGCAACGCCGAGGTCGTATCTGCAACGCCGAGGTCGTATCTGCGCCGTCGAGATCGTATCTGCGCCGTCGAGCGCGCGCTGGCTACGATCGAAGCACCGCCCATCCCCTCTCCCGGAGGTCCGCTGTGCCCGCTGCCGCCGAAGCTCTCGCCCACGCCGATGATCTCGCCGCCTTCATCGCGGCGTCCCCGTCGAGCTTCCACGCCGCTGCACACATCGCTGAACGCCTGGTCCATGGCGGGTTCACGATGCTGCACGAGGACGCGGCGTGGCCCGACCAGCCCGGGGGACGCTTCGTCGTCGTGCGCGACGGTGCCGCGATCGCCTGGGTCGTCCCCGACGATGCCGGCGCGACGACCCCCGCGCGCATCTTCGGTGCGCACAGCGACTCGCCCGGCTTCAAGCTCAAGCCGCGCCCGACCACCGGTCGTCTCGGCTGGCTGCAGGCGGGTGTCGAGGTCTACGGCGGCCCCCTCCTGAATTCGTGGCTCGACCGCGAGCTGCGCCTTGCCGGCCGGCTCGTCCTGGGCGACGGCACGAGCGTGCTCGCCGCGACCGGCCCGCTCCTGCGTCTGCCGCAGCTCGCGATCCACCTCGACCGTGAGGCCAACGACCGTCTCGCGCTCGACAAGCAGACGCAGACGCAGCCCGTGTGGGGGCTGGGCGCGTCCGAATCGGCCGATCTCCTGGGTGTCCTCGCCGACGCGGCGGGCGTGGATGCCGGTGCCATCCGCGGCTACGACATCGTCACGGTCGACTCCGCCCCGGGCGTGACGTTCGGGCACGACGACGTCCTGTTCGCGGCGGGGCGTCTCGACGACCTCGCCTCGGTGCACGCCGGTGCGGTGGCGCTCGCGCGCGCCGCGGAGGCGCCCGGCCCCGAGATCGCGATGCTCGCCGTCTTCGATCACGAGGAGGTCGGCTCGGGCACCCGTTCCGGCGCGGCCGGTCCGTTCCTGTCCGACGTGATCGAGCGCATCCGGCTGGGGCTCGGCGCGGACCGGGAGCAGCAGCTGCGCGCGCTCGCCGACAGCTGGTGCGTGTCGAGCGACGTCGGCCACGCGGTGCACCCGAATTACCCCGAGCGGCACGACCCGGTCGTTCAGCCGCGGCTGGGCTCGGGCCCGATCCTGAAGATCAACGCGAACCAGCGCTATGCGACGGATGCCGTGGGCGCTGCCGCCTGGAACGGCTGGTGCGCCGCGGCGGGCGTGGCCAGCCAGGAGTTCGTGTCGAACAACACTGTGCCGTGCGGCTCGACGATCGGTCCGATCACCGCAACGCGGATGGGAATCCGGACGGTCGATGTCGGCATCCCGATTCTGTCGATGCACTCGGCGCGCGAGCTTGCCGGCGTCAGCGACCTCTGGGACCTCACCCGCGTCGCGGAGACCTTCTTCCGCGCCTGACCCCGAGGTCGTATCTCCCGCCCCGAGGTCGTATCTCCCGCCCCGAGGTCGTATCTCCCACCCCGAGGTCGTATCTCCCGCGCCGAGGTCGTATCTCCCGCGCCGAGGTCGTACCGCCCGCGCCGAGAACGCGCACCTATGCCCGTCACACAGTGACACGCGTTTCGGGAAGGAACGGCCGCCCGGGGGAGAATTGTCGAGCAATCGCGGAGGGAGCGACATGGCGCGGCGCGGGTTCACGACACGGCAGGTGCACGATCGCGGGCGCGCAGGAACGACGACGCCGCGCGCGACGCCCATCTACCTGACCGCCGGCTTCGAGTTCGACGAGTACGGCGCTGCGGCCGCGCACTTCGGCCACGGTGAGGGATACGCGTACACGCGCACCGGAAACCCCACCGTCGAGTCCGTCGAAGCGCACCTCGCCGCTCTCGAGGGCGGATCGCGGGCGCTGCTGCTGGCCAGCGGTCAGGCGGCGCTATCGGTGGCGCTGCTGGGCCTGCTCGAAGCGGGTCAGCACCTTGTGGTGTCCACGCACATCTACGAGGGCACGCGGGGCCTGATCCGCGACAACCTGTCGCGGCTGGGCATCACCGCCGATTTCGTCGACGACATCGGCGACCCGGCGGCGTGGGACGCGGCGATCCGGCCCGAGACACGCGCCCTCGTGGCCGAGTCGATCTCCAACGCCAGCAATCGCGTGCTCGACGTCGCCGCGATCGCGGCGGTCGCGCATCGTCACGGCATCCCGCTCATCGTGGACAACACATTCGCGACGCCGTACCTGCTGCGCCCGATCGAGCACGGCGCGGACATCGTCGTCCACTCGGCGAGCAAGTTCCTCGCCGGGCACGGCAGCGTGCTCGGCGGCGCGATCGTCGACAGCGGTCGCTTCGACCCCGTCCGCAGCGGCGCGCTCTTCCCGCACCTGGTCGCGCCCGGGCGCGACGGCGCGCCGAGCATCGCCGATCGCGCCGGCGGGGACGCCCGCATCGCGTACGCCCGCGAGACGGTCGCCTCGCGCTTCGGCCCCACGCCGTCGCCGTTGAACGCCTTCTTCATCGGCCAGGGCATCGAGACGCTCAGTCTGCGCGTCGAGCGGCAGTCGCAGAACGCGCTCGCCGTCGCCCGCTGGCTCGCCGCCCAGCCGCAGATCGTGTCCGTCGACTACGCCGGCCTCGCCTCGCACCCCGACCACGCCCTCGCCGAGCGCTACCTGCCCGACGGGTTCGGCTCGGTGTTCACCTTCACGCTCGACGGCGATGCCGACACCGCCCAGCGATTCGTCGAATCCCTCGAGGTCTTCACACACATGACCCACCTCGGCGACGTCCGCTCGCTCGTGCTGCATCCGGCATCCACCAGCCACACGCAGCTGACCGACGTCGAGCGCGCGGCGGTCGGCGTCGCGGGCGGCACGCTGCGCGTGTCGATCGGCATCGAAGACGCCGCCGACCTCATCGACGATCTGCAGCGCGCCCTGGCGGCGCTCCCCGTTCCGGGACCGGCGGCGACCACCGTCCCGGTGCCGGCATGACCCGTCTCCAGCACTTCGGCTGGTTTCTGGCGCGCGGGTTCGGCCCGCACGGATGGGGTCACCCGTACCTGGACTGGGACTACCGCTGGACCGCCCCCGACCTCTACCAGCAGTCTGCACGCGAGCTCGAGCAGGCCGGGTTCGACTTCCTTCTCATCGAGGATGCGCCGTCCCTCGGATCGGCGGACACGATCGACCTGCGCGTGCGGCACGCGTTCGGCGGGCCCAAGCACGATCCGCTGCTGCTCGCCCCCTATCTCTTCCAGGCGACGCGGCTTCTCGGCGTCATCCCGACGGTCAACCCGGCGGCGTATCTGCCGTACACCGCCGCACGTCAGTTCGCGACGCTGCAGCACCTGAGCGGGCACCGCCTCGGCCTCAACGTCGTCACCGACACCGGCAGTGCGCGCCACTTCGGCGCTGCGCCTCCGCTCGGACACGACGCCGCCTACGACCGCGCCGAGGAATGGCTCGGCGCGCTGCGCGCGCTGTGGCGCAGCTGGGGCGACGGCGCGCTGGTCGCCGACCCCGTCTCGGGTGTCTACGCCGACGGCACGAGACTGGATGCCGTGGCGCACCGTGGCGCGCACTTCGCCTTCGACGGCCCGCTCAACGCGGTTCCGTTCCCGCACGGCGAGCCGGTCATCGCCTCGCCGGGCGGGTCGGGACGCGGACTGGCGTTCGCCGGCGCCAACTCGGACGTGCAGCTCGCGCTCGCACCGTTGCACGAGCAGAGTGTGCGCGAGTACCGGGCGCGGATCCACGCCGCCGCTGCGGAGCGCGGGCGCGCGCCCGAGGACATCACGATCATGTTCGCGATCCAGCCGACGCTCGTCGCGAGCCGCGAGGAGGCGGACCGGCTCGTCGCCGCCTCCGCCGACCCGGATGAGGCCACGCTGCGCACGATCGCCCAGCGCCAGTCGAGCGACCTCGAGACCGACCTCACCGCGCAGGACCTCGATAAGCCCATCGATCCGGCGATCTTCGGCGACCACGTCTCGCACGGCTCGATCCGCCGCCTGACCGGTGACCGCGACATGGCCACCACGCCGTTGCGGGCCCACCTGACCGCTCTGGCGCGACTGGGCCGGATCTCGGACCGCTCCGGATTCGTCGGAACCGCGGACGAGTTCGCCGACCTCGTCGAGGAGCTCGGGGAGTGGGGCAACGACGGCGTCCTGCTGTGGGGCGATCTGCATCCGGCCACGGTGCACCGCACGCTCGACGAGCTCGTGCCGATCCTGCGCCGCCGCGGAATCCTCCGTCGCGAGCACGTCGACGGCGGCCTGCACGCCGCCCTGCGCGCGTTCTGAGTCGAGCGCCCCGGCCGCGCCCCTCGCCGATCGCGTGATCGATCGCCGACGCGGAACGCCCCGGCATCCAGATCGCGGGATGCCGGGGCGATGCCGCCGCGGGTGAGAGGCGGGTCAGAGGCCGTTGGCGGCCAGCCACTCGGTCGCGATGTCGGCCGACGAACGCTTGCGCTCGGTCGACTGGACGTTCAGCGCCACCAGCCCCTCCGGGGTGAGAGCGGCGCTGATCGGGTTGATGATGTCGGCGATGTCGTCGGCGATCGCCGCGTTGACCAGCGGCACGACGTTCGAGGCGAGGAACAGGCCCTTCGGGTCGGCGAGGGTGACCAGGTCGTTGGTCTGGATGCGCGGGTCGGCGCTGTAGACGTTCGCGAGCTGGATGTTGCCGGCGACGAGCTCGTCGACGGTGGTGTCGGCTGTTCCCGAGAAGCCCACCGAGACGCCGTAGACCTCGGCCAAGCCCTTCGGCCCGTACGGACGCTCTTCGAGCTCGGGGGCGCCACCGAGGGTGACACCCTCGATGCCCGCCAGATCGGCGATCGAGACCAGTGCGTGCTCCGCGGCGAAGGCGGCCGTGACGTTGTAGGAGTCCTGGTCGGTGGCCGAGGACTGGTCGAGCACCGTGAGTCCCTCCGGCAGCGCGTCGGCGAGGGCGGCGTAGACGTCCTCGGAGGCGGTGGCGGTGGTGTCCTCGTCGAAGAACTGCAGCAGGTTGCCGGTGTACTCCGGGAACAGGTGCACGGTGCCGTCCTCGAGCGACGGGATGTACACGTCGCGCTGGCCGATCTGGAACTTGCGCTCCACGGTGAAGCCGGCGTTCTCGAGCGCCTGCGCGTAGATCTCGGCGATGATCTCGTTCGAGTAGTAGGCCTGGGAGCCGACGACGATCGTCTCCGACGCCGCGGGCGGCGCCGGAGTCTCGCCGCCGGTGAGCGGGTCGGCCGACGCGCAGGCGGACAGAGCCAGCGCGGAGACGGCGGCCACGCCGAGCACGGCGGTCAGGCGGGTGCGGATGCGGGTCATGGTGCGGACCTTTCTGTTGGAGCTGTGGGTGCTGTGGAAACTGTCGAAGCGGGGCTGGGCGGTGTCAGACGGGGGAGACGGTGAGTCGGAGTGGCCGGGCGGCGGTGTCCGCGCGGGTGCGGACCCCGTGCGGCACGACGAGGCGCTGGAGCAGGGCGAACAGTCCGTCCAGTGCGAGAGCGAGCACGACGACGACGATCGACGCGCCGAGCACCGCGTCGAACCGCTGCAGCTGAATGCCCTGGAGGAAGAAGAAGCCGAGTCCACCCAGTCCGACATAGGCGGCGATCGTCACCGTGGCGACGACCTGGAGGGTCGCCGAACGCAGCCCGCCGATCAGCAGGGGCAGGCCCAGCGGCACCTCGATCTTCCAGAGGATCTGCCACGGCGTCATCCCGACCGCGCGGCCCGCGTCGATCACGGCGCGGTCGATCGCCTCGAACCCGGCGTAGGCGCCGGCGAGGATCGACGGAACGGCCAGCAGCACGAAGGAGACGACGGCGGCCTCCGTCTTGTGGACCACGCCGATCACCAGCACGAGCAGCAGGACGAGACCGAGCGAGGGGAGGGCGCGTGCGGCGCCGGACAGGGCGACGGCGACCTCGCGTCCGCGACCGGTGTGTCCGATGAGCCAGCCCAGCGGGATGGCGAGGAGCGCCGCGATCGCGACGGAGCCGAACGTGAACGCCACGTGCTGCCAGACGGCCAGGGGCAGCGGCAGCGATCCGGTCAGCCGGTCCGCCGAGAAGATCCACGCGAAGGCGTCGAGGAACAGATTCATCCGGTCGCTCCCGCCAGGGCAGGGGCGCGTCGAGTGAGCACCCCGGTGCGGCGCGGCTGCCACGGCATGAGCAGGCGTCCGGCCAGGACCAGCAGCAGATCGACGACGAGGGCGATGACCACGACGGCGACCACGCCGGCGAGCACCTCCTCGAGGATGCGGCGCTGGTAGCCGTTGGTGAACAGGTAGCCGAGGTTCTGCACGCCGATGAGGATGCCGACGGTCGCCAGCGAGATCGTCGATGTCGCCGTGACGCGCAGGCCGGCCAGCAGCACGGGTCCGGAGAGCGGGAAGTCCACGGTCCAGAAGCGTCGCCACGGTCCGAATCCGACGGCGACGGCGGAGGCGCGGGTGGCGGGATCGATGGCGTCGAGCCCGTCGGTGACGGAACGGGTCATGATCGCGACGCCGTAGATGGTGAGAGCGACGATGAGGTTCGTGTCGGACAGCAGCGGGATGCCGAGGGCGGCCAGCAGCGCGAAGAGCCCCAGCGACGGGATCGTGTAGAGCAGTCCCACGGTCGTCAGTGCCGCGCCGCGCAGAGGCGTGTACCGCCACGCCGCCCAGCCCACCGGCAGCGCGATGACGAACGACAGGACGATCGGGATGACGCTCTGCCGCAGGTGCACGAGCGTCAGGCTCCCGATCAGATCGAGGTTGTCGAGGACCCAGTTCACCCGTGTGCTCCGATGTCGGCGTCGTCTCCGGGAGCGGCGGGGGCACCGGCATCCGTCAGCAGCACGCCCTGCGTGCGGCCGGCCTCGTCGATCAGCACCGTGCCACGCGCCGTCTGCTTGGCGCGCAGCGCACGCGAACCGCGTTCGAGCCCGACGAAGTCCGCGACGAAGGCGGATGCCGGATTCTCGATGATCTCGCTCGGGCTGCCGACCTGCGCGATCTTCGCGCCCTTCTCGAGGATCACGACCTGGTCGCCCAGCAGGAACGCCTCGTCGATGTCGTGCGTGACGAACACGACGGTCTTGTCCAGATCGCGCTGCAGCCGGATCGTCTCGGCCTGCAGCTCCTTCCGGACGATCGGGTCGACCGCGCCGAACGGCTCGTCCATGAGGAGGATGTTCGGGTCGGCGGCCAGCCCTCGCGCGACCCCGACACGCTGCTGCTGCCCGCCGGACAGCTGTCGCGGATAGCGGTCCGCGAGCGAGCGGTCGAGCCCGACGATGTCGAGCAGCTCGAGCGCGCGCTCGCGTGCCCGCCGGCGTGGAGTCCCGCTGAGCACGGGCACGGTGGCGACGTTGTCGACGACGGAGAAATGCGGCAGCAGGCCGGCGTTCTGCATGACGTACCCGATGCCACGCCGCAGCTGCACCGGATCGCGGTCGCGGATCGATGCGCCGTCGATCGTGATGTCGCCCTCGGTGGGCTCGACGAGCCGGTTGATCATCCGCAGGAGCGTGGTCTTGCCGCACCCCGACGAACCCACGAACACGGTGGTCTTGTGCGCGGGGATGACCAGGCTGAACTCGTGCACGGCGATCGTGCCGTCGTCGAATCGCTTGGTGACGTCGCGGAACTCGATCGCCATGGGTCCTCCGGGTGCTCCGTTCGGGTTTTCCACACAACCACACCCGTCCGACGCACGCGCAAGGGGGTGGCACACGGCGTCACACTCGGGTAGAGGTGAGGGATGGATGCCGGTGACTACGACCTCATCGTGATCGGCGCGGGACCCGTGGGGGAGAACGTCGCCGATCGTGCCGTGCAGGGCGGGCTGTCGGTCGTGATCGTGGAGAGCGAGCTGGTCGGCGGGGAGTGCTCGTACTGGGCGTGCATGCCCTCGAAGGCGCTGCTGCGCGCGGGATCGGCGCTGGGGGCCGCGCGCGACGTGGCCGGGGCAGCCGCCGCGATCACCGGCGGCGTCGACGTGGCCGCCACGCTCCGGCGGCGCGATGAGGTCGTGCACGAGTGGGACGATTCCGGGCAGGTGGAGTGGCTCGCGTCGGTCGGCATCGACCTCGTGCGCGGGCACGCGCGACTGGCAGGGGAGCGGCGGGTGGAGGTGACCGCGGCCGACGGCGGCGTGCGGATCCTGACGGCGCGGCATGCCGTCGCGGTGTGCACCGGCACGGCGGCGCGACTGCCCGAGGTGCCCGGTCTCGCCGAGATCGGCGCGTGGACGAGCCGGGAGGCGACCGCGGTGCGGGAGGTCCCGGCATCCCTGGCCATCGTCGGCGGCGGTGTGGTCGCGTGCGAGATGGCGACCGCGTTCGCGTCGTTCGGAACGCAGGTCACGGTGCTCGCGCGGTCGGCGCTGCTCGGCGGCATGGAGCCGTTCGCCGGCGAGATGATCGCGGCGGCGCTGCGCGCGGCCGGCGTGCAGGTGCGCACGGGCGTCGCGCCGGTCTCGGCCGCTCGCGACGGACAGGTCATGCTCGCGTTGTCCGACGGCGGTGAGGTCCGCGCCGACGAGGTGCTCGTCGCGACCGGACGCGTCCCGCGCACGGACGATCTGGGGCTGGCGAGCGTCGGACTCGCCGCGGGCTCGTGGCTCGAGGTCGACGAGACGCTGGGCGTGCGGGGACTCGAGTGGCTGTACGCCGTCGGCGATGTCAACCACCGCGCACTGCTGACCCATCAGGGCAAGTACCAGGCTCGCGCCGCCGGCGATGTGATCGCCGCTCGCGCGACCGGCGGCGACGTCGACGACGGAGCGTGGGGCGTGCACGCCGCGACTGCGGACCACGCCGCCGTCTCGCAGGTCGTGTTCACCGACCCCGAGATCGCCTCGGTCGGGCTGACCGAGAGGCAGGCTCGGGATGCCGGCATCCGCAGTCGCGTGCTCGACTGCGACCTCGTCGGCATCGCCGGCGCGTCGCTGCACGCCGATCACTACGCCGGGCGGGCCCGCGCGGTGGTGGACGAGGACCGCGGCGTGATCGTGGGGGCGACCTTCGTGGGGCCCGACGTCGCCGAACTGCTGCACGCGGCCACGATCGCCGTCGTCGGTGAGGTGCCCCTGCGGCGACTCTGGCACGCGGTGCCGGCGTATCCGACGGTCGGCGAGGTGTGGCTGCGCTGGCTCGAAGAGTACGGGCGGCCGGCCGCGTGAGGCTGCTCAGCCGCGCAGCGCGCTGGTGATCTCGTACCAGCGCACGAGGAAGGCCGGCTCGTCGAGTCGGCGGCGCCGCATCCACGAGGTGACCTCGTCGTTGCACTTGCTCGCGTTGCACGACCGGCAGGCCGGCACGACGTTGTCGACCGTGTAGCGACCACCGCGCGAGATCGGGAGGACGCAGTCCCGCTGCAGGTCGATGCCGTCGGCGCCGCAGTAGGCGCAGCGTCCCCAGGCGGCGAGGATGTCGGACCACTGCGCGACCGTGAGATCGCTGCCCGACGCGGCCACGCGCTTCGCGCGCCGACGGGATGCCCGGGCGCGGCGGGTCTGGGCAGGAGCCATGGTCCGACGCTACTGCGCGCCGCGAAGACCGGCGCGGGGGCGCGCGGGATGGCGAAGACCGGCGCGGGGGCGCGCGGGAAGGTGGGGCGCGGGGGCGCGCGGGAAGGTGGGGCGCGGGGGCGCGCGGGAAGGTGGGGCGCGGGGGCGCGCGGGAAGGTGGGGCGCGGGGGCGCGCGGGAAGGTGGG